>ERZ773130.5-NODE-5-length-247685-cov-15.218754_pt1 | contig 247685 bp, 201 predicted proteins | sample MGYA00511919_ERZ773130 | MGnify/ENA primary metagenome ERZ773130 (study PRJEB29015, sample SAMEA2737851) | human gut metagenome | biome: human gut; feature: human-associated habitat; material: faeces | place: China | collected 2012 ...
AACGGAAGATTATTACAGTCTACGGCAATGGACTGTACAGTCCACTGTAGCAGACTGTACGGTCCACTGCAACGAACCATACAGTCCGCTGCCGAAGACTGTAGTAATTCGACGGACAGACAGGCATAATTGAAAGAATGAAAACGTTTAGTCCGGCTAATGAAACGATTTAGGAAACTCAAAAAACTCGTTATTTTTTCCAAAAACGTCCTTGTCTTTTGGAAGGTGCATGATTTCACGTTAGTACGCATAAGTCTGCACGTATGTTCGTATAGCCCTTTACGTACGTTTCGAGGCGGATAAGACAGGTCTCACTCCTCCCTGTTTTTGGAGACTGAGTCTGAAAAACTTTCACACGGAATCCCCATGGATAGGAGGTTGCAATACCTGTTATGTGTGAAAGCAGATTGTATCAACTTTGCTGATAGGCAGCTTTCCTTCACCGGTATAACTTCATCTTTTCTTCAAAAGAATTGGAATTTCTCGGAATGCATTGCGATTTTTGATAGAAAAACTCAAGACCTTTTTTCGAGAAGTTTCATGGTTTTGGGGAATTTTTATTGGCCCCTTCTTCGTTCTTACCGGAGATTATAATAAATTAATACTTTAGAGTGCAGTGTTCCCTTATTGCATGCATTTTAAAATTACAGAAGAAAACATTGTTTATTGATTTCGTTAACTTTAAAAAAATAATTATGGATGTATTTTCGAAAGTAAATAAGTGGCTGGTTTGGGGAATGGGCATTGTGTTTGCCATGGGGTTTCAGTCTTGTTTGGATGATGACAATGACAATTGGTATGGGAAAGTAATACCCAATGCATTGGTAACGGTAAAAAACGTGGATGATGGTTCGTTTTTCCTGCAATTGGACGACAGCACGACATTGTTGCCTATAAATGTTGCGTCATCTCCTTTTGGTGAAAAGGAAGTGAGAGCGTTAGTCAATTATGATGAAGTGGACGAGGTTAGCGGCAGATACAGTAAGGCTGTACATATTAACTGGATTGACAGTATCCTGACTAAACCGATTGCTCCTGATTTGGGAGAAGAAAATGATGTCGTGTATGGTACTGATCCGGTAGAAATAGTGCGCGACTGGGTTACTATTGCAGAAGATGGTTATCTGACACTTCGCTTCAGAACAGAATGGGGAGATCGTACTGAACCGCATTTCGTTAATTTGTTGAAGAGTCAAGATCCGGCTAATCCTTATGAAGTAGAATTCCGCCACAATTCACATGGTAATACGTGGGGAGAGTTGGCAGATGCTCTTGTAGCATTTGATTTGAGTGATTTGCCGGATACACAGGGTAAAACAGTGAAGTTGAAGTTGAAATGGAAATCTTTTGATGGCGATAAGTCTGCGGAATTTGATTATTGTACTCGCAAGGGAACTCCGGCCGCTTCTTCTGCCATTCTGTCTCAAAGAAGTATTTTGAAGATTCAATAACGTGATGACGTGAATTGCAATCGTTTCTGATGATGAGCAATGAGAAAATAAGGAAGGAGGACTGTCCAAAGTAACTGTCCGGTCATCGATGATAGAACGATGAAATGATAGTTACTTTGGACAGTCTCTTTCTTTTATTTATAACCGGTTTGTGTGCAGAAGAAGAGTCCCCTTAAGGCGTAAGGGTAAACTCTCCATCCAGACGTATATCATTGGAAGCTGTGCCGACCATAACTTTAAACTCTCCCGGTTCTACTACTTGCTTCATTTCCATATTATAAAGTGATAACTCTTCTTTTCCCAGGGTAAAGGTTACTTGTTTGCTTTCTCCTTTCTTTAAAAAGATACGTCGGAATCCTTTTAACAGGATAGGAGCTTGTGATACGGAAGCTACTTTGTCGCAGATGTAGAGCTGCACTACCTCTTCACCATCTCTGTCACCGATATTGGTTATCGTGCAACTCACTTTTTGCAAAATGTCAGGAGAATTCCCTTTTTCCAATTTTAAGTGACTGTAATCAAATTGAGTATAGCTCAAACCGTAACCGAATGCATATAGTGGAGTTCCGGCTTCTTCTACATAAGACCGTTGCTCTCCTTGTGAATAAAACAGGGGTAGTTGCCCTTCACTTCGAGGAATGGATACCGGTAAACGTCCGGCCGGGTTGTAATCTCCAAACAAAACATCGGCTATGGCTGCACCTCCTTGTTCGCCGGGATACCAAGCGGTCAATAAGGCTTGTGCTTTTTCTGCTGCCAGATTCATATTGAGCGGACGACCTTGGATATAAATGACTATTACCGGTTTTCCTGTAGAGGTTATAGCTTCCATCAGTTTTTCTTGATATCCCAATAACTTCAAAGTGCTGCGGTCATAGCCTTCTCCACATTCCATGTCGGATAATTGTTGGTTCTCTTCTTGAGTAACCGTGGCCGCTCCGGTTTCAATGTATTTGGTTTTGAAGTCACGGGCACTCGAACCGCCTACTACCAATACGACGGCATCCGCTTTTTGTGCGGCTTCCACAGCAGCAGGAATGTGATGGGCGGTGGTGTCACGAATAGCACATCCTTTGACATAAGTCACCTGTGTGGAAGCTGAGACGGTATTTCGTATGCCGTCTAAAACGGTGGTAATCTCTTTACGTTCCTGAGGTGCTGTGTAATCTCCCAACTGATTGTACATATTGTCAGCGTTCGGGCCGATGACTGCAATGCTTTTCAGTTGTTTGCTTAAAGGCAATATACCTTCATTTTTCAGTAATACCACTCCTTTGCGTGCTACTTGGCGTGCCAATTCCTTATGTGCCCGGGAGCGTACCGTCCGTCCGGCTTTCTCAGGAGATACATACGGGTTTTCGAATAATCCCATACGGAATTTGAGACGGAGTATATTGGCAACCGCCCTGTCTATATCCTGCATACCGATAAGTTTTTCTTTTAATGCCTGTCGAAGGTTTTTTCCATAGGCGTTTCCCCCTAAATCCATATCTACTCCGGCCTTTAAAGCCAATACTGAGGCTTCTTTGTGATTTTGGGCAACCCGGGCGCCGGTTATGCCTTCAATACTTGATAAATCGGAATATACGAAGCCATTAAATCCCCATTCTTTGCGCAGTATATCACTGAGTAAATATTTATTGGCCGTACAGGGAACACCATCAATGGAATTGTAAGAAGTCATGATTGTGCCTGCTCCTGCTTCCACTGCTTTCTTGAAAGGATGCAGATAGTCTGAAAATAATTGTCGCATACCGATATTGGCGCGTGCACCATTGTGTCCGGATTCAGGGATACCGTAAGCAGCAAAATGCTTGAGGGTGGAGAAAAGATGTTTTCCGTCATTTTGCACTTCTCCCTGCATACCTTTCATAAAAGCAACTCCCAAAGTAGAGGTCAGTACAGGATCTTCGCCAAAAGTTTCCTCCATACGTGACCATCGTGGCTCTCGTGCAATGTCCAATACCGGACCGTATCCGATATTAGCCCCTTGCAAACGTGCCTCCAATGCTATTGTTTCACCCATTTTGTACATTAACTCTTTATCCCATGTGCTGGCTTGTGCCAATGAAGTGGGAAAGACGGTAGTACCGATGGCCATATGACCGTGTGGACATTCTTCGGCAAAGAGAATGGGAATTCCCAAGCGAGTACTGTCGATGGCATATTTCTGTAATGCATTCAATGCTTTTGCACCGGATTGGGGATTTAGTCCGGTTTCTAAAGTCTTTTGTGTCCATGGATCGGCACGTAGCACTGCCCAGAAAGAACCGATGGGTGCAGCACTCATCCGTTCTTTATATAGTTCGGAAGGCACTACACCCTTGGATGTTTTGGTATACATTTCCCATCCTAGCGGACAGCATAGCTGCCCGATTTTTTCGTCTACAGTCATACGTCCCAGCAAATCTTTCACTCTGCTTTCAACAGTTGCGGAAGATTGTTTGTATAAAGGGGTTTGTGCCGACACATGGACGGCACAAATCACAAAACAGGTTGTTAATATACTTTTTATATTCATTGATTCAATAATTGTTTGATGGCTGCATTGTCTTTTGTTCCCTTTTTGTGCTTGACAGAAGGTGCAAACAAGGCATCCAATTGATATATTTGTAACTCTTTGACAGGAGTAAATGCTTTTGATGCTACATAGTTTTTCACAGAATGGAGTAACTGTCTCATTGCAGGGCGTTTCTCTATGTCCTTATCCGGGTCGGCACATAAGATAAATAGGCTGCCTTTACCTATACGTGCTTCAAAAGCAATACCCAGTTTTTGGTTGTATTCATAGGTATCGATACTTTGTATGATGGGGGTGATATCGGTCAAATCATTAAGTTCCATAGCGGTGGCATAGTTTAAAATGTCCCACCATTGCCAATCGGCATAAGAGGTAGTTGGGAATTCGCCAAAGGCCGGGTGATTACTGTCTATGAGTGTCCCGACAATCATAGGGTTCCAGTTGAACATAATCGGATTCCAGAAGTGGCTGGCAAATTTAGTTTTGCGTCCTTTAACGTTTTCGGGGATAAGTAATACTTTCTTTCCTTGTTGCAAAGCTGTTTTTACTTTTTCGTCATAAGTGCGTGCATATACATAGTCATCGGCTGCTGTTTGTTGGCAGGGATATACCCAAATGTCCCATTCATTATGGTAGGTATCATTCAGGGTGGTATGTAAAGTCAATTTTTCGGCATGACTCACATTGTTGAGGCTGATGTTTACTTTGCCTAAAGAGTCAACAGTAGCACAGGGTATAGCTGGGGTTGAGATATTTCCTTTTTTTACAGTGTTCCCTTTGCCATCTTTCAGTTCCCAATTCAGTTTTCCGCGTTTTAACGGATGTTCTCCATAATGATAAATTTCCAGTTTTGCCGTGAAAGTTTCATTGTTCATATAAGTACGTTTCGGCATACGTGCTAAAAGAACGGTAGGTGCACAGGATTCGCGATACTTTTCGGGGCTGACCAATCCTTTGCTTTCCCAAAAGGCATCAAGAATACCGACAAAAGCACTTCCTTGTCCCGGAAAATCTGCAAGTCCCAGCAATTGGAAACCACCCGAATTTGCAGTACGGAGTAATGATTCGTTTACTTCTTTATATTGTAAGACTGTATGGGCACCGGTTGCACGGAAAAAATCATCTGCTTGATGTAGCATTCCATTGCGTGCCAATCTTTCTCTGAATACCTCAAAATTACGAGGAGATACGACTCCGGTATATTTTTCCATTTCTGCAAAATTAGGATACATGCAGCGCTGTCCGGTTTCGTGTGCAATGACAGGGCAGTCAATATCCGATTCTTTTTTACGGTCCCAGTCTGTAGATGGTTTACCTTCGTATACAGTTATCCATCCTTTTTCTGTCACATGCGATACATAATATTGATCGGAGGGGGTGTGCGTACGGGCGGTAGATGCAGAGTAGAGTCGGCGATTGTCATGCTTTTGAGCTTTCTTCACCAAGTCTTCCAAAACATTAAAATTACCTTCGTTTTCATTTCCGTTACACATTAAAATAAAGGAAGGATGGTTTCCATATTCTTCCAATATGGCATACATTTCTTTCTCGAAAAAGTCACGTCGTGCAGGATATTGTCCGACGTCTTTAATCCACATAGGCAATTCTGCTTGCAGGTATATTCCTACTTCATCGGCAGCATGGAAAGCGGCTTCGGGGGGACACCACGAATGAAAACGGATATGATTCATGCCATAATCTTTTACGGTCAGGAAGATACGTTTCCAGTCTTCGATAGTTGTTGACGGATATCCGGTCAAGGGAAAGACACAGCAGTCCAATGCTCCTCTTAAGTGAACATTGCGCCCGTTTATTTGGATATGATGTTTGCCTTGCGTGACTTCTCGCATACCGAAAGTTATATTTTTGCTGTCCTGTTTGTTATCGGCGGTAAGCATTGCTTTTACTTCGTATAGATAAGGAGTAAATTCATTCCATAATTTTATATTTTTACCCATGCTGATTTCTTTAATCAGTTGGTTGCTTCCTTCTTTTAAAGTAATGGGAAAAGATTGTTCACTGACAGTTTTGCCACCTTTTTCGTTGATAATCAGTTGTAATAGTCCATTAGTCGGTTGTCCGGTGGTATTATTTACAGTGATGTCCAATGTTACCGTTCGTGTTTCTATATCTGGATATGCTTTTAAAGCATGTATATTTGTCTTTTCGTATGCCGTTAATTCTATTTTTCCTACTATGCCGTTCCAATTGGTTTGCGTGTATTCTGTAGTTCCATGATTCCATTGATCCATTGGATATTTCAAGCGATTGTCTACACAAATCGTAAGAATATGCATGCCGGGAGTCATTTGCTTGCTCAGTAAAAAACGGTTTGGGACACTAAGGTGTTCTTTGGCACCGATTTCTTTTCCATCTACATAAACAGTTGTTTCCCAATGGCATCTTTCCAAGTTGAGTGTGATTTCTTTGTCTTTCCATTCTTCGGGAATAATCACTTCGCGTTGATACCATGCTTGGCCGCAGTATTCAAATTTACGGGTAAGACGGTCTACATATCGGGCGGTTGTCAACATACCTTTTCCGCCTTCGTCGGTACTGCCCGGCAACATGATAGATTCGGTAAGTTTTGCTTGATAGAGTTCTGAGCCCGGTGTCTTTCCGAATCCCATGGGGTCAGCCTGAAAACGCCATGTTCCCGATAAATCGATTCTTTCTTGTTGTGCAGACAGTAGTTGCGCACAGCACAGCATCATGGCGAATAAGAAACTTTTTTTCATATATAATCTTGATTAAAAGAATTAGATTAAGATATCTTTGTGGATACAAAGAAACACTATTTTCCTTGATTAAAGAATAGATTAAATAAATAACTGAATGGATTATTTTACGGAAGGGCTCCAATTTAGTTATTCTTATTATATACTTGTTCTATCTCGATTTTCAGCTTTTGAGCTAATTGGGGATATGCAAATATTAGATTGTGTAATTCTGAAGGGTCATTCTCTAAATTATAAAGTTCGGCATTTTTATTCTTTCTTTGCGGTAAAAATTTCCATTTCCCTTTTCGTATGGCTATCTCTCCTCCGTTGTTTTGAGTCATGATATATTCACGATATAAAGGAGCTTGGACTTGTGTGAATAGAGATGCACCACTACGGCTGTCTTTTAGTTCTTTTTTTGTGATGGGAAGATTTAACATATCAGCAAAAGTGGCAAGCATATCCAAGTAGATAAATGGTTGTGTCTGAATGAAAGGTCTTTTTATTTTTTGAGGCCAGGAAAATATGAATGGAACTTTATTTCCTCCTTCATGCAAAGAATATTTTTCTCCTCTTAAATTGCCATACGGATTGTGTCCATTTATGTTTTCCAAAGCACCGTCTTGATAACCTTCCTTTATCATTGGGGCATTATCACTTGACAGGACAATAATTGTATTTTCGTAAATGCCTGTTTCTTTTAATGTTTGGATGATTTTGCCTACATAGTAATCGAATTCTTCAATGACATCCCCATAAATTCCGGCTTTTGATTTGTTTTTAAAGGCAGGGGACGGAACACGTGGTTCATGAGCATTATGAGGGGCATAATATAGGAAGAAAGGGGAGTCGGCATGTTTTTTTATGTAAGAAATCGTTTTATTCAACAGATGTTCTCCCATTTTATCATCTTGCCACCGTGCTGAATTTCCTCCACTCATCCATCCAATGCGACTAATACCGTTTATAATTGTCCCGTCGTGTCCCAAATGTGGTTTCATGATTAGTTTGTCAGGATTCTCTTTGCCTGTATCATCACTTCCTATTTTTTGTTTATAAGATACATTTATAGGATCATTAGGAGTAAGGCCATCTACTTTTTCATTATTGATATATATGCAAGGTACCCGGTCATTTGTTGCCGGAAAATAGTAAGCATAGTCGAACCCTATTGCTAATGGTCCTTCTTTGATTTCTCTATTGAAGTCTACCGGTATATCTTTTGTTCCCAGTCCTAAATGCCATTTACCGATGATAGCTGTTTGATATCCGTTTCTTCGAAACATTTCCGGCAATGTTGTTGTGGCAGGACTAATTGTCAATGGGGCATCTGCCGGTAATATTCCTACATTTTTTCTCCATGCATACTCTCCGGTAAGAAGTGCATATCGAGAGGGGGATGAGGTGGAGGCCGGTGCATAGGCATTGGTGAATATAATACTTTGCCGGGCTAGTTGATCAATAGCCGGCGTCTTGATTTTTTTTGCTCCATAGCATCCTAAGTCTGTATAGCCTATATCATCTGCTAATATAATAATGACATTAGGATGTTGTTCTGCTTGCTGAGCATAACTGGTATGTGCTATAGATAAAGTTGTTAATATTCCGGTAAAAGAAATGATTTTAGTATTCATCATGAGTATGGGGTGTTAATTATTGTAAGTGGAAGGAAGGTTCTTTATGATTTAGCCATTTCCCGAGGGGAGAGTCCCATTTGCTGCTTAAATATACGTGAAAAATACTGAGGCGATTGAAAACCACAAAGAAAACAAACCTCTTTGACGGATTTTTCAGTATTCTTTAGCAGTTCGATGGATTTATTGATTCTAATCTGATTCAGATAATCTAAAGGAGAAAGATTCAAGTTCTGTGAGAATAATTTTCTTAAATAACGTTCACTGATACTTGCATATTCGGCTATATCATTGATGTTGATGTCTGTTTGGTAGTTGTGCCGGATATAGCAAACTGCTTTCTTTAACAGCTCATTTGTGCAGATAGACAGATAGGTCTCATGCATATATCTATAGAGAAGAATTAATAATTCTGCATAATACATTACTACCAGGTATCGATAATGCGGTCCTTTATGTTCCATTTCATTGACAATGCGTTGTATAGTTCTCATTACACCTACATTGTTCACTATTTTAATCAATCTGTTTTCTTTAGAAAACAAAAAGGAAGGTGTAGGTATAGGTTCTGTGCCAACTTTGATATTTGAATGAAAAAGAGAAAATATTTCGGGTAAAAATTCTAATTGCATTAATATCGTGCCATTTGCACCGGCTTCAAATTGATGTTCTACATGTGGAGTGATAATCATGATGTCACCTTCATGGAAACTTATGCTTTCATTGTCCAGATGCAATATGCAATTTCCTTTTTTTATATAATTAATCTCAATGCGCATGTGTTTGTGAGGACCATACGTTTCGAAAGGGCAGAAGGAGGTAAAACGAAAGACATCTGCCAGACGTTTACTTTTTAAACTTGATGTAATCTGTTCCAATACTTCCCAAAGGGAATATTCCGTTATTTTATTCATAGTATTTCATTTTTGTATAAAACAAAGTTTGTATGGACACTAGAATTTGCCGGTTTTATTCAGTAGAATTCTAGTGTCCTATGTCCCGATATTCGGGTCCTTATTTTGACTAAACCTATTAATAGACAGATTGGGGAGTTTCCTCCTTTTTACCTTTCGAGCTTGGTTTTACTAACGAACAAAGTTCTTCAAATGAAATGGATTTCACGGGAGCAAAAGCATTGGATTTCATATAGTTAATCAAACTATATAACAATTGCTTTTTTTCAGGAAATGTATCCTGATGGTTTAGCAAGTCCATGCTGCATACTATTAATTTCCCATTTAGACAATTAGTTTCAAAAAGAGTTGCTAATCGGCGGTTATTGGCAAAGTTGTCTACACATTCCACTAATGGAGTAATGTGTTGATATATGCTATCGATTACTAAAGTGCGCGATTGGGTTGTCAGACTCCACCATTGCCAGTTGGTATGTCCCTCTGTTGGGAAATGTGCAAAAGCTTTATGAGTAGGATCTAACAACAGTCCCATTGTACCTGCTTGTTTGGGAAAGTGGACAGGACTCCAGAACACCGGAACAAACTTGCCTTGTAAACCTGCACAAAGTTGATAAGGGGGATTGAATAATACTGTTTTACCGGCTGCAAGAGCTTTTTGTGTTTCGGTAAGTTTGTCTGTTGCTACAATCTCTTCTTTTTCTATCGTTAAAGTGGCCGGATATACCCATATATTCCAAGTGTTTTTATAACTGGAATTTTCGATGGAAACTCTTAAAGTCAGTCGTTCTGCTTTTTTAACTTCTGATAAAGAACAAGAAATCTTACCGGCTATATTCCCGCCTCCGATTTTTATGTTTGTTAAAGGTATAATACCCTCTTGTAATGGCTGACCGGATGCATTGGTTAATGCCCATTTGATATTCTTATTGTTGATTTCCTCAGAACTATAATTAGCGATCTCAATGTCGGCCGTAAACTGCTCGTTGTTTTTGTATACGGCTTTTGAGAAGCGAGCTAATGGGACCACCGGAGCAGAGAATTGACGAAATTCTTCGGCATTGGCTACGCCTTTGCTTTCCCAAAAAGCATTTAGTAAGCCGACTAATGCAGTTCCTTGGCCGGGAAAATCATGTAAATCTAAAAGTTGAAAACCGCTGATGCCGGGAGTCTTCATGGCACGTTCTATTTCTTCTTTATATAAAATGGCAGCCAAATGACCGGATGCAGACAAATAATCATCTGCCTTTTCTAGCAGATTTTTGTTTTCCAACTCTTGTTTAACTCCTTTGAAATTAAGAGGCTCTAATACACCTGTGTATTTTTCTATTTCTTTTAAATCAGGATACACAGCATACTGTCCTATTTCGTGCGTAATAACCGGAACGGGCATGCTATCTACAGAAGCAGAATAATCTTTATTAAAGTTTGGCATTTCTACATCAAAAACTCCTTGTCCGCGCACCCAACCTTTTTTAGTCCATTGAGTGATAAAGAAATCATCGTGCGGCTCAGGCCAATCGCCATGTCCTTTTTCAAAAGTAAAAGAAGTCGTTGTATACAAATGTCTGGAATCAAGGGATTTTACCGAATCCAATAAACCTCCCAAAAATTCAAAGTCCGGTTGCAATTCATTTCCAAGGCTCAAAAAGCAGAAAGAGGGATGGTTACCATATTCCGATAAAATTCGTTTTGCCTCATTATATAAGAATTGATTCATTTCAAGATTTTCACCTACGGTCAAAGACCAAAGTGGTAATTCCACCTGCAAATAAAAACCGAGTGAATCCGCTACTTCAAATGCTGCTTTAGGAGGGCACCAAGAGTGAAACCGAAGGTGGTTCAGCCCCCATTCTTTAGCGGAACGGAAGACTTTTAACCATCCTTCTTTAGTGGTTGGGGGGTAACCTGTTAATGGGAAAATGCAACATTCCAATGTACCACGAAGGAACACTTTTTTACCATTGACTAATAAATCGGCTCCGTTACGGCTAATTTGGCGCATTCCGAATTCAATTTTCTCTTGCGCCAGACTCTCTTTGGTTTTCATCTTTATTTCCAGCTCATACATTATCGGAGTAAATTCACTCCAAAGCCGTACGTCCTCGCCCATGGGACAAACAAAGTCCAGCATTGTTTCGCCTGCCGAAAGGTCCATTTGCTGTTCTATTTCCGTAACAGATTTGCCTGTGTTTTTCTCTTTTACATGAACAGTCAATGTCCCCGAAGCTTTATTCCCTGTGTTTTGTAGTTTCCCTTTTACATGGATTTCCCGGGTTTGAATATCGGGATATATCTGTATATCTTTCATAAAGACAGCATCTTTCGCCCGCAAAGAGATTTCTCCCAAAATACCATTCCACATGATTTGTGTTTCATTGGTATATGCATGTGCCATATCACCGGCAGTGATGTCGTATTTTTTTCTGTTATCTACTCGAATGGCTATCCGATGTTTCCCCGGTGACAGATATTCTGTTAGGTCAAAGTAATGGGGGCTTATCAAGCTTTCTTGCTCTCCATCTACTTCTTTACCGTCTATCCATACATTTGTTTGCCAAATAACACGCTCCAACTTCAGTTCTATGTTCTTTCCCTCCCAATCTGAAGGAACGGATATTTCACGTATGTACCAAGCCGGTCCTACATAACTGTGTTTGCGAGTGAGATGCAATATTTGAGGTTTGCTTATTGAGGGTAATAACCGATTGGGGATACCGTATCCTGCATCATCCATCGTTCCGGGCAATTTTATTTTGTCGGGAAAAGATTGGGTATACCAATGTTTTGAAATACCTATATCCATACTGTCTATGGCAAATTCCCATTCTCCGGCTAAAGAAAGAATTGACGTACTTTCTTTACATCCTGTCAAAAAGACCATGCCTAAAATAGCAAGTAATAATTGATTTAATAACTTCATATTGTATTTGTCTTATGGTATTATATCCAAATTTGGAAATTAGGATTTATTTCTTTTATATAACTGAAGCACTTGTCGGCTTTCTCTTTATTACCTAGTCCTAAATGCCCCAGCCCCATGAGATAGTGGCAATGGATTCGGTTTTTCTTATTCATGTCGTCTTCCCAAATCTGTAAATCAGGTAAAGACACAGCAAAGTAATCCATTACAAAAGTATCATATAAATGTTTTTCACCGTAGGAAATTAGGGAATTAAATCTTCCGCGTGCCTCCGCTTCTTTTCCTACTTTCCGTAAAGCTAAACCTTGATAATAGATTTTATCGGGCTTTTGGTCATTGTAGTACATGGCAGCTGTGGGTTGTCCATTGCCCGAAGCAGCTTTTGTGAATGATGAATGTGCTTCATCATGATTACCCATTGCTTCCAAAATGCATCCTTTATAATAAAGGAAATCATTTTCTTGTGCACCATACAGTTTTCCTTCTCCCAAATGATGAGGGTAGACAAAACATTCTTCAATCAAGGCAAGTGCATGCTCGTATTCTCCTGCCTTTAGAGATTTCTTTGCTAATTGTATACGTGCATATTGATATTGGGCAGGTACTTTACCTTCTCCTCCTTCCCAAGGATGGAATTGGCGTTGGTCAATGAGTTGCATGGCTTGTTCGTATTCTCCGGTCAGATTAAGCAATGTAGCATATTCCAAATAGAGATCATCGCGAGTAGCTATTATTTCTTTATGTTTGTTTAATAGATGCAAACGTTCTTTCGGGGAATAATCCATGCGTTTATATAATTGATCCAATTCCATTAAGATGCGTGCGTCTGTTTCATCAAGCATAAATGCCTGTTCAAGTAATTGTACTGCTTCTTTTTTCTTTCCAAGTTTGTTGAAATAAGCTAATGAAAGATTTCGTAATACGGTAGGGAAGCCGTTGTCCATTTCTTTAGAATGTTCCCATGCATCGACAGCTTCCTGGTATTGACGTTTATCATACCATATATTACCTAATAGATAAAAAGCTTTCGGTGCATGTATCGGTAAATTGGTTACGCACTGAAGAGCTAAAATCGCTTCCAGACTATTGGGGAAATATTCATCTAACGGACTGTTTTCTGCTTGACTTACTACACAGACAGCTTCGTCTTGTTGATTCATTCTACATAGGAACCACGCTTTATAATATAACAGCATTGTTGAAGGAGCCGATATATTGGTTAATGCTGCATTTACCACAGCCAATGCATCTTCCCAGTTGCCGGCTTGGGCGTAGTCTGTAGCTAGTTCTTCATAATTACGTGATTCATCACGCATTAATATTCTTAAACTTGATGGCATTTCTTTTTCACCGGACTGAAGCCATGCTTCAAAACGACATCCAAAGTTGAATTTATCTATATTGAGTGACTCTTTAATCAGTTCTATGGCTTCTTTTTCTCGTCCCAATTTACGAAGAATCATTGCTTTTAAATGACGTCCGCGATGATTATGCCAGTTACGAACCAAAGACTGATTAATTTCGTACAATGCATTATCCCACTCATTATGTGCAGCCGATAATTGGGCCAAAGAGTAATAACCTGAATCTTGCCAAGCAGCGTTCCAGCATGCTTTATAGAACGCATCGTATGCTTCAACAGTTTTATCTTGGTATTTTAATACAAGACCTAAATTATAATAAGGTTCTCCGTCGTAGGGATTTGGATTACGTTCTGTCAGAGTGTTAATAGCCTTGCGTAAATAAAGTTCAGCTTTCTTGAATTGTCCTTTACGGAATAGCCATAATCCCATAGCGTTGTTATTGCGTATATCGCTGTTGTCTCTACGTAGGGCTTCTAAATAATAATCAGTTGGATTGTAAGTAGCATGTCTGTATTGCTCCAAATGTAATCCTGTCAGGTAAAGCTGTTCTGTAGAGCGTACTTCTGAAGGAGGCAATGCAGGTTTTGCAGGTTCAGGAATTGGTTTGATTTCAGTTGATTCAGCCTTCCATGAAAGTAGTAACTTGCCGGTTGAACAATAAATATAAACCTCTGCTTCATCAGGCGATATATTTTTAATGGTATGAGTAAATACCGCTTCTGGAGTCAAATCTGTAATATTTTCCCAAATGATGTCTTCTTGGCGTTTAATCACAATTCGTAAACCTTTCTGTGCGGATGTAGCAAATAGTTTGAGTATTGCATTCTTTGTGTCTTCAGTTTCTATATTCATTAGTAAATCAGAAGTGGCATTCTTTACTACCCCTAATTCACGATAAGGAATAAAGTATTGAGTGAAAATTTTTTCCTCATAAGGTTGCAACCAAGTAAAGTCTGGTTGATTGTCGGTATAAACTCCGGTCATTAATTCGATATATGGCCCATCTGTGTCTGTCAGATTACGATCCCAGGCTTGTCCGAAATCTCCATTTCCCCAAGTCCATTGTTTTTTCCCGGGAGAGATGTGATGGTTGGCTACGTGTAATACTCCTGCTTGAGTATCGTTTTCATAACCGCCTACAAAGTTGTATTTTGAGCGGATAGCCATATATGAAGTGGGTACCGGTATATTTTTATAACGTGAGATGTCTACACCTGCTGAATAATCCATTTTATAATAAATGCCGGTAGCGATAGGATATTTTGATACATCTCGCTTACCGTGATCAAATACAGCATTGACATCGGCAGGGAAAACCGATTGATAGGCTTCATTGACAGCGACGGCCGGGTTAGCCCACCATAGGAAGGTCTGTGGAACAGGAGTCGGATTATATAGTTTTCCTTGAATTTCAAGTACAGCTTTGCCGGGACGTAGGGTAAAACCAGCCATACCTTTCTGATGGAACATCCGTTCGCGTTCGCTCACCCATACGGTAGCACTTCCATCTGCATTTTCTTCAATTGTAAAATCTACAGGTAGATAAGTGCTGGGTCGGTGATGCTGAGGCCAATTGAATTCAATACCGCCGGAAATCCAAGGCCCGGTCAGTCCTACCAAAGCAGGTTTTATAACATGGTTGTAATAAATAAAATGGCGTTTCTTTATTTTATCATAAGCCATTTGTACACGTCCGCCCAATTCAGGAAGAATCATAACCTTGATATACTCATTCTCCAGATAAACAGCATGATAGGTTTCTTCTTGACAAGTATCTGAAATCTTTTCTATGACAGGATAAGGATAAACCACCCCACTACTTCCTTGATAAACTCTATTTTCAAAAAACATCGGATTCTTTTCCGGTTTGCCAATACCATAGGTAGGAAGCAGAATATCTTCTTCCCAAACATTTACTTTTATATCCATATCAGTTTTATTTTTTTGTTATTTCTTTTTCTATATCTTCCAAACTTTTCCCTTTTGTTTCCGGTAGTCGGGCACGAATAAAAAAGAAGCCAGTTAAGCATATGCCACCATATAACCAAAACGTTCCGGCTGCCTGTAATGATTCATTTAATAGGGGAAAACTGTAGGTGAGTATGAAGCTGGCTATCCATAAGAAGAGGGTAGAGATAGCCATAGCTGTTCCACGAATCTGTTGTGGAAATATTTCGGATAATACTACCCATACAATGGGGGCTAATGACATGGCATAACAGGCAATTGCCATCATTACCAGTATTAACATTATCCAACCACTCATTCCTGCAAAGTAACAACATCCCATCAGCAGATAGATAACAGCAAGTCCTGCCGAGCCGATTAACATTAATGTCCTTCTGCCCCAATGGTCAACAGTATAAATGGCAACAAAAGTAAAGATTACGTTAGTTACTCCCGTTATTACAATATTCATCAAGACATCTGATACTTCATAACCGGCAGCCGAAAAGACTTCGTGGGCATAATTGAATATAACATTGATGCCACACCACTGTTGGAAAACAGCCAAAACAATTCCCAGTATTAATACCCGCCGTACACCTGGTTGTGATAATGCTCTCCAATCGTATTTTTCTTTCACCTCTTTGGCGGCTAACCAACGTGGACTTTCAGGGATAATGAAAGCTAATATAAAAAATAAGGCAGCCGGTAATGCTTCTGCCCAGAACATCCATCGCCACGCCTGTTCTATTCCTTCCGCAGGAAGTTGTGAGGTTCCTTCTGTAAATAGGTTTGCTATCATCCAATTGGCAAGTTGTGCAGATAATATACCTAATACAATAGTCAGTTGGTTTAAAGATACCAGTTTTCCACGTATCTCAGTCGGTGATACCTCAGCTATATATATGGGGGAAACATTGGAAGCAATTCCTATACCCAGTCCACCTACAATACGATAGAATATGAACCAGGAAAAATTATCGACAGCTCCTGTACCGACAGCAGACAGCAAAAATAATAGAGCGGATAATATTAATAGTTTTTTGCGACCATATTTATCACTCCAACTACCGGAGAAGCCTGCTCCGACTAAACATCCTAGTAAGGCGCTACTCATTGCCCAACCGCGTAAAGCTGCTGAATCTTCGATAGCGAAGAATGGTTCATAAAAAATTTTGGCTCCGCCAATTACTACCCAATCATAACCAAACAGGTAGCCACCCATAGCAGAAATAAAGCAGATAAATAGTAAATTCTTTGAATTAATGTTTTTCATTGTGTATTATTATATAAATCATACTGCAAAGGAATTGTATTTTTCTGGAATAGGGAATAGATAAATTATTGAATTGGATGGATAATCTTATGATAATAACTTTGCTGCCTGTATAAAAATCACTATCTTTGTTACTGTTAACTATAACTTCTACAGCAATGATTAAACGCAAAGATGGATTTTCGGGTGAAAGAGCTTTAGTACTTCCTGCATCAATTATACATACGATGGAAAATAATCCTTTAGCCAATGCGCTGCATATTACGGACATAGGATACTATCCACGGGCAGAACATCATTTTAGAAAACGGGAAACTCCCATCTCTCAATACGTATTTATTTATTGTGTGGAGGGGAGAGGATGGTTTAGCGTGAATGATGAACGTTATGAAATAAAGAGTAATCAATGCTTTATTTTACCTGCGAATGTACCTCATAGTTACGGAGCCGATGACACAGATCCATGGACAATTTATTGGATACATTTTAAAGGAGACTTAGCAGAATATTATGCTTTACGTTTATTGACCCCTATTGATATCAAACCTACTATTTACTCACGTATTAATGGACGTTTGAATTTGTTTGAAGAAATATATCATACTTTGGAATTGGGATATAGTAAAGAAAATCTGTTGTATTCTTGTTCGGCTTTCCATCATTTTCTTGGTACCATTTGCTATTTGCAAGAATATAGAAATGCTACAGTCAATGATATTTCAAATGATTTAGTAGATGCGGCTATTCATTTTATGAAAGAGAATATAGGAAAAAAACTCAGTATCTCTGAAATAGCCGAGCATACGGGATATTCTGTTTCTCATTTTTCTACCATTTTTAATCACCGTACAGGACACTCGCCTGTCAATTACTTCAATTTGTTAAAGATACAACATGCTTGTTATCTGATAGACTGTACAGATATCAAGATAAATCAAGTTTGCCATAAAATAGGAATAGAAGATTGCTATTATTTTTCCCGTTTGTTTTCTAAGATAATGGGAATGTCTCCCAGCAAGTATAGAAAACATAAGAAAGGATGAAATAAGACCTTATTTGGTGAATATTTACTTCATAATACTTCCTGCAAATAGGCTTTTACCTTGTCGATTGAATATTTTTACTGTATAAAAGCCATTGGGCAATGATACTAAAGATAGTTTATGAACATAACCGGTTTTCCATATTTCTTCGTTGGTCATATTATAGATGATAATAGTTTGTGCATCCTTTATTTCCGGCAGGTAAAGCATATTCCCTTTATTTAATAAAGGTATATCCATATCCGAAACCGTATTCAGAGTTAATGGAGCGCTTTCATTGCCAAAGCGGTCAGCGGCAGTGACGGCAAAGTATCGTTTTTGTAACCAAGGGAGCTTGGCTGTATATTCATACTCATTGGCAATGAGATGGGTAGCTATTAAATTTTGAGGTTGCTTAATGTCAACAGGATATGTATCGGAACCGTATAAATGGTATACAACAGATTGATTGCTGTTATCGGCTGATGCTTGCCAACTCATGCGAAGTTTGCCGTTCGCTATTTGTTGCACCGAAGGATGGGATGGAACAGAAGGTGGAATACTATCTGACCATGTCATAGGAGGGATCAATGCCGGGTAAGTATAAAAGTTTTCTTCCAGTTCGTCTAATACTCCTTTTGTGTTATCAAGTAAAAAGCGATTGCGAAAATAGGCTTGTCCGTTTAGCTTTATCTGACGGGTGAAATGGATTTGACGAACTATTTCGTCCAATGGCCAATCTTGTTCACGAGGGGAGAGGAAATAAATTCCCAGTCCGGGAATAATCCAACGTTTGCCGTCGTTCTCTTTCCAGTCCAAAGCAAAGGGATAGAAATTGTTTCCTTGGAAATACATCATTGGGAACAAGGCATCATGGATTCCTTCTTTTAACCATCTTTGTGCATCTTGATAGACTACATGATAAGCATTCCAGCCGCGAGAGGGATAACGGTTAGTGTCACGATATTTGCCAATGGGCGAACTACTCACTTTTACCCATGGCTTGATAGACTTGATATCAGTATAAAGGCGGCGTACAATGTCGGTAATGTTATCCCGACGCCATTGTTTCAGCTCCTTCCCTTTTCCGTATCTGCGGTAGGTGTCTTTATCAGGGAATTTATCTGCCTGTTCGGGATAGCGGATATAGTCGAAATGGATACCATCTATGTCATATTGTGAAGTGATTTCTTTCACAATGCGAGAGAGGTATTCTTTTGTTTCAGGATTGCCCGGATCCAGATACCAGTTACCTTTATATAGTTTGCATATTTTTCTATTCCTTTGTACGATGGAGTTTCGTCCCAACAGCTTCACTTGCCGAGTGTTTCCGGCCGGGATAGTCACTATCCAAGCGTGCAATTCCATGCCTCGTTTGTGACATTCTTCAATAGCAAAAGCCAATGGGTCATATCCCGGATTACGTCCGGTATATCCCGTCAGCGATTCGGCAAAGGTCTCAATGGAGGACGGATATATCATATCCCCACGTAGGCGGGTTTGCAATAATACTGTATTGAAATTCGCAGCTTTCAAACGGTCGAGTATATCACATAATTCTTTTTTCTGGCGTTGAATTCCTGTTGCGCTTCCGGCTTTGGTACGCGGCCAGTCCATTCCGCCCAAGGTCGTGAGCCAAGTGGCGCGAATTTCGTATTTGGGCTGTCCCGAAACTGGAAATAAAGCTAATGCATATAAGAATATAAATAAAATAAGTTGGTACATATTGTTTTCTTTTTTTAGATAGCAAAGATATTTGTTTTTTTGCTACCTTTGTGCATACTCATTTATTAAAATGCAATATAAACAAAAAACAGATGCTGAACTTGTGGTATTACTTACTTTAAATGATGAAGAGGCATTTAGTGAGTTATATGTTCGATATAAAAGTAAACTTCAATATTTCTGTTTCCATTTTCTGAAAGTAGAGAGTGAAGCCTGTGATATCGTTCAAGAAGTTTTTATCAGAATATGGGAATCACGCTGTTTTATTAATCCAGAGCTCTCTTTTTCTTCCTTTCTTTATGTTATGGCTCGGAATCGTGTATTGAACTATTTCAAACATATTGATGTTGAAAACAAAATAAAGGATATTTTGGCAAAACAAAGTTTGGAAGAAGAAAATATAGAATCAGATCTGATATCAACTGAATATCAAGATATATTAAGAACAGCAATAGAACATTTGCCCCCACAACGTAAGAAAATATTCAATATGAGCCGCATTGACGGTATGAGTCATAAAGAAATAGCGGCTATATTGAATATCTCTGTATATACAGTTCAGGAACATATATCAGAAGCATTGGCTTTTATTAGGCATTATTTTGCACAACACTCTGACTTATCGTTAGGACTAATGCTTTTATGGATTATTTAAAATTTAAGCATTTTTCTACTATTTCGTATAAATTGATATTAGGTATTGTACTTTGTTGAGTTGAATGTACCCATTTCTTTTCAATAGGATAATAATCTGGCTCTGGCAATTGTTCTCCTTTCATTGAATGATTTAGCCAATCAAAGAAGAGTTTCCATCTGGGATAATAATAATCTCTAAGTAAACCACTCCATTCTCTATGTGCATAGTCTGTTAATTGGCCGGGTGCATCTGCCCACGTTGTAAGTAAAGCTCGCGCATTGAATTCCATTAAATCTTTTTGTGTTATATTATTGGTACATTTACGAGCTTGATTAATCCAGTTAGAAACGCATAATTCGGGGCGGCATGATAGTAACTTATCTTGTAGAAGAATTAATTCCAAAAAGCGTTCACTGTAGAGTGCAACAGAATCTTTTTCTTTGTTTTTGTAAAATTGAATGATTTTTTTATAAGTTGTTCGTCCTTTGTTAGCAACCAGTTGACGCGTGAAATCAACTAAATCATATTCATAGGTATCATGTCCCTTAAAACGATTCTTGGCACTAGCAAACAGGCGAACGGCTTCTTCATATTTATTTTCTTGATAATAAATGCGTGCACTTCCCCATGCTGATACAGTCCTGACTTTTAGTGACGGACGTGCACATAAATAGCTTTCTGACGGACGACGATGACCTTTATAAGTCCCATATGCAGTTGCATATAATATTTCCCATGCCTTATTTAATGTTTTATCTGGTTTTCCATAACGGTAGGTTGCATAATCATGCAACCAATTGTTCATCACAGGAACCGAGTCTCTCCACCGCATTTCGCATGCCAAGTCAAAAGCTACAGGATTAGTTCCAATTCCTTCAGGAACATTACCGATACCTTTTAGATAAGTAGCAGCTGTACTATTACGGGCTTTTATAGGTTCACTGGCAATAGCATTCAATCGTCCATGCAGACCAATATTTCCTCCCCAATTTGTAATGTTGACCCATATCCATGGAAAACCTCCAAATGCATTTCTTTCATTCCATCGATCCCAATATTCTGCACATAAATCTACGATTAGTGTATGTTTTTTAGATAATCCGGTAAGTAAGTCATTTGTGGGATTCCCACCCCATGATTGCAGTATCCAAATACTGTTTGGTGCAGCTTCATGCATGGCTTTTTGTATGCATTTGGCAGCTTCAGTTACATTGATGTTACCTATATTTCCTCCTTCGTGGAACAAATCACCTCCATAGTAGTGGGCTGTGCCGTATAGCTTTTCGTATTCTTCATACCATATTGACGCTATTTTCTCAAATAAAGGGTCTGTTGGATTTAATACGGATGGGCGGGTAAAATTATTCCATTTACCTTGTGTTATTATATCGGCTTCAGGGTATTTGTTTTGTAGGTTTGTTGGAACCATGCCAAAGAAAGCTTGAAACACAGGGCTCATTCCATATTCTTTCATGCGCGCCAGAATTCTTTTTTGTAGCTTTTCCTGACGTGTGAACCAGGAATCAGGCAATGGTCCTCCCATTCTTTCTAGATTTCCCATTAAAAACCAACCCATGTAAGCAGGGCCTGGAATAAAGTTCTTAATTTCATCTTCCGAGTAATTCAGTCTACTTAATGTGTTACGCCATACACATTCCACTCCGACCATGGCCATTGGAGTAGTGATTCCATTCATGGCCATTCTATCAATTTCTTTTTCCCATTCCTCCCACTCCCAAAAGGCCATTGAATAACTGAATGTGCAATAATTCAGATAAAAGCCAATAGGCAAAGAAGTTTCTTTTTTTATTTTAGTGTTAGGGCGAGGAAGCTCTTTTGGCACTTGTAATTGATTTCCACACCAAGATGTGGATGCATGGCAATAATATTTTAGATACCAGTTAAAACCTGAAGCCAAACTGACAGGAGAATTTCCTTTAATGTGTATTTTCTTATTGGTAGTTGTTATTTCAAAGAAGTCCTTTCCTTTTGGAGACTTTATCTGTTGAAATATAAATTGTTCTTCATGGTCGGGTAATATGCGTTTGACTAATCCTGACAGAATGTCGGATGCTTGAAGTGGCATTATGCTTATGGTAAACAATAATATTAAAATTACATTTTTTTTCATGGGAATATGATTTAAGAAGGTTATTATTTGATGATGTAATGAATAAATAAAACATCCTGTGCTTGTAAATTCACGAGGATTTCATTTTTATTGTTAGGAATTATATTTGTATGATTCCAAATATCCTTTAAAATGATATTTTTAGGTAAAGTAATGGAGTGAAGCGAAATATTCCGTTTTTGAGTATTATTACTTCGATTGAAAATACCTATCCAGCCTTCAGTAGGGCTTTTATCAGTTCTCCAAATATCTATTTCTTTATCTTGGTGAATAGGTTTCCCCATTTTTCCATTTTGATTACACATTATCATATCTCTGTTTGTCAGTAATTTAAAAGAATAATCATCCATTGTTGGTAGATCTCCCCCTATCATTAAAGGTGAGGCTGCCAAAGCACGCATGGTGATGAACGTTCTCTTTTGTTCGGGGGTAAGCTGACTATGTCTTGTATAACCTTTTCCAGCATATAAGGCACTTTGGCTGATGTCTTTTTCATTAAGAGTTTTAGGAGACATTACTTGTAAATATCCAAAAGGAATCATGTCCATATCGAACCAAAAGCCTGGATGTTCTTTCCCATTCCATGTTTCCCAAGCTTGAAAACATTTATCAATATCGTTTTGTGTATCCCATATATCTCCTGTAATACGGAGCATTTGGGCTTGAGTGAAAGTCTTTAAATGGTTTGTTGGCACTTTGTCTCCCGGAGATAAACTTATAATTATTTTTCTTCCACATTGCCGAACAGCTCGGACTATGGCTTCTACTTCTTTGGGATAAGGTACTATATCGTCTATCTTTAAGAAATCTACTCCCCATGAGGCTAATTGGTTTATTAAACTGTTATAGAATTCTTGTGAGCCTGGTTTGCTCATGTCTACTCCATAATTATAGTGACACCATTTGCATATGTTGATTGTATCAGCAATATCAGCTGCATGAAAGTTTGTTCCATAAATAGGTAGATTTGTTTTTACTGCTTTTCTAGGAATGCCTCTCATTAAATGTAATCCGAATTTTAGTCCTAATTCATGGCAACGTTTGATTAATTTTTCGAATCCGTTAGGAAAATAACACAGTGATGGTTGTAATAATCCATATTCGTTTATGTTTATATCTGAGGCATGCCTTTCGGTGGAGTATAGCGTATTTGGTTGTAATCTATATTCTCCAAACCAACCATTGTCTATTACGAAATATTCATATCCGAAAGATTTAAATCTTTTGGCCATTGTTTCTAAATTATCGAATGCTGCTTTTTCATGTAGATATACTCCATAACTATCAAAACTATTCCATCCCATAGGGGGAGTGGGTGCCAGCATCGTGTCTGAAAACTTGCTTAAGTCTTCGGGTATCTGTTCCATCAGCCATGCAGTTCCTGCAGGCTGCTCAAATTGTTGGTTAGAATGGCAAATTTGGATTTTTGTTCTTTGCTTGAGATTGATATGGATATGTTGAATCTCTTTGGGAGCATAATCTATATATAATGTACCTTTTTCATATTGGGTTTTACAATTAATTGTTTCAAAAGAACCATCATCGTGTTCATGAATATATGCATTGGTAATGAAAATCTCCGTCATGCATTTAAAAATCTCATGTACAAAGTTATCAATCCCCCATTTTTTACGCCAAGTTTCATGAGGTTCTTTGTGCCAGTTACTGATTGGGGGAATGTATTGTTCTCCAAGGCAGACGCGTTGAAGTTTAGGAATGCCTGAACCAAAAGGAATCTCATTGAATTGGTAACAATTGATATATGGGTCAGGTAAAAAACTGAAGTTTAATTTATGAGTGTTAATATTTACAAGTTGAAGGCAACTTCCTAATGCATTAATTACTTGTTTCATGTACTTGTGTTCTCCGGTTAATAGATATAAATACCATGAACCATAAATTTTCCAGGCAGACCATCCACAAGGAGAATTCATGCCACCATGCATCAAGTTTACGGTATAAGGATATTCCCAAAAACGTAGGGTTGCACCATTCATCCTACAATCGGGTATGAGTATTTGGGTTAGACATTGATGCTTTTTATCCAATTCTATTGCTCTACTAAGATATTTTTTAGCTCGTACAGAATCATTTATTCGTAATGCGCCATAGGCTAGTTGAGCCACGCTACATGAAATCATTCCATCTTCAAAGGTCATTTGTCCTTCTGTTTGAATATTGTCCCCTTTGGATTCTAAATCGTCTAGAGCACAGATTACTGAATTGCGATGGCGTTCATATCTATCTTTCCAAATATTACTTTTAGTAGCTAATTTTTGTTCTTCTGTCATAAGTTCCATGATGGATTTTGCTATATAGATAACAGAGGTATAATGTGTGTTATGAACAAAGTTATAGTATCCTCCGTCTTCTTTTTGACATCGAAGTAAGAAGTCTGCTAATAAGGATGCATTTTTTAAATCTTCTTCTTTTTGAGTTACTTGAAACCTGTCAGTCAATACCCCTACCATTGTTGCTGCATCTTGTATACGAAATTTTCCATTACGCATTTCAGATGATTCGGAATCAAATAAATCAGGAAAAATTTGGTTGTATACTTTTTCAGCGATTGAATCAGTTTGAGCATTTGGCTGATAACGACGAGCTAGGAAATAAGTATAAAGTGGATAAAAACATTCTGCATGATGGGTACTTGTAGGGCGTATTCTTAAGGCTTCTGTACGGGCTTGGTTCAAATAGAAATCAAAATCGGGACGTACATATAGTTTCATTTCACTGATTTTGCCATTGATATCTGTTGCTGTAACAGTATACATGCCTTCGCCCGAGTAGGGATGGTAATTCCATTTCTTTTTATATCCTTTTAATACCTTTGTGTGGATGGAATCAATTTCATTGCGGGGTGTTTGAATTTCAAATCGTGCCAATTCATTGCTCCATATTTCTCCTTCGAAATCTTGATTTACAGGAACGGTGTAGTATTTGGCTGCTAAGACAGGTGCATTTGTTAAGGTGAATAAATCAGAATTTACTTCTTCTAATTTTGCGGAAGGTTTAATAAATAAACGTATTGTTTTTGTTTCTCCCGATTGTAGTGCATAAAGGTTTTGCGGGTGTCTTTGAGGGAGTGGAAGAGGATGTAATAAATCGAGATTGACACTATAAATGCGGTGCAGGCACTCATTTATTTGTTTACCTTGCATTACCATAGTCAATTGTTCATAATTATAATGCCATGAAGCAATAGGGTCAGGAGAAGCTATGGTTAATATTTTTCCTTCTGGGGTCATAAAATAGCCATTAAAATGCGTCCTTTCAGCTCGTAAAAAAGTAGGAAAGTATGTTTGATTCCATTCAGGAAATTTATCCATATAAGTATTTAATCCTAAACAAAGACTAATTCCATTTTCGGGCATAAATAGTTTTTGGCTTTGATTGGTTAAAGAGATATTTACGCATAATATTCCTTTTTGGTCATGGTAGTCAATCTTGTATAGGATATTATTTTTTTTACCGTTAAATATAACTTGTTTTTTATTTGATTTTTGCAAAGAAAGCCTCACTCCTTCAAAACGAGGGCCTGTATTTTTGCCACTTCTAAAATAAATTGTATCAGGTTGAACTTCCTGTTTATTTATATAGTATGATATTTCTCCTTGGTTTGTGAAATAGACTAAATAAGAAGGAGTTTCTAATTTAATTTGTGCTTGTACGATAAGGCAACAAATTAATCCAAATAAAGTATATAATATTCTGTTCATGGGTATAATTGGATAGTGGAAAAAGTCTCACCATTGTAGGTTGAACCGACTCTGGTGAAACTTTTTAGTGATAACTATATTGAGTTAATACCTATTGAAGTTAGTAACCAGGATTGTTATTACCTAAATTAGGATTCTTGATAAATTCTTCTTCCGGTATTTTGAATAATATATGATGAGGCTTGATATTATTTGCTGCTTGAGGATTTTCATTTTTCAATGCTTGGACGGCATTATATAAATAATCATATCCCCAATGAATCAGATACCATCGGCGTACACCTTCTCCAGCCAATTCCCATTTGTTCTCATTTACTATTGCTTTTTTAATCTCCTCTTTTGAAAGTGTTGAAGCATAATTATGAGCGTTATCTCCGAAAGCACGTTCACGAAGTTTATTTAAAGCTTCTATAGCTTCATTTGGCTGATTTAATTCATTTGCGGCTTCTGCCAAGATTAGATAAATTTCTCCTAATCGGATTTGGTGGATATCACGGCTGCCATTGTTAGCCTTTTCATCAAATGCCATCCATTTAAGAGTGTAATGCCCTGTACCTCCACCATCACCGCCGTCGAAGGTAACGATACTGCCATCACTCAATGTAAGACTGTGCCAATCCATGATTTCTTTACGCTTATCTCCGTCTTCATAGCTGGCAAGCAAGTTTTTAGTCGAATTGAACATACCCCATCCTTGGAAGAGTTGGGTAGAAGAAGAGACACTTACGCCATCGGGACGTAAAGCTGTTTTGCCTTCTGCAAAGGCAGTTGCTACTTTATTGCTTTCATCACGTCCGCGAGGATTGGTAAATGAATGTATTTGGCTTCCTTTGATATCTGTCAAACTAGGTACGATAAAAATTAATTCATCATTGAACTTATTTTTCCAATTGAATATGTCATTATAATTAGTCAGCAGCTTATGAGGTGATGACTGGATAATTTCTTTAGATAAATCATAGGCTTTTTGCCATTGATTTTCTAGTAGACAGATACGTGATAGCATAGCTTTGGCACACCATTTTGTAACACGTCCCTGATTTTTTAACTCCCAATGATGAGGTAGGTTGCTTGCGGCAAATTCCATATCGGTGATAATTTGTGAAATGACTTCAGCTTTAGGAGTTCTTGATAATGCAGAGACTTTCTCTAGTTCAAGTTCATCCAACCACATAGGAACATCCCCCCATAATTGAACTAAATTATAATAAAAAAAAGCTCTTAAAAAACGTACTTCTCCTATTATTTTGTTTTTGAATTCTTCTTTTAAATTAGAAGATGCATTTATTCTGTTTATAACCATATTGGCTGCACCAATGGCTGAATAATGGTCTTTCCACATGGTGGAATATTCTACTGTTGGAGCTTCTAGCAAATAGTACTGATAGACATCTATACGTGGAGACTGTCGGGTTATCATTATATCTACGCCAATGTCTCCAATAAAGATTTTTTCATAATCTCCAATGTATATATTATGGAGTTTCTCATATACTCCATATAAGGCGGATGTCACTTCATCTTCAGTCTTAAAGAAGTTTTGTGGTGAGACGAAATCTTTAGGGTCTTCCGTTAATATGTTACATGAATAGAAGGATAAAGTTAGTAATGCCAAAAGAGTTATTATAATTCTTTTCATATCAATCATATTTTGAGGGTTAGAATTGTGCTTTAATACCAATTAAATAAGTTCTGTTTTGTGGATAAGCATTACTGTCGAATCCACGACGAGTTGCTTCTTTACTTGAATCATCTACTACATTGACATCAGGTGAATACCCCATATATTTAGTAATAGTAAATAGATTCGATACGGTTCCATATACTTGTAATGATTTGATGATATTTTTGTTACGCAATGGAATCTCATATTGCAAATTAATGTTTTTTAGTCGTATATAAGAGCCGTCATGTAGGTATAAACTACAACCTCCATTAAACTCTCCTCCTGCGTAGGTGTCATATATGTTAGTAAATGCACTGCCAGCTTTGGGGTAATATCCATTAGGATTAGACTCACTCCACCGATCTCTGTTTCTTCCGTATACATTGCAATTAAATCCTGTTTCCATATCACGCCCCGATAAATCATAAATATCATTGCCATAACTGAAATCAAAAAATAGTCCTAAAGTCCAGTTTTTATAAGTAAAGTCATTACTCAAACCACCATAGAATTTGGGTTCTGCATTACCTATAATTTGACCGTCTTTTATATTGATAATGTCATCATCATTCAAGTCCTGTAGTTTGGGATCTCCGGGCTGATGTTTAGAACCTTCTAGTATTTCATTTGCTTTCCAAGTTCCTAAGTATTTGACGCCCCAGAAAGTACCCATGGGTTGTCCGACAATCAGTCGGGAACCTCGCCCATTTTCTAAGAACTCTTTGTCACCTAAGTTTAATATTTTATTTCTATTGGCTGAGATAGATAAGTTAGTCGACCATTTAAAGTTGCGAGTATCAATATTTACAGAGTTTACTGTAAATTCAAAACCGTAGTTTTTGACGGCACCGACATTTTCAAGGATAGAATTAAAACCTGTTTGATATGGAAGCTCTCGTTCTAATAAAAGATCTGTTGTCTTTTTGTAATAATAGTCTAATTCAATGTTTAGTCGCCCACCTAAAAAACCGGCATCAATACCAAAGTCAAATTGCTTAGTTCTTTCCCATCCTAGATTCTTATTTGCAGAACTAGCAGGAGAGAAAGTAATAACTTCTTGATTACCAATGACAGTTGAGCCGCTTCTTAATTTATCAATGGTAGAATAAGGAGCAATTGATTGACTACCTGATGTTCCATAAGAGGCACGAATCTTTAAATTAGAAAATATCTTCAAATTTTGGATGAATTTTTCTTCAGAGGCTCTCCATGCCAAAGCAACAGAAGGAAAGAATGCCCATTTATTACCCTCGGTTAAACGAGAAGAACCGTCCTGACGTCCTGAAATGGTTAACATATATTTATTTTTGAAACTGTAATTTAGGCGGAACAAGTATGAAACTAGTCCCCATGAACTTTCACCCGTTTGAATATCGCGAGTTACGGGATCTCCTGTTTCCATGGCATGATAGAGGTTAACGTCATTTTTAAATCCACTTGCTGACCCATTCATAAATTCATAGTTGTATTTTTGCCAAGTAAAGCCTCCTAATACAGAAATGAAATGTTCTCCTATAGTGGTATGATAACTGATTGTATTTTCATTTTGATAGGTAATAGGATATTGGGTTTGTACTTTGGCATATCCACCTGCTTTATTAAAGATACGTGTTGGCAGGTTAACAGATTCATAACGATTTTGCTTACTATTAGTGATGTCAAAACCAAAGGATGTTTTTAAAATTAAATTTTTGAATAAAGTTAATTGGGCATATAAATTACCTAATCCCCGATAGGTACGTGTTTTATCTTGAATGCAATTTTTTTGTGCTACAGGGTTATTAAAGACGTTTCCACTGATTTGATTGATGTCAAAGTAAGAGCCGTCTTCATTATATATAGGAGCTGTTGGTAAAAGGTTGTGTCCACCAAGGATAGGGTTGTCTCTATTGGTCATAGATGCTGTTAATGTTGCACCTAGTTGTAGAAATTTTCCTATATTTTGGTCTACATTGAAACGTATCTGATAACGTTCAAAGCCTGATTCATACATAATACCGTCCTGATTGAAGTAGTTGACTGATAGAAAATAATTGCTATCTTTCATGGAACGGGATACACTTAAATTGTGATCGGTAATTGGGGCAGAAGAACGGAATATATAGTCTTGCCAATTTGTATCACTAATTGTACTGGGATCTTTGAAAGGGTTGGGACGCCCATAATAGGCGGCATATTCATTTTGAAAAGCCATAGCTTCGGGGCCATTTAACAAATCTAGTGTTTTACTAGGAGTTTGTAAGCCGTAGTATCCGTTGTAGGATACTTTTACACCTTCTGAGCCGTTTCCTCTTTTAGTCGTGATAAGAATTACTCCATTAGCACCACGTGAACCGTAAATGGCCGTAGATGAAGCATCTTTTAAGACCTCAATGGATTCAATATCCGCTGGATTTATAGTATTCAAATCGCCACCTCCAATAATACCGTCAATTACATATAAAGGCTCATTACCAGCATTTATAGAGTTGCCGCCACGAATACGGATGGTAGTTGATGCTCCTGGTGCACCATTGGAAGTGGTAATCTGTACACCACTGACACGACCTTGTAGTGCTTGGTCAACTCGCGCGATGGGCATACTTTCGATTATATTCGCCTTAACACTTCCGACAGAACCGGTAAGATCACTTTTGCGAACTACACCATATCCTACCACTACTACTTCGTCAAGTTTCTGCGTATCTTCCGTTAGCGTAATGGATATATTATTTTCATTAGTAATGGGAACATTTTTACTGATATATCCAATATAAGATATAGTTAGCATACCCGAATTAGGAACTTCTAGAGAAAAGTTACCGTTTACATCCGTAATGGTTCCTAGTGTTGAACCTTTTACTGAAATGTTGGCACCGATAATAGTTTCACCGTTACTGTCTGTAATTACTCCGGTCAGTCTTTTTCTTTGTTGAGTACTGTTGTTAGATTCAGGTTCTGGAGTTTTACTTACCGAAATAGTGTTGTTAATTCTTTTAAAATAGAGTCCTGTTTGTTGTGAAAGACTTTTCAGAATATCTTCAATTGAACCTTTTTGAATTTGGATGTTTACTGTTCTCAAATCTTTTAATACTGATTCATTATAGAAGAAATAAAATCCGGTAAGTTTATTTAACTGTTTAAATACGTTATTTATTGTAGCGTCTTTTGCAACATAATTGATATTGTTTTCTTTTAAATTCTGCCCAAGTGCATTTTCAACAAATATGAATTGTGAAGAGAATGCGAATGCAAAAACAGTTAATGTTCTACGTATTACTGTTCTTTTCATTATTAGATTAAGATTATAATTCATACCTTTGTAGTGTTTTAATATATACAAGTTATTAAAGCTGGCAGATCTTACTAGTGTCCAGCGGCCAAACTGTAATTAGAAGATTATTGCCAAAAGCTGAGGGGCAGTGGTGTAAGTAACACTACTGCTCTTTCTATTCTTTTTTCTTATGTTTTCATAGGCATTTATGGTTTTAAAGGTTAGACTTAGGGTTCTTAATAAATAATTATTTTATCACCTTTTTGTTGGCTACGCAGGCCTGTGGTGAAACATACGGCATCTATTACTGCTTTTAAGCTTTTATTATCATGTGTACCGGTAATAATTTGGTTGCAGTTCTTACAATTGAGAATTATTTTGGTGTTATAAGTACGTTCTATAGTTTTAATCACTTCTTTAATGGGGGTTTTATGGAAATAAAGGATACCATTCATCCATTTTATATAGTCATTTTCAATAAATGTTTCTTTATTAATAGTTCTTCTCTTGTTATCAACGGTAAGATGCTGGTTGGGGGTTAAAGATAACTGTAAATCTTGGCTAGCGACTTTTACTAGAACTTTACCTGTTGAAACTGTAATACTTAATAAATCATCTTCCTCATAAGCTTTTACATTAAAAGAAGTTCCAAGTACTTCTACTTGTGTATCGTTAGTTTTTATGACGAATGGCTTCTTGGGATTTTTAGTGACTTCAAAAAATCCTTCCCCTTTCATTAGGATATTGCGATTCTTTTCATTGAAATCATCTGGTATCAGTAACTTACTGTCAGAGTTAAGTGTTACTTTACTACCATCGGAAAGATGATAAACTTTTTGTTCACCTTTATGTGTGATAATCTCTGTGTAAGAAATATTTGTTGAATTTGTATTATAGAAATAGATAATACTAAATGTCATACAAATAGCCATTATAGTTACGGCGGCTATTGTAAACCAAAGTGATTTATGTAGAGGTTGATATTTTATAATTTGGGGAGAATTTTGAGGAGTAATCTGTTTTAATAGATTAGAGACTTCAACTTGAAGCTCTTGTACTCGATTATTATTAGGATAAGCTGTAGTTTGGTTAATATCAGCCCATAAAGCTTTTCCAACTTTATCAAAACATGCATAGTCATCGGTATATTTGAGCCACTCAAGAAGTTGTTTTAATTCTTGTTCGGTACATTGGCTGTTGATATATTTATGAAGTAAGTATATTATATAAGTATTTTGTGTTTCCATAGTGATAATTCAGATATTATTGTTTATACATAATACAACTGAGAAAATATTTTCAGGGGGTGATATTTTGTTTTTTAAGTTCTATTAACGCTGTGCTGATTTTGTGGTTAATTTAGTGAAGTCAATAATGGTGTCAATAGGTTATTTTATTATTTTTGCAATAATAAAACAATTAAATAGAGTATATGATAACCTTTATTATTGCATTATTGGTTCTTATAGGAGGATATTTTTTATATGGAAGCTATGTAGAGCATCTGTTTAGTCCTGATAAAAATAAAAAAACACCGGCTCTGACTATGGAGGATGGCGTAGACTTTATTCCCCTTCCCACTTGGAAGATTTTCATGATTCAGTTTCTTAATATTGCAGGTCTGGGTCCTATCTTCGGTGCCATTATGGGAGCAAAATTCGGTACGGCCTCTTATCTATGGATTGTACTGGGAACTATTTTTGCCGGTGCTGTACACGATTATTTATCAGGAATGCTTTCTTTAAGGCATAACGGTGAGAGTCTTCCTGAAATAATCGGCCGTTATCTGGGACTTCCTACCAAACAGTTGATGCGTGGCTTTACTGTGGTTCTGATGATATTGGTCGGGGCTGTGTTTGTTGCCGGACCTGCCGGTTTGTTGGCCAAGCTAACACCCGATTATATGGACGTAACCTTTTGGATTATTATTGTTTTCATTTATTATATGTTGGCTACCCTGCTGCCGGTAGATAAGATTATTGGCAAGATTTATCCATTGTTTGCCATTGCTTTGTTGTTTATGGCAGTTGGAATATTAGTTATGTTGATATGGCACCATCCGGCTTTGCCCGAAATAACAGACGGTATACAAAATACTCATCCTGCCGGTTTGCCTATTTTTCCTATCATGTTTGTGTCTATTGCTTGTGGTGCCATTAGTGGTTTCCATGCTACACAGTCACCTTTGATGGCACGTTGCATGAAGAATGAAAAGTATGGCCGTCCAATCTTTTACGGAGCAATGGTGACAGAAGGTATTGTGGCATTGATATGGGCAGCGGCTGCCACTTATTTCTTTCATCAGAATGGAATGGAAGAAAGTAATGCTTCAATAATAGTAGATCGTATAACAAAAGAATGGTTAGGAACCATTGGCGGATTGCTGGCTGTGCTGGGGGTGATTGCAGCGCCTATCACCAGTGGAGATACCGCATTGCGTTCAGCTCGGTTGATTGTTGCCGACTTTATGCATTTGGAACAAAAAAGTATAACAAGACGTTTATTGATTTGTATTCCTATCTTTGCTGTGACTATTGGTATTTTGCTATATAGTCAGCGCGATGCGGCAGGATTTGATATGATTTGGCGTTATTTTGCATGGTGTAATCAAACATTGTCTGTCTTTACTCTATGGGCGATAACTGTATATTTGGTGCGCATGAAAAAGAATTATTATGTCACACTGTTGCCGGCTTTGTTTATGACAGCTGTTTGTTCTACTTATATTTGCATTGCGCCCGAAGGATTGGCTCTTTCCGGCTATATCTCTTATGTGTTGGGAGGAATATGTACGCTGGTTGCAGTTATAGGATTTATAACTTGGTATAAAAAACAAAATAGTATAGTATATGAGGAAATATAAGAAATCAACCTGGTTGCCTGTGGCTTTATTTATTTACACCACAATAATGGCTGTTTATTTTATTCCGCGGAATACGGAGATTGGTAATGCAGAAAAATATGTCACTATAGGGGTATCCTATCTTATTATTGCTTTGCTTTGGATTGTTCTTCGTAAGCAGGAGAAACGCAGAGAACAGGAAGGTCAGAATATGGAGAACAAAAAATAGAATATTTACTTAAACGACAATTGTATGAAGAAATTTTTAGTCAGCTTGGTGATGTTGGTAGTAACAACATTGGGTGCACATGCACAATTTGAAAAGGATGTTTGGTATGTGAATGCCTCACTGACAGGACTTGACCTCTCTCATAGTAAGTATGAAGGAACCAACTTTGGTTTTACATTGGGAGGTGGTGCTTTTGTAGCCGATAACTTTGCAGTATTGTTAAACTTTAAAGGACAGTATGTGGAACATGGAACAGATGAGACTAGTATTGGCGCGCAGGGACGCTATTATTTATCTAGCTGTGGAGTATACGGTGGACTAGGAATGGCTTACAAACATCTTTCTAGTGGGGATTATAAGAAAAATCTTGTTTGCCTGACACCGGAAGTGGGCTACGCATTCTTTTTAGGACGAAATCTGACAGTAGAACCTGCTGTATATTATGATTTGAGTTTTAATCATACTTCTGAATACAGCAAATTGGGATTCAAAATAGGATTCGGGCTTTATTTTTAAAGGTATGAAGTAAAAAAATACGGTAGGGATGGGGTTTAAACCTTCCCTACCGTAAATGATAAATTCTCAGAGCTTGTTTCTCTTTTTTCTTTATTTAGTGGGCATATAAATGAGTGAACGGAATCTCTTTACCATCATTTCCACTAACTTTCATTTTCAGTTGACCGCCGTTTTGATCAAAGTAACGAATTTCAATCGGGTGATATCCTTTAGCTAAAGCTTTTTGGCCTACTACTTCACGAGGACCATGAGGACCGTCATTATCAATTACTTGTTCGCCATCAATCACTAACGTACTGCCATCATCCGACAAGAGTGCAAAAGTATAAATATCATCCTGAGGAGCATTAATGTAACCTTTGATAATCAAACCGATATTACCTTTTACTTTCTTGGGAATCATTACATCTTCGATAGAATAATTTCCATTTACCGGTGCCTTTTCAATTTCGGTACATTTATTTCCTTTGAACTCATGCCAAGTAGCTTTCAATCCGGGATTGGATGGCGCAGCTGTAACGGCCGGAGTATACTCGCTCTTGATAAAACGAGTGGTGGTGATATCTCCCGGTTTACCGTTCGGGCGGAATGTGCGGAATGTGAAATCAGTTGTTTCAGTTACTTTTACCGGACCGTCATACTTAGGCGACTGCAAAGTGGGAACAGAACCGTCTGTGGTATAGTGTATTTCAGCACTTGGGTCGAGACAGGTGATGTTGACAATACCTTCACCGATAAAGGCATTTGTCTTGTTAAAACCCTCCAAATCAGGAATACGGTAATTGATATTCATAATGTTGAGGCGTTCAAATTGGTTGGCAAGACGCCGGGCAAATGCATTCCAGTCTTTCTGTGAAGGATTGCTCCAACCCAATTCGGCGATAGCCAACAGACGAGGAATTGCCATATATTGCATACGTTCACGTGAAGGAATCCATTCGCACCAAACATTACCTTGCACACCTAATACTAACGGTTGCATTTCAGCGTTTTGAATTTCGCTCATCGGATCATAATTATAAATATTGGCTACTGAATTCTTATCTTCCTGATAGTCTAGATAGAACTGTCCGTTAGGAGTGAAAATGATAGGATTTCCTTGTCCTGTTGTTTTAGAAGGAGCATTCTTAGCCCAACTGCGCCACCACATGACAGTTGCTGTTTTTGAAAGTCCGCCTTCGATAATTTCATCCCAACCGATCATTTCTTTTCCTTTATCGTTAAAGAATTTTTCCATATCATGAATGAACCATGATTGTAGTTCTTCTTCAGTCTTCAGCTTATTGTCACGCATACGTTTTTGACAGTCGGGACATTTCTTCCAGTTGGTTTTTTCTACTTCATCACCACCGATATGTACATATTTGTAAGGGAAGAGTTCGATGAGTTCGCTATATACATTCTTGCAAAATTCTATTGCCGAGTCTTTTCCGGGACAAACGGGAGAGGAGAAGGTGGTTCCCCAACCGGTTTCATCGAAACAAGATACCCCTTCATAATTGCTTATGGCAGCCAGCATATGTCCCGGCATATCTATTTCGGGAACAATGTCAATACCACGTACTTTAGCGTATGCAATCACCTCTTTGATATCTTCCTGGGTATAATAACCGCCATACAGTGTATCACCTTCTACAATGCGAATCTTGCTTTCGGGAATAGCCATGTCAGGATTATCGTTCACCTTTGATTGGCGGATGCATTCTTTGTCATGAGAATTGAATTTGCGCCAAGCACCTTTTTCGGTCAGCAAAGGATATTTCTTTATTTCGATACGCCAACCCTGGTCGTCGGTGAGATGCCAGTGGAACTTATTCATCTTATAAAGTGCCATTACATCCAACAGTTCTTTTACTTCATCTTTGGAATAGAAATGGCGTGAAACATCCAGCATGATGCCTCGCCAGGCAAAACGGGGGGCATCATTTATGTCTACACTCGGAATAGCCCAATCTACACCGTCTACTATTTGTTTGGATTCAATCTGAGGAGGGAATAATTGGCGTAAAGATTCAATTCCGGCAATAACTCCACCATAAGAGTTTCCTTTTATATTGATTTTCTTAGTGTCGGTTTTTAATTGGTATGCACCCTCTTTGCCTTCAACTTCCCCCAATGAGAGGGTGATGGTTCCTTCTCCGTCTTGTACTTTTATGTTATATCCGGTGGAAGGAGAAAGTATTCCTGCCAGATATTCGGCAGCCGGAGCCAGCCGGGAATCAGTGATGCCGATGGTGCAACTTTTAGGAAGAACGAATGCGCTGCTGTCTTGTTGAACATTGTTCGGCAGCGGGACGATAGAAACGTCTCTGACAGAGGGAGGAGTGGAAGTACAAGCACCCAACAGCAATGAGCTCGTCACGGTGCAAGCAGCAATCCATTTTTTATAAGTCTGCTTAATCATAAGATAAATTTTTAGGTAGTTAATATATTAGTATTGGAATGTCACTAAAACACCTTTATGGTCTGTCGGCCATACATTCTGCGGCTCGATGAATTTATCTTTTGAAGTTTCCTGTACACGCTGAGAACGTACAATAGAACCTTTAGGACCAAAGATTGCTGCATCTTTCACGGTCAGCCCTTTTTCGGGATAGAACCAAATATAGTCGATACGGTCGCGTTCATCGGCTTTGGGTGCCCAAGTGATTTTTTCGGCAGGTTTGGCCGGATTGTCAGAAGGATAAGTAAAGCCGGGATAGTCAAGCACATTGGGATAGAAAGAACGGTAAGCATCAACGAAACCGGCTTCATCCAGCAAGACGGGCACTGTCCAAGGAATTACTAATCCGTGGTGGTCGTAAAGGTTCTTGGTTTCTTCTGTCCAATCCTGGTGCGAGGGTTCATTGAAATCACCACCCAAAATAATGGTATATCCGGCTTCCCGGTCTTTCTTTGCCTGCTCGATAAACATCTTGATGGCATCATCACGTTGTGACGCGACATTTCTTTCCAGAACTTCTTCAACTGTAGTGGGAATAGGAATTTCTTCCCAAGTAGAACCGTCATATCCACGTACATTATAATATGCATCATCCAGATAATCCAGATGAGAGGTATAAACGGCCATTTTCTTTCCATTCATGTCGGTTGTCAAACGGTAAATACTTCCGTGGTCACCGTTTTCGGGGAAGACAGTCAGTGAGTCGGTAATCGGATAGCGGCTAAGTAAACCGGTATCGTATGTATAGAAGGAATAATAAGTTTCTCCTTTTTCTTTCAGCGACCGGGTGAGGCGTGCTGTAAAATTGGTGTTATTATAATTACGCACTTCACTGAGGGTTACAAAATCGGGGCGAAGACGAATAATTTCATCGACAATAGCCTCATAACCGCCGGGAACCATGGTTCCTTCTTGCCAGATATTCCATTGCAAAACGGTAAATTCCTTTTTTTCCTGTGTGCATCCTGTGAGAACAAGCCATAGGAACATGGATAAATAAAGTAGTTTTTTCATTGTTTATTTATTTAAGATTATAAATATTTCTCTTTTAAGAACTGTCCGGTATAAGAGGCTGCACATTGGGCTATTTCTTCCGGTGTGCCGGCAACGACCAGATTACCACCCATTTTTCCACCTTCCGGTCCAAGGTCGATGACATAATCGGCGCATTTTATTACGTCCAGATTATGTTCGATGATAACGATGGTATGCCCTCTGCTGATAAGCGCGTCAAAAGCTTCCAACAACTTCTTGATATCATGGAAATGCAAACCGGTAGTGGGTTCGTCAAAGACAAAAATAGTAGGCTGTGTCTTTTCCACACTTAGGAAATAGGCCAGTTTCACACGTTGGTTCTCACCACCGGACAGTGTAGACGAAGATTGTCCCAATTTAATATATCCCAATCCCACGTCTTGCAGCGGAGTGAGTTTCTTCACAATCTTTTTTTGTCCGTGTTCGGTAAAGAATTCTATAGCTTGATTCACGGTCATTTCCAGTATATCATATATATTCTTATCTTGGAATTTCACTTCCAAAGTATCGCTTTTAAAGCGTTTGCCGTGACAAGATTCACATTCCAGCACCAAGTCGGCCATAAACTGCATCTCCACCGTAACCGTTCCGTCGCCTTTGCATTCTTCACAACGTCCTCCTTCGGTGTTGAATGAAAAGTATCCGGCTGTGTAACCCATTTGTTTGGCCAAGGGTTGCTCTGCGTAAAGTTTACGGATTTCGTCGTATGCTTTTACATAAGTCACCGGGTTGCTGCGTGATGACTTCCCGATTGGATTTTGATCGACAAACTCAATGTCCTTAACCATCTGTATGTCACCGCTGATAGAAACGAATTCTCCCGGTCGCTCACTGCTTTCACTGTATTCCCGTTTCAGCGCTTTATAGAAAACATCACGCACCAATGTGCTCTTTCCCGAACCGCTGACACCTGTAACTACTGTCATTATATTTAGAGGGAAACGTACATCCACTCCTTTCAGATTGTTTTCTCTGGCTCCTTTTATTTCGATATAATTATTCCAGGGGCGGTGTGATTGGGGTATTTCGATGGTTTCTTCTCCAAGTAAATAACGAACCGTATAGCTGTTACTGTTTTTTTTCAAGTCTTTCATGTCTCCCTGATAGACGATTTCCCCTCCCAAGCGTCCGGCTTTGGGACCGATATCTATAATGTAGTCGGCGGCACGGATGATTTCCTCATCATGCTCTACCACTACGACGGTATTTCCCAGTTCTTGTAATTGGCGTAATACTTTAATAAGGCGTTCGGTATCGCGACTATGAAGTCCGATACTTGGTTCATCCAATATATAAAGCGATCCTACAAGGCTGCTTCCCAGGGAAGTTGCCAAGTTGATACGTTGGCTTTCACCACCCGACAATGTATTGCTAAGGCGGTTTAATGTGAGGTAGCCTAAACCGACATCCATCAGGAAGTTGATTCGGTTATTAATCTCTGTCAGTATACGTTTGGCTATAGCAGTATCGTGTGTATCCAATTCTAATGTGCGGAAGAATTCCTTTAGGTCATGAATGGGTAAATCTACCAATTCGGATATAGAGCGTCCGCCTACTTTTACATATCCGGCTTCTTTTTTCAGTCTGGTTCCGTGGCACATGGGGCAAAGAGTCTTTCCGCGGTAACGTGCCAACATCACACGATACTGAATTTTATATTGATTCTCTTCCAGCATTTTAAAGAATGAGTCTATGCAGGCTTTCTCTTTTGGACCATGCCACAAGTAGTCTTTCTGCTCTTGCGTCAGTTCATAATAAGGAGTAAAGATGGGGAAATCGTGTTTCGGGGCTTCACGGATGAATTCTTTCAGCCATTCGCCCATCTTTTCGCCACGCCAACAAATCACAGCTCCGTCATATACACTCAGAGCGCGATTGGGGATGACAAGATGTTCATCTATTCCGATTACCTTGCCGAAGCCTTCGCAATTGGGGCAGGCACCAATGGGGGAGTTGAAAGAAAACATTTGGTCGTTGGGTTCCTCAAAGGTAATACCGTCTGCTTCAAACTTCGTGCTGAAGGAAAAAAGTTGTGTGCTGCCGTCCGATGAATAAAAGCGGAGCATGCAGGTTCCGTCACCTTCATACATGGCTGTTTCGGCAGAGTCGGTCAGTCGGCTGATGCTGTCTTTGCTGTCATCGGCCGTCATACGGTCTATCAGTAAGTAGATATTTTGTTTTTTCCCTTCGGCCGGCACTTGTTGCAGGAAGTCCTCGATACGCATAACCTCGCGGTTCACTTCCACACGCGTAAATCCCTGTTTTAAGTCAATGTCCAGTTGTTCGGCAATGCTGCGTCCTTCGCGTGGCAGTAGTGGAGCGAGTACGGTATATTTAGTCCCTTTGGGAAAAGAAAGCATACAATTCACGATGTCTTCCGCACTGTGTTTCTTCACCACTTGTCCGCTGATGGGGGAGTATGTTTTCCCCACACGTGCGTACAGCAATCGCAGATATTCATATATTTCGGTCGAGGTTCCTACGGTGGAACGCGGGTTGCGACTGTTTACTTTCTGTTCGATGGCAATGGCAGGGGGAATTCCTTTGATAAAATCACATTCCGGTTTGCTCATTCTGCCCAAAAACTGGCGGGCGTAAGATGATAAGCTTTCCACATAGCGACGCTGGCCTTCGGCGTATAACGTGTCAAAAGCCAATGATGATTTTCCGGAACCGGATAAGCCTGTAATGACTACCAGTTTATTGCGGGGAATATCCACATCAATGTTTTTGAGGTTGTTGACCTTGGCTCCTTTGATAGATATATAATTACTTTCTGACATTCTTTTTGCATTTAGTTGGATATGCAAAGATAGTCAATCCTGCTCGGATACGTTTCATTCCGTAGGGTGAAAAAATGTTGTTCTATAGAATTTTTTCAGTAGTTTTCTTCTGACGGGTGTTTTGGGGTAATTAGGTCACTTCTCCAAAAGATTATGATGAAACCTGTGGCAACAGTGCTGAACTGGCTGATGTAGTCTCTTATTTGCCGGTTCCTGACTCTTGTTTAAACTTTAGTTCAAGCTGTTTTTATCATGTTGTGGATGCTGTAGGTCTGGTGTTTATTTAGGAATACGTAAGATGTTGTAAATTTACAGAATTAAAATTATCCTCCAAGAGTTCGTATTGATTTATTTGAAGATAGAGGCATGAAATCTTTATTTTGCCTGTCGTTATCTCGCTGTTTCATATTTTATCTTTATCTTTGTCTGCGAAAACTATTAAAATAGCGAAGACTTAAAATGAGAGCAAAAACGATTTTTCTTTTATTGATAACGCTCCTTCTGACATCGGCGGTCAATGCCAGGTCACGTTATCCTAAGCGTGAATTTCGGGGTGCATGGATTCAATGTGTAAATGGGCAGTTTCAAGGAATGCCTGCAGAGAAGATGCAGCAGTTATTAATCAGACAACTGAACAGCTTACAAGAAGCTGGTATTAATGCTATTATTTTTCAGGTGCGTGCTGAAGCAGATGCCTTGTATAAATCATCTTACGAGCCGTGGAGCCGCTTCCTTACCGGGGTGCAGGGCAGGGTACCGTCACCTTATTGGGACCCTATGCAGTTTATGATAGATGAATGTCATAAGCGTGGAATGGAGTTTCATGCCTGGATAAATCCTTATCGTGCCAAAACAAAGGGAACGGTAGCCTTGTCGCCCATTCATCCTTACAACAGGAACCCTGAACGTTTTGTGACTTATGCCGGACAATTGTATTTTGATCCGGCATTACCTGAGAATCGTAAATATATTTGTAAGATTGTACGCGATATTGTTACCCGTTATGATGTGGATGCCATTCATATGGATGATTATTTTTATCCTTATCCTAATCCGGGAGAGGATTTTCCCGACAATATCAGTTTTGCACAGTATGGTCGCGGATACAGTAATAAAGCCGATTGGCGACGTGACAACGTGAATGTGTTGATAAAGGAAATCCATGAGACGGTGCGCGAGTGCAAGCCGTGGGTGAAGTTTGGAATTTCTCCTTTTGGAATTTATCGTAATGTGAAGAGTGACCCCAATGGCAGCAACACACGTGGTTTGCAAAATTATGACGACTTGTATGCTGATGTGTTGATGTGGGTGAACAATGGTTGGGTGGACTATAATATTCCTCAAGTTTATTGGGAAATCGGTCATCCGGCTGCCGATTATGATACATTGATCCGTTGGTGGGCGAAGAATGCTTCCGCCCGTCCTTTGTATATTGGTCAGGATGTGATGCGTACGGTGAATAAGCCCGACCTCCATAATCCGCTTATCAATCAGATGCCGGCTAAGATGAAACTCCAACGTGCTTTGCCTACTGTGCAGGGAAGTTGTCAGTGGTATGCTTCGGCTGTGGTGGATAATGCAGGAAACTATCGCACCATGCTTGTAAAAGATTACCACCGTTATCCGGCTTTGCCGCCTACATCGCCATTTATGGATGATAAGGCTCCTGATAAAGTAAAGAAAGTGAAAGATGTTTGGACACAGGATGGATTGTTGCTTTTCTGGCAGGCACCAAAGGCGAAAACGGAAATGGATAAGGCTGTGCAATATGTGGTTTATCGTTTTGATAAAAAAGAAAAAGTGAATCTGGAGGACCCTTCTCATATTGTTGCTATCACGCGTGATACTTATTATAAATTGCCTTATGAAAACGGCAAGACAAAATACAACTATGTTGTGACGGCTCTCGATCGTTTGCATAACGAATCTAAAGGGGCAAAGAAGAAAGTAAAACTGTAGACAAACAGCATAATAGTACTGAGATATTAGTAAGTAAGAACCACGTTTCACACGTGTTATGGGGTTAATTTGTTGTTATACAGGTATTTAATGTGAAAGGTTTAACTCAAGCCGCCGAGAGCAACGGATTATGTTCATGACAGGTATGATGCGTGGTTTTGTATTTTGGGGGAATAGTTTGAACACTTAACATATCATATCACCAACAAAGGGAAGAATAAGCCGTTTCTTAGGGTTGGCTAAGGTCTTTTAAACGGAAGATTATTACAGTCTCCGACAGTGGACCGTACAGTCCGTTGCGGTGGACTGTATAGTCCGTTACCGTAGACTGTATAGTCCATTGCCGTAGACTGTAGTAATCCGACTGACAGACAGGCATAATAGAAAGGATGAAAACGCTTAGCCCGGCTAATGAAACGACTTAGGGAGTTTAAAACGTATGCAGAGGTTGAAAACCGGAGGAGACAACACACGGTGACAGAATCAAGTTCTTTTTTTGAAGCACCTCTTCGGCTTTTTGAAGTAAATCCTTCCTTTTGTCCGATTATTATCTTGTAACTGTTACAAATTCACAAGAAATTTATATGTTAATTCATTTTTATTTCGTTACTTTGTAGCCGGATAACAAAAAGGAACACGAATATGCGATATGTGTACGTAACGGGCTATCTATCACTGGCTGCTATCATACAACTGTTAATGGGAAATTTTCCATTGTCGTTTGTGGCATTTCCGCTGAATATTGTTTTTGCGGTTATTTGGCTGTTCTTATTGTGGAAATTATATAAGGAAAGTAGAAAATCAGCTTTTACACGCTTCCTTTACTCCCCTCAAACAAGTATTTTATCTATTTTCCTGCTCATAGCAGGTAGTCTGATTATTGGCTTATTTCCTCAGTTGTCTGATGTGGAAGCTGCTATGCGCACCGGTGTTTGGGCCTTGTTGGGCTGTTATAATTTTATGACTTCTTGGATATTCATTGCCATTCTCTTTTTGCTGTTAAGCAATTTGGCAATGATTACTTTTCATGCTTATTATCATCGAAAGACTGCCCGTTGGCGTTTCCTGCTGAACCATGCAGGATTATGGCTGGCACTTTTCGCCGGATTCTTTGGAAGCAGTGATACCCGGACATTGCGTATTCCTCTTTATAAAGGAGAACCGGCACGTGAGGCTTTTGACATGAATGGTGTTTCCTATCATTTGGATTATGAGATGGAACTGCGTTCCTTTTCCGTGGAATACTATCCTAATGGAAGCCCTTCCCGTTTTGCTGCCGAGGTGCGCTTGGGTGATGATGAGGCACTGTTGGAAGTGAATCATCCATACAGTTATCGGTTGGGAGAAGATGTGTATCTCACAAGCTATGACATGGCAAGTGGCAATGAAAGTAAATATTGTGTTTTACAAGTTGTGATACAACCGTGGAAATATATAATGGTGGCCGGCATATTGATGATGTTGGCGGGAGCTGTTCTCTTATTTATTAATGTTCCGAAAAAGTGTGTTAATCTGAAAAAGGTATGATAAATTGGGATAACTTCTATGTATTTGCGACACTGTCTGTTGGTTTATGGCTGGCAGGGGCAGTGTTTGCACTTCGTTCTTCAACGAGGAGCAGAATGGCTGTTGGTTTCACCATTGCCGGAATTATGGTATTGGGTATTTTTATTGCCGGATTATGGGAATACCTGCAACGCCCACCTTTGCGGACAATGGGAGAAACGCGTTTATGGTATTCATTCTTCATGGGAATAGCCGGACTTCTGACATATATACGATGGAAGTATCGTTGGATATTGTCGTTTTCTACTTTATTGTCTACTGTATTTGTCGTGATTAATTTGTTAAAGCCGGAGATACATGATCAGTCGCTGATGCCGGCTTTGCAAAGTGTATGGTTCATTCCTCATGTTACTGTATATATGTTTTCTTATTCGGTGTTGGGGTGCGCATTCATTATTGCCGTCACCGGATTGTTCTGCCACAAGGAGGAGTATTTGCAGACAGCCGATAATTTGGTCTATGCAGGAGTCGCTTTCCTGTCAATCGGTATGTTGCTCGGTTCTCTTTGGGCGAAAGAGGCATGGGGAAATTATTGGAGTTGGGACCCGAAGGAAACATGGGCAGTCATCACTTGGATGGGGTATTTGATATATATCCACCTTCGTCTGTTCGGACGTGTGGGCAGCAAATCACTGTATGTGTTGCTCATTTTTTCCTTTTTGGCGTTGCAAATGTGTTGGTATGGAGTGAATTATCTTCCGGCGGCACAGCAAAGTATACATTTATATAATCGTAATAACTAATCAAAAAAACAAGCGTAACATGAAGAAAAGTACAAAATTAATGGTGGCACTGTTGGTTATAGTGGCGGCATTAGCTGTTACTTACCGGCTGATGAACCGTGTGCCTTCTGCCGATTTGGAGGCAAATGCGCAGATGCAGCAAATCATTACGGATGCCGGATGTTTGAGATGTCACACCTCAAACCCCGATTTGCCGTTCTATGCCAATATGCCCGTGGCAGGAAAGATTGTGATGGAGGACGTGAGCAAGGCTTATCGTGCTTTTGACATGACTCGGATGGCGGCAGACTTGAAAGCCGGTAATCCGGTCGATCAGGTGGCTTTGGCAAAAGTAGAAAAAGTGATTCTGGATGGCAAGATGCCTCAGCCCAAATACTATTTGGTGCATTGGGGAGCTTCCATCAGCGATACGAAAAAGGAATTGGTTCTTAATTGGGTGAAGAATCATCGTATGGGGCTGATGGGCGATGCGAATGTGGCTCCTGAATTCATCAATGAGCCTATTCGCCCGATTGCCGATTCTATTTCGGTAGATGTGCGCAAGGTGCTATTGGGTGATATGCTTTATCACGACACTCGTTTGTCGGCTGATAATACGGTGTCTTGTGCCTCTTGTCACGGTTTGGATATGGGCGGCGTGGACAATAAGCAGTATTCGGAAGGAGTGGGCGGTCAGCTTGGCGGAGTAAATGCTCCGACTGTTTATAATGCAGCTTATAATTTTGTTCAGTTTTGGGACGGTCGTGCCGGCACATTGGCAGAACAGGCTGCAGGTCCTCCCTTGAATCCGGTTGAAATGGCTTGTGAATCCTTTGACCAGATAACAGCAAAACTAGCCGAAGACAAGGACTTTGTAAAAGCTTTTACAGAGGTATATTCAGACGGACTGAATGAAAAGAATATTACCGATGCGATTCAGGAATTTGAAAAGACGTTGCTGACTCCCAATTCACGTTTCGACCTTTATCTGAAAGGTGACAAGAATGCTATCACTGCCGATGAACTTGCCGGATATGAGCTTTTCAAGAAATATGATTGTGCAACTTGCCATGTAGGTGAAATCCTTGGAGGACAGTCATATGAGTTAATTGGCGTACAACATGATTATTTTGCAGACCGTGCGGCTGAAATGACAGAAGAAGACAACGGTCGGTTTAAGCAAACAAAGATAGAGCGTGACCGTCATCGTTTTAAAGTGCCGGGATTGAGAAATGTGGAATTGACTTATCCTTATTTCCACGATGGAAGCATGAAGACAATGGATGACGCCGTGCGTGCGATGGCTAAATATCAGTTGGGCATTGAACTTCCGCAGCAGGAAGTGGATAAGATTGTATCTTTTCTCCGTACTTTGACCGGACAGTATAAAGGACAGACTCTGACAAATAAAAATATGAGTATCTAGGAGCTTGGAGAGTGCTCTGAAAACCGAGAAGATGCTTGATATAGCACATGAATGTGTCATAACTAAAGTAGCACATTAAATCATCAACTGTAGGGGCAGGGTTTGCCTGCCCGAATGCACAAATAAACTGCTTTCGGGCGAGCGAACCTCGCCCTACCGGTTAAATGACAGCATTATCGACGTTTTGACACGTTCCTTTCTTTATAGACTAATAAAGCAAGAATCCTGCCAATCCGCAGAGGATAATCATTAATATAGGGTTTATCTTATATTTGCGTGTTCCGAAGAAAGCTGCAAGGAAGATGATGATACTGATAATGAATTGATACCAATCTACTTTATAGCTGCCGAAGTTTTCTTTATTCATTAAAACGAGGGCTGCCGCAGCCAGCAAGCCTACCACTGCGGGGCGCAATCCACTGAATACGGCTTCAACAGCCGGGTGTTTTTGATATTTCAGAAAGAATTTGCTGATGGCAATCATTAAGATGAAGGAAGGAAAGACAACAGCAAATGTTGCCACAATGGAGCCGATGACGGCGAAAGCTTCGCTGTATCCCGCGTTCAGTACGGCAGTATATCCTACATAAGTGGCGGAATTAATGCCAATAGGACCCGGAGTCATCTGGCTGATAGCTACGATATCAGTAAATTCACCGGCATTAATCCAATGATAACGCGTCACTACTTCTCCCTGAATCAAGGAAAGCATGGCATAACCGCCTCCAAAACCGAAGAGACCTATCTTAAAGAATGTATAGAATAAATAAAGGAATATCATTTTGATGCATGTTTATGTTTGTACTTACCATAGAAAAAGCCTCCTACTCCGGCAATGATGATAATATACACAGGGGATATACCCAATAACCAGATAAGAAGTGCCGATACTATAGGTATCCATATTGTATAGCGGTTTATCTTTGCTGATGTTGCCATTGAGAAAGTAGGAGCGGCAATCAATGCGACCACTGCCGGGCGGATTCCTTTGAATATATTTTCTACTACTTCATAATTCTTGAATTGTTGGAAAAACAAGGCTATGGCTAAAATAATGAAGAAGGAGGGAAGTATGGTTCCGAGCGCCATGGCTAGAGCTCCTTTGAATTTGCGTAACTTATATCCTATAAAGATAGCTATGTTTACGGCAAATATGCCTGGAACAGACTGAGTAAGTGCCAATAAGTCGATAAAGTCTTCTTTATCAATCCATTTCCTTTTCTCCACTATTTCATCTTGTATGAGTGGAACCATTGCATAACCTCCTCCGATGGTAAACAGGCCAATCTTTAAAAAGATGGCGAATGATTTTAAATAGAAATTCATGTCTTAATTTTGTTTCATATAAACGCTTGGCGGTACATCAAAGTATTTCTTAAAGCTATCTGTAAAATATTTCGGGTCGCCAAAGCCCAGCATATCTGAAACTTCGGATACCGTGTATTTCTTGCTTTTCAATAGTATGGCAGCTTCATTCATACGCACTTTACGGATAAACTCGCTGGGTGAATAATTTGTTAATGCTTTTATTTTATTATAAAAACTACTTCTACTCATATTGAAAGCAGCACATAAAGTGTCTACATTTAGTTCTTTGCTCAGATTTTTTTTAATGGTTTCGGTTACTTTTATAATAAATTCCTGATCTAAGTCCAATGGTGGGTGAGGCACATTTTCCTCTTCCGTGGTGAACTGGAATTGACTGTAACGTTTGCGTATAAGCTCCCTGATAGCAAGTACGTTGGTTATGTTGGCTTTTAAGACACCGACATCAAACGGTTTAATGATGTATCTGTCTGCTTTGCTCTGTAATCCTTTGATAATACTTTCTTTATCATTCAATGCAGTTAGTAGAATGACAGGAATATGACTTGTTTCTACATCATTTTTCACAATACGGCACATTTGTTCTCCATTCAGTTCCGGCATCATAATGTCTGAAAGAATGAGGTCGGGCTGTTTGGTTTTGATAGAATTAATCACTTCTTGTCCGTTGCTGACTCCTGTTACTTGATATTCATCGGATAATATCTGTAATAAGAAAGTACGTAACTCCACATTGTCTTCGGCTACCAGAATATAAGGAGCTTCTTTATCTGCCTGTTTAAGTTGCGGAATAGGGGGAATGGTGACCTCCTCTTTGTTTTCTTCTCTCACGATAGGAAGCGGATCGATGACATCAGCTTTGGGGAAGAGTTTATTATTATATTTTCTGCTTTTTATAGGGAATGATAGTTTAAAGGTAGTACCCATATTCTCTATGCTGCTCATACTAATTTTTCCACAGTGGTTCTTGATGAGCTTGTAAGTAAGCATCATGCCGATACCGCTGCCGGTAATTTGTAAATTAGTGGCATTTTTCCCTCTGAACAGTTCCTTGAACATTTTTTTCTGGTCATTGGATGAAATTCCGATTCCGGTATCTGTGATGAACAGAAACCAATGGCTTTTACTTTTGGAAGTCTGAATTTTGATACTTCCTCCTTGTTGAGTGTATTTCAGTGCATTAGTCATCAGGTTTCTGATGATGGAATCCATCTTGTTTCTATCCAACCATACTTCTTGAGAAGTAAAATTGGATTCAAAATGAATTTCAATTTGTTTTTTCTCTGCGTATAGCTTGAATTGCTCAATGTAAGACTTAATATATGAATTTAATTCGTATCTGGATACATAAACGTTGGGCGTATAAAGTTCCTCTTTTTCGAAATTAATCAGATTACTTGCCAAATCAGATAAATTGTCTGTATTCTGAATAGCAAGGTTGATATTAATTTTCCCTTGTTCTGTCAGTTGTTCATTCTTCAGAATTTCTCCCAACGGAGCCTTTATCAAGGTCAGCGGCGTACGTATGTCATGGGCGGTGTTGATAAAGAATTGGATTTTCTCTTTAGAATTGTTCCTGTCTTTCCTTAACCATAAGAAACGTAAAACACTTACTGTAATTAATATTATGATAATAAGATAAATGATTCCGGCCCAAAAAGTTGCCCAAAAAGGGGGAGTTATGGTTATTTTTATAGCTCTTTCTTCCAATACATGCTCGTCATCCATCAGAATGGCTCTCACCCTCAGTTTATAATGCCCGGGATTGATGTTGGTATAACGTATCAGATTATCTGCTGTGGGACTTGTCCATTCATCGTAAAATCCTTCTAATTTCCAAGTGTATAGAATATTAGACGGATTGTCGTAATTAATGGAAGATACATTTAACGAGAATATATTTTGATTATAATCCAAAGTGATGTGTTCTGTATCGTCTATATCTTGGGTTAAAGGGGAATTTTTTTCACCGGGGAAAACCTTTTGATATAAGATGCTGAAATCACTGAATATCATTTTAGACTTGAAACGATTGGGCAGGCTTACGGTGTCTGCTATTTCAATGGCTCCGTTTCCTGTTCCGAATATAAAATATCCTGATCGGGTGTGTATGCCCGATGAGGGATTGAAGTTCACAGCCATCAATCCTTGTTCTTTTGTCCAATTGGAGAATATTCTTTCTTTTACTTTGAAACGAGTTAATTCATTTTCGGTACTGATAACCAGATCCGTTTCCGAAGCCGGCAAAATGCAATAGATATTATTGGAAATCAACGCTGAGTTTTTTATATGATAACGCACGACTTTGTCAGTGTTATTATTATATACCCACATGCCCGAACCATGAGTACCGATATAGGTAATATGGGCAACAGTATCTTGATAAATCGTATTGATACATCCAATTTCAGAATCCAGATTGACCGGTTTCAGTGTTTGGTTTCGTTTATTGAATTGGTATAGCCCATTGATGGTACCTATCCACAGGTTGTATTGGTCCTTGTTCTTAATACAGGTAACCGGAAAATCCATACCGTAGCACTGAATTTCTTTTGTTTGTATATTATAACTTTTCAGGTTATAATAGCCACCTGCCCAAATGATTCCATCATTGTCCTTGTAGATGCAACGTATGTATTTATCAGGGCGGATATTGGTCCATCCTAGAGTGGATTGATGAGAAAAATATTTAGGCACCATGTCTTTCTTGTTGATTTGATACATTCCCGACATATATCCTCCTACCAATATGGTGCCGGGGGCTGTTTCGCACATGGAAATAAAGACATGGTTCTGATTTTGTGTGTCGTTCTGATAAGTGGAAAGAAGGCACTTCCACTGTTTATTCTGAGAATTGTAAAAACAGATGCCATTACTTGTAGCATACCAAATATCACCTTCCGAATCCTCTAAAATAGAGTTCACTTGATTGTCTATTAGTGAATTTGGATTGTCATAAGAATGTTGTATCCATTTATAGCCCGGATATTTATTCGAGAATAAGGTAATTCCGACAGGATAAATGGCCATCCATAATTTGTCATCTTTATCAATGAATATGTCATTCACAATATTCCCATTCATTTTGTTTGAATGATTGTGATCGGCAATCAGAAAAGGGGATAATTCGCGAGTGAATAAATTGAGTTTGTAAACACCTGCTCCATTAGTGGCTATCAGGACTTCGTCTATTTTCTTGGGGTTGGCTATGATTGTATTGACTGTAATGTCCAACAACTTTGTGGGAACATCCATTAGTTGTTGAGTATTGATGTTATATAGATATATACCGTCTCTCAGTGTTCCTATAATAAGAGTCTGAGTGCTTTTGTGAAAATACAGATAAGTAACAATTTGGAATTGGTCCAATTGGGGATGTTTTTGTATCTGTAGTTGATGCTTATCAATTAGTTCAACGCAAAATATATTATGATTTGTTCCTAAAAAGTATTGGTTATTTCCGGCTTCTGTAATGCAGGTAATCTCTTCCTGAATAGAACTGGTCAGGCGAATCAGTTTTTCCTGGTCGATATCAAAAATGTATTGTTTGTCTTTGGTACAAAGCCAAATATTGTTTTTGTTGTCCAAATAAGTACTGATGAGTGGAAGCCCACTGTTGCTTTTGTCTTTGCTGGCAAAATTATAGGTCAGCTCGTATTTGTCTTGTAGTGAATTGTACTTAAAAATATATCCGTTTTTTCCTATTTCCCAAATTACGCCGGCTGTATCTATTTCCAAAGTATTCAGGTTGGGAAAAGATTTCATATTAGGTTGACCGTCTGCTGATAAGCTGTAATGAACATATTGCTTGCCATTGTACCTGTCGATTCCTTCATGGGTGAGGAACCACATATATCCTTTATTGTCTTTTTGTATGGACAGGACTCTACGACTGCTCAAGCCATCGTTAGTATCTAGATACTGGTAAAGTTGGGCAGAGACAGAAGTTATAAAAATAATTGTAAAGTATATAAGTAAAAGAGTCCTTTTCATAATGGTATTTAGACGCGAAAACCTTACAAAGCTCGCAAATTTTCTTGTCATTTCAAAATCTATTATATGTAAAAAAAGCGGCAATCAGTATGATATACCGCTTTTTTAGTAAATATAACAAATCGTTTTATCATTTGTTCATTTCAACCCATTTTCTTGCGTTGACAAATGCTTCAATCCATGGTGTTACTTGGTCTTTGTTTATTCTGTCAGAAGGATAGTAAGCATTTTGCCACGGGAAACAAGAGCGTTCTAAGTGAGGCATCATTGCCAAGTGGCGTCCGTCTGAACTTGCTAATCCGGCTACGCTGTAGTCTGAACCGTTCGGATTACCGGGATATTCATCGTATGAGTATTTCAATACTACATTATACTTATCTTCTTCGTATGGTAATGAGAATTTGCCTTCTCCGTGTGCCACCCAAATACCTAATTTGCTGCCGCTTAATGAGCCGAGCATAACACTTCTGTTCATCGGAACTGTTACACCGACAAACTTAGATTCAAACTTGTGTGAGTCGTTATGCAGCATTTTGGCTTTCTTGTTATGCTCAGGATTAATCAGTCCCAATTCAATCATCAATTGGCAACCGTTACATACTCCCAGTGACAGGGTGTCTTTGCGTGCGTAGAAATTATCCAGTGCTGCTTTGGCTTTCGGATTGAATAAGAATGCACCTGCCCATCCTTTGGCAGAACCCAGAACATCGGAATTGGAGAATCCTCCACAGAATACAATCATATTAATGTCTTCTAATGTTTCGCGTCCGCTTATCAGGTCGGTCATAGTGACATCTTTCACATCGAAGCCTGCCAGGTAAAGCATATATGCCATTTCGCGTTCACCATTGGTGCCTTTTTCACGAATGATGGCAGCCTTAATGCCGGTCGGTGTACGACGTTCGGGAGTGATTCCATATTGTGAGAACTTCCCGGTGAATGATTTATCGAATACAAACTCCAGTGGTTGCTCTTTGTAATTTTCAAAACGTTTCTTGGCGCAACCGTTCATGCTTTGTTTGCGGTCAAGCAAATAAGAAGTAGAATACCAAACATCACGCAGATAGTCAATACCGAATTGGTAAGTGGCATCTTCTTTGGTTACTAGAATATGGCGTTCGTCTGTGGGGGTACCCAATTTCACGTAGCCGATTCCGGCATCTTCCAATATCTTCTTGACTTCGGCTTTGTCTTTATCTTTCACCTGAATGACGATACCCGGATTTTCGGCAAACAGAATTTTGATGATATCGTTTTCCTTTATTTTATTAAGGTTGATTTCCATACCACCTTCCATGTTTGAGAAGCACATTTCGAGCAGTGTAGTAATGAGACCACCGGCTGAGATATCATGACCTGCCATAATCAGGCCCTTGTTGATAAGTTCTTGTATGGCAAGGAAAGCATCGCGGAAATATTCGGGATTTTGAACTGTCGGGACATCATCTCCTATTTTATTTAATGACTGTGCGAAAGCAGAACCACCTAAACGCAACTTGTCAAAACTGAAGTCGATATGATAAATGGTACTCTTGGCATCATTTACCAATACAGGAGAAACGACTTTCTTTACATCGGATACTTCTCCGCCGGCTGAAACGATAACTGTTCCCGGGCTGATGATCTTTTCTCCGTTTGGATATTTTTGAGTCATAGACAGGGAATCCTTACCGGTCGGCACATTGATTTGCAGTGCGCAGCAGAAGTCAGACAGCGCCTTGACAGCCGTATAAAGACGGGCATCTTCACCTTCCTGTGCACGGCATGGCCACATCCAGTTGGCAGACAGGGAGATGCTGTCCATTCCTTCTGCCATTGGAGCCCAAACAAGATTGGTCAACGCTTCGGCTACCGACAATACAGAACCTGCAGCCGGATTAGCCAAGGCAGCTTGCGGAGCATGTCCCAAAGAAGTGGCAATACCTTTTTCGCCTCGATAGTCAAGGGCAACGACACCACAGTCGCTCAACGGTAGCTGGATTTCGCCCTGACATTGCTGGCGGGCAATCTTACCTGTTACGGAACGGTCTACTTTGTTGGTTAACCAATCCTTGCAGGCAACAGCTTCCAGTTGAAGTACGCGGCGGATATATTCGTTTAATTTTGAAGTTTCGTAAGTTACGTTTTCATAATGGCGTTCTACAGTCTTGTCCACCATATAAGTTTTCGGAGAAGAACCGAACATTTGATCTACTGCCAAATCAAATGGGCGGACACCATCAGCTTGTTCAAAAGCAAAACGGGCATCACCGGTAGTTTCACCTACAGTATACATTGGGGCACGTTCGCGGTCGGCTATCTTTTGTACGTGTTCAATAGCCGATTCATCAATCAGCAACCCCATACGTTCTTGAGACTCATTGGCAATAATCTCTTTGGCAGACAGTGTTTTGTCACCGATAGGCAGTTTGTCCATGTGGATTAATCCGCCGTTTTCTTCTACTAGCTCAGACAAACAGTTTACGTGACCTGCCGAACCGTGGTCGTGGATAGAAACAATCGGATTGTTTTCTTCTTCACACAAGGCACGAACTACATTATAAGCACGTTTCTGCATTTCTGCATTGGCACGTTGAACTGCATTGAGTTCGATTCCCGATGAGTATCGACCTGTTTCAACAGAGGAAACAGAACCGCCACCCAAACCGATTCGATAGTTGTCACCACCCATAACAACAATTTTGTTTCCTGTTTCGGGGTGACCTTTCAGGCAGTCGCGTTGAGTACCGTAACCCACGCCACCGGCCAGCATGATAACTTTGTCGTATGCATACTTTTCACCGTTCTCCTGATGCTCGAAGGTCAATACAGAACCACAAATCAGCGGCTGACCGAATTTGTTACCAAAATCGGAAGCACCGTTGGAAGCTTTAATTAAAATTTGCTCGGGAGTCTGGTATAACCATTGGCGTACCGGCAAGATATCTTCCCATTCACGTCCTTCTTCAGTGCGCGGATAAGAAGTCATATAGACAGCTGTACCTGCAATGGGCCATGAACCTTTACCGCCACCCATGCGGTCGCGGATTTCACCTCCGGTACCGGTTGATGCACCGTTGAACGGCTCTACGGTAGTGGGGAAGTTATGTGTTTCAGCTTTTAGCGAGATGACTGTTTTGATATCTTTGATAATGAAATAGTCGGAAGTGGAGTGGTCGGCCGGAGAGAATTGTTCCACAACCGGGCCTTCTGCAAAAGCCACATTATCTTTATAGGCAGAAATAATTTTATTGGGATTTTCGGCAGTCGTTTTTTTAATCATCTGAAATAAAGATGATTCCATCTCTTCACCATCAATGATGAATGTTCCGCCGAAGATTTTATGGCGGCAGTGTTCCGAATTAATCTGTGCAAAGCCGAATACTTCAGAGTCAGTTAATTTACGTCCCAGGTCTTTTTCGACTTTCAGCAGGTAGTCCATTTCTTCACGAGAAAGTGCAAGACCTTCTTTTTCATTATATTCTTCCAGATTCTCAATGTAAACAATCGGTTGAGGTTTAATGTTAACAGTGAAAATCTCCTGGTTCAATCCTTTATACATGCGTTGTAGCATGGGGTCGTATTCGGCATTTTCATCTTTCACAGGGAAATATTCTTCAATGCGTTGTATACCTGTCAACCCCATGTTCTGAGTAATTTCTACAGCATTTGTACTCCAAGGGGTTATCATTTCCCGACGCGGTCCGATGAAGCAGCCTTTCAGGTTTTCTTCGTTTTCTACAGTGGCTTCTCCATAAAGCCAACTCAGTTTTTGAATATCTTCAGAAGCCAGTTCATGATTGACTTCTGTTGCTATTACACTTTTAGTGGGTGTTCTGAAAAATAGAATCATAGCACTTTTATAGTTGTTTTGTTAATTGAAAACTAGGTTGTAATATCAAGAGTCTATTAATAAGGTGCAAAGTTACATAAAAGAGCCGGGCTATGAAAGAAATTTGTGTGTAAATATAGGTACTTTCGCAAAAAAATACCATCTTTGCAGCATGAATTGGATAGAACAAGTAACCATACTCGATTTGCTGGTGAAAGGACTTATAGTTGGCGTAGTGGTTTCTGCGCCCTTAGGTCCTGTTGGGGTACTTTGTATTCAGCGCACACTGAACAAAGGACGATGGTATGGATTTGTTACCGGGTTGGGAGCGGCTTTGAGCGATATAGGCTATGCTCTGATAACAGGATATGGAATGAGTTTCATGGATGAATTTCTGGCAAAGAACCAGGTGCTTTTACAGATTGTTGGTAGCGTCATGTTATTAATGTTCGGTATTTACACTTTCCGTAGCAATCCTGTCCATTCTATCCGACCTGTATCTTCTACACCAGGCAGTTATCTACATAATTTTGTCACTGCTTTCTTTGTGACATTCTCTAATCCTTTGATTATTTTCCTATTTATCGGTTTGTTCGCCCGTTTTTCTTTTGTGATGCCGGGTAGTCCGTTGGGGCTTCAGTTGGTCGGTTATCTGGCCATTGTACTGGGAGCACTTTTATGGTGGTTCGGTATTACGTATTTTGTCAATAAAGTACGTACTCGTTTCAATTTACGTGGCATTTGGATTTTGAACCGTGTTATCGGTGTTATAGTGATGTTGATGTCTGTAGTCGGCTTCATTTATACTATATTAGGAAAAACGATGTACTGACAGGAAAACATATCTTGTGTGAAGCACGTTGAACCTTATAATTTTCAATTTGTAACTTAAAAAATAAAGAAATGTTTATTTCCAAACAGTTAAAAGAGAATAATATAGCCGAATACCTTATATATATGTGGCAAGTGGAAGATATGATACGTGCCAACGGCTGTGATATGGAGAAGATAAAGAAAAACATTGTTGACTCTTACCCTCTGACGGAAGAACAGAAAGTAGAATTGACACAATGGTATATAGACCTGATTGAAATGATGCGTCGTGAAAATGTAATGGAGAAAGGTCATCTGCAGATTAACAAGAATATTATCACTTGGTTGACCGACTTGCATCTGCAGTTGCTTCGTTCTTCCAAGTTTCCTTATTATAGTGCAGCGTATTATAAAGCTCTGCCTTATATAGTAGAACTTCGTGCCAAAGGTGCTAATAAAGAAGAACCTGAACTGGAAACCTGCTTTGAGGCACTTTATGGGATATTGTTATTGAAGTTGCAAAAGAAAGAAATCAGCGAAGAAACAAAGAAGGCACAGCAGGCTATTTCCGGTTTGCTTGCTATGTTGTCCAATTATTATATAGAGGACAAAAAAGGAGAATTGGAATTCTAGCGAGTCATTTCTTCTTGAGGATAAGGTTGCTCCTAAAGGTATATTGCACTGTTTTTTTGCTCTGTTATTCCGAGTGCAATGAAGGAACTATAGACATAAAGTGGATATTTCAGATTTTTCACGGTATTCATAGATGACAAAATACTAGGGCTTTTGGGGAGCAGCCTTTTGTAATGAAGAGAAAATAAATAAAATGAAAATGAAAAATATATTGGTGACCGGTGCTAATGGCCAATTAGGAAACGAAATGCGTGTGCTTTCGCTTGAGAATAAGGAATATAACTATTTTTTTACGGATGTAGCCGAGTTGGATATCTGTGATGAAAAAGCTGTAATGGCTTTCGTCAAGGAAAATGAAATCGATGTCATTGTGAATTGTGCTGCTTATACAGCTGTGGATAAAGCGGAAGACAATCAGGAATTATGTGCCAAACTAAATAGTGAGGCAGTCGGTTATCTGGCAAAGGCTGCAGAGGAGAATCAGGCGGAATTTATTCAGATTTCTACAGATTACGTATTTGACGGAACCAATTATGTACCATATAGAGAAACCGAACCGACTTGTCCTAATTCTGTATATGGTGTTACTAAATTGGCCGGTGAAAAAAAGGCTTTGGAATATTGCAGTAAGGCAATGATTATCCGTACGGCATGGCTGTATTCTGTATTTGGCAATAATTTTGTGAAAACCATGATTCGTTTAGGGAAGGAAAGGGAATCATTGGGAGTTATTTTCGACCAGATAGGTACGCCGACTTATGCCCGCGATTTGGCGTCTGCTGTTTTTGCAGCTATCCGTAAAGGTATTATTCCCGGTATCTATCATTTCAGTAATGAAGGAGTCTGCTCCTGGTATGATTTTACCAAGTCCATTCACCGTATAGCCAGTATTGGCAATTGCAAGGTAAGTCCTTTGCATACAGATGAATATCCTGCAAAAGCTCCTCGGCCTCACTATTCTGTATTGGATAAGACAAAGATAAAACATACGTATGGCATCGAGATTCCTCATTGGGAAGAGAGTCTGGAACAGTGTATCAAGGAATTAAATGTATAATGATATATGAACAACGAAATAGAAAGAAGACGAACGTTTGCGATTATCGCACACCCGGACGCCGGTAAAACATCATTGACAGAGAAGTTGTTGCTTTTCGGTGGACAGATTCAAGTGGCAGGAGCCGTGAAGAGCAATAAAATAAAGAAAACTGCAACATCCGACTGGATGGATATTGAAAAGCAGCGTGGTATCTCTGTTACCACTTCTGTGATGGAGTTTGATTATCATGATTATAAAATCAATATTCTCGATACTCCGGGACACCAGGACTTTGCCGAAGATACTTATCGTACTCTGACGGCTGTGGATAGTGTAATTATTGTGGTGGATGGTGCAAAAGGTGTGGAAACACAGACACGTAAACTGATGGAAGTCTGCCGTATGCGTAACACTCCTGTTATTATATTTGTCAATAAGATGGACCGTGAAGCTAAAGATCCGTTCGATTTGTTGGATGAGCTGGAAGAAGAACTTGCCATTAGTGTTCGTCCTTTGACATGGCCTATTGAAAGTGGTCCCCGCTTCAAAGGCGTATATAATATTTATGAACAAAAACTTAACCTCTTTCAACCTTCCAAGCAAGTAGTGACTGAAAAGGTGGAAGTAGATATTCATACCGAAGAGCTTGACAATCGGATTGGAGCACCTTTGGCAGAAAAACTGCGTAATGAGCTTGAACTTATTGATGGTGTTTATCCCGAATTTGATGTAGAGAGTTATTTGAAAGGAGAGCTGGCTCCGGTATTCTTCGGTTCGGCATTGAATAACTTCGGTGTGCAGGAGCTGCTCGATTGTTTTGTGGAGATTGCTCCAAGTCCGCGTCCTACCAAGACAGAAGAACGTGAGGTGGAACCGGATGAATCTAAGTTCACCGGGTTTGTATTCAAAATCACTGCCAATATTGACCCAAATCATCGCTCTTGTATCGCTTTCTGTAAAGTGTGCTCGGGAAAGTTTTCTCGCAATACACCTTATTATCATGTACGGCATGATAAGACGATGCGTTTTTCTTCGCCTACGCAGTTCATGGCACAGCGTAAGACTACTGTTGATGAGGCATGGGCAGGCGATATCATCGGTTTGCCGGACAATGGTACCTTTAAAATTGGTGATACATTGACCGAAGGCGAGAAATTACATTTCCGGGGTATTCCCAGTTTTTCTCCTGAAATGTTTAAATATATCGAGAATGCCGACCCGATGAAGCAGAAACAGTTGGCAAAAGGTATCGACCAATTGATGGATGAGGGTGTAGCTCAGTTGTTTGTCAATCAGTTTAATGGACGTAAGATTATCGGTACAGTAGGACAGTTGCAGTTTGAGGTTATCCAATATCGTTTGGAAAACGAATACAATGCAAAATGCCGTTGGGAGCCCATCAGCCTTTATAAGGCGTGTTGGATAGAAAGTGATGATGTCGAAGAATTGGAGGCTTTCAAAAAACGTAAGTATCAGTATATGGCAAAAGATCGTGATGGACGGGATGTCTTCCTTGCCGACAGTAATTATGTTCTCCAGATGGCTCAAATGGATTTTAAGCATATCAAGTTCCACTTTACCAGCGAATTCTAAAAAGAAGAAATATATTCTATCTTCCATGAGGCGGGAAAATCCCTTCATGGAAGATTTTTTATTCGGAAGGTCGGTTTATCTTTGCAATCATATTTAAAATTCATCAGGTTTGCTGGCTATTTCTTTTGTAATATCTATAATGTCATTGTATCAGGGGAACTCCCAATATGATGCGTTCCCAAGTCTAATCGGGATATGTCGGTCTGTGTCGGCCAAAAAAAAGTTATTATTATTGTTTTCATAAACTGTTACTACTGTTTTGGAAAAAACTCTTTTGTTTTTTGTATCTTGAAAGTTCACTTTAGTTAAAGTTTATTTCATCTGCTGCCAATCTTTGGCGAGTCATTTTTATTTTCATATCTTGGATATATATTATTGTTTAGTTGTAATCAAAGAGGCATTTTACATGATTATGAAGATAAAATATTTGCTTTTGTTTTCTTTATTGATGTTTGAGTACTCATTGGCTGCCGTTCCCAATGACTGGCAGAAACGTTTCCTTTCTCCTTCTGTGGCAGACCGTCCGTGGGCAGTTTGGAGTTGGGATAATAAAGATGTCACTTTTCAGGAAGTGAGAGATAAGTTGGACACGATGCACAAAGTTGGTTTTGGAGGGTGTTGTATTTTGGCTGTCAATGCTTATCGGGAACCCGGATATTGGCGGGTGTTTAATTTTACAATGAAGGAAGCCGACCGTCTTGGCATGGATTTGGGAATGCAGATGAGTGACCATGGTTCTTTACCTGATGATATACGGATTACTCCTTCAGAAGCTATGCAGAGGTTGGTGTGGAGTGATACAATTGTAGATGGGGGGACTTTACGTAATCTAGCCTTGCCTCAGCCTGATACTTATAAAGGATATTATGAAGATATATCGGCTTATGCATTTCCTGTCAGTTTTGATAATGCCGGTCTCTTATCGGTTTCCGGGGATTCCTCTTCACAAACAGCATACTTCATCAGCCCGGAGCAATCCATGCAATTACCTGTGTATCAGGGGCGCCTTACTGCGCGGTTGCCTGAAGGGAAATGGCGTATATTGCGTGTGGGGCATACAGCAGTTGCACCTGCCGATAGTGTTGCCGGACAGGAACAAGGACTGAGGTGTGATAAACTGAGCTCCGAAACTGTATACAAATTATGGACGGACTGGTTTACCTATGTATATAGAAAGGCAGATGCGGAACCGATTCGGCGTATGTTGAAGTATGTTTATGTTAATCATTGGACTGCGGATAATCAAAACTGGACGAAGAACTTTCCCGCCGAGTTTGAAAAACGGCGTGGTTATGACTTGATTCCCTATCTTCCCATATTGGCGGGGATACCGATGGAGAGTGCCGACCGGGTGGAAAGTATAGCTCGGGATGTACAATTGACTGTCAGTGAATTATTGACAGATGTATTCAGTACTGTTGCCTCGGATTGTTTTCGTCAGTATGATTGTCGGATAATAGGAGAGGGTGTACCTCAGAACAATGGGTTGGTTAAGATTGACGGGACTTGGAAAGAAAGTCCGGCTATGTTGAAACCTTTGCTTGACCGCAACTTTATTACCGATAATGGCAGTATTTTCTTTTGTATAGATAATGGTGTGAGTGAAGCGGCTGCGGACACTTCGTTAAATGCAGAAGCAGAAGAACAAAGTCTCTCTGATACACTTGCAAATGAGAGAATGAATGAAGCTTGGATGGATAGTCTTCGTATCGTGTCCGATTCTAATCGGAATTGGTGGGAAGAAAGCAAGTCGTTTCTTACTTATGCTTCTCGGTGCCGAACTTTGTTGCAGTATGGGCGTCAGGTGAATGATTCTCTGTTATTTGTGGATAAAACTATTCTCTCAGATATATTTTGGACACATCGCAACGGTGAAGACATGGATATTTATTTTTTTGCTAGTCAGGCAGACAGTATGCGTATGGTTACAGTATCTTTTCCCGTTACTCACCGTATGCCTGAATTATGGAATGCCGTTACAGGAACCATATTTCGTTCTGCTAATTGGAAAGAAGTGGAAGGTCGTACGGAAGTGACTCTGTCTTTACCTGCTTACGGTTCTGTCTTTGTGGTGTTTCCGAAAGAAGACTCCGGAGCTGAGATTGTGGAGCCGACTTTGGTAACGCCGGTTGTACTGAAAATAAACGAATGGACAGTCAATTTCTCGGAAATATATAAAAGCATTACTCGTCCTGTTCTTTTTAATAGAAGTCGGGAGGAGAATAAGCAGATAAAGAATTATTTTGGCCGTTCTTTCTATAAAGGACTTTTCATGTGGAAGACATCTCAAGAAGGACGTATTGTAGTTAGGTTGGGAAAAGTGGATGAAATGGCAACAGTCCGTATCAACAGTATCAATTGCGGTACGGTGTGGACTGCTCCTTATGAAGTGGATATCACTGATGCACTCCGTAGTGGAAGTAATGTGATAGAAGTGGAAGTACTTCCGTCAGATTGGGAAGGCCCGATAGAATTTGTGCGGAAGGAATAAAACTACGGCTTTTAGTTTACTTTAACTATGAATATTAGTTTTAAAACTAAAACTTTTAGTTTATTTGCGGTAAACAAAAGAAGCTTATGAAAACGTTGACTGTAAAAGAAGAGGAAATCATGGGGTATTTCTGGGAGAAAGGCCCTCTGTTTGTAAAGCAATTGCTTGAATTTTATGATGAACCGCGTCCTCATTTCAATACACTTTCTACGATAGTACGCGGATTGGAGGAAAAAGGTTTTCTGCATCATGAAGTGTTTGGAAATACTTATCAATATTATGCAGTGGTGAGTCGGGATGATTTTAAAAAGAAGACATTGAAAGGAGTAATCAGTAAGTACTTTAATAATTCATATTTGGGAGCTGTATCATCACTTGTAAAAGAGGAAGATATTTCGGTAGAGGAACTGAAACAGTTGATTCGTGAGGTTGAGAATGCCAATAAATAAATCAACGGACAGTAACTATGGGAGCATTTTTCGTTTATATACTTAAATCATCGGTCTGCTTGGCGGTATTTTATTTATTTTATCGCCTGTTGCTCAGCAAGGAAACGTTTCATCGTTTCAACAGATTTGCATTGCTTGGCATTTTACTTTTGTCTTGCATTGTGCCGTTCATGGAGGTAACGGTAAAGGAGCCGACTGAGGTGCACCAACAATTCCTTACCTTCGAAGAGCTTTTGTTGACGGTGGGGATGAGCCCGGTAGAAGAAGCCGGAAATATAATGTTGGTGTCTGATTTTACATGGAGGGAAATGCTGTTGTTAGTTTATTTGTCGGGCATTGTTTTCTTTTTAATCCGCACTGTATGGTCTTTATTCCGTATGTTGCATTTGATTAGGGATAGCCGGATAGTCAGTCGGGAAAACGGTATTACTATAATCGCTCATCGAAAGAACATAGCTCCTTTTAGTTGGATGAAATTTGTGCTGATTTCCGAGACGGATTTATTGGAAAATGGTACAGAGATTCTGGTTCATGAAGTAGCACATATCCGTAAACGTCATTCCATTGATTTATTGGTGGCGGATATATGTATCTTTTTTCAATGGTTTAATCCGGCTTCATGGCTGTTGAAACAGGAATTACAGAACATTCATGAATATGAAGCGGATGAATGTGTTATCAATCAAGGCATCGATGCAAAAAAATATCAGTTATTATTAATTAAAAAAGCTGTCGGCACAAGGCTCTACTCTATGGCCAACAGCTTTAATCACAGTTCACTTAAAAAACGTATTACTATGATGTTAAAAGAAAAATCAAGCCCATGGGCACGTTTGAAGTATCTTTATGTACTTCCGTTGGCAGCTATTGCAATAACTGCTTTTGCCCGCCCCGAAGTCTCAACGGAATTAGATGAGATTTCAGCCGTCAAAGTTAATGATTTGACTGCAATTGTGAAAGCCGAAGAGGTTAAAAGTGCAGAAATTCTGTCGGAAGATGGAATAAAAGTGAAAGGCCGAGTTCTTGATGAAGAATATAGTAGTGGAATAATAGGTGCCAATGTGCTTATTAAAGGATCTACTATAGGCACTGTTACCGATGAAGAAGGTCGTTTTGAATTGCCGGTGGAGGCGGGCAATGTCTTGCAAATCTCTTTTGCCGGTTATAAAACGGTGGAGGTAAAGGTCTCTGCAGATGAAAAAGAACAGGATATTGTCATTGTAATGTCCGGAGAAAAACCGTCTGCTGGAGGGCAAGTGTTTCAGATTGCAGAAGAGATGCCTTCATTTCCCGGTGGCATAGACGAGTGCATGCGTTACATAGCCCGGCACGTAAAGTATCCGGCAATATCCATAGAGAATGGTGCTCAGGGGATAGTATCCGTCCGGTTCATTATTGAGAAAGACGGAAGTATTTCCAATCCGAAGATTGCCCAAGGGGTAGACGAGTATTTGGATAAAGAAGCTATGAGAGTCATCATGAGCATGCCTAAATGGAAACCGGGAAAGCAACGGGGAGTGGCGGTGCGTACCCAGTTCACGCTGCCTGTTAAGTTTAGGTTGGTCGTTGATGAAGCTAAGAAGGATAATACGCCTTTGCAGAATAGAAAAAAGTAAGAATGATATGGGGTGAATAACCATAAAATTAAAGTATAATGCTATGAAATCATTTGTAACACTCATGCTGTGTCTATTGTCTATGACAACTTTTGCACAGGTACACGATGAAATTAGTTCGGCTATGGAAGAATTTGATTATGATAAAGTAATCAATCTGATATCCCCTGGCACAAAGGATTCGTTATTGTTATCGACTAGGATACAGGCTTTGAAGGCTATGAATCGTTATCCTGAAGCCATTGTTGATTTGACTTCTCTTTTTGTAAAGGATACTACAGATACAAAAATATTGATAGATTTGGCAGAGTGTTACAAACTGATGGGTAGTCCGCGTCAGGCGGCTGATTATTATCGGAAGGCGGTGAGTTTACGCCCAAATAATAAGTTCTTTCGATTGCAATATATACGTTCTTTGTTGAATGCGGAGAACTTTAAAGAGGCACGCGATGCTTGCCATGGCTGGTTGGAACAAGATACGGTTTCTGCCACCGGATATAAGTATTTGGGACAGGCTTATGAAGGAATGCAGGATATACCCAATGCTTTTTTCAGTTATAATGTAGCCTATCGTCGAGATTCCTTGGATGCCCAGACCGTCGCTCGTATAGCCAATATCTTTAATAATAACCGGCAATTTACAGATGCTATTGATGTGACAGAGTGTTATCGACTGAGCGATACGACAAGTGTGGATGTCAACCGCCAGAATGCTAAAGCTTATTGTATGTTGAAAGATTATAAGAAGGCAATCGAGCGTTATGAAAGTTTGAAGAGAATGGGTGACCGCAGTTTTCTTACCTTTTATTATTTAGGTATATCTTATTATGGAGACAATTGGTTTTATGGCTCATACGATAATTTGAAGGAAGCGTATGCGAAAAACTCTACCGATATTAATGTATTATATTATTATGCAAAATCCTGTTCGCGCACTTCATGGAAGAAGGAAGGGGTCGAATTTATGGAAAAGGCTGTAGAAATAGCTACTCCCGGTGATAGTATTTTGGAGCGTCTCTATAAAGGTTTGGCGGAATGTTATGGCTATGCCGGTGAGAGCTATAAGAAGATAGAAGTTATGAACCGTTTGTATAAATTGAATAAAGATTATAAACTGTTCTATAGTATTGCCAGAGCTTATGACTCTAACAAGGATTATGAGAATGCCATCCATTTTTATGAAAAGTTTATGTCTTTGACTCCCAAGAATCAACGTTTCCCTTATGATGAAGAAGGAAAGATTATTGAATCTGCTACTACTATGTATCAAATAGCCGAAAAAAGGGTGAAGAAGATAAGGGAAGAAGATTTCTTTAGGAATGGAGCGCCTGATGATTTTTTTGTTGTTCCTAAGAAAATAGATATAAAGAAAGATACGGTTGCCGGTAAGCAATAACAGATTTTTGAGTATCTTTGGCACAGCCCGTATATGATTGTCATGTGCGGGTGGGAACAGATAAAAACGAATGGCTTTATGATGAGACACAACCGGATATCAAAGTTATTGTTGCTACTGATAATTCCCTCTTTGTTGGGATTGATATTTACTTGTATTTTCCGTGGATATACTGCCAATTGGATACAGATACTATGTTATTCTTTTGCTCCGTTAGTTTCTTCTATTATTGTGGCTATTTGCTTCAGGGGGCGCTGGATGGGATTATTGCTTTTATGGACGTTTGTGGCTTCCGTTGCATTTAATGTGCCTTTGCAAAACTGGCTGTTCCATTCTGCCGATGATATAGTCCGTTATGCTTCAATAACAGATTTATACAAGGAAAAAGATAAGCCTATGTATTTTACTTTTGATCGTTTGGAGGTGGATAATAAGAGGAGGAGTACCATCGGTATTTGGCGTGAACATACCCGACGTGTATCCCGACATTCTTATCGGACGGAGAAGAAGCAGCATTGGTATTCGGTATCACCGGTTTTTGAGGATTCATTACCTGAACATAAATATGCAGAAAGGGAGGTAAAAGCATGGGTTGTTGCCGTAAAGCATGATAAGCAGGATTCGTTGGTATGCTATGAATGGTGCACTTTCGATATAGGGGATTATAAAAAAGCGATTGACAAATCACGTTGTAAAGTACAGCATTCGGATGCGCCTATCATTAAACCGCTTTACAAACAATTTACAACAAAGAGTGAATGGCGGAATATTTTCTTAAATGTAGGTTTGCTTGTCTTTTCCATCCAGGTGTTGATAGGAGTAATTATGAATTATAGGGTTGGGAAATCTTGATAAAGCAGTATAATCAGGTTAAGTAATTAGAAAGGCTGTGTGCTTTTCCAAAAGACTTTTGTATGTTGAAAGCAGGGGGTGTCAAAACTAAACCGGCTTATCCCATCGTCAGCTGTAGGGGCAAGGTTTGCCTGCCCGAAGACACAAAGCAAACTGTTTTCGGGCGAGCGAACCTCACCCCTACGAACTAAACGACAGCATTATCCACATTTTGACACACTCCCCTGTTTTTTATAAAGCCTATTGTTTGTTTTCATCTGTCCGGGAAGTTGATATACAATCTCCTTTCACACATAACGGCTGCTGAAATCTTCTATTCATGGGCTTTTGGGGTGAAAGTAGTCTTTCTTGTTACTATTTTATTCTGACAGTAAGGTTATGTAATTCTGTATCGGTATGCTGGGTCGGCAGATTATTTTGTTTAATCTGCAACTTGATGGCAGGCTGTTTTTTGTCTTCTTCGGAAACTGTGTATGTATAGCGTTGTTTATAAACAATTTGTTTATCCGAAGGACGGAGCAGATATCCTGTTTCCTTTTCAAACCGGTTGTACAAGCGTAAGACAATTTGATTCAACCCTTTTTGCAGATGCAATAATACCTTTTCTTCACGGAATTTGCAACGATACGGATTCAAATGCTTCATGACAGAACGACCGTTCAGATAAACTTCAATACCGTTTCCTGCGCCTACGTCCACTAATACATCTTGTGCTACCGGTGATTCTACTTCCTGCATGACAAAGTAAGTCTCAAGGATATTGGCAGGGAACATCATCTTTTCTTCGTTCGTTTCTTTCCATTGTCCGTTTCTTACAGGAGTCTTATCAAGACTGATATTGATAGTGGAAGGAGCGTCAAACAAACTGCTGCCCGGTCCGCAGAGGTAGCGTTTTCCCCATTTGGTTTTAGGATTTACTTTTAAAGGGCTGGCTTTGGCTCCGTCAAGTGTTATTCTTTGTTCATTTCCGGTCGGATTTGTAATGACAAGTTCTTTGCCGATTTCCTGGGGTGTATAAGTCAGTTCCAGTTGGGTATTACGGTTAGGAATTTCCCATTCATAGCTTACTGTGCTGCGATAATTGCTGTAATAATCAAAACAAGAGTAGCTGTAATTAGGTACATATTCATGAGTGGCAGCAATAGGTGTTGTCACGTCCATGTCTAAAGAAAGAACTTCTATATCAGTATTGTTGTACGCTGTTTGGGGTACAGTAATATGCAGATTTCCTTTCTTTTGACTGATATGGGTATAGTTGCCTTTTGCCTCTTTCAGCTTGAAACCCGGAGTATTCAGAATAATTTCGCCGTGCAGAGGGTATTTTCCTGACAAAATCAGATAGAGTGTATTCTCTTTTCGAGTGATGGCTCCCCATTCATACTGTTCACGGAAGGGAGAAGCATCCGTGTCATAAATGGCTTCTCCGTTCTTTTCCAGCCAGGCACCGATTTCTGTCAATACTTCCTTTTCGAAAGGAACAACGGAGCCGTCGCCTTTAGGTCCGATATTGAGCAGGAAGTTGCCCCCGTGCGAAACCACATTGATAAGGCTGCGCAATTTCTCCATTGCTTTGGTATGTACATCTCCTCTTTCCTGCCATGAACGATAGCTCCATGTTTCGTTGAACATGGAAGCGGCCGACTGCCATGCAGTTTGGAGGGCTCCTTCAGGATAGGCATTATCAGCCATGACTGCAAAGTCATAACGGTCATTGCCGAGACGTCCGCTTACCATGCAGTCCGGTTGCAGTTTGTGAACCAGTTCATAAAGCTCTTGGCTTTGTTGGGGAGTATTGGAACCCATATCAAACCAAAGTTCGGAGATGGGGCCATAATTGGTGAGCAGTTCCGTAACCTGTTGTTTCGTAAACTCATGGTGTTGCGGAGTAATAAAGTCACAGTTATGGCTGGAAATAGGATAGGCTTGTGGAAAGTGCCAATCAATCAAAGAGAAATACATGCCGAAATTGATACCTCCCCGTTTACAGGCTTCTGCCAGTTCTTTTACGAAATCGCGTTTACCGGGAGTGGCATCGTAAGAGTTATAGTCAGTAGTTGCTGTCTTGAACATGCAGAATCCGTCATGGTGCTTGGTTGTGAAGATGATAGAACGCATTCCGGCTTTTTTAGCCAAGGCAACGATGGAATCGGCATGAAAGAGAGTAGGGTTGAACCGGAGTGCCGTATCACCATACCAGTCACTGAAGATACCGGCAAAAGACTGTATCTGTTCACTATATCCGCGAGTGACAGGTTTGCCTTCCCACACACCGCCCAGTTCGGAGTAAAGTCCGAAATGGATAAACATGGAGTATTTATTATGATGCCAGCGTTCTTGTGATTCTTTTCCCGATGCCGGGATGAGTGTCATGCACATTAATAATAAGATGAGCAGTTTTTTCATGATAATTGTTTTTTAATATGTTCCATAATCTCTTCTTGTTGGTCGGGGTGAAACCAAGCGATATCTGCATCCCGTTTGAACCAAGTCATTTGTTTGCGGGAATAGATGCGTGAGTTTTGCTTTATTTTCTCAATGGCAAAATCAAGTGTCCATTCGCCATCCAGATATTTGAATATTTCTTTGTACCCCACTGTATTCAGCGAGTTCAAGTCTTTGTAGGGATAGACGCTGCGTGCTTCTTCCAGTAATCCCTCTTGCATCATTATATCTACACGGCGGTTTATGCGGTCGTATAACTCCTCACGGTCGCGAGTCAGTCCTATTTTTATAATGCGGAAAGGACGTTCTTTACAATTGCGGGTGCGGAAAGATGAGTACGTTTTGCCGGTCATGTAGCAGATTTCCAATGCATGGATAACCCGTTTGGGATTCTTTAAATCTACTATTTTGTAATATTCAGGGTCAAGCAGTTTCAGCTCGGCACAGAGTTTGTCCAATCCCTCTTTTTCATAGCGTTGAAGCATCAGTTCCCTGGTTTCTTTGTCAACGGTGGGAATGTCATCAATACCTTTGCAGATGGCATCCACATACATCATGGAACCACCGGTGAGTACAACAGCATCGTGGGTTTGGAACAAGCATTCCAGCTGATTCAATACGTCAGTCTCATATTGTGCGGCACTGTAATAATCAGTCAGTTCCAAAGTACCGACAAACCAATGAGGCACACGTGACAATTGTTCGGGAGTAGGGGCAGCAGTACCTATTTTCAAATCTTTATATAGCTGGCGGGAATCTGCCGAAATGATAGAGGTTTGGAAATGTTCGGCAATGGAAAGACTTAATTCTGTCTTTCCTACACCGGTAGGGCCAATGAGGACGATAAGGGTGTGAGACATCAGGCTTAAAAATAAAAGGGGCAACTGAATCAGTCGCCCCTACAATTCAGATTAATAGTTATCTTGCTCGTAAGGGTCGGCAGCACTGCCACTTCCCATATCAAATCCTTCAGGGTCGAAGTCTTCCATGTCAAAGTCTTGATCACCATAGAAATTCTCGTCCAAGTCAAGGTTTCCACCATTGTTTGCCATCATTTCGTCAAAATCAAGAGTCTGCTTGGGGGCCTCTCCCGCTTTGCGTGAGCAAATGGCATTGTCAAGGTCTTTGCCGGTTATGATTTCAGACAGTTCGATAAAGAATACACGTTCAGACAAGGGATCGAAGACATAAAGCAATTTCTGTTTTTCGTCTTCCAACAGGTCGCTTAACTTGGTTTCCTTCATGATGTAACTGTCTTCATCCGAACTGGTACCCATATCCTCCAGTGTGATTTCCTGTTCTTTTTCCCAGTCATCATCACAGATGAAGAATGAGGTTAGTTGGTCATTTTTGTATCCTGCTGCTTTCAGGATGGCTTCGTGAAAGTCATGGAAAGTAGCTTCAGAATCTATCTTTATTTCTCTTATAAAATCATCGACTTCATCAGAGATGAGTGTAAATCTATATACCATATACTATATAACTTGTTTTTCGTGCAGTAAAGTTATAAAAAACTTTGTTATCTGATGATACCTCTTTGAGAATTTTCTATGAAAGAAATAATATATTCTATTTCCGGGCTCATAGGAACTTCTTTTCGCACTTCTGCCAATGCGTCTGTCACGTTCATACCGCTTTGATAGATAATGCGATAGGTGTTGTGTATGTTCTCAATCAGTTCATTTGAGAATCCGCGGCGGCGTAGCCCTACAATATTAATTCCTGCATAAGCAATCGGTTCGCGTCCGGCAATGATATAAGGGGGAATGTCTTTGCTGAATCGCGAGCCTCCCTGAATCATTACATATCCTCCCACACGACAGAACTGGTGCATCAATACGGCAGCACTGATAATGGCATTGTCGTCAATGATAATCTCACCCGCCATTTTAGTAGAATTCCCGATAATGCAACCGTTTCCCACCAGTGCATCGTGCGCCACATGTACACCTTCCATCAGTAGGTTGTTGCTGCCTACCACTGTTCTGCCTTTGGCGGCAGTACCACGGTTGATGGTTACGTTTTCGCGGATAGTGTTGTTGTCACCAATTTCAGCAGTTGTATCTTCACCGTGGAATTTCAAATCTTGCGGTATAGCGCCTATGACTGCTCCCGGAAAGATGGTGTTTCCATTGCCGATACGTGAACCATAAAGGATGGTGGCATTAGGCATGATGGTATTATTGTCACCGATTTCCACATTCTTATCGATAAATACGAAGGGACCGATTTCTACGTTTTCACCAATCTTTGCTTCGGGATGTATATATGCTAGTGGACTGATCATTTCTTTTCTTATTTGTTTTTTACTATTTGTGCCATGAATTCTGCTTCGCACACAACTTTCTCACCTACGAATACATATCCTTTCATTGTAGAAACACCGCGGCGGATAGGGGCCAGCAGCTCTACACGGAATATCAATGTATCTCCCGGCACTACTTTCTGACGGAACTTCACACCGTCTATTTTCAGAAAGTAAGTGGAGTATCTTTCCGGTTCATCTACCGAGTTCAGTACAAGCAGCCCGCCACATTGTGCCATTGCTTCAATCTGGAGTACGCCCGGCATAACGGGTTCTTGAGGGAAATGCCCCTGAAAGAACGGTTCGTTGGCAGTAACATTCTTCACACCTACAATGTAGTTGGCACCAATGGCTATCACTTTGTCTACCAGTTGGAACGGATAGCGGTGTGGAAGTAATTCGCGGATGCGGTTAACATCCATGATAGGGGCTTCGTTACAATTATAACCGGGAGCCTGAATTTCGTGCAATTTGATTTCTTTGCGTATCTGGCGTGCAAACTTATTATTGATTGTGTGTCCCGGGCGTGTTGCGATGATGCGTCCCTTGATGGGTTTGCCTATAAGGGCAAGGTCGCCAATGATATCCAGCAGCTTATGACGTGCCGGTTCGTTGTCCCATACCAAAGGAATGTGATTGATATAACCCAGCTGGGTGGCATCCATGTGGGGAACACCCATTACGTCAGCCAGTTTGTCATAATTGTCCTGGCTCATTTCTTTTTCGTAGATGACAATGGCATTGTCCAAATCACCGCCTTTAATCAGGCCGGCTCCTAATAACGGCTCAATTTCGCGTACAAATACGAATGTACGTGCAGAAGCTACTTCGGTGGGGAATTTAGACATATCCTCCAAAGTGGCAAATTGGTTGGACAGAATTTTGGATTGATATGAAATCAAGACATTGACACTGAAGTTTTCATCCGGCAAAACAATAATGGAAGAACCGGAAGCTTCGTCTCTGAATTCTATTTTCGATTTGATGATATAATAGTCCTTAACGGCATTTTGTTCTTCGATACCCACACGTTGGATGCACTCTACATATTGTTTGGCACTACCGTCCAATATCGGGAACTCGGGTCCGTTCACTTGGATGAGGCAGTTGTCAATGCCTGCTGCATAAAGTGCTGCCAATGCATGTTCGACTGTGCTTACTTTTATGCCGTTCTTTATCAGTACAGTGCCGCGGGTGGTATCACCTACATTTTCTGCCACTGCATCAATTATTGGTTGTCCTTCAAGGTCAATACGTTGGATTTTATACCCGTGGTTGTCCGGTGCCGGATTAAATGTCACCGTCAAGTTTACTCCGGTATGCAGGCCTTTTCCGTTTAATGAGAAACTGCCTCTTAGTGTCTTCTGTTTCAACATGGGGTTTATTTATTTAGTTGTTTTTTTAATTCTTCTATTTCTTTCTGCATGCTGTTCAGTGCTGCATACATTTCGGGAAGCTTCTTGTAGACGGCCGATGACTTCATGAAGTTCTTGGCATTGATGGCCGGGGTACCCATTATCTTTTCATTGGATTTGATATTGCCGGGAACACCTGCCTGTGCACCGATTCCTACTTTGTCTCCCACTTTGATATGACCGGCCAGACCTACTTGTCCGCCGAACATACACCATTCGCCCACTTTGGTAGAGCCGGCGATTCCCACTTGCGAAGCCATTACGGTGTGGCTTCCTACTTCCACATTATGGGCTATTTGGATAAGGTTATCAAGCTTTACGCCTTTGTGTATCACTGTTGCTCCCATTGTTGCACGGTCTACACATGTATTGGCGCCGATTTCCACATCATCTTCTATGATTGCTATGCCGATTTGAGGAATCTTTTCATATCCTTCGGATGAAGGGGCAAAGCCGAAGCCGTCAGCACCAATCACACAACCGGCGTGCAATATACAGTTATTACCGATACGGCAGTCATGGTATACAGTTGCATGCGGATATAATGTACAGTTATTGCCAACTTTCGCATGGCTGCCTACGGTTGCATGCGGGTGGAGTGAAGTATTATCACCAATCTCAGCACCATCGGCTACACAAGCGAATGGGGCGATATATACATCTTTTCCTATTTTGGCGGTAGGGGCAATATATGCCAGCGGGTCAATGCCGGTTTTTTTAGGTTTGCTCATTTCATAAAGTGTCAGCAGCTTTGCCAGACTTTCGTATGCATTGTCCACTTTGATAAGGGTCGCTTTAACTTCCTGTTCGGGGACAAAGTCTTTGTTAACCAACACAATGGTAGACTGCGTATCATAAATGTAATGAGTATACTTCGGATTTGAAAGAAATGAAAGTGCACCCGGCATTCCTTCTTCTATTTTAGCAAAAGTATGCACAGTTGCGTTTTCGTCACCAACAATAATTCCCTGGATGTATTCCGCAATTTGTTTAGCTGAGAACTCCATAATACTGTCTAATTCTTTATGTTCTAAATGTTTCAGTTTTGTTACTTGCGTGTTACATGTTAGTGTAAACACATCATTAATTATGCAAATTACGCATTTTTTTTTTATATATCCGTACAATTCGCTAATTATTTAATGTCCGCCTTCTTCAGGGCGCAGGTAACATACATAATATTTCTTGACTTTTCGAGAGAGTAGGGAGATATTCAGCATATCCGAAGCTTCGGCAATGTCCTTGGTGCTTCCGTCGTTGTAGATGATTTCAATGCTGTCGTCTTCCTTTTTGTACATGTCATTTTCTATACTGGATATCGATAGAAAATAATTCGCTTCTTTCCTGTTGATATATAACTGATTACATATCCTTGAAAGCAATTCTTCCTTTCTTTCTTTCGAGATGGGGGAAGAGGTGACTTCTACTTTAAAGAGATGACGGTTGATGAGTCCGCGACTCAAAGTAGAGAGTATAATATCACTGTGGCTGCTCCATACTTTCAGTGCAGTCCATATATCGTTGTCGTCTAATTGAATAAAATATTCTAGACAATTAGAATCATTATAAAATTCTTCTTTACCAATGGAATGGTACAGGAAGAACTTCAAAGCCGGGGAAGCAAACAATTCGACTCCTTTTGAGGCTAATTCTTTGGCACGGAGCAGCGTACTGATGAGCATCTTTTCGCTGGCTACGGATGTTTTATGCAGGTAGACTTGCCAATACATCAAGCGGCGTGATGTCAGAAAGTTCTCTATGGAGTAGATTCCTTTTGATTCGACTACCAGATGGTCGTCTTTTACGTCCAGCATCTTGATGATACGCGCCGAACCGATATTGCCTTCCGTTACTCCGGTATAAAAACTGTCGCGGCGCAGATAGTCTAACCGGTCCATATCCAGTTGTCCGCTTACCAATTGATGAAGAAACTTCTTGGGGTACTCGTCTTTGAAGATTTGGATAGCAAGATTGAGCTGTCCTTTTAAGTCTTTGTTGATACGCTCCATCAGCATCAGTGAAATCTCTTCATGCGAAACTCCTGTGACCAGTGTGTTCTCCAGAACATGCGAAAAAGGTCCGTGTCCGATATCGTGAAGCAAAATAGCCGCCTGAACAGCTTCCGCTTCGCTGTCAAAAATGAAATTACCTTTGGCTGTAAGATGGCTGATGGCTTCACTCATCAAATAGAAGGCTCCCAGCGAGTGCTGAAACCGGGTGTGTTGCGCTCCCGGATACACAGCAGAAGATAACCCCAGTTGCTTTATGCGTGTAAGACGTTGCAGCAACGGGTGGCATACAATATTATATAACAACCCCTTCGGGATATTGATAAACCCGAAGACGGGGTCGTTTATGATTTTTCTTTCACTCATTAAAGGATTGCTTTCAACTGTTCTTCCATTTGTGCCTGAACTTTCTTGGCTTCTTGTCCGGCTACGTTTGCGAAGTTTTCAGTTTTATCGGCATAGATAATGGCGCGGCTGGAGTTGACAATCAGTCCGCAAGTGTTGTTCATGCCATATTTGCACACTTCTTCCAATGAACCGCCTTGTGCACCGATACCCGGTACCAGCAGGAAGTGGTTGGGAACAATCTTACGGATATCTTCGAATGCACGTCCTTGGGTGGCACCTACCACATACATCATGTTTTCATCGTTTGCCCAATTCTGTGAGGTGCGCAACACTTTTTCAAACAGGCGTTCTCCGTTGGCATCTTCTGTCAGTTGGAAGTCATGCGAACCTTTATTGCTGGTCAAAGCAAGCAGAATAACCCATTTGCCTTCGTAAGTGAGGAACGGAGTTACGCTGTCTTCGCCCATATAAGGAGCAACAGTGACAGAATCGATGTTCAACTCTTCGAAGAAAGTACGGGCATACATAGCCGAGGTATTACCAATATCGCCACGTTTGGCATCGGCAATGATGAATTGGTCGGGATAGTTTTCCTTTATGTAGTTCACTGTTTTTTCAAAAGCAATCCATCCTTTCACGCCCATGCTTTCATAGAAAGCCAGGTTGGGCTTGTATGCAATACAGTAAGGAGCTGTAGCATCGATAATAGCCTTGTTGAAAGCAAAGATAGGGTCTTCTTCCTTCAACAGGTGTTCGGGGATTTTCTTTATGTCAGTATCCAGTCCTACACAGAGGAATGATTTCTTTTTTTTGATGTTCTCAAATAATTGTTGCTTGTCCATAGTTATACTATTTAGCTTAATATTATTATAATTCACTCTCCTTCAATCGCTCTGCATTTTCGGCCACTATCAGATGGTCGATGCAATCTTGAATATCACCGTCCATAAAAGCAGCCAGATTGTAGATGGTGTAATTGATACGGTGGTCGGTGATACGTCCCTGCGGGTAGTTGTAAGTACGGATTTTGGCCGAACGGTCTCCGGTGGATACCATAGTTTTACGCTTGCTGGCAATATCATCGATATACTTTTGATGTTCCTTGTCGTATATAAAGGTACGCAGGCGCGAAAGGGCGCGTTCTTTGTTCTTTGGCTGGTCGCGGGTTTCGGTACATTCGATAAGGATTTCCTCCACTACTCCCGTATTCGGGTTTTTCCAGTTGTAACGCAGACGCACTCCCGATTCTACCTTGTTGACGTTCTGTCCGCCGGCTCCACCGCTTCGGAAAGTATCCCATTTGATTTCGCCTTCGTTGATTTCCACATCAAATGGTTCGGCTTCCGGCAATACGGCAACAGATGCCGCCGAGGTATGCACACGCCCTTGTGTTTCGGTAGCCGGAACGCGCTGCACACGGTGAACGCCCGATTCGTATTTCAGCGTGCCGTACACTTTGTCGCCGGTCACATAACAGATAATTTCCTTGAATCCTCCGGCAGCACCTTCGTTGGCACTGGAGACTTCCAGTTTCCAACCTTTCGTTTCGCAGTATTTACTGTACATGCGAAACAGGTCGCCGGCAAAGATGGCTGCTTCATCGCCTCCCGTGCCGCCACGTATTTCGAGGATGGCATTACGGTCGTCCTGCGGGTCGGCGGGAACAAGCAGCAGTTTGATTTCCTCTTCCAGCTCGGGAATACGCACTTCGCAGGCATTAGCCTCTTCGCGTGCCATTTCTTTCATTTCGGGGTCGGATTCGGTTGTCATTATCTGCTTTGCCTCTTCCAGTCCGTTCAGACATTGTATATATTCTTTGCGGGCCTTCATAATGTCGCTCATATCCTTGTATTCCTTGGTGAGCTTGACATAACGCTTTTGGTCTGCAATCACATTCGGGTCGGTGATGAGGGTGGAAACTTCCTCAAACCGGGCTACCAGCCCTTCTAATTTTTCAAGTAGGGTATTATTGTCTGCCATATATGTTTATTTGTTCTTGGTTTCAATCCAGGTAAATATGACGGCCATAGCGAGTAGGAGAATGACATATCCTATCCATTGCCATGTTGTGTATTTTTTTACCCATTTCTTGGATTGGAAGTACACGTCTGCAATGATGCCTGCCGTAGCTCCTATAGCCATATAAGTAACGTTTTTTAGAAAAAGACTGTCCAGCCATTCGCTCAGACCTATACAGGCTGCTCCCAGAAAGATACATGCCAGCATCAGCAGGCAACCTTTGGGTGGTATTCCTTTTCTTGTTTCTTTGTTTTCGTCCATGGCCTTCTCTTTGCCGGATTTAGTATTTAAACTCCCCAAACTCGGAGCGGATAATCAATTCTTTCTTGTCGCTTTCTTCTACGCGTCCCACAATTTGTGCGTCGATATTGAACGACTTGCTGATAGCGATTACTTCTTCGGCATGCTCCGGTGACAGGTAAACTTCCAGACGGTGGCCCATATTGAATACCTTGTACATTTCTTCCCAATCGGTGCCGCTTTGTTCCTTGATGGTCTTGAACAGCGGGGGAACAGGGAACAGGTTGTCTTTCACTACACGTACTTTGTCTACAAAGTGCAGAATCTTGGTCTGTGCACCGCCTGAGCAATGAACCATACCGTGAATTTCGGGACGAAGTGCATCCAACAGCTTCTTCACTACCGGAGCGTATGTGCGAGTGGGTGATAAAACCAACTTGCCTGCATCCAGCGGACTGTCCTCCACTTTGTCTGTCAGTTTCAGGTTTCCGCTGTAAACTAATTCTTCGGGCACGGCCTTATCATAACTTTCGGGATATTTCTCTGCCAGATATTTAGAGAACACATCGTGGCGGGCGCTGGTCAGTCCGTTGCTTCCCATACCGCCGTTATATTCTTTTTCGTAAGTGGCTTGTCCGTAAGAAGCCAGACCGACAATGACGTCACCCGGACGGATATTGGCGTTGTTGATGACATCGGCGCGCTTCATGCGGCAAGTTACGGTAGAATCTACGATGATGGTGCGGACCAAGTCACCTACGTCGGCTGTTTCGCCACCGGTGGCATATACGCCTACTCCCATTTCACGAAGTTCGGCAAGCAGTTCGTCTGTTCCGTTGATGATAGCAGAAATGACTTCTCCGGGAACGAGCAGTTTGTTGCGTCCGATGGTGGATGAAACCAAAATGTTGTCGACAGCACCCACACAAAGCAGGTCGTCGATATTCATAATCAGTGCATCTTGCGCAATGCCTTTCCACACACTCAGGTCGCCTGTCTCTTTCCAATAAAGGTAGGCCAAGGACGATTTTGTGCCTGCACCGTCGGCGTGCATGATGTTGCAATATTCGGGGTCTCCGCCCAGAATATCAGGGATTATCTTACAGAAAGCTTGGGGGAAAATACCTTTGTCAATGTTCTTAATGGCGTTGTGTACATCTTCTTTGGATGCTGACACGCCGCGCTGCATGTATCGTTGATTACTCATGAGTTAAATGTTTTGTTCAATTGAATGCGCAAAAATAGCTATTATTTTGCTTATAGCCTTGAGTTTTACAAAAATAAAAAGAAATCCGGGGGTATGTTTTGCTTCCTGTCTGTATTTATTCCGATGCTTGGCCCCGATATTAGCCGGATTAAGCCTTTTCATCCTTTTGATTAAGTCTTTTGATAGGGCAGATTATTACAGACTTCGGCAATGGACCATACAGTCCGTTGTAATGGACTGTATAGTCTGCCGTAGTAGACTGTACGGTCTGCTGTAGCGGACTGTAATAATCTTCCGTTTGAAAGAGCTTAGCCGACAGTAAAGAGTTGCTTGGTCTTCCCTTTTCTGCGAGAAGCAGGATAGTTGTTTATTTCAGGTATTGCTCTTTAAAGATATTGACGCATAGAATGAAGATGGAAATCAGTAGCGGACCGAATATCACTCCCATGAAACCGAATAGAGACAGTCCGATGACAACTCCGAATATCGTGATGAGAGGATGGGTGTCTGCCATCTTTTTTTGGAGAATAAAGCGGATGAGGTTATCGATATTGGTTACTATTAACCCACAGTAAAGAAGCAAGCCGATGGCATGAGGCCAATCACCCGATATAGCCATGTAAGCAGCTAAGGGAAACCATACAAGGGTTGTTCCCACAATAGGAATGACGGTGGCAAAGCAGGTAAGGAAACCGAAGAGCAATGCACTGGGAGCATCAAACAGGTAATATCCCAACGTAGCGATTGCTCCTTGAATGATTGCCAATAATGGGATACCTATTGCATTTGCCCGGACAATCATATTGATTTCGTTCATTACATGCTTCTTGTTGCTGTCACTGAAGGGGAGAAGCTCATAAATATATTGTTCCATTTTTGTTCCTCCAATCAGCATGAAGTAGAGTACAAAAACCAAAACAAACAGATTGACGGCAAAACTGCTGATGCCGCCCATCAGAAATTGGCCGATGCCGGGGAGTATGGATGCTATCGAGCTTATGTTTTCTTTGCTTAGTAAGTCATATTCTGTCTTCCGGTGAATCCAGTCGGCAAGGTTGGTAATTGTGTCGACAAAAGTGGCGGTGTCTACATTGACGGTCTGTAACTTGCTGATGAGCAGCCATACAGCCAATGAGAGAGGAACAAGAAAGCAGAGTATGGCTTCTATCAACAGGATAATGGCAGTGACGCTTTTTCTTATTTTTTTCTTTTGAGTAAGATAGAGCATCTGGTCTCTGACCATGATGTAGATAGTACATGCTCCTAATATTCCTCCCATAAAAGGAGTCATTTTCAAGAAGAGCAAAAGCCCTAATCCTAGTATGATGGTGATAAGGGAGTATTTCCGGTATTGTTCTTTTACGCTCATGTTTTATTGTATATCTCCTGGTGGATAAACAATAAAACAGAGCATAATGTTCATTTCATCAGAAGGGAACGTTCTTTGTCATGTTCTCGTAATTGTTATATTGTCCGCTGATGTTTTCTTCGGTTTCGGGAGCCAGTTCCATGGCTTTTTTCATATCTTCCACAGAACCGTCCTTGTCGCCTTTCAACAACTTGATGCGGCCTCTCTCATGATAGGCTTGTGCAAAGTTGGGATTGATTTCGATGGCTTCATCATACACTCCGATGGCTTTGTCGAAGTCTTTCTTTGTCAGGAAAAGCTCTCCCGACAGCAGATATGCCTTTTCATTAAAAGGATTGAGCGACAATACTTGATTGAAACATTCCTCTGCCTGTTCCTCTTCACCGGTTGCTGCCAGTATTTCGCCTTTCAACAACAGGGCCTGTTCGTCTTCGGGGTTGAGGCTCAGTAATTTCTGAATGTCCTCTGCCGCATCTTTTGCTTGCTTCATGCCCCATAATACTTCAGCGCGCAATTGGTATGCTTCCGTATAGTCTTCTTTTAGGATAATCGCTTTGGTCAGCATGGCAATGGCATTGATTTCTTCTTTCATTCCCACCGCTGCTTTGGCAGTGAGATAATAGGTGAGAGGATTCTTGTCGTCTAAGGCGAGTGCCTTTTGGCAGGCATCGTTCATGCCTTCATAGTCTTCCTGCATGAAGCAGATACTTGCTAATGACAGAAAAGTGTTGACCTGTTCCGGCTCTTTTTCTGCCATGCGGTTGAAGGTGATGCGTGCATCATCCAGGCGGTTGGCCTGGATGTATGCATTGGCAAGCAAGGTGAGCGTTTCCATTTCGTCATTGATGGCAACTGCTTCCTCAAAACATTTGATGGCGTATGGCAATTTGCCCATGTGCCGGGCGCGGATACCATCGTATTTTAAAATCTCAAAGTTTTTTTTATCGTTTTTCTCTTTTTCTGTTTCAGGGGTATTGCTCCCACCGAATAAAGATTTAAAAAAGCCCATAATTTATAATCGTTTTATTTGTCTACAGTAATAACGAATCGTCTGAGATAGATTTCTTGTTCTTTGTCTTGGCTGTTACTGAATCTCACAGCTTTGACGGGAGCTTTCTGCAGATCTGCTGTCAGGCGATTCTTTTCCTGCTTGTAATCTATTTTCTTCCATTCTTTGCCGTCGGTCGAAACTTCAAGTACTCCCCAGGTTGCCACTTCGGGTTTGCCGAAGTCAATGTCAATGCTTTGTGCCGGATAAACGTTGTCCAGTTCGATGGTGATAAAACCTTTGCCTTGCCATTTGATTACTTCCAGTGCCGGAGACACTTGGATGCGGTTGGTCTTTAACTGTAATGGCAGGTTTCTGATTTGTTCCACATCACTGATAAGCTTATGCGGCATATAATCGGTAGTTGCATCCAGTAGGGTATTATATTTCTTGTTATAGCGTTCTGTGACTGTGGCAAAAGTTTGGTCAATCAATGGCTTAATCACTTTTGTGGCAGTTTTTACGCCCGGCTGGTATGGATTCTGATTGTAAGTCTGGTCTATTTGGAACATCTGTTGCTGTAACGCTTTTACATGTTTGTATTTGCGCATAAACAGTTCCTGATTGCCGTTTTCGTATGCTTTTGCCATGGCCAGGACTTCTTTTCCTGTTTCGCCCAGCAGCTTGAATTGTGTCAGCCATGGTTTCATTTCTTTCACCAATGGAGTGTTTTCGGCGTCAGTCAGCAAGATATCACCGGATTCTGCCATTCTGCCGAAAGTTTCCTGCAGGGCGGCATAATCGTTTTCATTGTATTTCTCGCCTTTTATATAACTGTCGGTAAAACTTTGGGCAACGGGTTGCAAGGCAACGGATTCGTCACGACGATATCGGTGTCCGTTAGCTCCCAAATCGGAATTATGTGCCGCAAAGAATTCCAGTTCTTCGGCAGATGCAGGCATAATGTTTTTGATGGCATCTTTCCAAGTCTTTTCACTGTCATACTTTTCGGGGTTCCATGAGTAGGATGCCACTCCGTATATGGCAATCTTCGATGCTTCGGCATGTTCCATCGGATTGGTCACGAAGCCGGACATTTGGTCGGCTATCCGGGTGTCATTGCCGTATACGGGACCGAGCAGCAGGTGGTCGCGTACATAGTCGGAAACAGGGAAGTTCCACCAGATATAGGCCGGACGTTTGATACGTTCGTTAATCCATTGGATGCCTTCTTGGGTGATGTCGGAGATAACGCGGTCGCCTGTCCACATGATTTGGATACTCGGATTCAGCTTGTCGCCCAGTGTGGTGAGATATCCGCCTTTAGGGTCGGACCAGCTTTTGTTATACTCTGTGGGACACATGACAAGGGGAGTCACGTCCTTTTTCACTTTTACAAAGTTTTCGTCGATGTAGTTCAACAGCTCTGCCTGTTTGACAGGGTTGGTTCCTTCACCCGAAATATCGTCAAAGAAAACAGCGAAAGAGCGCACGCCCAAGTCATACATCTTTTCAAACTTTGCCAGCAAGTTGTCACGGTCTTCCTGATTCCACTTGATGTCTTGTCCCGGATGAATGGCCCATACGAAATCGACTTCATTTTCTTTAGCCACCTTTACCAGTTCTTGCAATTGTTCGGCTTCTTTTTCGGGATAGGGCAGACGCCAGTTGGGAGAACTGTGGTAAGGGTCGTCTTTAGGTCCGTAGATATACGTGTTCATCTTGTTTTCGCCATAGAATTTGAGTTGGCGCAGACGAGCGGCATGGCTCCACGGAGTGCCATAGAATCCTTCCACTACACCGCGGAAGCGGATGGAGGGGTAGTCTTTTATTTCGACAGCCGGAAGTTGGTTGTCTTTCAACAGGCGGCTGAGAGTCTGCAAGGCATAGAATGTTCCTCGTTCGTCATTTCCTGCCAATACGATTTCTTTATCGTTGATACAAAGATAGTAGCCTTCCTTTTGATTGGGAATGCGGCGGGCAAACTTGCGGATGGCTTTGTCTCCCTTTTCCCCGATATAGATACGTAGACCTTCTTTGGCAGAATGATTGCCTGCCAATAATTGTTTTAATTGTTGTACTGCATAGGGGTTGGCTTCCGTGTCTCCCGTGAATTGATAGCTTCCGGGTAAAGTGATTAGCTGTCCGGATTCGGAAATCTGTTGAGGAACAGGCTGGATGTCTGTATGTTGTGCAAATGCATTGAATCCTGTAAACAGACAAATAATTGCTAAATACGCTTTTCTCATGTCTTATTTGGGGTAAAAGGTTAATAAATCAGTGGCAAAGATAATACTTATAAAGAAAGAATTCCATCATTTGATTGTATTATTTCTTCGGATAGGAGGTATGAAAGCACTCTTTCTGCTTTTTCGCGTTCTCCGTTTATGCGGTTTAACAGAGTGGCGGCAGAGAGGGGAGAAGTTTCGAGCTGTTCGCGGATTTGATTTTCCATCTCTTGAAATTCCCCCAGTTTCATACCCGAATGATGTTTGCTGAGACATACGTCACATAAACCGCAGTTATGCTCGTTTTTCTCGCCAAAATAGCGGAGCAGCATACGGCTGCGGCATTTGTCTTCGGCAGTGGCATACTCTGTCATGGCCTTGATTCGGGTGATATAGCTTTCCTTGCGCTCTTCATAGATGTCACGGGTGATGGCAAGTCGGCCGGCCTCCTGCCGTTCACGGGTATATATAATGTAAGGTGTCTTCTTGCGCGGAATATAGTGCAGTATATGGCGGCGGGTCAGCATCAGGAGAATTTCATAAATGCGTTGGCGGGTCAGTCCCGAGCGGATGGCCAGAGAGTCTTCGTTTATATAGGCATAGTCGGTAAACAAGCCGGTGTAAGAGCGAAGGATGACATTGATGAGTTTCTCTGTTTCGGGGTCGGTCTCGCGGAGTTTGTACAACTCGTCTCTGTGGATGGTGAACAGAATGCGGGAAGCATTGTCTTGTTCATCTGTATATTCCAGATATCCGGCACGTGTCAGTATTTTTAAGGCACTGTCTGCTTGTACAGGGAAATGCTTGAAGTTACGGCAGAATTCATCCAGATTGAAGGCAAAGGTACATCCCAAACCGTCTCCCATCGCCATCTGGAAATAGTAGTTCACATCTTCATATACTTTGCGGATGTATTCTTTGTCGGGGAATGTGTCGGTAATCCGTTTGCTGAGTGTTGCTTTATCGCTCTTGGCATAGAGCAGGACGGCATAAGCTTTTTGTCCGTCTCTCCCCGCACGTCCGGCTTCTTGGAAATAGGCCTCGGGTGAATCCGGCAAATCAACATGGATGACGAGACGTACATCCGGCTTGTCAATACCCATTCCGAATGCATTGGTGGCAACCATGACACGGCTTTCGCCCGATAACCAACTTCTCTGCCGTTGGTCTTTGACGTCATTGTTCAGTCCGGCATGATAAAAGGTGGCTGTAATTTCATTGTTTACCAGTAATTCCGCTACTTCCCGGGTACGCTTCCGGTTTCGGGTGTATACGATGGCGCTTCCTGACACGCTGTTCAGAATATGCAGCAATTCTTCCTGTTTGCTTTCTGTGTTGCGGACAATGTAAGCCAGATTCTTTCGCTCAAAGCTCATGCGGAAAATGCGGCTGTCTTCTCTAAAACCTAATTTAGTCTGAATATCCTTTACTACTTCGGGGGTAGCTGTGGCGGTAAGTGCCAATACCGGAACAGTAGGAAGCAACTCCCGAATTTCGGAAATCTTTAAATAGGCAGGGCGGAAGTCATATCCCCATTGAGAGATACAATGAGACTCGTCGACTGTAATCATGTTGATTTTCATATTCCGCAGTTTGGCGCGGAATATATCAGTGTCCAGTCGTTCGGGAGAGATATAAAGAAATTTATAGTCACCGAATATGCAGTTCTCTAGTGCAACAACAATCTCTTCGCGCGTCATGCCCGAGTAAACTGCCAGTGCTTTAATTCCCCGGTCTCGAAGATTGCGCACCTGATCTTTCATGAGCGCAATGAGAGGAGTAATGACCAGACACAATCCCGGTTGTGCCAATGCCGGTACCTGGAAGGTAATGGATTTACCTCCACCGGTAGGCATCAGCCCCAATGTATCATGTCCTTTTCCGATACTTTCTATGATTTCTTCTTGAATACCGCGGAAGTTATCATAGTTCCAGTATTGTTTTAGAATCTCTTTGTAGGTCACCCTTTTCTATTCCTCACTAGGTTTGATATCTTCAATCTGTAACTGCACCTCTCCGCGCTTATGCGTGTTTTCTTCGATGGTATAACAGATGTCGAACGAGCGCTTGGTCTTGATGTAACGGGCTTGTGAGCTTTGTCCGAAAGCGATTCCGTTCATGACGTTATTTGATTTGTTGTCGACCAGCTCCAGCTTGATATGTTCCTGATCACGGCCTACTACTTTGCTGGTTCCGTAATCATATACATTATGTGTACAGAATACCGGTTTGTGATTATCCGGGCCGAACGGATTGAACTTTTTCAGGTCGGCATGAAATTTCGGGGTAATGTCGCGGAAATCTATTTCGGCATCGATGTCTATCACCGCACTGGTTTGTTCGGGTAAAATATGTTCGGATACATATGTTTCGAAACGGTGGGTGAACTCTTCTACATTTTCTACTTTCATCGAAAGACCTGCCGCATACGTATGACCACCAAAGTTTTCCAGTAAATCACGACAGTTTTCAATAGCCTTATACACATCAAAACCGGAAACGGAACGAGCCGAACCGGTTGCCAGGTTATCCGTGCGTGTCAGTACCACTGCCGGACGGTAATAAATTTCGGTCAGGCGTGAGGCTACAATCCCGATAACTCCTTTGTGCCATGCTTCATTGTAAATGACAATGGTACGACGGTCTGCCAATCCTTCCAGACTGTCCACAATGTGGTTGGCCTCTTCAGTCATGGTTTTGTCAAGGTCTTTTCGGGTCTCATTGTACTGGTTAATCAGATTGGCTTTCTCCAAAGCAGAAGAGAAGTCTTTTTCTATCAATAGTTCTACAGCCTCTTTACCGTTCTGTATACGACCGGAAGCATTGATGCGCGGACCTATTTTGAACACAATGTCTCCGACAGTGATTTCTTTCTCGGATAATCCGCAAATGTCAATAATTGCTTTAAGTCCTACGCTTGGGTTGGAATTCAACTGTTTCAGCCCATGATAAGTCAGTACACGGTTTTCTCCCATGATGGGGACAATATCAGAGGCTACACTGACTGCAACCAAATCCAAAAGGGGAGTCAGCTGGTTGAACTCGATACCGTTGTTCAAAGCAAAAGCCTGCATAAATTTGAATCCTACACCACACCCTGACAGATGTTCGTAAGGGTAAGTGGCGTCCGGGCGTTTGGCATTCAGAATAGCTACGGCAGGAGGCAGTACATCATCGGGTACATGATGGTCACAGATGATGAAATCAATTCCTTTTTCTTTTGCATATGCAATTTCTTCCACCGCTTTAATGCCACAATCCAATACGATAATTAGTTTTACACCTGTTTCGTATGCATAATCCACCCCTTTCACTGATACTCCATAGCCTTCGTTGTAACGGTCGGGAATATAGTAATCAATGTTCGAATAGAACTGCTGGAGAAACTTGTATACCAATGCTACGGCTGTTGTGCCGTCTACATCATAGTCTCCATAAACCAATATGCGTTCTTTCTTTCCCATAGCTTGGTTTAGGCGTTCTACGGCAATGCTCATATCCTTCATCAGGAAAGGATCGTGTAGTTCGCTAAGCTGTGGGCGAAAGAATCTTTTAGCCTCTGCTGCTGAGGTTATACCTCTTTCTAGCAATAGCTTACAGAGGACGGGATTGATTCCTGTCTCTTTAGCTAATGCTTTAGCTGCTTCTGTCTGTTCTTGGCTTGGAGGTTGGTAATTCCATTTGTGATTCATTTTATATATTGTTTTTTCTTTTTCTTCTCGCATGGGGAGGCTTCGCTTTTATTTGTTTCAGGCAGTCTCCAATTAATCCGTAAAGTTAGGAAAAAACAAATAAAAAAACCGTTAATTCCGTATATATTTTTACGGAATTAACGGTAGTGCTTTAAATACTAGTATATTACAGCATTATTTAATACCTAACTTTTTAGCGATTTCTTTAGGAAGTGCTTTCTTGTTGACAACGATATTCATGGTTTTATAGCGCACGAATGCTTTTGATGCATACCATACACCGTTATATTTGCCGGCTTTGCCCCAAGAGTTCTTTACCATATAGTATTCATTTCCATCCTGGTCTTTGGCGATACCATAAATCTGCATTCCGTGGTCATCGGTAGTTTCCCAGTTGTCATATGCTTCCTGGCGTTCTTCCTGAGTGCACCATTTCTGAGGTTGCGGTTTGCTGTTCAGTTTCTTTTCTTCCGGTTTCATTTTCAGCCAATGTGCCATGTCGGAACCACTTAATTCCTGTACTTTTTCAGCATCGGGCATCACTGCGATACCATCGCGGGTAAATCCTTGTTCGCTGACGTCAGACCCCCATGCAATAGTATAGCCGGTATTGATGGCATTGTCAAATACTTCCATCAGTTCGTCAATTGGTAGGTTGTAAGATTGTCCCCAACGCCAGTTGTCCTGAATTTCAAGAACAAACGGTTCATAGAACGGATGATGGGTGTAAGAAGTCAATGAAATATAATCGTCCGGATTCAGTCCGGTTGATTCGAAGAATGACTGAGGAGTATATTCTTTCCCTTTGTAAGTGAATTTTTCGGGACATTCACCCAAATAAATGTCATGGATGGCAGCAATAGCTTTCTTCCACAGCGGTTTACGGTTTTCGTCTGTTTGGAGCGAACGGTGTTTTCCTTTTGCGATGGCAGCAACAACCGCATCAGATACGGCAGTCAGTTCTGTATGGTTACTTAATGTATCTCCATACATCACACCCGGGCGCATTTCTTCTTCCGGCACCAAACCGAATTTTTTCATACCATATATTACATCATAGAAAGAACCTCCTTGTGAGAAAGATACATCTCCATGAGTGCGCACTGCTGCATCGGCACGGTCAAGATAAGTTTGATGTACGATGTACATTTCGGACAAGTCGTATTCTCCTTTTCCCATACGGAGTAATTCTGATTCCAAAAAGGCCATACTTGAGTAGCACCAGCAAGTTCCTGCACGGTTTTGGTTCTTAATAGAAGTAATAGGAAGTTCCTTTACGGTAGTAAATACAAATCCTTCTTCTTTAGGTTCTTCTTTTGCTTCTTGAGCCGACAGACTCATGCTGAAGAGTCCGGCTGCGGCGAGTAATGTAAATCTTTTCATTCAGTGATAATAGTTTTGTTTGATATTAAATTATTATTCATTCATAATTGCTTCTACCTCTTTGATGGTGATGGGGATGCGTTTTTCTCCGGTAAAACGAGAGCCTTCGGGGGTAATCAGAATATCATCTTCCAGACGTATGCCGCCAAAGTCTTTAAATTTATCAATTGCATCGTAATTCAGGAAGTCGGTATGCATCTTTTCGGCTCTCCACTTGTCAATGAGAGCGGGAATAAAGTAACAGCCCGGTTCGTCTGTGATAACAAAACCTTCTTGCAGACGGCGTCCCATGCGCAAAGAAGCAAGTCCGAATTGTGACGAAGGGCGTACTTCATCGTCATAACCGACATAAATCTGTCCCAGATCTTCCATATCATGTACATCCAGTCCCATCATGTGGCCCAATCCGTGAGGGAGGAATAAGGCATGTGCACCGGCTGCAACAGCTTCGTCTATATTGCCTTTCATCAGTCCCAGGTCTTTCAGTCCTTGTGCCAATACTTTACATACTTCTTGATGTACCGACATGTAAGTGATGCCCGGTCGGGCAATTTCCAATGCTTTGTCGTGGCAGGCCAATACTATATTATATACGTCTTTTTGACGTCCTTGGAATTTTCCACCGACAGGAACGGTACGGGTATGGTCGGAACAATAATTGCTCAGTCGTTCTGCACCTGCGTCGGTCAGCATCATGCGTCCTACTTCCAAAATGTGGCTGTGGTCGTGGTTATGCAATGTTTCACCATGCTGAGTCAGTATAGTGGCAAACGAAGTCATGCTTCCATAAGAAGAAGCGATGCCGTCCAATACTCCGGCAATATATTGTTCTTTTACTCCCGGTTTGCATAAACGCATGGCAGCGGTATGCATTTCATAGCCGATATTGCAAGCCAAGTCAATTTCTTCTATTTCACAGGCTTCTTTTACAGAACGTAAAGCAACGACGGCTTTGATCAGTTCCAGTGAAGCATATTTTTTAACGATAGAAGCACGGATACCGGTCAGCTCTTCCAACAGCATCATATTATCATAACGATAGGGAGGAAGAAAGTGAACTTTTCTGCCTTGTGCAATGGCTTTTCCCACTATTTCTTTCAGTTGTGCAAAAGGAAAACTCTGCTGAACACCTACCTGTGCGGCCAAGTCCTTGACGCTTGGTTGAGGTCCCATCCAGATAATATCGTCCATATCGACATCATTGCCAAAGAAATAGTCTTCTCCTGCTTCAACGTCCATCACTCCTGCATATCCCGGATGAGAATGACCGAAGAAATAGAGGAAAGAACTGTCTTGACGAAATTTATATGTATTATTCGGGTAGTTTGCCGGAGCTTCGTTATTGCCTAGTATAAGGATAAGGCCGTTTTGCACTTTATTTCTCAGTGCTTGCCGACGGTTTTTATAAATAGCAGAATCAAACATGGTTAACTTGATTTTAATTGAATATTAATGAACTGTTTGCAAATGTAACAATTATAATTTTAAATTCATGCGCAGAAGTTTAAAAAATAATCACTGCGGAGTGACTTTGACCTTATTTATCCCTGTATATTTTTTTATTCTTTCTTGTATAAACGGGAATTTCTTAATAACTTGCCACATGTTTTCAATGAGATTTTTATTAAATCTGTTTTTTTTAATTTCTTAATAACTAACCAAATGAATGGAATGATAAGCCGAAGCCTGATGGGAGTCTTTTGCAGTGCTTGCTTTTCGGTGATGAATGCACAAGACCGTCCCAATATTGTAGTATTTATTGTGGATGATATGGGGTTGATGGATACTTCTGTTCCTTTTGTAACAGACCATCATGGAAATGCGGTAAAACAACCGTTGAATGAATGGTATCGCACTCCTAATATGGAACGCCTTGCCAAACAGGGTATTCGTTTTTCTACTTTTTATGCTCAGAGCGTGAGCTCCCCTTCAAGGGCTTCTATAATGACAGGGCAGAATGCAGCCCGGCATCGTACTACAAATTGGATTCAGCCGGAGAATAACAACCGTACTCCTTATGGACCGTTGGATTGGAATTGGAAAGGACTGACTCGTAATAATCTCATTTATCCTTATGTATTGGAACAGGCGGGCTATAAGACCATTCATGTCGGTAAAGCGCATTTTGGCTGTATAGGCAGCGAAGGGGCTGATCCTAAGAATTTAGGCTTTGACATTAATATAGCCGGTTCTGCTATCGGCAGTCCGGGCAGTTATTATGGAGAAAACGGTTATGGGGCGATAAAAGGAGCAAAGTCTCGCGCTGTTCCCGGTTTGGAGCAGTATTTTCATACCAACACTTTTTTGAGCGATGCACTGACATTGGAGGCGGATAAAGAAATAGAGAAAGCTGTTGCCGAAAAACGACCTTTCTACTTAAACATGGCTCATTATGCCGTTCATTCTCCTTTCGAGACAGACAAACGGTTTATAGGACATTACACAGACCCGAAGAAGAATCAACAAGCATGTGCCTTTGCCACTTTAATCGAAGGTATGGATAAATCATTGGGAGATTTGATGGATAAATTGGAAGAATTAGGAATTGCTGAGAATACATTGATTATCTTTTTGGGGGATAATGGAGGTGATGCCCCTTTGGGGGGAGCTGCGGATTATGGCTCGTCAGCACCTTTTAAAGGTAAAAAAGGTTCGGAATATGAAGGCGGAGTGAGAGTGCCTTTCATTGTTGCCTGGGCGCATCCTGATGCGGAAAATAAGTTTCAGAAAGCTTTTCCCGTTGCACAAAATGCCATACAGACACAGATGGGGACAGTGATGGATATCTATCCCACCGTATTGTCTGTTGCCGGAGTAAAAGTACCGGAAAATCATATATTGGACGGCTCCACCCTTGAAAGAATGATAGCAGGCAAGAAGGATAAAGCACATCGGGATGACTTCCTGATGCATTTCCCTCACGAACACCGTGGCAGTTATTTCACTTCATACCGCAAAGGCGACTGGAAGCTGATTTATTATTATAACCCGGAACATCCCGATGCTCCTTATTATAAGCTGTTTAATCTGTCAGAAGATCCCTATGAGAAGAATGATGTGGCAAAAGCAGAGCGGAAGAAAGCCAAAGAATTGTTTGGGCTGATGGTGAAAAGATTAGAGATGGAAAAGGCACTCTATCCCATCGACAAGGATAAAAATGAGTTAAGACCTTTTTTTATAGCAAAATAATTTTTGAAGAAAAGATGTTTGAATATTCATCGAAAAAGATAACTTTGCGCCGAACTTTAATGGGAGGCTGTTTGTTCCTTGACTTTGATTATGAAAATAGACGATAAAACAGGATTGGTATTGGAAGGAGGAGGCATGCGTGGGGTATTTACCTGTGGCGTGCTGGATTATTTGATGGATAACGAAATCTGGTTTTCTTACGGAGTAGGAGTATCGGCGGGTGCGTGCAACGGGCTTTCGTATATGTCCCGTCAGCGAGGGCGTGCAAAATTCAGCAATATCGATTTGTTGGATAAGTATCATTATATCGGTATCAAGCATCTGTGGAGCAAACATAGCATCCTTGACCAAGAATTGCTTTACGAGCATTTCCCTAAAGAAATCCTGCCATACGATTATGAAACGTATGCAAAGAATCCGGCACGTTTCGAAATGGTGACCACCAATTGTCATACCGGGCGCGCCTGTTATCTGGAGGAGAAGTACGACCGGAAACGTATTATAGACATAGCTAAGGCATCCAGCAGCTTGCCTTATGTGTGTCCTGTTGCATATGTGGATGGCATACCTATGCTCGATGGCGGAATTATTGATTCTATTCCTGTGATGCGGGCTTTTGAGCAGGGATATGAAAAGAATGTGGTGGTGCTTACCCGTAATCGTGGTTATCGTAAAAAGGGAAGGGATATCAAGATACCTCATTTCATTTATAAAAAATATCCTCGTTTGAGAGTGGTGCTCAGTAAACGTTGCCGCGTTTATAATGAACAATTGGAATTGGTTGAGAAGTTGGAAGATGAAGGCCGGATTATAGTGATACGTCCTCACAGACCCATGGAAGTCGACCGGATTGAAACGGATATAAAAAAGCTGACCGATTTGTATGACGAAGGGTATGCTTGTGCGAAAAAGATATTTGAGGAAAAGCACTTGCTGGAGAAGTGAATTTAGCGGAAAAACTTTTGATGAATATATTCAGGTAGCGTTATGGTTGAGGCAGTCATAACGCTAATTTTATATTATGTATTTTGTTTTCTTCCTGAATTATTGATTATATTTTGGGGTTTATGCTGATATCGGCCGGACTTCCTAATTCGTTTCATAGGATGAGCGTAATTATTTTGATAGGTAAAATCGTAAGAGTGAAGAAAAAAGCATATATTTGCAATTTTCAACTATAAGTCTTATCGTAGATTATTATACATAAAAAATATACAATGAAAAGAATAATTCCATTCTTGCTATCTGTCTCTCTTCTTTATTCTTGTCATCAGGAGGAAGAAATCAGTCTGCCGACCGATGGGCCGGTTATTAATCTTGCTGAGTTGGGACTGTCTGAAAATGATGTTGTACAGGGACGTATGCGCATTAAACTGAAAGAAGAACCTGCCGGAAATTTAAGCGAGAAGAGTATCGAAGGCGGCATATCCGCACGAATTAAAATGATAGGCCGTTCTGCTTCTGCATTGAAAATAACCCGCATGGAACGTACTTTTCCTCATGCCGGGAAATATGAAGAACGTACACGCCGTGAGGGACTGCATTTGTGGTATGATGTTTGGTATTCGGAGGATGTTTCTGTGGCGCGTGCGACCGGTGAAGTTTCAGTGCTGGAAGGGATAGAAATAGCCGCGCCTGTCGTGAAGGTGAGATCTTTGGGGGCGGACGAACCGGTTTGGCGTGCCGTCGACTTTAATGATACTTTTATTGCCAAGCAGTGGTATCTGGAAAATCCGGGTACGGAGTCGTGGCAACAATTAGGAGCCGATATCCGGGTGGCTGATGCCTGGAAAAAATGCACAGGAGACCCCCGTATCATCGTTGCCGTGATGGACGGAGGTGTTCAGGTAGACCATCCCGATTTGGTAGATAATATATGGGTGAACGAAGGAGAGATACCCGGAAACGGTATTGATGATGACGGGAATGGTTATATAGACGATATAAACGGTTATAATTTTATGTATGATTCCGGTAAACTGACTCCCATGAAACATGCTACGCATGTGGCGGGAATCATAGCGGCGAGTGGAAATAACGGTAAGGGAATTGCCGGAATAGCAGGAGGAAACGGTACGGCGGGAAGTGGCGTAAAACTGATGTCTACCCAAGTGCTGGGGGCTACAAGTTCAAATAATACAGCTGCGGCTATTAAGTATGGTGCCGATAATGGAGCGGTTATCAGTCAGAACAGCTGGGGTTATAATACGACCACTACCAGTGTTTCGTATATTGATCCTGCGGATAAAGCGGCAATTGACTATTTTATCAAGTATGCCGGATGCGACAATGATGGCAATCAATTGCCCGATAGTCCGATGAAAGGCGGTATTGTAATCTTTGCTGCAGGTAATGATAATGTGTCTAATCCCGGTACGGCTTCTCCGGCAGACTATGATGCGGTGGTGTCGGTGGCTGCCATTGCTCCGGACTATACAAAGGCTTCTTATTCCAACTATGGTTCATACATTGATATTTCGGCTCCCGGAGGTAACTTGAATGGTAATGGAATGGTATATAGTACTATTCATAATTCTTCTTACGGGGATATGAGTGGAACTTCTATGGCTTGTCCGATGGTGTCGGGGGTGGCTGCGTTAGTTATTCAGAAATATGGATTGAACGAACGGGGATTTACTCCTGACAGGTTAAAAGAAATACTCTTCAAGAGTGCTTATGATGTGGATAATTATAATCCGAAATATGCCGGACAACTCGGCTATGGTTGTGTAGACGCTACTGCGGCATTGGGAATTGAAGTAACGGATGAGATGCCGACGCTGACATTGAAAAACAATAAAGTGAGTGATGGAAACTTGCTTTTTTGGGTAAACTATCAGTTGGCCGGTAATGCACGTATCATTATTTATAATAGTACGGGTGGAAAGGTATTCGACTCAAAAAGAGGAGTAATGGCTATGTCTATCACAACAATAGATGTAAGTAAGTTGGCTGCCGGATATTACACGATGGAATATCAATGCAACGGCCGCACGATGAAACAGAACTTTATTAAATATTAATCCGGTAGAAGAATAAACAGTAGAATATGAAGAAAACGATATTTTGTGTAATAGCTCTTGGCATGTCGGTTGCCACAGTTTATGGGCAGGATGAGGTAACTGCTATCAATACGGGTGCTGCCAATTTCCTGACTATCATGCCCGATGCTCGCACCGCTGCATTGGCCGGTGCAGGTGTTTCACTCACCGGAAATGAGAATGCCATCTTTTTGAATGGCGCGACCATTGCAGCGGATAAAAACTGCCGGGGAGGTGCTTCTTACACGTATGTTCCGTGGATGCGCGATTATCAGTCAGGTTATTCGTTGCATACATTGGGAGGTTTTTATAAGATAGACGAAAAGAATGTGATTCTGGCAGGATTTCGTTATTATAATTATCCGAAATTGGGTGTGCTCGAGACCGGAGGAGAGAGTATACGTCCGAAGGAATTGGCTGCCGAGGTGGGTTATGCTCGTGAGTTAATCAAGAATCTTTCTGTGTCGGCTACTTTCCGTTATATTTATTCGGATATGGGAAAGGTGGGTAATGACCGGGGAGCAAGTACAGTTGCTTTTGACTTAGGCGCTTTTTATACAAAGGCGATTGCCAGGATGGAAGGGGCGAGTTGGTCTGCCGGATTGCAGGTGAGCAATCTGGGGCCAAAGATTAAATATCCCAAATCCAGCGAGTCTCTGCCGATGATGGCCAAAGTAGGCGGTTCGGTAGACTTGCCGTTTTCACAGATGCACCGTCTGATGATGACGGCCGATTTAGGTTATCGTTTGGCTCCTTCGGATGTGCAGGCTGTGAATGTGAGTGCCGGAGCAGAATATACGTTGGCAGAGCATTTTATGTTTAGAGGCGCTTACCATTATGGAGACAAGGAAAAAGGCGACCATAGCTTTGCCACTGTGGGTGCAGGAATGAACCGTTACGGTGGACATTTGGATTTTGCATGGTTGTTTGCATCGGATGACTGTCCGTTCCGAAATACATTTTGGGCGACTCTTGGATATTCTTTCTGATGATATAAATAAAAGGGAGTGTGTCAAAACATGGATAATGCTGTCGTTTAGTTCGTAGGGGCGAGGTGCACTCGCCCGAAAACAGTTTACTTTGTGTCTTTGGGCAGGCAACCCCTGTCCCTACAGCTGATGATTGGATAGGTCATTTTAGTTTTGCCACACTCTCTTTTATTTATGCCTTGTTGTAATGCCCTGGTTCTAATGATTATCGTTCATTTGCTTCATGCGGCCGATCAACAGGTAATTATTGTCATTTTCTTGGATGGAACTTGCCAGTGTGTTTACCTTCTCCCTAATTTCAGGTAACAGGTTGGTTGTCTTGAGTGCTGTTTCCAGCTCCTCTTTCAACACACCGGGGTCTACGTTGCGAATGTAATACCCGTTCCGGCAACTTGCGAACCAAAAAGCATCTCCTCCTCCCAAAAAGTCATTGTGTACTTTGTACAATCCTCCTTTCAGTGTTTTTTTGTCTACAATAAAATTTCGGTGCTCTCTTGTTTCGCTGCCACCGTGATTGTCTGTTTGCTCCATTTTTCCTACGACAGTCCCAATAAAGCAAGTCGGGTATTCGTATTGCCAGTGAATTGGGATTTTTCCACCAGAGAAATGGATGGTAAAGGTCGGCTGTAGCTTGTTCTGTGCATAATCGTAATGATACAAGGTATCTGCTTTTTCTATATGAAAGTCCAGAAAGGAGAAATCAAAGGCTTCCGTGTTGTTGTTATGGTAAATGTCATTGCTGTAATCGGGCTTCATCTCTGTTATGGGAGAAAGCTCGGCAAGTCGGTTACCTTCGAAGTCTTGTACCCAAATCATTCTTGGATTGTTTTTCCAAGGCAGCGTGGCTACAGTAATCCGCCCTTTGTCTCCGTCTGCATAGAAGACGGATTTTGGGAGCATCCATTTTTCTGCTTCATCTATCAGGGGAATGTTTTTTTGCAATTCTCCGTTCAGATTGTAAGTGATGAGTTTGGTTGCATTCCATGGCATGAGGTAGATGCGGTCATGCTTTTCATCCAGTTGGAAAGGCCCTACCTGAGTATATTCTCCGGGACCGTTTCCCACTGAGCCGATGTTACGCAAGAACTTCCCTTTACGGTCGAATAATTTAAAAGGTATGTTTTGAGAACAGTGGATTAGAATGTAGTTATCCGATACAGTTACGCTACTGTTTCTTACCAGTGCTTCGTCCTTATTGTCCAACTTTACAATTTCCAAGTCTTCAATGAAATAACTGAGTGGCAAGTGGATGGAATCTTTAACGGCTGTCCAGTCGCATACCATGAGGGTTGTTCCGTTTGTTTTCACTTCGGCTGCTACAGTGGGCAATTCGTTCCATATCTTTGAATCGTCCGATGCTGTGTTGTCGTTCTCTTTTTGTTTGTTGTTGCAGGCTGTTATAATCAAGGTTGCCAAAACCCAAAAGAAATGTGTTCTCATACTTTGTAGTTTTAAAATTTACCGCAAAGTTAGGTATGAAAGGGATTTGATTGTAAAATCGTGATGGACAACTAAAAAATATTATATTGTTGTGTATTAGCTATTTATTTGTTTTATGTGATGGACAATTAATACTTTTGCAAGTATTCGTCCAATGAAATTCCTTCATCGGAGGTGATACCGAGTTTTTCTTTCATTCGTAGCTTCTTCTTGCTGACAGAGTTTCGGCTTATACAGTAAATGTTCGACATGTCGTGTAGGCTGACATTGATTTTTATCAGGCAACAGAAGTTAATGTCCGCTACACTCAAGGCGGGAAATTCCTGTTTCAGGCGTGTTGTGAAATGGTCATAGTTACTGTCGAGTATGACTCTTATTTCCCGCCATTCATTGTCTGTCAATGATATTTGCCGGTTGTTATTCTTGTCTTCTTCTGTGTCATTGTCTAAAGAAGGTAGTTTTTTGAATACTTCCATTTTACGAAGCAGCTCTTCGCGTAACATGCCGGCCTTCTCTCTGAGGACACTTAATTCTTCTGCTTGTTTCAGCAGTTTGTTTTCTTGCTTCAGTCGGTCGCTTTCTTGTTGAAGCAGCCTTTTCATTTCTTCTTTTCTTTTGTATTGGAGATAGAACAGGAAGGCACTGACAATCATGGAGAGGATGAATGTAAGTAGCAATATGAGGTTGATATGACGTTGGCGTACAATTTCCAGTGCATTGATTTCTGTTTCCAGCTTTAGTTCGTTATACTGGCTGGCACTGGCTTGATGGTTATAGGCTGAATAGATGTTATGAAGGAAAGCAATGGCATTTTCATGTTTGCGGAATGCCTTTTCGGGAGAGCCGATGTGCTCGTACAGGTGAGAGAGGCGTAGTGCGGCTTCACTTGCCAAAAATATATTGCTTGATTGGGATACCAGATTATAGTAATAACAGGCGGAGTCTTCCCGGTGCATGAGCTCGTAAACATGAGCTTTGTACATGTTGTGCAAAGGAATGTCGTTTCGCTTCATATATCGACGGGATTGTCGTAGGGCTTGCAGGGCTTCGGAGAACTGTCCTTGTGCTGTGTATAAGTCGGTATATTCTTTAGCAAGGCTATAGACGAATTCGCTGTCTTTATCTTTCATGGCACAGGCTTTGGCGGAATCCAGCATTTCTTTTGCGACTCCGAATTCTTTTAGTTGGAGTAGTGTCTGAGCTTTTTCCCGATAATAATGCTTGCGGTGCAGATGAGTGGTGTCTATGCCCATTCTTTTGTTGATGTAAGCCAAAGCAGAATCTGTTTTCCCTATTTGTTTAAAGAATTGTGTTTTATATATATAGGTGCGTACAAGCTCCTGGGGGCATTGTTGTCCCCTTGCTCTTTTTTCAATTATTTGAAGCATGGAATCGGCTTTATCGTATGCCTGATTGTATAGGAATAGTCTGTACCTGATGTGGTTTATCTCTTTCAGGTTTATTGTGTCTTTTGTTTTTTCATAATGTTGAGACAGTTTCTCTATCTTCTCTGCAGAATGCCGGATGAACGGTTGGGGTGAGGTGCTGAACTGAATTCGCCAATAGGTATAGACGTCTTCTCCTTCCAACTTTTCAGGTATGATTCTGTTTAAGTAAGTGAGCGTGCTGTCTATTTGTTTATCTGCATAGAATTGTTCAGCTTTTTGCAGCCATAAGTCATTTTCTCGTACAGAACAGGCGGTAAGTAAGAGGAGCAGGGAAAATATTGAGAGAGACTGTAACTTCATGCGGTCATTTGATAGGGAATGAAAAGAGGATGTCCCATTTTGATGAAACATCCTCTGTATAAAATTCTGTTTTATTTGATATTATTTGGCGAAGCTCACCGCACGTGTCTCGCGGATAACTGTTATTTTTACCTGTCCCGGATAAGTCATTTCATCTTGAATCTTCTTCGCAATTTCTCCTGACAGGCTTTCAGTCTGCTTATCGTCAATCTTGTCGGCGCCTACGATAACACGTAGTTCACGACCGGCTTGGATAGCGTATGTCTTTGTTACTCCCGGATAAGACATGGCCAACTGTTCGAGGTCATTCAATCGTTTGATATAAGCTTCTACTATTTCTCGGCGCGCTCCCGGACGTGCACCTGAGATAGCGTCGCACACCTGAACGATAGGAGCCAACAGGCTGGTCATTTCCGTCTCATCGTGGTGAGCACCGATAGCATTGCAGATATCCGGTTTTTCTTTGTACTTCTCTGCAATCTTCATACCTAGCAGTGCGTGCGGCAATTCCGGTTCTTCATCAGGCACTTTACCGATATCATGCAAGAGTCCGGCACGTTTGGCCTTCTTCGGATTCAATCCCAATTCGGAAGCCATCACAGCACAGAGGTTGGCTGTTTCGCGGGCATGTTGCAATAAGTTTTGGCCGTATGAAGAACGATATTTCATCTTACCGATGATGCGAATCAATTCAGGGTGTAAACCATGAATACCCAAGTCGATAGTGGTGCGTTTACCGGTTTCGATGATTTCGTCTTCTACTTGTTTACGCACTTTGGCAACCACTTCTTCGATACGTGCCGGATGAATACGTCCGTCTGTCACCAACTGATGAAGTGCCAGGCGGGCTATTTCGCGGCGAACCGGGTCGAATGCAGAAAGCACGATAGCTTCCGGGGTGTCATCCACTACGATTTCAACACCTGTTGCTGCTTCCAAGGCACGGATGTTACGTCCTTCACGACCGATGATGCGACCTTTGATTTCATCGGATTCGATATGGAATACGGTGACAGAGTTTTCGATAGCTGTTTCTGTAGCAACTCTCTGAATGGATTGGATAACGATTCGTTTGGCTTCCTTGTTGGCTGTCAACTTGGCATCGTCCATGATATCATTGATGTAAGAAGCAGCTTGTGTTTTGGCTTCCTCCTTCAAAGAGTCCACCAAACGTTCTTTGGCTTCTTCGGCAGACAGACCGGATAGTGCTTCCAGCTTTTCGCGTTCTTGCATCTGTAGTTTATCAAGTTCCTCTTTTTTCTTGTCTACAATAACAATCTGTGCTTCCAGATTCTCTTTGATAGCTTCAGCTTCCGTACGTTTACGTTGTACTTCTTCTTGTTTTTGATTCAGCATCAGTTCGCGCTGTTTCAACTTGTTTTCGGCTTGTTGGATTTTCTGGTTGCGCAATGCAACTTCTTTTTCCAAGTCGGCCTTTTTATTTAAGAATTTCTCCTTAACTTCGAGAAGCTTGTTCTTCTTAATTACTTCAGCTTCTGTTTGTGCTTCCTTAATGATGATATCATACTTAGATTTCAGGCCATATCTGAAAAGCATGTATGATAACCCACCACCTACAGCGAAACACACAATTGCTATTATTACTGTTGTTACCATTGTTATTAATTTATATAAATAAAAAACGCACAACCATTCTGCCAAGAACTCTTCTCTTGACAGTTAAGTTGTGCGTGAATATCTTTAATTTAAAATTTTAAACTATCCGTTTTTACTAAGATATTGCTCTATCTCTTTTGTTAGCTCTTTTAACTTCTCCTGATAAGGTTCAGTATTATTTTTGTCTTTCATAGAAATGTTTTCAAAAGCTAATTCCAACGCAGCCATTGCCCAATGCCTTGTAGGGCTGAAATCAGGAAAGCGGCTACGGTATTTGTTTAGTTTATTATCAATCTGTTTGGCAGCGTTCCTATATAACAGTTCATCTTCCCGACGAATAGTTAAAGGGTATCTTTCGTTGTCAATCAGCAAATGTATTTTCATCACATCGTCCATCATACTATCGTTTTATTGTTTTAAAATCCTATTGGCCTTTTAATAAAGCGATGCATCTGTCGACTTCACGCACAAGCTTTGACAATCTTTGTTTTGTATCTTTGATATCATTATCGTGGATACTGATTGTCCTCGCCATTTTTAAATTGGTATACATTGCTTCCAATTCTTTACGACTATTTTCTACTTGTTTTATCTCATCGTCTTTTTCGGCGAGAAGTTGCTTCAACCGGGCATTTTCACGTGTTAATTCGTCGTGTAAATACATAAAATGTCTCAGTCTTGCTTCAAAAGTACTTAATAGCTTTTTGTCTTCTTCAGTCATTTTATACCAAAATTGTACACAAATATATAGGATTGAAAGCAAACAAGAAAATATTTTGAAAGGAATTTATCAATCCCGACCAAAAAAACTTTTTTTAAGTCTTTTGCAACTCCTTTTTTTATGTCTTTCTGTCGGTTTACTTTTTCAGCGTTTTGTATGAAAGGATATGCCAGGTAGTGCCAATAGCTATGGCGAGTAATATTATTTTCAACCAAAGGTAGGGGGCTATTTGGAAAATGCAATAACTGAGTGTTATCCATATCAATGATAAGGAAATGATTTTTGCACGTAGGGGGATAGCGCGGTATTCGCGGAAGTTTTTAATATAAGGTCCCAGTTGTTTTTGTTGGATTAGCCAACGATACAGACGTGGAGAACCGCGAAAATAGAATGCGGCGGATAATAATAAAAAAGGGGTGGTAGGCAGAAGAGGTACAAAGATTCCAATAATGCCTAATACCAGTGATATCGTTCCGGTGACGGTATAGAAAATTTTCATGGATGCAAATATAGACCAAAAAATGAAAAAAATAGGGATAACTGTTCTATATTCTTAGATTTTATAATGTATCTTTGCATCTGCACACCGAGGTGACATTAGGTGTAAGTTCTTTCTAAATATAAACTAAAGTGATGTATACAGTAATTAAGCGAATGGAAGTATCGGCTTCGCACAGCCTGAATCTTTCGTATAGAAGTAAATGCGAGAATTTGCATGGTCACAATTGGATTATTACAGTTTATTGCCGTTCGGAGGTGTTGAATGCAGATGGAATGGTGGTGGACTTTACCCATATCAAAGAGGCTGTGATGGGGCGTTTGGATCATCAAAATCTGAATGAGGTACTTCATTTTAATCCTACAGCCGAAAATATTGCACATTGGATTTGTGAGCAAATACCCTTTTGTTTTAAAGTTGAAGTCCGTGAATCGGAAGGTAATACTGTGATATATGAAAAAGATTAATGAGATTTTCTATAGCTTGCAGGGTGAAGGATATCATACAGGTATTCCTGCTATATTTGTCCGCTTTTCGGGATGTAATATGAAGTGTTCCTTTTGCGATACGTTACATGAAGACGGGATAATGATGAGCGATGAAGAAATAATATCGGAAGTTGTTAAGTACCCCGCTTCTATGGTTGTTCTTACCGGAGGCGAACCGGGTTTATGGATTGACGAAAGTTTGGTGGATGCTTTACATAATGAAGGAAAATATGTCTGTGTCGAAACTAACGGTACGTGTGTGCTACCAGGCAATGTAGACTGGGTAACTTGTTCGCCAAAAGAAGGAGGGGAAGTAAGATTGAACCATATAGATGAGGTGAAGGTTGTCTATGTGGGACAAGATGTATCTGTTTATTTGGACTTGCCTGCTCGGTATTATTTTATACAGCCTTGTTCCTGTTCCAATACCGAGGCAGTAATTGCTTATATTCTGAAGTATCCTAAGTGGCGATTGAGTTTGCAAACTCATAAGTTATTGCAAATCCCCTGATGTCTTTTTCTGCAATAAAAATGCTTTCAAGAAAAAGTTGATATAAAGTTGCTTTCACACGTTTCGCTCTCTGAAACCCTTTATTCATCGGCTTTTTGGGTGAAAAGGATTTTTAAGAGGTGAATTTATTGCTTTCACACGGAAACTCTTATGAACAGTGAGTTTCCGGTATTTGTGAAATGTGAAAGGACATTTTATCAACTTTCGTTCAAAACTCAATTAATGCATTAAATCGGCGAGAAAATTCAGAGGAAAGTGTTTTGAAAAAAAGACCTTGGTCTTTTCGCAAAACATCTTGTTCTTTTTTAAAAAGAACAAAGTCTTTTTCTAAAAGCCGATGAAGTTTTTGGAGACTCTTGATTCAGTATTAGTTTTATCGTTTATATTCAAAATTTTAAATACCGATTTCCCAACAGCAATAAATAATAGCCTTATCAATTTCATAAACTGTTAAGTTTCTTTTTATGTGAGGCAAAGGTACGTATTTTAAGGAGTTTCGGAACGGGGAAAGTTGAGGCTTTGCATGATATAAAAAAAGTTGTATCAATTTGATACAACTTTTTAGCACGGGAGGAGAGGCTCGAACTCCCGACACCCGGTTTTGGAGACCGGTGCTCTACCAACTGAGCTACTCCCGTGTTTTCGGCTGCAAAGGTAGTGTAATATTTGAAATATACAAATCTATTTATGAAAAATATTTTTTTTTCTATTCGTTCAGTAATCCTAATTCGTTGAACATGACCCGATAAGCTGCAGCTTTTTTTTCCAGGGCCAAAGGATAGGCACGGCTGGAAGAAGGCATTCTGTATAATTTCATAGCCTTGTCTCCAAATTCGAAAGGTTCGCTTGTACCTACGGTTGGCTCTTTTACCTCTATTTGTTCGCGGATAATGTCTGTTGCTTTCTGTCCGGTGGTAACAATGGCTTTGCACATCGGAATTTGTTTTAGCAACAGGCTGATATCTGTTTGTTCTATTACTTCCAGAAACTTGTCGGAGGCATTGTCTTGTAAACGGCGGATAGCTGAAGCTGTATCATAAAGTGCGATTCCTTTGTCGTTTAGGAATTCAATGATACGGTCTTTATCAAATACTTTCTTCTCAGGGTTCAGGAAATGCTCTTTGTCCTGAAAGAAAATAAGTCCGACGATACGCCACATATCATTTTGCAGGTTAGGGTAGAAGAAATCCATGCTCCACCGTTTTTTTTGCGGAGGAAAACTGCCAAGCATCAGCAGGACAGCATTAGCCGGCAGAAAGGGTTCTAATGGATGTTCTTCGATATTTAATAGAGAATTCATGAAATCTTTGGAAATTAAGTTTATGAAGCTATATCGAAATATGTACCTTTACCATAGGGGCAAATACTCGGATTCGTCCCTACAGCAAAGCTATAATGGCAAGAGTAGTAAACCGCAATGCGAGTTTATTCTTTTGGCTTCGGCTCTTTTTTAGCCAATAAAACGATATTGTAAACGTATTCGGTCATCCAATTTTCAGAGTATCCCAATGCGTGTTGATACTTACGGATAGCAATACAAGTTTTGTGTACGCTGTCATCTTTCCAGTCTGTTTTGGTCATAATGTCATGGATAGTTTTTTCCGTCATATTACGTAACATCTTCTTCATTACGCTGGGCATACGGAACTTCCATTGCATCAGATTGCCGATAAGCATCATCAAGTCATTGCTGAATCCTTGGAACATAAAAAGATATGTCTTTACATCGTTTACATTCTTACAATTCTTTTTAATGGAATTGTCTATTTCTTTGAAGAAGTCATCACTTAGTCCATAAAGTTCTACTAACATTTTTTTACAGCGTGACTTTTCGGCAATTCCTAATTTATTGTTTTGGGTCGGGATTTTAAGTGTACGTTTGAAAACTGCCATGTCAGGCAGAAAATTAATATTGGTAATACCTATATTGCAGGCCATTACAGACTGATAATATACACGAATCAGCGTCATGAAGTCTTCCATTCCACCTACTTTGGTGTTTTCTTCTCCTTCTGCTTGTTTTTTACTGAATAATTTTGAAAATATGCTCATGGCTTTTTTATTTTATGTTCTTGCCGCAAAGATACTTATTTTTTTTAATACTTTACCAACATTCCAAATCTTCCTCAATGTCCTTCATTCTATCTTTCGTGAAAACAGGATTCTTAATTCCGCTACGTTTCTGTATCCGATAATCTTCTAATAGGCGGAAAGCATATTTGCCTAATAGAACGATGGCTATCAGGTTACAAATGGTCATGAATCCCATTGCTATATCTGCCAGGCCCCATGCCAAGTCCAAGCTGGCAAGTGCACCGAACATTACCATGCCGCATACAGAGATGCGGTAAACCGGAATAGCCCAGCGTTGGCGGGTGATATATCGTACATTGGCTTCGCCGTAATAATAGTTTCCCAATATACTACTGTAAGCAAAAAATAGAATTGCTACTGCTACATAAATTGTTCCGATATCACCTATTTCATTATTTAACGCCATCTGTGTCAGTTTAATTCCGTTGGCTTCTCCTGTAGACGCCAGCCCGCTGAAAAGAATGATAAATGCTGTACATGTGCAAATGACCAAGGTATCTGTAAAAACACCTAATGTTTGAATCAATCCTTGTTTTACGGGATGGGTGACATCGGCGGTTGCTGCCACATTGGGTGCAGAACCCATACCGGCTTCGTTGCTGAACAATCCGCGTTTGATGCCTTGCATCAATGCCATGCCTATACCCCCGCCTAATGCCTGTTCCCAACCGAAAGCATTCTCAATAATCAGCTCAATGACTCCCGGCAAATGTTTGACATTCATAATCACGATGAAAAGTGCTAAAAAAATATACCCCAAGGCCATGATGGGTACAATGATGCTGCTGACTTTGGCTATACGCTGAATACCTCCGAAAATAATAATTAATGTAAGTGCAGTCAATATGCATCCCATCAGAGCCGGAGAAATATTGAAAGCTTCCTCGAATGCGGCACAGATAGTGTTGCTCTGCACGGAATTGAAAGCAAACCCGAAGGTGAAAATGAGCAAAAAGGCGAATAGAATTCCCATCCATGGTTGTTTTAATCCTTTTTTCATGTAATAAGCGGGGCCACCGACAAAAGAATTATGTCCATGTACCTTATATAGCTGGGCAAGTGTGGATTCGATAAAGGCACTGCTGGCACCAAAAAGTGCAATTACCCACATCCAAAAGACTGCACCCGGACCACCCAATGTAATGGCGGTGGCTACTCCTGCCAGATTGCCTGTTCCCACGCGGCTTGCTATGGAGATGGCAAATGCCTGAAAAGAGGAGATGTGATGTTCGCGACCTTCTGTCTTGCCGGTGGAATCTCCAAGCAGGCGTACCATTTCGCCTATCATGCGGAATTGTACAAATTTCGTTTTGTAAGTGAACCAGAATGCGCAACCTAGCAGCATTATAATTAAGATGTATGTCAAAATAACATCATTTACGTTGCCGATTAATTGGGTTAAAATATCCATTACTTTATATTGTCTTTAGTTTAGGTTTTAATATTGATGTTTTTATTCTTGGTTTAGTCTGAAGTAAAACTTATGTCCGCTAAATACAGGCTCTACTAAGCCAAAACGAATAAAGTCTGCTAATAGTTCGCTTGCAGTCTTCCTGTTTAAGTTACAAATTCGGCAACACTGATTGAGAGATATTTCTCCACGTTCTTTCAGTGTGTCAAGCAGCCGTTGTTCTCTTTCTGTAAACTCAACCAATACGCCTTCCGTTTTTTTTGTATGCTGCCACATTTTCAGATGTACAGGTGTGGCAAGGATATTTTCATCTTTGATACGGATGTATGCCCAAGGCTTATTTTTTTCATCCAGTGCATAGACAGGCTTGACTGCCATTTCACCGATAGAAACTTCTAATACGCTTTTTCCTTCGACCAAATAAGTCCGTGTCTCGATTTCTACTTTAGGGCAGCAATACATTGTGGCTGCCGCTTCTATCATATATATTTCTTCTTCTGAACGAATGCCGGCTATTTTGCCGTTGTCTTTGACGCCAACCAACAATCGTCCTCCTTCTGTATTGGCAAAGGCGGACAAGCTTCGGGCTATCTTGCGTGCATCCGATATTTCGAATTTAAAATCTTGATGGCAATGTTCTCCCTCCGAGACCAGTTGCCGGATGTATTGGGTATCTGTTAATGGCTTCATTTCGGTTGCAAAAATAGGAAAAATAATGCTTATGCTCAAAAGGGAGGAGGAAGGATGAAACAAATTATAGGTATTAAATGATAAAAATGAAAGAATTAACTTGGTTATTATCAAGCTTTTTCTTTCATTTGCATAGGAAAAAGAAATTAGCTTTTAAATAATAAAGGATATGAAGAAATTGGGACTTGTCATTGTGCTGTTGTGTCTTTCTATGGCAGTTAGTGCAGGTGGGTTTATGTTCAAGCATCTTGAAGTAAAAGATGGTTTGTCTAGTAATCGGGTAAACGATATATTTAAAGATTCAGAAGGCTTTATGTGGTTTGCTACGGCTTCGGGGCTGAATCGTTATGATGGTTGCCAAATGAAAGTTTATCGCAGCCATAACCTTGACTTGGGACCTTTGCCGGATAATTGTGTTCAAAAGGTACAGGAAGATGGAAAGAAAAGACTGTGGATACGTACCGCTGCCGGTTATACGATTTATGATTCTAAAACAGAAAGTTTTAATCGTGATGTGCATGCTTTGTTGTGGGAAGCCGGTATTGACGGAATCCCTGCTTTGACTTATATTGATAAGAATAAGAACATGTGGTTCTATATTGCTTCTAAAGGCTGCTATCTTTATATTCCTGAATCACAGTTGCTTTATCCGCTTTTGTTTGATGCCGGTCAATTGCCTGAAGGAGAGATAACGGATATTTCAGAGTGTAGTGATGGAGCATTGCTTGTGTATAATACGGGAATGATTGTGTGTCTGAACAGGGATACAAATAAAATAAATTGGGATTTAAAGGAGATATCCAAAGAATTGGGAAATAATAAATATGAGACTTTTTCTTTTTTCGTAGATAAAGAGAATGACATTTGGATTTACAGTCCTTCCGGACTTTGGATTTATAATCCGGCAGAGAAGAAGTGGCAAAAGAAGTTAAGAGACCTTATAAATCGGCAATCGCGGAGTGCGGTGTTGTCCGTTGCTCAGGATTTGCAAGGACGTATTTGGATAGGACGGGAACATGACGGGGTAAATATCCTGAATAAGTCTACCGGGGAAATAAAAACATTGATGCATCAACCTGACGATGAACGCAGTCTGCAAGATAATACTGTTTCTGCATTATATGAAGATCCTAATGGAATGATGTGGTTAGGCACATGGAAGAAAGGAATATCTTATTATCATGAAAGTATCTTCAAATTCAGTCTTGATTATGTGGGTGATGTTACTGCTGTTGAAGAAGATAAGAATGGGGATTTGTGGATAGGAACCAACAATGATGGTTTGATACATTGGAAAATAAATACCGGTGAACCTCAATTGTTTGTCCGTGAGGTATCCGATGCCAATTCTTTATCATCGGATGCTGTCTCTTGTTTATTGAGAACCAGAGACGGAAAGCTTTGGATAGGAACGCTGGGAGGAGGATTGGACTGTTATGATAATGGACGATTTACTCATTATAAGAATATGGTGAAAAATAGTAAATCATTGACTGATAATAATATTGTGGCGTTGGCGGAAGATAAATCTGGTATTGTCTGGATAGGTACATCAGGTGGTGGTCTGCAAAGTCTCAATCCACGTACAGGAGAATTTAATACTTATAATACCACAACGTCTGACCTTGCATTTAATACTGTTTCTTCATTGTATATAACTAGGGATAACTCCTTAATGATAGGGACTTCCCGGGGACTGTCTGTCATGGATTTATCAACAAAAAAGATTATTTCTTTGACGGGAACTAAATCGGGAAAGACTCGTTTCTCAAACCAGAATATAAATCAGGTGTATGAAGATAGTCGTGGGCTGATATGGATAGCAACTCGTGAGGGATTGAATATTTATAACCCGAAGATAGATGAATTGACGATTCTTGCAGAGAAAAATGGTTTGTCAAACCTGTTGACAGTCGGAATTGTGGAGGATGATAACTCGAATATGTGGATAACTTCTGCCAAAGGATTGACTCATATCATACCGATGCTTGACTCAAAGACCGGTATGTATGATTTTCGTTGTAATATTTATGATGAAAGAGATGGTTTACAGAGTAGCGGTTTTAATCAACGCTCTGTGAAAAAGTTGTCTTCCGGTGAAATCGTAATAGGAGGAGTATATGGAATTAATCGTTTCTTTTCTGATAAGATTAAATACAACGAGGTATTGCCTAACGTGTTTTTTACTCATTTCTTGTTATTCAATAAAGAAGTTGAAGTAGGAGAAGTATATGGTGATAAAGTCATTTTGGATAAGGCTTTGAATTTTGTAGATCAAGTGGAGTTGGATTATAAGCAGAATATGTTTTGTGTGCAGTTCGCTTCAGATAATTATATTATTCCTGAGAAAGTGGAATATGCCTATAAGCTGGAAGGATTCGGTGATGAATGGATTACGACTAAGACAGGAGAGGCGGTTTATACCAATTTATTTCCCGGTACTTATTTATTGAGGGTAAAAGCAATAAACAGTGATGGATTCAGTGGAAATGAAGAAGCTTCGCTGAAAATAGTTGTTACACCTCCGTTTTGGCTGTCTACATGGGCTTGTATACTGTATGTTATTCTGTTTGTTGGCATTATGTTGTTAATGTGCAGTAAAATGTGCGGTGGCAAACGTAAATCCGGACCATCAGAGGAGCAGTCTGAGATAGGAGAGGATGAATCGGATGAGGAATCGGAAGAATTAGAACAGCCCGGCAGTTATAAACCGGAAGAGAAGGTGACGTCTGAAGAAGAATCCGGTGCCGTTTTACTTGCTCACGATGAATCAATATCTTCCGAAGTTGTGGATGAAGTTGTTTCGAAAGCAGTTGAAGAAGAAGAGGTTGTAGAGATAAAAACGATAGAATCTGTTTTGGAGGAAAAAAAGGAAATTGACACCGTTTCAACCATCAAGACCCAGAGGGCCAGAGTTATCCAACTTATAGAAGATGAAAACAGTGACGAGTATACTACTTATATAGTACCGGAAGATGAGTTGCCGGAGGTGATTATTACTGCAGGAAGTAAGAAGGTTGATGGTATTATCCCTCCTGCTATCAGTGAGATGATAGGAACGAAGAAAGCTGTAAGCCATAGTGGTAATGATGAATCGGTAGATGAGAAGCTATTGGGAGCCGCGATGAAATATGTAGAAAGTAATATTTCCCGTAGCGATTTATCGGTAGAAGAATTAAGCCGTGAACTGGGAATGAGCCGTGTAAACTTATATAAGAGATTGGTGGCTATGACAGGGAAGACACCGATAGAGTTTATTCGTGTTATTCGTTTGAAGCATGCTGCTAAGTTGTTGCGTGAGACTCGGATGAATATATCGGAAGTTGCTTATCAGGTGGGATTCAATAATCCTAAGTATTTTACTAAATATTTTAAAGAAGAATTTGGTATGCTTCCGTCAGTGTATCAGGAGAAAGAAAAACAAGAACAAGGCGAATGATAAGAACAATTCCATTTGGAAGTTGTTTTATTTGTAATAATCACATTTAAAATAAGAATAGAATGGAACATACAGTCATACATGATGAGAAGGTAAATCGGTTTGAGGTTTTTGAATCGGGACAGATTGCTTATCTGCAATATGAGGAAAAAGACGGGGTGCTGGATATACTCCATACCATGGTTCCTCCACAATTGGAAGGAATGGGAATAGCAGCAGATTTGACAACGGCTGCTGCCAGATATGCCGAAATAAATCAATTGAAGATAAAACCTACTTGTTCATTTGCAAAAACATATTTCATACGTCATTCGCAATACGGGGATTTATTGGTATAAAGACGAAAAAGCAGTGTGTTGGAAATCCAATGTAACTATTACACTGGTTTGTTTTTGACACACTGCCTTCTTTGGTATCCGTATTTTAGTCACACTGTTTGTGAGTCATAATCTCCAATACTAATTTATCTGTTTCATTCATGCCTTGTGAGCCGATTTTGGTCAGGTTGCGGATACTGCGGTCTACATTATCATCGATAATACCTTCTACGGAACTGACGCATTTATGCTCCATTGCTAAAATAGCGGAAAATACAGCTGTAGATACACCACTGGTCAGTTTGAGGGCACAGCTGGGCTTTGCTCCGTCGCAAATCATTCCCGTGATATTGGCTATCATATTTTGTACGGCAAAAGTAATCTGTTCGTAATTTCCTCCCATTAAGTAGGTTATTCCACAACTGGAACCTGTTGCTGCAACTACACAGCCGCACAAAGCAGATAAACGCCCCAAACTTTGTTTTATATAAATAACTGTCAAATGACTGAGAACGAGTGCACGAATTAATTCTTCTTCAGATTTATGGTTGTCTTCTGCATAAACCACCACAGGCAAAGTAGCAGTAATTCCTTGGTTTCCACTGCCGGAGTTACTCATTACAGGAATCATGGCTCCGGCCATACGTGCATCGCACGCTGCAGAAGTATAAGATAGAATATGAGTGAAAGTATTGCTGCCTAATAACTGTTTTTCGCTTTTGCTTTCTTTTAATATTTTGCCTAATTGATGTCCGTAATTACCTTGAAAAGAGCGTTCGGCTGCATTTTTGTTCAAACGTTTGGTCTCAAGTATGAAGCGGATTTCTTCGAGAGGGGTAGTTGTGGCAAAGTCATAAACTTTCCGCAAATTAAGTTCTGGTTCATGTTGTTCTTCTTCAGAGGAGCTTGTAGCCTGTTTGTTCAGTATAACATCATTGTTATGAGATACATATATAAAATTAGTATGCCCTCCTGATATAATAGCCGTTGCCTTGTCATTATCGGCTTCACAGATTATCTCAATATATAGCTTTTCGTCTATGTCTTTTTTAAGCCCGATGCAGATTGCTTGTGAATCTATCAGCTTTTTTCCTTCCTCTACAGCTTCGGGGGTGCTGTCTTTTAATACTTCAAGCTGGTATTCGGATTTTCCGATTAAAGCTCCCAAAGCGATGGCAATGGGAAGGCCGATCATACCGGTTCCCGGGATGCCCACTCCCATGGCATTTTTCAATATATTGGCACTTAACAGTGCTTTTATTTTTTCAGGTCTTTTCCCTAATGTTTCAGTTGCTTTGGCTACACAAAGTGCGACAGCTATAGGTTCGGTACATCCGATAGCAGGAACCACTTCGCGGTTAATCAGGGCAATGATTTGCTCTCTTTCTGACTTGGCAATCATAGTTTTAGAATTTTTATGAATAAGAAGGCTGTCCGATTCATTTTATTCAGAATGACAAGATGATGGGACTGCCGGGTCTTTAGAGACAGCCTTCTTATTCGGGGTTTTATTTTTCTTTCTTGTAATTATCTAATCCGGTCTGAAGGAAATCCACGTATTTATCTATATCTTCGTCATATGAATACGATTTATTCAGCGGCTTTCCTTCATTGTCTATTAATACATAGAATGGTTGTGCATTAGCACCAAACTTAGAACGTTGCAGATAACTCCATTTGTCACCTACTGTGCGTAGAGTACGTTCCTTACCGTTTTCCATTACCTTGATATGTTCCGGCAATGGCTCTTTGTTGTCTACATATAATGTAATCAATACATAATCGTCTGTCATCAGTTTGCTTACTTTCGGGTCTGTCCATACAGCAGCTTCCATCTTGCGGCAGTTTACACATCCGTAGCCTGTGAAGTCGAGCATAACCGGTTTTCCATTGCGTTTGGCATATTCCATGCCGGCATCATAATCATCAAATTTGGCATGGACTTCATTGTTATACAAATTGAAATCCTGAGTTGTCATAGGAGGAGCGAACGCGCTGACAGCCTTTAACGGTGCTCCCCACAATCCGGGAACCATATATACGGCGAATGCCAAAGAAATCAATGCCATAAAGAAGCGGGGTACACTTGTGGTATTGTCATCGTCATCATGTGGGAATTTAATCTTGCCTAACAAGTAGAATCCTAACAAACCAAAGATTACAATCCACAAGGCAAGGAATGTTTCGCGGTCCAGAATTCTCCATCCATAAGCTAAGTCGGCTACGGATAAAAACTTTAAGGCAAATGCTAATTCAAGGAAGCCCAATGTTACTTTTATGACATTCATCCAGCCTCCGGATTTCGGCATTGATTTTAACCAAGACGGGAACATAGCGAACAGTGTGAATGGCAAAGCCAAAGCGATAGCAAAACCCAGCATGCCGATAGCAGGGGCAATGACACTGCCGGTGGTAGAAACTTCTACCAATAAGAAACCTATAATAGGACCTGTGCAAGAGAAAGAAACCAATGACAAGGTAAATGCCATAAGGAAGATACTCAATAAACCGCTTGTTTGTTCTGCTTTGCTATCCACTGCATTACTCCATTTGGAAGGTAATGTCAATTCAAATGCTCCGAAGAATGACGCAGCAAAAATAATCAGCATTAAACAGAACAAGATATTAAATACAGCATTGGTAGATAGAGCATTTAATGCACTTGCACCGAAAATTAAAGTAATAGCCAAACCTAATGCAACATAAATAACTACGATAGATGCACCGTAAGTCCAAGCATCACGGATACCTTTCTTTTTATCTTTGCTGCGTTTCAGGAAGAAACTTACGGTCATTGGAATAATAGGCCATACACACGGAGTGAATAAGGCAAGCAACCCACCGATGAATCCGGCAAAGAAAATATATATCCAAGAACGATCTTGCTGCGAAGTTGTCTCACCATAGCTGTTCAATTCTTTGATAACCGGTGTCCAATAGTCCTGTACAGAGGTTTCGTTATCGGATAAGGCTACAGTAGCAGCACTGTCAATGGCAGTTGTTTCTGCAACAGAATTTTCAGCAGCAGGCTGGTTTACTGTTTCGGCTTTGGTTTCCGATGTTGCAACTGTAGCGGTAGCGGCATTCCCTTTTCCCGAGAAGGAGAACGGTACTTCTGTCGGTGGTAAGCAGTTTTCGTCATTACATGCACCATATTCCAGATAGCCTTCAATTTGATAGGAAGCATCTGTGATTTTAAACTTCTGAACAAAAGTTGCAGTATTCTCGAAGTAACGTAATTTCATTTCGAACACTTTGTCGAAGTTTTCAATTTCTTTTCCTTGTGGAGTGAGCTTTCCCATCAGCTCTGCACCTTGTATTTTTTCCACATTAAAGGTAGCGGAAATAGGACCGCCCGAAGGAAGGTCAGTGGAATAAACATGCCATCCGGCATCAATATTACCGGTAAACACAATCTGTGCTTCTGTGTCGGAAATTGTTTTCAACTCAGTTTTAAACTTGACTGGTTCTTGAATTTGGGCAAATGACGGAAGCCATGCCATGATTATCAAGAGGCAGCTTAATAAAAACTTCTTTTTCATTGTCTGTATTTTACGTTATTAATATTCTGATGATACAAAGAAAGGGATAAAATCTAAAAAAAGAGTCTTTATACCTATATAAATATCGGCAATTGCTGTTTTCGGAAGAAAAATCAAGGGTATATAGTGACTTATTGCTGTTTTTGTAATTCCAGCACTTTATTGCGGTATTGAGAAGGAGTCATTCCCACCACCGATTGGAAAAGGTTGTAGAAAGTAGAAATGGAGTTGAACCCCAAGTCGGCAGAGATTGCTTTTAGCGGGGTGTCGTTTTGGGGATTGGATAATAGGCGGATGGCTTCTTCAATACGGAAACTGTTTACATAGTGAGTAAAGGATTGTTTGGACTGCTCATTGATAATACGAGAAAGATAGGTGCGGTTTGTGCCTAATAAATCGGCTATTTTATCCTTTGTAATACTGTTGTCTTTGTAAATTTTTTCTTCACGCATGGCTCGCTCTAAAGCTCTGAAAAGTTCCAGACTTTTCTCATCGGTGAGTGATGATCCGGCATATTTTTCGGGAGCATTACCGGACTTTCCGTTTTGTTCCAGTTCTCTGATACGTCGGTTCAGTTCTGTTTCTCTTTTGATGGCTTCTTGATTTTGCTTGACGATACTTACATAAAGTTTATTTTTACGTTGGTAGAGGTAGTACAGCAATCCCAATACAATAAAGATAATGATAAGAATAAATGTTTGCTGCTGGATGCGTTGTTCTTTCTGCATCACATCTAGCTTACTCTGTTTTATCATATTCTCTTGTCGCTCGGTGTCATATTTAAATCTCATCTCGCTTAAATCTCTTTCCTTATCTTTATTAAAAAGACTATCATTCTCCAAGCGGAACACCTTATAGTAATTCAGTGCGTTATGGTACTGATGAAGTTGTTCGTAACAGGTAGAAAGAGTTTCATAAAGTGCATTGCGGTGAATTGCATTTGCCCGTGCATACGAAATTGCCAATCCTTGTTTCAGTAACAGGATAGCTTCTTCATAGTTCTTTTCCTTCATTAAAACACGGGCGTATCCCAAATGGGCATATACAATGGAAGAAGTTTGTGCAGCCTGTTTATCTTTCATTGCTTTTTTATAGTATTCGATGGCTTGTACATATTCTCCTGAATCACATAGGATATTTCCGAAAAGATTATAAGTATGTGCCTGATCGTAAAAATCATTTTCCAGCATTAACTTTTCTGCTTCATGAATATATTTTATGGCTTCTTCGTTTTGCTTCATCAAGAAATACAGATAAGCGGTATTAATTGCTCCGGTGTAAATAATATAGGGGTCGTTGAGCCTATGTCCGAGTTCATACGATTCTAACGCATATTTGATGCCGGCTTTATCTTTTTTCAGATAATAGATATTAGCTAAATTAGCTAATAGGATAGCGTATTGCTCTTGATATTTATTTTGTTGTGCCAACGTGATACCCTTATACAGCCATTGAATGGCACGATAATAATCTGTATCGATATTGGCAGCATATAGCCCTAAATTGCCATACACTGAGCATAGAAGGGAATCATTGTGAAGTTTGGTTGCCAACTCCAAAGCCAGATTCAAATTCTTTTTGGCAACCTTCTCCCTGCCACTCATCATTTGTGCTTGTCCTTGAAAGAGATAGGAATATAGATAGAGAGATGGATTTTTACTCTTATCCGCTATATTTTTCATGTATTCAGCATAAGTGATTGTTTTGGAGAACTCTCCTTTATTGAGGTAATATTGACATAGAAATTTTAGTGCATTACTATTTTCAGGTTCCTTTTTGATAACTTCCAGTTGCTTTTCGATAATAAAAGGCTTCTTTTGCGCTTTTGCGCAAAAGGGTGTCCAAAGGAAAAGTACTAAAAGGAGATACGTTATCTTCATGCGTTTTTTCTATTGTAGATGCAAATGTACATGATAATTTTGGGATTTTCATTCTGCATTGTCTCTTTCTTATAATAATTTATGAGGAGAGTAGACTTAAAAAGTGGGATATAGGTGGTCTTAAGAGAAAAAATATAGTGTTTTTTGTTTTTTTTCTCCTAAAAGTATTGCAGTTTTAAAATAAAAGCGTACCTTTGCACCGCTTTCAGGAAGAAAGTACTTCTCAAAGGAGTTTTGGAGAGGTGGCAGAGTGGTCGATTGCGGCGGTCTTGAAAACCGTTGTACCGCGAGGTACCCGGGGTTCGAATCCCTGTCTCTCCGCAATAAACATTGAAAATCAATAGTTTACAAGAATTACACCCAGTTTTACACCCTACAATGTAAAATTGGGTGTTTTTAGTTTATTTAAGTTCTCTGTATTGTTTCGGCTTAGTTATAAACCGCAAAACGAAATGAAGTACTGAGCGTGTATCAAGGAAATGCAAAATGCGAATAAAAAAATTGCTTTTTATTCGTCGACTAAAAAAATATTTGTGTAGTTTTGCTTTAAATGATAAAGGCATATGTATGTATTGGGGGTAACATAATAATTAATCGATTTATGATATGAAAACAAAGGGACTGTTAAGGATAGTAGTATTATTCTTTTGTGTGATAGGATTTTCCGGGTGTAATGACGATGAATCTGAATTTTCATCTACTGAGATTCAACAAGCACTTTTTGATATGAAAGGCACGTACAAGGGTGCCGTGGAAGTTTCATATTATAGAGGTAAGGAAATTGCAACCTTTCCCGATGGAATAGCAGTGTCAAAAGATTCTCTAATATTTAAATTGCCTTTATCGCCTATTGCAGAGATGATTAAAGATGAGAATATATCACGGCACTTAAGGGAAATAGGTGATGTTGAAGTAAAAGCAGGATATGAATTCCATCAGATGGATCAAGGTGTCATGAACTTTGTCCTGCACCCTGAAAATATAGTCATTTTAGGCGGATATGGTGCTCCATTGTCAGTGAGAATAGAATTCTCTCAAAATTTTGGAGGTGATGCAGAAATATATAGCCAGTTTATGATGTTTAATATTTCACCGACAGAATTGTGGATAGACAATGAAAGATCAGAAGATTTTTCGCAGCTTGTTTATCATTTCAGGGGTAGTTATGAATGAGGTTTCACATAGAGTTTTCATGAGTAGAAGGTTTATCTTTTAAAAACACTCAAGGTCTTTTAGTTTTGTGAGTGCCGATAGTCATTCGGTGTACAGCCTGTCACCTTTTTAAAGATGAAACTAAAATATTGTACGTTGGGGTAACCCAACTGTTTAGCTACGGCAATAGGGCTATTGTCGTTTTTCTGTAATAAATGCTTGGCTTTCTCCAGTTGCTTGAATTGAAAGTATTCTTCCCAGGTCTTGCCTGTCTCGAATTTCAACAGGTCATTAAAATAGGCTGCCGAGAGATGAAGCTTTCCTGCAATATGGTAGGGCGTGGGGAGCTTGCCGCTTTGTAGTCTACCGGAAGCAATGTAATCGTCGAGTATCTTTTCTGCTGTTTTTAAAATAGCCTTGTTTTTGTTTTCCCTTGTAATGAACTGACGTTCGTAGTAGCGTGTGCAATAGTCCAGAAAGAGCTCAATGTGTTTTGAGAGGATGGTGTTGCTGTGTGTGTCGATTGGATGATGTAACTCGTCCTCTATATTTTCGAGGCAACAGGTTATCTTTGATGTTTCGCGTTGGGAGAGATGGAGTGCTTCTTCTTTCCGGTATTGGAAAAAGGTATAGTTTTGGATATGGCTTTTCAATGAAGTCTGAGATAGTAGATTGGGATGAAAGGCTAATAGATACCCTTTGTCGGGAAGTGTGTTCTCTTCACTCATGCGAAATATCTCACCGGGCATGAGGAATACCATTGTCGTATTGGAAAAGTCGTAATACTTACGGCCGCAACAGCAGCTGTTGGGACATTCCTCAATGAGCAGGATGGTATAGAAATCAAACTTCACGGCTTCCTGTTCCAAATTGAGATTTTCCAAATTGATGATGCTTACTTGCGGATGCCATGTCTTGCAACCTAAGTTTCGATTGCACTCGCATACAGTCTTGAAGTCTAAAATCTTTTTCATTGTTCGGTTTCTGTTTCTTGCTCTGCAAAAGTAAATAATCATTCAGGCTTTCCTATTACCCGGATTACTGATTATATGACCTGATTTACAGCTTATAATGAGTAAGGTTGAAACTCATAGGTTAAGAAAACTGTAATTGAGGTTGGAACATCAGTAATTGAGGTACAATGAAATATGATGTAAACTGCTACTTTTGCTACAGTAAGAATTAATAATGAAACAGCATGAAAAAGTCATTAAGAAGTTTATGTGCAGTAACGACGATAAGTCTTTGTGCCATGGGAAACCTGTTTGCGGTAGATAATAATTATTTTAATAGTGTTTATATGATAGATCAAAAACAAAGTTTGGTTCAGGAGTGGGACAAAGTATTCCCACAAAGTGATAAAGTGCATCACATGAAAGTGACTTTTCGTAATCGTTATGGTATTATCCTTGCTGCTGATATGTATATCCCTCGCAATGCTGAAGGAAAGCTGCCTGCTATTGCTGTAAGCGGTCCTTTCGGTGCGGTGAAGGAACAGGCGTCGGGGTTATATGCACAGGCCTTGGCGGAGCGTGGTTTTCTGACGATTGCCTTCGATCCTTCGTATACCGGAGAAAGTGATGGAGAACCCCGTTATGTGGCTTCGCCCGATATTAACACGGAAGATTTTTGTGCAGCAGTGGATTTTCTGTCCATTCGTGACGATGTGGATGCAGAGCGTATTGGTATTTTGGGTATTTGCGGATGGGGTGGTATGGCACTCAATGCAGCGGCTATCGATACCCGAATCAAGGCAACGGTTACGGTAACCATGTATGATATGAGCCGTGTGAATGCCAATGGCTATTTTGACTCAATGAATGCCGATGCACGTTACGAATTGCGTAAGCAGCTCAATGCTCAGCGCACGGAAGATGCGAGGAACGGTTCGTATGCTTTGGCCGGGGGGGTGGTGGACCCGTTGCCTGTGGATGCTCCCCAATTCTTGAAGGATTATCATAGTTATTATAAGACAGAACGCGGTTATCACAAGCGTTCGCTTAACTCTAACAATGGGTGGAACAAGACTTCTTCACTTTCTTTCATTAATATGCCTATACTTTCGTATAGTGATGAGATTCGGAGTGCTGTGCTGATGCTTCATGGAGAAAAAGCTCATTCGCGTTATTTCAGTGAAGATGCTTTCAAGAAGTTGAAAGGCGGGAACAAGGAGTTGCTAATCATTCCCGATGCCAGTCACGTGGATTTGTATGATAATCTAAACGTAATTCCGTTTGACAGAATAGAACGGTTCTTCCGTGAATATCTTAAATGAAAAATATTAGTCGGTTCATAGTGGTGGGTTTGTTGTTTCGTGAATTATAAGAGGATGGCTGTCTAAATAGGATGCTTCAATGGAGTGGACATGAATATAATGTATTTGCGGGATTTTCGTGTTTTTAATATAAGAAAAATGTGCTGTAAAGGAAATAGTTGGTGATAAAATGTTTGCCATCTTATTATAATTGTTACCTTTGTGGGTCTTATAATATGAAAAACAATGAAAATAACAATTCTACAAAGAAATATAGAATGGGCGAATCCTCAAGCAAATGTAGAGAGAGCTGATGAGGCTATTAATCGTTTGCCGGATGCCGATTTGTTTGTCTTACCCGAAATGTTCTCCACTGGTTTTTGTACCAAGCCGGAGGGTGTGGCCGAGAGTGCAGACAGTGAAACATTGCATTGGATGCAGCGTAAAGCGGTCGAGCGTAACTGTGCTGTTGCCGGAAGTGTGGCAGTGCAGGAAAATGGAAAATATTATAACCGTTTCTATTTTGTACATCCTGACGGCTCGGTGCAGCATTATGATAAAAAGCATTTATTTACTTATGGAGGAGAGGATAAACGGTTTACTGCCGGAACGCAAAGGGTGGTGGTAAACTATCGGGGTGTGCGTATTTTGTTGGAAGTATGTTACGATCTCCGCTTCCCGGTGTGGTCTCGTAATTTGGGAGACTATGATATGATACTTTATGTGGCCAGTTGGCCTACTCCCCGTGTAGATGCATGGAGTGCTTTGCTCCGTGCCCGTGCCATAGAAAATCAATGCTATGTGGCAGGAGTTAATCGGATGGGGACTGACCCGGCTTGTGAATATTCGGGTGGGAGCGCCATCATAGATCCATACGGAAAGACAATGGCCGAATGTCCGTGGAGTTGTGAAAGTGAAGTCACTGCAGAGATAGATATGGAGAAATTAGCAGCATTCCGTGAGAAATTTCCGGTGCTGAATGATGCCGATTCTTTTAGCTTGCTATAAAAAAGAACGGATAGAATCGAATAATAACTAATAAAATAAATAGATAATGGCAGAAAAAAGATTATTGTTGGGCGATGAAGCGATTGCCTTGGGAGCGATACATGCCGGAATATCGGGTGTGTATGCTTATCCGGGAACACCGTCTACAGAAATTACGGAATTCATTCAAAATAATAAGCTGGCACAGGAAAGAAATTTGCATAGTACGTGGTGTACGAATGAGAAGACGGCAATGGAGGCTGCCTTGGGCATGTCTTATGCAGGCAAGCGTGCTTTGGTCTGCATGAAGCATGTAGGTATGAATGTGGCTGCCGATGCTTTTGTCAATTCGGCTATTACGGGAGTGAACGGCGGACTGGTGGTGTTGGCTGCTGATGATCCTTCCATGCATTCTTCACAAAATGAGCAGGACTCCCGTTTTTATGGAAAGTTTGCGATGCTTCCCATTTTGGAACCGTCAAACCAACAAGAAGCTTATGATATGATGCATGATGCCTATACACTTTCGGAAGAATTGAAGTTGCCGGTATTGATGCGTGTCGTTACTCGTTTGGCACATTCACGTGCCGGTGTGAAAGTGGGGGAAGTAGGGGAAGAAAACCAACTGAATCCTGACAGTGAACGTACCCATTGGGTGCTATTGCCGGCCATTGCGCGCAATCAATATGCTGCTTTGATAAAGAAGCAAGAACAGCTGGAAAAGGTTTCAAGAAAGTCGCCATACAATGGCTTGGAAAATTTCAATCCTGACAGCTCTTATGAGTTTGGTATTATAGCTTGCGGTATCGGATATAATTATGTGAAAGAATGTGACACAGACGATTCACCTGTTCCTATATTAAAAGTATCACAATATCCTTTACCGGCAGAAGAGATTCAGAAGATGGCTGATTGTTGCAAATATATTCTGGTTGTAGAAGATGGACAGCCTTTTGTCGAAGAACAGGTGAAAGCTCTTCTTTCTAGCGATTATACAGTGAAAGGTCGTTTGACCGGTGATCTTCCCCGTACGGGTGAATTGACTCCTGACAATGTGGGTAATGCTATCGGTTGGGCTACCAAATCTCCTTTTGTCACTCCGCAGGTGGTGATGCCTCGTCCTCCGGCTTTATGTCAGGGATGCGGACACCGTGATGTGTATGATGCTTTGAATAAGGTTGCTGCAGAATATCCCGGTGCACGTATCTTTGGTGATATCGGTTGTTATACTTTGGGGGCATTACCTCCGTTCCGTGCTATCGACAGTTGTGTGGATATGGGGGCTTCTATTACTATGGCAAAAGGTGCTGCGGATGCAGGCGTTTTTCCTGCTATTTCTGTTATCGGTGACTCTACTTTTACTCATTCGGGCATGACCGGATTGTTGGATGCCGTCAATGATAAAGCGAATATCACGATTATTATTTCCGACAACCTGACCACAGCCATGACCGGCGGACAGGATTCGGCAGGTACAAATAAGTTTGAAGCTATTTGTCTGGGATTGGGGGTAGAACCCGAACATGTACGAGTGGTGGTTCCGTTGCCTAAGAATATGGAGGAAATAACTCGTATCATTCGTGAAGAAATAGAATATAAAGGAGTGTCTGTTATCATTCCGCGCCGTGAATGTGTGCAGACTTTAAATCGTAAATTGAGACAGAAAAGAGTAGAAAAGGCATGAGAAAAGATATTATACTTTCAGGGGTAGGAGGACAGGGTATCCTCACTATCGCTACTATTATAGGCGAAGCCGCAACTGTTGCAGGTCTTAACTTGAAGCAGGCCGAAGTGCACGGTATGAGTCAGCGGGGAGGTGATGTGCAGTCTAATCTCCGTCTTTCGGACGAAACAATCCATTCAGATCTCATTTCATTGGGGGAAGCGGATTTGATTATTTCTATGGAGCCTATGGAGGCTTTGCGCTATTTGCCTTATTTGGAAAAAGAAGGATGGGTGGTTACTTCTGCAAATACGTTTAAGAATATTCCCAATTATCCCGATGAGGAAGAATTGATGAAGACGCTGAATAGTCTTCCGCGTGTAGCCAAACTGGAAATAGAAGATATAGCGAAGGAAAATAATATGCCGAAATGTGCGAATGTCATCTTGTTGGGCATGGCTGCTAAATTTATTGGAATTCTGTCACCTGAACAACTGCGCGAAAGTATCGGTCGGGTGTTCGCTTCTAAAGGTGAGAAGATAGTGGAAATGAATAAGCGGGCTTTTGATATAGGTTTGGAAGCGGCAAAGAATCGGTAGGATGCTATGAAAATATTTAGTGAAGAATTGGTAGAAAGAGCTGTGTCGGAACTGCATATTGCCGACCTCTCACAGGCAACTATCGGCGATGTGCTGTTGGTTGCTCAATATTTGGAGAAAGAAACCGGTATTCCTTTTATTCGGATGGATCAAGGCTCTCCGGGGCTTCCTGCCAATCAAATAGGTATAGAGGCCGAGAAAGCAGCGCTCGACCGGGGGGTCGGTTCACAATATCCGGCCGCTGCGGGTGTGGCTGAATTAAAGAATGAAGCTTCTCGTTTTGTAAAGGCATTTATGAATGTAGAAATTTCTCCGCGTGCCTGTGTGCCGACTACGGGTTCGGTTGCAGGTTCGTTTGGTTCGTTTATTGCTTGTACGCAGCGCATTTCCGGAAAAAATAAAGTATTGTTTATCGATCCCGGATTTCCGATTCAGAAATCCCAGCTTCGCATTATAGGGGTGCAGTGGGAAGAATTTGATATTTATGCTTATCGGGGGGCTGCTTTGCATGATAAATTGGAAAGCATGTTGAGCACGGGCGAAATTGCTGCTATCGTATACTCCAATCCGAATAATCCGGCATGGATTTGTCTGGAAGAGGAAGAATTGGCTATTATCGGTGAACTGGCAACAAAATATGATGTGATTGTGATGGAGGACTTGGCTTATTTCTGCATGGATTTCCGTCGTGATTTGGGACATCCGTTTGAGCCGCCTTATCCTCCTACAGTAGCGCATTATACGGATAATTATATTCTGATGTTGTCTTCTTCCAAGATTTTCAGTTATGCGGGTCAGCGTATGGCATTGACATGTATTAGTGATAAGTTGTTCGACCGACAGTATCCGGCATTGGCAGAACGCTATAAAGATGCAGGTGTCTTCGGACCTACTTTGATAGCTTCCATTCTTTATATGATAACTTCAGGTTGTACGGCATCTACTCAATATGCTTATGCAGAGATGCTCCGTTTGTCTACCGAAGGTAAGATTAATTTTGTGGAGGATACGCGTGAGTATGCCCGTCGTGCCGAACGCATGAAGAAGATATTTACCGACAACGGTTTCCACATTGTTTATGATTATGATGCGACTCAGGTGGTTGGAGACGGATTTTTCTTCACTATCGGTTATGGCAAGATGAAAGGTGGTGAGTTGCTGCGTGAATTGTTGTATTATGGTGTGAGCAGTATTTCTCTTTCCACTACCGGAAGTGAGCAGGAAGGTGTGCGGGCTTGCACATCAAGAATGAGAGAGGAGCTGTATCCTGTCATGGAAGAACGTATGAAAGCTTTCCATGAAGACCATCCATGATAGATGAAAGACTAACACAAATAAAATCAATCTATTACTATGATTTGGAACAAAAATAAAGAATGTATGAGTCGGGATGAGATGCATGCGCTTCAAAGCAAGCGTTTGCAGAAATTGGTTGCACTGGTCTATCATAATGTCCCGTTCTATCGTAATAAGATGCAGGAGATGGATTTGTCTCCCGATGATATCCGTAGCATTGATGATATCGTGAAACTTCCTTTTACTACCAAACAGGATTTGCGGGATAATTATCCTTATGGGCTTCAGGCTGCTCCTGCTTCTGAAATAGTGCGTGTACATGCCTCTTCGGGTACTACCGGAAATCCTACTATTGTAGGTTATACCCGTCGTGACTTATCTGTGTGGTCGGAAGTAATGTCTCGTTGTCTTGCCGCTTATGGGGTGACTCGGGAAGATACGTTCTCGGTGAGTTATGGCTATGGCTTGTTTACCGGTGGTTTGGGTGCTCATTATGGTGTGGAAAATTTAGGTGCAACGGTTATTCCGGCGTCTACGGGAAATACTGAAAAGCATGTGCGTCTGATTCGTGATTTAGGTATAACCGGTATCGCTTGTACTCCATCATACGCCCTTTATCTGGCAGAAACGGTGGAACGAATGGGGCTTACCAAAGATGATATAAAATTGCGTATCGGTGCTTTTGGTGCAGAACCTTGGACAGACAATATGCGTAAGGAAATAGAAGAGCGGTTGGGATTGAAAGGTTATAATCTGTATGGATTGAGCGAAATCATGGGACCGGGCGTTTCCTTCGAGTGCCAGGAACAAAATGGCTCTCATATCAATGAAGACCATTTCTACCCTGAAATAATCAATCCTGAAACATTGGAACAACTTCCCAACGGGCAGCAGGGTGAATTGGTATTCACTACGCTCACCAAAGAGGGAATGCCGTTGTTGCGTTACCGCACAAAGGATTTATGTTCGTTGATGGAGGGTACTTGCGCTTGTGGTCGTACCAGTGTTCGTATGAGCCGCATCATGGGACGTAGTGATGATATGTTGATTATTCGTGGCATCAATGTCTTTCCTTCACAAGTGGAAAGTGTTATTTTGGGAATGCCTGAATTTGAACCTCAGTATATGCTGGTTGTCGACAGGCAAAATAATCTTGATATTCTTCAGGTTCAGGTGGAGGTTCGTCGTGACTTTTTCTCAGATGATTTAGGACGTATGCTTGCCATGAAAAAGACATTGAGTGACAAATTAAAGAGTGTGCTTTCTATCAGTGCGGATATTAAACTGATGGAGCCGAACAGTATCAGTCGTAGTGAAGGAAAGAGCAAGCACGTGATAGATAAACGAGTATTAAAATAAAAACTTTACGCAATATGACAATTAAGCAATTATCTGTTTTTCTGGAAAATAAAACCGGAAGAATTAATGATGTAGCAAAGACGTTGGCGAAGTATGACATTAATATGCACGCGTTCAGCATGGCTGAGTCTACAGATTTTGGAATCCTTCGTCTGATTGTTTCTGATGTCGATAAAGCAGTGGAAGTGCTCCGTGCAGAAAACTTTGCTGTAATGCTGACCGATGTGGTATGTATCAGTTGCCCGAATGTAGCAGGTTCGTTGTCGGCAATCCTGGAATGTCTGGCTGTCGAACAAATCTTTATTGAATACATGTATGCTTTTGCTCAGGGTGATACGGCAAATGTGGTTATACGTCCTAATGATTTGAAGAAATGCGTGCAAGTATTGGAGAAATGTCAATGTGATATTTTGAATAAAAATAATCTGTAAGATTTCCGCATATTCGTTTGGGAAAAGAAAAAGAGGCAGTCTCGCTGTGTAGGGACTGCCTCTTTTTTGCAGAGTAGGTTATTATTGATTATTCAGCAATACAAATAGAAACACGGTTTTCTTCAGCTGTTGAGAACGGCTGAACTGTGTCACCTTTGTAATCTACATTAATTCTGTTTTCAGTGATACCTTTGGCTTTCAAAGCTTCTGCAACGGCGTTGGCACGTTTTTGCGAGATAGTTTTGTTGTAAGCGGCAGTACCGGTTTGAACGTCTGCATAACCGGTGATAGTTACTTTAGCATTAGGATATTTATTCAAATAGTCCACGATGCTGTTTACTTTACCCAGTTCGGCTTCTTTAATTTTAGAAGAGTTGATAACGAAGAAGATGTTTTCTGTCAATGCTTCAACTTTTACAGGTTTGGGCTCTTCCTTTACAACCGGTTGCGGTTTAGGCTCTTCTTTTTTAGGAGCAGGAGCTGGAGCCGGTTCATAATAAACAGGTTCTGTCTTCTTGTAAGTCTTGCCAAACTTGAATGTGAAACCTACCAATCCGTTGAATTGCCAGTCTGCATTACCTGCTTTCTTTGAATTGTATTTATCGGATAACGCATTGGCATTTACTTCTAAGTTGACGAATACATGGTCGCTCAAACGAATGTTTGCGCCTAAACCTCCGCGTCCTACAATAAAGTTTTTGCTGTCATTCCATAAATATCTTAACTCATGTCCCTGTGCGTTGACAGCCACAGCTTCGTCATTGTCAAATGCATGGTTGAAACCTACTCCTAAGAAACCATAAGCATTGAATACACGTTTGGGATTGAATTTGCAGAATAAAGCACTTAAGTCCAACATAGCATCTACGTTGCCCTGTACAAATTTATATTTATACACGGTGGAAGGAGAAGCCCATGCTCCTTTAGCTTCCCAAGCACTTACTCCGGCACGCAGACCAAATAACGGGCTGAATTGGTAACCCCCTGTAACTTGTGCAGCTGGTGATATCAAATCCGAGAAACTAGCTTCACCCAAAGTATGGCTGGCACCGCCTTGAATTTGCATAAACCAATGAGGGTTGAACACCACTTTACCTTCTTCTTTCACTTCCTGAGCAAAAGAACTAACTGTGCAAAGAGAGAATGCACAGATTAAGAATTTCTTTGTTAAATTTGATAGTCCCATTTTTAAAAATATTTTGGTGATTCTGCAAAGGTATAAAAAAATAATATATCAACACGTTTTTTCACAAAAATATGTTGATATACTAATAAAACCGGAATTTAAGCTTACCAAATGAGACTGTAATCGGTTTAGAACAAACTCCAGGCTACGGTTAATCCTGCCATAACAATGGCTACCATACTCATTAATTTAATAAGTATATTCAGGCTTGGACCGGATGTATCTTTAAACGGATCTCCTACTGTGTCTCCGGTGACAGTCGCTTTGTGTACTTCACTGCCTTTGCCGCCAAAATTGCCTTCTTCCACATATTTCTTGGCGTTATCCCATGCACCGCCCGAATTTGCCATGAAAATGGCGAGAACAAAACCGGATGACAAACCGCCAATCAGCAGTCCGATTACTCCCGGAACACCAAATAAGAGTCCGGTGGCAATGGGAGCAATAATAGCCAGCAGAGATGGGAATACCATTTCTCGTTGTGCACCTTTGGTTGAAATTTGTACACATCGTGCGTAGTCGGGTTCGGCTTCACCGGTCAGAATCCCTTTTATTTCCCGGAATTGTCTGCGTACTTCTTCCACCATGTGGGCAGCTGCACGTCCTACTGCGTTCATTGTCAGTCCGCAGAATAAAAATGCCATCATGCTACCGATAAAAATTCCCGAAAGAACTTTCGGATTCATCAGTGTTACATCATAGTACAGCATATAATCGGTGAAACTTGCATTGTGTACTTCAACAGTAATGCCGTTGGGCAGTTCTAAAATTGTTTGTCCCAATCGAGTCAGTCCGATACGTATTTCTTCTATGTATGATGCCAGCAGTGCCAGACCTGTGAGCGCTGCAGAACCGATGGCAAATCCTTTTCCGGTAGCGGCTGTCGTATTACCCAACGAATCGAGGGCGTCTGTGCGCTTGCGCACTTCTTCGCCCAATCCACTCATTTCTGCATTGCCTCCGGCATTGTCGGCTATCGGACCGTAAGCATCAGTAGCAAGAGTGATGCCCAAGGTGGAAAGCATTCCTACAGCGGCAATTCCGATACCATACAGTCCCATGGAAATATTGGCAAAATCAAAACCTGATGCGAGCCAATAAGAAAGGATAATTCCAACTACTACCGCCAAGACGGGGATAGTGGTAGATACCATACCCAGCCCGATACCTGAGATGATTACGGTGGCCGGACCGGTCTTTCCGCTTTCGGCCAAACGTTGTGTTGGTTTATATGATTGAGAAGTGTAATATTCGGTAGAACGCCCGATGATAATTCCTACTATTAATCCGACAACTACGGCAAATGAGATATTTACCCAATTTTGTAAATTCAGTATCCAAAGGATAAGGAAAGTTGCAACGACTATTAAAGCAGAACTTAAGTTTGTTCCGACAGCCAGTGAGCCTAATAACTCTTTCATGCCTGCATTTTCTTTTGTTCTGACGGAGAAGATTCCTATAATGGAAAGGAGAATGCCTACAGCAGCAATCAACATTGGTGCGATAACAGCTTTAAATTGCATGGTTGTATCGTTTGTACCTATATAGGCAGCAGCCCCCAATGCAGCAGTGGCGAGAATCGAGCCGCAATAGCTTTCGTACAAGTCTGCCCCCATACCGGCTACATCGCCAACATTATCACCTACATTGTCGGCAATGGTTGCCGGATTGCGCGGGTCGTCTTCGGGGATGCCGGCTTCTACTTTGCCTACAAGGTCGGCACCCACATCGGCTGCTTTGGTATAAATCCCTCCTCCGACACGTGCAAATAAAGCCTGTGTGCTGGCTCCCATACCGAATGTCAGCATGGTGGTGGTAATGATACACAATTTGGCAGATGGATTCATGACGTCTGCCGGAATACATTTATCCAGCAATAGATACCAGAACGAAATATCAAACAGGCCGAGTCCTACCACCACCAGTCCCATGACTGCTCCGCTTCGGAAAGCGATACGCAAACCTTTGTTTAAAGAGCTACGGGCTGCATTGGCGGTACGTGCTGAAGCATACGTTGCGGTCTTCATTCCCAAAAAACCGGAAAGCCCGGAGAAGAAACCGCCGGTAAGGAAGGCAACGGGCACCCAGGCGTTTTGCAGATGGAAGCCGTAAGCCATAACGGAGAATAGAATAACCAGCCCCAGGAATACCATTCCCACTACCTTGTATTGCTGTTTGAGATAGGACATGGCGCCTTGACGTACATACAGAGCGATTTTCTCCATTGTAGGAGTTCCTTCGCTTTCACGCATCATTTGTTTGTAGAAATACCAAGCGAGTACCAACGCCAATAAAGAGGCGATGGGTACAATCCAGAAAAGATAGGTTTCCATACGCAGTATTGATTTAGAAGTTACTTCCCAAAGATAAAAAAAATAAGTGATATTCAAAGGTATAGGACCACTTTTTTATTTGTTAAGGGAAAAAGAGAACTAGTTGGAATATTGTGGGTTATCAGGTTTATGGAATATGCCGGAGGTGCCTGAGGGAGGCTTTTCGGGTAGCGGAAGAATTTTACCGTTTCAAGCGATAAAGTTACCCGGATTCATCTAAGTATCCGGATGATAAAATAATAAATTGTATGGGAATAGTTATTTCCCATACAATTTATCTATCAAGTCACTGCGGCCTATCTTGCGTAATTCATTGATGATAGCACGGCGTTCTTCGGGTTTATACCAGAAAAAGAACATTCGTTGCGCCAATTTTTCCTTTTGCGTCTTGGCAGAAAAGACCGGTTGCAAAGTATAGGGATGATAGCCTGTATACCAAGCTTCGGTAGCAATGGTCATGGGAGTGGGAGTGAAGTCCTGTACCTGTTCCAGATGGAAGTCCAACCTTTTGGTGATAACTGCCAGCTCTGCCATATCTTCTTCTGTGCATCCGGGATGGCTGCTTATAAAATAAGGAATGATTTGCTGTTTCAGATTCAGCTCCCTGTTCACCTTATCGAATGTTTTCTTGAATTCATAGAATTGTGCGAACGAAGGCTTCCGCATGATATGCAATACTTGATCGCTGGTATGTTCGGGGGCAACTTTCAGTCGTCCGCTCACATGTTTGGCTATCAGCTCGCGTGTATATTCGGCTGTGCTTCGGTTTATCGCCGGGTCTTTACTTTGGTATTGCAACAGGTCATAACGTACACCGCTTCCGATAAAGCTTTTCTTTATTCCCGGTATGGCATCTACCGACCGATAGATGTCGAGCAGCGGGCGATGGTCGGTATTCAGATTCGGACATACTTTGGGATGGATGCAGGACGGGCGTTTGCAACGGCGGCATTTGTTTTCATCCATTCCGTGCATGGCATACATATTGGCACTCGGTCCTCCCAAATCGCTCAGATAACCTTTGAAATTAGGCATTTCTGTAATCTCTTTCACTTCTTTCAGGATGCTTTCCTTGCTTCGGCTGACTATGAACTTTCCCTGGTGGGCAGAAATGGTACAGAAAGCACATCCGCCGAAACATCCCCGGTGGAGATTGACGGAGAATTTAATCATATCATAAGCCGGGATGCGTTTCCCTTTGTATTTGGGATGGGGCAGCCGGGTGTATGGCAAGTCGAAAGACATATCCAGTTCGCCCTGTGTCATGGGAGGGTAGGGAGGATTGACCACTACGGTCTTGTTTCCCACATCCTGCAGGATGCGGGAGGCTTCGTATTTATTGCTTTCCTCTTCGATGAAGCGGAAGTTTTCGGCTTGTTTCTTCTTATCTTTCAGACACTCTTCATGAGAGTGGAGGATGATATCCGGTTTTTCTTTACTGTGCTCGGATGATGTGCTGATGTTTTGGAGCGGACACACGGGGTCTCCCTTACGGATTATGTAGGCTATTTGTAAGATATCATGTGGAACAGGAAGACCGGCTGCTATAGGAGCAGACCCGTGTGTCTGTCCGGCAGCAGCCGTCAGTGCTTTCATCCTTCTGCAAAGTTCTGTAATCGGCTTTTCCCCCATTCCATAAATGAGCAAATCTGCTCCCGAATCTATTAAAATAGACTTCTGCACACAATCCTGCCAATAGTCATAATGGGTGACGCGGCGTAAGGAAGCCTCTATACCTCCCAAGATGACAGGCACATCCGGGTATAGTTTTTTAAGAATCTGTGTATATACAATGCTGGGATATTCGGGACGCATATCGTGACGACCGTCCGGTGTATAAGCATCTTCACTGCGTAAACGTTTATTGGCTGTGTACTTATTCACCATGCTGTCCATACATCCGGCAGATACACCGAAAAAAAGACGTGGTCGTCCCAGCTTTTTGAAATCGCGCAAGTCATCACGCCAATTGGGTTGAGGCACGATGGCTACTCTTAGTCCCTGTGCCTCTAATAATCTTCCGATAACGGCCGGTCCGAAAGAAGGATGGTCTACATACGCATCTCCGCTAAATAAGATAACATCCAGGTCATCCCATCCACGCAGTTCAACTTCTTTCTTTGTTGTCGGCAGCCAATCTGTAAGTTTATGTTCTTTCAAATCCTTTTTATTCTTCTTTTTGGCCTCCTTCTTCATCATCCTGATTCTTTTCTTTTTCCCAGCGGATGTAGAGCAAAATCAATTGATGAAGCCCGAAGGCTTTCATGTTATTATGATAAATTACATCTATGCAAAGGTCGAGCAACTCTTTGTTGTTTCCCTCTTCACTGGTAATCAGTGAGCGTATATTCAGTTTTAATTTTTCCAGTACAGACTCATCTACAATGCCGTTACTGTCTATTAAGTGCTGAAATAGAGCGTATTTCTCGATTGTTTGCAGGTTTTCTTCCGAAATTTCCATGCAACGTGTGCCTGAGGCATTTGTTTGTATAGTGTACATAGTCCTTATTTTAATGGTTTATACGGACAAAGTTAGGTGTTTTTATGAAATAACCTCTAATTTGCTTCTTTATTTTCATAGAAAATCCTTATTTGCTTCCGAAGAAACCTAATATGGCACTCATTATCCGTGTCCGTTGCTGCACTCCTTCGATGCTTTCGAAAGGGAAGCCCAATACGAAAGTGCGGTAATTGCCTTTGTAGGCAATGCCGGCACTGTAATTGCCGGGAGTGTATATAAATGTGGAATAAGCCGGTGCGACAGGAGTCAGGCAGTCGGGGGCAGGTACGGCATACGTTTTTTCATTCACGGTGCAGGGAATTGTAAAATGGGTGTTGGCACCGTAAATAGTGCCTGATGTTTTTCCGCCCATGCTTCCGCCAAAACTGTATTTCAGTATGTTCTCGGTAAAGCCGAGTGCCGAAGGACTGTTCATGTTGCTGCCGATATAAGAACCGCTGACCAATATGTTTCCACCACGGCGGCAATAATCCGTGATAAGTTGTTGCATGATAGGGGAGAATGCCTGTTTCTCCGCACCCATAATGAGGTCTGTGACCGGATAGTCTGTCAGTCGGACAAATCCGTTTTCCACTGCTTCGTCGCTGCATGAGACAAAGGAATATCCTCCGGCGGATTGTATGGCTTTGCCGTGTATGAAAGGATAATCAAACGTGTTTCCGGCTATCAGCATTCCTTCCAGCTCACTGCCACTGTATCCCAGTCCGTCTTTTGTTTCCCGTCCGATGCGGCTTCGGTCAAAACTTTGTTGTGCACCGCAATAGGCCGGTGTGCTTATATAAGGTATTCCCGGGTCTGTCTTTAAGTCAAATCCTTGTATAAAATTCGATTCTATGGTAGCGGGACCGCTTAGGCGATCGAATGCATTTACTATTAAAACAGTTCCTTTGCTCTTTTTGGCTTTATAGGCCGACAGAATTTCGGAAGGGAAACTTTCTCCTCCACGGTTGACGGCTGTGACTTTGAAGCTGTATACCAGTCCCGGTTCGGCTTCGAAAGTATATTTCGTATCGCGAACCAACGTACCATTGTCGAATCCACCATGTCCCAAACGGGTGTACACAATGTATTCCCGGGCCTTTGCCGTAGGTTCCAGCGGGTCGTCTACTGCCTGCCAGCTCAGACGGAATGTGTTCTTCTTGCTTCCTTCGGCTATTGAAAAATTGCTCACCGGCAATGGTTGTACCACATAGTCAGTGCCATGCATAGTGGCTGTATACTTTAGGATTGATTTATAAACCGAACGTGCAACCGTGAATTTAAACCGGGGATTGTGTCCCAGTTTAAGGTCGGCAAAGTTCTGATGGGAAAGCAGTTCCAGAATCATGGATGGAACACCCGGCAGGCGTGTCTCGCTGTAATTGCGGTTCCACAGGCTGCGGCGCGGCCATTGAATACCAAATCCGGCAGAGATATCCCGTTGCAGTCCGGTCAGCACCATGTCTGCCAGGTCGCGGGAAGCATAGCGGGAGATTCCGGCGTTTAATTTCCCATTATTGCTGCCGGTGGTATAAATGCCCAATGTCCCGATTAGCTCATCTTCTTTGGAGAAGCCGGCATCGCTGTGCAGTCCGAAAGTCATTTCAAACGGCACTCCCAAACCTTGTTCCTGCGGATTGTAAACAGAACCGCCACTCATGTAATTGATAACCCGGCTGCGGCTGTTGATGTCGTCGGTATAATCATTTTTCCCTTCGGCGGGACTATATATACCGTAGGGCATTCCCGCCCATTGTGCTGCATAACGTGCTCCTTCCAGGTAGCGTGGAAGACCGCTGATGCTTCCTCCTCTCGAAATATTTCCCATGCCTCCTCCAAAGCGGACGGCATCGGCGCACACTACTCCTTTTTGTTTGCTCTCATTACTTAATACTACCATTCCGTAGTCGTTGGTTCCTTTGTCGAATTCAAAAGTGCCCAGATAAACCCATGTACCTCCGCCCATTTGCTGGTTGACTTTGAATTCGGTCACTCCACCTTTATGGAAAACCAAATATTTGGCATCGCTTACACTTCCCGGCAATGTCTGATAAGAAACGTATACGGCATATTTCCCTGTTTCGGGAATATCGGGAATCCATTGTGCAAAAGCCTTTTCAGGCTTTTTTTCCGTTGCGGCGAAGCGTGCCGTGCCGTCCCGGAAAGGATTCTGTCCGTCTGTATAAACAGAACGTTTTCGGGCGAATCCTGGCAAAGGAGATGTTTTCCATTTTCCTTTCCGGCTTTTCTCTTCTAGATAAATGCTTTTTCCCGTAACTGTGTTGTTGTCCACTATAACTTCGTTGCGCTGCCGGTCTCGTTCGCGTGGCGTATAGACGACGGCACCGGCGTTTTCCAGCATGGGGATGATATAAGGAACGACGAAAGACTGTGTGAAGAGGTCTTCTGTGGTGCAGAATAAGCGCGGACGTTGCCATTCCCAACTTCCTTTGTTGTTTTTATAATATTTTCCATGGCTTTGCCACAATGCGATGTGTCTGCCCTCCAATCCTTTAGAGGCAAGATAAGGACGTGACATATTTTGTATCCAAGGAGCACCTTTATAGTCGATGCGTTGCCACAGCCTGCTTTTATCCTGTTTCTTTTGTAATATATTGGGGATTAATTCTTCAATCGGCTTTCCATCTGCATAAATGGTAATGTCGTAGTAATTGACGGGGCCGGGAAGACTTTGTTTCAGTAACCTGTAAATGGCTTCTGTATTTTCGGGCGTGAAAGGTTGATAACCAAAGTTCGCATTGGCATAAACATGCAGCGCTTTTTTACTGTGATTCAGTTCGTAGCGGTCCAGTCTGCACTTGCCGATATTGGCGTATGATGTTTCGAAATTAGTAAAAAAGTCTTTTAAGCGTTGTTCCACATTCCGGTCCGGTTCTTGTGCCGATATCCAGAAGGTACTTACCGCCAGAAACAGAAAAGACGTTATTATTTTCTTTGCCGGCTTAATAAACATAATTGCTTCTATTTGATGATGCGAAGTTAGAAATATTTGTTCGTATTTTCGTGTCGGCTCATCTAAATGAAATGAATTATCTTTAATTTTTGCTTTGTGTTCGCTGTTATGCTTCTGTCTTGTCTCCTTTTTCCTTTCTTGCAGGCTGACGCTTGTCACAAGCTTGGGGAAGAATAAGTGTTTTCTTCCTTAGGATTAAGCCTTTTTCTACGTCCGGCTATTACGTCCTGCAACAGTAGGACGTACGTTCCATTGCAGTAGGACGTACGTCCCACTGTAGCAGGACGTATATCCCATTGTTGTGGGACGTAATAATCTGCCGCATGAAAAGTCTTAATCTGAAGGACGAAAATGCTTGGCCTGTCTTATGGAATATTTAAAAGGAGGTGTGTCAAAATAAAAATGGTCTATCAAATCTTAACAGTAGGGGCAGGGTTTGCCTGCCCGAACCAACAGTCACTAATACACAAAGCAAACTGTTTTTTTGAAGAGGAAACCTCGCCCCTGCCGGCAAAATGATAGCATCATCAACGTTTAGACACACCCCTTTTGCTGTTTTATTTTAAAAAGAAAGATTATTGAATATTCCCGATAGTAAATAGTTCAGGATGCTTTCCTTTGAAATCTTTATAATACAATTTAATTTCACGCATATCTTTCTCTATATCCCCGCTAGGGTGAATCACCTTTTCGGCAGTGATACATTTTTTTTCGTAGTCTATAGCTACTAATATGATGGGCAGACCGGCTCCTTGGGCAATATAGTAAAACCCTTTTTTCCAATTCGAATTTGCTTTGCGCGTACCTTCGGGAGTAATGGCCAAATGAAATTTTTTGCTCGACTTGGCAATGTTTATCATCTGGTCTACCAATGAACTCTTGCGGCTGCGGTCCACCGGAATACCTCCCATCCAGCGGAAGATAGGTCCCAAAGGCCAGAAGAACCAGTCTTTTTTCATCATGAAGCCGGTTTCACGGCCAATAGCCCCCATAAACAGTTTACCGATAAACAAATCCCAATTGGTGGTATGCGGAGCTGCACAAATAATATATTTGTCATAATCGGGAACGGAGACTTTGGTCTTCCATCCCAACAGTTTGTAGTAGATAAAACTACAAATAGCTTTCTTCATTCTTTAAATCCGTGTTATGCTTTTGATGCTTTTTCCATTTCGTCTGCCACTATTTTTATTTCTTTGTCCAGGTCTTCATGCAATCTCTTATAGAAGCCTTTTACATTGCCCGGCTCGGTGTGGCTGATACGCGGAATCAATGCCAACACGTTATGTATTGCGTGAATAACTGCTTCACGGTTAACACCTTCCATCAAGGTAGCAAAAAATAAATCGCTTGCTATATAGGTTATTTTTTTCTTTAAATTTCTTCTACTTGCCATAATTGTAATGTTTTTAAGTTAATACAAAAATCTAATTTCGCGGTAAAGTTAGCATTTTTATTTGTATACGTTTTCATATTTGCGAAAAAAGAGCGAAATTTGCACGTGATTTCTAAATGAGTTTATACACCTTTAAATAGAATAATAGAATATGACTAAAAGTGCATTACAAATTGCCAGAGCTGCTTATCAGCCCAAACTTCCTAAAGCGTTGAAAGGCGCAGTTAAAGTTAAGGAAGGTGAACCTACACAGTCTGTAGCTGACCAGGAAGCTATCAAAGCATTGTTCCCTAACACATACGGAATGCCGTTGATACAGTTCGTTGAAGGCGAAGCTGTTAATCTGCCTGCTATCAATGTAGGTGTAATTCTGTCCGGTGGACAGGCTCCCGGCGGACACAATGTGATTTCAGGTTTGTTCGACGGTATCAAGGCGCTGAACAAAGACAGCAAATTGTTTGGTTTCATTCTGGGCCCCGGTGGTTTGGTTGACCATAACTATATGGAGCTTACTGCTGATATCATTGACGAATACCGCAATACGGGTGGTTTCGATATCATCGGTTCGGGACGTACCAAACTGGAAAAAGAAGAACAGTTTGATAAAGGTTTGGAAATCATCAAAGAACTGGGCATCAAGGCATTGGTAATCATCGGTGGTGATGACTCTAACACCAACGCTTGCGTATTGGCAGAATATTATGCAGCCAAGAATTGTGGCGTACAGGTAATCGGTTGTCCGAAGACTATCGATGGTGACTTGAAGAACGAAATGATTGAAACTTCTTTCGGTTTCGATACTGCTTGTAAGACTTATGCCGAAGTTATCGGTAATATCCAGCGTGACTGTAACTCTGCACGTAAATACTGGCACTTCATTAAATTGATGGGACGTTCTGCTTCTCATATTGCTTTGGAATGTGCTTTGCAGGTTCAGCCTAACGTATGTATCATTTCTGAAGAAGTTGAAGCTAAAGATATGTCTTTGGATGATGTAGTAACTTACATCGCTCAGATTGTAGCCGACCGTGCTGCTCAGGGTAACAACTTCGGTACAGTATTGATTCCTGAAGGTTTGGTAGAGTTTATTCCTGCCATGAAGAGATTGATTGCTGAATTGAACGACTTCCTGGCTGCTAATGCTGCGGAATTTGCTTTGATTAAGAAATCTCATCAACGTGAATATATCATTTCTAAGTTGTCTAAAGAAAACTCGGCTATCTATGCTTCACTGCCCGAAGGTGTAGCCCGCCAGTTGTCATTAGACCGTGACCCGCACGGAAACGTACAGGTATCATTGATTGAAACAGAAAAACTGTTGTCTGAAATGGTAGCTACCAAATTGGCACAATGGAAAGAAGAAGGCAAGTATGTTGGTAAGTTTGCTGCTCAGCACCACTTCTTCGGTTACGAAGGACGTTGCGCTGCTCCGTCAAACTTCGATGCCGACTATTGTTATTCATTGGGCTACACAGCATCTATGTTGATTGCTAACGGCAAGACCGGTTATATGTCTTCAGTTCGCAATACGACAGCTCCTGCTGCAGAATGGATTGCCGGTGGTGTGCCTATCACAATGATGATGAATATGGAACGTCGTCACGGCGAAATGAAACCGGTTATCCAGAAAGCATTGGTGAAACTGGACGGTGCTCCTTTCAAGAAGTTCGCTTCACTGCGTGACAAGTGGGCTACTGAAACAGATTATGTATATCCGGGTCCTATCCAGTACTTCGGTCCTACAGAAGTTTGTGACGAGCCGACTAAGACTTTGCAGTTGGAACAAGGTAAATAATTCTGAATAGAAATATTAATATTGTAGGGGCGAGTTGTTTTCGTCCGGATGCACTTCATGTTGTGTTTTCGGGGGATTCAGTTCGCCCCTGCTTTGAATAATTCGGTATATATCAGCACTAAATGAGTAAGCAACCGCCCATATCGGTGGTAAATAAGCCACGTAAGACAACTTCCCGAAAATCTTCTTCTTCTCCGCGCAAATCGCGGAAGAAAGATGCTTCGCCTCATAAAAAGAAGGTAGTCAAGAAATGGGAAATACCGACGGGGCTTTATTATATCCTGATGGGAGCAATCACCGTTGTGTTTTTAAGTGCTTTCTTCTATTTCTTCATTCGTCCTTATTCTTATCGTTGGAAACCTTGTTATGGGCTGAAGGCATACGGTGTATGCATGCCGGCGGGTTTTCATATTCATGGTATTGATGTTTCCCATTATCAGGGAAATATTGATTGGCAACGACTGACTCAGACCCGTCAAAGTCAATTCCCTATCCATTTCATCTTCATGAAAGCCTCTGAGGGCGGAGATTATGGTGATCGTGTTTTTCAGGCAAATTTTGATTCAGCCAAGGCTTATGGATTTATTCGCGGGGCTTACCATTTCTATAATCCGAAAACAGACCCGGTTCGTCAGGCTGATTTCTTTATCAATTCCGTAAAGTTGGACACAGGTGATTTACCTCCCGTACTCGATATCGAAAAGCGTGGAGATGATGCCCGGACTCTTCGTCGGGATTTAAAAATATGGCTGGATAAAATAGAGAGACATTATAAAGTAAAGCCTATTCTTTATACTTCTTATAAGTTCAAGACCCGCTATCTTAATGATTCTATATTTGATTCTTATCCTTATTGGATTGCTCATTATTATGTTGATTCGGTGGAATATAAAGGCAACTGGAAATTCTGGCAGCACACTGATGTGGGTACACTTCCCGGCATTAAGGAAAAAGTGGATTTGAACATATTCAATGGCTCATTGGAGGAATTGAAATGCATGACTATCCGTTGAGTCATTTCATAAAAAAACAGACTATCTGTTCGGTTTTAGGTGAAGTGTTCGTTTTCGGACATTGGATTTGTTTTTTATTGGTTTGATTATCAATATGATATGACTTTGGCATATACTTTGTGTTTGAGAATAAAGAAACAAAGTATGTGTATATTATGATAAGAACGTATTTTAATCAAGCTTTTCATTTAATCAGGCAGAATCCATTGTTCAGTGGTTTCTATATACTTGGAACCGGATTGGCCATATCGATGGTTATGTTATTGGTTGTTATTTATTATATAAAGGTAGCAGGAATTTATCCGGAGACTAATCGTGCGCGGATGATGGTTATATCGGATGTGCACATGCAGAGTGTTGATAATTCCAATTCTAATTCGACGGGTCTGATAGCCTACAATATAGTGAAAGACCTTTTTTACAATCTGGAAGGTACAGAAGCGGTTTCTGCTATAGGAACTTATGTGGCAGGAGATGGTTATGCTCAGTTGCCTTCTTCAAAACATCGCATACCGGTAGTTCAAAAAGCAGTGGATGTTGCCTTCTGGAAAGTTTTCGATTTTGACTTTGTAGATGGAGCTCCCTTTAGCGAATCCGATTTTGCCAGTGGCATTCATCACATTGTCATTTCAGAGGAAGTGGCGCAACGGATTTTTAATACTTCGAAGGTGGTGGGCAAGTATCTTACGATAGATTTTGTGGAGTATAAAATATGTGGAGTTGTCAAAACCCCCAGTTATGCCACGGAACTGAGCTATGCACAAGTATGGATTCCATATACTTGTTTTCCGGGGTATGATAAGTATAATCAATACGATGCGCTAGGTGCCTATGAAGTAGTCATATTGGCACGTTCCTCTTCCGATTTTGACAGCATAAAAGCTCAGGTAGATGAATTTACCCGAAAGTTTAATGCTATTTCTCATGATGGCTATAAACTGCTTTGGCATGGACAGCCTTATGCTTACTGGAAAACATTATTCCGTGTGGACTCTATGACGGACTTGGATTTTATGAAGATTTTCCGTCAGATAGGAGCTGTTTTGCTGATGCTGTTGTTAGTGCCGGCATTGAATTTATCGGGCATGATATCGGGACGAATGGAAAAACGTTTGCCCGAGATAGGAGTGAGAAAAGCATTTGGAGCAACGTCTTGTGTCTTATTTTCACAAATAATCTGGGAGAACCTGATTTTGACTGTTATTGGCGGTTGTCTGGGTTTGATTATATCTTATGGAATGGTGTTATTATCTAAAAATTGGCTGCTTACTTTGCTGGACGACAATGTAACGGCGTTACCTGATGGGGTAGGTGTGAGTATAACTCCTCAAATGCTGTTCAGTCCTGTTCTGTTTATGGCTGCCTTCCTGATATGTGTGGTGATAAATTTGTTCTCAGCCGTTATTCCGGCATATCTTTCTCTGCGAAAAGATATTGTGTATTCCATTAATAAACAAAAATAAGAGGTTATGTTGCATCATATATTTAGAAACCTTTGGAATTCGCGTAAGCGTAATGTGTGGATATTGTTGGAGTTGATTGTTATTGCCATTGTATGTTGGATGGTAATCGATCCCTTATTTGTTATTTTCTATAATAAGTCGATTCCGGATGGCTATGAGGCAGATGGGTTGTACAGGCTTCAGCTTTCTGTGGTTCCTTCTGATGAAGAAATTCGCCCGGAAGATTTCCGGAAATTGATGGAACGGCTTCGAAGTCATGAGCAAATCGAATCGGCTACTTATGTAGTCAATAACCACTATCCTTGTTCGCGTGGAAACAGTTTTAATAATCTTACTTTGGACACAATGAGTGTTCGTGTTGCTTTTATGGATTTTGTTCCGCACACCGATTTCTTTCAAACCTGGCGGATACGTTCGGTCAAAGACGGTACTTGGGAAAGCCTCGAAAATGCCGAATATACGGTGAATAGTATTTTGATGACTTCGGATGCTGCTGCTTGTCTTTCGCCCGATAAAGATCTGACCGGAGGTGTGGTTTATGCAAGAGATAGTGTTCCTCTGAAGGTAACGGCGTTGATTCAACCGGTCAAAATGAAGAGTTGTATGCAGCCTTATTATCTTCGTCTCAATGCACGTACTGACGGCATTCCGTCATGGGCCTATGAGGGAGGTTTGATTGTCTTTGCCCGTACAAAACCCGGAGTTGCGGAAACTCGCTTCATTGAGGATTTTATTCCTTGGATGGAAGAGTATTTGGCAGTGGGGAGGTTGTTTATCAGCAAGATTGAACCTTTCAGTAAAGTACGTGAGCAAAGTGATTTAAAAGAAGGAGCTACCAGTGAGATTCGTATTAAATATGCCCTTTGCTATTTCTTTCTGGTGAATTTGTTTTTAGGAGTCAGCGGGACATTTTGGTTGAGTACCCGTACACGTCGGGAGGAAATGGGAGTGAGATTGTCTTATGGGGCGTCTCCCGGACATATTCGTCTTTTATTATTGGGTGAAGCCGGTATGTTGACTACCATAGCAGTATTGATAGGTTGTCTTGTTTATTTTCAATGGGTGCTGAAAGATGGATTTTATGTGTTGTCGGGTATGACGCCCGGTGATAATATGCGTTATATTACTAATCATTTTACAGTTCATTTTCTGATAGTGTCGTTGATTGTATATCTTATCATGATGATAGTAACATGGATTGGAGTATGGATACCGGCTTATAATATCAGTAAAATATCTCCTGTAGAAGCACTGAAAGACGAATAATGTTTTTATATTTGCCGTATGAATATAGTAATGAATATATTGTGGATTGTTTTAGGCGGACTGTTTATTTGCATAGAATACATTATAGCGAGCCTGTTGTTGATGGTCACCATCATTGGAATTCCTTTTGGTCTGCAGACATTGAAGCTGTCAGTTTTGGCACTTTGTCCGTTTGGTATGCAGGTGCGCAGTTGCCCCGGCGGTGAGGGTTGCTTGAGTGTTTTGATGAATATACTTTGGATATTGGTAGGAGGTATTTGGATAAGTTTGTCTCATTTAGCTTTTGGTTTGTTATTATGCATCACTATTATCGGTATTCCATTTGGTTTGCAACATTTCAAGTTGGCTGGACTGGCACTTACTCCTTTCGGGAAAGAGATAGTTTAAGTCGTGCTGTCATAGAAAAAGAGTGTGTCAAAACGTGAATAATACTGTCGTTTAGTTCGTAGGGGCGAGGTTCGCTCGCCCGAAAACAGTTTGCTTTGTGTCTTCGGGCAGGCAAACCCTGCCCCTACAGCTGACGATGGGATAGGCCGGTTTAGTTTTGGCACACTCCCTTTTTCTATGAATGTTATTTTTCTCTGTTATGATAGATTAATATCCGGGATTCTGTTTGATGTTCGGATTCTTATCAAGTACGTCCGTTTGAGAGAATGGCAAATAACGGTTCTTCGGAGCAAACTTACGTGTTTCAATTGTTGCCGTGCCGGTAACTTCTGCACGTTTGTACGGATCGGTTTCACTGTAATTGATAGCACCGGTAATACGTTTTAAATCACCGCTCATTAAAGTTTCTGCCAACATCTTGCCACCGGCGTCTTTCCAACGCAGGATATCTGCACGGCGTAAACCTTCACCTGCAAATTCTACACAACGTTCACGACGAATCAATTCACGTAATTTATCCTGAGTATCATATTTAGTTCTGACTACTTTAGGCATACCTACGCGTTCACGAATCTGGTCGATATAGTTGTACACTTGATCTGATGGACCGTTTAATTCGTTTTCGGCTTCTGCCCAACTTAACAGTACTTCTGCATAACGGAATATGATAACACAGGCAGCCGTATTCCAAATATTAGAATACTGTTCGTATGGATCTAGATATTTGGCCCATGTTAAAGCTGTTTTTGAGGCATTGTCTGTATAAGTAGGAAAGTTCTTGTTTTTTGAACCGTCTGCCAGCTTCTCATCCAGTGTATTCAATATCTTTCCTCTCCATTCTTGTCCGGGATAAAGAATAGTCATATCCATGCGCGGGTCACGATTGGCAAAAGGATGTTTGGCATCATAATAGCCTGTAGCTTCTTCTTTAGTCAAACCATTGTCCATTTCATACATGTCTACCAAATTTTGAGTAGGAACAATTGAAGACCATCCTGCATCATCATTATTATACATTTGACCGATAACGCCCAGTCCGAAGACACTTTCGAGGCGTTGATCTGCCAATATGATTTCTTTAGAATCTATGCCTGACAGTTTGAATAAGTTTTCATAATCAGAATCCAGTTCGTATTGTTTTAAATCGATGATAGCCTGAGCTGCATCTTTTGCTTTCTGCCAGTCACCGTAATATAGTGCTTCGCGCATTTTGGTAGCCAAAACAGCTCCTTTGGCAATACGTCCGCGTGCTGCCGGAGTGGTGTTGATGGCTGTAAGTGCATCGTCCAAGTCCTGTGCAATCTGTTCGCGTACTTCCGCTTCCGTATTACGCGGTACCTGTGCTTCTTCGGCCGTAGTATAAGAACCGATGATAGGTACACCGCCATACCACCAGTTCATAATGAAATATCTATAGGCACGGATGGCTTTGGCTTCTGCTATCAGTTCTTCTTTCTTACCTGCAGTAGTGAATTCTACATTGTCGATGTTTTCTAACACTGTATTACAACGGCGGATGATGGCAAAATCATAGAATGAAGCACCTGTGTTACCGCTGGATAAGGAACCGTCTCCCCAAGGACGCCATCCTTCCCATGAAAAATTATTGTAACCTATGTCGGAACCGCAATCTAAATAAAGAATGGACGATGGATCTAATAATCCATTGTAGCAACCTACTACAAAACTCTCGGCATCAGTTTCTGTTTTCCAGGTTGTTGCAGGAGAAAGGGCATCTTTCGGAGCTGTATCCAGAAAATCTGAACATGAAGCAGACAGCAATGCGATACCTGCTAATAAATATGTTGATAAACGTTTCATATTATTCTGTATTAATTAAGTGATTATAAAAAGTTTAGAATGTAATGTTGACTCCGAATGAATGTGTTTTATTCAAAGGGTAACTAGACAAACGTTCACTGACAGTTTCAGGGTCTACATTGATTGGCATATCGTCAAATGTCAGTAGGTTTTCTGCTGAATAGTATACACGCAGATTCTGAATACCCCATTTCTCTATCCAATTTTTAGGAAGAGTATAGCCTAATTGTATGGTTTTCATACGGAGATAGCTTGTGTCCATAATCCAGAAATCGGAAAGTACATTCGAAGCTTCACTTGGAGATACACGTGCTTCTGCTATGCGTGGCATGCTTGCATTTTTGTTTTCGGGTGTCCAGCTATCCAACCAGGCAGTTGACGGATGTCCTGCGCTACCGGAGAATTCACCGAATGCTTCCTTGGTAAATGCATATCCTACACCGGCAGCACCATTGAAGTTCATTGACAAGTCTACGTTCTTATAACCGACATTAATATTGAAGCCAAATGTGAATTTCGGATCTTTGGTTCTATAAAGCTCGCGGTCATCAGCCGATATTTTACCGTCACCGTTTGCATCTACATAGCGTAAGTCACCTGCCTTGAAATCTTGTCCGAAAGGATATCCGTCCATTGCAGAGTATTTGGCTTGCCATGCAGCAGCTTCTTCATCAGACTGGAAAAATCCGTCTGTGCGATATACGAACCATGAATTGATAGGAGAACCTACTTCACGCATGAAGCTGCCATCGGCCATACGGTCTACTCCACCCAAGTTTTCAATGGTATTCTTGTTGTAGGCAAAGTTTCCCGAAACACCGAAGGTCCAATCGTTCCATGTATCGTTGTAGGCCAACTGAACTTCAATACCACTATTCTTCATTGCACCTACATTATCTTTGTATGCACCCAAGGCAAATTCTTTAGGTACGGAGACATTCATGATGATATCTGTGGTCTTTCTGTTGTAGTAGTCAATAGAACCGGTCAGCTTATTGAATAAAGTGAAGTCTATACCGATACCCCAAGTGGTAGCTTTTTCCCAAGAAAGAGAAGCCATTTTGTATGAACCTTGATAGTATCCTGTCACTAACGAACCTCCGAACGGATAGTTGGCGCCGAGGTTGTATGTATTCATCCATGGATAGTAGTCTCCTCCGGTCGGAGTACCGTTTCCCAAAGCATCCTGGTTTCCCAGCTGACCCCAAGAACCGCGAATCTTAAGGCTTGACAACCAACTGTCTCTTAAGGTTTCCATAAATGATTCTTCACTGATACGCCATGCACCGGAGAATGAAGGGAAGTATCCCCAACGGTTGCCCGGAGCAAAACGAGAAGATGCATCGGCACGGAAGTTAGCTTCGAATAAATATTTTCCTTTATAATCGTAGTTGATACGACCAAAGTATGACAACATATTCAATTCTCGTGTAAAACCACTATTGGTTTGAGTAGCAGTTGCACCTGCATTCATATCGTCCAATTCATTGTTTGGGAAATTTTCACGGTACATATCATTGTAGCGTACATCGTATGCTTCTGCATGATAACCTAACATTGCTTTTAAGTTGTGATCACCAAATTGCTTGTCGAAATTCAACAAAGCATCAAAGTTATACCGGGTCCAGTTTGTAAATGACTCAGTTAAGCTGTTAGGACGTGCGGCCTGTGCCGGGTCATTATTGATTTTCTTTACGAAAGCCTTGTAGTGTTGGTCATCATTAACATAAGCTCCCGATACGGTTGCTGTAAGGCAATCCAAAATTTTGTAATCAACAGACAACATACCGGTAAAGTTCTGGTTATATTTGTCTACTGTAGATTTTGAATCCAACCATGCAATCGGGTTACCGTCATTAGTTGAACCATAAGTTCCATCTTCATTCTTGATAGGAATCATCGGGCTTAGGATGTTGAGCTGACGGATAATCTGGTCTGAAGAACCGCCACCATAGTTTGAGTTAGGGTCTTTATAATCATTCTTGATATAGGACAAATTCATACGCACATGCCATTTCTTGGTTATATCTACGTCTAAATTCATACGTCCGTTAAACTGGCTGCGTTCTGAATTCGGAAGGATACCCGTCTGCCCCAGATAACCGACAGAAGCCATATATCTTGCATTCTCTGTACCACCGTTGATGCTTACATTGTGCTTATGCAGAACACCTGTTTTATAGGCAGCATCATTCCAGTCGGTGTTAGGATGTCCGTATGGGTCGGAGCCATTCTCGAACAAACGGATGTCTTCGTCCGAATAACGATGTGGGTTATTATTATCATCGTCAATGCGATTGTACAGTCTGGCATAATCGGCAGAGCTTACACGGTCAATGGTTGCCGTTGCATTTTGAATACCGACATATCCATTATACGAGATACGGGGAGCACCGGTCTTACCGCGTTTGGTGGTAATCAAAATTACACCGTTAGATGCTTTAGAACCATAGATAGCTGCAGAAGAAGCGTCTTTCAATACGGAGATACTTTCAATATCATTCGGGTCAAGGTCGTTCATGGAACCACTTTCTACACCGTCAATCAAGATATAGGGAGATGCATTATTCAACGTTCCTACACCGCGGATTCTGATATTACTTCCGTCTTCACCGGGACGTCCCTGACCTGCAGTAATTGTTACACCCGGCATCAAGCCTTGCAAACCGCTTGATACATTCGAAATAGGGCGATTGGTTAACTCATCGCTGTTTACTTGTGCAACGGCACCGGAGAGGTTAGCCTTTTTCTGTATACCGTAACCTACAACAACAACTTCACTCAGGACTTCTGTGTCATCTTTCAACACTACATTGAGAGTCCCACCATTCCATTTGATTTCTTGTTTTTGATACCCTACATAGGAGATTACGATGATATCTCCTTTCTTCACGTTAGTTAAGGCGAAATTACCTTCAAAGTCGGTAATTGCTCCGTTGGTGGTTCCTTTCACTATTACAGAAGCACCAATAATGGATTCTCCCGTGGCGTCTTTCACAATACCTTTACATGTTTCATTTTGTTGTACGATAGCAGAAGCGTTAACTTCGGAAGCTGTAACAGCAGAAATGGTTCCTGTAGAGAATGTTCCCAAGAACAATAACATGCTAACTGATTTCAGTCGTTTTAACATAATATTGAATTTTAAAGTGTTTGATTGAAATTCAAAGTTCTAAAAGGATAAGTTCTTCTAGAACTATTCCTTTTTATAATCTGCTGATAATCAATGCTTGTATTAAATAGATTCTTGGATTATTTATACTGTAAATCACAATAAATGAGGAAAAAAGATAATATTTCTACCGATATTCTATTCGTTTTTATTAATCCCCTTTTCATTATACTATTGTTTATAACGGCTTTACATGGGAACTCATATATAAATTGTGAGTAAAAAAGAGTTTTATGTATTATCATTATATTACTAAAATTCTACCAACTAAATAGTTAAGTCTTTTTAGGGTAACCCTTTAATTAGATATTTTTATAGTTTAATTGTTAAATTGCAGAGAAAAACAAAGATAGTTTTCAAAAATGATTGGTCTTTTTTAAAAATATTATATATTTGCGCCATTAATCTAAATCATATTGAAAAAACATAGTTCTAGAAGAACTACGTTGATAGTAACTTATTTATTATCTTTAAATTAATACTTTATGTTAAAGAGAGTCAAGTCGGTCAGTATGCTGCTATTTCTTATGGCTGCATCTACAGGAAGCATGAATGCTGTTTCAGCTCCTGCAATAGCAAGTTCAAATGCTATTGAGCAACAGACCGAAACCTGTAAAGGAGTTGTAAAGGATGCTATGGGTGAAACAGTCATCGGTGCGTCCGTAGTAGTAAAAGGTACAACCAATGGTACAATTACCGGTATCGATGGTGATTTTACCTTGAGTGGAGTTTCCGAAGGAAGTATTCTTGTTATTTCCTATGTAGGTTATGTTACCCAGGAAGTAAAATTCAACGGTCAACCACTTAATGTAATCCTGAAAGAGGACAGTCAAACATTGGAAGAAGTTGTCGTAGTAGGTTATGGTGTACAAAAGAAAGCTAATTTAACAGGAGCAGTTGCAACTGTAAATGCAAAAGCATTGGAAAGCCGTCCCGTGTCAAGTGTTTCTGCAGCTATAGCAGGACAAATGCCTGGTGTAACAGCTATTCAGAGTTCAGGTGCTCCGGGTAGTCAAGCTGCTGATATTACTATTCGTGGTAAGAACTCTATCAATGCAGCCAGTCCATTGGTTATTGTAGATGGAGTACCGGGTAGCATGAATACAATTGACCCAAATGATATTGAAACATTTACAGTTTTGAAAGATGCTGCTTCTGCTGCTATCTATGGTGTACAGGCTGCTAACGGTGTAATCTTGATTACTACGAAACAGGGTAAAAAAGGAGAAAAGACACGCGTAACTTATTCCGGTAATGTATCTTGGTCTTCTCCGGTAGCAAAACGTGAATTAGTGAATGCTTATGAATATGCTGTTTTATATAATGAAGCAACTTTAAATGAGAATCCTAATGCTACATTGATGTTCTCTCCGGAAGAAATAGAAGACTATCGTACCGGAGCATTACCCAGCACAGACTGGTATGAAGCTGCTATTAAAAAGAGTGCTATAGAAACAATGCATAATGTTTCTATCAGCGGTGGTACTGAAAAAACAACGTACAATGCTTCATTAGGTTATATTTATCAGGATGGTTTGACTGCCGATAATGATTATTCTCGATTCAATGCCCGTATGAATTTGAATTCGGAAATCAATAAATATATAAAGGTAGGTATCAATGCATCCGGTTATAGAGGTGTCTCTAATGATGCATGGAATGGCTTTGTGTCTGTTTATCAAGGCGTGACTCGCGAAAAGCCGACTAATAAAGTTTATAACGAAGATGGTTCTTATACTTATTCCGGTGTAGATAACCCGGTTGCCATACAAGGAGACAAGTCTGGTTTCAGACGTAATACACAGCAGGAAATAAATCTTACGGGTCATGCTACTATACAGATTTTACCTGAATTGAGTATTAAAGGTGTATATTCAGTACGTAATTATACCAGTAACCAAGATGGTTTTAAAAAGCATTTCACTTATGGTAGCGGAAGCAATGCGTATGATTCCGGTTTGCGTGAAGGCTATGATAAATATTATAACCACAACTATTACACCGGACAAGTCTTGATTAACTTCAACAAGAGTTTTGGCAAGCATAATATCAGTGCATTAGCGGGTTTTGAATCTTATGAACATATTTATAAGTATACAGAAGCTACTCGTCAAGGTGGCGGTAGTGATGAGCTGCCTGAATCTCTGAATACATTAGACCAGTCTTCACAAAAAAATAAAGACGGAGGTTATGAAATGGCTCGTTTGTCTTATTTCGGACGTATCCAATATGATTATGCAGGTAAGTATCTGTTTGAAGCTAATTTACGTAGTGATGCCTCTTCACGTTTCCCGAAAGATAATCGTTGGGGAGTATTCCCCGCATTCTCTGCAGGATGGAGAATTTCTGAAGAAGCATTTATTAAAGACAATGTAGACTGGCTGAGCAATTTGAAGTTACGTCTTGGTTGGGGTAAAACCGGTAATGAGGAATTGAAATCCGATGATATTTATCCGGCAGTACCAACATATACATATAATATAGCTGACAATGCTACTAAATATTTATTCAACAATACTTTGTACTCAGCTATATATGAAGCTCGTTATGTGAACAATAATTTGAAATGGGCAACGGTTACTAACTATGAATTAGGTTTGGAAGCCGGTTTCTTAAACAACATGATTAATTTTGAATTATCTGTTTATAAGAAGAAAACCAATGATATGTTGCTGTATCTTCCTATTCAGGGAGTTATCGGTATGAATGCTCCGGCACAGAATATTGGTAGTGTGCAGAATACCGGTTTTGATTTCTTGATTAACCATAACAAGCAAATTAATAAGGACTGGAACTATTCTGTATCATTGAATGTATCTTATGTAAAGAATGAGATTACGGATATGGCAGGTACAGAAGGTCCGACAAGCAACGACAAGATTTGGAATTTGGAAGGATATCCTATCGGTTCTTACTACGGTTATGTAGCCGACGGCTTCTTTAATACAGAAGAAGACCTTCTTAACTGTCCGAAACGTTTGGCTGCCGGTCAGGAAAAATTAGGTGATATCAAGTACAAAGATTTGGATGGTGATAAGAAAATTACAGAAAAAGACCGTACTGTTATAGGTAAGAATTTCCCAAGTTGGACCGGAGGTTTGAATCTGAGTGTAGGTTATAAGAATTTTGATCTTTCTGCTTTATTCCAAGGAGCATTTGATGTAGACGGATACTACACCGCTGAAGCTGCTTATGCATTTTATAATGGTGCAACTGCTTTGAAAAGACATTTGGATCGTTGGACTCCGGATAATCACAATGCTTCTTATCCTCGTGTTACACGTTCTAGTCAAACAAACTTTGTAACATCTTCTTTCTGGCTTCAAGATGCATCATACGTTCGTTTGAAAAACCTTACTTTAGGCTATACATTACCTCAAGCATGGTTAACTAAAGCCGGTATCGCTAATGCAAAGGTATTCTTAACCGGTGAAAACTTATTTACTTTTACAGGTTTGGACGGTGGTATCGACCCGGAAGAAAGCAATGAACGAGGATGGTCTTACAGTAACGTTAAAAAACTGTCTGTCGGAGTAAAACTTTCATTCTAATATTTCAAATAAAACAGTATAAATAACATGAAAACAAAATTTTTACATATAGCAACGGCCTTATTATTTGCAGGATTCACTTCTTCATGTAGTGATTTCTTAGACCGTTATCCATTGGATGAGCTATCTGATAGCAGTTTCTGGAAAACAGAGAATGATGCGATGATGGCCGTAACTGATATTTATGGCTGCCTGCCTACATGGGATCAAGACGAAGATATCAATTCAGATAATGCAGTTCATGGCATTAAATGGGCTGCCGGTAACATATCAAAAGGTATTTACGATCCGATGGACCAAAGCTGGGCGGGTAGTTATACTCCGATTCGTCAATGTAACTTGGTATTGGAAAAAGTAAAAGATATCGAAATGAGTGACGAATCGCGTAAAAAAATTGAAGGACAGGCTTATTTCTTCCGTGCATTTGTATACTTCAATTTAATCCGTTCTTTTGGTGATGTTCCTTATATTGATAAACCATTGAACTTAACGGATGTAGAAGATATCACTCGTACTCCACGCGAAGAAGTGTATGCAAAGGTTATGGCGGACTTTGACAAGGCAATTGAATATTTGCCTGAAGAATGGGATGCCGCAAATACTCCTCGTGTTACCAAAGGAGCTGCCTTGGCTATGAAAGCTAGAGCTGCTTTGTACTATAATAACTGGCAAGTTGCAGCAGATGCTTCTAAGGCTGTAATGGATTTAGGTAAATATGAACTTTATGATGCCGGAAATACCGGTAAATATCAGGAGTTGTTTTGGGAAAAATCAGATGGATGTGATGAAAATATCTTGTATGTACAATTCAACTACCCTGATAAAACTCACTACTTGATTGGTTGGGAATGTTTCCCTACTTTAGGTTGGGGAGGTATGAATCCTACTCAGAGTTTGGTTGACGCATTCGAAGATAAAGACGGTGCTCCTATCAGTAAATCTACAATTTATAATGAAAAGGATCCGTTTAAAAATCGCGACCCTCGTTTGGAAGTTAATGTACTTCATGACGGAGAAGAAATGTATGGTGTTACAATTAAAGTCAAACCGCTGAAATCAAGTGGAAAAACCGGTATTGAACAGCACGGTGATGCTACAGCAACCGGATATTATCAGCAAAAATGGTTAGACCCAAGTATTGATCCTCAAAGCGAAGGTTGGAATATGGGTAAAGACTGGGTGGTTATTCGTTATGCCGAAGTTCTGCTGACTTATGCAGAAGCGATGAATGAGCTTCATCCGTTGAGCGCAGAATCATTTGATGCTGTCAATCAAGTTCGTAGACGTGTAGGTATGCCTGATTTACAAAATACAGACCCAAGCAAACCGACATATTGTGCTACTCAAGATGAACTTCGTAAACGTATTCAAAACGAATGGCGTGTAGAGTTTGCACTCGAAGGCGGTAAACGTATGTGGGATATTCGTCGTTGGGGCATTGCCAAAGAAGTTTTGAATGCACCGTTCTTGGGATTGAAGATGAAACCTGTAGAAGGAGTAGTAGATGGCAAACCGGCAATTGTGGATTATATTCTTTATGAAGGTGAAAATATAAAATTGGCGGGTAGTCATTATGAAGATCATAACTACTTACTCCCTGTTCCTCAGACAGAAATCGATTTGAATCCTAAACTGACTCAGAACCCGGGATATTAATAACATTATAATATCTACAAGCAATAATTTAAGTGAGGGCATTGTCTTATAGTAAGTGTCCTCACTTACTTTATTAAATAAATATATAAGATGAAACGACTGGTCTATACCCTATTTGGAGCTTTGTTTATCCTTTATTATATATGTTACCAAGGAGTGTTGTCGCATGTGCTTTACTATCACGAACAACATCATCTTTTCCTTTTTTCTAAATCTTATTTTCTGCAATGTGTTCAATCTGAGGGTTGGCTAAACTATATCACTAACTTTATTATTCAATTTTTCTATTATCCTATTTTAGGAAGTACTATTTTGGCATTCTTGTTGGCATCAGTCTATTGGTTGACAAATAGCATTATAAAAATAATAACCGGAAAGAATGATCTGTTGCAATTGTCCATTATTCCTTCCCTTATTCTTTTTTTCTATACAATGGAAGCGAATCATTCTCTTTCTATATTACCAGGAAGTCTGCTATGCCTGTTGATGCTCTATTTGCTTCTTTTGTTTATTCAACGTTACCGAAACGTATTTCCCCTCTTTCGTCTGCCTGGCATATCAAATAAAAAAATACGTATTTTATTAACTTCTCTCTTTTTACTAGGATATACAGGATATGGTTTTCATTATTTTTTTTATAACTACAATAGGAATGAGCGTATAATGTTAAAAGCCGAACAGTTTGTAAAAAGCAAAGACTGGAGAAGTGTGCTGGAGTATACAAAAAAATATTTAGATACCGGACGTTATAATCAGCTCATTTCTTATTTTCATCATTTGGCACTTTATCATACAGGACAGCTTCCTTATCATTTATTGGATTATCCACAAAAACAGGGAGTCAAGGGACTTTACTTCCCGTGGAACAGTGACAGTCGTGAGAGTGAATACGGACATATTCTTTATGAAGAACTTGGGTATATCAATGAGGCACAACGCTGGGAGTTTGAGTCAATGGTAGTATGGGGAGAAACAGCACCTCACCTTATAAATTTGGCACAATATAACATTGTAAACCACCGCCCGTTAGTGGCACAACGCTTTATTAATAAGCTAAAACAGTCTCTTTTCTATCGAGAGAAAGCTTTGCTACTTGAAAAAATTATAAATGAAGGCAAAGTTCCCGGACTAAGAAATGCATTGGATGGAAAGGTGGATACTCCGGCACGGTTTGCCAATGTCTTGAATATAGGGCCTGAATTGCAATATTTATGTGAGAATGATAGCACCAACAAAATGGCTTTTGAGTATTTAATGAGTAACTTATTACTGAGTAACCATGTGGTTCGTTTTGTGAATAACTTGAAATTCATGTCATCTTTTTCTTATACAAAACTTCCTCGTATTTATGAAGAAGCTCTTTATATTTATAAATTAGGTGTTGGCGAAGAAGAGTTTTCAAAGGTAGGAATAAAAATAAGTCCGGCAACGGAAGAACGGTTTAAACGATATTATAGTCTTGTACAGAGCAAACAGTTAGGCACTTTGCAAAAGGAGTTCGGAAATACGTATTGGTTTTATTTGAATTATATCAGTCCTTATGGTAATAAGGTGATAGCTAATTAATGGGAAATTATATGAAAATACAAAATCTGCTTTACTATACATTAATTATTTTTTTGTCAGGATGTACGCAATATCATCAGGCAGAAAGTATGAGTGACCGATTACCGTTAATTTATCCGGATTATACGGATGTGACTTTCCCTATCAATATTGCACCTCCTAATTTTAGAATTCAGGAGGAAGGAGAGGCTTTCCAGACAGAATTAGGATGCGGAGAGGAAAATTATGACATTCTTATTCAGGATGACGAACCAATAGTCCGTATACCGGAAAGCGAGTGGAAGGTACTGTTGGAGAAAGCTGCCGGCAAAAAAATATATGTCAGAATTACTATTAAGCAGCATGGCAAATGGGTACGTTATTCTGATATTCAGGATAGTATATCCGTTCATGCGATAGATCCTTTTTTAGCGTACCGCCTGCTTTATCCCGGATATGAACTTTGGAATGAAATGGGAATTTATCAACGTGACCTGACAACGTATGAGCAGACTCCTATCGCTGAAAATAGAAATTTTGGGAAGCAATGCATTAACTGTCATACGTTTAACCGAAATTCACCCGATACGATGATGGTTCATGTGCGTGGTAAACAGGGGGGCACTTTAATTTCCCTTAATGGTGAGATGGAAAAAGTCGACCCTAAGCCTGAAGAATACAGGCATGGAGCCACTTATCCTGCCTGGCATCCTTCCGGCAGATATATTGCATTTTCTGCCAATGAGATACAGCAGTTCTTCCATTCCTCAGGACAAAAGCCCATAGAAGTATCTGATTTGGCTGCCGATTTAATGATTTATGATGTACAGACTCACGAAACATTTACTGATTCGTTAGTTTATGGTGAACAATATATGGAAACTTTTCCAACATGGAGTCCTGATGGAAAACAGATTTATTTCTGTCGTGCTGAAGGATATCGTCAAGGAATGTCTTTGGACAGTATCCGGTATGATTTATATCGTATACATTTTGACGCAGAACATTCCAAACTGCATACATTGGAATGTGTCTATAAAGCATCAGCCCTTCGTAAGACTGTCTCTTTTCCGAGAATTTCACCGGATGGCAGGTTCCTTTTATTTACTCAGTCTGATTACGGCAATTTCTCCATCTGGCATCCTGAAAGTGATTTATATCTGCTTAATTTGGCTACAGGTAATATACGAAATATCGCGGAAATAAACAGTGACAATGTGGACAGTTTTCATACCTGGTCTTCAACAGGAAGATGGCTGGTCTTCAGCAGCAAACGTCTGGATGGGTTGTGGGCTCGTCCGTTTTTTGCGCATTTTGATCCCGAGACAGGACATTTTAGTAAGCCTTTCCTATTACCTCAGAAGGAGCCCGATTTTTATGATACCTTTACATATACCTATAACTTGCCGGAATTAATCAAGGCGCCTGTAAAGACTGGCAAAAAATTGTTGGAAACAATAGAAGAACCTATACATCGGGCTAAAGTCAAAAATTAACAGTTCTATTTGAAGAAAGCATATAAAATATTATCTTAATAAGAGTATGGGTTGGTTAATATTGCGATAATGAAAACAAATAGCTAATAATCAATCCATTACTGTTGATTTAGAGCATCCGAACGAGTAATGTACATAAAGTACAGAGCATGGAAAAACAAATAAAAAAAGCAATAATGCCGGACAAGCTACAGGAGACTATCCCTGCATTCGGTATGCAGAAATATTGTTGATATATGCCGAAGCGCATACGCATACTGCCGGATTTGATTCTCAGACACAGGCAGCTCTTAATGAATTGCGTGATCGTTGTGGTATGCCTGATGTTCCGACCAGCTTAAGCAAGGAAGAAGGGTTGGAGCTGATTGCAAACGAACGTCGTATTGAGTTGGCGGCAGAAGGGTTCCGCAGTGACGATATGTATCGTTACAGTGATGAATATTGGAATAAACATATCAACAATGTAGAAATTGCAGCTCCTGATGGTGATAATATTATCACTATGAGTTGGAATCCCCGTATGCACTTGAGACCTATTCCTCAAACTGCAATCGACTTGAATCCGCTTTTGGCTGATGACCAAAATCCCGGTTATTAAAATCCTATAAACGTTTTATATAATAGGGTTGATTATATAAATAAGAAAGCCGGCTGAATGATGAGAAATTCAGTCGGCTTTTTAATTTTATCGGTATGTGCTGACTTTTATAGCATGATGAATTTCACAGCCGCCCAATTATTCTTTTCCCGGTAATGAATAAATTTCATTCCCAGGTTTTCCGCTTTCTCCCGGATGACAGGAATATCCTGTACATAGAATCCGCTCATGTAAAGCTCGGAACCGGCATGCATACAAGCTGCATATTGAGGCATATCCGCCAATAATATATTGCGGTTGATATTGGCGATAATAACATCAAAGGGCTTGCGTCCTTTTAATAAGGAGGCATCTCCCAATTCTACCGTGATATTATTAATCTGATTCAGAATAATATTGTCTTTGGAATTGTTTACACACCAGTCGTCAATGTCGATGGCGGTAACGGGATTGGCTCCGCGCATGGATGCCAGGATAGCGAGGATAGAGGTACCGCATCCCATATCCAGTACAGATTTGTCTTTTAAATCGGCGTCCAGCAGTTCGCTGATGATGGAACTTGTCGTTTCGTGATGTCCTGTTCCGAAAGCCATTTGAGGGTTAATCAATATTTCGTACTCTGTTTTCGGAGTATCCTTGTGAAAAGTACTGTGAATGCAACAACGGTCACCGATAACGATAGGTTGGAAGAAATTCTTTTCCCATTCTTCATTCCAGTTTTTATCTTCGGCCTCTTTTACGGTATATTCTACTTTTGCGTTAGGGATGGGAAATTCCGAAATCATTTCATCCAGTACTTCTTTATTGAACAAGGCTTGTTGGATGTAGGCTTGTATACCGCCTTCACATTCCACAAAACTCTCAAATCCGATATCTCCTGCCAGTGCAGATACTACATCATTTACTGTTTCATTGCAGGGGTGAGTGGTAAAGGTTACTTCTAAATATTTCATATGTCTTTGTTTATTCGATTACTTTACGGAGTAATGCTTCCATTTCATTTTTGAAAATTCCGGCTTCGTGTACTTTCACACCATCCACATAGAAAGTCGGGACATAGTAATAGTCGTATTGGTCGGCTATATCAGGATGTTGTGTTTCCTCTATCATTTCTATTTCTATCGGTTGGAATTCAGGGTACTCTTCTTTCAGCTCTTCGATGTAACGCAATGCCTTTTTGCAAAACGGACATCTTTCCTGATAAAATAATTTCACTGCTTTCATGTGGTTGTTTGTTTTAAGTTTATATACCCTTAAAAAGGGTAGTGGCAAAGATAGGGAGAAAAAATGAGAATAAGAGTAGAATAGGTGTTAATTGCTTTTCTCCTTATACTGTTCGGCATCTATTTATCTTCTTCATTCCGGTCGGATATCAACAGGTAAACTTTGTTCCATGATACAGATTCCTCCGATATTGGTTTTTAGGGGAATATCCGGTTTATTGGAGAATATCTTCGAGTCAATTTGTTGTTTTCCGTCTTTTCTTTGCGTATCTTTGTATGTTTGCAAATGCTTAACCACGAAGGTGGTTAAGTCTGACCACAAGGGTGGTTAAAGTTAGTCACGTCCGTGGTGAAAGTTAACCACCTTCGTGGTTAAGGAATAATTGACTTTAACTAATAAAAGAAGAACAGTATGGCAATACTATTTGATTGGTATGAGAATCCCCAAAGCTCTGAGCAACAGGGAGAAGAGAATGCGTTGCATCCGCGTCTCCGGCTGAATGGGAAGATGAGCACGGCCCAACTCCGTGCCCGTATTCAGAAACGTTGTACGCTGACGGAGACGGACGTGATAGCCGTGCTTGATGCGCTGTCACACGCCATGGGCGAGGAATTGGCAGACGGCAAGCAGGTGCATTTGGACGGCATCGGGTTTTTTCGTCCCAACCTGGTGAGCACCGAGCCGGTGACGGAAAAGACGAAGTACAAGAATACGAAGGTAAAACTGAAGGGGATTGTCTACCGACCCGACCAAGCTTTGTTGGATGAGGTGGGGAGGATAAAGGTGCAACGCACCAAGTTCCCTTTTCATTCGGCCAGACTGACGGTTGGGGAAATAGATGCACTGCTGACGGAGTATTTCGTGACCCATGATTTTGTGCTGCGGAAGAGTTTCCAACTTCTTTGTGGTATGACACAAACCACGGCCAACCGCCATTTACATCGCTTGTGCGAGGAGGGAAAGTTGGAAAATGCGGGACTTCCCAAACAACCGGTTTATAAGCCTGTGAATGGACATTATGTTGTGAATGACTGATTCTTTGTATATTCATTATATTATAAGTATTTAATCGGTTTTTTAAGAAACGATTCCATGTTCTGCTGACAAAGGTAAAATAGGGAAATCCCTACCAACTAATAGGGATTTTCTTTGTTATGGAGTAAAACCTCTGATTATCTTTGTACCGGAAAAGGTAGATAAAATAACAAATAAACAAGTGACGAGTATGAAAAAGATTGTATTGACTTCGCTTATGATGGTGTGCTTGCCTTTCCTGGCAGTGGCACAAAGCGTAGAAGACGACCTTTATTTCATCCCGAAAAAGAAAGCCGAAAAGAAGGAAGAGGTTAAGCAGGAGGTAAAGGTAGCAGTTCCGCAGAAGCAGAACAATACCACTGTCTATGCAGCTCCCGGTTCTACGGTTGTTGTGAAGGATGTAAAAGGCAATATGCGTGATGTGGATGAGTATAACCGTCGTTATACTTCACGGGATAATACGTTCTCGATGGAGAATGATACTTTATATATCGAGGAAAAACCTTTGAATGAGAGAGGTGAATGGGTAAATGGTTTCGAAGGTTCTCAAGATGATTATGAATACGCTATGCGTATCGTTCGCTTCAGAAATCCCCGATATGCTATCCCTGTGAGCAGCCCGTTGTATTGGGATGTGGTTTACGGACTTCCCTCTTGGGATTGGAATGTGTATGATGACGGATTGTATGCATACGTTTTCCCCACTTATACAAATAGATTATGGTGGGATTGGCGCTTTAACTATCTTTACGGACCCGGATGGAGCTTCAGCTGGGGATGGACTTCACCGTGGTATTATAGCAGTTGGTATCCCAATTATTGGTATGGCGGTTACTGGGGTGGCGGCTATTGGGGACACCATCCTTGGCATCATCACCATCATTATCCCGGCTATGGCTGGGGCGGCGGTTATTGGGGCGGCGGACATGGATGGTATGGTTCAAGTGCTCACCGTCCGGGCATTCATGCCGGCAGATATAACAACAATTATAACTCATCACGCCCGAACCGTAATAATTACGTAAATAACTATGGCCGTACTAACAGCAGTTCCTATGTAGGACGCAGTGAAGGCGGACGCACCAGTTCAAGTAGTTATCGTTCGGCTGCTCGTAGAGGTTCCAGTTCGGGAAGAGTAGTTTCCGGTTCAAACAGTTCGAATTCGGTTCGTCCGGGAAGAACGACTTATCGCTCTCGTACCGGAGAAAACATATCAGTCGGTCAGTCGGCAGGTTTACGTAATGAGAATGTTTACACTCGTCCCGAGGCAGGAAGAGGTTCTTCTTACAACAGGCCAAGCAGCACTCGCAGCAGTGTTTCTGGTTCGTCTTCTTATCGGAGAAATTCTGACGGTACGGTAGGTCGCGGAGCATATCGCAGTAACAGCAGTTCTTCTCGCGGTAATTCTTATTCACGGAGAGATTCTTACTCACGGCAGAATTCATCTTCTCGGAATAATATATCAACCTCCAGAAGTAACTCGTCATACCGTAGCAACAGCTCTTCGTCATCTTCACGCAGCAGCTATTCAAGCGGTGGAAGCAGTGTTTCACGAAGCTCCGGTGGCGGCGGTTCACGTTCAAGTGGCGGAGGCTCTCGCAGAAGATAAGAGTTAGAGATTAAACTAGACAGATGATAGAATTAAATAGACTTGGTATATGAAAAATAAAGTAATATTAACCGCTTGTGCGTTGCTGGCAATGGCAACGGCAGGTGCACAAAATGCATACGATGCCGAGCGGTTGCTTGGTAATGATTTGAACGGAACAGCTCGTTTTGTGGGTATGGGTGGTGCAATGGGCGCTTTGGGCGGCGATATGTCTGTGATGGGCACGAACCCTGCCGGTATCGGCATCTATCGCAGCAATGATGTTGCATTGTCTTTCGGTTTTAATAATACGGCAGCGAAGAGTAATTTTTATGGCACATCGATGAAGGAAGACCGGACACGCGCTTCTTTCGACCAAATCGGTTTTGTATATAGCAATAAGATTGGCAATAATACTTCTCTGCGTTTTGTGAATTTTGGGTTCAATTATCATAAGAGCAAGAATTTCAATCGTTTGTTCTCGATGGGAGGAATATTGGATAACGGTCTCTCGCAGAGTTGGCAATTGGCGGAACTGATGGACATAGGAATGGAAGGAGTAGGGGTTACCGGACCTGAATCGTTTCAGGATAAGATTATCCGTGTGGACAATCCTTATGCAAAATATTGGAATAAGTTGCCGGTGCTGGGAGTCTTGGGTGCCCAGACCGGTGTGGTGGACTGGCCGACCGGACAGGATAGAGTAATGGGTTGGAATTGTTATAGCAATAATTTCTTCAGCAAGGAGACCGGCGGTATCAGTCAATATGATTTCAATGTATCTTTCAATATCGAAGATAGAGTGTACTTGGGAGCTACTCTGGGAGTATATGATGTCAGCTATAATCGTTTCTCTTCTTATACGGAAGATTTGAATGATGATTTCGGTAAAGAAAACGGTGGTTATACCTTGGATAATTATTATACTTTGGACGGAACCGGTATTGATTTGAAACTGGGTGTGATTGTCCGGCCTTTCGAAAGTTCGCCTTTCCGTTTGGGCTTTGCCGTACATACTCCCACATGGTATGATTTGAGAGAGAGCTATAATGCCAATTTATCTTCAAATATTGATTATTATGGAGAGGCGTACAATCAGAATCTTGGTGATTTCTTGATTGGACGTGATTATGATTATCTCACTTATGATTATAATCTGACTACACCGTGGAAGTTTAATGTCAGCGCAGGTACTACTGTCGGAGGTTTGGTAGCTATCGGAGCAGAATATGAATATCAGGATTATTCTTCCAGTAAATTGGAGGATGTGGATGGTTATCCGCTGGGCGACCAGTCAAGTGTGGACGATTATCTGAAAGGTGTTCACAATCTGCGTGTAGGTATGGAAACGCGTATTGTTCCCGAGTTTAGCATTCGTGCCGGATATAACTACACATCGGCAGCTTTTGCTAAGGATTCTTATAACGCACTGGCTTTGTATAGCACACATACCGATTATAACAATACGGAGTCAAAGAATACGTTTACTTTCGGTTTAGGTTATCGCGGAAGCGTGATATATGCCGATTTAGCTTATAAATATGATATGTATAAGTCTAAGTTTTATCCTTTTGATGATGTGGAGCTGAAAGCCGCACAGGTGGATAACTCACGTCATCAGTTGTTGTTCACTGTAGGAGCACGTTTTTAATGGATTTATTGTGAGTCTAATATAGTTAAATTTAATGCGAATGTATCAGGAGCGAAGCTTGCTCTTGATACATTTTTTTTGTAGGATGTTGTGGTTAAAGGGAAAAGCTGTCTAATTCTTTTGTTGTTTTTGCATTATTGCTTTATATAATAAGATTGATTCCTGTGCAGTTTGCATTGAGGGGGTTGCTTGAGAAAGATTCTGTAACGCAAGGGGATATATGATTGTTTCTTTGCTATTTGATTAAAAGAGGATTATTAACGTGTCATTATTTATGACGGTATTCTTTCTTTTTCCAGAAGTTGAGTCCGACATATACACGTAGTGTTCCGAAAGTGTTAGTCAGTGAAAAATCTTCTTTCCGATAATCGTAGGTGTGCATGACCAGTGCGGCACCTGCGAAGTATTTGCTGTTGTTATAGACTATGGAGGCACGGGTAATCAAATCGAAATTGATATCTTTTATCCAGTGGGTATGGGGTTGGGGAGTATCGTTTATCTTTGATTTCTTATAGGCAATGGCGGGAAGGAGTGAAAGATTGGATACCCAGTTCTTGGCAAAGACCCAGTTATAGCCGTAGCCCAGACAAAGGCTGTAATCCGAATATTTCACTTTCTTGAAAAGTAAAGCATTGTGTAACTGATCACGCATCTCGGTCGGTAATTTATCATAATCAAAAGAAATATTATGCTGTGAGTAAGAGAATCCTGCCATTAAAGAACCGGCACTTTTCCTTTGGTTTGTAGATTGGCTGTAAGCGGCAGGGTAGGAAAATCGTTTGTAATTGAATATCCAGTAAGCGTTCAACCCCTTGATTTTACTTTGAAAGCCGTTGAAGTCCATATTTTTGGTCGGGGTATTTAATTGGAAGCCATTGTACGAGCGTATCTTGAAATCGCTTCCCGTTTTTCTCCAATACAGGTCTACTCCGAATTTGGAACTGTAGAGGTTTAATGCCATTTCTGTTTTCTTGGCTTTATTTTTATGTCCGCCGAATATGTCTTTTACATCAAAAGAGTATCCCAAAAATATCCAGCGCCAACCAAAATAAACTCCTAATTTGAAGTTGGCATTCGGTGAGAAACTTATGCTTTGTTCACCGTTGTTGCTGTTGCTTCCCAATCGGTAATATTCATACCAACTGCTGTGTTCCAGCATAAACGCCAGATTATAAAGGTTGGGGGAGATGAAAGTGGTGTCGACAGCATTGAACTCTTTTCCTACCTTTCTGATTTTCCGCCCCGTATGACGCACCGTAGTGGCAATACCATCTGTCAGATTGACAAGAACGCCTTTACTGTTTTGCGCTGTTGTATCCTTCTTTATCTCTTCTTGTGCGGAAGCATTCAGGATATAAAGAAAGAAGCTGAGCAGCAAACAGATTTTCCGGGCGTTCGTCATAAATGTGATGTTAGAGTTTATTTAAAATACGATCCATTACCCAGTTTGTGGGAGTGGCACTGATTCCGTCACAGGTACAGATTGCTTTTCCTTGCAGATGTTCTACCACAGCCTTGATGAGAGGCAGTTGTACATGAGGGGGATTTTCGGGCAGGAATTCTTCACGGCCTCTTTCTGTGTGGAGGGCAATAGGTTCGTAAGTGAAGACAGAGAAACAAATCATTCCTTTGTCGCCAATGATTTCGATGCGGTCTTCTTTGGCAGATTCATGTGCCACAAAGCACCATGAGCCGGAACCGGGCAGACCGGAATCAAATTTGAAACAGGCACTGATGGTGTCTTCTGCCTGATACAGACCACCTCGGTTACTTTTATATCCTTCTGCTTCAAGTATGCAGCCGAACATATCTTGTAATAAATCCAATTGATGAGGGGCAAGGTCGTAAAAATAACCGCCTCCCGCAATGTCCGCCTGTACGCGCCAAGGAAGGTTTGTACTGTTATAATCGAGATTACGTGGTGGTTGGGCAAAACGAATTTGTATATTGATTACGTTGCCGATTTCTCCGTTCTCTACCATTTGACGCACTTTCTGAAAATAAGGAAGGTAGCGGCGATAGTAAGCTACAAAACACGGAACTCCTGTTTCCTGCGAGATGCGGTTGATGCGGGCACAATCTTCATAGCTGGCTGCCATTGGTTTCTCAATATAGACAGGTTTTCCGGCTTTCATTGCCATGATGGCAAAGGTGGCATGGGAAGAGGGGGGCGTAGCGATGTAGACAGCATTTACGTCTTCATCACCAATGAGTTGTTGTACGTCGGTATACCAACGTGGGATATTGTGTCTTTTGGCGTATGATTCTGCTTTTTCTTTGTTGCGGCTCATCACAGCCACTACTTGAGAGCCTTCAATCATGGCGAAGGCGGGTCCACTCTTTTTCTCGGTTACTTCACCGCAACCGATAAAACCCCATTTAACTGTTTTCAGTCTGTTCATTACTATAATATTTTCGTCATTTCTCCTGAAATGACAACAATTCAGATTGCAAATATATTAAGATTTTGCAATTTAAACCGTATAAAAAATCACTTATTATAGTATTTCTTTTGTAGTTCTCTGAATTCGGGAGTTAGGGTATAGGTGTCGAGCCATGCATTCAGACTGTCCAGCAAGATGGGAGAATGTTTGCTTACTCCCCATGAATAAAACTGGGTAAAACTGATGGCTGTCTTTATATCCAGTTGCGGAAAATCATTGATGGAAGCTTGGGCGATGCTTTCATCACATACTGTGTAGTCTATATCTCCGTGAGCCACCATTGCCAGCAGTTGCTCAGGACCATATTTTTCTACTTCTTGAATGTAAATAGTGTCTCCGATTTCGTTGCTCAAATTATGGATGCGGAGCAGGACCGGTGATCCCTTGACTACGTGAAGGGTTTTGCGTGCCAGTTCTAATTGGCTGTGAATATACATACTGTCATTTTCCTGTTCGGGCTTGCGCTGCACCAACACTTGCTTGTTGAGAAGGATGGGGTGGGTGAACAGCAATGAGTCTTTCGATTCGCTGGTTACTATGGTGCTGTTTGCCAGTATGTCGTATTTTCCGGTTAATATGCCTTCCTGTCTTTTTTCAAAACTCATTTCCGGAATAATTTCGGGTGTCAGTCCTTTACTGCGGGCAAACGCATTCAATAATTCATAATGAAAACCGCTCACAGTATCCCCATCGGCAAAATAACTGATGGAATTATATTCTGTCACAGCTCGCAGGATTCCCGATTCAACGATAGTCTGATAGTCTCGGGGGTTACCCTTTTCTTTGTCTTTTCCGGGAAAGAAGAGAGTATAGAGGGTAACAGCCACAATTCCCATTATGATATATTTCAAATATCTCTTCATCACTGCCGTTAATCAAAGAAATTCCATGAAAGTCCGAACTTAATGGTTCTTGGGTTGATAGGATAATGAGGTGCGAGGAAGTATCTTGAACTTCCCGAACCTTGATTGATATGATACATCATCACAAAGAAACGGGTACGCTTCAAATGTAGATTGGCATATACATTAACGATGGGATAAGAACCGATTTCAATTTTGTCTTCGGGATTCTGATTATAGAATTGACCGATGGCAGGAGAATAGTCCGGCGCATAATACTTCGTGAAATAACGCACATCGGCTCCCAGTTCCAGTTGGAGCACTTTCTTGGCAAGTCCTGTTTTGATATATAGATTGCCATACATGGATAGCTCCGGCAAAGGTAGTATATCTTGTTTGCTCGATTTCTGATAAGCTACTTCACCGTCCAGATGAAGGATACCGAATTTTAATTTTTGCTGCAGAACGGCACTTAATACTTGAATATTTCCGGTGTATTGCTCTACGGCGGCATTATTCTTAAAAGAAAGAATCTTGCCTTCATTGTCTTTTACGGGGACACTGGTATTGGCAAGGTAGGTGTAGTTCTTGATATTTTCTACACCGGCACGCAAAGTTGTTCCCCATTTATCGAAACTTAGCTTGCCTTCCAGTCGGGTACGCATGATTTTGGACAAGTCATCATTGTTCCACCAGTAATGTTTAGAATGGAAGTGTCTGAAATAGAAGACCGGATTCTGGTTTTTGATAAATGCATTGGCTTCCAACCGAATGGTATCGCCAAATAGAGGTATATTTAAATCTCCATTGCCTTCAATATTGAATTGTCCGGCATCCTCACCTGCAATAGCCAGTTCTCCTAAGATGTTATAGTGTAGCAGCTTACCTTGACGTTTGGATAACTCGCCTCCAATGGACAGCACGCTTTCTTTATAATGTCCCAAACGGCGTTCTTTGGGAACATCTGTTGTATCTGTCAATGTAAAGTTGCGGTATTCATAACTCATAAAAGCGGTGAGACCTGCCTTAGCCCATTTGTTAAATCCTTCGTGCAGTGATATGCCGATGGTATTTTTGATGGAAGAGCGTCGGGTCTTATCAATAGAGTCGTTGCCCAAGTAATTGTGCTCAAAATATTTCTGATTCTGTTCGTCATCATAAGAGATGTATTTGCGTCCGTTCAGGTCGACTTGCAAGGTATGGATGAAGCTGGTAACAGGAACGAATTCTTGGATAATTCTTACAGAATCTTTAGTTACGCTGTCTGTTTTTTCTTTGTGAAAACCAAGGTTGTAACGCTGGGTCATAAATACGTGATAGCTGGTATTATGATTCCATACTTTGTTCAAGTTGGTGGGGATGTCGTACGATTTGTATTCCTTTTTTCCTTCTGCCATGTCCAAAGGATTGGTGATGTAACGGTCGTCGGCAATACCGCCGTTTTCAGCCATTTTCAGGTTGTCATTGTTGAATATAAAGTGCATGTTGTATTTGTCTCCCCGATAGCTGGCAAACAATCCTCCGTTGAAGAATGCTGTGGATTGGCTGGCATAGAGACCGCGTCCGTAGAGATAATCAATATAAAAACCGACACCGAATCGCTTGTTGGCATTGATGGCAAAGTAGGATTTGAAACGCTCTTCACCGTTACGGCTATCGAAAGTTTTATAATAGCTCAGGTTGGTAAAGGGAGAAAGCGTATTGGTAAATATGATATCTTCCGGGCGGAGTACGGTAAGGTCGTATGGATCGGTAAAAAAGAACTGACTGGCATCCCGACGGTCGAAAAAAAGACGCGACAGGCGGGGAGAGCCTAAGTTGCCCAAGTAGTTATATTGTCCGGTCATGCCTCCGGTGTCGTTTGTGTTCTGGAAAGCGTGTGTAAGGGTATCTACCGGTACGAAGGTCACATTACCGAACCGGCTGTCTATTTTCCATGAATAAAGCCCGATGGGAATTGTGTTTGCATCGATCACGGCAGTTGTATCTATAGGGTTACCATTACGGTCACGCTGCCCCATGCTTAATCCGCTGGCAGAAGAACCGAAGTTATTATTCAGTGTGTTTTGTGCCTGCAACATCACTTGGCTGCACAGAAACATTAATAGAATGAGTGAGAATATTCTTTTCATAACGCCCGCAAAGATACAATATAAAAATAAAAGGAAGCGCTTTTCCACTGTGGAAAGTTCTTCCTTTTATTATTCGTTTAGAGTTATTTTAACTTACTGAGGCTTAATAATCTCCATTCCGATGTGAATTGCTTCTTCGTTTACGGGGATAAGGTGGTGGTGGCGCTCGGGCAATGTCTTGCGTAACGCTTTCAGTACACTTTCAATAGCTACCACCGGACGCAGTTTCAATAATCCTCCCAAAACAATCATATTGAATGTTTTGGCAATGCCGCGTTCATTGGCTGCATCCATAGCGTCGATGCGGTAAATCTGAATGTCTTTACGGGTTGGTGGTTCGATAATACCATATCCGTCGTAAATCAGAATACCTCCCGGTTTTACTTTGTTTTCAAACTTAGCCAATGAAGGCTGATTCAGTATGATGGCTGTATCATATTGGCTGAGAATGGGAGAGGAGATGCGTTCATCGCTGACGATAACTGTAACGTTGGCAGTTCCTCCTCGTTGTTCGGGACCGTATGCCGGCATCCAGGTTACCTCCTTGTTTTCCATCAGTCCTGAGTAAGCCAATATCTTACCCATTGACAATACGCCCTGACCGCCAAATCCTGCTATAATTATTTCCTGTTTCATCACTTTTGTTTTTTTATTCTTTATCTTTCAAATCGCCCAACGGATAGAAGGGGAACATGTGTTCCACCATCCAGTCATTGGATGCTTGTGGTGTCATCTTCCAGCCTGAGTTACAGGTGGAAACGATTTCTACCAGATTGGAACCTTTTCCGTTCATCGAGTTCTCGAAAGCTTTGCGGATGGCTTTCTTTGCCTTGCGGATAGCGGCAACTGTATGAACAGCCTGACGGGTGACGTATGCTGTACCCTCCAGTGTGGCGGCTATTTCGGTCATTTTCAATGGATAACCGTGGATGGTTACGTCGCGACCGTAAGGACAGGTTGCGGTTTTCATGCCGATTAGTGTGGTCGGAGCCATTTGACCGCCGGTCATACCGTAAATAGCGTTATTGATAAAGATAATGGTAATGTTTTCGCCTCTGTTTAGCGCGTGGATGGTTTCGGCTGTACCGATACATGCCAGGTCGCCGTCACCCTGATAAGTGAATACCAGACGGTCGGGCCATAAACGCTTCACGGCAGTAGCAACGGCAGGTGCACGTCCGTGAGCAGCTTCCTGCCAGTCAATGTCCAGATAGTTATATGCAAATACGGCACATCCCACCGGTGATATGCCGACGGTCTTGTCCTCCATGCCCATTTCTTCGATTACTTCGGCTATCAGCTTATGAACCACACCGTGGCTGCATCCGGGACAGTAGTGCATCGGATTGTCGTTCATTAGCGTTGGTTTTTTATAAACCAGGTTTTCGGGTTTTATGATTTCTTCTCTTGTCATATTTTCTCCTCCTATCGCTTAACACATGAACCGTAAAAAGAACTCTATCAGCTTGGTAAAGATAGCTGCGGCACAAACATAAATGAATACTTTAAAGTCACTGACAAAGAAGTAAGTAAGAACAGCTGCCAGTGCCAATACCATGAATATGATATTCAATATGTTTCTAATCAGATTCGTGTTCATACGTTTATTATTTAATAATTTTTTCTTTGAGCGCAGTAACTACTTCATCCGGGTCGGGAACGATACCTCCCAAGCGTCCGAAGTATTCGACGGGCACTTTACATTCTACTGCCAGACGAACATCTTCCACCATTTGTCCGGCATTCAGTTCCACGGTGAGGATACCTTTTACTTGGCGGCTGCGTTCGGCGATTGCTTTAGATGGGAACGGCCACAATGTAATAGGACGGAGCAAACCTACTTTGATACCTTCTGCGCGTGCTTCCTCCATTGCTTTTTGAGCAATGCGGGCACATGAGCCAAAAGCCACAATCAGATACTCGGCATCATCGCAATGAATTTCTTCATAGCGTACTTCTTTTTCTTCTATTTCAGCATATTTTTGTTGGAGATGGATATTGCGTTTTTCCATTTCGGCAGGATCCAATTCCAGTGAAGTTACAATGTTGGGACCTCGGTGTTTGAGCTTGCCGAAGGTTGCCCATGGGCAACGTGCCATAACTTCTTCGTTGGTGAGGCGCGGACGCTGTTCGGGTAATACCACTTTTTCCATCATTTGTCCGATAACACCATCTGCCAAAATGATGGCAGGGTTGCGGTATTTGAATGCCAAATCGAAGGCCAGACCTACGAAATCAGCCATTTCCTGTACTGATGCCGGTGCGAGAGCTATCAGGCGATAGTCACCGTGTCCTCCTCCTTTTACTGTCTGGAAGTAGTCTGCCTGGCTGGGCTGGATGGTTCCCAAGCCGGGACCTCCACGCATGACATTCACAATTAAACAAGGGAGTTCGGCTCCTGCAATGTACGAAATGCCTTCTTGTTTCAAGCTCACACCGGGGCTTGAAGAAGAGGTCATTACCATTTTTCCGCTGGCTGCACCTCCGTATACCATATTGATAGCTGCTACTTCGCTTTCGGCCTGAAGCACTACCATACCGGTAGTTTCCCAAGGTTTTTCGTCGGCAAGAGTTTCCAATATTTCCGATTGGGGGGTGATGGGATAGCCGAAATAGCCGTCCACTCCGAAGCGGATGGCGGCATGGGCTATGGCTTCATTTCCCTTCATTAAAACGACTTCTTCTGCCATATGTTTCTTTATTTTATTGTTGTTTTACTTTATATACACTGATGCATCCGTCGGGACACACTGTAGCACAAGACGCACAGCCGTTGCAAGTATCTTCCAATACTTGTTGGGCAAACGTATATCCTTTTTTATTCACTTCTTTGGCGGTGAGCGATATTACATGTAGCGGACATGCCACTACGCAGAGATTGCAGCCTTTGCAACGTTCTGTGTCGACTACAATTGCACCTTTAATTTTTGCCATAGGGTTAGTTATTATTGATTATACATGTCTTTATTATAGAAATTAAGAATATCCATCAGCATGGTGTGTGCCTGGACTGCCGGACTTTCAGGGTTTCGTTCGATGGCTTCCAGATAGTTATTCAGAGCTTGTTGCCAATCACCTTTTTTGCGATAGGCATTGCCCAGCAAATAATAGGCTTCATCTTTGGAACCCTGATGGTTTCCGATGAAATTAGTTAGCGCGTTAATCGCTGTATCTGTTTCTCCTCGTTCTATAAGTTTCTTTATGTCTGATAATTGCTTTGCCATTGCTTATGGTAATAATCTTGTTGCATACAAAGATACTCTTTATTTGTAATTAACAGGAAGTTTAGAGTAGAAAAAACGAACTTTCTGCTAAATTCATTTAAAACTTTATGTCCGCGAAACGGGTGGATATGTTATTTTGTTTTTCCTAATGATTTGATTATGATAGAAATAGTTTCAAATGAAACCATTGATCTCCGGTTCTGTTATTTATTCTTAAAGAAAACAATTGTCCCACGGCTATGGAGAGGAGTCTCTCAGAGTCGTGGGACGATGAATCGGTCGGACATGACATATCCGACTGTTTTTATTTCGGTAAACTTTATTTTATGATTTCACCTACATACATATTATATGTTTTCTGTCCATCGTTGTTCGGATTCATTTTTTTCGCTTCTTCACCGGTGATATTCTGTTGCATCAGTTTTTTGCATTTGACCACTACGGATGGCTTGTTGTTTCCTTGCATATAGAAAGAAACTGTATAGCTGTCGCTTTGTGACAAAAGCATATTTCCCATTGTTTTTTGCGTGTCGATGAGACAGAATGCTACGTCTTTGCCGAATAGCTTTCCAAATCCGCCCCAACATTCTTTGCCGATTTCAAATTGTTCGTCGTTGCCTGCGGTGATGGTCATACGGACAGCGGCTTGTATTTGTGCATCAATGTTTTGGGTCGTTGGTGCAGTAGGAGCAACAGGTGCAGTAGGAGCAACAGGTGCAACAGGTGCGATGGGGGCTATGGGGGCTACCGGTGCCGTGGGCTGTATATTGGCAGTGTTGGATTGTGTTACGGTTACGCCCGGAGTAGCCACAGTTACAGCCGGAGTCGGAGTAACAGGAGCCGGTTGCAATCCCAAAGCAATCATTCTGTTACCTAATGATGACTGGATAGATTTGAACAGTTCATCTTTCAGGTCAATTGTTTTTCTTCTGAATTTACCGCAGATGGGTGCCAGTTTGGTTTTTGACTTGTTAAGTGCCATATCGTCAGTAATCCATTCTTCGGCAGCATATTTTTCACCGCCGTCACGGGCTTCATCGTACCAATAGCGAATACGTGTCATTTCCAAATCGCATTTGCCTGGTTTGCAGGTCATAAGGAGCTGGTAATAAATGCGTGTTCTGTCTAATGACAATGCTGAAGAGGTGAATACCAGATATTCTTCTCCACCGGCTGCTATCGTACCCTCTTCTTTATTGGTATAAAGAACCCGGGCATTAAGTTTGCCTTCGGGCTTGAAGTATGTATTGGCCCAGTCAAGCAATGCATCATACAATTGTTCTTGTGAGAGGGCAGGAACTTGCATTTCTGTAGTAAAAGAAACTTTTCCATCAACAACGGGAATAGCTCCCGCCAAATATTTCTCATCGGTTTGTGCCTTGGCTAATAAAGGCAGACAGATGAGTACTGAAAGTAGAAACTTCTTCATAGTAATAATATTAATTGTTTTTAATAGTAAGCAAAGATAGAAATAAAAAAAAAGAGAAGCTATAAAGCCTCTCTTTTTTTACTTTTATTATTATAGAGTGAAATTTACTTCACAGGTATCTTCTCTATACGTTTTTGATGGCGTCCGCCTTCGAAATCGGTTGAGAAGAATTCGTTCATGATTTTGTCTGCCATTTCATTGTCGATGAAACGTCCCGGCATTACCAGAACATTGGCATCATTGTGTTGGCGTGCAAGATGAGCAATCTCGGGCATCCAGCACAATGCGGCACGAATACCTTGATGCTTGTTCAATGTCATGCTGATACCTTCACCACTACCACAGATAGCAATACCCGGATAACATTCTCCGGCTTCGACTGCCAGTGCCAGCGGGTGTGCAAAATCAGGGTAGTCACAACTGTCTGTGCTGTATGTACCAAAGTCTTCAAACGGATAGTTCTTGGCCTTCAGCCAAGTTTTTACATATTCTTTCAATTCAAATCCGGCGTGGTCGGATGCCAAACCTATTTTTTTCATGCCAGCATTTCTTTTACCTGGTTATACACATTCTGTGCCGTGAAGCCCAGTTTTTCATCCAATACTTTATAAGGAGCAGAGAATCCGAATGATTCTAATCCCCATACTTTACCATTTGCACCAACCAAACCTTGGAGATTGACAGGCAGACCGGCTGTCAGACCGAATACTTTGGCATCGGCAGGGATTACGCTGTTTTGATATTCTTTGCTCTGATTGCGGAACAGACCTTCTGAGGGCACTGAGACAATGCGTACTTTGACACCGTCTTTGCGTAGTAGTTCAGCACCTGCCACCAAAGTAGATACTTCGGAACCGGATGCTACAAGAATTACATCGGGGTCAGTATCTGAACCGGCAACAATGTAAGCACCTTTTTCTACTTGACTGTAGTTGTTGCCTGTGGGCAGGTTGTTGATGTTCTGACGTGAGAAGATCAATGCTGTTGGAGTAGAGGTATTTTCCATAGCCAGTTTCCATGCAACGGTTGTTTCTTCTACATCAGCCGGACGGAGTACCAACATGGAGTTATGTCCTTTGTGGTTCTTCAATTTTTCCATTAGGCGGATTTGTGCTTCCTGTTCTACCGGTTCGTGGGTAGGTCCGTCTTCACCTACGCGGAAAGCATCGTGTGACCAGATGAATTTAATGGGGAGTTCCATTAAAGCTGCCATACGAATAGCCGGTTTCATGTAGTCTGAGAAGACAAAGAAAGTAGCACATGCGGCGATGATACCACCATGCAGAACCATACCCAAACAGCAGCATGCCATGGTTAGCTCGGATACGCCTGCTTGTAAAAAAGCACCGCTGAAGTCACCGTAAGTGAATGCATGGGTTTTCTTTAGAAATCCGTCTGTCTTGTCAGAGTTGGATAAGTCGGCAGAAGAAACAATCATATTTTCTACTTCGGTAGCCAATACTCCGAGAACAGTAGCTGATGCGGCGCGGGTAGCGGCATTGGCTTTCTGTTCGATAGCATTCCAATCGATTTGGGGAATTTTTCCGGAGAACCAGAAATCCATTTTAGCTGCCAATTCGGGATTTGCTTTTGTCCATTCGGCCTTGTATGCATATCGTTCGGCAACAATTTTCTTCAATTCTTCTTTGCGTTTGGCATAGAGCTCTTTTACTTCAGTAAAAATCTGGAATGGATTTTCAAGGTCGCCACCCAAATTTTTGATGGTATTGATATATGCCTCACCACCCAAAGGAGCACCGTGAGTACCGCAGTTGCGTTCATAGCTTGAGTTATCCGCTTTACGTGCACCTTTACCCATAACAGTTTTACCGATAATCAACGTCGGTTGTCCGGTTACAGCTTTGGCTTCAGTCAATGCAGCACGGATAGCATCAGGGTCATTGCCGTCAATGGTCATTACTTTCCAGTGCCATGCTTCATATTTTTTAGCAACATCTTCGCTGGTAACAGCATCCGTTTCAGTAGAAAGCTGAATATCGTTTGAATCGTAGAACATAATGAGGTTGTCCAAGCCTAAGTGACCTGCCAAACGACCTGCTCCCTGAGAAATTTCTTCCTGGATGCCACCATCGGAGATGTAAGCATATATAGTCTGATTCATCACGTCTCCCAAACGGGCTTTCAAGAACTTGGCTGCGATGGCTGCACCTACCGCAAATGTATGTCCTTGTCCCAAAGGACCGGATGTATTCTCAATACCACGCATAATATTCACTTCGGGATGTCCCGGAGTGGGGCTTCCCCATTGGCGGAATTCTTTTAGTTCATCTATAGTGAACTTGCCACTCATAGCTAATACGGAGTAAAGCATCGGTGACATGTGGCCCGGGTCAAGGAAGAAGCGGTCACGACCTTCCCAACACGGATTTTCCGGGTCATATACTAAGAACTCTGAAAAGAGTACGTTTATGAAATCAGCGCCACCCATGGCACCGCCGGGGTGACCGGAGTTGGCTTTCTCTACCATCGCTGCGGCTAAAATACGGATATTATCAGCTGCGCGATTCATTAGTTTCTTATCATTCATAGCGTAAAATGTTATTTATGGTGCAAAGATAATTAAATCTTTGATAATGTCATTCCTAACTCTATGAAGAATATTCTATAGAATATATTTTCATATTTCGGTTTAACAAACTTGTATGGTTTATGGTTTGTTTCCTTTATAAAAGTTCCAGCAATTGTTTTTTTACCGTATCTACTCCCGGGAAGCCGGTAAACTTATTTTTGATGCCTCCTTCTTTGTCAATAATCATATAAGTGGGCACTCCCTGAATGCTGAATTGTTTGTTGATGTAAGCCCATTGTGCATTGGTGAGGCGATAATGTTCTCCATGGATGTCTGAAATCATGTTCTCCCATGTTTCTTTTGGTGAGTTCTCACCGGCAATGAATAAATATACTATGTCCTTGTCTGCCAATTCTTCTTTCATTGGTTTCATATCTTTCATTGCTTTTTGGCAGGGGCCGCACCAAGTTGCCCAAAAATCTACCAGCATGACTTTTCCTCTGAATTTGGAAATGATGGAAGCGAATAAATCTTCATTTGCTACTTCGCCGGTTTCGTTGATGGTGAAGCCCGTTTTCTTTTTATTGGCTTCAATCGTTTCTATCAGCTTATTATTCATCGAAGTCAGTTTTTCCAGATAGTAAGGGTTTTCCATCAGGCGAATTTCCTGAAAATCGGTTTCAGTCAACGGACGGAAGTCGGTGATTTTTTCGGCATATTTCATAGCTTTGCGTATATCAAAGAAAAGGCCTTTATCAGCACCCATATAGTTGGTTACTACTTTCATGCCGGCTTCTCGTACTTTCTTGCTGTATTCCATGAACAGCGGGTCATATTTCTTTCTCAAGTCTTGCATCTTTCCGGCTAATGCTTTGGCGCTTTTTCCTGCATCAATACTGTCTTTATATGCTTTGATGACTGCTGCATCTTCGGCTGAAGTCCGGTCTGACGAAATAATATAGCTGAATATGTCTTTCATATTGCCATCCAAAGGGACACGTATTTCATAGCCTAAATATTTTAGCATTCTGGAATAGCCGTTGCAGTAAAGCATTTCATTGCTGTTCAGTGCTCCTATGGTTCTTATATAGTCATAATAATTGGTGGGCAGGTCGGGGGCTTTATAGCTTTTGAATGCTTCTCTTTCGGGTAGTCCGCTATAATATATATATGCATTCATCAGATTTGAGTTGATACTGTTGAGTGCTGCGGTACATTGAAATTTATTGTCTATCAGCAATAATTGGCGGGATGCATTATCCAGTTCTTTGGCATTTTGTATGATTGAATTTCTGTTTTGGTATTTGTTCAGGCAATAGGCTTTATATTCTTCTGCCGACATATTATATATTTCTTTTAGAAAATCTTTTCCTTCCCATTCGGTTGCCCATTTGCTGTTCAGGGTTTTGTTGAGTTGCGCCATTGTGCCTGAGAAATATAGTTTCTCTCCTTCCGGTTTGTTCTGTTTCAATAATTTGCTTTGTGAACGGCTGATTTCCCGTAAATTAATGATTATTTTGGTGTCTTCTCCGGGAGTCATAAACAATGTACTGATTTTCTCTCTTCCCATCACTAAATCAAGGCTGGTCGGAGCAGAGAGGTCGATTGCTGTGCAGAAGCTGCCGTCTTCTTTGATTTCTATGGGAATTTCGTTTTCATTACCGGTCAATAACTCACAAAGGTAGGCATTTAGGTTGAGTTGATAGTTATGTTTATAGTCCAAAAGTTTTCCACTCAGTGTAGCCTTTCCCATTGTCAATTGAGGAGCCGGTAATATTTCTACGGCATTTGTTTTTTGTTTTACCTCTTCCGGTAACACTAATTCGGGTAATTTCCCATTTAAAGAAATTCCCCATATTTTGAAGCAGTCTTCGCAGTCACTTTCTATAAAGTCTATCGTTTTTACGGTAGCCGGCAGGGTAGGAAATATCAGACTGAAAGTAGCCTCACCGCTGTCGGGCATCCAAAATTCTTTGTCAAGGGTGATGCCACTGCCCGAACGGATGGGGTATTTTTTACCGTTATCAGCTAACAGATAGCTTTCTCCGCTGATTCTAATCCAATTGTGTGGGCGATAATATGCTTTGATATCCAAAACGGTAGCGGTGTCGGAAAGTGTGATTTGGTTGATCTCCACTGTGGATGTGTTGCGAACAATAAACGGAGGCTGGTTGACTTTACGTTCTTGGGCTTGTATGGAACATAAGGTTCCCAAAGCCAATAATAATGTGCATAAGGTTTTCATAATATAGTTTTGTTTTGGAAAAAAGCCGCCATTGATTTTTGATTGGTCAATGGCGGCTGATTAAGTTTATTTTGACTTTTGTGTTAAGTTCACATATCTGTGAGTTTAGATCAATTTACGAGAACCGTCGCTGATAACTACATCGTAAACTTTCGGACTGCGACCAAATTTTTCTTTGAATCTTTCTTTTGCAGTAGTGATGAATGTTTCATAAAGTTCATTCTTCACTAAGTTGATAGTACATCCGCCGAAGCCACCGCCCATAACACGTGAGCCGGTAACGCCACAATCGAATGCGATATCATTTAAAAAGTCAAGTTCTTCGCAGCTAACTTCATATAATTTGCTCATGCCATTGTGTGTTTCATACATTTTCTGGCCGACAGTTTCATAATCACCTCTTTCCAATGCATCACAAACATCAAGTACACGTTGGATTTCTTCGATGACATATTCTGCGCGCATGTAATCTTCTTCGCTGATATCAGCTTTAGCTTCCTGCAACATTTCCATTGTACAATCACGTAAAAACTCTACATGTGGATGTTTCTTTTGAATAGCGGCAACAGCAGCTTCGCAGCTCTGACGACGCTTGTTGTATGCAGATGATGCCAACTCGTGCTTAACTACGGAGTCTACCAATACTAAACGATACCCTTCCGGTTTGAATGGGAAATATTGGTATTCCAATGAACGGCAATCCAAACGGATTAAGCTACCTGCTTTACCGAATACAGAAGCAAACTGGTCCATGATACCGCAGTTTACGCCACAATAATTGTGTTCAGTTGCCTGACCTATTTTAGCTAATTCGAATTTATCTATCTTGTTGTCGCCAAACAAATCGTTGATAGCATAAGCATATGTGCTTTCCAGTGCAGCCGATGAAGACATACCGGCACCCAAAGGCACATCACCTGCAAATGCAGTATCAAAGCCTTTTACGTTTACACCGCGCTTAATCATCTCACGGCAAACTCCGAAGATGTATCTTGCCCAGCTGGCTTTTGGAGCATCTTCTTCGTTCAAACCGAATTCTACATAGTCTTTCAGGTCGATAGAGTAAGCGCGTACTTTATCTGTTCCGTTAGGTTTGATTTCAGCAATCATACCTTTATCTACAGCACCCGGAAATACGAAACCACCGTTATAATCGGTGTGCTCACCAATGAGGTTGATACGACCGGGTGAAGCATATACTGAACCTGTTGTGCCATCAAAATGTTTGATGAAGCGACTTCTTACATATTCTATGTCCATGATAATTCTATAATTTAAAGGTTAATATATCGCATTTATTATTATTCTGCTTCTCTTCTTGTAACCTTGCTGCCGATAAGGGCGTAGAACAGCAGGTAGACAGCGCAAGCTACTACACACCAGAAACTCTGAATGTAGCCTACGAGGTCGGCAACTGTAGCTTGGATAAACATCATTACAGCGCAACCGAATACCATTGTCATAAAAATACCGGAAGCGATGGCTGTATATTTGCCAAGACCTTCAACTGCCATATTGAAAATAGCTCCCCACATTACTGAAGTACAAAGACCTACCAGTAGGAATGAGAAGATGCCCAAAGGAATTTCTTCCCAAATAATTTCGAGTGTACCCCAATTCACACCCGGAAAAGCTACCGTGATGGTAGGTGCAAACATACCAAACAAAACGAGGATGATAGTAGCTGATGATACAACGGTAATCATGGTGCGGCTCGATACTTTTTCACCAATACTGGCACCTACGAAACGACCAATCAGCATCATAAACCAATAAACGGCTACAATCATACCTACTGTGCTGGCGGGGAGTCCGTAGTCACTGATGAGGTACTGTTGTACGAAGTTAGGTACACCTACTTCGATACCCATATATACGAAAATACCCAAAGTACCCAATGCAAAATGACGGTAACTCATAGCACCTTTGATAAGGTCTAGCTGTACAGGAGCTTGTTTAGGTTCTTCAATTTTAGTGAATGAAATTACGATGAAAGCCACAACGAAGATAGCAAGTGCAATCATCAAGGCAGGTGTTGCATCGGAAATTTTGGCTTTTGCAGCATCACCGATGAGAGCTCCCATCAGAATATAACAAGCTACAGCTGCGGTAGAGTTGAACACACCGCCAATCTGAATTAGCTGGTTACCGCTGTTACCACCACCTCCGAGAAGGTTCAGCATGGGGTTAACCACGCAGTTAAGGATACACATACACAGACCGGCGATAAAAGCACCAATCAGGTAAACAGCAAATACAAGACCAAGATTATTATCTACATCCATCAGACCGCTGATCCACTGGATAAGGATACCCACACTACCTACGACAAGACCGATAAGGGCGGTTTTTTTATAGCCATACTTAGAGATAAGCATACCGGCGGGAATACCCATTACGAGGTAAGCGATGAAGTTACCATAGTTACCAATCTGTGCAAGCACATTTGAAATTGGTCCTTGGTTTTTGATAATTGTTGCCATGGGTGTACACAGGTTGGTCACGAAGGCAATCATTGCAAAAAGGGCAATCATGATGATGATAGCACCCCATTGTTTTGTTTTTTGAGCCATTGTTAAATCGTTCTTTATGTTTATTTTAAAATTGTTTTGCTTATTTTTCTACGCCGAATTTGTAGATGGTTATCTGTTGGTATACTTCTTCCGGTTTTAATACACAAGAAGGGAAATGACCTTTATTCGGAGTATCAGGGAAATGTTGTGCTTCAAAGCAGATAGCGCTTCTGGCAGGGAAAGTGGCACCGTGAGCGCCTTCAAAGCCATTGTGCCAATTGGCTGTATATACTTGGACACCCGGTTCAGTGGTGTAAACCTCCATGCTGCGTCCGCTTTCAGGTTCAACACATTTAGCAGCAAAGCTAAGGGTTCCTTGTTCGCGTTTATTGAGTACATAGCAATGATCATAGCCGGCACCAAACTCTAGTTGTTCAAATTTGTCATTGATGCGGCTACCCACAGCATGAGGAGTACGAAAATCCATCGGTGTACCTTCTACTTTGGCTATCTCGCCGGTGGGGATAGATACATTATCCATTGGAGTGTAAAAGTCTGCATTAATAGTTACGATGTTGTTTTCAACGCTTGCTGTAGGATTGGCAATACCTGAAAGACTGAAAAAACCGTGGTGAGTGAGATTGACTAATGTTGTTTTATCTGTTACTGCTGAGTAGGTTATGATGAATTCATTTTGATTACTCAGTGTATAAACTACTGTTACATCCAAATTTCCGGGAAAGCCTTCTTCGCCATCAGCCGATAAATAATGTAGCTTCAAACTTTGCGGAGTTACTTGTTCGGCATCCCAAACACGTGCGTGGAAACCGGTTGGTCCACCGTGTAGTGAGTTTGGTCCGTTATTGATTGTCAGTGAGTATTCCTGCCCATCTAAAAGAAATTTTCCGTTTGCGATACGATTACCGTAGCGTCCTATTAACGTGCTCAAAAAAGGTTCATGACTGTTGATTACATGGTCTATACTATCATGTCCTTGGATGACATTAGCAAATTTGCCGTTTTTATCGGGAGCCATTATAGCTAAGACAGCACCACCGTAATTAGTGACAGCTATTTCAACTCCATTTTCATTCTTTAGTATGAAAAGGTCTGTTTGTTTCCCATCTACTGTTTTTTGAAAGTCGGTCCGTTTCAGACCGCACAAATTCTCATCGGAAGTTGATGTGTTTATCATATTATTGAAAATCTTTTTATAGTAAGTACAAAACTATTGCAAATAAAAAGATTTTCTTCGGTATTCCCAAACTTTTTGTGGAAAAGTGAACTTGCTAAACGTGAAATTTTAATAAATCAGCTACGATAAAGCTGCTTCCGCCGACAAAAATAAAATCTTTTTCACTGGAATGTTGTTTTGCTGCTTCAACTGCTGCTTTAACATTGGGGTAACTCTGACCTTGCAAACCGACTTGTTGTGCTAACGCTTGCAACTCATTTTCCGGCAGGGCGCGTTTTACATCGGCACGGGTAAAATAATAAATGGCATCTTTGGGCATCATGCTAAGCACTCCGCTGATGTCTTTGTCATTCACCATGCCCATTACAATGTGCAGGCGGTCATATTTTTGATGTTTCAGTTGTTCCACAATGTAGGAAATGCCTCCTACATTGTGTCCGGTGTCGCATACCAATGCAGGGTGTTCTTCCAATTTCTGCCAACGTCCCATCAGTCCTGTCAGTTTTGAAACATGGGCAAAGCCTTCGCGCACATTTTCTTCGGTGAGGTGGTAGCCTATCTTTTTTAGTTGGCGAATGGAAGAAAGCAGTGTGTTGGTGTTTTTAAGTTGGCAAAGTCCTCCCAATTCTCCTTTTAGTTCGGCGAAGTCTGTTGTTTGATAAATTCGTTCACCGGTTTCGTTGACAGAAGAACTTTGTAAGAGATGTTCTTCTTCGGCAAATAGGATAGGGGCGTGAACACTCTGTGCGCGTTCAATAAATACAGGTTTGGTTTCGGGAGTTGTTTCACCAATAATGATCGGTGTGTTTTCTTTGATAATACCGGCTTTTTCTCCGGCAATTTTTGCCAGCGTATTACCGAGAAACTGTATATGGTCAAAACTGATATTGGTAATGAGACAGAGATCGGGATGAATAATATTGGTGCAGTCCAAGCGTCCGCCCAGTCCCACTTCAATAATGGCTACATCCACTTGTTGAGTAGCAAAATAATGGAAAGCCATAGCGGTGGTAAGCTCAAAGAAAGAGGGGTGCAGCGGTTCGAAGAAGGTACGGTGCTTTTCAACGAAGTCAATTACGAACTTTTGAGAAACCGGAGTTCCGTTGATGCGGATTCGTTCACGAAAATCAATTAGGTGGGGAGATGTATAGAGGCCTGTTTTATATCCTGCAGATTGTAGAATTGCTGCTAATGTGTGTGAGCATGAACCTTTTCCATTGGTGCCGGCTATATGGATGGTATGGAATTTGCGATGAGGATGTTCGAAATATTCATCTAAAAGATAAGTGTTTTCCAATCCTTCTTTATAGGCATCCTTTCCTATGTGTTGGAAGAGGGGGGCACTATTATATAAATAATCCAGTGTTTCTTCGTAAGTCATAATCGTAAAAGTTATTGTCCGTTGTGATAGTATATGATAAAAATGGGCAGATATAAGAGGTAAAATACACTTTCATCCACTGTAAAGATGAAAACATTTTCTCTATAGTGGATGAAAGTAACTTTTTGGTCATAGCACAACGGCTATGAGATAGTTAATCAAAGAAGTTTTTAAACTTTTTGAATATCTTTTCCTTGATGCTCAGGTTAGGTTTGAAGTTGTCAGATTCCTGCATCTTCTCCATTATTTGCTTTTCTTCTTTGTTCAGTGTTTCGGGTACGTATACACTGACATTAACCAATAAATCGCCGGTACCTGTACTATATCCATAGCTGTTTACATTTGGCAATCCTTTACCTCGTAATCGTAGCACTTTGCCTGGTTGAGTTCCTGCTTCAATTTTTACTTTTACTTTACTGTCGATAGTCGGAATTTCTACAGTTCCACCCAATGCAGCTGTAGGAATACTCAATAGAAGGTTGTATATCAAATCATTTTCATCACGAATCAGGTCGGGATGTGATTCTTCTTCAATGACAACAAGTAAGTCACCCGGTACTCCGTTGTGCTTTCCGGCGTTACCTTTTCCGTTTACTGTCAGTTGCATACCTTCGGCTACTCCGGCAGGAATTTTAACTTCCACCACTTCTTCGCCATATACGATGCCTTCACCCGAACAAACCTTGCATTTGTTTTTGATGATTTTACCTTCACCGTTACATTGGGGGCATACACTTTGTGATTGCACCATACCGAAGATACTTTGTTGAGTACGTGTCACGCTACCTGTTCCATGACATGTAGGACAAGTTTCCGTACCTCCTTCACCTTCGGCGCCTGAGCCGTGGCAGTGATCACATGCTACATATTTCTTCAGTTTGAATTTTTTTTCTACTCCCGTAGAAATTTCTTTTAAGCTCAGTTTGACCTTAACACGTAAGTCCGAACCACGGAATTTGCGTTGAGAGGCACGTCCGCCTCCACCGAAACCACTGAATCCTCCGAAACCTCCACTACGTCCTCCGAATATATCGCCGAACATAGAGAAAATATCGTCCATAGACATACCTTGTCCGAATCCTTCAAAACCGCCACCGGCAGCTCCACTCATACCGGCGTGACCGAACTGGTCGTAGCGGGCACGTTTGTCGGGATTGCTTAGCACATCGTATGCTTCGGCTGCTTCTTTGAATTTCTCTTCAGCTTCTTTATCTCCCGGATTTTTATCAGGATGATATTGTATCGCTTTCTTGCGGTATGCTTTCTTTATAACATCAATAGTGGCTGTCTTGTCCACTTCCAGCACTTCGTAATAGTCTCTTTTTGCCATGTTGTTTTATGATACTATTTTATTGAGCCACTACAACTTTGGCGTGGCGGATTACTTTATCATTCAGCTTATAGCCTGTTTGAACACAGTCCAGAATTTTTCCTTTTTGTTCTTCAGATGGTGCGGGAACCAATGCAATGGCTTCATGGTAATCGGTATCAAAATCTTTGCCGTCAGTTTCTATCTTCTGAAGTCCTTCCTGATTTAATACCTTTAAGAATTTGTTATAAATCAGTTCGATACCTTCGCGCATTGCTTTTACATCGTCCGAGGTCTCTGAAATATTCAAAGCGCGTTCCAAATCATCTAGAATAGGCAGGATGGCAGAGATTGTTTTTTCACCACCGTTTTTAATTAACTCTGCTTTTTCCTTCATGGTACGCTTGCGGTAATTATCGAACTCGGCAGAAAGACGTAAATACTTATCATGTTGTTCTTCTATGGTCTTTTGAGCGTCAGCCAAATCCTTATTTACCTTTTCTTCGGCAGATAGCTCTTCTGCTGCTTCCTTCTGAGTCTCTTCGTCAAGAGCAGCTTCTTCTGTCTTTTCTTGGTTTTTCAAAACTTCCTCATCCTGAGGTTGGTTTTTCTCTGTTGGGTTCATATTCTTATTAAACTTTTTGTTTTTCTTATTCTTACTCATAATCAGTCAGGGTTTTTAGGTTAATTTATTGCTAACAAATTTCGTGCCTAGTTGTTTCCCTGTCTCAAATATTTTGCAAAAGTAGGGAAAATATGTCACACTGGCATACTTTTCTGAATTAAAATGCCTACCTTTGCACTTTCAAAAATCGAAATAATATATAAACTAAGGTATATAAGGATGATTACAGTTTCAAACTTAGCCATTCAATTTGGTAAAAGAGTATTGTATAATGATGTGAATATGAAGTTCACCAATGGCAATATTTATGGAGTAATCGGTGCAAACGGTGCCGGAAAATCTACTTTTCTGAAAGCAATTTCAGGTGAACTGGAACCGACTAAAGGGTCTGTGACACTGGGGCCGGGGGAACGCCTGTCCGTATTGAGTCAGGACCACTTCAAATTTGATGAATATACTGTAATGGACACGGTTATGATGGGGCATACAGTATTATGGGATATTATGAAGCAGCGCGAAGAACTGTATGCCAAGACCGATTTTACGGATGAGGATGGTTTGAAGGTATCCGAGTTGGAAGAGAAATTTGCTGAATTGGATGGCTGGAATGCCGAAAGCGATGCGGCTATGCTGTTGAGCGGACTTGGTATCAAGGAGGACAAGCATTATATGAAGATGGGTGACTTGAGTGGTAAAGAAAAGGTGCGTGTTATGTTGGCACAGGCTCTTTACGGAAATCCGGATAACTTGTTGCTTGATGAGCCGACCAATGATTTGGATATGGACACAGTGACATGGCTGGAAGAATATTTGTCCAACTTTGAGCATACCGTATTGGTGGTGAGTCATGACCGTCACTTCCTTGACTCTGTTTGTACACATACGGTTGATATTGACTTTGGCAAAGTGAATATGTTTGCCGGTAATTATAGTTTCTGGTACGAGTCCAGTCAGTTGGCACTTCGTCAGCAGCAGAACCAAAAGGCAAAAGCTGAAGAGAAGAAAAAGGAATTGGAAGAGTTTATCCGTCGTTTTAGTGCGAATGTGGCAAAGAGTAAACAGACTACCAGTCGCAAGAAGATGTTGGAGAAACTGAATGTAGAAGAAATTAAACCGTCTTCTCGTAAATATCCGGGTATTATCTTTACTCCCGACCGTGAACCGGGAAACCAAATTCTAGAAGTGTCGGGGTTGCGTGCCGAGACAGAAGATGGAGTGGTCTTGTTTAATGACGTGAACTTTAATGTTGAAAAAGGGGATAAGATTGTATTCTTGAGCCGTGACCCTCGTGCCATGACTGCTCTTTTTGAAATCATTAATGGAAACCGTAAGCCGCAAGCCGGTAAATTCGACTGGGGAGTAACAATAACCACTGCTTATTTGCCGTTGGATAATACTGATTTTTTTGAATGCGATTTAAATCTGGTAGATTGGTTAAGTCAGTTTGGTGAAGGAAACGAAGTCTATATGAAAGGTTTCTTAGGGCGTATGTTGTTCTCGGGTGAAGAAGTGCTGAAAAAAGTGAATGTTCTTTCTGGAGGCGAGAAGATGCGTTGTATGATTGCCCGTATGCAGTTGCGCAATGCCAACTGTCTGATTCTTGATACACCTACCAACCACTTGGACTTGGAGTCTATTCAAGCTTTCAATAATAACTTGAAGAGTTATAAAGGAAATATATTGTTCGCTTCTCATGACCATGAATTTATCGAAACGGTTGCCAACCGTATCATTGAATTAACTCCGAACGGTATTATCGATAAGATGATGGAATATGATGAATACATCACTTCGGATCATATTAAGGAAATGCGTGCACGTATGTATGGAGAATAATATGTCTCCGAGATAATTTTTTCAAGATAGAGGTATAAAGAAGGTGTGTCGTAATGAGCGAGGATGCTGAAAAAGTGATTTTTTTAGTATTCAATCCTTTTTTGGCACTATAAAATATTTTGTGTAAATGTGAAATACGGGATTCAGCTTGAGTTCCGTATTTTTTATTTTATAGATTTGCAAAATGAAGAAAATTATGAAAGCAAAGAATCAAGCAGTGCCTGATGAGGTATTAAGCAAGGAGTTCCTTAGCCGGTTTAAGACAGAACGATGTAAGCAATTTCCTGAAGCAACTACATGCCCAGGTATTGGAGAAAATGCTTGAAGGTAAAATGGATGCCCATTTAGGCTATGAAAAGAATTCTGTAGCGAGAAATATACAGGTAATTCCTGTAATGGAAGTTATGCGAAGAAAATTCAAACCGAACATGAAGAAGCTGCCATTTCCATTTCCCGTGACCGTAACGGCCAATTGAGTCGATAGCGGTCCCCAAACATGAGAGCCGTGGTCTTCTATTGAAGAAATAAGAGTTTCACCATCAGGCGCAAGATGAATTTCCTATTGTTTATTTTCTGTGTCATATATCAAATCTCCTTTTGCATTTTCACATTCAAAGGAAGGATATGGACAAATTACCATATCTTTGTCGTCATTACTGCACCCATATATGACAATGGACGGACATAACACAAATAAATAATTTAAAAATGTCTTCATGAGAACAGTATTTAAGAAGTTAACAATAGATTCCTTATATTTCACACCATCGGATATCCATATATATGTATAGGCTTACGCGTACGTACGCGTGACCCGATGCGTACGTACGTGTAGCCCAACGCGAATATACGCGTGACCCGATGCGTATATACGCGTTGCCAAAAGGCCTTGAGGTTTTAAGCAAAGCTCGGCATCTTTTTGTGTAAGGGTAGATTGCATCACTCCCCCTCACCAAGTCAGTTATTCTCGTTCTCCGTTCATCCTTACATTTTAATCAAAACATTCATATAATCAGACGGTTAATAATGTAAGGATACCCTTTCATCCTCCTTTCAGCCAGGCTTATCACGTCCTTTCAAATCTGCCTTCAGTATTTGTGTCACGCCCCCAAAAGTATTACGAATGAAAGGAGGCTGAAAGGAGACTGAGGGGACAATGTAGGGTCCCTATTCACTACCGGCCCCCCCCCATCAACAGGACGTTTCAACGGATAATGAAAGGATGACGAGAGAAACCGATTTCCGACTGTAGAGCGGAATAATAGTGATAATCATTTCTTCAGATTTCCACATTTCTCTTCTATCAATAGACTATGTTTATCGATTAGGCTATTGATACTATCGTTAGGAAGTTTGAAGAATGTAGAGTCAATGCCATACAGCTGGGTAAACACACATCTGCAATACTTTTTGGCCTGTATTGTATCGACTCCGCTTTCTGCCATGACCTTGGCGAATGACGCAACATTCTTATCTAAGAATTTCTCAAAAAGGACAGCATTACTTTCCTTCTTACTCTGACATCCGCATACAAACGAAGCCAGAACCAAGCATATCAACCATGTCTTTTTCATAATTTATCCGATTTTATTCATATTCATGCCAAGAGAAAAGCCAGTACCATCATCATCCCAAATACAACCAGAGCACCCACATGTACAACTCGGTGGAAGTGGGGAACCACTGCCATAATTCATATTAGGATCAGGGAAAAGGCATCCTTCTGGACCTGTTGTCTCATAAAAGCATGAAGGAGGGAAGAAGCCTGTTCCTTCATTTTTTTATTGTCTTGTCAGACAAACGAATTTTTTCTAAAGTCTTAATCTTTTTCATACAATCTAATATTTAATGGTTCACGATAATTTAAAAAAGTTCTCTTTGGAAGATTAAGTATAGCAGTTTCTAGTTTCTCATATAGCTCATCTCTATTTAATAACATGATATATTTTTTCAATTGCAGGCAAATATTTTTCCACAAACATTCATTATCCTAACAGAAGGATATTCATTATTTAAATATGATATATGTTCATTTTTCCTCATAATAAAATAATCTAGATACTCTATTAATTCATCTATAAAGCCACCTTAATTTAAATGAGGAGGATTTATTTTTCCCATATTAGTTTAAGATGTTGCAATCTTATAAAAAAAAACAATACAAGCAAGAAAAACAGAATTTATTTGTCCAAATTATCACATTTTCATCTTACATCAGCATAATCTAGAGCATGACATGACCGTTTTTCGCTAAAAGCCCAATTCCCCGGATAACCTCACCCCTACGGTTAACAAAATGACAGGACTACTGAACCATTGGGAACAACCCTTCCGTACATACGTTTTTTCACACATACAATAGTGATTCCTTCTTCAGAAAATTTATCTTAATGATGAAAATCCACCTGATTAATAATGTGTATTTGGGGTGTTAAATAAGTTATTTTATTTGTTGGCTTTAATTCTGTTTGCTTAATTTATAGAGTAATATAAATCTTAAAATAGGATATACTATGGAAAGGTTATTGTTATTATTGTTTATGGGAGTTCTTTTTTTCTCCTGTTCTGATTCTTCTATAAATAAAGAGAGTAACAACACTACTCAAAATATGGAACAAAGAAGTTTAACTTCCATGTATACGGATTTGATTAATTCATTTGAAGATGTTTCTGCCCGTGGGTTAGATGGTGTTTCTATTTTGTATCCTGATTATTTTGGAGGAGCTTATGTAAAAGATGATAAGGTGGTCATTTTTTTTAACTAAAGAGTCCGATAAGGATTTCGTTAAAAAGGATTTATCTAAAAGAATTGATTTGAATTATGTTTCATTTGTGGAATGTGATTATTCTTATGCTGAATTAATGGATTTGGATAAATGGTTATTTGATTTCTTTACGAAAAATAAGAATAAGTCGTTTTTGAATACTTTGCATGTTGATGGGTGGAATATAAATAAGAATAAAAATAAAATTATTATTAAATTAAATGATTGTAGTAGTTTTTACATTAATGGATTTAAGAATAAAGTAATAGATACTCCAATGATAGGTTTTGAAAAATCTAGAGGAAGATTGAAGTAACATTATACTCCGGGAAGTGTTTCCGTTGATAATCACAGGGGAACTTCTGCAAGTTTAGGCTATAGGATAAAGTCAAAACATTGACAATGCTATCATTTAGTTCTGCCATTCTGAGCTTTGCGAAGAATCTGTTAACATAAAGTAGATGTAAACACTTCCTTCACTACGCTCAGGATGACAAAATGATAAGACTACCGAGCCATTGGGAATAACCCTTCTGCGCATATGTTTTTTGTGCAGGAAGGATAAGTTACGTATGGCATCAGAACTTAAAAAGTCCACTTCTTCCACACCATTCATTTCCACCACCACGGTATGGGGCGGATGGTATAAGTATGGCTGCTGCCATCGGCATACTCTTCCAGCTTCCCGTCACCCCATTTGATGAGCCCGGTCAAGTCGCCGGGAGGTGTGCATTTGTGATATACCTTCCTCGCTTTTTTATTAGCCTTAAGACTTGTTTCCACTCTTCCATTTTTCGGCATATTCATTCAGGATTCTGCGAATGCTCAGCCCTATTTTGATGTAATCTTTCTCATTAAGATTGGCTAAAGAGACTCGTATGCTCCATTCAGGTCCGTCGAATCCCCCTCCGTTCAGCACTACCAATCCGGTTTCTGTTGCCAGACGAAAGACCACATTTAGTGGATTATATGTTGATTTCAGGTAATGGACGAAATCATCGCCATAGAATTTCTTTGCCCATACCAGCATATCTATTTCCGAATAATATCCGGCACGAAGCGGGTCATCGGGTAAAATAAATCCGGTATTATCCCATAATGCTTTCAGTCTGCTATGAATCAGGTTAAGCATGGCATGACGATATTTATCCTCTTTATCAAGCAATGAGAAAGCAGCAAACAATGACATTTGCATTTGTTGTGGAAGTGACAGTCCGGCGGTGTGGTTTAGAGCAACCTGACGGCTGTCGGCCACCATGCGGTCAATGAATTTCATCTTTTCTACATCTGTAGTCAAAGAACCGTATCGTTTGGCAAGTTCACTTTTGCGTTTACGGGGTAAAGCGGCAATCAGCTTGTCGAATACATTATTTTCGTGGATGGCATTGACGGCTATGCGCCATCCCGTAGCTCCGAAATACTTCGAGAATGAATATACGCAGATGGTATTGAACGGTAAATCTGCCAACAGACTTCTAAATCCGGGAACAAAAGTTCCATAGACATCATCTGTTATTATCATCAGGTTTGGATTCCAACGATTTACTACGTCTTTGATGGCATCTACACATTCCTTGTTCAGCTCGTAGCTGGGCGGATTGCTCGGGTTAATTACAAACAGGGCTTTGTACTTCGGGTCACGCAACTTGTTGATATCCTCTACTTTGTATTGCCAGGTGTGCAAGCCGTTTTCGTCTATCGTGTCAGCGCTGATGTTCAGTACGTCATAATCGTAACGAGTCAGTTCGGGTATTTCGATGTATGGAGTAAAGGCAGGAACCATCAAAGCGATGCTGTCTCCGCGGTGCAATAGGAAGTTTTCTTCTAACGAATCGAATACATAGCACATGCCTGCCGTACCGCCTTCGGTGGCAAAAAGGTCAAAGTTGCCTTGAGGGGGACGTCCGTCACACATTTCCCGATTCAGATAGTCGCGTACAAGTATTTCCGTATACTTCAGGATACGGTCAGGCATCGGATATTGGTTGCCTGCCATACTTTCGGCCCACTCATGTACTAAGGAATCAGGATCGACTGCATGTTCCATCAACATATAATTATAAGTACGCTTCAACAGACCGATTCCCGGTTCGCCTTCATGGGTTTTCAGCCACAGCTCAAACCGTTGGGCAATACCTTCTTTCTGAGGAATACCGGCTATTCCTTCAGGCATATCCATGACACGTCGAGATTCTGCAATGGCAAAAGATCCCAAAATGAAGAAGGCTTCACGAGCTTCGGTGGCAATCCAGTTGGGGTTTCCTCTGCCGGCATTCAGCATGACGTGTGCCATCTTCTTCACACTTTCATCTGCCATTTCTATCAAACGGTTCTTGAGCTCAAACGGACTGATTTTTTCCAAGTTCTTGTCCATTTTCGCTACGCTGCTCTTATCGCTTAAATATTCCATAATGTTATAAGGTTTAGATGATTACATTAATAAAACAATGACTACTCCCCAAATAATGAGAAGGGTGTTCCCCACGGCGTAGGTCACGGTATAGCCGAGCGATGGGGTCTCACTGTCTACTGCTTCCTGAATAGCTCCCAGTGCAGCAGTGGTAGTTCGCGCTCCGGCTGTGCATCCCAATGCCAGTGCAGGATGGAAGTGAAATACATATCGGGCCAATATCAGTCCTAGCAATAAAGGCAATGAAGTGGCAAGGATGCCGATAATAAAAAGCATCGGTCCTACTTCTTTCAGTCCTTGGATGAAACTGGGACCTGCAGAGATTCCTACGACGGCTATAAACATATTCAATCCTACATTATTCAATACCCATAGAGAGGATTCCGGAATTTGTCCGAATGTGGGGTGTTTACTGCGCAACCATCCGAATACCAGACCTGCAATCAGTGCTCCTCCACTTGTGCTGAGACTGATGGGAACTCCGCCTATGTGAATGGCCAAGGCGCCGATAACTCCTCCTATTAAGATGCCGATGCCGACAAATACCATATCGGTAGCATTGGTAGGCCGGTCGATATATCCTAATTGCTTAGCAGCTGTTTCTACTTCTTTCTTCAGTCCTACCAATTCTAATGTATCACCTGAATCGACCATGGTTTGGGCAAACACGGGAATATCAATACCCGCACGTTTGATGCGTCTTACACTCACTCCATGCATGAAAGGTTGCTTACGAATGAATTCAAGTTTTCGGTTGGCATACGGTTTCTTATGTATCATGACCGGCAATACCTCTACAGGGAAATCAAGCAACTGGGGATCTATCACTTCTTCGCCAATCCAATCTTCTTCTCCTATGGCAAATTCACGACGTCCACTTAATACTACTTCGTCACCTTTTTGTAATAATTGTCCCGGAAGAATTTCGTTAATAATGGTATGATTATGCCTCATTCTTTCAACAAACAGCCTTTTCCCTTGCGAAATAAAGTAAGATTCGAGTTGCTCTACCGTTTTACCGTTTCCAAACCAATCGTTTTCTATGGTATAAGCACGGAATACGACCGGTCGGCGAGCATGTTCGAAGCCGGGTTCATCGGCCTCACTCGTTCCCATTTTTGCTTCCAGTTCTTTACAGGCAGCTTTTACTTTTTCCAGTCCGCCCAACATTTTCGGACCCAAAGAAGAGAGTACCCATGCTGACCCTGCAGTTCCGTAGATATAGGTAACAGCATAGGCTACGGGAATAATATTTATCATATTGTTTTTCTGCTCTGTGCTGATGTTTAAGCCATTGATGGTGTCGTCTGCTACTCCGATAACAGCAGAAATGGTTTGTGCACCTGCCAGTAATCCGGCTGCTTCGCCTGCATTATATCCCATTATAAGTGCTAAAATCCAGGTTATAACCAAACAGCCAACGCACATTAAGACGGCAAATCCCACTTGTGGCAAGCCGTCTTTTTTTAATCCACGAAAGAATTGCGGTCCCACTTTGTAACCGATGGCAAATAAAAATAGTAGAAAGAAAACCGATTTGACCGGCTCTTCAATGGTGATGTTGAGTTGACCTACCAGTACTCCGACCAAAAGTACGCTGGTGACGATTCCCAGACTGAATTGTCCTACTTTGATTTTACCAATCCAGAATCCTGCGGCAATAGTGAGAAAAATAGCCAGTTCTGAATGTTGTCTTAATAGATGTATTACCCATTCCATATATTCTTATTTCTTTTATAATTGCAATCTACAACAGAAGGGATAAAAAGAAGTTGAGTTAAAATCATCCAAATTGTGCATAGTTCTAATATTTTTTGTTTTATTTGCACAGATAGGATGATTGAAGTATGAAAATTGAAGCGATTGTAAAATATATTGTAGTGAGCTTCTTACTGTTTGCAAACTTGAGTTGTAAAGAAAATAAAGACGAAACACTTATAGCAAAAGTAACTGACCTGACAGAAGAAGAAGAGGTTATATCGGATATAGAGTATGATGGTGACGGCAGAATAATACGTTATGGTGATACTCCGATAGTGTATGCGGGCGATAAGGTAACCATAGGAAAAATGGATTGCCTTCATTCGGGAAATAAGCTTTGCTCGGTAACTTTTAAAATGGCTAAAGGCAAGGCGATAGAAAGTCGTACACGTTGTTTGTTGAAAAGAGGTTCGGAAACATGGGATGTTTTTAAGACTTCGACTTATGAATACGGAGCTGATACATTGTGTATCAAGTCGGACTATTTTGGAGTGGAAGGAAATGATTTCTTAAAACGCGTCTGTACGAAATATATATTTGGTGATGATGGAAAACTGATGGAATCCATTACCTCACATCATGAATTAAATGACAGTACTTATGTGTGTCATAGTTATTATAATTATGATAATCATATTAATTATCGGGCAAATTTGAATATACAGGCTTATGTAATGGATAGTGATGGCTTGGATGGCTTTTTCTATTTTTTACTAAACTTGGGAGATTTCAGGGTAGATACAGTTTTGCCCAATGATATCGGACGTTGTGTAAATCATGGTGCTGAGACTTATAACGTGCATGCTAACTATAGATTGGATGATGAATCTCCGATAAAGATAGAAGTCCTGTATAATTATACAAAACTTCTGTCTCGTATCGAATTGTCTTATAAGTCATTAAAGTAGTTCATCCAATAGGATATAGATATCTTCTTCCGAAAATCCTTTTTCAATAAGGTATTTTTTGTCTTCCAAATAGAAGGTAAGGAACATGTTACGGTCTTCGCACATACTCTGTGCTTTTTGATAATAGTTGATAGCCGTTTCGATATTTCCTAATGTATAGTATAAATGTCCTGCATTCATCCAGTCTTGCATTTTGGGCTTGGTAGCCTGAAGCAGTAGATCATAATATTTACGTGCTTCTTCATATTTGCCGATAACAAATGAACACCAGCCGATAGCACGGCGTGCATTATTGGGATTTTTTTCCAGGTATTCCACTTTAAAGAAGTACCCCAAAGCCTCTTCGTATCTTTTCAAGGCTACCAGACATTGACCAATCTGTAAGGACAGGTTTAAATTGTCGGGCTGAACAATTTCTACTTTTTTGAAGTATTGCAATGCCTGTTCAGGCATGCCCAGCTTATGGTAACACAAGGCCAGATGACGGTTAGTCCATAAGGCATCCGGGGCAATGATATCAGCTTGTTTATAATAACTCAACGCTTTATCGTAATTTCCCAATTTCTGGAGGGAATAACCGGCTTTCTGCCATAACTCGGAGTTGGTTTTATTCTCTTCAAGCAGGATGCTGTATAGCTGGAATGCTTCCTCCATATAATCTTTTTGGAAGAAATAATCTGCCAACTTTTTCAGTTCTTCAGGTTGGGTTATTGCTTTTTTAAGGCTGTTATATTTCCACAGTTCAAAGCGGCTTTCGAAGATGTCTTTTTCTTCGGAACGGCGAGACCATAATTTGAAGAAGCGATATAAATCATGAATATACTGGCGACTGATATTCTCTTTTTTCAAGGTGGACTTCGTCATCTTTGTTATCTGTTCCAGCTGTTCTTGCGATACAGAGCTTTGCTCGTTCATCTGATGTATCATCAGCTCTCTTTGTGATTCAGGCATTTGTATCAAGCTGAAACAGAAAGAATATTTATCTGAATTGCAGAAGGAATCGCTATTGAGTATAATGTCCAATAAGGACATTCTCTTTTCTTCATTATCTCCAAATATGGTAACAATATCGGGAAATTGGCGGTCGAAAGGATAGAACCAATGTGACATTTGGCGGAAAAAAGGGAACTGCTTTAGTTGAGAGAATGTGCTCATATAAACATCAGCTCCCTCCATTTGCAATTCGCCCATTTCACGTAATTTGTCAGTAATGCCCGATTTGTCAATCCAGTTTTCCCATTCCGGGTTAAGATCATCGGAGTCTTCTGTTTCATCGAACCCGATTTTGTTGGCGTTCCCAATGCGCGGATTTCTCATCATTTCGGGAATGATTTCTTCCCGCATCTTCCTGTCTATTTTCTGTGTCTCGCGTGAAAGCTGCAATTGAATCTGTATGGTATGCAGGTTCTTAATAAAATCAGCATCTTCATTGAGTAGTGAGAGCTTTGCACGTGCTTCGGGATACATCATGATACGATGTTCATGGAAAAGTGCAGTTATCACTATACCTACGATAGCACGTTGGTTCACCATAGGATCAGGGTGATTATACGCTTCGAGGAGCAGCATATATTTTCGTATATCAAAAATTCTGGATTGGCTCATCGTGACGGCACTGATGAAGACGCAAAGATCATTGACCGGTACCAGAAGTGAATTGAGCAGTGTCTGGGCTTCCTGTGCTTCGGCTTCCGTCCAATATAAAGAAACCCAGGTTCTTTCGAATAACTCGTTGAGTGCTTTTTCATGACGTTCGCGTATTCCTGCCAATTCTGATTTACAGCGATTGGCATCACTGTAAATCAGAGGAGCTGTCGCTGCATCTTCCGTATAGGCTTCCAATTGCATTTGCAGCTCGGAAAGAGTATGCGGTTTAGCGTGCTCATAAGTGCGTATCAAATCATAATATAAAGCAAAAGAAGATGTACTGTTTTTCATGATATGTGTCCGTTCTGCCATTTCGTAAGCCGATCGGAATATTTTATTATACATATCCTTTTGTTTGGGATCTTTTATGCCCTTTGCGTTGTATTGCAACATCAGATCGTATGTCGTTTGCAGTGTTTCTACGTCAGTACGCAGCTGCCAGCTGGAACATTGGCTGGCCATGGCATGGATTTGTACCAATGCTTCTTTCAAACGATGATTTTCGAGTAAATTGAAAACGTATTCTATTTCATTATGCATATTAGCCATAAGTTATATTTCTATTTATGTGTAAAACAACCGGAAGCCCTTTTAAGTTCTCATTTCAGCCAAGTGGCACGTTTCCATATGTATTCCATCGGTCCGTGTGAATGATGGCTCATCCACCAGCGGCAGAATGTAAACTGCAAGATGAAGAATGCGATACCCGCCAGGCAACTGACAGTGATGCCACATTGGTTGTGAAGAGCAAATCCCCAGTTATAGTATAACATAGAACCTACTATGCTTTGAGTAATATAGTTGGTAAGACTCATCTTTCCGTATGGAGTGATTTTCATTAAAAGATAATGCATATTTGTATTATAGAATGCAAAGATAACTCCCGAAACCAATACCAACATGAATGAGAAGTTAGAAAGCGAGGTGATGATAAGTGATAAAGGGGTCAATATTGATTTATTGACAATGAATGCCGGCAACATATTGCCTAATCCGTATAAAGGAAAGAATGCGATAAGTGCACCGGCAAGTATTTTATTCCATACCTTCAAGTTCTCTTTTTGGAATAGTCCGCGTCGTCCGATTAACATACCCAACAAAAACAAAGCTGCCGTTTGGAATACACGTCCGTGATCCCATGCCCAGGCAAGACTGGCTATTTGTCCTTCCCATAAATTCACCCGGACTGTTTCCAAAAACGAACCATGACTTTGTACGGCAAAGGTGGCATCCCAAAAGCTGCGGGTGGGAATGGCCGGAGTAATGAAAGACGGGTCCAGGCAGGCACGTATTACATAGTAAAGTGGCAAAGGCTGTATCAATAGCACGCAAGCGAGAAGGAATACCCATTTGTCTTTCAGACGGCAGGTGAGGGGCAGGATAAAACCTACCAGTGAATAAAGTACCAGCACTTCCGCGGTGAAGAAGCTGGCATTGATATTGCCTATTAAGAATAACAGGATGAGCCGCCAGCAGAAACGTAATCGGAAATCGTTGCCGCGCATGCGCTGATTATCGTTCTGAATAAAAAAACTAAAGCCGAAGAGAAGGGCAAATACAGCATATGCCTTTCCGCCGAACATGAAGAATAATCCATTCCAGATTGCTTTGTCCGTAAAGTTGAGCCAGTCACTCTGCGTGGTTGTATCTGGAAATGAATAGAAATTAAAATGCTCAATGGAGTGCAGAATGATGATTCCCATTACTGCCAATCCGCGTAGCACATCGGCTACATCTACACGTGCGTGTCCTTTAATTGTGCTTATTACTTTTGTTTCCATGATTTAAACATTGAGTCACAAAAGTAAGTAAAATCTTAAATAGTTGGCTATAATTAGAGGAAGTAATAAGAAAATTCTCTAATTTTGTTCCCATCTTAAACGAAGATATGGACATTTCGGAATTACAACGTATATATGCCGGACACCCGAATACTGCGGGATTGGCTGCGTTATTGGAAGATTCCTCGGTGAGGACTATTTTCCTGGGAGGCTTACATGCTTCAGCGACACCTTTATTTATTTCCTCCTTTATCAGAGAAAATAAACAGACGTTTGTTTTTATATTGGGAGATCAGGAAGAGGCAGGTTATTTTTATCATGACTTGACGCAAGTAAATGGAGAAGAGAATATTTTATTCTTTCCTTCTTCATATCGTCGTGCCATCAAATACGGGCAAAAGGATGCGGCAAATGAGATTCTTCGCACGGAAGTATTGAGCCGTTTGCAGAAAGGTGATACTTTGTGTGTTGTAACCTATCCCGATGCTCTTGCCGAAAAGGTTGTTTCACAAGAAGAACTGACTGATAAAACATTGAAGCTGAGTGTAGGTGAACATGTGGATACTGAGTTTATTGCAGAAGTGCTTACCGGCTATGGGTTTGAGCATGTGGATTATGTGTATGAGCCGGGGCAATATGCAGTAAGAGGAAGCATTATCGATGTTTTTTCTTTTGCTTCTGAATATCCTTATCGCATCGATTTCTTTGGTGACGAGGTGGACAGTATCCGCACTTTTGAAGTGGAGAATCAGCTCTCGAAGGAAAAGAAGCAAAGCATAGCCATTGTGCCGGAACTGACAAAGGCGACGGACAGGAACGGTGTTTCTTTTTTTGAGTTTATACCAAAGGATACCGTATTGGCAATGAAGGATTTCCTGTGGGTACGCGAAAGAATACAATCCGTCAGAGATGAGGCGCTCTCTCCACAGGCTTTGGCTGCTTATGAAGGGGAGAAGACAGAATTGATGAGTTTGGAGACAAAGTTGATTGATGGTTCAGAGTTTGCAGTTCGTGCGTTAGAGTTCAAAAGAATAGAATTTGGGAATAAGCCTACGGGTACTCCGCAGGCCACTTTGCCCTTTGATACAAGTGCGCAACCGATTTTTCACAAGAACTTTGATTTGGTAAGCAGTACGTTTACCGATTATCTGGAACATGGCTATACATTATATATATGTACGGACAGTGAAAAACAGGCTAAGCGGTTGAAAGATATTTTTGAGGAGCGGGGAGATAAAATAGCATTCACTCCGGTCAATAAGACATTGCACGAAGGATTTAGCGATAATACTCTTCGGAGCTGTTTTTTTACCGACCATCAGATATTCGACCGCTTTCATAAATATAACCTTCGGAGTGACAAGGCCCGTAGCGGCAAAGTGGCACTGACATTAAAAGAGTTGAGCCAATTTGAACCGGGAGATTATGTTGTGCACATTGACCATGGAGTAGGGAAGTTTGCCGGGCTGGTGCGTATCCCCAACGGCGATACCACGCAAGAGGTTATCAAGTTGGTTTATCAAAATGAGGATGTCGTCTTTGTGTCTATTCATTCCTTGCACAAGATTTCCAAGTATAAAGGGAAGGAAGGAGAAACTCCGCGCCTCAATAAACTGGGTACCGGTGCTTGGGAGAAAATGAAGGAACGCACCAAGACCAAGATTAAAGATATTGCCCGTGATTTGATTAAGTTATACTCTCAGCGAAAGCAGGAGAAGGGTTTCAGCTATACTCCCGACAGCTTTTTGCAGCATGAGCTGGAGGCCAGCTTTATTTATGAGGATACTCCTGACCAGCTGAAGACAACTCAGGATGTAAAGGCTGATATGGAAAGCGAACGTCCGATGGACCGTCTGGTGTGCGGGGATGTTGGTTTTGGAAAAACGGAAATAGCAGTGCGTGCTGCTTTTAAGGCTGTGACGGACAACAAACAAGTGGCGGTACTTGTACCGACTACCGTATTGGCTTATCAGCACTTTCAGACTTTCCGTGAACGATTGAAGGATTTTCCGTGTAAAGTGGATTATCTGAGTCGGGCTCGTAGTGCCAAAGACAGTTCCCGCATCGTGAAAGAATTGGGAGAAGGCAAGATTAATATTCTGATTGGTACGCATAAAATTATTGGCAAAAGCATTAAGTTCAAGGATTTGGGGCTACTGATTATAGATGAGGAGCAGAAGTTCGGAGTCAGCGTAAAAGAGAAACTTCGCCAGATAAAAGTCAATGTTGATACTCTGACCATGACGGCTACCCCTATTCCGCGTACTTTACAGTTTTCACTGATGGGTGCGCGCGATCTTTCTGTGATACAGACTCCTCCCCCCAATCGCTACCCCATCCAGACTGAGGTGCATACATTCAATGAAGAAATTATCACTGAGGCTATCAACTTCGAGATGAGTCGTAACGGTCAGGTATTTTTTGTAAACAATAGGATACAGAACCTGGTGGAGCTGGAAGCAATGATTAAACGAAACATCCCGGACTGCCGTGTTTGCATCGGTCATGGACAGATGGAGCCGGAAAAACTTGAGAAGATTATTTTCGACTTTGTGAACTATGATTATGATGTGCTGCTGGCGACTACCATTATCGAAAGTGGAATTGATATCCCCAATGCCAATACCATTATCATCAATCAGGCGCAGAATTTCGGGTTGAGCGATTTGCATCAGATGCGTGGACGTGTGGGACGTAGCAATAAGAAAGCATTTTGTTATTTATTGGCTCCTCCACTCACTTCGTTGACTCCCGAAGCCAAACGTCGTCTGCAGGCCATAGAGAACTTTAGTGATTTGGGTAGTGGAATTCACATTGCCATGCAGGATCTTGATATCCGTGGAGCAGGTAATATGTTGGGTGCCGAACAAAGTGGTTTCATTGCCGATTTGGGATACGAAACTTATCAGAAGATTTTGGCTGAGGCTGTGAAAGAGCTGAAAGAGGATGAATTTGCAGACCTTTATGCTGAAGAGCTGCAAGCGGCAGGTGAGGAAAAAATAAGTGGTGAAAACTTTGTGGATGAGTGTCAGGTGGAAAGTGATTTGGAATTATTGTTTCCCAATGAATACATTCCCAGCAGCAGCGAACGTATGTTACTTTATCGTGAGTTGGATGGCTTGGAGCTGGATAAAGATGTGTTGGCATTCAAATCCCGTTTGGAAGACCGTTTCGGGAAAGTTCCGCGCGAAGGTCAGGAACTGCTTCGCATTGTTCCCTTGCGCCGGATGGCAAAACGCTTGGGTGCAGAGAAAGTTTTCCTGAAAGCCGAACGAATGACGCTGTTCTTTGTGAGTAATCCTGACAGTCCTTACTATCAGAGTGCAGCCTTTGGAAAAGTGATTGATTACATGGGAAAGAATCCCCGTTATTGCAATCTTCGTGAGCAGAATGGTAAACGCAGTATGGTGATAAAGAATGTGGAAACAGTAGAAACAGCGGTCGGCATCTTGCAGGAAATAGTAAGCCTGTAATATCGTTTTTCACCGGTATCTTTGGCTTTTCCGAATATTCTCTTTATCTTGCCGATTATTAACGTTGTAAATCATACATTTAATATGCGGCAGCTCTTTATACTGTTCAGCTTGTGCTTTAGTCTTTCGCTTACTGCGCAAGAGAAAATAACCTTGTTGTTTGTGGGAGACCTGATGCAGCATCAGGCACAAATAGAGGCTGCCCGTGTAGGGACATCCTATGATTATTCGTCTTGTTTCAAGCATGTAAAAGATGAGATAAGTGCGGCAGACTTGGCTGTTGCCAATCTGGAAGTGACATTGGGTGGCAAGCCCTATAGCGGTTATCCGGCGTTTAGTGCTCCCGATGAATATTTGTATGCTGTTAAAGAGGCCGGTTTTGATGTGTTGCTTACAGCGAATAATCATTGTCTTGACCGAAGGAAAAAAGGATTGGAACGCACCATCCTGATGCTGGACTCCTTGCATATTCCACATGCGGGCACTTATGTAAATAAGGGCAAACGGGATGAGGGCTATCCCTTGTTGATAGAAAAGAATCATTTTCGTATTGTTCTGCTCAATTATACTTATGGAACAAACGGCATTGAAGTCACTCCGCCCAATGTGGTGAACTACATTGACCGGGAACAAATTAAGAAAGATATTCTTAAGGTGCGCCGCATGATGCCCGATGTCATTATAGCGTGTATGCATTGGGGGATAGAATATCGTTCGTTGCCTGAGCGTTCGGAACGGGACTTGGCAGATTGGATGATAACTCAGGGGGTAGATCATGTGATAGGTTCTCATCCCCATGTACTTCAACCTATGGAGGTCATACAAGATAAGCATACTCCTGCCAAACATGTCGTTGTGTATTCATTGGGTAATTTTATATCAAACATGTCGAAAGAAGATACGGATGGGGGAGCTATGGTGAAATTGGAATTGCAGCGTATTTTTAGAATAACTCGTTTGATTAACTGTGAATATTCTCTAGTTTGGACTTCACGTCCCAATTTAAGTGGAAAAAAAGGATTTGAGCTTTATCCGGCTTCTTTCCTTGATAAACCGATTAAAAATGAGGAGGTTAGTGCGATGAAACGTTTTCTTATGAGAGCTAGAATATTGTTTGATACATACAATAGAGGAATAAAAGAATATTTTTTTGAATAATTTTTCGGCAAAAAGTTTGCAGATATAAAAAAAAGCCTTACCTTTGCATCGCTTTTGAAAGGAAAGCCAATACGGTGGCTGTAGTTCAGTTGGTTAGAGCGTCAGATTGTGGTTCTGAATGTCGTGGGTTCGAGTCCCATCTGCCACCCATGCAAAAAGAGGAAATTCGATAAGAATGTTCCTCTTTTTTGTTGTTTATAAGGGATTTACGAAATGTATCCTAAAAATATGTCATAAAGAACAGCTTTACAAGTAAATTTTAAAACCTACAAGTAATACTAAATTGTTTTAGCAATGTTTTAGCAAAAGAATATGGCAACATTTAAACCTACAATATTCAAAGGAAGGCAACGTGAAGATAAGACCTGGAACGTTGTTATCCGTTTTACTCATGAGCGGAAAGTACGATATATATCTACTACCATGTATATCTCTAAGAAAGACCTTACTGCCAGCTTTAAGATAAAGAACCAGCTTGTCCTAGACAAGTGTGAGGAATTGATAAAAGTATATCGGAATAAGGTAAATGCACTTAACCTTGAACTAAATTCAATGGATATAGATACAATCATTGAATACATCAAAAAGAAAGATGACAAGAACGGCATAGACTTCATTTCATTTGCAAAAAAATGGTGTCGGTCGCATACTGAAATCAAGGGCGTCAAGAACTACCAAACGGCATTAAATTCTTTCTGCTCATTCTTCGGCAGGGAATCAATTATGTGTAGCGAGATAACCGTTCAAAAGATGAAGGAATATGAAGAATATCTTTCAGATAAGAAACGAGCACAATCCCTTTATACTAATTCTATACTCCGTTTGTTTATGGAGGCAAGAGAATATTACAACGATGAAGATAATGGGATAGTAAGGATTAAACAAAGTCTATCTAAATTTAAGCCTAAACAGCAGAATACAGCAGAGAAGCGAGCTTTATCTGTCGAAGAGATAAGAAAGATATTCGCCCTTCCATACGACAACAAAGATTATAGAGGTCGTAACAGCAGACATGATTTGGCTTTGGATTGTTTTAGATTATCGTTTTGCCTTATGGGGATGAACTCAGCAGATCTCTACAATGCAACTGAATTTGACGGAGAATATATCACTTACTACCGCACCAAGACCAAAGAGAGAAGAAATGACAATGCTAAGATGGTTATTCGCGTGCATCCATTGATTCAACCGTTTATTGACAAGTACAGAGGGAAAGACCATGTGTTTAACTTCTATGAACGATTTTCTTCAATGGGCGACCTTAATCGTGCCATTAACATTGGGCTGAAAGAAGTCGGGAATGAGGTAGGTATAGAAAATTTGCAGTTTTATTCCGCGCGCCATTCTATGGCTACAATAGCCATCAATATTATAGGGATACCTATCTATGTCGTGAATGAAATGTTATGCCATGTAGATTCAAGGCTCCGTGTTACTGAGCTATATATAAAGAAAGACTATTCCATTATAAATGAGGCAAATTTCAAATTGATAGCTTATATGTTTGGGGCATGAGACAGATGTTATGCTGATGAAAATTTAATTTAAAAATAATAATATTTTCATCAAAACGACAAAGGGAATCATTTTACAAATCCACCTCTCTAAACGTTCCATTGTATCATGGCTAGCAGTTGGCAGAATACCCAATGAGGAATATCATCCGATTGCTCAAGCAATATGTTCAACTTATCATCTTTCATATATATTATGTTAACATAAAAAAGCGGTAAAACCGTTGGGAATTACCGCTTTGAAATCTCTATAAAGAATAAATATCCTTGCATTAGGTATACCTACAATCATTGAAGGGTAAACTTGTGGCAAGGACGTAGACTTAAATTGTTGCCAAGAAAGAGGACAAACTACTCATGTCTTCGAACTCTTTTATTTCAGATTCACTTTGTCTGAAAACTCTTTTTGAATTACGACCGTTTGTTACAGCCTCCAACATGGATTTTACAAAATTAGACATGTTTACCAAAGAAACATTCTTATTTTCTTCCATCACATTATATAACTCATCCGTGAAGGAACGAGACACAAATATCACTCCAGAGAAATCTAATATAACGTCCTCTTTAATGCCATCAATGGCAGATCTTATAATATCCGCATTAGCTCTTGAACGGATATCCGTACTAATCAAATCCGCAATTTTTAACATCGTATTCATATATTTATTTTTATCGAGTGTATTTATTATAGTCAAAGTCCAATGGGACCTTAACCGGAATTCTCATTAGAATTATTGTTCCATCCCAATATATAGAATTGGGAAGCTTAACAAATACAGAACCGGAGCTGTCATGCCTATGAAACGCACCTCCGGACAACATGAAAAATGAGCCATGAAGCCCATCAGAAAGCATTTCTTTGGATGAAGATATACCGTATCCTCTATTTTCTGCATTAGGCAAGTTCTTTGTAGACTTCCCCTCATTTGCCAACCTTAACGCTTCGGCATCATTCCCATTAATCTCATCCAAAAATTTTTGGGCCTTTACATAACTTCCCAGCACGGTTATTCCATCGTCAGCCAAGACCAAATCTATACAATCCTCTTTCTTTAAATACTGGGAAAAGATATAACCATGCTTGCCTTGAGAATGTTCGTTCATGTTATCAATCAATTCTCCTAAAAGATATGAAAGAGGAGTAACGATACGATAATCAGCTCCACTTTGTGTCTTTATAATTCTTTGAAGAATGCTTTGTAAATCGTCAATATTACTTTTGTGCAAATCAAACTGACATACTGGCAAATATGTTTTAGAGATATATGGCTCCAAAACCTCTTTCATGTTGGATCCGGCATCCACAAGTAATGGGTTCTCAAAATAAACCAAGTCCAAATAGCCAGTGATACGTATCGGTCTGTTTATGCATATCACATTCTTCTCACACCTTTGCTTATATATAACAAGCGGAGCGAGAAAAAACGGATGAAAAAAAGAAGTGTTACTTAAATCCCAGCATAAATCATTCATGCAACAATTGTCAGTCTGTTGTATGACTTGAAACAGATGATTAAATGCACTTCCTATTCTTTCATCTCTATCCACGTTTGGTATATGAATCACCTTCTTCATGATGCAAATTAAGTGATAAGTCTACATATTTGCAAATCATATCCCTTATTATTTTTAGCAGTAGTTCCCAAAAGTCAAAGAACGCTTCTGTTCGATTATTATTTTTCCATTCCCTTTCTGCAATGTTCACACAAGAATTTCTTGGCAACAGGAAACATCTTCTGACCGACATATCCGCTGAGATATTGTGCTTCCTCTCCATAAGGGTCAATTCCGAAAGCCTTGGAAATATGCCGGCATAAATGACCTTTTTCGTGGTCCCACGAATTTTGAAACTGTTCGGGGGTAGAAGTCAAAGAGAGCACCATTACCGTCTCTCTTCTCCTGTAGTCCGAATAGGTAAGTCCGGTATTCATCCTGCCTTCCGTCAGGTTGCGATACGCACGTTTGAGGGAATCCCCCCTGCATCCTATACGGTACAGGTCGGTAATGATTTCCTTAGCCCAATAAGTGTGTACCGCATAATACACCTTGACGTGCCAATCCCCATATTTCGGTATGTAGAACTCCTGAACAATCATATAACATCAGACCAAATTACAGGAACTCCTTTACCGATGCAGGTGGCAAAGAATTCATCAAACGCCCTGCAAGGGTCCCCATCAATATCATCAAGGTAGCACTTTATGTGTTTGCACAAATGTGCTTCGTCAACCAATGATTTTTTGAAAAAATCCGCTTTCAACATATTTGCAACATAGGCAACGTCATATCCTTTGTCGTGTTCGATGGTAATTCCGTTTGCTTTGAGCATATCGTCCACCTCATCTTTACTCCAAGGGTCAAGTTTCTTTTCCTTGCCTGTTGCCTCGTCTTTCACTTTCATTTTTGAAACAGCCCATTCGTAAAGTTTTTTACTGAAATGGAATCCGTATGATTCCAGGTATTCTTGCATTCCTGATGGGAATTTGCTATATGTATCTAATCTTTGTTCCATAGCCTTAATTTAAAAAGAGGGGCGTTTCACCCCTCCTGTTATTAATAGAATTCACCGTTAGAGCGTCTGCGTCTGCGTTCGCCCATTTCATCCATACGCGGATATTCAGGAAAGTATCCGGGGTATCTGCGTTCATCCATGCCGGATGAGCTTCCACCACCTGAATAACTTCTCCCACCATCACGGAAACCCATCTCTCCGCGCATCTCTCTCATGGCTTTTTCGTAACCTTTGCGGCAGCCTTCCTTGTAGGCTTCCTCCACTTCGTCACCTCTCATACCGAAGCCGCGTCCGTAATCGTCACGCCCTTCTTCTAATATTTCCCACATTCCCATAATCATTTCTTGTTTTTAGATGCTTCAACCACTCCGAGCTGTTCCATTAACTTCTGATTCTGTGCAATGAGGTCAGCCATATTTTTGCTCATTTCCTGCATGTTCTTATCCATATTGGACATTTGCCCTTTCAATGCGGATATTTCCTGCTCCTGCTGTTGCTTGGCTGCAAATTCAGGGTTCAGCATGGCAAGCATTTGGTCACATACCCTAAGAAAGTTCTGATGATATTCCACACTTTTTAGGACATCCTCACTTTTCTGCTTCATGGTAAGGACCTCAGTATTCATTTCGTCTCTTGACCCTGTAATCAGCATTCCTGTCTTAATATCATCGGCAATATTGGCATTAGCCGGTATCTCTTGCAAATTGACATTCTGTCCGTTTATATTCACGACAAAATCAATAACCTGTACCGGCTGCGGATAAGGCATGTTGGGAACAGTCTTATATATGGTTTTTATGGGGCTTACATTAACGACCTGCCCACATTCCAAACTTGGATTTGCACCTCTATGAAGAAGATATAATGTACTGTTTACTCGTAAGTTCTGAAACATGATTGTTTGATTTTAAAGGAGTGTGGCTATTTCCATTTTGGAAATCACCACAAAACTCCATGTTAATTATTACTTGCTCCTTAAAGAAGCTGTTTCTGCTGTAGGAGCCGGAGCCGCTGTCGGTCTGTATCCACCATTAACAAGATACAATTCGTTGGTGTACTTGTTATAGTGAATTTCATAGATGCCTGTTCCGGCTAAGTTTTCAACAGTCACAGGCTCATTGTTATAAGCCATCAACGGTCTTGTGTCCCCATTAGTCCCTATCAGTATCGGAAGAGTTGCAGTCGTGCCGGCAGGTATAGCCTGACGGAGGCTGATATAGAACCCTCCAACATAATCCCTGTTACGGAATGCGTGGTTAGGAAGTTCCAAAGTAACATTCTCCGTGCCGACGGTCACAGCCACCGTAGGAAGAGTGTTGAAATTTGTTCTTCCGATTGATGGGAATAGGGATGGGAATCCTGTAAAAAAGTTAGGCCACATATCTACCTCCTTTCTTACCGGATTAACCCCAGTAGTTGTTGCAACCACATCCACTACGTCCGTATACAGCGTCACCCATATATGCACCGTAGGCGGCTGCGCGGAAACAATCTGTATTAATAGCGGTTAAATTGGGGTATTGAACACTCACAGTATTGGGGAGCTTGCATTTGATTCCATCAACGTCGCTTTGTAATGCCTGCAATCCGGCTGCCAAAGGAGCAATCTGTTGTCCTACTGCACTCAGGATAGTGGCGTTCTGATTACGCTGGGATATTTCGGCTGTTAAAGTAGCCTTTTCCGCAGTAAGAGATGCAATCTTGTCCTGCAATGCCTGATTTTGAATTGCATCAAGTTTGGCAAGGATAGCATTCGTATTTGCAGTAGCCCCGTCACGCAATGACAATGCATTGTTGTTCATTGTATTGGTAAGGGCATTCATTGATTCGCAATTCTGCAAACGTCCTTCATAACCTTGTCTTTCAATAGCTGTTTGCGTTTTGCAGCAACAATCGGCAAGTTGAGTAAGGATAGACTGGTTGCCTGACTGCATAGCATTAATAATCTGGTTGGTTGACAATCCCACCTGATTACCTACTTGTGTAATGCTATTCTGAACATTGCACAATGCTGTCTGAACCTGTTGGGTAGAGCAGTTGAATGAAGAAGCCAATTGAGAGATAGCATTACCGTTACCCTGAATAGCTTGCATCAACAATTCGCGTCCTGCGTTTCCTGCCAATTCTGCCGGAAGTCCGTTAGCTCCGTTTCCTCCACGTCCACCGAACAAACCGCCACCGTTGCCGTTCCATCCAAAGATACTTGCTATCACAACAAGCCAGATAATGCTCCACCATCCGTCCTGTCCTCCAAAGCCGTTGCCGTTATTCATCAAGGCAAGCAGGTTAGGGTCTATCCCCTTGTTCCCAAACATTCCGGGAAGCATGGCGGTAATGTCAAGCTTGCTACCGCCTGAACCTCCATTGCCTCCGTCTGAATTAAAAACATAAGTTCTTTCCATAAGTATTTGTATTTTGTATCCCGGTCAAAATTGACCGTATGCAAAAGTACATATGTTGTAACTTATGTAAAATCAGTTGTTTCCCAATGATTTCTTTATATTATCCCAATATATTCTCAACATTTTCCCACTTTCCATCCTCTCATAGAAATTTGATATCATGTAGTTGACAGCACGTTTGGTTTTGTGGATATGAACGGCTATTTGTGAAGGGTACATGCCGCTTTCAGACAGGAGAGACACAAGAAGATACCGGGCATCCACTGTTTCCATGTTTTTATCAGATGATAATATTTGGTCTACAGGCACTTCGGTTTCTTTTGAAACAATATTAATTATCTTGGCAAAGATTTCTGATTTGCACATAGTTTTTTCTAATTTTTATGCTTATCTTTGCCTCGCCACATAAAACATGAGATTTTGATGAACAAAGCATAAGATATTTATGTTGAAGATATTAGCCCCCAACATCAGGTATCTTATGCTTTATCATGTTTTTATGTGGCAATATTAATATGATGTATGTTGGGGGCTTTTTTTTTAATTCTTAGCCCCCGAAAGAACTGCTTTTGTTATTTTTGAGTAATCGCTACGCTTCTACTCGTAGCGTTGTGAGGATAATCCTCGGTATAGTGTTCTATTTCATTTTGAACCTCCTTTCTTTTTTATATTATAATTATGCAATTATACAAATAAATTACCACACCAACAAATTATAACTAATTCCAATTCCTACATAACTCCCCACCGGATAACTATATCCTGCCTGAATCCCTAATCCCCATTTTTTTGATGGACATTTCGGTATGCGCACAATATCATTAGTAACCGTGACAGTCTTAGGATATACCTTCAAACTGTCCAAGTTCGGGTTATAACCACTGACATAAGCCGTATAGTTACTGTCCCGGTATATCTTCTGCTCGACAGGGAGCACCGTATCACCTACATGGATAGTATCGCCCGTGTGCCAGCAAATCAAAGGAGTAGGAAGGTAGTAGGGGACCGTATCCCTTCTTATCACAAGGCTTGAACTGAATACCGTATCCGTTCTTGCCTCTATAACTGCTTCGGGGGATGGCTTTGCAAACCATCCTAAACCGAAAGCGAGTACAATCAGTAATATGCAAGGAAGCCATTTCATTTCAATTTGCTTTAGCTTGCAACATTAACATACAACCCTACCAAGCTGCTTAAGTCATGGGTCAATGCCTGACCGCTGTCCCTTGTGCAGATATACAATACGTCATTCTGAGTATAGTACTTGCCCTCGAATAACTCCATAGGAGGTGTATAGGGTATCGGGTCATCCTTGGTGCCTGATGCGGTCTCTACAACCACTTCGTAGAGTGCTGCCGTAGCCATGCCGGGATATTGGCTTTCCAAAACCATAGGGATATCTTGCCGGACCTTATACAGGTGTTCCTTGTAATTAACCTTCATTCCCTTGGATAAGGATTCGTCTATGAATTCCGCCCAATCGGGATACAGCGATTTAACCTTCAAGGATTCGCTGTCTGTCAGGCTCAATGTCTGTATCTGTTTTTTGGCGGATTCCACCATGTTTTGTGCGGATGCAGCCAATATGTAATCAGCACTATAAGGTTGCGGTTCGTGATTCCATTCTTCCGATTCCATGATTTGTACAAATTCGGGGTCATCCATTCTGTAGGTGGGGAAGGAGTCCCTTAGGAAGAGGTTAACGAATTCTTCATGCAGCACTACTTTGGTGCCGTCTGCGTTGCTTCGCATTGTCGGAAGTGCCAACAATCCATGTTGGGTCAGCCATTCTATCGTAACGATTGTATATCTCATTGTCCAATTATATTAGTTATTACATAATCAATTAATTCTTGCTCTGTGAATCCGTCTGCCTCTGTTGGTATGGAGTTGAAGGCTATGGAGTTGTAGAAGGCGAGTTTGGAGCAATAATTCTTAGTGTTCCCTTCTTCCCAAAAGAAAGAAGGAGCTTTACTTGTCTCAGGCTTAACGTTAGCGTTTACAGTCGTAATTATATGTTTCACTCCAAACAATTCATTATACTTAATAGACTTGTTTAATACTCCGTTAATATAAGTTACACCATCCCGATTTCCTGAATAAGCAATACTACCGCCTGTAAAGATATAGAATGGATTGATAACTAGCGGGTCCTTCCTTTGCGAGTAGAACATTTTAGAAATGTTAAAGTCTCCTATCGGATTAACCGTCATAAACAGCATCTTCACTCCACTACTCAGATTCTCTACCAATCCGCAATCATCTACACCATCTGTCACTAATGCACCGGGATATTCGGGTATCTGAGTGATGGTGATGTTACAGTTGTCTATAAGTTCTGTTGATATAAATCCAACAAAACCTGAATTATCAGATTCGATATTTGAGTCGAATTCAAAATATCCATTTTCTAAGATTTTGTCACGATAGCCTGCTTCAGTATGATATCTTAACCTAATTTTCCCTTTTAACTCTTCGGTTATTCCCTCTATATTACATTTTAAGAATGCGCGTCGCTTCGCAGGAATTATCTCTATCACGGCATCCTCTTTACTAACGAATTTCCTAAGTATAATTTGTTCGCTAGATATTAGATCTGCTGTGCCTGCTACAGAACGAAGTGTCCAATTTTTAAAGTTATCATTGTACCCTCCAACACCACTCATTTCGGCAAACAGGAAGTTGTTTAACTTCATTCTCCTTCCTTTACCCGACAAGTCCTGCAAGTAAGCAGACTCCTTCAATGTTTCGTTGGTCGCACCTTGCTTCTTTACGTCATAGTAGAAAACGATATGCTCCCTTATCCATTGAGGGATAGGGGAAGGCTTGGAAGCACCGCCGCCCGAACGGATTTCGCCAATGTGATTCAGTGCGATTGTATTCAACCGCACCGAATTTAAAGATATTGTGTTAACCTTCATAATCACTCCAAAATTAATGCCTTGACAGGCTTAACATTGCACTGAATCTTGATATGCTGCTCACCAATAACACCTTCGATGTTCTTCTGCCAAACCGACCCGACACCGTAATCGACTTCAAACGCCACCCAACTTTCACCGTCCAAACTCTGATACAATACCACCTTGGACGGATGTGTATCGAATACCAATTGCAAACCAAATGTAGACGCAGCAGGCTGAAACTTATACTCCTGATTGGAGCCGGATGCTGCAAAATTGCCGGTTATATCCTTTAATGCCATAATTGTAGATTTTATAAACTTAATACCTGTTTTCGATTCTTACCATCTGCCCTAAAGCTTACATGTACCCATGCGAAGTTGCTCTCATCAATCAACTGGTCATAAGGCAGGTTCTTGCGGATATACTCAAACAACAGCTTATTCTGTTGTCTGTCTCCTGTGTCAATATCGGCTGCTTCACCCTTCATGTGCTGCGAAGACTTGCTTCCCTTGACAGCTTCATTCAGCTCCGGACAGCGATAACCGCTGTTTACTGTTATAGGCTTTCCCCACCATGTGCGTAATGGGTCCAGTACGTTATCCACCAAGGCAGTAAGAGCCGTTACATGCTCCTGTCTGCATCTGTTGTTGATACCCAAGCGGTCGGCAGTCGTGGACTTGCACAGCTCCGCAATTGTAAAAAACTTCATTTCTTTTCCTCCTTAATTACTTCTTTAATATCTTCTTTGTCAACCTTTAACGTCTTGCCGAAAATCAGCCTGAACGCTTCGACAATATTCAGCTCGATTCCCTTCGGCTTAAGTATGTTGCTGATAATCGAGCACATTTCCAAGAAACATACCATCAGGCAGGAATACATATCAATGTCGTAACGGCTACCCGATGCCTTGTTTATCATCACCACCATGAAGACGAAGCTGAAGTATGTAACCATCTTGCCCATGGTTCGCCTTACCGCCCGACTGAACCGGACCTGTTCGCCCATTATGATACTCTTTCTCAGCCCGCAGGCTAAATCACATATAATCACGGCAGCAGACACTATCAGCCACGGAATCATGTGTTCTATGCTCTCCTGAACGAATGCGGTAGCTATTCCTGCCAATCCTCCGGCTACGCTCTTATCGATGCCATCTCTAACTATTGCACTAATCATTTGTCGGATTAATTTTTAATGTTATATTTGCAAAACCTTGTTAACCGGAACGCGAAAGCTAATCTTGATTCCCTGCCCGCCTGAGAAGGTATGCAGGGAGTTTCCCTATCTTAGCCTAATCAAGATTAAACACAAGCTTGCTCGGATAGCCACGGGTATAGTCATAATTAATCAGCTCTTCAAGCGTACTTAATCCGGATACCTCGGATAGATGCTGCTGTGTGACATTATAGCATGATAATGCATACAACTCCAATTGGGCAAGCATATATAGTGCCACATCTATTGGGATGGTGTAATTAATCCCCTCAAACCAAAGAACGGTATCAGTCTTTTGGGTACTCTTCTCAATGTTGATGCTGTTCATCAGACCTACACGCATTTCCTTGGAAAGCCACATCTTCTTGCCGGCAAGGGTAAATTCGTTCACATGGTCAGACACATCATATTCTTTGATGCTTTTCTCCAGTTCCCGGACCAATGATTTTCTTACCGACTCTTCATCATTCGTATCACAGTACACCCATAATGTATCATATATATATGCTGTCCTTTCTACAGTACCTTCCATCGCAGGATAAGTAACCGTTTCCTCGTTGACGCATATCAATGCCTTCTTGCCTGAATAGGTTATTAAAGGCATACGCACATCAAATTCATTTCTTTCTGTTTCCATAATCATTCTGTTATAATTCGATAAAAGGGATAGAAAAAGCTCCAGCGTAATGGGCAAATTTATTGGCAGCATTATAGTTGCAAAACGAGGTACGAACCGAAGCATAGATGAAACTCTCAAGGCAACCCACAACAGAGCCATGGAGACACCGCTCATTCGCATTGACATCGTTATTAATATATAACCATAAGTAAGCATTCTCGTAATTACGGCTCCCTCCACCGGTAGTCTCCGCACAAAAAAGAGAAAAATCATAATCCGATTTTTTCACCCATGATTCACTGGCAACAGGAAAATTAACCCCCGGATATTCCTTCTTTAAATCCAAACCTTTTTCCATGTCACTTTCTTCATTGTCATGGACACGGTATGAGTAGGTTGTACGTGCGGGTACTCTGCTCACATCTGATGCACAGCGGAATTGCACAGGCAGATCATTGCCTTCCGAATCCTTTCGGACAATGTAATATGCACCGTCCATCTGTCGGGATAGCCCGACAATCGGTAGATTCCATCCTCTGTATATGGGGACAGAGCGTTTCAGGATTCCAATGCCGCCATCCAGCACCGTATTGTCACTCCATTTGACACCGTCAATAAATTCCATCTTGGTGTAAGAGTTTACGACGGCTGTCATTACTCCGTCTGCCATTCCCTCACATCCGGGGACATTTCTTACCACGTAGTAATGCTTGCAGGCTTCCATGCCTGCGCCCGTAGACAGGTTGACAGAACCATCGGTTGTACACGACACATTTCCGGCTGCGTCAAAAGTGAACACATTCCCAATATTCCCTATCTTCGGCACAAGTCCTGCCTTGGATATGCCGTCCAATAGTCTTTGAGCTTCCATTATTTCTAAAAATCCGCACCATGTGTTACCTGAAATACCACCAATCAGATTAGTCTTATTTGCCGAAGATGGCGGAATAACCATATTAACACCATGCAGAGTGCTGTATTTTACTGTATCCCCGATTATCACCTTCCATCCGCTATTAGCGGTAAGTGCACTGTCTGCAAATGTAGTCGCATTAACGCTGTCTAACGTTGTACAACCTGCGCCAAACAGGTTTAACCTAGTATGTGCCCATGTGCCTATCTCAAAACTCATCAGACAAATAATGATTTCATAGAACTCATAATACATGCCCATATATGGACGATTGGTCGCTTCGTCTGCATTCTTTGCCTGTGCATTCTTGATTGATTGTACCGCGGACACATTTTGTGTCGGGTATCCGCCACCACTTGTCTTATAGCTTTTTTTGAATATGTTCAAAGGTGCGGAGTATGTCCCGATTGCGTTCTTATTATAGACATAATGGGCGCAATTTCTTGCATCACCTTCCAGCTTGGCGGTAACACATTCACCGGGGACGATGGCAAACGGTCTGATTCGCTTTGCCTGCTTCCCTCCGATGCCGAAAGGCAGAAGAGACAATGCCACAATGTTATATTCCCCTTCCGTACCTCCCTGTGGCGTATATTGCATGGTGGTGCGTAAGTAATACAAATCGCAATCGGTGAAGTTCATCACGTCTCCATCGGTCCCGTCTATGGCAATATTCCTGCCATCGACAGATTGAGTAAGTCTTCCCGGTGCACATTGTTTTAATAACTTGCCATTCTTAAACACTCCAAGATGCAGATGTGACGCTAACGAGCGAAGTCTCGATGTGTTCCCAAATGTAACCTGTGCATCCGGGTCTGCACTTCCGTTTACTCGTGCGAATCCACATGCACCCAAGGCTTCCAACTCATTTGCCAGTGCTTCGATAGCGGTTGCATTGGCTTCCTCGGCTGCTTGTGCACGTTCTGTTTCGTCAAGAATTCGCTTATTCAATTCGGTTAACTCTTCCGTAAGGTTTTTACGCGTAGTCGGATGTACCACCGCATCAGTGGTTGTAGCAGGGTAAATAGTCTGCCCGCCTTTGGTAAGTTTATGAATTTTAGCCATATAATTCTTATTAATTTCGTAAATTTATTCTTTATCGGTTCCCGATTAAAGGAAAACACTCAGTACATCTTCGTATTCTTTATCGGAAATTGGAGAGGAAGAAAGCATCTCATTCTGCACATCCTTTACCACAGAGTCCTTTAATTCGGTACGCTGCTCCTCTGTCATGGATTCCCATGTCATTGGGTCTCCCTTATCGCCCTTCTGATAGTTAGGATAAACGTCAATTGTACCTGTACTGTCATCAGACTTGCCATTGACAAGAACGATGCTTGTAAACTCCATGGATACAAGGTTACAGATACCATCAGCAAAATCAGCATCAGTAAGGTAATACTCGCGTCTGACCGTCAGGTTGCCCGGACGCATGCCATGATTATCAAACACAACCAGCAGGCTGCCATCATCCAGCCTGCGACAGTTCTTGTAATCGTGTCCGTCGAAAGAGGCTACAACGGGTTTCGACAATGCTGTCTGATAAGTAAACCGGAAAGGAGTTTTCAGGTCTCCATTGAGGTTTTTCTCTATGATTTTAAAATCGGACTGATAATTTATTCTCATAACTATAATATTGATGTCACATCGTCAATTTCCACGGCAGACAGATACTTCTTATCAGCGTCTACGGTTTTCTGATAAGGTGTTAAATCAGGTGCCACGTATCTTTTCAACGCATCGGTAGATAATCTTCCGTTTGTATTCCCTTCCTGAAAGGGTATGTTCTCCTTACCGTTCGGCATTGTCCGTGCGTCAAGCTCGTTAATCGTTTTTCCTGCCATAAGTATTTGTTTTACATTATAAACATTCTGCCAATCTCCGCCAATACGGTGATACCATTAACCTTGATTTCCCCATCTTCATTCCTGCCGATTGCAAACTCCTTATCCGTAGGGATAACTTCCGCAATGGAAACCAAATCATCCTCTGTGAGTGCCCTTTCGTTAACTGTATAGTCATTGTCTGCCGAAGCGCATTCTCTTGCCTCTTCAAACTCGCGCATCAATGTTTTTTTCATTTCAACATAGGAGAGGTATTCCTCACTCTGCTTAATCGACTCAAGCTCTTGTTTTTCTTCGCTGCTTATGTTTTCTTTCTTCTCCAACTCATTCACTCGTGGAAAGGCTTGGGCGTCATAGCCTTCGGGTTTCAGCTTGGCATAGATACCGCGCATATCCTCGTTAAAGCTCTCCATTGCCCTTTCGTAAGCTACCAAATTCAAGATTATCTTCACCTTCGTTTTATTGGCAAGTGGCGCGCCCTCATCCGATTTCAGTGGCACGAGTTGCAAAAAACTCATTTTTCTGATGATTTCATTGATTTTCATTGTGCACCTCCTTCCTTGGGGATGGAAGACAATATGCTTCTAAGCATACTCTCTATATCTTCGATGGGAGCTTTCATGCCTACTGTCATGGTAAACCCTGTGGGCATGATAGAGGCTGTGCCAACATAAGCATCTCCATCCAATACGATATATTGGATATCATTGGTTGTGTTGTTTGAGACCTCACCGTTTTCATAAAGCCTTGTAATACTTTCTTTTTTTCTTATCAGTTCCATATCTGTATAATTTAATGATTAGTTATATTCTTTACTGTATCGGTCCGGGGTTCGGGTCAAGCTTGAGCGGGAACGCCTTCTTCGTGTACTCGTTCGTATTAAGCTGTAGATATACGTAGTACTCGCCAAGAAAATCAGTTAAGGTGAATGTCCCGAATATTTCAACCTCTCTGTCTTGAATCAGATTGAAATCCTGTAATTTTTCCCTGCTCATATCTTCGTCCGAAACCACACGCCTTAGTGTAATCCAATTATTAGTGAGCATTTTACTACCGACTGAATAATACGTAAGTTTAAGATTCCATTTAACCGCAGTGTTAAGCCCGGTCATTGAGTTAGTCACATATTCGGCTGTCAGATTGATTACCAAACCACCCGCTTCTTCTTCCGATACATACTTAACCCTGCCGGGAGAGCAGTTCATGACAGGCAAAAACAGATTAGCCTTGTCCGCCTCGATGATACTTTCAATCTTATTCATGCAAAAAAACGGATATACATCGTAGTATTGACCAAGTGTCAGACCATTGGCAGGCATCTCTAATGTAACCCCCGCTCTGACATTAGCCAGTTTCCTCACAATTCTGTTGGACGAGTCAACCAACATCGCTCCAAACCACCATGTATCAAGGTTGGTAGCGGATTCTATGTCGGACAGCTCGACAGAGCCGGGACCTGATTTATCTGCGGTAGTAACATTTCGCGCAAGAGAGCACGATATAGAGCCATACATAGACACCTTGGAATCGCAATAGAAGCTATGGAACGGCGGTTGCGCATCGTGCTTGTACAGCAAGAAATCTGCCAACCTGTACGGACTCCCACTTCCGCCCCAAGGTCTCTCATAGATATATCCGTTCATCTTGTTTCCTGTATACAGCTTGGGGATTTCTTCATAAGACGCTACAGGGGGCGGCTTAATGCCGCAATTCCTCATCGAACCTTTCCACCAAGCCCCTTCACCGTCAGATGGCATGCTCCTGTCAGGAGCGGCAGAGGCAATATGGACAGGCTTGCATCTTGACCACATATTAATCTCATGGCTCGTGCATAACCCGCTCACATTCGTTTCAGACGTCCCAAGAACGGAAGCAACGTCACTCCTCAGATTGACAGGAGACGTAATTACGTTATTCGAATTAGCCATATCAATAGAGTAGTAACAGGGTTATATAAGTCGAGATAAAGGCACACATCTCCATCCAAAACACAGGCTTCTTGAACTTAAGGCATGCCAATACGATTACACCACCAAGGAAGGTTATAAGAGGGACGTACCAAAAACTCATCAACACTTGCCATACAAGAGAGGCAAGCGCGCAGATTCCCGCGCTTACATAATGGATATTGCGGTTATAATCCTCCTTGAACAAGGGAGCCGAGCCGACAAACGCCAATGATGCACTTGCGATGAACGCCAGGAATTGGTATTCTTCCTTGCTGGCTTCGATAAACGATGCAACCAGCAGGGAAGATTCGGCAAGACAGAAGAGCGTGAACAGCCAACCCTTCTTTCCAAGCCGATAGTATGTGTCACTGATACTTGCAGGGATGCCATACATCCTGACTGTATATCCGATATAGGATACAAACAGAATAATCGAAACAATCAATAATGTAACCATAGTTTTTAATTTATAAATTTACGTTTCAAATCATCAATCTCTTTGTGCAGCTCAATTATCTGACTCTGCAATACTGCCGTATATTGGGCATAGTTCACGGACAGGTAGTGTTCTTTCGTGCTGCCTTTAGACACAAGCTCAGGATATAATTCTATCATATCCTGTGCGATAAACCCTATGCTTTCCTTTCCATCCTTGATATAGCTGACAGGAGTGACGAACCCTCTGTTCCGTAGCGGTTTTATACATGACTTTAAGCGGGCGTCCGAATAAACGGCAACCTCACCTTCTGCAAGGAAGTTTCCAGTAACTCTAAAACTCGAAGCAACAAGGTCCGCTGTACCTTCTCCATTTAATTGAAGATGTACGCCATTTGTAGAGCCATCATCCGAATTGGATACCGCAATCAGCATGCTTCCCCAGTTGTTTGCGCGTCTAACACTACCAATTGTATATCTCGTTATGAATCCGGCTCCACTTAATATATCTTTCCACCCAATGATAGGTCTACAAGCAGAGCCGCTGTTTGACATCATCGCCATTTGATTAGCCCTGAATACGCAGTTATCTACATTTTGGAAAATTCTCCACTCGTGCTCCCAATAGTCTGTCATCGTGCTTACGAATGATGTTCTACATTGAAGATTGTTGTAGCAATAGAGATTCGTGATATTAACAATACCGTCCGACTGGAACTGAGCTACACACCCTGCCGAAGTGTAGAAATCAATGCCATGATAACCCGACATTACGACCCTGTTGTTGTAACTAAAATTGATTCCATGCCAAGGATTATAATCATTGTGGACATCATTAGGGTTGACGCCAATCACGTAACACCCAATCTTTGTAAACCAACCACTATCCCACATATTGCTATTCCATCCACCGCCAAGGCTCTTGCTTCCCGATGTGGGAATCAGCCCATCAGAACCGAAACTGTAACCGAATCCCGAACCATTAAGGGATATTTTTTTGCTTCCGTAGATAGTCAAGGAATCATCAGACGCCTCCTTCAAGTATACGTAATCACCGTCACCGAAGTTTATTTTGTTACCAAAATTCCCGGTTTTGTTCAGGACTATATTATTAGTGGTCGTAGTTCCGTTTATCGCAAGGTTGCCTGTTATCGTCCCGCCTGCCAAAGGCAGATACTTTCCTGTTACAATATCATCCTCCAATTGGGACAGTTTTGTCGGGTACGCAGGAAGAGATATCACCCCATTGGATACATTGTAAGGAGTCGTGCCCAGCTTTACCTGCTTGGCATATACACTGCCCAAGTCCGGTATGTGGGAAAAATGGATTCTCTTGGACGTGTCAGACTTGGCAAGCTCTTCCCACATGGCATCTATATCCAAACCGCCACCGCCTTTTTTATTCGTCCACTTGTTTTTGATTGAGTCGTAGGTCAATACCTGTCCTTCCGATAGAGGAGTAACCAGGTCTACATCGTCCAGCATGCCCAATGAGGTTGCACCACTTCCACCACCGGTTGTCGAACCGAACGCAGCAAGGTCTCCCGTAGCGTAGAAATTAACCATAGACCCATCATCCTTCTCTACATATACGGCATTATTGGCTGCGTCATATTTCAGCAAGGCATTACCGATTTGGACAGAATTGATGGCTTTTATATGAGTGAACGGATATTGAGGTTCCAATATATATTTGAATTCTGCCGAGCGCAAGAACTTAAATGCCGACAGTAATACACCGACCGTTTCCTCACCGACAAAGAATGACAACGGGTCTGCATGGAGTGTACCATCTTCTTCCCACCAAAGTGCACCGTTGGCAAAGTAACCCGTACCGTCAAAGCGCACAAGACCTTTGGCAACGTTTTCCGGCACGCTGCTTTCCGGATAATCGAATTTGTCCAGCATGGAACCTCCCCACCAGGAAGCAATACCTCCGCCACGCTTGTCGGATTGGTATACACCGTTCGTGCCGCTCATTATCTTGAAACCGCTTTCCGAGGTGTATCCTAAAGCTAACAATGAGGATTGAATAAGACCACCCTCAATATTGGTATATTCCTTAAGTGCTTTCGTCAGATAGGATATATCTCCTATATTCTTCGATATTTCTTTGATGGATTCGTTAAGCTTGCCCTGTATATAATTGTTCGCGGCATTGACATTGGCAATAAAATCACCGTACTTCAAGTTGAACGCTGAATACTTGCCATCCACCATAGCCACTTCGGTCGCTGTGGTCTTACCGTCCTGAATCACACCGTTAATGGTGTTTATAAGCTCCTGTGCCGAGTTATTGAACAAGCGGTACGCAGTTTCCAACTCCGTCTTTACCACGCCTTCATCAAGAAGCTCATTCTCTATAATCTTATTATAGGATTCTGTTACATCGTTTTTGATGGAATCAATATTATTCAGGTATTTTTTAATCGCAGCCGCTTCCCCTCTGTCTACGATACCATCATTGAATGCTTCATCGGTAAAGTCCTTCATTGAACTTACAGTGCTATCCAGCTTTTCAGCCGCTTTCTTCGTTTCTTCGGCTATTTTCTTTGCTTCTTGCGCCAAAGTGTCATCAGTGTATTTTGATGCAAGCTCCCAATGGGAGATACTAAATGCTTCCCCTGCCTTTTTTGAAGTGTTCGCTCTGAGCATATCGTCCTTGTAAGTACTACCGTAGGTCGCATTTACCCACATATCACCTATGTCGTATGCATCGGAATTCTGCGGTTGTCTCACAAAGATGCGTCTTTTCCCATCTGCGGTATCCTGTGCTTTTTGAGCGTTTTCCAAAGCCTTGACAATATCCGTATCGGTAATGGCATTCCAATACCATCCCTTTTCTTGTTCATATTGGAACCGGTATGCTTTTCCCTCCTTGCTGTAATAGAGGTCTCCCAAATGATTGTTCTTCTTCTCATCTGTATCCCAATCGGATGCGGGAATATTTTCAAGGGTGGGCACCGGGTCGTAAAACCATGTTTCTATCGCACCGTCAACCTGATTCTGGATATTATCTATTTCCTGCTTGATGTACTCTTTCAGAGGGTCTAAATCTTCAATGTACTTTTCAGATGCTTTTTTGAGAGCATCTTCGATGGTGTCTCCATTGCCGATGGTAGTACCGACCGACAGCTTTCCTTTCAATTCCACGCCTTCACCTTGGGTGAACTTAACAAAGCTGTTACCATCACGGTCCCCAATATACGCATCACCGTATACATGGAAAAACGCCTTGTTGTTAGTTTTGTCTACACCATACTCAATATACTCCTTGTTCAAGTAGGAGTAGGAGTCTATACCGTGATACAGAGTAACACTCGGGCTGAACACATCGGTAGAAGAGAAAACAATGGCATTCTGTGCGTCAATATTGCTTTCATCCGTCACGTCCTTGTTGTCAATGCCTTTCCATTTGATTCGTGCACCAAGGTGAGCTACAGTATCACCCTTTGCCGGAATATCACTGCCTGTGTCGCAATCCGCCATGCTGAGGTCAATATAGTGCAATTTGTATATGCCGACATTGATAGGCTCTTTGCTTGCCCCTACACATAAACGCCAATAATAATGGTTCGCTACCTGTTGGTATTCTCCCGGTTTTTGTATGTTGAAGTTTTTGCTCTGTATCTGGAAGCCTGCACGGAAGCGGTTCTCCACTTCCACACCGTCCTGCTCGGCAAGGAAGAAACATCTGTACACGCCTTCGGGGACGCCATTGTCTACCGTTTCTTTATCCATCAATTGGAGTTCACTGCCATCTGCAAGCAATATAGGATTCCCGTCTGCCATTGAAAGTATGGGCGTTTGTTCAATGGTGCCCTTGGTCCAAACATCAATAAGCGTAACAGCACCACCCGGAGTTAGAACTATCTTTCCACCTACAGAATTTACATTTTGTATCTCCAATGATTCGAAATAGGCTTTCATGCGGACTTTCAGTTTATCAACCTCCGCATAGGTTTGACCTGTTTCCTTATCAACCATTATGATACCACCTGTACTACCACTGACAAATTTCCCTATTTCAAAAGCTTTGTCAGAAGACAACTTGTGCGGGGTACGGTCATCTTTATCTTTTCGCAAGAACATGCTTAATGAGCGCAAAGCCGAGAATGCATTATTGTCGGTAGCCGGTGTGGAATCATTTCTTTTAATCAGATAAACCCCACTGTCCCAACCGCCTGTATAAGTCTGTCCTTTCAGGGTAAGAGATTCTATCTTGCCTTCGAGGTCCCCTATACGCGAGTAGGCTGCCGTCTCCCCTACTGTATAAATCGGAGAATCATAAAGATAGTCAAGATTAAACTCGTATCCGATAACCCTTGACTGCCTTCCGTTCTCAAAATAAGCCTTATTGATTAAGTTAACCTTCTGACCGATGCCGTAGAGATTGTGCACTCCGTCCTCACTGTATGCGACATCCGACATCATCTTACAGTTATATGTAGAAGGATCTATCTTGGATTTGGCTACAGATTTCTCCGCTTCGTCTTTCAGCTCTTGTTCGGCGGCACCCACAAGCCCCAGTTCGGTTATTTTCGTACTGTCCCAACCGGATAGAATATAAGTATCCCCATTCTCAGGAATAAGCACTCCGTCCGGAAGCGGTCTGCCGTAGTTCTCATTTCTGACTATTTCCCAAAGTTGTTCATTCTTATTGTCAGGGTCGAATGTTACAGCGAATTCCATACCATTCAACTTGCCGGATTGGAAAATGATTTTCAATTCCTCACCGGGAAGGATATAGTCCTTTGAGAAGGTAATGCCGGTATCCTTGAAGCGGTAGGCATTCCATTTTTCCTCGGTGGTTGTGCCGTCCTCATTCTCCACCTTGTCTGTCACCTCAATAGTTGTGACATCCGACATGGTGCCGACCCTTCGGGGATAGACTTCATCGAAGATAACCACTTGTTCAATGGCTTCCTCGGTAGTCATATCAGGATAAGCGTCTATGTACGGAGTTCCGTCGGGCAACATTAAGCGTTTTTGCACCACACCGTTCACAACCACCGACTCATCAACCGGACGGTAGTTGGAAGGGATATTCCTTGTGGAACCGAAAGCATATATTCGGGTGGCGTAGGTCGATTGGGAATCGGAACGTGACATCTCTACAACGTTCACCCCGATTTCAAAGTTAACCGCATCGCCAGACTCACAACGTCCGAAATGGATTATATTCTCTGTTATCCAACACTCACAGTCCCATTTTTTCGCCATCTCAAAACAAGCATCAAGGATGTTGATGTTCTCATAAGACATCAGTTGTGATTTGTTTTCGACTGTGGGGTCAATGGAGACAACAAAATCTTGTCCTTTGTATGCGTACCCAAGAGCTTTCAAATTTCTAAGGACTATACCGGCTTGTACGTCAAGCGGGGCGGTCAGGTTCCAGGACGCTTCCTGCCCGGCAGTCTCTGGGGTATATTTGAAGATTTTGTTTTTCCATTTCCAGTAATAGGCATCAAGCCTTAATTCGTAATCGTAGCCGGCGGTATCTGCGTTGAATGCGGGCTTCTGCAAGTCGCACACCTCGAACAATCCGAAGTCGCATTCCACGTATGAGCCAAGTTTGAAATATATAGGATTTTCCAAGGAGAACTTTAATATGATGTGGTCCTCCTTCATCAGAGTAAACTTACGCTTGCAGCCTTCATTGACCGAAGTTGTAAGCAAGATAGCACCGGATATGCCTTTGATGTCGATTTGTTCCATGCCTTCAAAGTTCGCACATAAAAAAAAGAAGCCTTAAAAAATAAGGCTTCAAACTATGACAATGGGCAAAATGTCACAAATTAAGTTCTGCTTGCCGGATTTGGCTCATTAAACTTTGCTGAAATTTTTCCGAAAGTTCTACCTAAGCTCTGTGCATAAGTGATATTTTTACCGAGATAAATCAGATGATACATCTCACTACCGTTAGCTGGAACTTGAATATCAACCTTGCCTTTATAAAGTTCAACAAAGAAAGCTTTTTTCTTTGCTTGATAGTCGGATTGGGATTTCCCTTCAATTGTAAATGAAAGTGTTATTTCCCTCTCATCTATTTTAGGGTCATTGACTATCACACGTTTCCCATGTTCTAACCGGGATTTATTTTCTATAAATTCTTTCATGGATGATGATGCACCAAGTACATCAAGAAAACCTTTTCCCATTTTTACGCCCCATATAGCATAGGCATCTTTATTGTTTATCAATAGCTCAGCCATAATTTATAATTTTGAAGTATTACGTTTGACTTCGGCAATATCCGCTTTGATTTCTTTTAAGTATTTAGCTGAATTGCCTGTATTTTCTGAAATCTGTACCAATTCAAGATAGGATTGCGCTATCAAATCCCGCGTATCATCAGCAATATTTCTTGTTTCCGTATTTATGGAAAGTAGAGCATCTGCTTTTACTGTTAGTAAATTAAGTGATTGAGATTGAATAATATTCTGATTCTTTATCTCTTCTCCTGCAATCTGCAATGCTGTAAACCGCCCGTTCAACTCTTCGCCGGTATCTTGACTCATTACCTGAAAGCCTTTGGATGAAGCTGACTGCGATGTTGATTCTTGCGAAATTTTATCATATCCGGTTGCTGCGGCAAGCTCGTCACGCAGTTTCATGGCTTCTTCAATGTAGCCCATATACTCAGCATTCAGCGCATTTCTTTCGGATTCCGTCAAAGAACCATCCTCCATACCCTTTGCGAATTTCTCATACCACTTCTTTAGCTTGTCCTGATAGAGTGCGCCTACCTGCTCGGAGAGCATAGCTCGCATGAAATATTCCGATATGTCTTCGGCAGCATCTTTGGATGATGCTTTCATATCCATTAAGGTATCTATAAAGTTACTGTACACACCATCGAATGTGGTTTGTGTAAGCTGCTCGTTTATCTGATTATGAATTTCCTCAATGCGTTCTTCCCCATCGATAATTTTATCAAGGTAATTTCTAACATCCTCATCTAATTTAGCCCAAAAAGTAGGTGCTTCCGATTTAAGTCTCTCCAATTGTTCGGTAGAAAGGTCAAACAGGCTTTCCATTCTTCCGGTTGAGATTTCTTTAAACCACTGTTCGTCATTAAGAGCTTTGCGCGCTTCTTCCCATCCCTGTTCGGACATTCCCTTGCGAATTCGCACACCTATGGAGTGGGAACCGGCTGATGAACCTGCGTTCAGTCTTTCTTTACCAAGAATACGGTAACTCTCAATACTTTTTTCAGCTAATTCTAAGGCTTCCTCTCCTACCTTATTAGCTTCAGCCCCGTAAGATGTGTTGATGTATTCCAACTTTTTGTCTATCAGTTCATCCCAAATATCGTTCAATAGGCTATATTGCTCTACCATCTCGTTATAATGGGAATAGTCTGCACCGAACAGACCGTCAAGGGCAGACACAACAGATGACATTCCACTGACAGCACTCATGGCACCACCCACAATGTCACCGGACATAATTTGACCGACACCGGCGGCTGTAGTACCCAATCCCCCTAAAGCATCGGTAATTCCTGTTATAGCGGAATCGCTGGCACCGAATATATTGGCGATGTTAGTGCCGAACTCACCCAACGCAGGAGCAAAAGACGTTACGGCATTTCCTATATCGGTGATGCCTTGACCGACTTTCTTGGAATCGTTGCCACCCTTTTTTATGGCTTCTATCCCTTTCTCCAGGTCAGAGACGAAAGCCTGCCACGGTGATTTGCCTTTCAGCTCATCCTTTAGCCCCCTGATTGCATCCGTTACATCCTTTATGGAGATTTCACCCTTTTCTATCTTTTCAATATCCTTATCAGTGAATCCGAGTGCTTTCAATTCGTCAAGTGTAACATTCGTTCCGTCACTTTCCTTTGTGCCAGACATGTACTTGACAAGTGTTTCATACTTGTCAATAATAGTCTGAATGGCGGATACCGATTTATTGCCAGCGTCTTCAAAGAGGTCTGCCATTGCCTTTGCGGAGTGACCAAACTGTTCATCCAGTTGTTCTACAGCCTGATTCTTTTCGGCTACCTTGATAGCGTATTCAGGACTATCTGTGTGCAGCTTGGCTATCTCATCATCATACTTCTGCACAAGGTTTTTTCGTTTCTCTTGATAGTTGCCAAACTCGATGAAGTATTCCTGCCAAGCCTTTTTGTCGGATTCAAACTTTTCTTTATTCAAATCGGAGATTGACTTGTCACGCTTGTTTTCTGCCTGCGAATACGAAAGGGATATTTGTACAGACTGCTCCTTTGTCAGCTTGCCACCATTAGCCTTGCTCCATTCCTGTTCTTGCTTACGGATGGCATCCAGTTCTTTCTGATAGTCCAAGTCAATCTGAGCCAGTTTCTTTTCTGTTCCATCAGCCATGAGGTTGATTTCATCCTGCTGATTCTTCCTGCGAAGTGAAAGGAGTTCCTCAGAAAGCCGTTCTTGTTGCTTGCGTTGTTCGTCGGCTTCTCTCTTCAATTTTTCCCTTGCTATTGCTTTCAGTCTAGCTTGTTCAGCATCCAGTTTAGCTTGTTCATTATCCGTTACTCCTAACCCTTTTAGTCGTTCTTCTCTTTCTTTACTAAACTTTTCAGACAATTTCATCAATATATCAAATGTTGATTTTGCCTTATCAGAAGCCATAAGTTCTTTACCTGCTCTTCCTTCTGTATATTTCCCGGGATTAAATACATTACCACCCTGAATAGCCCAATCCAAATTTCCCAAGACATCAACACTTGCATTCCAATAGTCCCAAATATTGGCTCCTCCTTGCAATATTTCATCGGCAGCTATACCGTGTTGAAAAGCTTCTTCTGCTTTTTTTATCGCTAATTGATAAGCCGCTGCTGCTTTTGCTCTTAAGTCAAGAGTCTTGATAAACTGGTCCGTTCCAGAAGAAAGAATTTTTTCGGCATCATTAACATCATTAATTGAAACACCAAGTTCGGAAAAAGCATCTCTATTTTCATATATGAAAGTTTTTTGTTTTGATAAATCACCATCTAATTCTTTCCATTTGGATTGCAATTTATTCAATGTCGCTATACTATTACCATACCCATTATTATTTTCTGCAATGTATTTATTTAATTCAGAGGTCGCAGCTGAGAGAGGTGCTATGCCATCCTTAGCTTTAAATAAAGAAGTAATCCATTCCCCAACCTTATCTCCATGAGTGGTGAGCAAAGTAATGCCTACAATTAATGCAGATTGCCAACTAAACAATGATGACGCAACTTGCTTCCAAATAGGGATACCTTTCTTCCCTGATGCCTTTAACTCTTCATTGGCGGCTTTTGCACGTTTGATTTCATCAGCCAATACAGGAATATTGTTTGAGATGGCAAGAAAGAACGTATTCAACCCCATAGCAGCAGAAGGAAGTTCACGTACTATCTGTTGTACAGACATATTTAAGCCATTGAAACCGCTAGCATAGTTACCTACATTACGGCTAAAAACACCCATAGATTGTTCGATTTCACTTATTTCTTTGTGAGCTTGCTGGATAGAAGCTATTAAATTCGCTCCTTTACTACTATTACGCATTTCGGCGGACATATCAGCATAAGCATCTTTCATTCTGATAAGTTCTTGTCGTAACTCATTTAAAGAACCTGTAGCCGCATTATGTATTTTTATTTGTGTCCTCACTTCGCGTGAGGCATCGCTTCTTGCTATTTTTAACTGTTCTATAGCCAGCGTGAGCTGTTTTATCCGTGCAGATTCTGCAATAGTATATTCTGCATCTTTCCCTCTGCTCTTTCTTGTCTTCTCTATTTCTTTTAATTCCTTGGAATATAAACCTATTGCATGGTTTACTTCATATTGCGCATTGACATTTTTCAATAATGAACCAGATGTCTCATTAATAATTTGTTTTAGTTCATCATATGCCTTAGCCTGTGCCTGTACGCTTGCTGTTTCCGCATTATTCGCAGGTGTGTTTACATTACCACTACCAGATTGCGGATTCATACCTGCCGCTTTTGAAAGCTGCTCCTGCGCCTTGATAATCTTTTCCGAAGTATCATTTATACGTCTTGTAGAAAGCATGATTTTGCCTTCTGCCTCGGACACTTTATTTACCAAAGCATCGTATTGCCTCATAAGGGATTTCAATTGCGCCTCCATCCCTTTGGCTATATCAATATCAACTTTCACATTGATACTTTTCAATGCCTCCTTTACATTCTCGATTTCTTGCTTCAATCTTTGAAGTTTCCGAATATCACTATCTATGTTTGCGAATATACCTGCCATTACCTAAAATATTTTCTTTTTTACCATTCTTTTTGCATATTGAATAGCCGAATCTAACACATCAAACCCCTTTGATTGAACAAAACTTGCATAATTCATACCATCAGCCAAATAAAGACCGTCTTCTTCCTTGCTATGGTATTGTAGATAATATGCGGTGTTTTGAACAGCTTCCATATTAGAGCCTTTGCCATAAACCTCTAAAGCAATGATTTTACCATTTCGCACGACACAAAAGCCCGGAGCATTACGCAGATTCCATGTATGGTTTTGATATATCCTCGGGTATTCTTTGGTACCACTGGCATTATGAGCTATACGGATTGCCTCCCTGCCTATTTCAATCAGTCTATTGAAATAAACGTCCTCAATTTGCCGTTCCAGTTCGTCTAAACCTGATATGTCTCCATGAAATTCCATTAATTGTCAAATTCTCTATTCTTAAACATATCTTCATCCAAAACTTCTTTCATCACGTCACCATAAGCTGTATGAAGCTTATCCCTTTGCATAATCACCATATTCCTATATGGTATCTTATATACCACCTCATCATAGGACAGATGCAGAGACTCAATGAACGATGCAATCTGTCCAAGTAAACAGTCATTTCCTACTGCTTCAGTTTTGCTGTCAAATTTGCTACGTTCTTGGCTAAAATTGACAGCTTGCAAAAATTTTCCACAGAAATCATTGATAGCCCAATTGCTAACGCTTCTACTACTTCGTCAAATGTACCTTTAGATAGTTCTTCACTTAGCTCTTCATTGCCTTGGATTAGCCAAGATAGAGCTTTTGACGCACATTTAACATTCTTCAATGAACGTAGCATATCCATTACCGTAGTCCCATCCTTTAAATCACTCAGATAATATCCCGCTCCTGCTATCTTATGAATCGTAGGAGGGTGAATCACATAAACATTATCATTCACAAATACCGTTTCAAAGTCTTTCTCTAAAACGGCTGCATTAACTATTTTTGCTGCATCCATAAGTTTAAATTAAAATGGTGGTAAGCAACCACCCACCACCATCCGAAAACGATCTATTACATTCTAATAAAAATATCATCCACCTACGTCAATTTTTGTACCATCAAACAGGTAATCGCTCTTCACCCCGGCATTAGTGTTACTCATTGCCACCGCAGTGACTCCTAACCCGATATTCTTTTCTGCTTGGGTTCCCTTAGCGATAACAGCAGCATTAGTAAAGACAATATAATTACCTGTTTTTGTTTGAGCCACAATGCCTTGATTGATAATACCGGGAGTATCGGAAGCAGCCCAACCTGCATCAGTATCCACCTTTTCTCCGCCTTGCAAGGCTACTTTGTCATCAAAAGTCCATTCTCCCATTGTAAATGTAATGGTTTTGGCTCCTTTTTGTGTAACATCACGATAGTAAATTTCTCCATTTAACTCATTAATATAGTCAGTATAAGTAGGGTCATCCTCTGTATACTGCCATGTGTCTTGATGTGAGTTTTTTACTTCAGTCATGCTACCGAGTAGAGTTTTTAAGCTTGTTTTGGTTACGGCTTCACTAATAACATCACCGTACCAAATCTTTTTTATCCCGATAAATGGTTTCATATTATTTTACATTTAAAATTTCAAACGATAATTTTATGCTCACATAACTACATTTTAAAGCGTTATCTCTTTCAATGCCAAGTGATGACTTAGATATCATATACCAACTTCCGTCAAAATCGCAAACTATTTCATCCTCAATCCACAATGCAGACAATCTTTCCAATTCGTTTAATCTTACCGTGTTAACCTTTCCCAGATAGTCCGGCACACAAATACTCACGTATACAAAGGTTTTCTCCCAATAAGTGTCTGGTTCAATCGGAGTTGAAGTGATAATGACTATAGCTTCGTCTTTCAAAGGCGCATCGATTGAATTCCAGCTGTCATAAATAGCCTTAATGCCGAAATCCTGAACTTCTTTGAAAATAATCTTATATATATCCCCTGTTACTATCATACCCAAATGTCACAACGTCCTTTCAGTTCTTCCGAATAGCACTCAGCATTTTTGATTACCTTGCCTTTCCCTACAACCTCTTTCGTTTCTTTATCCAAACATCTTACTTTTGTGTCTAATGCTATTTTCTTGCCTTCATACACTATATGGTAGGAATAAACCCATAGCTTGCCATTTACCGACACTTCCTGCTGTTGGGAATTATCATGGCAAAAGCATTCTGTAAATTCATTCCACGACTCTCCGCCTGTGCCGGGTATCGGTCGCCCGTACTCGTCATTATCTGGCGGTATCACCGTTCTTACCATTAATATATGAGGCGCTTCGTCTAACATATCACAAAAAAGTCACTTTAGGTTTGTCCGAGTTCAACTCATCCTTCAATCCGTACTGTTTGCACATCAGGGAATAATAGTCTTTGATACCCTGAATGTCCCAAGATTGTGATTTGGAGTGCCCGTTTTCCGATACGGACTTGGAACTACCACGCAGTAAGAGGGTAGGGATAAACTTTACCATACCGACCGAAACATCCCTGAATTGGCTGTTATTTAAGTTTTCTACATCATCTTCTCCAACTACTCCTGATGGCTTTAGGATTGTAAGGATATTGGCATCACTCAAAGTAATGCCAAAATCCCTGAAGGACTGCTTTATGTAATCAAGTACTTTCATCCTAGCCTAGCATTGTGTCCAAATCCACAATTACAATTTCGTTCGGATTGGTATATTCAGGAATCCATTCACAACCATATTCCATGAATCTTCCTTCATCCGTTCTTACATTGGAGATATACATACCGCCATCTGAACGGCTATAGGTTTTACCAGGTACAGGGTCGGTAATCTCATACGGAGTATGCCAACGCATCTTGCCTTGTTTGGCGGTGGTAAACAACGAAATGCGGTTGTCCTTGAACACCTGTTTCATGGTTCCATCGGGAAGCTCAACCAAATCCTCGTTGATTACGATAGGGGGCAAGCCCAACCCTTGAAAGATGGTAGTAGCCATTTCGCTGGACATCAAGCCGGAAGATAGTTGCACTTCTTTCTGTGCGAAAGACTGTTTATAGAACTCACCAAAGTCCTTTGATCCGACAATAGAATTGATGAATGTCTTTCGCGACATTTCCATCGAAACGAACATACCGAACTTCGTACGAAGTTCAACAATTTGGTCCATAATATATTTCACAAAGTGCTCTTTGTCTTCAGTTCCCGGTGTAAGGCGATGGACCGGCAATTCCATGTCAAGCATTTCGATTCCTTGCGGGTTATCATCTACTTTCACGGAAGCCTTGCCATCTGAACGTAAATCACCGTCCACGATATCCATACGCTTATGCGGAGCGAGCAACACTTGGCGCATATCATCCGTAATATAGTTGATGATGTCGTTCAATGCTCTTTGTTGGTCTGTTGTGCGTGCATTGTTAAACTTGGTAACAAGTTCCTGTAACATATCCAAACGGTCATTATCCATCTGGTAGCGGTCACCCAAATAAGCGACTTCGCCATATCCTGAACCAAGAGATTTACGCTCTCTTAACGGCTTGTTAGAATTGCGGTCGATAACAGAACCGGCTGTTACACCTGTAACCGTACCGAGATAGGTTTTAAACACGCGTGATTTCGTTTCCTCGAAATCAAGATGCTTCTTCCAAAAAATAGTATCAAGGCGGAGAGCTTGCACACGGTCAATCACCGCTTTTACTATTTCGGGGTCATTCAATAATGTCTGAACTGTCAAATACATATACCCTCCTTTCCTTAATAAGTGAACATGAATCTATCACCGAGAGAAGCCTTATCCTTCTCAGAGATGGGGACAATGAGCTTGGTCGGTCTAATCTCGTAGGCACGTCCGATGGCTGTCACGGTTGCTCCTTCTTCCACTTTGGTAGTGGCATAGTTCAACGCTGTTGCAGTTGCTTTCGGTTCTGTACCATCCTGCGCTTTGGCTTCAAATAGCACCGTTCCGGCTTCAACCGTTACACTACTCCCGAAAGCTGCTGCCAAAGTAAGTGTGTCGTAGTCGGCATTGGCTTTGTCAATCTTGTTGACTTTAGCCCCATTCGTACCATCTCCGATAAACATACCGACATAAGCCAATGAATTTTTCTTCACTTTCATGCTTGTGTCTGTGGTGTACTTCTCTGCCACTTCCACATTGATTACCACCGTGGCTTGTCTTTTTTTGAAGTCAAGCACCAACGGCGTAAGGGGCGGAATGGTTTTCACGCCCGTAAGGTTTGTAAGAACCAGATTGAAACCTCCTGAATAGCGATATATCGTTTCAATACGGCACATTTCAGGAGTAGGCTTTTCAATCTGTTCCAAATTGTAATGAAGTCCTGCTGGCATAATCTTTTTACCTTTTTAAGTTACTGATTTTGTTTGTTAATCTCTTCCGTTCCCTTGTTAATCATGGCAGCAATGGCATGGTTTTCTTTTTCGGTACGCTGCTCTGCTGTTTGGGGAACTTCCACGCCTTGAAATCCCGCATTGGTCATCTCCTGTTTCACGTCCTTGAAATAAGCGTCCAAGTCCGCATCTGTTGGAATATTGCGATCTTTCAACATAAAATCGGGAATACCATATTCTTTTGCTTTAGCGGATACCTGCGCATTGCGCTGTGCCTGTACTCGCTCCTGTTCGTAACCGGCAAGTTTTTCAGAAAGAGTTTTGTTAGAATCAATCAGAGCTTGTGCCCAAGATGGAACATCATCTTTCTTTTCTTCTCCCGGCTTCGGCTTCGGATTTGGGTTGGGATTCTCGATTGGCTTTCCGTCTTTCAGCCCATGCTTCTTCTCATAGTTCGATATCGAGGAAGTCTGTGCTTGTCCTGCACGGAAATCACCATAATTTTGCATCACGTCCTGAAAAGAGATACCCTCAACGATTGAGTTTACCTGTGTTCCGTCCGTTACGCCCTCTGCCTTTTTGGTGGCGATTCGGGTCAAAGTGGCAGTGTCTACCCCAGTAAACTTCTGTTGCAGTCCTGCCAAGATCTGTTCTAAGATTGTCATACCGTATGAATTTGATTTATAAATTTCATACGGTAAAATTCGTTATTAATAAAGAGGATAAGAAATAATCAGAAGACGTATTTATGACATTAGAACGATTGTCATAAATACGATAAGGAGGTGTGGCTATATAGCAATTTTTATTTGAATTTTTATATTGAAATGGAAAAGCCCCGTTCCTTCCGGTTCGGGGCTGAATTTATTATTTATAATCAGATATTGACCAATTGGCATTTACAAATCCGCTTTATCAGTACAAGAGGGGAGTTTGCTTCGAAGGCTTGAAAACACGTAGCACAGTTTTTCAAAGCTGGACTTGTATGTCAAGTTTCCCTCCAAGCCCTTTCGTTACAATATCATAAAGCGTGGAAAGGGTAATATTACTGCCCTCCCTTTCAATTTTAGAAATAAAAGACCGTTCTTTTCCTATTTTCCCTGCAAGCTCTCTTTGTGTCATTTTCCTTGCTTCACGGGCATTGCGTATTTGAAGCCCGACACGCAGGTTGGAAAGTTCGGTTTCAATCTTATTGCGGCGCGGAGTGCCTATTTCTCCGTAAACTTCTTTTTTAATATCATTCAAAGTGTAAGTTTCCATAATCATTCCCTTTCTTTTGCCTTATCATTAAAATATTCTTGCATGAGCCTGACAGCCCGGTCTATCTCTTTCTTTGGTGTCTTTTGCGTCTTTTTTTGAAAGCCGCTCAATAGGATAACCATTTTTTCACCGTCAAAGAAGCAAAAAACACGTACGATGTCGCTCGCAAATTTTACTCTGATTTCATAAAGCCCCCTTGTACCTTCAATATGCTTTAGATATTTCTCTGGGACAATTTGCAGCGTTTCGACATATTGTATTGTTTTCACCACCTTATCCTGCATCTTTTCGGAAAGGGACTTCACAAAATCGATGAAATAGTGCTTATATGCTATGACGTTTCTTACTTTCATGCAACAAAGGTAACTTATAATTCACATTTATGCAAATATTTCCCGCTTTTTCTAATTAGGATAAAAGAAAGCCCCGAACCATAAGGAACAGGGCGGAAATATAAATACATTTGTATGTTACCACTCATTATTTGAATCATCTTTTATAGAGGTTTCCATTGCTTTGCAAAATTCATTGAAGAAATCCTCCAACATCTTTATTGCATTTTCTCTTGAAGGCTCGCCGCTCTTTTTAAACAACCCCGTCCTTACTTCTGTGCCAAATCCCCCATTTGAACCTTGTAAAACCAATCTTGATGTTTTAGTTCCAGATTTACCTGTGCACTCAAAAGATGGTGCATCTATCCTTATTTTTCCATCTTTAAACCTTATTGATATGTTGTATTGCAAATCATACCCTCCTGTCATGCTCATACTCTGACCTAATACTTTCTTTACTTTCCCTATTGATATACAAGATTCTTGGAAACCGCTGATTGTTATCATTTCAGGTTTTACCTCATTTATAACATCTTTAGGGGATTTATAAGAGGTATTTATAAATTTGAGAACTTTAGTGTACAATGATTCTTGTGTTTCGCCTTCAAAATTATATACTACATAGTCTTTTTCAATGTCGTTTTCATCTACAAACCCATTGATAGTTAATTTGAACTGTGCGTTAGCAGATAGATATATTAACCATGCTGCCAACATAAACAATACTTTCTTCATTTTACTTTGGTTTTATTGATTAAACATTCGGGTTCAATTTTATTTCTTTTCCACAATGTGGGCATTGTATTCCTCCCATGCCTTTTCACGGTTCTTTTCACGTTCGGGAGTGTCTTCCGCTCCAAGTCCTTCATCAAACCACGCATCCAAATCGTAGATGTCTTTACTGATTTCTTTTAGTTGCATAATATCAGGTATCACAGAATAGGTTTAACTATTTCAACCTTTAACCCGAGAGCATCAATAATGCGGAAAAACAAACCTACTCCCGGTTCGATTACTCCTTTCTCAATTCTTGATATATAGGTTTTATTAGTTCCCACTTTTTCCGCCAATTCTGATTGTGTCATTTTTCCCTGTTTCCGTGCGTCGCTAATCATTTGACCGACACAATAGGCGTATGCTTCACGGTGAAATTCATTTCTTTCCGAAGTGCCAATTTTACCGTATTTTTCATCTAATATGGCATCGAAGCTGCCAATGTTATTTCTTTCCTGCATAATATTCTTTTTTAAGTTCCAATGCCTTGTTAATTTCACTTTCTGGCGTCTTTTGCGTTTTCTTCTGAAATCCGTTGAATAGCATCACAATGTTGCCTTCATCGAATATGAAGAATGCACGATAAATATTTCCATCATAAGACGCCCTAATTTCATAAATGCCGTCACGTATGAATTTTACAAACTTCTCACTTATCCGTTCCTGTATTTTGAGCATACCCAATACGTAATCGAGTTTTTTCTGTGCCCCACCATCCAATGAACGATAGAATGATATGAAGTAATCTTTATAAAACAATATTTTTCTTTCTTCTTTCATGGTGCAAATATAGCAAAAGTTTATATATATAGCAACTGGCAACAAGAGTATTTCTTTATTTGACAATTTCCCCCGCTTTTTCTTTGCCGTATTAAAAATTTTGCTTTTCTTTGCAGCGAACGTCATAACATAATAACTCTTGGGCAAAATAAAGCGAATAGATTTTGTACAAGATATTGGGAAACCCTCTAAGGTGGCAGAAAGGAAACGATCTGCGACTTCTATGCCCTGCGTATGTTGTGACGTTCACACCTACGGAGGGTTTCTTTTTATCATAATTCGTTTAAATATGAACGTCACAACGAATGAATTAATTCCTATTAGTGAAAATAACGGTAAGAGAGCCGTTAATGCACGTGATTTACATGCTTTTCTTGAAAGTAAAAGAGATTTTTCAACATGGATTAAAGACCGTATTAAATCTTACGATTTTGTTGAAGGTGTTGATTTTCAATTATTCACCGAAATTGTGGAGCGAGAAATAGGAGCTACGACACGAATCGAATACGCTCTCTCAATCAGCATGGCAAAAGAACTATCCGGACATTATAGTGATGAAAGTGCTGTGCACTCAAAAAGGATTAGCCTACATCAACCACCTGTTTGGCGGAAGTAAGTCTGATGGGAAACTTGCGAAAATAGTATAATCATTATAAATCAATCATTTAGAGGTACGGAGTAATGACGTACAGCCCAAACTATACCCAAAATTATGATAGAACTAATAATAATATTCGTCAGCCTGTACTTAGGATACAGACTGTTCGGGAAAGACGGAGAGAGATTTTTCTATTGATTTTAAAATTAAGTACAAACATTAAAATATAACGAATATGACACAGATTAATTTAGAAGAAGTAAAGAAACAAGCTGTACATGATGGCATATTAGAAGCTATCTGCTTGCTTAGAGAAACGAGAAATAAGGTTAACTCTTTAATTCTCGATGAAGAAGTTACCTGCGTGATTGATGCAGAAGGCCAGCTAATCAGAATGAGTAATTCGCTTTGTAATTTCACCACTGAATTGAGTGGTATTGTAGGCGTTATCTTTTCAGATAGAGCTGATGAAGCAATAGGCGAAGCTCTAAAATTAAATATGTAACACGATTATACAAAGGCAGCCCGCACGACTTTAAAAGACTGCCTTTATTAATACGGCCACATAATTTAAGTATAAGACACTTGTTGGGGACTCTTTGCCAACATATCATCTTAGACGCCCCGGTAGCAATACGGCTACCGGGCATGGGAATAGGCAATGACAATTTGAAAGCAAATCACAACGGCTATTCCGCATTTATCTGTTCTATTTCTTCTTGCATTTTATCTATGTTCCCTACAAATGCCATGGCACTTTGCTGAGACCAAATCCCCCCATCTTTAGCCTTGATAGCCACATCAATCTTCTCGCTCAAATCCTCCAACCGGTAAGGTTGCATTTGGACATCAACGTCAATAGTATTGGAGGCAGGCTCAAGGCTGGAATTAACAGAACCAAGTGCAGAAATGAGGAAATTAACACGTCTCTGCATAAAGTCTCCCATCGTTTCATTCAAGTTCTCCACATTTAAATGGGTCGACATAAATACGTAATCGAAAGCTACTCCCGACACGGCATTGCCTGTACCTTTAAGGCTGTCAAACGAAATGCGTGGAGTGTTAGTCAATCCATATATCTGAGAAAAAAGAGTTTCCACTTCAAACTTAATTGTATCAGGAACTTGCTGCCATGTTAAATACTGTGCGTCAGCTTTATCTCCAAGTAGTTCCACAACACGATTTTTAAACTCACCTGAAAAACGCTGTACATCACCAAATAGCATCAAAATAGGGAAGAAATGGTAGTCAATGCAGTCCGCATAATTTGACATCAGTTTTTCCAACCGCACCCGAAGTGTATTAATCTTCTCACAATAAGCTTCTGGACGATAACAATACAGTATAGGCAGTTTCTTGAAGTTATGTCTGAATGCAGACACCGGCTTCCATTCATCGGAAAGTTCCCATTGATAAACAAAATCGGATGTAATGGTCATAAAGCAAGTAATTTCCACATCATCCAAATCCTTTTTTTTATACTCACGAGAAAAAGCAACTAAATCACCGCTATCGTCAAAAAAAGGGTAAAGTTTATCTCCGCGAAAGGGGGACCAAATGACACTTCTCAAACGATATTCAGGTTTGGAATTCCCAAATATATCAGAGACTTTACGTTTTAATTTCGACCAAAAATCATCATCTTTGACCACATACCAATATTCGGCACATTCCTGTTCTGCCAGCCATGAACGGACAATCTTTTTATTTTGGTATTTAATCTTATTCCGTTTTAAAATTTGTTTTAATGCCAAGAATATCCCCTCTTCTGTCTTGTCGGGATTACAATCAAGCAAAGGTTCTGTCCCAACAGTAAATGCTGTTTGTATGTTTACGATATCCTGCTCGATAGGTAAAGCGATGCGGTTAGGCTCCACGTCCTTCGTTCTCTTCGGGATGGTGATTATCTTACCTGACTTTTCATCATAGGTCTCTTTCTCCTTTTCGACCGTGATTTTAATCTTCGGGTACTTCTCCGTGTCTGTGATTATCTCGTGCCGGTTGGGGTCCCAATCGCTATAGAGCTTCGCTGCATCAGGGAGCTTTGTCTTGCGGCCTTTTTTTAAATAGGCTATCTTTTGGCCTATATCTTCTATTTTTAAAACTTCGTCTATTGTTCTCATATATCAATATTTAGTGCGCGAATATTCCCGAATTGTCGCGCGGTCTCAAAATTCGCCCTAAGATATGTCCCAAAATATAATACCTAATCGGGTCGATGCAATGATTCCAAGCGTCTATCGGCTCATTAATATAATGTCCATCTTTATCCTTGTCCCAAACATAATTGCGTAGTTCTTCCATAATGTGGTAAGAACGTTTTGTAACGAACAATTCATATTCTTTTATTTTATCAATACCGGCAACCACAGAACCAGGATATTTATCGACTGGATAGATGTTCACGCCCCTGTTTTTCACTTCCTGTATTAAACGAGGGTCTGCGCTATCCCCGTACACTTTCAATCCCCATGGCTTCAATTTACGTGCAATCTCATTGGTTAACATTCCTGTTTCATAAAACAATTCATCCACATAAAGTCTATTGTCAATAATTCCACACCTGATTCCTGTTGATGGGTCGTTCGTAAATCCCCAATCGGAAGCAAGAGCCACCTTTTTGCACCATTGTGGGAACTCGTCCACGATGCCCCATTTTTTGAACACAGCTCCCTCCGCCACGTCAGCCCAGCGACCGATAACCACATGGGCATATTTCTCCGGATTATTTACCTTCATATCCTCGACCTCTTTAAGGAACTCAGGAGAAAGGTTATCCAAGTTATCAAAATACGTAGTATGGATATGAAGTACATTCGGATGAGTAGAGATTTGGACCTGCACACCGTCAATCTCTACCAGCTTGTGAGTTTTCTCAATGAATCGCCTATACACCCAATGATTGCTATCACATGGGTTCATAATTATAATGATTCGGTTCTGAATGCCTTTTTGTCGAATAGACAACATAATCTTTTCAAAATCTTCCTCGCTTGTCCACTCTTCTGCTTCATCGCATACAAAGGTTGTAAGACCTTGAATTGACTTTAGTTTAGCAGTTTGGACGCCTGATGAAGTTCTTATCCCGCGAAACATAATAACACTGCCAGAATAGGTATTGGTTATATCGACCTTAGTGACATCAAAATATTCCGGTGCAAGATCTAACTCTGCTTTTTCTTGAAATTCCGGAATAATAGACATGGAAGCCGAAACCATCGTATAACGGGAGAATAATATTTTATGGCCACTTTCAAAAGACAGTCTCTCTAAAAATGTAGAAATATTATAGCTCTTCCCGCTTCCTCTTCCCCCAGTTACAATAGTAATAAACTTATCAGTGTTCTCATATAAAGGAGCATACTTACTTTGTGATATAATACCAAACAAACTCATCTTTTGACCCCTCCATTTTTCAAGAACTCAATGACAGGGATGCTCCCTTTCAGTTTGATTGTACTATCTTGCTTCTCTGCAAGTCCTAATTTACGAGCTATAATACTAGGATTAAACGCTCCTACAATAGCTCCTTCAAGCTGCTGAGTTTCGATTATATTTTCTATGCGTGATACGACTTCGGAAAATGCTTCATATTTTTGGCTTGATTTAAACTCACTCCAATATCCATTATTCGCTCCTATATAGAACAGAAACCCAGATAATGTATACGGTCGTTGAGTTGGGCTATCCTCTTTTTCTTTGATTTTCCCTTTAGTCTTATTTTTAACAACACGCCAAGGGTTATCGTCACACCATTGAAAATATTCACAAGCAGCCTCCCACATCAAATCAGGTGTAGAAAACAACGTATCTCGGCCATGTTTACTATGTAATTTCCAAAATTGATTTCCCTTAGGTGCTGCCATATATAAAAAATACCTTTGAACTACTGCTATTCGTCCAAAGGTACTACTACAACCAAAGATAACAAAATATCTTCATTTTTTATATGTGACATTAGTAATTAGGTCACAATTTAATAGAAGCCAACCTGTTTTTTCAAATCCCATTAATTGATTAGTCCTTTAATTTTTAATCTATTTATTATTTCGGTGTAAAGATAATTTATATCTGTTCGATAATCTTTATAATTGTTATAGTTAAACATGACATTGACGTAAAGATTAGAAATTCCAGTAGGAGATTTAAACCCTAAAATACGAGCAAGTATATCCCGGATTCCCTTTACTATTTTACCACCAGCCAATGTACTAGGCGAATACAGAAACAGAATTATAAATATAAACTTTTGCCGGAAACAAGAGCTAGCTCTCCTTTGAGATAATCCACAATTCCCAACGATTTCACAATACCACTTAAATATTATAGGTATAATATTTAAATCAGACAAAATAGGTTTAACTAATTCTTGTTCTCTTTCAGAAAGCCTTGATTTTTGTTCTCTTATAGATTTTAATTCTGATATTGCTGAAAATTCCTTCACCATAACACGATTAATTTAAAAGAAAATAGTATATTTGCATCATAATCGTGTAAGAAAGAGCTGATTCATGGTCGTGCGTGGGTTGGCTCTTTTTCATTTTTCCCCATTCGTGCTGACGAATGGTTTCTTTTCCAAATCATAGCAGGTGATATATACCCGTTTCCCATTGGTATCACATAGAGCAAGGGCATATCCTTTCTCTAGTATTTTAACCGGCTGATTGTCGCAATAGACAGTACTTCCAACCGGAACTCTTGTAAAATGATGTACTATCATTTGATTATCTATAGTTTGTTAGTGTGAAGAAAGGGGACCACCCGATTAAGAATGTCCCCGAAATTGGTTACTTTATATAGTTTTCTCATAATCATATAAGTTTTAATGCTTCCTGTAATCCTGCCTCAAGTGCTTCTTCGTAGGTATTATAATGGGTAATAGGTCTGTCAGACAATCCTACTAAGTCGTGATTCGGAATTGTTAGTATATCATATATCCAATAATTTCCATACATATAGGATATTTCGATATGCAGGCTCTTGGTTTCACGAAGCCACTTTTGGGCGATGGATTGTATTGGACAAGAATAGAATAATTTAGGTAAATCCTTACTAGTTCTAAATATGGTTTCCATCATCAAGCCTTTATCGTTAATGATATATTTGCAATACTCATTAAAGCCTTTCTCTTTCAGAAGCTTCGCAGTCTCTAGTGTTACAAGTTCTTCGGTCATAGTTATTCCTCCTCTATTTTTACTTTTCCACGGTTAACAAAGCCATCACAGTTCATCAAAGCACAAAGACAGATGGAATACTCTTCCTTTTCTGACTTACTGCAAATGCGCAACAGTGAGCATTGGTTGCATGGGACATTTTCACTCGTCATCTCATGCAACACTCCATCTATTATTATTCCGTTCTTTACTTCCATAATCAGTCTCCTTCCTCTCTAATCCGTTCCAGTACATCCCTGTTGGCTTCGAGTATCTCATCGAAAGAGGGAATTTCTTTCCAATGAGTAACATCCCAAGGGTTGAATGTTTCATAAGCGTAATTGTCATTCCAGAAGTCTATATTGCTATCTTCTTCTATATCATAACATGCAATCCTAATAACACTATCTTTAAGTCTTATTAATACAGGATTTCCTTCTTCCGGCAACCGTTCCTTAACATTTATCCAAGGAGATTGCTTTGACTGCCATTCGGCACCTTTTATAAATGCAGCTTCTGCAATTTCATCATGGGATAAATATGTAAAATCATCAAGTGACGTATGTGTACCATAGGTGGTCAATGTTTCGGCACTTGCCATTCTTGCTTCCTTTGCTGCCTTTTCTACTGTCTGTTTCATAATTTAATCAATTAGGGTGATGTGGTTGAATGTTCAATTCGTTTTCTATAAATTTCTGTAACTTATGGGTGCATTCCGAGCATAAGTCGGCTTCTTGGATGAATATATCTTCCCTTCCACCAACAGAGCCACCATCCCATTTATCCACCTTGAAATCCAATCTTGCGCTGCGGAAATACGATGGCTGTATCTCTCTTCCGCATGCATCACATATTATCGTTACTTTTTTCATATCTATCTTGTTACAAGTAAAATGTTTTCCTTTTTTGCGTCTACGTTGAAAATCCAACATAGATTTTTTCCTAACATTAAGAGCACGTGACATTTTAATAAAAGTCCATATTGTCAAAATAAATACAATGACAGATGAAATACCTCCGACAATTATATATGTACGTACTAATCCCGTCAATCCGGATTGATTCAAATAGTCAATAAGTTCTTTCATAATCAGCCTCCTTTCTCTTTAATCCGTTCCAGTACATCCTTGTTGGTTCAATAGCTCACTAATGTTATCTATGACTTCCCCATCTGTCAACGTATCATCCAGGATGATAGATTTAATCTGATTTGAAAGCCATGATGTGCCATTTTCAAAACTAAGAGCAATCATGTCCTTAATATCGGAAACGCCATTAGGAACTCCGTTTGTTCCGAATGAATCAATTACTGATTCTGCATATTCTTTTGCTGCTTCTTCTAACTTCTGTTTCATATCTATATCGTTTTGAGGGTCATTTAATTTTTAAGAAGTTGCTCATTCGCTCAATGCATCTTTGTTTCTGATTGAGATTGGGATGCACATATAAATTGAGTGTGGTAGCGATATTCGAATGTCCAAGAATTACACTCACTGTCTTATAATCGCATTGACTTTCAATGCATCTGGTAGCAAATGTATGCCGGAGTCCATGAAACACAATGTGCGGAATATTCAGACGCTTCAAGAGCCGGGCAAAGAAATCACGGTAAGAACGGGGATCTTCCGGACGTTCTGATGTTCCTACTACAAATCGGGACGGAGATATTTTCTTTACTTCCTTCAAAGCAAAGAGAAGCTGTCTTGAGATAGGTATCTCCCGGTATGAATTTCGTGTTTTGGGAGAAGTGAAAGTCCTTTCCGTAGTTCTTGATTCGCAGTTGTATATCCTTCCTGCTGTATAACTAATGGTGATTACCTTCTGTCTGAAATCCACATCTTCCCATCGCAGGGCACACACCTCTCCAATCCTCATGCCGGTACACAGAGACAGCAGAATGCCTATATTCTTAGGAGTTGGGGATTCGGTGAGATGGCTCATCAGTATCTGTTGATGGTTTAAGGACAATGTAGGCAAACGGTGAGATTCGGTATCTGTAGGATAGTTTATCTCCCACTCCTCATAAGGGAATAACTTATGTTTCCCACCATACTTGACTATAGATTTCAGCACCGCCACAATATCCCTTACGGTTTTTTTAGCAAGACCAGAGGAAAGCTTGTCGAGAACAAATTTCTGAACGTCGCTTTCCGATATAGCTGTCGCCGTCCCAAAATATGGGAGTAAATGGGTTTGAAGGGTAAGCATATACGCGCACATCGTGGCATGCTTTATAATGGGCTGCTTCGCAGCACTCCAAATCCTGGCGACTTCTTGAAATGTTTTAGTATTCATTTCTGTTCTGATTTACATTAATTCAATTATAACCTTTTTTAAATTAACATATAAAGGCATTTCTGACATGCCCCCATTGCAATCCAACTGTCTTAAAGAGGGGACAACCTCTCCGTTATCATCAATCTCATAATATGCAATATAGGCTAACTTCTTCACTTCGGGGACCAATATCCTTTCTTTGCTCAAAAGAGAAAACCTTTCATGAACCGGGACTGTTATACAGATCTTGCTTCCAACAGGAAGTCCTTGGTTGGATTCAATGTATTCCTTTTCCAACTGCTCCTTTTCGCAATTCAATTCTTTTAGCGTTAAATCGATGGCATCTCTTTTGCTCAGAAATTCTTCCTTATTCATATTTTTGTTTTACTTTATTGATTAAAATTTCTCTTCGAATAATTTCTTGTGCATCGAATTTAAACAGCCCTTTCCTTTGCTCGCGAAAATCTGCAATAGAGACTTCATTGATATAGTAATAGAATGCCTCATGACCGTTTTCAAAATTGCGAGCAAGGAAACCATTCGGATGAGCGCTCATATACCTCTCAACGGCTACTATCATTCTACGAGCATAGCCGGGGAACATTTTAAATTCTAGCTGCATTTGCCTAGAATTGCAGAGCGGGCAACCTACGCAACCATGTCGAGAAAGGTTATATGGAGCATCGTAATATTTCGAATATGGCAAACCACGCTCTCTAATGTAATTCCAAACATCTTCTTCTGTCCATGTGAGGATAGGAAGAATATGCTTTGCGCCTTTCATCCATTTTCTTGTATCACACTGCTCCGGCTCATAATCTTTTCGATTCCTACTTTCGGCAGCTCTCATCCCTTCAATACTTCGCTTACCAATTCCATATCGCTCTTTCAGTTCCTCGCAGCAGAACCGACGTAAACGAGATGGAAAACCTTTTTCCTCAATCAGCTTAAAAAAAGATTTCTTTGGATGAATTATCCTCACTTGCGGATAGTTTTTCTTTATAAAGCTAATCGTGCTCGGTGGATCTACTGTGGTGTTGGCGTAAATCGCATTATACTTAATGCCTGCACGCTCAGCAAGGTCAAGTATAACTACACTATCCTTACCTCCGGAGAATCCGAGTGATAGCAGATCGTCACGCTCCATACTACGAAGAAAGTCGATCGCTTGCTGCTCTTTCTTGTTCATTTCTGATCTGTTTTACTCTAATTGTTTATCGAAAATCTTAATACATTCAAATAAATAGTGCGCAATTATAGGTTGTACTGCATTGCCTATACACTCCGTTCTGTCCACCCTATCGGGAAGTTCATTAGACTTTCCAGCAAATCGGGGTGAGGGTATTGACTGTCTTGTTCTCCATCCCGGATATACTCGTGTATATTGCCCCGATAGGTAGGGCTCCCGAAATATCGATTCTTGGATGCTCCTCTTGCCGTTGACTTCACAGGAGTAGGCAATACAATATAATCGCTCCCGACCCTGTTGTATACCAAAGTCGGTGCCTGATAAACATTGCCATTCTGCATCATACCCGATTTCGGAAAGGTCGCATAAGACCCGTTCAAATCCCCGAATAAGGAGCATTGGACTGTTTTCAATGATGATGTATTTAGGTCTAACTTCCCGTATAACTCGGTACATTTCAGTCCATAAGCCACTTCTTTCACCGACAATTCCGACACCTTTTCCAGCAACGCTGATGTCTTGGCAAGGGAATCCACCGCTAATGATGTCAACAAATGTTGGATTTGAATACGTTCTAATATCTCTGTTGATTTCATGGTTTTCTCCAAAATTTTTTTTGATTATACTTGCTTGATAGTCTTCATATTCGCAGCTCCAAAGTGTTTTTTATTCCGGCAAACGCTGCACCCAAGCCGAAACCTTCTATCCCACTAAACAGGGAACCGTGAGTCAATTTACTTTGCTTCATCTCTATTTAGATATTTGATAGCGAGATATCTCATTGTTTAGTTCTGATTTATATCACAGCGTTTGAAGCAATACATAGCTCCTACGCGTTCAGCATCAGAAATCTTTTTTTCTGACCAATTGAATGTAATTTTCTTTTTCATATTGTTAATTGTATTAATGTTTAATAATTGTTAAATTGTTAGAAATTAAAGATTCTTAATGAATGAAATTTAAGTAAAACTATAAAATTAGATTTTTATTAACACTATTTTCATGGCATATTTCTCTAAACATTAATTGATATTTTGGTTTTATTAAATAATAAGCAAAAGTTTCAATTAAATCAACATCATCGTTTGTTCTACCTTGTATTTTGAAATGATTGATCCCTAAATTTAAATAAGTATTAATCATATCAATTGTTACAACTTGTGGAGCATTTAATATTTCATAAAGATTACCATTACCGCAATAGCTTTCATGAATACATTTAAACGTAATATCATTGTTATTTATATTTAAATTAGATATATGTTCATAATGATTTTTTCTTGATTTACAATTGTTAGGACAAATTGTATTAACAATTATTTCAAGTTTATTACGAGTATGTTCTGGAAATAATGATATAGTTTTCCAGTCATTTATCATATATTCACTTAATACTATACGTTTATATTGATCTGTCTTTTTTATAATAGCTTCAAAATCAAAGCAAGCGGTAGTTGATAATATAAACTGTCCTCTTCTTATACCTTGATTTTCTAGCCATTTTTCAATATATAAATTAGAAAGACAAAAATAAGTATTTTTCTTATCAAATGTTGTTATAATTCGTGATGCATAATCATCTGGAAAGTATTGTTCGTTAGCAAATAGATTACTCATAATGATAGTTGGACATAAATTATGTTCTTTACAAAAATTTTCAACTTCTTTTTCATTGTTGAAATGTCCACTATTTCGTCCGCCATTTGCTACTCCACCATTAGATCCATAAAAAGATGATATAATAAAGTTATCACGAAAAATATATGGATAATTTTCATATAATAAAATAGTTTGTTTTACTATATGAAATTTTTCAAATAGTCCTGGAAGATTAAAATAAACTTTCATAAATTTTTGATAATCTTGAAGTTAATTTTATAAAAAGTAATGGTAATAGGAGGGAGATTCGAACTCCCTTCTCTCTTAAGAGACTTCACTACCACGCAAAGTTTTCCTATTCCAGCTTTTTACGACATTAGCTTAGCCGTTGACTTATCGTATTACGCTGTAACACGAGTATAGTCTGTTACGAAAGATTTGTCATTTCTGACGTCTATTGACCTATTCATTTTCATCTTCGCTGTCAAAACCAGATAGCCCCTTCGTTGTTTCTTTGTTATCGTAGTGAAACGCCACGGTCAGAAAGTTCTATGTCCTGATTTTACAAGATACTTTGCAAAGTAATTTGTGGAGCTAGAGGGAGTCGAACCCTCGTCCAAACGATTCATCTAATGACCTAACAGTCAATATAGTAGTATATAGTTAAATCAATAACTATATACTTAAATATAATAAACTGTAGGTAAGTATAATAAAAATAATAATCGGAAATATACTTATTAAATATAAAGGCAGATGCTTACTCTATATTTAAATATTTACTTCTATATCTAATAATAGCGTCAATTATTACTTTACTATAGGCTCTAGGCTCGCTTACTCTACAGTTTTAAATAGGCTTTGATTGCATGTATAGTATAGCAAGTGCTCACGCAGAACGGACTCGATTGAACTATAGGCATAAAGCTCTCTATACATATACAATTTGATTTTGTGTACATCTTATTGAATATTCTGATTAATGTAATCCACAATCTTTTCCAATCTACTTAAAGAAAACAAATGATTATTAAGCGTTCGCTTGCCTTCTTTCCATTCGTAAAATAATTGATAATATGGTGGATTGAGTGTCCGGTCAACCTTTATGCGATATTGATTAGTACCATATTCAGTTATAAGATTCTCAATATATTCGTCCGAATTTTCTAAATCAGTAACAAATACCATCTTATCAGTAGTAAGTATCATCTTTTAGTTCCTTTCTAATTTGTTATGCGTCATTTGATAGCTTCATAAAACACATCCATATTGTTTTGCTCTGCCTTCCGGTAGTATGGTCAAACAACGGTTTGAACGGAATAACAGACAAAACTTCCGCAGCTTTTATCTGACTCTCGTTCCATTTGAATACAAGTGTACCGTTAGGCTTCAAGACGCGCATACACTCAGTAAATCCATCGTGTATGAGTGACTGCCAGTCTTTCGGTAGTTTCCCGTACTTCTTAGCCATCCATGAGGTTTCGCCAAGTGTTTTCAAATGTGGCGGATCAAACACCACCATGTAAAAAGAATTGTCCTCAAACGGCAAGTGGGTGAAATCGGCTATTATATCCGGTTTTATCTCTATGGTTCTGATTTTATCCCTGTCCTTGGCAGTTACTACCTCCGATCTCTTATCAACGAATAAGGTAAGAGGATTATGTTTGTCAAACCAAAACATCCTACTGCCACAGCAGGCGTCTAATATGATCTTTGTTCCAGTCATTTTTATATTGTTTTTAATTAATTACTTCCGCTAAACCTCCTTAAGCTGTCCATTGACTAGCATATACCATGTGTCAGCCTTAACCTTCTTCCCGTCAACTTCAAACGCCTTGACCTCCTTAATCGGGTAGGTATCACCGTCCCATTCTCCACGTTCTGTGAGGACTATCCAGCAACCTATAGCTCCCTTCGCCTTACACTCGTATCCGGCAGCAAAAGCAATGCTATCCTTGCCTGTGGCTGATGCTGCACTATAGTCGCCTGTGGCTGATGCTGCACCATAGTTGCCTGTGGCTGATGCTGCACTATAGTCGCCTGTGGCTGATGCTGCACCATAGTTGCCTGTGGCTGATGCTGCACTATAGTCGCCTGTGGCTGATGCTGCACC
>ERZ773130.9-NODE-9-length-228128-cov-18.989999_pt1 | contig 228128 bp, 214 predicted proteins | sample MGYA00511919_ERZ773130 | MGnify/ENA primary metagenome ERZ773130 (study PRJEB29015, sample SAMEA2737851) | human gut metagenome | biome: human gut; feature: human-associated habitat; material: faeces | place: China | collected 2012 ...
GGCAATTTTAGTTACAGGAGGCGCCGGATATATCGGAAGCCACACATGTGTAGAATTACAGAACGCAGGATATGACGTAGTAGTATTAGATAACTTAAGCAATTCATCTGAAAAATCTTTAGACAGAGTAAAAGCAATCACGGGAAAAGATGTAAAATTTTATAAAGGAGATATCTTAGACAGAGATATCTTAAATAAAATCTTTGAAAATGAAAAGATTGACAGCTGCATCAACTTTGCAGGTTTAAAAGCAGTAGGAGAGTCTGTTGCAAAACCTTGGGAATATTACAATAACAACATTGCAGGAACTTTAACATTAGTAGATGTTATGAGACAGCATGGCTGCAAGAATATTATTTTCTCATCATCCGCAACCGTATACGGTGATCCGGCAGAGATCCCGATCACAGAGAACTGCCCGAAGGGACAGTGCACTAACCCTTATGGCTGGACAAAATCTATGTTAGAGCAGATTTTAACAGATATCCAGAAAGCAGATCCGGAATGGAACGTGATCTTACTCCGTTACTTCAACCCAATCGGAGCTCATAAGAGCGGAACAATGGGAGAAAACCCAAATGGTATCCCGAACAACTTAATGCCATATGTGACACAGGTTGCTGTCGGCAAATTAAAAGAACTTGGTGTATTCGGAAATGACTACGATACTCCGGACGGAACCGGTGTAAGAGATTACATTCATGTGGTTGACCTTGCAATCGGACATGTAAAAGCATTAAAGAAAATTCAGGAGAATGCAGGACTTTGCATTTATAACCTTGGAACCGGACATGGCTACAGCGTTCTTGACATTGTAAAGAACTTTGAGAAAGCTACTGGTGTTAAGATTCCATACGTGATCAAACCAAGAAGACCGGGCGATATCGCAACCTGCTACTGTGATCCGACCAAAGCAAAAGAGGAGCTTGGCTGGGAAGCGCAGTATGGTATCGAAGATATGTGTGCGGATTCCTGGAGATGGCAGAAAAACAATCCGAACGGATATGAGGACTAATTAACTTGTAAAATCATAAAAAAGTGATTATAGTAGGGGTAACAGAATTCATATATATGTAGTGTGAATCTGTTACCCTTTTTTTGATGAGACAATGGAGAAAATTTACTCCCTTTTCGGAATTGTGTACCTATGGGAAATGAGCTTATAAATATACATTGCAAACAGCAGACATCTATTTTATTATCAAATATAAAAATCGATACTTGTAGATGGAGGTAATCAAAATGAAAGAATATCAACATTTGATTGGAAAGATTATTGTCGCAGTGGCAATTATAGTTGCTGCAATCATTATAGCGCAGGCTATTGGTGGAGCAGGAGAAAGCATTCGTAGTGGCTTGCTGCAATTAGGGGATGCTCTTCGATAACTTCTAGTTTTAAAAAAATCAGAAATTTGACGAAGGAGGTTGATTGTATGAAAAAGTTGATAGCATTAGTTTTAGTAGTGGTTTGTGTGCTTGGCTTGGTTGGGTGCAACAACAAGACAGTCAATATTGATTTGCCTTTTGAGGTAGGTGATGTTGAAAATATAGAAATGTATCACTTTGTTGGAGTACCTGTGTCAGCAGAAAAGAAGGTCATTGTTGCCGAAGAAACCATAAAGAACTTGTATGATATGTTTGAGGGGCTATCCTTGGAACTCAAAGAGGTAGAGGAAACTGCTGGAGCAGAGATAACCAGTTTCAGATTTAACCTTTCTGATGGAACAAGTTATGAACTGATTTATGGCTGCGATGGAGTAAAGAAAGGCAGTCTGAAATCTTCCACAGATAATTTTGAATACTTTACAAGTGCAGATATTAGCTCTTATTGGAGCAGCACTGACTTAGAGGCAGTTCCCGTTGAAGAAAGCGAGTTGCCAAACTAAGCAGAACAATTCCAGGTTGAATAAACGTTAGGTAAGTTCAGATTCGATAAACCCATGTGTAAATATGCATTTTACTTAGAGTTTTAAGTAATGGGAACACCATTCCTAAAAGGGAGAATCATTTCTTTAATATTGCAGACATGATTAGAAGACAGGGCGGTGAACCAATAATGGTTTGCTGCCCTTTTCACAATAAAAGACAATGGTACAATGGATTTTTAACTTGTTGTATATGATTCTTTTATGCTAAAATACTTAACAGTGTGTATTTCATCGGATCTTGCAATACACAATTTATTGTAAAAACAGGAAAGAGGAAAATCATTATGGCATCAGAATTATTGAAACGAAGTGAAGTAAGAGAGGAAGATACATGGAAAACAAGTGATATGTATGAAAACACCGGGGCGTGGGAGAATGAATTAAAGGAGATTTCCGCACTCGTAGACAAGGCAGCTGCTTTCGAGGGGAAAGCAGCCGAAAATGCAGACAATCTTTTTGTTGTATTAGAGACACTTGCCAAAGCAGGAGAAAAAATCGAGAAAGCATTCAACTATGCAGAGCGCCTTTTTGACGAGGATCAGACCAACACCACACATCAGGCAATGTCCGCAAAAGTATATTCTCTTTATGCGGCAATGGGAAGCAAAACAGCGTTTGTTGATCCGGAGATCCTTGCAGCTTCCGAGGAGACATTAGAAGGTTTCTTAAAGGAAAAACCGGAATTAGAACTATACCAGAAACAGTTAGCAGAGATCCGCCGCTTAAAAGAGCACTGCCTTTCAGCAGAGATGGAAAAGCTGCTTGCAATGACAGCTGAGATGAGCCAGACACCGGCAGATACCTTTTCCATTTTAAATAACGCAGACCTCGTATTCCCGGAGATTGAGGACGAAAACGGAGAGAAAGTCCGCATTACACATGGACGTTATATTCAGTTCGTACAGTCTGCGGACAGACGTGTCAGAAAAGATGCGTTTGAAAAGATGTATCAGACTTACAAGCAGTACTTAAACACACTTGCCAGTCTTTACAGTGGCAATATCAAACAGCAGAATTTCCATGCAAAAGCAAGAAAGTATGCTTCTTCCTTAGAAGCCGCAGTGGATGAAAACAATGTTTCTCCAAGTGTCTATTACAATCTGATCGACACCGTGAATAAAAACTTGGATAAAATGCATGCATATGTTGCGCTGCGCAAGAAGTGCCTTGGTTTAAACGAAATGCATATGTATGATATTTACACCCCGATGATTCCGGACATGGCGAAAAAAATTCCTTTTGAGGAAGCAAAAGCGACTGTATTGAAAGCGCTTGCGCCACTCGGCGAAGACTATGTCAATAAGGTAAAAGAAGGCTTCGAAAACCGCTGGATCGATGTGTATGAGAATCAGGGAAAGAGAAGCGGTGCGTATTCTGCCGGAGCATATGGCTGTCATCCTTATGTATTGTTGAATTACAACGGTACGCTGGATGATATGTTTACACTGGCACATGAGATGGGACATGCAATGCATTCGAACTATTCCAACGAGGCACAGCCTTATATTTATGCCGGATATAAAATTTTTGTGGCAGAGGTTGCCTCTACCTGCAATGAGATTCTTCTGATGGAATATCTTTTGAAGAATACAACTGACAAAAAAGAGCGTGCATACCTTTTGAACCATTATCTTGACAGCTTCAAGGGAACTGTTTATCGTCAGACACAGTTTGCAGAATATGAGATGCTGACCAATAAAATGTATGAAGAAGGCGAAAGTCTGACAGCAGACAATTTAAGCAGTACGTATCTGGAATTAAATAAAAAATACTATGGTTCCGATATTGTTTCCGATGAACAGATTGCGTATGAATGGGCAAAAATTCCTCATTTTTACTACAATTTCTATGTTTATCAGTATGCGACAAGCTATTGTGCAGCATTTTCTGTGGCGCATAAGATTTTGGAAGAGGGTGCTCCGGCAGTAGAACGTTATAAAAAGTTCTTATCCGGTGGCTGCTCTATGGCTCCGGTCGAACTGCTTAAGATTGCAGGTGTCAATCTGGAAACACCGGCTCCAATCCAGGATGCATTAAACGCATTCGGTGAGATCATCAAAGAGATGGAAACACTGGTGGAAGACTAAACAATAGAATAGACAAAAAAGCTGCAGCCTTGACTTTATTTCGTCAAAGCTGCAGTTTTTTATATGGATCATACAAATATGTTCTGTCCTTTTTGTTTCAGCTGAACCAGAAAATAAATATAAATCACATCTGCCACAAAACAAATCAAGCCTGTAATGAATGTGTAAGCGTGGATACTGCCAGCTCCACACAGAATTGTTATAGGAAGTATCCAATATGAAATATCCCAGAGTTACAAATTAAATTAAAAAATGTAAATTATAGTTGAAAAAGTAAAAATAACTGATACAATAATTGATAACCAATATATTAAAAATATAATTGTTATCAATTATTAAAAAAGTAGAAATCACTCATTACTAATATATGAAACTATATATAGGGAGATGACAAGTATGGAACTTCAGATAAATTGTATGCAAAGTCTATATAGAAAAATGGAAATGTCACAGAGAAAAAATAAAGGATATTTTTCAATTATGTCTAATGAAACAGAAACTTCTTTAAATAGTCCTGCTCAGGAGAAAGTACAAAGAGGGTTTTCAATCCATGATGCATATTCAATTATGAAAAGTTCAGGTACAAAATTTAGTGTGGGAAATCTGGCAACCGTATCTGAGAATCTTGATAAAAGAGTAGATACAGAAAGATATTCCATAGAAAGTACCAGTGAAATAGCAGGATATTGGCAGATATATGATAAAACACTCAACCAAACGTTTGTTTTGAATCCTGATACAACAACGCTGCAAACAGATACTAACACAAATAAAAATTATATTGTGTTCCAAAATGTATTTGGCGAACCAGAGAATGTTATGTATGCCGACAATGAGCTTGTGGGAGCCCTGAAACAGTTCCTAAACACAGACAGTATACCGACAACATCCTTAAATGAAAATTATGTAATTGATATCAATAAGTTTACAGGTATTGAGAGTTTAAAAGTTAAAGGGAATGAAGGTGCTGGTTCTTGGAACTTAATTTGTAATCAAGAACAAAAAGAAAAGCTGCAGGAGTTAGCAAATCTGTATAAAGAAAAATACCCTAATCTTGTAAAAACAGATGGTATGGCAATGGGATTTGCAGATGCCGAAGTTGCAGGGCAAGCTGTAAGAACAGAAAATGGAATTATGTTGATAGCCTGTAATGGATTAAACTATATGGATAATGTTGATCCATCAAAAAGTTGGCATATTATGTATTCGATAAATGATACAGATATGTATAAAAAAATCATGAATGCAATGACAGAAGGTTATATTATCGGAAAAGATATTGAGAATGTTTCAAAATGGGAAAAGTATTTTGAGGAAAAAGAATTGAGTTATGAGCGAATATTATCCGATGAAGAATTGGAATTATTGCAGATGAACAAGATTTAAAGTTATCTTATCGAGTTATTTATCATTTAAGGGCTTGTATGATTATAGGAAAGATAGAAGCGAAGAGAAAAGTATTTAAAGTCTGTTAGGATTTTGGATTAGATAAAAAGGAAGCGAACGTATGAAATGATATTATGATACATTCGCTTCCCTTTTGATTTGCGTTATAAATATTCCCTCAAATCCTGTCGCAGCTTTTCTTCCAGCCGGATCAGATCATCGGTCAGTTTCATTGCAGCGTCATCAGCTGCCGCATACTGGTTTTCGTACCGGCAGAGCGTCTTAATGCCCATATTGCAGCCATCTACGATCAGGTCGGCGATGGTGGCGTCGCTGTCATCCATCATGACTTTAGCGTTGGTTTTCATCCATGACATGCCTTTTGCCAGCATGTTTGGCTCCTTTGTTTCATCCCCGCATTCAGCAAGGATCGCGTGGGTTTCGTCACCGAGTTTTTCGTGCTTTTCTTTGGATTTTTTCAAAATTTCATATAAGTTCTTGTCGGTTACTTTTTCCAGAATCTCATCAATGGAAAAAACAGCCATCTGTATGCCGGAATTACATTCGCGGAGCAGTTTTACGGTATCGCTGTCGGACATGTTCGGTTCCTCCTGATTTTGCTTTGTATGAATGATTTTGATATCAATATTTACTCCTAGTATGACGTCTGCAACAAAAAATATACAGAAAATTCAAAAAACAGTCGATTTACGGAAAAATATTGACGAGCATGAACTTTCGCTTTATAATAAATTTATCTATGCATATAATCATTTTACGAGAAAGGGCATGGTTATTTTATGATAAAAAGCATGACCGGATTTGGTCGATGTGAAGTGACCGAAGGAAACCGTAAATATACGGTTGAGATGAAATCCGTAAATCACCGTTATCTGGATGTGAATATCAAGATGCCGAAGGCGTTGAATTTCTTTGAGAGCACGATCCGCAATCTGCTGAAAGAATATATGGAGCGCGGCAAGGTAGATCTGTATATCACATTCGAGGATTTTTCCGAAGATAATTTCTGTTTGAAATACAACGAAGAATTGGCCGGTGAATATTTAAAACACCTGACTGCAATGGCAGACAAGTTTGGATTAGACAATGATATCAAAGTCAGCACCTTATCCAGATACCCGGATGTTTTCACGATGGAACAGGTGGAGACAGACGAGAATGAACTATGGGCAGGGCTTGAGAAAGCACTCCGCGGTGCGGCAGAACAGTTTGTGGAGAGCCGTATCAAAGAGGGAGAGCATTTGAAGAATGATCTCTGTGCAAAGCTTGACAATATGCTGGCCTATGTTGATTTTATCGAGGAGCGTTCTCCAATCATTATGAAGGACTACAGAGAACGTCTTGAGAACAAAGTGAAAGAGCTGTTGGAAGATAAACAGATCGATGACGCGAGAATTGCCACAGAGGTGACGATTTTTGCAGATAAGATCTGTGTGGATGAGGAGACTGTCCGCCTGAGAAGCCATATCAAGGCAACAAAAGATGCTTTAGAGGCTGGTGGAAGTATCGGACGTAAGTTAGATTTTATTGCGCAGGAGATGAACCGCGAGGCGAATACGATTCTTTCCAAGGCAAATGATCTGGAAATCTCTGATACCGGGATCAACCTGAAAACGGATATCGAAAAAGTCAGGGAACAGATCCAGAATATCGAATAGGAACGAACGATTTTATGGCAAAGTTAATGAATATCGGATTTGGCAATATGGTCAACACCGATAAGATCGTCAGCATTATCTCTTCGGATTCCGCACCGGCAAAGCGCATGATCTCCCGGGGAAAAGAGCAGGAGATTTTGATCGATGCGACGCAGGGAAGAAGAACCAAGAGTGTGATTTTTACCGAAAATAATAAAATAATATTGTCTGCATTGCAGCCGGAGACGCTTGCCGGCCGGTTTAATGGCAATGCATCGGAGGGTGACTATGATACAAAAGAGTAAAGGAATTTTAATCGTACTTTCCGGCTTTTCCGGTTCTGGAAAAGGAACCATTATGAAAGAACTCATGAAGAAATATTCGGAGCAGTATGCGTTGTCCATCTCTGCAACTACCCGTTCTCCAAGACCGGGAGAGACAGACGGTGTGGAATATTTTTTTAAGACAAAAGAGCAGTTTGAGAAAATGATAGCCGATGATGAACTGATCGAGTATGCAAAATATGTCGACAACTATTACGGAACACCGAAGGCATATGTAGAGGAACAGCTCGCTGCCGGAAAAGACGTTATTTTGGAGATTGAGATTCAGGGAGCCTTAAAAGTGAAGGAGAAGTTCCCGGACACACTGTTGATGTTTGTCACACCGCCGAGCGCAGAGGAGTTAAAGAACCGTCTGGTCGGAAGGGGAACAGAGGAGATGAGTGTCATCGAATCGAGACTTTCCAGAGCAGTTGAGGAGGCGCAGGGAATTGAAGCTTACGATTATCTCATCGTAAACGATAAGCTTGATGAGTGTGTGGAAGAAGTACATTCCATCATCCACAATGAGCATTTCCGTGTTTCCAGAAATCTGTCTGCAATTTATGACATGAGACACCAGTTAACCGCTTTTTCGAAAAAAGATTAAAATAATGTTTGCAAAAATATGGAAAAAAGCTTACATTAGATATCGGAAATCAGATATCTTTGAAAAAAATAAATGAAAATGAATCAGCCGCAAGGCAGAAGAGAGGTAATATTATGATCCATCCATCCTATGTTGAATTAATGAAAGTTGTAAATAACAATGTGGAATTTGGTGAGGAACCAGTTGTTAACAGCCGTTATTCCCTTGTGATCGCCGCTGCAAAGAGAGCACGTCAGATCATTGCGGGAGATGAACCAATGGCAGACAAGATCACATGTCCAAAGCCATTATCCATCGCTGTAGAAGAACTTTACGAGGGCAAAGTAAAGATTATTCCAGACACAGAAGATGAGGAGTAAAGAGAACCCGTCAGGGCTGCCGCACTTTTGAACGCAATTGTGCGACAGCCCTTTTGCCATATGCACACGCGGAATAATATTCCGCCGGATGAATACATGCCGCACGATGGCACTGTTATATGAATGAAGAAAGAGAGAATCGAATGAAATTATTATTTGTATCCCTCGGATGCGACAAAAACTTAGTAGACACAGAATTTATGCTTGGAATGCTCCGTGATGACGGAATCGAGATTACGAATGATGAGACAGAGGCAGATATTATCATCGTCAATACCTGCTGCTTTATCAATGATGCCAAGGAAGAGAGTGTCAACACCATTTTAGAGATGGCAGAGTACAAAAAGACCGGTCCGTTAAAGGCTTTGATCGTAACCGGATGTCTTGCACAGCGCTACAAGGAAGAGATCAAGACCGAGATCCCGGAGGTGGATGCTATACTTGGAACCAATTCCTACGAGGATATCGTAAAAGCTGTACATGAAGCGCTTGGCGGTACTTTTTATGAGAATTTCAAAACATTGGAGGGACTGCCGTCTATCCATACAAAGCGAAGCGTGACAACCGGTGGCCATTTCGCATATTTAAAGATCGCAGAGGGCTGTAATAAACGCTGTACTTACTGTATCATTCCATATATCCGCGGCAATTACCGCAGTGTACCGATGGAAGATCTGATCGGCCAGGCAAAAGAGCTTGTTGCAAACGGCGCAAAAGAGCTGATTTTAGTTGCCCAGGAAACAACTCTTTACGGTATTGACCTCTACGGTGAAAAATCATTGCACAAATTACTGGACGAATTAAATAAGATCAATGGTTTATTCTGGATCCGCATTATGTACTGTTATCCGGAAGAAATCTATGAAGACTTAATTGATTCCATGATCCGCAACGAAAAAGTCTGCCATTACCTTGATATCCCGATCCAGCATTCCAATGACACAATGTTAAAGCGCATGGGACGGAGAACAAGTCATGACGATCTGATTCGTATCATCACACATTTAAGAGATCGTATCCCGGATATCACATTGAGAACCACGTTGATCTGCGGTTTTCCGGGTGAGACACAGGAGATTCACGAGGAACTCATGCAGTTTATCAATGACATGGAGTTTGACCGGTTGGGAGCGTTCACCTACTCACCGGAGGAGGGAACTCCGGCTGCTGCCTTCGAAGATCAGGTGGATGAGGAACTGAAGAAGGACTGGCAGGCAGATGTCATGGAACTTCAGGAGGAAGTGATCTTTGATAAAAATGAAGAGATGAAGGGCAGAGAACTTTATGTGTTTATCGAAGGTCAGGTAGAGGATGATAATGCCTATGTTGGAAGAACCTACCGTGATGCTCCGGATATCGATGGCTATATTTTCATCAATACGGACGAAACCCTTATGACCGGTGACATTGTTAAAGTAAAAGTCACAGGCGCTTACGAGTATGATTTGATTGGAGAAATCTGTCAGTAGATTTCGGAAAGAAGGAAAAATTATGAATTTACCTAACAAATTAACAACTTTTCGTGTAATTCTTATTCCATTTTTTGTATTTTTTATGCTTGCACCAAATATGACAGGCATCAATAATTACATTGCAGTGGCTATCTTTATTGTGGCAAGTCTTACCGATCTTCTGGATGGTAAAATTGCAAGAAAGTATAATCTTGTCACAAACTTTGGAAAGTTTATGGATCCTTTGGCGGACAAGCTTTTGGTGTGTTCTGCGATGATCTGTCTGATTCAGACCGGACAGCTTGCAGCATGGATTGTTGTCATTATTATTGCAAGAGAATTTATCATCAGCGGATTCCGTTTAATCGCGTCCGACAATGGAGTTGTCATTGCAGCAAGTTACTGGGGCAAATTTAAAACTACATTCCAGATGCTTATGGTGATCGTGCTTATTTTAAATATTCAGATGCCATTTTTCCAGATCCTGGGCGTGATTCTTACCTATGTTGCCCTGATTCTTACAGTTGTGTCATTAATTGATTACATTGTAAAGAACAAAGATGTTCTAAAAGAACAGAACTAAGAACGATAAAGCATAATAGATTTTCTGGAAATAAGGAGAACCGAAAAATATGAGAATTATTGCTGGTACAGCAAGAAGCCTGCCTTTGAAAACGATTGAAGGCATGGACACAAGACCGACAACAGACCGTATCAAAGAAACGTTATTTAATATGCTTCAGAATGATGTGCCGGGTTCGTATTTTCTTGATCTGTTTGCAGGAAGCGGACAGATTGGTTTGGAGGCAGTGAGCCGTGGCGCAAGATATGCTGTTTTTGTGGAAAATAACAAAAAAGCGTGTGCATGTATTGAGGACAATATTCATTTTACGAAGTTTGACAGGGAAACAAAATTACTTCAGAGCGATGTCATTTCTGCCATCCGCAGCATGGAAGGAAAGTACAAGTTTGATGTCATTTTCATGGATCCTCCGTACAAGCACGAGTATGAAAAAGAAGTTCTGGAATGTTTAAAAGATTCCTCTATTTTAAAAGAAGATACGCTGATCATTGTCGAGGCATCTTTGGACACTTCTTTTGATTATTTAAGTGAGCTTGGTTTTACATTAAAAAAATTAAAAACATATAAGACAAACGTTCACGCTTTTATTACAAAGGCAGAATAAATCATCATAATTTCTATCACCGGAATTATGATTTGCAGTCTGGAAAGGCAAATACATTATGAAAAAGGCAATTTATCCTGGCAGTTTTGATCCGCTGACCTTAGGACATGTTGATATTATTAAAAGAGCATCCAGTATCGTAGATGAACTCGTTGTCGGAGTGCTGAACAATAGTGCAAAAAACTCATTGTTTTCTCTGGATGAACGTGTTAGTATGATTGAAGAGATGACAAAAGATCTTCCAAATGTGTCTGTCACATCGTTTGACGGACTTTTGGTCGAGCATATGAAGCAGATTGGCGCTACGATTATTGTACGTGGTCTGCGTGCAGTGACAGATTTTGAGTATGAATTGCAGATCGCACAGACGAACCATGTAGAGAGTCCGGAGGTGGAGACGATTTTTTTGACGGCAAGCCTTCAATATTCCTACTTAAGTTCCACGATCGTGAAAGAATTCGCATCCTACGGAGGCGATATTTCCAAGTTTGTTCCTGCGCAGTTTATAGACAGAATTTATGCAAAATATAACATATCGAAATAAGGAGTGTTTCCTATGGCAAGCAGAATCGAACAGATTATTGAAGAAATCGAAGAGTATATTGACGGTTGTAAATATCAGGCATTATCCTCTTCAAAAATTATTGTGAACAAGGACGAGTTAGAAGAACTTTTAAATGAACTCCGTTCCAAAACACCGGAAGAGATCAAGCGTTATCAGAAGATCATCAGCAACAAAGAGGCTATTTTGGCAGACGCACAGGCAAAAGCGGATGCAATTATCGCAAAAGCCCAGGTGAAAACGGATGAACTTGTAAGTGAACATCAGATTATGCAACAGGCATATGCGCAGGCAAACGAAGTTGTTATGATCGCGACCAAGCAGGCACAGGAGATTTTAGATAATGCGACCAACGATGCAAACAATATCCGTATGGGCGCTATGCAGTATACTGATGATATTTTAAGAAACCTTGAGATATCAATCTCTCATGCAATGGATTCTGCAAAGGCAAGACATGAGAATTATATGTCATCCCTGCAGGAGTTTTATGATGTTGTATCTTCCAACCGTGCAGAATTAAATCCGACGGCAGAGGATGCTGTTTCGGACAGTACAGAGAATCTGCCTAAGATTGACATTTCTTCTGATATGTTAAAATAAAAATACACTGACTGCGACAGCGAGCAGGAAAGTACAGAATGTGAGAAGCAGTTTCACAAGACAGTATTTTTTCATGGAAAGAGAGGTTCCTTTTACCATGGAAGATGTCTGGGCGATACCGCTCAATCCACCGAAGGCGGTGGCGGCCATTGCCAGGATATATTTGGTTTGAATATTCCAGTTTGTGTTAGCGAGGCAGTTGATCCCGTTGGTGATCTCAAGAACGTTTTCCAACAGGATCAGGACAGGCTTTGGCAACGGAAGTTTTTCTACCAGTGAGATCAGAATTGAGAATAGCATGATATATCCACCGATCCTGACAAGTGTTTCGAAACCGTTCATAATGGCGGCATCTATGATCTTAAAAGTTATTTGAGATGGAGATGCCGTTTTTTTCTGCCGTTTTTCCTCTTTTTTCCTGCGCAATAATAACATGCCGAGGATCAGTGCAGGACCGTATAAGATAAAAATACTGATTCCAAACATTCCCTTAAGTTGCAGCTGCTGCAACAAAATATAACTTCCGATAAAAACCGGACTGATGTTATTCGTAATGTAAAATAAAATCTCAGCTTCTTTCGGATGAATTTTATTTGCCTTTAAAAGTTCGGCGCAGTTTTTGCTTCCCATTGGAAAGCCGAATAAAAAACCGCTGCACAAAATAAATACGCCTTCCCCACTGACTGGCAGAAATAAACGGAAATATTTCGTCAGATGCTTTGTAATGGCATCCATGTAGCCGGAATGGATCAAAACATTGGATATTATGGCGAAGGGCAGAAGGGTGGGAAGCACTTTTTCATACCAGAGCATCAGACCATTTCTGGATGCGTTTACAGCATCTGCCGGATAAAGCAGGATATATGCAGTTAAAATAAGAATGGCAAAGCATATAAATTTCTTTTTCATAGTAAAATATATTGTTTTGAATTGTAAAAAATGTAATTTGTTTGTAACTTTCGTAACATTTATCAGGAAAGAGTGGGGGATGTGATTTTGCTGCAACAGAGATTTCTTCGTGATCTGTTACTTTTTATGCTGGTGGTTCTTATTAATGTATATCTTGGGATTTACATTGACAGTGAAGTGCTTAAGAAAAACTGTTTTCCTTATGAAACAGCGTTTGAAAATTTCCGGGATGAAGAAGTATCAGAAGAGGTAATAAATTCTTTTCTGTATGATTCGGAACCTATGGAAGAGAGTGATATTACGGAACAGAAAATCAAATCTGTAAAGTATGCAGACTTCGCAAAGCTCAGTGAATACCTTGCAATGTACTTCGCCTTAAATAATACCTGTTCGGATTCTGATTTATTAGAAGAAAATATTTCTTTTGTGAAAGAACATCAGCCGGAAAAATTTGAACTGATCCAAAGCAAGATTGAAGCGATGTGGACGGATGCGGTTTTGTTTCCGGTAGGAGCAATTGAAAATGAACCCGGAGCAACCGTGGACTTTGCAAATTCATGGCGGCAGAGCAGAACCTTTGGAGGAGATCGGTTTCATGAAGGCTGTGATATTATGGCGTCTGTGAACCAGCGTGGTATTTATCCGATTTACAGCGTATCGGATGGGGTTGTGGAAAATATCGGATGGCTGCGGCTTGGCGGTTACCGCATTGGAATCCGGAGCAGGCATGGCGCTTATTTTTATTATGCACATCTCTCGGATTATGCAAAAGATTTCCAGATTGGAGAAGAAGTGAAAGCAGGAACTCTGATTGGCTTTATGGGAGATACCGGGTATAGCGATACTCCTGGTACAACCGGAAATTTTCCAGTGCATCTTCACTTTGGTGTGTATTTTAATGATGAATCAGGGAATGAGTTCAGTGTGAACCCTTTCCCGCTGCTCCGCTATTTAAAATCATTTTAACTATTCAGAACCCCATTCGCAAAACCGCTCTTTCAGAGCTTTCCTTTTGCTCATGTGGTTACTTCGCCAAAGAAATTTTCAAAATTATGCTCATTCATGCAAGCATGATTCGCAAATTTATGAAAATTGCCTTGGCTCTGAATAGTTACAAATCATTGTCATAAAAACCAGACCTATGCTAAAATAATCTTATGCATTTTCTGAAATTGCGAATGACCGATCAGGAAAATGCCGGATCATTACGGACAATGATAAAGGAAAATAATCTATGCGACTTGATAAATTTTTAACAGAGATGGGGCTTGGTACCCGCTCAGAAGTAAAGAAGCTTTTGAAAACAAAACAGATTACAGTCAATGGAGAGGTCGTTACAAAACCAGAAACAAAGGTTGAACCGGAAAATGACCAGATATCTTATAAAGGCGAACCAGTCACTTACTGTGAATACGAATATTATCTTTTTTATAAACCGGCAGGGTGTGTGACTGCAACGGAGGATCAGCTGCACAAGACGGTTATGGATTACCTGACCAATACGGTGCGCTCTGATTTATTTCCGGTGGGGCGGCTGGATATTGACACGGAAGGCCTGCTTTTGATCACAAATGATGGGGCTTTGGCACACGATCTGTTAAGCCCCGCAAAACATGTAGAGAAGACTTACTACGCAATTATTGATGGAGTCGTTACCGAAGAGGATGTTAACCACTTTAAAAATGGAGTTGACATTGACGAGGAAAAGCCGACAAAACCTGGCAAATTACGCATTCTGAATAGTGAACCGGAATCAGAAATTGAGTTAACAATTACAGAAGGCAGATTCCATCAGGTGAAACGAATGTTTGAGGCAGTCGGAAAGAAGGTTTTATATTTAAAACGTATTTCCATGGGACCATTGCAGCTTACCGATGATTTAAAGCCGGGAGAATATCGCCCGCTCACAGAGGAAGAGATTACTGCATTGAAAATTGTGAATAAATAAGTTATAATATTAAGGTTGCTATTTTGCAGAAAATTTTATTTTTAGATAGAAAGGTTATCACAAATGAGTCATGGATTTTTACCGATCAGTAAAGAAGATATGAAAGAAGCTGGCATCGAACAGCTTGACTTTGTATATATCTGTGGAGACGCTTACGTAGATCATCCATCTTTTGGACATGCCATCATTTCACGAATTTTGGAGGCTCATGGCTATAAAGTCGGGATCATTGCCCAGCCGGACTGGAAAGACAGAGAATCCATTAACCGGTTAGGCGAACCACGGCTCGGCTTTCTTGTTTCAGCCGGAAATATGGACTCCATGGTCAATCATTATTCCGTTTCCAAGAAAAGAAGAACCACGGATGCATTTACACCGGGCGGTGTGATGGGAAAAAGACCGGATTATGCCACGATTGTATATTGTAATCTGATTCGACAGACCTATAAACATAAGCCAATCATCATTGGTGGAATCGAGGCAAGCTTGCGTCGTCTGGCACATTATGATTACTGGTCAAATAAGTTAAAACGTTCCATTCTGCTCGATTCCGGTGCAGATCTTATCTCCTATGGAATGGGTGAACACAGTATCGTTGAGATTGCGGACGCTTTAGACAGCGGTCTGGATATTAAGGACATCACCTTCATTGATGGAACTGTTTATAAGACGAGAGACCGTGAGAGCATTTACGATGCAATCGAACTGCCACATTTTGAGGCTTTAAAAGCAGATAAATTAGAGTATGCAAAGAGTTTTTACATACAGTACAGCAATACCGATCCTTTTTCCGGAAAACGGTTGTTCGAGACTTACGATGAAAAGCTGTTTGTCGTACAGAACCCACCGGCAAAACCATTGACACAGTCGGAGATGGATTCCGTTTACGCACTTCCTTATATGAGAGATTATCATCCTTCTTATAAAGAACTTGGCGGAGTTCCGGCGATTGAAGAAGTGAAATTCTCACTGATCAGCAACCGTGGCTGCTATGGTGGCTGCAGTTTCTGCGCGCTGACTTTCCATCAGGGAAGAATTATCCAGACGAGAAGCCACGAATCTATTTTAGCGGAGGCAAACAAGATCATCTGGGATCCTGACTTTAAAGGTTATATCCATGATGTAGGTGGTCCGACTGCGAATTTCCGTGCGCCGGCGTGCGACAAGCAAATGACAAAAGGTGCCTGTCCGCATAAGCAGTGTCTTTTCCCGAAGCCTTGCCAAAATTTAAAAGTGGATCATTCCGATTATCTGAAACTGCTCCGGAAACTGCGGGAGCTTCCAAATGTGAAGAAAGTATTCATCCGTTCGGGTATCCGTTTCGATTATCTGATTTATGATAATGACCGAACTTTTCTGCGGGAACTGTGTGAGCACCATGTCAGTGGACAGTTAAAGGTTGCACCGGAACACATTTCCGACGCAGTTTTAGAGAAAATGGGCAAGCCGGGTGTGGATGTCTATAACCGGTTTGTAAAAGCCTATAAAGATATGAATGAAAAGATTGGCAAAAAGCAGTATCTGGTTCCATATCTGATGTCCTCCCACCCTGGTTCCACCTTGAAGGAGGCAGTGGAACTTGCGGAGTTTTTAAGAGATCTGGGATATATGCCGGAGCAGGTGCAGGATTTTTATCCGACACCTTCCACAATCTCAACCTGTATGTATTATACAGGTGTTGATCCGAGAACCATGCAGCCTATTTATGTTGCGGTCAATCCGCATGAGAAGGCGATGCAGCGCGCATTGATCCAGTACCGCAATCCGAAGAATTACGATCTCGTCTATGAAGCCCTGGTAAAAGCAGGAAGGACAGATCTGATCGGATTTGATAAGAAATGTCTGATCCGTCCAAGACAGGGCGAGTATAAAAATCATGGGGAACGCAATATGCACTATGATGGAAAGAAAGGCAGGACAGATCAGAAGCCTGCGAAGAAAAAGACAATCCGGAATGTACATAACAAGAAAGCCTCTGGAACGAACATGAATAAATCTGCAAAGAACCGTGCGGATCACAGCAATCCTCAAAGACCTGTCAGAAAGAAAAAATAAGAAAGAGAACCTGACCTTATATGAAACAGTTTACGATCAGCCCGAACGAATCCGGGCAGCGTTTTGATAAATATTTAAAAAAATTATTGAGCAATGCATCCGGCAGCTTTGTATACAAGATGCTGCGCAAAAAGAATATTACCTTAAATGACCACAAAGCAGATGGAACCGAAAAATTAAATGCAGGTGACCTTGTAAAATTATTTTTGTCCGATGAAACTTTTGAAAAATTTTCCGGTGTAGATGAGACAAATTCCGAGTACATGAAGTTAAAGTCCATTGATTCAGGCAGACTTCAGGTTGTTTATGAAGATGATGATGTGATCATTATCAACAAACCATCCGGGATGCTTTCCCAGAAGGCAGTTCCGGAGGATATTTCGGCAAATGAATATATTCTTTCTTATTTAATCCGAAAAGGCTCTTTAAGTGAGGAACAGTTCAAAACATTTAAACCATCCATCTGTAACCGCTTAGACCGAAACACATCCGGGCTTTTGATCGCGGGTAAAACATTAAAGGGACTTCAGACAATGGCGGAAGCGTTGAAAAAGCGTACTGTCCAGAAATATTACCGCTGTATCGTAAAGGGAGAGCTGCGCGAAAAAACACATTTGAAAGGCTATCTGTCCAAAGATGAACAGAAAAATAAGGTGAAAGTCGTTTCCCGTATCCTCCCGGAAGAGAAAGCGGATTATCTTCCAATTGAGAACGAATACCGCCCGGTGGCAGTTTCAAATGGATATACAGAACTTGAAGTTCATCTGATCACTGGTCGTTCCCATCAGATCCGTGCACATCTTGCGTCCATCGGTCATCCGATTGTCGGAGATGGAAAATATGGGGATCTGAGAACGAACGAACGTTTCCGTAAAGAGGTTCATGTTCGTTCTCAACTGCTTCACGCTTACCGTATTGTATTTGAAGATGGAAGAGAAGTGATCGCGCCGTCCGGCAGGGAATTTGAGGATGCCTGGGACTATATACAGACATCAGCCTTTTAATTCCAGGGTTGGAGCGGCATCAATAATATCCTGCAATGGTGTCCATGACATCAGATCGTCGGAATTATCGGAGCCGCTGTCATCGTCTGCTTTTCGTTCAAATCCATTGTCACCGTTGTGCTTTCGCTGCTTTTTCACATCCTCCGGTGTATCCGGAAGTCTGTGGTAAGCGGAAGAGTGGTGAAATTCTTTGGAAATCTCATTGAAAGCTGCAACCAGACATTCTTTATCAGGATCATCGTCCGGGATTCCATTTAAAGCTGCGGCAATATAGCCGTCTGCCTCCTGCTTGGATTTTGCATGTTTTAACTGGTTTTCAAGCATTTCAGCCATTTTCTGAATGCGGAGTGCATGCTGATATTCATCCGGATAATTCATCCGCAGAAATTCCATCTCCTGTGCCGTCAGTTTTTTTCCGTGCTTTAATTTGTTTACAATATGCTGCAGTTTCTGCTGCTTTTTATCTTCCGTGTCCGTATTGTTCGTGCCCTGCGTGACTTTTTGCATATATTGTAAAAGTGCGTTATCAGCCGTTGGAACATTTTTTGACAGTAAGGAAGAATGATTGTTCTCTGTGAGAATGTTCAAATTTATTTGCATAAGAATGACCTCCCCGATTCTTTGTATTATATATCGGCACATTCCATAAAATTATGAAAACTTTTATGCATAAATCCGAAAACACAAACGCATGTTCCTGGCTTCTGTCAGGGCAGAAAAAAAGTCTCCAGTGAAATATTCCCCCGGAGACTTTTTAACGTTTTTTACTTGGAAACACTGTTTATGTGACGTTTGATCGCTTCAAAACTTTCGGCACTGACATCATGTTCAATCTTACATGCATCTTCTGCTGCAATGCGGGGATCAACCCCAAGCATGACAAGCCAGCTTGAAAGAGTGGTATGACGTTCATAAATCTTCTCAGCTACTTCACGTCCGGATTCTGTAAGGTGAATATATCCTTCAGGGCCTACGGTAATAAAGCCATTTTCCCGGAGATTCTTCATTGCTACGCTGACGCTTGGTTTCTTGAAATTCATCTCATTTGCAATGTCAATGGAACGAACATTTCCCAGTCTATGATTCAGCACAAGAATGGTCTCCAGATAATTTTCAACTGATTCATTCATTACCATAAAAATAATACCTCCCACAAAACTTCTGTATTTATCAATGTATGATTCTTTGATAAATGTATATAAAATAATCATATCATACAACCCATTTTTTTACAAATTGGAATTGAATATTTAATAAAAATTTATCATTCGAGATATAAGAAAACAGTCAGGAATGTTTCCTTTTTTCTGGCGTGTCATGCAAAAGTTATGATATAATCATGAAAAGAAGCGAAGAAGGCAGGAAATAGAAATGGCAACGTGGAATTCACGTGGTTTAAGAGGTTCTACTTTAGAGGAATTTATCAACCGCACCAACGAAAAATATTTAGAAAACGGACTGGCTTTGATTCAAAAAGTCCCGACTCCGATCACTCCCATTAATATTGATAAGGCAACCAGACATATTACGCTGGCATATTTTGACCAGAAGAGTACCGTGGATTACATCGGCGCGGTGCAGGGGATTCCGGTTTGTTTTGATGCAAAGGAATGTAACACAGACACCTTCCCACTTCAGAATATCCATGAGCATCAGGTGGTCTTTATGGAGAACTTCGAAAAACAGAGGGGGATTGCCTTCTTTCTGATCAGTTTTACCGCAAGAGATGAATTCTATTATCTGCGGCTTGCAAAACTGCTGGAATTTTGGAATCGAGCGAAAGAGGGCGGAAGAAAAAGCTTCCGCTATGAAGAGTTAGAGCCTGAATTTTTCCTTCCAAAGAGCAGAGGCGTCCTTGTTCCATACCTGGACACGATGCAAAAAGATTTGGCAATGAGGGATTGACAAGCAGATATTCTTTTCATATAATAAATCAAACAGTTTCATTTGCTACCACATTAGCATGTTAAAGCGTGTAAAATGAAATAACTGACAGAATCATCCGTATGGGGTGAACATAAGGGAAAGGCATTAGATTCATTATGAAAAAGCAATTATTACATACACCGGAAGGCGTGCGTGACATTTACAACGAGGAATGTGAGAAAAAACTATTACTCCAGTCGGATTTACTTGGTATTTTAAAAGGGTATGGATATCATCCAATCCAGACGCCAACCTTTGAATTTTTTGATATTTTCGGAAAGGAGATCGGAACCACTCCCTCGAAAGAATTATATAAGTTTTTTGACAGAGAGGGCAATACGCTTGTCCTAAGACCGGATATGACACCGTCCATCGCAAGAGCGGCTGCAAAGTATTTTATGGATGAGGATATGCCGATCCGTCTCTGCTATATGGGAAATACGTTTATCAACAACAGCAGTTATCAGGGCAGATTAAAGGAGAGCACACAGCTTGGAGCAGAGCTGATTGGGGACAGTACCGTGGATGCGGATGCTGAAATTTTATCCATGGTCGTGGAATGTCTGCAAAAGGCAGGACTGAAAGAGTTCCAGTTAAGCGTTGGTCATGCCGATTTCTTTCAGGGACTTGTGGAAGCTGCCGGAATCAGCGAGGAGGACGAGGAAGAACTGCGGGAGCTGCTCGCCAACAAGAACTTTTTTGGCGTGGAGGAATTTGCAGAGACCTTAAACCTGAAGGCAGAGTTAAACGAACTGTTCCATATGCTCGGCAGTCTGAATGTGGACTTAAACGACTTGAAACGCGCCAAAGAGTTAGCTGCATCTTATCCTAGGATTTTAGCGGCAATTCATAATTTAGAAGAACTTCATAAAGTACTTGAAGTCTATGGGATTCAAAAGTATATTTCCTTTGAACTTGGTATTATCAGCAGTTATCAGTATTATACCGGTATTATTTTTTCCGGATATACATTCGGAAGCGGAGAACCGATCGTAAAGGGAGGACGTTACGACAAACTTCTGACCTATTATGGAAAGACTTCCGCATCCATCGGATTTGCAATTGTCATTGACCAGTTAATGGCAGCATTATCCAGACAGAAAATCAATATCACCATAGAAACGAACGGTGAACTGATCGTGTATACAAAGGCAAATCAGGCAAAAGCAATTTTGAGTGCAAAAGAAACGCGTGCGGCCGGGACTCCTGTCGAGACGATTTTAAAGGATGACACGAAAACAAACGAAGATTACCAAAACTATGCAAAGCGTAATCGTATCAGGACAGTTACTTTTATGGAGGATTAGAAAATGGAAGATATGAGATACTTGACCTTTGCATTGGGAAAGGGAAGACTCGCAAAAAAAACACTGGAATTATTCGAACAGATCGGCATTACCTGTGAGGAGATGAAAGACAAGGACACAAGAAAACTTATTTTTGTCAACGAGGAACTAAAACTTCGTTTTTTCCTTGCAAAAGGACCGGATGTTCCTACTTATGTAGAGTATGGTGCGGCTGATATCGGAATCGTTGGAAAAGACACCATATTAGAAGAAGGACGTAATATTTATGAAGTTCTTGATCTTGGATTTGGAAAATGCAGGATGTGCATCTGCGGACCAGAGGAAGCACGCGATCTGTTACAGCACCACGAGCTGATCCGGGTGGCAACCAAGTACCCGCACATTGCAAAAGACTATTTTTACAATAAAAAACATCAGACCGTAGAGATCATTAAGTTAAACGGCTCCATCGAACTGGCACCGATCGTCGGACTGTCCGAGGTGATCTGCGATATTGTAGAGACCGGCTCGACACTCCGGGAAAACGGATTGACAGTGTTAGAGGAAGTGTGTCCGCTCTCTGCCCGCATGGTAGTAAATCAGGTGAGCATGAAGATGGAAAATGAGCGGATCACAAAACTGATCTCAGATCTGAAGAATGTGATCAAAACAGAAAGGAATGCAGTCCAATGAGAATTTTAAAACTGACAAAAGAAACACAGAATAATATATTGGAGAATTTATTAAAAAGAAGCCCGAACTCTTATGGCGAATTTGAGAGCCGTGTGAACGACATTATCCAGAATGTCAGGGAAAAACGCGATGAGGCGATTTTTGAGTACACCTTAAAATTTGACGGTGCCACCATCAATCAGGACAACATCCGCGTGACCGAAGAGGAGATCAAAGAAGCTTATGAACAGGTAGACCCAAAGCTTTTGGATGTCATCCGCAAGGCACTTGTCAACATTCGTGACTATCACGCAAAGCAGAAACAGTACTCATGGTTTGATTCCGATGAATCCGGTATTATCTTAGGCCAGAAAGTGACACCGTTAAAAACAGTTGGTGTCTATGTGCCGGGTGGAAAAGCAGTTTATCCGTCCTCTGTACTGATGAATGTCATTCCTGCAAAAGTGGCAGGGGTTTCCAATATCATTATGACGACGCCATGCGGCAAAGATGGAAAAGTTTATCCATCTACATTAGTAGCTGCCAAAGAGGCGGGAGTCGATGCGATTTATAAAGTCGGTGGTGCACAGGCAATCGCAGCCCTTGCATTTGGAACGGAGAGTATCCCGAAAGTTGACAAGATCGTAGGACCGGGAAATATCTACGTTGCCCTTGCAAAAAAAGCCGTGTTTGGTTATGTCAGCATTGATTCAATCGCAGGTCCAAGTGAGATCATGGTACTTGCCGATGAGACGGCAAATCCACGTTTTGTAGCGGCAGATTTACTGTCACAGGCAGAACATGATGAGATGGCATCCGCAATTCTTGTGACAACCAGCGAGACATTAGCAGAGCAGGTTTCTGTGGAAGTAGATAAATTTGTTGCAACTCTTTCCAGAAAAGAGATCATCCAGAAATCCCTTGATAACTACGGATATATCCTTGTGGCAGACACGATGCAGGATGCCATTGACACCGTCAATGAGATTGCTTCAGAACACTTAGAGCTTGTGACAAAAAATCCATTTGAGACAATGACAAAAATCCGCAACGCAGGGGCAATTTTTATCGGAGAGTATTCAAGCGAACCACTCGGTGATTATTTTGCAGGTCCAAACCATGTCATTCCGACCAACGGAACCGCAAAATTCTTCTCACCGCTTAGTGTGGACGATTTCATTAAGAAATCAAGCATTATCTCTTATTCCAGAGAAGCGTTAGAGCCTGTATACAAAGATATCGTGCAGTTTGCAGAATGTGAAAAACTGACTGCACATGCAAATTCCATCCGGGTTCGTTTCGAAGATTAGAGCCGGCAGCAATTTACAAAGAATTAATAATTACTTAAGTTGAAAAAAGAAGCAGAAAGGTTTAAAATAAAATGGCACGTACAGCAGATTATGTTCGTAAAACGAAAGAAACAGATATATCATTGCATTTGAATTTAGATGGTACCGGCAGTTCCTCTATCCATACAGGGATCGGTTTTTTTGACCACATGTTAGACGGATTTGCAAGACATGGTCTGTTTGACCTGAAAGTCAATGTTGCCGGAGATCTTGCAGTGGACTGTCATCATACAATTGAAGATACCGGTATTGTTCTGGGCAATGCCATTAAGGAGGCCGTTGGTGACAAGAAGGGAATCCGGCGCTACGGAAGCTGTATTCTGCCGATGGATGAAACACTTGTCCTGTGCGCAGTGGATCTTTCCGGAAGACCTTATCTTGTGTTCGATGGAGAATTTACGACCGACCGCGTGGGATATATGGATACGGAGATGGTGAAAGAATTTTTCTATGCCATTTCTTATACCGCAGGAATGAATCTGCATATCAGGGTGCTTTCCGGCGGAAACAACCACCATATGATTGAGGCGATGTTCAAGGCTTTTGCAAAGGCACTGGATCAGGCAACGATCATTGACCCGAGGATCACGGATATCCTTTCTACCAAAGGAAGTCTGTAGTTGACAATTTACATGTATCACGTGTGAAATATGATTAGAAAAGAAGCGGTCTGACGTATCAAAAATATGTGCAGACCGTTTTGTATGGAAAGGTATGAATATTAATATGGAACACAAAAATATCGTGGCAACAATTTACTTAAAGGATGGAAAAGCGATCAAAGCCAGAGACAATTACGAGGAATATCCGGATGTCATTGAACTTGCAAAACTCTATAATGACAGCGGCATTGATAAAATCATGATTTTTGACCTGTCCAGGACAGATGAAGAGCATGAGCGCAACATACAGGTTATCCGCAATATCAACCGTAATATTGAGATCAAAGTCTGTGCAGGCGGCAACATTAACCGCATGGAGGACATTAAGAAGTTCATCTACGCAGGATGTCTTCAGGTGATCGTCAACGGCTCAAAACCGGAGAGTATGGCACTTGCTGCTGAGGCAAGCAGGCGTTTCGGAAAAGACCGTATTCTTGTTTCCGTGACAAATGTGGATTTTATCTTCAAACATCAGGATGAGATGGCTGATACATTCCATGAAGTGCTGATCTTAAATAAAGCAGTATTAGATGCAGTGGAGGGAATGACCGATGTTCCTCATGTTGTCTACTTAAACGATGCTGATTATGATGAGATTTTATCTATTTTATCCCGCAAAAATGTCCGTGGAATCGCAGGTTCTCTCATTAATAATCCGAAAACAGATATTATGGAGATGAAATCCCAGTTGTCTGCCTCCGGCATTAAGATGGATAACTTCGAGCCATCCTTAAAGTGGAGTGACTTAAAGAAAAACTCTGACGGTATGGTTCCTGTCATTGTGCAGGATTACCGTACAGATGAAGTGTTAATGCTTGCTTACATGAACGAGGAAGCATTTGACACAACGATCAACATCGGAAAAATGACATACTACAGCAGAAGCCGGAATGAGCTTTGGACAAAAGGTCTTACTTCCGGTCATATCCAGTATGTCAAATCCCTGACAGCAGACTGTGATTATGATACCATCCTTGCAAAAGTTTCCCAGATCGGTGCAGCCTGCCACACCGGAAACCGGAGTTGTTTTTTCAATGAGATTGTGAAAAAAGAATACGTTGAAAAAAATCCGCAGAAGGTGTTGGGGGATGTCTACAATATTATTTTAGACCGCAAGGAAAATCCGAAAGAGGGCTCCTACACAAACCTTTTATTGGAAAAAGGTCTGGATAACATCCTCAAAAAAGTTGGAGAGGAAAACACAGAAATCATTATTGCAGCGAAAAATACTGACCACGAGCATTTGAAATATGAAATCTCTGATTACATTTACCATCTCATGGTCTTAATGGCAGAGAAGGATATCACATGGGAAGAGATCACACAGGAACTTTCACAGAGAAAATAAAACGACAGGTTTATCTCGACAAACTGCGGGTACTTGCCACGGTTCTCGTGATTGCTGTCCACACGGTCTCACTCGGTTCCACGCTTGTGCCGGAGCGGAGTGCGGTGTGGTATGGATTTGAGATCAGCAATTACTTGTTTTTGTGCTGCAACCTGCTTTTTATCATGATCAGCGGAGCACTTCTTTTGCCGGTGAAAGGCGAATCTGCCGGGCAGTTTTATCGGAAACGGTTTTTGAAAGTACTTGTTCCAATGGTGATCTATTATATTTTATATGTGTGTGCCAAAGAGGGGTTCGTCTGGCTTCGCCCAGATCACTGGGGAGTCATGTTAAAACGTATTCTGCTCGGTGCACCGGAGGAAGCGCCGCAATTCTGGCTGATTTATGTAATCATCTGGTTATATGTGCTGACACCGTTTTTCCGCTATGTAGTGCAGCATATCCCGGATTCTGTTTTAAGCGGGCTTGTGGCTGTGATCCTGATCTTCCAGATCCTTGGAACTTACTGGGATACGCTTTATTATAATTCCATTGTCTCCGGGATCCTCGGTTCTTTTGCCGGTGTTTTTATATTGGGATATTATCTGACAAGAGAGCAGGGGCGCAGAAAGTACTTCTTTTATGGAGCGGGAATCCTTTCTGTCTGTCTGGCAGTCCGTCATATCTTCAGTGGGGCACAATATTATCGTTATTTATTTAACAATGCGCCGCTTATGGTATTTTATACGATGGCTGTTTTTCTTCTGGTGAGGCAGATTTATGCAAAAACAGAAACAGAATATTTTTTCACAAAACTGATCAGCCGCTACAGTTTTGGAATTCTTTTGATCCACTGGGGAGTGCTGCATTATCTTGTTAAACAGATTTTTCATGTCAGTCCGACAGATTTTGGGGTAATCGGCGGTTCCCTGCTCATGATCGTGCTGACCTTATTTTTTTCACTGGTAGGTGCAATGGTTCTCGATCGAACGCTGATCCACTGGTGTCTGTCACTTATTGCATGGATAGAAAAAAAGTTCTAATGAGATACAAGACTTCATATGATTTCAATGAGAAATCTATGGAGTCTTATTTTATGACCGACGAATATGTGGAAAGACGCAGAGCTTACGTCAACGAGATACGGCGCTCGTTTGACCGGCCGGAGGTGGAAAATGGCACAGCAGAAGAGGAATCACAGCCTTTGGTTCCGTGGATTTTTCTGAAAATCCGCATAGTGCTTGCAGTTCTTCTTATGCTCGCGTTCCTTCTGTTAAAATATAATGCATATGAATTCCAGGGCTATCAGGCAAAAGATGTCATTGACATTATTTCTGATAATCAGTATTATACAATTTTGCAGGATTATGTTATGATAAATGAGCATGACTGATTTCCCAGTCGTTTTCAGGAAAAATGAGAAAGGACAAACCGAATGACAAAATTAGCATTATCAGATGAGATACTGATGAAAATCGATAAACCGGCGCGTTATATCGGAAATGAGTTAAACAGTATCAAAAAAGATAAAGAAAAAGTAGCAATCCGTTTTGCCATGTGCTTCCCGGATGTATATGAGATAGGGATGTCACATCTTGGCGTTCAGATTTTATATGATATGTTTAATAAAATGGAGGATGTGTGGTGTGAGAGAGTTTACTCTCCATGGCCGGATCTTCATAAAATCATGAAAGAAGAACATATTCCACTGTTTGGATTAGAGTCGCAGGAACCGATCAAAAATCTTGATTTTATCGGTTTTACGCTCAATTATGAGATGTGTTACACAAATGTGCTTCAGATTTTAGACCTCGGACAGATCCCACTGCTTGCAAAAGACCGTACAGAAGACGATCCACTGGTGATCGGTGGCGGCTGCTGCACGTATAACCCGGAGCCGATGGCGGACTTCTTTGATCTGTTTTATATGGGAGAGGGTGAAATCTCTTTTTACGAACTGTTTGATCTCTATAAAAAAATGCGTGCAGAGGGAAGATCACGCCATGAATTTTTACATGAAGCTTCCAAAGTGCCTGGTATCTATGTGCCATCCCTCTATGAAGTGACTTATAAAGAGGACGGAACGATCGCATCCTTTGAACCAATTTATGAGGATGTTCCAAAAACGATCCAAAAGCAGATCGTACTGAATATGACAGAGGCTGTTTATCCGGAAAAACCGGTCGTTCCTTTTATCAAGGCAACACAGGATCGTGTGGTTCTCGAGATCCAGCGCGGATGTATCCGTGGCTGCCGTTTCTGTCAGGCTGGAATGGTTTACCGTCCGGTCCGTGAAAAAAATGTAGAGCACTTGAAAGAGCTTGCCTACAAAATGTTAAAATCAACCGGACACGAAGAGATTTCTTTAAGCTCTTTAAGTTCCTCTGATTATTCTGAACTGGAAGAACTGGTGAATTTCCTGATCGATGAGTTCAAGGGAAAAGGTGTGAATATCTCACTTCCCTCCCTGCGGATCGATGCCTTTTCGCTGGATGTCATGAGCAAAGTACAGGATATCAAAAAGAGCAGTCTGACATTTGCACCGGAAGCCGGTTCCCAAAGACTTCGTGATGTTATTAACAAAGGTCTTACTGAAGAGGTGATCTTAAACGGTTCGAGACTTGCCTTTGAAGGTGGCTGGAACAAGGTAAAATTATACTTTATGCTTGGACTTCCAACTGAGACGGAAGAAGATATGAAAGCTATCCCACAGCTTGCCAATGAGATCGCAGCTCTTTATTATGACACGGTTCCGAAGGAAAAGCGGAATGGAAAATGTCAGATTACGATCAGTACTTCTTTCTTTGTGCCAAAGCCATTTACTCCGTTCCAGTGGGCAGGAATGTACACACCGGGAGATTATCTTGCAAGAGCGCGGGTTGTCAATGAGGGTGTGCATGCGCAGCTGAATCATAAGAGTATCAAATATAACTGGCACGAAGCGGATGTGACGGTTTTAGAGGGAATTCTGGCACGAGGCGACCGTAAGATCGGACAGGCTCTCTTAAAAGTTTATGAAAAAGGCGGCATTTTTGATGCGTGGAGCGAATATTTCGATTATCAGAGATGGGAGGACGCTTTTGCGGAATGTGGTATCGATACCGATTTTTACACGATGAGAGAGCGTGATCTGGATGAGATCTTCCCATGGGATTTCATTGATATCGGCGTATCGAAAGAGTTTTTAAAACGTGAATGGAAGAATGCACATGATGAAAAAGTAACCCCGAACTGCCGCATGAAATGTTCCGGCTGTGGTGCCATGAAATTTGGAGGAGGTGTCTGTTTTGAAAATAAGGATTAAATTTCGAAAATCTGGTGTGATGAAGTTCATCGGACATCTTGATATTATGCGCTATTTCCAGAAGGCGATGCGGAGAGCAGATATTGATATCTGTTATTCAGAGGGATTTTCCCCTCATCAGATCATGTCGTTTGCAGCACCGCTCGGCGTTGGAATTACAAGTGACGGCGAATATTTAGATATCGAAGTACACGAAAGCAAGTCCACAAAAGAGGCGATGGCAGACTTAAATGCGACGATGGTAGAGGGTGTGGAGATCACCGGATATGTAAAACTTCCGGACAATGCAAAAACAGCGATGTCCTTAGTTGCTGCAGCCGATTACGACCTTTTCTTTAAGGAAGGTTATGAAGTACCATTTACGAAAACAGAAGCCAGACAGGCGATTTTAGATTATTTTATCACGCCTTCTGAGGTGCTTATCACCAAGCAGACAAAGAAAAGCGAAAAAATCATGGACTTAAAGCAGCTGGTTTATGATTTTAAAGTAGAAGGAACCGAGGAGGCACCGGAGTTTTACATCAATCTCTGTACCGGAAGTTCCGACAACTTAAAACCGGAACTTGTGTTAGAATCCCTTTTCGGCTATATGAACATTCCATATAATGCCAATGCAATCCAGATCCATCGTTTGGATGTGTATGCAAAAGAGGGGGACAGGTTTATTTCTCTGCTGGATATGGGCGAAGAGATCGCATAAAGAGGTTCTTTATGAATAAATATATTATCACACATGAAAAAATAAAAATGCAAAACAGGGAAGAGCAGGACTTTATTGTCTCTGCTCTTTATAATCATGACAAAAAAATGATCGAGGTAAGCCTTACACCCCCGGATGAAGACAGTTTACTTGGAAACATTTATATTGGTCGTGTGGAAAATGTCGTACAGAATATCCGGGCAGCTTTTGTGAAGATCTCGCCGGAGCAGACCTGTTATTTGTCCTTAGATGATCTGAAAAATGCACATTTTACCAAAAAGCTCTCTGCAAGAAAAGAAATTGTGGCAGGAGAGGAACTTCTGATCCAGGTGGAACGTGAAGCCTTAAAGACCAAAGAACCTGCTGTCACTGCTAATTTAAGCTTTGCAGGAAAATATGCTGTTCTTACAACCGGAAACCGCAGGCTTGGGATCTCTTCTAAATTAAATAAAGAGCAGAAGGCACATTATAAGGAATTATTACACGAATTCGATACAGAACGCTACGGACTTATCATCCGGACGAATGCAGCAAGTGTCGCAGACGAAACACTGATCGCAGAAATCCAAAGTCTTGAGATGGAATGGTCACAGATGCGTGAGAATGCCTGCCATAAAACCTGTTACAGTGTTTTGAAAAAAGCAAGACCGGCATATCTGGAAGACGTCAAAAACCAGCGGGAAGGTTCTGTCAGCGAGATTATCACCGATGACCGCGAACTCTTTGAAACAATCTGTATGGATTATGGAATTCATCCAAAACAGTTTATGACAAACGGTTCTGTACCCGTTCCGGTCGATCAGTTTCAGGTGCCGACCATCTCTGGAACAGCAGATTCCCTGACGTTAACGTATTACCATGATCCGATGTTAACGTTATCTTCACTCTACAGCGTGAAGTCCTCCTTAGAAAAAGCTTTAAGGGAACAGATCTGGTTAAAATCCGGTGCATCCATTGTTTTACAGCACACAGAGGCACTTACAGTCATTGACGTGAACAGTGGGAAAAATATCATAAAAAAAGAGATGCGCGAAAATCTGCTCCGTATTAATTTAGAGGCAGCGAAAGAGATTGCCTATCAACTCAGATTGCGCAATATCTCAGGCATTATCATCATCGATTTTATCAATCTTCTTGCAAAAGAAGATGAGGCAGTTCTTTTAAAAGAATTCCGCACATATTTAAAAGACGACCCGGTGAAAACGGATCTGATCGACATGACAAAACTGGGGCTTGTGGAGGTGACCAGAAAGAAGATCAGGAAATCTTTGCGTGACAGTTTGAAAATGAACTAAAAAAAGTGAGCAGCCACACTGTAAGGTCTGCTCACTTTTTTAATAGATTTATGCAGATTCAATCTCATACGTAAATCCGGCGTCCTCGATCACCTTGATGGTATCCTCGATCCCCTGTCCATCCTCAGTGAGATAACCGGATGCAAAAATAGAGTTTACAACGGACAATAAACGTTTTTCCTCTCCTTTAAAGTAAACCTCACGTCCGGCAGCACAGCGGATGTCTGCCTGTGGAACAAGAAGCCTTGCAAGGGCGAGAACCTTAAGACCATATTCAGGGGTTAAGCCTGAGGTATCTTTGTGTGCTAAAGGTGTTCCCTCAATTGGCAGCAAAAAGTTGATCGGGATTGCTTCCGGGTTAATTTCTCGGAGTTCTAACAGCATATCAACAACATCCTCTTTGCTTTCCCCCATACCAATGATCCCGCCACTGCAGATTTCATAACCCAATCCCTGCAGCATTTTGATATTTGCGACACGCTGGTCAAACGTATGCGTAGAGCAGATGTTCGGATAAAATGCACGGCTGCTGTTTAAGTTATGGTTAATACGGTCAAGTCCTGCCTCTTTTAATATGCGCGCCTGTTTTTCTGTCAAAAATCCGATGGAACAGCAGAGGTGTGTTCCGGTTTCTTTCATTTTACGGATTTTTGCAGCGAGTTCTTCAATCTCGGCGTCTGTGAATTTCATGCCGCTCAATCCGATACAGTGTCTTGCCAGATGATTTTTATTTACAAAATCATTGTCACGGTAAAGTTTCTCATCGGAAACCCATTTATATTTCTCAATATCAGCTGATGAACGGCAGGATTGTGCGCAGTAAGCACAGTCCTGGGAACAGTTGCCGCTTCTTGCGTTTGTCAGAATGTGGATTCCGACATTGTCTCCTTTGTATTTGCGTCGCAGTTTCTCAGCGCGTGCAATCAGCTCGTCCAACTGATCATCCGGTGTATTTAAAATTGCAAGAGCATCCTCTCTGGTAAGATATGGATTTTCGGCTTCGGTTGTCTTTGGTTGTGTTGTCATTTTTGTACTCCTTTGTTACGTTTACAAAATTCAAATAAGTTACGGTATGAATTCACAAGTTTCTAAATTCAATTGTTTTTAAAGTAGCACGAAGTATGGTTAATTGTCAACATGCTAACTTATAGAAGTTGACATTTATTTGTAAAAGCTAGTTAACATTAGTATAAATATCTACATATGCAGATATTTCATTGTTATTGTACTAATCTTGTGTCTAATATGATATGATTTGAATTAGGGAATTTTGTAAATAAGAAGTGAATCTTCCAAAAGATAAATGGGGAATGTTGAATATGAATTATAACGATTTTTTAACCAGACAACAGCAAATCGAAAAACTGTCTATTGCGGAGCAGAAAAATTTTTATGAACAGCTATTGAAAAAGAAATACGACAAAACCGAAGTGCGCATACTTGCAAGTTTTTATTATGGGCAGCTATTTTATCAGGAAGGAAATTTCAGAAAAACCATAGAGATTATAGAACCAATCATAGTGGACTATCAAAGCTATCCGTATACCCCTAAGTTATTGTCCTGTTTTAACCTGATAGGTGTGGCAACACATTGCGAGACAGAATATAATGTTTCCCGTTTTTTCTATGAAACGGCATTAAAAATTGCCATGGAAAATGATGAAAAATACTATTATGCATTTGAGTATAATAATATTGCATTGACCTACATTGAGGAACAAAACTATGAGGAAGCACTTAAAAGTCTTGCGCTCGCAGAAGACGTCCTGAAAGACTGTGATGAGGAAATGGGTGCTTATATCTATATCAATAAATCTATTTCACTTCAGAAACTGAACCGTTTAACAGAGGCTTTAAAGGCGTTTGAACTTGGAGTGAGCCAATATCATGCAGATACAATCGTTCCGGATGATGTCACCCGCTGTGCAGCAACACTTTATTATAAATTGGAACAGCCAGAAAAATATGAGACTTACAAAAAACAGATCCTTTCAAAAATGGATGAAATGTACGCGGCTGAATTTATGGATGCCTGCCGGGAACTGTTTGAGTGTGGAAGAGATTCTTGTGATGATAACCTTATGAACCACATTTTACGATCCATGAATCAGTATATGAAAAAATATCCGGATGAAATCAAGGTTGGACTTGAATTTGCAGAATTAATATATGTATACGCTGTTGGTAAAATGGACAAAGACGCGATTTTAGAGGCATTAGAGGCGAAAAACTATTATAAAGACCGGATTATTGAATATTCGAAAGAAAACCATATAAAATCTTTACAGCAATACATAGAGATTAATTCGCAGATATCTGAATTAGAGCGGGATGCATTAACGGGATTCAAAACCCGTAAGGCATATTACAAAGATATTGCAATCATCGAATGCGACGAGGAGATGTGTAACCAGCCGGTTGGCATCGCTTTTGCAGATGTGAATGGTCTAAAAAAAATCAATGACAATCTGGGACATGAAGCAGGAGATGAGCTGCTCGCAGCAATTGCGAAAAAAATCATAACCATATTCCAGGAGGCAGGCTGTTACCGTTTTGGCGGGGACGAATTTATCATTCTGTCATTCGATAAAAGCGAGACAGACTTTCAAAATAAGCTGCAAAAGCTTTCAAGGCTATGGACGGCTGAATGTTCGGCTTCCATTGGAAGTGTCTGGTTAGAACATGCAAAGGACATTGAAAAGAATTTGTCAGTTGCAGATGAGAAGATGTATGTGAATAAAAATTATTATTATAAAAATAGGTTTTAACTAAAAAGGTTAGAAAAATTTCAAAAAACTAGTTGACGTAATTCAATTGTTATGCTATAGTAACGAAGTATGCCGCACAGTGAGGTCTCAAATTCTGCGTATTTGCAGAAACCATAACTGGCGAGTAATGATAATAGGAGGTGCCATATGTACGCAATTATCGCAACAGGTGGTAAACAGTATAAAGTTTCCGAAGGTGATATCATTACCATTGAAAAACTTGGTGTTGAAGCTGGTGAGAAAGTAACTTTTGATCAGGTATTAGCAGTTTCTGACAACGGAATGAAAGTTGGAGCAGACGTAGCTAACGCAACTGTAGAAGCTTCTGTAGTGAAAGAAGGCAGAGCTAAGAAAGTTATCGTTTACAAGTATAAGAGAAAAACCGGTTATCACAAGAAAAACGGCCACAGACAGGCGTTTACACAGGTTAAAATCGAAAAAATTAATGCGTAATCGATAGGAAGATTGTTATGACTAAGATAACGATTTTCAGAAACCAGGATCAGGCATTTTTAGGATTTGACTGTCTCGGACATGCAGGCTATGCAGAAGAGGGTGAAGACATTGTATGTGCAGGAATTTCTGCACTGGTGATCAACACGATCAATTCCCTTGGTATTTATACGAAGGAGAAGTTCTCTACAGATTCTGATGAAGAGACCGGAATGATCACACTAAGGTTTGATGCTCCGGCAGGTCATGATGCTGATTTGCTCATGAAGTCCCTGGTTTTAGGCTTGCAAGGAATACAAAATACTTATGGAAATGATTATATCATTCTAACATTCAAGGAGGTGTAAGACATGATGAATATGAACCTTCAGTTTTTCGCTCATAAAAAGGGTGTTGGTTCTACAAAGAACGGACGTGACTCTGAGTCTAAGAGATTAGGTGCTAAGAGAGCTGACGGACAGTTCGTAAAGGCTGGTAATATTATTTACAGACAGCGTGGAACAAAGATTCATCCAGGTGTTAATGTAGGAATCGGTGGAGATGACACATTATTCGCTTTAACAGATGGTATCTTAAGATTCGAGAGAAAAGGAAGAGACAAGAAACAGGCTTCCGTTTATCCAGTAGCTGAATAATAAGATGAACAATGGACCCGACTATTTGTAAAGATAGCCGGGTTCTTATTGTTTTGACTGCCTTTCCTCAGGAAAGGTCAACAGGTAAACTGTTTTATTTATAGGAGAAAATTATGTTTGCAGACAGAGCAACAATTATTATAAAATCCGGAAAAGGTGGAAATGGACATGTCAGTTTCCGTCGTGAAAAATACGTGCCAAACGGTGGCCCGGACGGTGGAGACGGCGGACGCGGCGGAGACGTGATCTTTGTTGTCGATGAAGGTTTAAATACTCTGACTGATTTCCGTCACAGACGCAAATTTGCTGCTGAAAACGGTGAGGAAGGCGGCAAAAAGAAATGTCATGGGAAAGATGGCGCTGATCTGATCTTAAAAGTTCCGGCAGGAACTGTCATCAAAGATGCGGAATCAGACAAGGTCATTGCCGATATGTCCGGTGACAACAAACGTCAGGTGATCTTAAAAGGGGGCCGCGGCGGACAGGGAAATTCCCACTATGCAACAGCCACCATGCAGGCACCGAAATACGCACAGCCAGGTGGTGAAGGAATTGAGATAGAAGTAAAATTAGAGTTAAAGGTGATTGCTGATGTAGGGCTTGTGGGTTTTCCAAATGTCGGAAAATCAACGCTTTTATCCCGCGTGACCAATGCACAGCCTAAAATCGCCAATTATCATTTTACAACATTACAGCCAAATCTTGGTGTTGTTGACTTAGATGGTGCCAAAGGTTTTGTCATTGCCGATATTCCGGGGCTGATTGAGGGAGCTTCCGAGGGTGTTGGACTTGGACTTGAGTTTTTACGTCATATCGAGCGTACCAGAGTCATGATCCATGTTGTGGATGCTGCCGGAACCGAAGGGCGTGATCCGATTGCCGACATCAAAGCAATTGACAAAGAACTTGCCGCTTATGATCCGGAACTTCTGAAAAAACCACAGGTCATTGCAGCAAATAAAATTGATTCCATCTACGGTGATGAAAATGAGATCATCAAAGCATTAAAAGACGAGTTTGAGAAAGACGGCATTAAAGTATTCCCGATTTCCGCAGTCAGCGGTCAGGGACTGAAGGAACTTTTATACCATGTGAGCCAGCTTTTGGAAACATGTGGCAGAGAACCTGTCATTTACGAGCAGGAATACGATCCGGCATTGCGTTTCTTCCGGGATGACCCTTACACGATCACAATGGAGGATGATGAGACTTTCGTTGTGGAAGGCCCTAAGATTGAAAAAATGCTCGGTTACACGAATATCGAATCTGAGAAAGGTTTCCTGTTCTTCCAGCGTTTCTTAAAAGAACAGGGCATTTTAGACGATCTCGAAGAACATGGAATCCAGGAAGGCGACACCGTGAAGATGTACGGACATGCCTTTGAATATTACAAATAAAAGAAAGGAATTGGCAATATGAATCTTACAAGCAAACAGCGCGCTTATTTAGGAAGCGAAGCAAGCACAATGAACGCTATATTTCAGATTGGAAAGGCAAGTCTGACCCCAGAACTTATCAATGGTTTAGATGAGGCATTGGAAAAACGCGAGCTCATCAAGATTTCTGTATTAAAAAACTGTGCAGATGACCCTCGTGAAATTGCTGAGATCATCGCAGAACGTACACATTCTGTCGTTGTGAAAGTGATTGGTAAAAAAATCATTCTTTTCCGTCAGGCAAAAAAGAATTCAAAATACGAATTACCTGTAAAATAAATTTCAAAACACTATAAAGGACAGCGATCATGAATCATTTATCAGGCAGGAAAATCGGTATTTTAGGCGGCTCCTTTGATCCGGTACACAATGGACATCTCGCCATTGCCAGGGCAGCCTACACAGATTTTGATCTGGACGAAGTCTGGTTTATTCCAGCCGGACATTCTCCGAACAAAAACGAAAGCGGTATGACTCTTCCGGAATACCGCGCCGAGATGGTTGCTCTTGCAGTAAAACCATACCCGTATTTTAAAATGTCTACGGTAGAGATAGAAGCAGAAGAGACAAGTTACACTTATCTGACACTCACAAAATTAAAGAACCGTTACCCGGATACGATATTTTATTTTATCATGGGTGCAGATTCTCTCGACTACTTTGAGGAATGGAAACATCCGGAGATCATCTGTGAAAAGGCAGTTGTATTAGTAGCAGTGCGCGACCACTGGAATATGGAGGATGTCAAAAAGAAAATTCATGCAATTGAACAGTTATTTCATGCAAAGATCTATCCGCTTTCCTGTGACCGTTTTGATGCAGCCTCAAGAAACATCCGCCAGATGATAAAAAAAGGGGAAGATACCGGGCAGCTGCTTCCGTATGCAGTGAGCCAATTTATAAAAGAACATCATCTTTACGAAAATGAAAAATGATTTTTTTAAACATTTCCGATCAGATTTTTGACAGAGGATAACGATATGGAACTGATAGAAATACGAAAAAAATTAAAAAAAGTACAGGACAAAGACCGCTACGAGCACACCAAAGGTGTGATGTACACTGCAGGCTGCCTCGCTATGGCGTACAGCTATGATATGCAGAAAGCCATGCTTGCTGGTCTGCTCCATGACTGTGCAAAATGCATTCCAAACGATGAAAAATTAAGACTATGTGAAGAGAACGACATTCTTATTTCATCCGTAGAACGTGAAAATCCCTTTTTGCTTCATGCAAAACTTGGTGCATTGCTTGCCAAAACAGAATATGATGTAACAGATCCATTGATTTTACATGCGATTAAAGTGCACACAACAGGTGAGCCGGATATGAATATTTTGGACAAGATCATTTATATTGCCGATTACATCGAACCAAACCGCAATAAAGCGGCTAATTTAGATCGCGTGAGGGAATTAGCCTTTCATGATTTAGATGTCTGTATGGCCGAAATATTGCACGACACACTGGTTTATCTGAAAAAGCGTGGTGGAAACATTGATCCGACAACACAGATGACCTATGAATTTTATAAACATTACAAAGAAACCATCTGATCCTGATCAGAAATCAAATTTATTTTAACATGGAGGTTTTTATGACATCAAAAGAATTAACCAAACTTGCAGTAGCTGCTTTGGAAGACAGAAAAGCAGAAGATGTAACTGTTATTGATATCAGCGAAATTTCTCCGATTGCAGATTATTTTATCATTGCAAACGGAACAAACCAGAATCAGCTCCAGGCAATGCGTGACGCTGCCGATGAAGCCTTATACAAAGCCGGCGTAAAAGTCCAGCAGATTGAAGGAAACCAGAGCTCTACCTGGATCTTAATGGATTATGGTGATATTATTATCCATATTTTTTCAAAAGAAGACCGTCTTTTCTATGATCTTGAGAGAACCTGGAGAGATGGAAAAGTTGTGGATGTAAGTGAATTATAATAAAAATACATGAAATTTCTAATTATCTTTTCATAAGTTAGCAAATGCCGATATATCCTGTATTTTAAGGATCATCGGCATTTTCTTTTTGGAAGAGTCCCTGCATAAGCTGGCATTTTACCAGTTAATCAGCTCATTTCTTTTCTTCCAAAGTATTTAATAGAAACACATATTGCAAAGACCGATATAATTACAGCACATGGTATAAACGGAAATAATGATAGTGTACTTCCTGTGTCTGTCGCTGTTACTGTATGTAATGCGTTTGACACAACATAACCACTATAACAATAAGGATATACTATCCATAAAGGTGTATTAGCAACCAAAACCCCCGGAATTATCAGAAGTAAGTTTAATCCCATAGATAGCAGCGGTTTTTCAAACAGTATTGTAATTGCCCACATACACGAAATAGCTGGAATCATAGTCGTAAATAATTTTAATGTCCACGTTAATAAATAAAGGACAGGAATAGATTCTGTTACATTCATTATTTTAGTAGCAATAAAGCCTGCAATGACGAATGAGAGAGAAAAGATAAGTAACTGGATTGCTAAAAAGCTCAATAGCACAAAGAATTTTGTTAAGGCAAGTTTTCCTTTGCTGATGGGTAAAGCAAGCATTTTTAATATACCATTATTCTTTGTTTCTCTGTTAGCAATCATAACGCATACAACTACCATTGAAAACGGAAGTAAATAATAACCAAAAAGCAATGCACTTTGAATAAACATTGCCGACCAAGCATTTGTATATTCTGGTGTCATATACATACTGATACTGAAAACACCAGAAACCACAACTAAAATAGGTGGGATTAAAAGCAAAGGTAAAATCATAGACCTTTTCACTTTCATAAATTCTATTTTTAACAATTCAATAATTGACATACGATTGTCTCCTTTATTCATAATGCTTTATTTTGCCTAAATACCAGCCAACCATGAAGAATATGATTGTTTCAACAAAGCCTAAAATTAAAACTTCCATATCAATACTAGCAGTAGAAGCTACCGCTGGTTTCATCATTAGTACAAATGGGTTAATAAGAAATATAGCTATATCTGAAAGCGACATTGCCATACCGCTAAAAAATCCTGCTACGCCAATACCTAATGTAAACCATATATTTTCACATCGTGATGATAACAAGAGCATAAATGCTAATACTGGTAAAGTTGAAACAAAGCAATATCCTGTATATTTAACAAGTGTTAATAAATCAAAAGTTCCACTGGGCAAAAATATCTTTCCAATAATACACAATGCTCCGTTTTGCAAGACGATACAAACAGCGAGCAAAACAAACAATATATAAAATTTATTTTTGAAAATAGATGATGTCTTGAAAGGAAGCATATACATCTTTTTAATTGCATTTCCTTGAAACTCCATATTATATGTTAAAGTTGTTGTTACGATAATGCCAAACATATTAAGAACCATAATCATTCCGTAAAGCTGTGTCAACAAAACGTCCATAGGTGGAAGTGGTAAATTTAACAAAACTTCTTTACGAACTATAAAATTTGCAAAAGCATATAATGCACCAAGAAGTCCAACAATCGGTAACACTTCTAATATCCCAGTACGTTTACATTTTTTTAATTCTACGGTTAAATTTCTCATAATTTTAACCTCTGCTTTCTGTTGGCGTTATCCTCATCAATCATAGCTAAAAACATTTCTTCTAAATTATCATTTTCAAAACAAGCTTGATGTGCCGTCAATTTCAAATCATCAAGACTTCCTTCAAATAGTAATTTTCCGTGATTTAAAATACCAATGTCGTCAGCTAGTAACTCAATTTCTGATAACATATGTGATGAAATCAGAACCGTACAGTCATATCTTTTTGGAAGTGATTTAATAAGGTTGCGAATTTCATGGATACCTGCTGGGTCTAAGCCGTTTGTTGGTTCATCTAAAATTAAAACTGGTGGTTCGCCAAGCAAAGCGGAAGCAAGACCTAAACGCTGTTTCATTCCCAAAGAATATTTTTTTGCCAAGCGATTACCAAACTCAGATAATCCTACTAATTCTAATGCTTCATCAACGCTAGTCGCTGGAAGTCCTAAAATTCTACGAATAATATCAAGATTTTCTCTACCTGTTAAATTTGGATAAAATGATGGGGACTCAATAAATGAACCGACATTTTTCAAAATTTGGACACGGTCATTTGGAAAAGTCAAGTTATCTATTTGGAATTCTCCATCGGTAGGTGCAGTTAATCCCAAAAGCATTTTCATAGTTGTAGATTTTCCTGCACCATTTGGACCGAGAAATCCGTAAATACTACCTTTCTTAATCTGCAAAGATACATGGTCTACGGCGGTAAACGCTTTGTATGTTTTTGTTAAATTTTTAGTTTCAATCATGTTTTTCATAATTTTTGCTCCTTTCTTCATACTCACAATATAAAACATCTACATTACAGCCACATTCTCTCTACCTTACATTTACCTTACAAATGAGAAAATAACTGTTTAACTTTTTTCAAAATGTTATAATGGGACAAAGAAACTGCAAAAAGGACGTGACAAACAAATGAATGACACATACTTAAAATCAAAAAAAATATTGATCGTTGATGATGAAGAATGTTTAAGAAGCATGCTTATAACTATATTAGAAGATGAAAATTTTTTTAATATTATTACCGCTGATTGCATAAAAACAGCTTTGGAAATCTGTCAACAGAGAAAACCGGATATAGCCATATTAGATGTCATGCTTCCAGATGGAGACGGTTTTGAACTTATGGAAACACTAAGAAGTTTCACTAATATTCCAGTGATATTTTTGACCGCAAAAGATGATATACAGGATAAATATTCTGGATTTGGGTTGGGAGCTGACGATTATATAACAAAACCCTTTATGCCAAAAGAACTTATATTTCGCCTAAATGCTGTATTACGCAGATGTTATAAGGAAGATAGCCCACTTATAGAATTACATGATTGTAAAATTGATTTAGCTAATGCACAGGTTATATGGGAAGATAAGATTTTACCTCTTACTGCAAAAGAACATGATATTTTAGAAGCACTTGTACGAAATGCTAACCATATCGTAACAATAGACGCTCTTTGTGAAGCTGTATGGGGCGACAATCCATTTGGATATGGAAATTCGCTACTTGCTCATATTCGACGCATAAGAGAAAAAATTGAAATTACCCCCTCAAAACCAAAATCACTAATAACTGTTAAAGGATTGGGATATAAAATAAATGTGGAGAGCAGGTTATAATAATGCGGAATTTTGGGAAATTTATTAGTAAACATTTATTCATATACTTGTCAGTAATAATCCTTATAGTGGGTTTTGATTTACTGCTTTTCTTCCTAACTTTTAATGGTACTGTCAACAGTATAAGCGAAAATAATCCTGTCCAAACATTAGAAAAAGTATCTAATAATCTTACTATCCAAGATGGAAAATATATATTAAATAATAGGTGTCAAAAAGATTTAATTACAAACAACATCTGGGGAATTGTAATAGATAATAGCGGTAATGTAATCTGGCAATACAATCTACCAGAAGAAATACCACTCAAATATTCATTACAAGACGTTGCCACCTTTTCTAAGGGGTATATCAAAAATTATCCCGTATTCACATGGAAGCAAGAAAATGATTTATTGGTATTAGGTTATCCAAAGAACAGTTATTCAAAATTTGTGACTAACTATCTTCCTTTATCAGCAATGCAGAAAACTCCCATTATTCTTTTTATTATGTTGGTATCAAATGTAACTATTCTGTTTATTGTATATTATTTATCAAAACGAAATGTAATGCTGAAAGTTGCTCCTATTCTCAATGGATTAGATAAGCTATCTCATGGCGAAACGGTTGTCCTTAATATAAATGGGGAATTGGAAGATGTTGGAAAACGTATTAACGAAACATCATTGCAATTAGACAAACAAAATAAAGCGAGAGCAAACTGGATAAGTGGCGTTTCACATGATATACGAACACCTCTTTCCATGATTATGGGGTATGCAGATAGAATAACTTCTTCATTAGATGTTGGGGAAAACACCAGAAAACAAGCAAATATTATCAAAATCCAAAGTGTTAAAATTAAAAATTTGGTTCAGGATTTGAACCTTGTGAGTCAATTAAATTATAATGTTCAGCCAGTTAAACAAACGCCTGTTCATTTATGTAAAATGATACGAGAAATTGTCGTTGAGTATCTAAATAACAATCTAAATAATAAATTTGATTTTGAATTAAATTTAGACTGTAATACAGAACAAATCTCTATTATAGGAGATGAAAGATTGTTATATCGAGCAATACAAAATATTATTTCTAACAGTATCAATCATAATGAAAATGGTTGTACAATCTCAGTTAGTTTAGCTGTAAATGGAAACAATTTAATATTGGTAATCAGTGATAACGGAAAAGGAATATCAGAAGAAAAATTACAAAAAATACAGTCAACACCTCATTATCTGCAAAGTACAGATGAAAGATTAGATTTACGACATGGTTTAGGACTTCTGCTTGTGAAAGAAATCATTTCTATTCATAAAGGAACAGTATCTATTTCAAGTGCATTAAATAACGGATTTTCCACGACTATTTCCTTACCCATAAAAAAACAATAATAAAGCCCTGGCTTGTAACATAAAAATAAATGATAAATTTTTGTATATATCAATACAAGCAAAAGGATGAAAATCAGCTGACTGGTTGTCTGTAAAACAACCAGTCAGCTGATTTTCATTTTCTGTTAAAATTATAGAAAACGGAATACGCCAAACACTTTTCCTAAAATCGAACATTCTTTTACAATGATCGGATCCATCGTATCATTCTCAGGCTGCAGGCGGTAATAACCGTCTTCTTTGTAAAAAGTCTTAACCGTTGCGGAATCATCCACCAATGCCACTACAATATCGCCATTCTCGGCGTTTGGCTGTTTCTTGACAAGAACATTATCGCCGTTGAAAATACCGGCGTTGATCATACTTTCTCCCTTTACTTTTAACATAAAAGTCTCTTCATTCGGCATATATTCAACCGGGATAGGAAAGTAATTCTCAATATTCTCAGTTGCGAGGATTGGCTCTCCGGCTGCAACATGTCCGACAATAGGTACGTTCACAACCTCACGTCTGGTAAGGTTAAAATCATCATCTAAAATCTCAATCGCCCTTGGCTTGGTCGGGTCTCTCCGGATATAACCATTCTTCTCTAACGTTTCAAGATGGGAGTGGACAGAAGAAGTAGACTTTAAATCGACCGCTTCACAGATCTCACGGACTGCAGGCGGATATCCTTTGCTTAAAATCTCACTCTTAATATATTCTAAAATTTCTTTTTGCTTTGCACTAATCTTACCTGGCATAAACTGTCTCCTTATATATGGAATTTCTGTAATGATTCAGCAGCTTCTTAACCACTGATTTCTTATCTATTTATCATGATAACATACCATATATTGAAATGCAAACATATATTCCGAAAATTTGTTCGATTTTTCTATTGACAAACAGATGTTCGAATAGTAATATACAGTTATGCAAACAAATGTTCGTAACAAGTGTTCGGGGTATTTATAACACAGATTTACAATTGATGATCCAGGGAGGTACCGTTATGAGAAACGAGAACAATACAATCACAGGCAGAACCTGTCAGATATCTGGCAATACATCCAGCCGGATACATTCTGGTGATGTATCCAGAAACAGACGTATCGTTGTCCGCAGGCAGAAGATAGCTTTAGCTTCGGTCGCATTCATTGCATTGGCAATTATCATCTGTACATTTTTATCCGGTGCGGTCCGTACTCAGGCAGCGCCATCTGAGATTTCCTGCAAATATTATACAAGTATTGAAGTACAGAGCGGTGATACTTTATGGTCGATCGCATCCGATCATATTACAGAGGAATACCGTGATATGAATGCCTATATTGACGAAGTCTGCTCTATCAATAAGATTTCTCAGAATGAGATCCATGCGGGACAATATCTTACCATCCCATATTACTGCAGTATTGCCATTGCGGGGAAATAAAATAGGGCTGCGAATTATTACTGGAACAAGGTGTGAGTGAAAAGCAATGTTTTTTCTTCCTGTGCCGGCAAGTTGTCAATTTGCCTGAAATAAGGTATAATAGTCATTGTTTCAACTGTAAAGTATGTTCCATATATGCTATAGGATGAAACAGTAATTATTTGGGGAGAGATTTAGTTCTATGTTACGATTTATATATGTTATTTTACTGAACCTGTTCCGTGCCCCTTACATGATTCCAAAGATGCGGAGGGAAGCTGACCATCCGGAGAAGTATTCAGCAGAAGAACGCTATGAGCTGGCAAGACATTGCATCCGTCTGATGAAAGTTACCGGTGGAATCCATACGAAAGCTTATGGACAGGAGAATCTTCCGAAAGAGGGCGGTTACATGATGTACCCGAATCATCAGGGCAAGTATGATGCGCTTGGAATTGTTTACACACACCGTAAACCGTGTTCCATCGTTATGGATAAGGCAAAATCCAATACCATTCTTGTAAAAGAGTTTATTGATCTGTTGGAAGGAAAGCGGCTGGATAAAAAAGATGTACGTCAGGCGCTGACCATTATCAATGAAGTATCGGAAGATGTTAAGAATGGAAAATGTTATATCCTGTTCCCGGAGGGTGGGTATGATTTTAATAACCGCAATCATGTCTGTGACTTTAAAGCCGGCAGTTTTAAAATTGCATTGAAAACTAAAGCGCCGATTATCCCGGTAGCTTTGATCGATTCTTACCGTGTATTTAACAGTTTCTGGCTTGGACCGGTTACAACACAGGTACATTATTTAAAGCCTATTTTATTCGAGGAATATGGCTCTTTAAAGACACAGGAGATAGCAGCATTAGTCAAAGACCGGATCAATGAAAAGATCAATGATGTATTAAAAATCACTGAAAAGCAGGAAAAATAAGTTTTACCTATCTTTTACAAAAAATTTAAATATTGTTGATAGAAAGCAAATATCATCAGGCAGATAATAATACTAAAGAAAACAAAAAAATGTTTTAAAATTTAGAGAATGTCTGGTGTTTTGTTTATGATGAGATTATGGAAGTATGTAGATGCAAAAAAATTAGATAACAAAAGCAAAGCAAATATTTTTTTGATCATGAATATTATATTGTGGTCAGGTATCGCTTTTCTGTTCAGCCTTATCGCAGGTGTCTTCTGGGGCTATAGTGCCGAATGGGTGGAGTGGACAGTGATCATTACAGGCTATGCAGGAATCGGGATCGGATTCTTTGGAGGAGTTATTTATTATATGCGTCAGGCATAAGGATATTTGTCCGGTTACACAAGAATGCCCAGTCAGGTTTGCAATACAAAATCAGCCTTGACAAATCCAGGCTGGGCATATTAATTCATTTATCTACGGTTCACGAAGTTTCACATATTTCGCAGCACTTCTGCGGCGGTCATCATCAATAGCAGCATAGTGCTTTCGTGTGGTATTTACATCCTTATGGCCTAACACATCAGCGACAAGATAAATATCGCCTGTTTCGCGGTAAAGCGATGTGCCATAGGTACTGCGCAATTTATGCGGGGTAATATGTTTTAGGCTTGTTACGAGTTTTGAATACTTATTTACCATTTTCTCAACAGAGCGCACGCTGATCCGCTTGTTTTGCAAAGACAGGAAAAGTGCATTTACACTGCCATCTGCGGCAGTGATTTTCTGTCGTTCGACCATATATTCCATCAGGGCAGATCTTACTTCTTCACCAAAGTAAACAACAACTTCTGCGCCTCCTTTACGGTGAATTTTGATTCCATTATTTTTAAAATCAACATCATCCATATCAAGACCGACACATTCTGAAACACGGATTCCGGTTCCAAGCAGTAATGTCATCATAGCAAGATCTCTTGTCTTTGTTTTTTCATGGAATTTCTGCTGTTTTTCTGTGAGACTTTCCCCTGATTCCACCTCATCCAGCAGGTTTGCAACTTCATCGATATCTAACCGCGTGATCGTTTTTTCATGGATCTTTGGCATATCTACCTTCACTGCCGGATCCTGTCCGATCATCTCATTTTTATATAAATACCGGTAAAAGGAGCGGAGAGAAGCAAGCTTCCGTTTTAGTCCGCGCTCATCATTTGTATGTTCCACACCATCTTTTTCATAATATTTCAGATAGGAGAGATATTCTTCAATATCCATGGGCGCTAAATTGCCCAAAACAGACAGAGGTATTTCAGTGATATCCTTTTTTGTGCATAATGGATTATTTTCATGCAGATAGTCAAAAAAACAATTCAGATCATATGCATACGCAATCCGGGTACGGGAAGAAGTAGTAGGTTCAATACCAATAAAAAATTGTTTACAATACGGCGGCATTTTCTGGAGCAGATTGCGAAGCAATATCTCATTTTTCACATTTACTTTTTCATAATAGGCCTTTTCTTTCATTGATGTCCCTTTCTTTCGTGTTCTGTTTTTTTTGGCCAGCCGGGAATATTTCCATCCAAAATGGCGGTAAACATTCTCTTTTTAGCACCCGGGTGATCCTGATTGATCTGTCGTACCAGATCTTTTGCATATTGACGTTTTGTGACTCCATCGACAGGACACGGATTTTCCACTACCGGAAGATTGTATTTATTACGAAAACCTTTGACCTCAGCCTCCGATACATACATCATTGGCCGGATCACAGTCAATTCCATACGGTCTAAAAAAGTGACCGGGGAAAAAGAGTAAAATCTGCCCTCAAAAATCATGGATAAAACCATCGTCTCGATCACATCATCCATATGATGCGCATAGGCAACCTTATTGCATCCCAATTCCTTAATTTTCTGGTTCAGTGCACCTTTGCGAAGTTTTGCACAGAGAGAGCAGGGCGACGCCTCATTTTTATTACTGAAAATGATTTTTGCGATTTCAGTGGAAACGACATGATATTCAACCTGTAAATGTTCGCATAATAGTTTTACCGGTGTCAGATCAAAGCCTTCATAGCCTAGGTCTACCGTAATTGCGATCAGGGAAAATTTTTTCGGATAAAACCGCCTCAAATTTGCCATTGCATATAAAAGAGTGAGAGAGTCTTTTCCACCGGAAATCCCCACTGCAATTTTATCGCCTTCCTGGATCATCTGATAATCGTCCATGGCTTTTCTTGTTAAACTCAGTAATCGTTGTAAATCCATTTCTAATTGCCTTTCTAAAATAAAAGACTGTATTTCAACACTGAAATCTATTATAATAAATTTGTATGCAAATTACAAATGAATCACTCATTTGACTTATAAAATTTGTATGATTGAGTACTTCATATTCTATAAGTAAATAGATTGCATACAATTTATTATCAAAGGAGATTAACACACATGAAATTTGTAATACAGCGTGTCACAAACGCATCCTGCACCGTAGACGGAAACATCACCGGTAGCATTCAAAAAGGGGTTCTTGTCCTCATTGGAATTTCAGATCATGATACCATACAGATTGCCGATAAAATGATCAAAAAGCTGCTAGGAATGCGTATTTTCGAAGATTCTGATGGAAAAACAAATCTGTCCCTGCATGATGTAAACGGAGAATTGCTGTTAATTTCCCAATTTACATTATATGCAGACTGCAGGAAAGGAAACCGTCCATCCTTTACAAACGCAGGAAAACCTGATATGGCAAAGCAAATGTACGAATATATCATTGATCAGTGTAAAAAAGAAATTCCGGTTGTTGAACAGGGAATCTTTGGCACTGATATGAAAATTTCGCTTTTAAACGATGGACCATTTACAATCATATTAGATTCCGCTGAAATATGTTAACCACTTGAAAACAGGCCGATGCAAAGCATTTTGTGATATTTATTTTATCACCTGTTGGTGGCAGTATTGAGGCTTTATGAATCTATTTATTCGTAAAACACAGTGAACGAGTTTATCGAAAACGCAGGCTTGCCGATAGTGGTAGTTGCTAGGAGTGAACTTTATTCGTCCGCTTGACTGTGAACGACTGTCAAGCAACTATTTGATAAACGAGACGTTTTGCGAATAGCTATCGGCATTTTTTAATAAAACTTAATATTGTTTTGAAAAATATTTTTCATGGGAGTGCTTCGGTACTTCCATTTTTTTTGTATTGCCCCCGTACAGTAATACGGGGGTAGTAAATACAGTTTTTGATTGGAGATTGAGAAAATGAAAAATTATTATGTTGAATTGGTTAATGGAGAATCATGCTTTATTAGTGCTAGAACTGATTATAACGCATATGTAAAAGCGGATAAATTTTCTTGTAAGTTAGGTTCTGCAATTTCTTATTTTGCTGAATCGTTTGGTGATTCTGAAATTGACAGGATAATAGAAGTGTAAAAAGTGGGGTACTTTAAAAATGAAAATTGATGAAAATATGGCAAATGGTTTGTATTGTTCTATAGATTGGCTCTCGTTTACAGTCCTTGACAGTGTGGATGTAGAAACAACTCTTGCAGAGTTCGGCTTTTCTCTCGAAGATTTCTTCGAGTGTCCAAAAGGGGCAAGCGGTTATAGAAAAATGATAACTCTGATTGGTTCTAATCTTCGGGTACTCTTTGAAGGTAATGACAACATGGGTATTCATTTCGATATTTCTGGTTCTGCTATGTCTGATTTTTATGAGACGTATTACAAGAGTTGTTATAACAATGAAACTCCTTTCGGAGAACTTGCGATTGATATGGAGTTGGATGTTGTGAAAAGTCTTTTTCAGCGTATTAGCGAATTAGGTCATATTACACGATTAGACTTAGCAATCGACAACAAAAAAAATATTTATTACTCTGTGCGTCAATTGAAAGAAGTCCTTGACTTAAAGCGGTTTGTTAGCAAATGGCGCAATTGGAAATTTGTTGAGGAAAAAGAAACGAACGGACTTTGTACAGGTCGTACTATTTACATTGGTTCACGTACAAGTGAGATTATGCTACGTGTCTATGATAAAGAGTTGGAGCAGAACAAAAAATATCCAGATCTGGATAATATAAATCATGTCAACTATCGTTGGGTACGTTGGGAGTTGGAGCTTAAAGACGAACGTGCGAACATGGTCATAAATCATTTTCTTTCCGGTAACTCTATCGGCAGTATTGCGGTTGGTATCTTGTCAAATTATCTCCGTATCATTAACATTGATGATTCTAACAAAAGTCGCTGTTCTAGCACAAGTACTTGGGAATCATTTATAAACAATGTGGCTTCGCTTCGGCTCTATATCTCTCATGCTGATAAAACTATCGAAATGAAAAAAGAGTGGTTAATAAGACAGTGCGCACCGACTATTGCGGGCGTTATAATGGCTAACAATGGAGATTTCTCTTTTATCTCTGAATGTATTGACGCTCATGCAATGCGAATGAATAAAAAATTACGTGATTTAGTGAGTGCAGTCAATCCAGATTGGGAAGAGCAGTTGTCGGTGTTTCAAAGTTAGTTGTATATTAATTTTATTATATTTTCTATTTCTGTTGTGTATTCTTTATCATTTACTTTTATTCTGTAAAGTGGTATATCAATTGCTTTGAATATATTGTTTTTTAATTCATCCGTTTTTTGTGCTTTGCTTGTGTTATGTGTTGTATCGTCTAGTTCTATTCCGGCTTTTATATATAAGTTAGAATCACATAACAAAAAATCTATGTGACGTGATTTTATATATCCACGATATTTTTGTTTATTTTCGTTTTCCTTTACTTCTATAAAATCCTCTAATCTTACTTTTGGGCATATTATAATTTGTTTTTGGTCACATATTGTTTTTAAGGTTTTATAGAATTTGTATTCGTTTTTGGTCAATAAATACTTTTGTTTATATGGATATTCTAGTATATTATTTTCTTCTGGCTTATTTTTCTTGATTGATTGTTCTATGATCGCTATTAATATAAATAGCAGTACTAATATTATTATAGATTTTATATCCATTTTTACCTCGATTACATATTAATTGTGCCTTTGTTATCAATAACATTTATATTTTTAACGTTTATTTTTCCATTTTTATTTTCGTATTCTTTAATGAGATCTAATATCATTTTTTCGGCTTGCTTGCTCATACTTCTATTTTCTTCTTGACATATTATTTTGAATTTTTCTATTGTTTCTTCTGTAGTTCTAACTAATATTATTGGTTTATTTGACGGCATAAAAAATATCCTTTTCTTTAAAATAAGTATTGACAAAGTGATATCACTTTGATATTATAATTATAGGTGATATCACTTAGATATTACTTGTTGGTTTGGTTGTTGTGAGTACATTGGAAACTCTCGTTATTGTCGCAAGGGATAAGAACCCATATGCACTTGGTTTTGTATTTTCAAAATCGTAGCAGATTTATTTTAGCAGAATATAAAGCCAAACGCAAGCGAACATTGACAACTAAATAATTCCCATGAAAGGAGATATTTGTATGACTAAGTTAGTAGGGTATAAAAAAATCACATCAAAGAAAAGCGGAAAAGAGTTCTGTGTTGCGTCTGTAGTACAGGATGTTTCCGACAGAGAGAAAAAAGGCGGTTTTGTTGGTCAGAAAGTTGACGAAATTTTTCTCCCAGAATCACAGTTAGACCTTTTGAAACCTAGTGACATTGGCAAAGAGTTAGGACTTGATTATGAGTTATCTGGTAATCGTGCTTATGTTGTCAATGTTACTGTTAAATAAAAAAGAAAGGGGAAAAAGCTTATGCATTTAATGACATTAGCAAATGACGCCGCAACATCAACTGCGATTAGTGCGGACGCTTGGAAAAGCGTTTTATCTGCTATGACAAGTCAGATTTCCGTGACGACTGTTGTCGGTGTTCTGGCGTCTGTTGTAGGTTCTGCCATTGCACTTGTGTTTATGTGGTGGGGCGTGAGAAAGCTTGCGCGTACTCTTATGGCGGCGTTCCGTAGCGGAAAATTGAGATTTTAGTAAATGTGGGGGCGTGTTCGCCCCTATATTTCGTATGAGGTAGTTCTATGTATGGTGTTTCAAGTAATTATTTGAGTGGGTCGAAGAATCCGCTTAATATTTTTAAAGTTGCAAAACATAATATTTCGTTTCGTAAATTGCACCCAGAATATTTTGATCCAGAAGGACTTATGATTTTCTGCGGAGAACAGGGTAGCGGTAAAACGCTTTCAGCAGTTCAGTATGTAAAAAAACTTTGTTTTTCTTACCCGAACGCAATCTTGTGTACTAACGTTGATATTCATGGTTTGCCAGAATCTACAAAAGTAGTAGAGTATGACGGACTTGACTGTCTTAAGACCTTGGAAAATGGTTACTCTGGTGTCATTTATTTGATTGATGAAATACACTTAGAGTTTAACAGTCTGGAAAGCAAGAATATTGATATTGAGATAATGATTGAGGTTTCACAACAGAGAAAACAGAGAAAGCATATTGTAGGTACTACACAAGTGTATGGACGTTTGGCGAAGCCGTTCCGTGAACAGATTCGCAACGTTGTTCTCTGTTCTAACTTCTTCAAGGTGTTCCAATTTAATCGGCTGATAGACGGAGCGAAGAGCAGAGAAGAGAATGGCAAGCTGATAACGGAGTGTTCGAGGTCTTATCTCTGGTTTCATAGTCCAAGTCTGTATGACTGTTATGATACGTATGCGAAAATGAAACGATATAGAAATGAATGGAAAGGTAGGGCGATTCATTGAGTGACGCTATTAATTTATTTACACAAATTGTTGTGGGCGCTATCCCTTATGGGATGGCTTTTGCATTAGGTAATATTGTAGTCAACACGTTTATGCGCATGGCTTTTGGCGGTCGCATTGAGTTTCGGTAGGGGGTTCTATGGATGAGTATATTTTGGATGATAATGAACAGTCTACGGAGACTGTCGTACCTGGTACGGAATCTGTCGAGACTGATAAGAGCGATAGCGAAAACGTTGTGGTCACTGATTCTAATAGGGTTAGTGATAGCAGTAGTAGTGATGATGTTTCGGATGTGACGAATGCCGGCGTGGAAACGTCCGAGGAAAGCGAGGACGCACAAGCTGGCGAGGAACAGACGGAAACGTCCGTGTATTTTAATGAGGACTTGGGCGCTTATCCGGTTTATCTGGTGGATGACGGCTCTGATGATGTAATGGCACTTGCTAGCTATTCCGATTATTATACGTATCTGCCTACGCAATTGGAAAGCTATTTTTCGGGCGTTCTGGATAATATAGGCGATACGGACTACATAGCGTTTGCATATCGGCATTATTACAATGATTATAATAATAATTATATCGACTATTACAGACTTATCTATGATGTGGAAGTCCAGAATGGTCAGCTTGTTTCTGGAAATTATCCTTGTATCACGGTTTCGAAAGATAATAATTATTATAATGGGTACAACCAGACAGAGGAAACTTATAATTTGACTAGCGTTCCAAACTTTGCGTATGGTAGTTTTGGTCATGTGTCTGATTTAAGAAAGGGGGTATCGCATAATGAGACTTGGGCGGTTCTTTTCTTCCTCGGTTTTTTCACGGTTTATATCGTTCTGCGTGGTATTTTTGATTTTATTCTTAAGCGTTACAAGTAGCCGTGTGTGTGCTTCTGATGTTGTTGTTTCTGTTGTTGTTGATAAGCAGAGTTTAGCAGTAGTTAAAGGACAAACGCTTTCTTTTGATGCTCCGAATAAAATAAAGAAAACAACTACTATCAAGTCTAATACATATAGCTATTCTTCTGTTACTGATAGCAGCAGTAGTTATGATGTTGTATTTAATGGACTTTTACAATCTGGTTATCCTACTGCCACGACTGCACAAGGTTCTCGTTCGTATGGCAGTTACAATGTTTATGTTTATATAAATGGTCATAAATACACGTATCAATATGGTACTACTTATCGTGTTAATGGTGTTGTTTCGAGTATTTATTTTGAATCAACTTGTACTGCTGAATATCAGGGCAGTTATGATTATGTTCTTAAAAAGTATGGCAAGTATATTGGTAATGAGTATCTTAAGAGTACTGATTTGACTGTGACTATTAACAAGGTGCGGTCTGCCGAGGAACAACAACTTATTGACGAAGTTAAAAACGGAAATAAGCTTCAGGAAAAAGGAAATGAATTACAGCAAGAGGGCAATAATCTTCAAAAAGAACAAAATGATATTTCAAAGGGAATTTTTGATAAAATAGCGGATTTTTTCGGTTCATTTTTCAGTAATTTAATGGACAGCATTAAAGGTCTTTTTATTCCCGAAGACGGATATTTTAGTGATTTTTTTACTCGTTTGAATGATTTCTTTTCCGATAAACTTGGACTATTATATACTCCGATTGATGTGTTGGTTCGTATTCTTACAAGCTTGAAAGACGCTGAAAAGGGTAATTATACTCTGGACTTTCCGGGTTTGAAATGGGGTAATACTTATATTATCCCCGAACAATCTGTTACTTTGAGTAGTGTTTTTCTGTATAATAAGGAATTTGCCGCATTGGGTTCTAAAATGCGTTTGGTTATTAACTTTGTTATGATTATTTCTGTACTTAATCTTTTATATAAAAAGTTAAAGGAGATTTTGGAAAAATGATTATTAAGGGTCTCTTGGAGTTGATTTTTTCGCTTTTAAAAATTGTGTTTTCTCCTGTTTCTTTGCCTAAATTACCTAGTTCGGTTAATTCTTATCTTAATCAGTTTATAGAGTGGATTTTGGGCGGTTATAATTTTTTATGTTCGTTTATCGATATGAATACTGTGAAAGCCCTCATACCAATTGTAATAGTTATTGCGAATTTGGATAGAATTTGGTCGTTTATAATGTTCATCTTGCGCAAGATTCCGTTTATTGGTATCGAGTAGCCTTGCATAATGCGTAGGCATTGCAAGGCTACCGATACAAGCGTTGCTTGATACTCGGAACGCCGGAAAGGATGTGACATAGTGTTTCTCGAGCGTGAGAGCCGGCTTGACCGGTTCTTGTGTTTGTTGCTCTTTGTTATACGGCTCTGTGTATCGGGTTGTCGGTGTGGGCGTTCGTCTTGTTCGTGTTCGATAACTATTCGCAAAACACAAGTTTAACGAATAGTTGGCTTATTTCAATGTGTTTTCCCGGGATTACATTCCCCGATTCAGACAACGTTCCGCAACGGCTTGTTTTTTATCTTTCAAAATCAAAACCATCGGCGTTATCCAGTTCTAAATAATCACGTGCGTCTTCAATTCGATTTTGTTCGTTGGAAACATAATTCTGCAAGTCTGCATTGTTCTTAGTGAGATTTTGCAGATTTCCAAGTTCGATTTCTTGAGATTTCAAAAGCTTACTGATATTACCTTTGAGCTTTTTCGTTTCGTTAAAACATTTACTATAATTGCTTTTGACCGCCTCGAAATCCTTTGTCTTAGAATCCAAGGCAGTTCTGAGACTTTCATTCTCAGTTCTGAGTTTATCATTCTCAGTCTGGAGACTGCGGTTCTCGGAACGCATGTCTTGTAAAGCGGTGTCCAATTCCATCATTTCCGTCTGGTTTTCTGCGATTTTATCATTTTGCTTTATAATCGTATCACGGTTCTCGTTAATCATTTTATTCTGTATATCTACGACACGTTGTAATTCGTTTCTCGCAATGTTAGTCTCTGATTTAAGTTCCTCAATGCTTTTGTGTTGAGGGTCTTGATATGTCCGATATGACACTCCGAACTCTTTCAGACACATCTCGTCTACCACTTGAGTTGCCCGGGATAAATTCGCCTTGGTCATAAAACCTTTGGCATTGACACCCTTACCCTCGACGAATGGAGTTGCAACCCCATGGGCATGTTCCAGAGACATACACTGTTCATGTTTATGTCTGTCGTAATAACCATGAACTTCGTCAACGTGTACTTCCATTCCGTGCCAGTTTTCTTCTCCGAAATACTCTTTCATACAGTCGTTGACCTTATTAAAAAACTCCTTGGTCTTACCCTGTTCTGTAATCTCTCGAGGACATGGGATATTAACCAGTAAGACTTCAATTCTGTCCTTTTTAAGACGTTTCGGTGGTAATACCTTATCTACTTCTTTCAGTCTCTTTTCTGCGTTATCCATTGCTTCCTTAAAGCTTTCACAACCCACATGGAAGTTCCCAGACGACAGTTCTGGATTGATATTCTTATTGCTGTGGGAACGAGTGTCATTCTCCTTTGTTCTGTCCATGTGGTTTGTTCCGATAATTCTTCCAGTCCGAATTTGTTCTTTCTTCAAGTTTACGCTTGCCATAATTTAGGTCTTCCTTTCTGTTCTAAAGTTTTGATAACCTAAATATGGTATCCATGCACTATAAACTTCGTTTATGGTGTAGCTCCTTATACCTAATGTTGTCTGCGCTACGCTTGACCCCATTAGGTATTCGTCGCAATGGGGATACCCCCTTGACCCCTTTTCTGGTATTCCGCACCCCGGGGATTTTATTTACCGGGTGTCCATACCCAGTTCTTCGCTTGGTCTTCCAAGGTCTGGACATCCTCTTTTTTCTTTCCATAATTTTTAAATTCATCCGGGATGTCCTCGACATTCTCAATCTTTTTAATCTCATTTTCCTTTAACTTTGCCACACCGTCTACGACTGGTTTTGTCATGTCGACTAGAACAACTTCTTTCGCTTCTCCGGAAAGTCTCTGACTTACTCTTGCAAACGAGCCGACTAAACCGTTATATCTTATATACTGATTAAACTCCCTAGTTCCGTTAAAAACCCCTTTGTTAAAAAGCAAGTCATAGTCTGATTCACGAAGACATAATATAATTGGAATTCTTCTGTTGATCTGGGATTTGTCCTCACACCTATGTATAAATCCTCGTTTATCTGCATAATCCCCAGAAAGTCCATCCATGAATTTATCATACGGTTCAATACCGTTGATGATGTTAATCGGGTTTGTAAGACGCACAGAACCGTACTTAATGTTATGTCTTGCGTCGGTTGGATGTGGGTCTAAAATATCGAACAATTCGCCACGTCCAAATCTCTGAACCATATCTGCACTTCTAAAGTCGTTCCAGATGATAACCGGTTCACCGTCGTACCCCTCGAAGCTTGTATTTTCCCCACCGACTTCGAAATATGATTTCTCCAGGTCTTGGAATAATGCATGTGCGATAGCTTTTGAAGCGGTATTTTTTCCGATACCACCGGCACCGTCCAGATAGATGTTTATTCTGAAATCCGGCATTGGTGCCGTATTTGCAAGATACTCATTTCTACACTTTTTGAGGAAAACCCAGTCTTCATTATAAGCTTCGAGATTGTCAGCTTTAACTTCCGCGATTGTCATACCCTCGTTTAAAACTTTATCTCTGTAAAATTTTTTCGGAGAGATATTTCCGTATTTTTCTGCTCTCGCGTCTGCTTCTTCAATCATTTTTCTCCAGTCGAAATTTGCAATAACTTTTTCATCTGGATACCGATGTTTTCCTTTTGCCTGTTCTTTTTCCGATTCGTGTGTAAGATAGCGAAGTAAATCCACGAATGTAAGCTGTCCGTCTCTTTCTCCTTTTCTGTATCGTGCTCCGTCTACATACTGAACCGGGATTCCCAACCAGTCCGCAACTGTCTCCAAATCTGTATTTCTGTCTGTTCTGAAAACTACATGGAAATGCGGTGGTTTCTTATCCCCAGCTTTTTTCCAATGGTTTTTCTTCACGTATTCTTCGAGAGACGTTTCTTTCTTTTCCTCTTCTGATAACTTCTCGTATTCTTTCTTACAACGGTTCAAATCATTCTCTTCGTCTTCCTCGTCGAAATCCTCTTCATCGTGGAGAATGTAAGCGAGTAACTTTATTGTTCTCCGGTCGAAAAGACTTTTAATCTGTTCCTCTGTAATTAAAACCTCACCGGTTATCGGATGTTTACAGTACTGCATAATGTTAAACACTTTTGGCATAACCATTACCTCGTTTTTCTTTCGATTTGAGCAGTCGCATACCGAAAATGTACCTTTGATTTCGAAAACGTACCTTGGTGTACCTTGACCCAAAACACAAGCCCTATTTTGGGTCAAGCCTTATAAATAGCGGGTTTGAGAGGTATGACGTACCCACGTACCTTGGGTTTTCAAATATTTCTTTTCTCAAAATGTACCTTGGTCTTTTATCATTTCCAAAGTACGTCTCTGCTCGGTACTTAATATGGTTTTCGCCGGTGCAGACTAAGAACGATGATGGTATTGTATTGTGTCTAGTTGGAATACAACTTACCGTAATTGTTTATTCTACGTATTCAATTAAATATATTTTATATGCGATTCTGTCGTTAACAGTGTTAAAGTTCTACGATTCAAACCCCTCTGTTAACGATTTGAAGCGCATAATGTCCCCCTAACGGGGCGGTCAACAAGGGAAGTTTGTCGGGTTAGTTAAAAGCTTAATTTGTCATGGATAAATGGGTAACGTATACCGGCATAATCGAGACAGCCTATTTACAACTGCTCTTATGTCTTCGGTGTTGCGGTCGAACCCTCGTCGCTCAACTACGCGTTAAACTTGGAGTTTTTCAAAATCTGGCGACCCACTACGACCGGAATGAATCCGGTCTCCGTCGCAAGACTGTTCCGCTCCATCGTTCCGAGATGTTGAACCAGATGTCTGTGGACATAAAAAAAAGAGAGGAATCATCTCCTCTCTCTTCCGCTCCACGACGGACTGCAAACCGTCCACCGGACGGTTCTCCGTCTTTCGAAAAACCGGGATAGTTTAACGAATAGTTGGCTTATTTCAATGTGTTTTCCCGGGATTACATTCCCCGGTTCAGACAATGTTCCGCAACGGCTTTTTATCAAAAATCCCTCATGGACTTTTCCATGAGGGATCACAACATTTCAATTCTTAATTCATTTTATTTCATTGCATCCATCAATTCTCTGAACTTCAGAATCATTTCCACGCAGTTATCGGTGCCAAGCTTACCAGCATCAAGAGAAAGATTATAACTCTTAGAATCTCCCCATTTCTTGCTTGTATAATAGTTATAGTAGCTTGCACGCTGTTTATCTGTCTTATTGATAATATCTCTGGCTTTATTCTCTGTAATATTCAGATTCCTGCTGACATTTTTGATACGGACATCTAAGTCTGCATGAATGAAAACATTGATACAATCAGGGTTATCAGATAAAGCATAATCTGCACAGCGTCCGACAATCACGCAGGATTCCTTTTCTGCAATTTTCTTGATTGTTTCAAACTGCGCCAGAAAAACTTTGTGATTTAATGGCATATCCAGAAAAGGTGCTGCGGAATAACCGCTGACAGAATATGTATCCATAACTAAAGAATATAAAAAACTGTTTGTCGGTTTTTCATCATGATTCTCAAAGATCTCTTCACAGAATCCGCTGTCTTTTGCAGCCTGCTGTAAAAGTTCTTTATCGTAAAGCTTAATACCAAGCTTTGCAGCAAGTTTTTCACCTACTTCTCTTCCGCCGCTGCCAAATTCTCTACCGATCGTATATATTTTATTTGCCATATCAATCCCACCTTTACACAAGTTTTTTATTTATCCTTATTATAGCGTATTTAACAAAAATTGGAAAGATTTATTTTGAATTTTCTAACATTTTTCCATAATATTGTAACTGTAAAAACTTCTTGTCCATTTATATCAAGATAATGCGTAGTATTTTAACGTAAGTCACGTAGTATTTTTTCAAAATATTCCGGCAATGGTGCAGAGATTTCCATGTATTCTCTGGTTCTTGGATGAATAAATCCAATGGTCATGGCGTGTAATGTCTGTCCCTGCAATTTATATGGACTTTTTCCATTGGAATAAAGCGTATCTCCTAATAATGGGTGCCCAATACTTGCCATGTGAACACGGATCTGGTGCGTTCTTCCGGTTTCTAACTTAAATTCCATGTAAGTATATTTATCAAAACGCTCTAAGACTTTATAGTGTGTGATTGCATCTTTTCCATTTTTTTCATTGATGGCCATTTTCTTGCGGTCAACCGGATGTCTTCCAATCGGAGCATGGATTGTTCCCTCGTCATCCCTGACAACACCATAGACAATCCCCCGGTATCTGCGGTTTACACTGTGCTCTTTGATCTGTTCCGCAATAAAAACATGACTCTCATCATTTTTGCAGACGATCAGGGAACCTGTGGTATCCATATCAATACGGTGTACGATTCCCGGACGTATCTCTCCATTGATACCGGAAAGACTGTCCCGGCAGTGATACATAACCGCATTGACCAGCGTACCGCTGTAATGTCCTGCTGATGGGTGTACGACCATTCCCTTTGGTTTATTGACCACCAGAAGGTCATCATCCTCGTACAGAATGTCCAGCGGGATATCTTCCGGAAGGATCTGTGTCTCCACTGCATCCGGGATTTCTACCGTCACCAGATCTTCTGTTTTCAACCGGTAATTTGCCTTCTGGATTTTGTCATTGACAGAGACATTACCATCTTTAATTAATTTCTGAAAAAAAGAGCGCGATTGCTCTGGAAAAAGGATACTTACATATTTATCCAGACGCTCGCCCTCATATTCGTATTCTACTTCAAATGTTTCTTTTTGCATATCACTGATCCTTATTTTTCAGCAGGTCTGCATATTTGCTGTGCAGAACGTTAATCATGAAAAATTTTATTATAGTCCTCTTCTTTATAATAAAACAATCCCAGAATGATCATTGCAAATGCTGCGACTGTCACATATATATCCGCTACATTAAAAACCGGAAAATCAATCAGTTTAAAATAAAAGAAATCGACCACGTAATTGCGGAAAACACGGTCAATAAAATTGCCCAATGCTCCGGCAAAAAACAGGATACAGATACCGTCCATCAGGCGGAACTTTTTCTCATCCGGAATGCGTTTCAGATATAGATATGCGATCATGCAGAGTACGACCAGCGTAAAAATCACAAAAAAGATTTTCTTTCCCTGCAGGATTCCAAACGCAGCTCCACGGTTTTCCAGGTAGTGTAATTCAAATACTCCATCCCAGATCACAAAGGGCTGTTGATTCATTAATCCATGGATTGCCATTAATTTTGTGACCTGATCGATCACGATCAGAATGATCGACAGGATGATTCCTGTCAATGCTTTTTTTAAAGTGTTAGTTTTCTTCTCCATAAATATATAATATTCCTTCCAAAATCTGTTCATCGGTCAGATTTTTTTCAATATAGGCATCTCCCGGTGTCTTTAACAGGATAAACTTAATCTGGTTTCCAACCATTTTTTTATCCAGCTTCGTTGTTCTTAATACATCATCCGGATTCTGTCCGGATACACGGATCAGAAGTCCAAAATGCTTTAATGTCTCCTCGATAAAGGATAGCTGCTCTTTCGTGAGATTTCCCTGTTGACAGGAAATATAAGAGGCTGCAACCATGCCAAGTCCCACACAGACACCATGTGACAATCCAAAATCCGAAAGCTTCTCCACAGCATGTCCGATGGTATGCCCGAAATTAAGCAGCGCACGTTCCCCCTTTTCCTTTGGATCACGTTCTACCACATCCCGTTTGATCAGGCAGCTCTGATAGACCATTTCCTCGAGAGTGTTATAATCTAATGCAAGAATTTCTTTCTCATGTTCATTCATCCACAGAAAATAATCGTGATTCCTGATCAGACCATGTTTTAAGATTTCTCCAAAGCCAGAGATAAGCTGGTCTTTTGGCAATGTTTTTAACACATTTAAGTTCATATATACAAGTTTCGGCTGATAAAAGGCTCCGACCATATTCTTATACTGCATGAAATCAACACCGGTCTTGCCGCCAATGCTGCTGTCAACCTGGGAAAGAAGTGAAGTCGGTACCTGTATAAAATCAATGCCGCGCAGATAAGTTGCCGCTGTGAATCCGGTAAGATCACCTACGACGCCGCCGCCTAAGGCGATCATAAGATCATGCCGGTCAAAATGATTCTGAATTAAAAATTCATAAACTCCATTGACGGTATCTGTATTTTTGCTCGCTTCCCCTGCCTGAAATTCATAACAGAAAACGTGTAAAAAGTTTTCTGTTAAAATATTTTTCACCGTCTCTGCGTAAAGTTTTGCAACATTGGAATCTGTAACAATACAGATTTTCTGGTCTGCCTGATATCCAAGCTGCTTTAACTCATCTTCCAGCCCCTGAAAGGAGTCAGTCAGTTTGATATGATAGATCACATTTCCGTCCAAAGTTACCGGTAAATCTTTTGCCATAACTACAGTCCTCACTTATCCATATATTTTATAGCGAACTTTCATTCTTCCTTTATTTGTTTCGCCCATCTCCCGTTCGAAAATAAAGCGTCCATAACCGCGCACCGAGATAATATCTGCTTCCTTACAGCGATAGGATGGATTCTGAACACATTTGCCATTCACAAATACTTTTTCCGCCTTGAAAAATTCCAATGCCTGGCTTCTGGAAAATTTGTAGACACATGCGATCATGCTGTCTAAACGGTTCGAAGTGATGATTCCATCTTTTTCTTCAAATTTCTGCTGCTGTTCTAACGCATCTGCTGACACAGGAGATAGCTTTACAACTGTATGACGTATTTTATCAAGATTCTCCATAAAATAAGGCGCCATGCTCTCCTCACAGATTAAAAAATATTTGTCCTCACAGATTATAATATCGCCTAATTTTGAGCGGTCAACGCCAAGATTCATCATAGAACCTAAAATATCCCTGTGTCCTAATTTTTCTGCAAACTTTGGATAAGATGGAACAATCTCAAGATATGCAATTGGAAACTGCCACTCATAATAAAGAGCATCAGGTATAAATGCAATTATCTGACGCTCTGCAAAAGGAACACCTCCAGAAGCTTCTGTCTTTGTCTCAAAAAACTTTTCGTTCTGGTGGTAAATATTCAGTTCATTTAAATTAAGGAAATCGCTGAATAAAACGATTCCCTTTCTATTTGCCTGTCTGGATAAATCTATTAACTTCTTTTTGCAAAGTTCCTGCTCATTCATAATGTCGTTCTCTACAGTCCTCTGGTTGTATCAAAAGAGTCTACAATATTCAGAAAATCACCTGAAATATCAACCGCTGCCGGAGTGATAATGAAAATGTAATTCGAAATCTTCTGAAGATTTCCGCTGATTGCAAAGCAGGAACCAGAGGTAAAGTCAATGATACGCTGCGCAATCTCTACATCTAATCCCTCCACATTCAAAACAACTGTGCGGTTGTTTAACAATGTCTCCGTGATCTCTCTTGCATCCTCAACAGATGTCGGTTTGATCACACATACTTCCATACCAGCGAGATTCTGCTGTTTTTTGGACGGACGGATCGGTGTGACTTTTGGAGTGGTCTTTACCGGTTTTTCTTTGTAATCATCGGTAAAAGTATCCTCTTTTTCACGTTTCTTAAAAGAAGATTTTGGTTTTACTTCTTCCTCTTCGTCATCATAATCATAGTCTTCATTGTAAAAATCGTCATCGTCATCCGGATTCAAACGCATTACATTTAAAAATTTATCAAGAAAACTCATTTTTTGCTGCTCCTATTAAACTGATTTTAAATTCTGCTTCTTTCTCTTACTGGTATCCAGTGCATTATTGTTTGTTGTAATTGCGTGCTCCAAAAATCCCGGTTCCGACACGAACCATGGTAGCTCCCTCTTCGATTGCCACCTCGTAATCGCCTGTCATACCCATAGACAGAATTTCCATAGATACATTATCTATGTTTTTCGCAGCGATGTCAACAGATAAATCTTTTATTTTACGGAAATACAACCGGTTATCCTCTGCATTTTCCACGTATGGCGCGATGGTCATAAGTCCTTTAATGCGGACATTTTCCAGTTCTGCGATCTCTTCCACTAACTGGATCGCATCTTCCTCGGAGATACCGAACTTGGATTCCTCATGCGCAATATTCACTTCCACAAGGATTGGAACAATGATATTTTTCTTCTTTGCCTGAATATTGATCTCCTCTGCCAGACGATAAGAATCAACGGAGTGGATCAGTGCAACCTGTCCGACAATGTATTTTACTTTGTTTCTCTGCAGATGTCCGATCATATGCCATTTGATGTCCTTTGGCATTTTCTCAATTTTATCACAGAGCTCCTGCACTTTATTTTCGCCGAAATCCCTGATATTTTCATCGTAAATTTCCTGCAGCATCTCAACAGGCTTTGTTTTGCTGACAGCGATCAGTGTCACTTCTTCTCTCTTTCTTCCTGCGCGGTCACACGCTGCCTGTACACGTTCTTCTACATTTTTTAAATTATCTTTTAACATTTGATTTTATCTCCTTCGCCGTTGTCTTTATTTGATCAGCTGATTTTCATCAATCTTTGTCCCATCTAACGCAATATGGTCGTATAATGCGATACCATAAGTTGTACCTGTCTTTACGATCGTATATTCCTCGTTCTGATATAAAACATCAATCTGCTTGAATACAGCATAACCCTTGTTAATGTTGTAAACACCCTGTAACGATGCAGTGTCTGTGCCGACACGATACGTCTCACTGGAATCCGGTTTCTGTAAGATATCCCCGGAGGACACATACTCACTGTCGATATAATAGGTATCGTCTGTCTCATAATAAATGGTTGGTGTCACAAATTCCGTGGTACTTTTTCCGTCCTTGTCCGTGCGTTCCACCAGAATTCCCTCATCGCTGGAATCCCCGCCTTTTAAGAAAAAATCGATTGGAACGGTGTAAAACTCTTTCTCGGTGATCGCGGAATTTGGAATTTTAAGACCGGTTTCTTCGGACAGTAAAAGTTCAATCTCCACATAGCGCTCTGACGCATATCTAACCATAGCACTTTTCAGTGAGAGAATCAGATACTGCTGTCCATCACGCTCGACAATGGAATAAGCTGCGTAGGCTTCTTTTGCATCTTTTAAAAAGCGGATCTTAATTGTATCGTCATCTTTTAATGATTCCGCTGTTGCATCCGGCACTGGAACAATAATATTCCAATATTCGCTGTCGATCAGCTTGTACTCAGGTGAACCGGCCTGGATAGCCGGGTTTGTTTTCAGATCGTTTTTGGAATAATTGGATTCGTCAAACATTGCAGCCGTAAAATTATCAACCGTAACATTTTCAAATCCGTCCGTATAATAAGTTACGATTCCTGGCACATCTGTGATCACTTTATGAAATGTATTATTGTTCTCCGCAGAGGCGACATAGTCTGAGATATCATTTAAGGCATTCACACTCAATGCCTCACTCAGAGATGCATTGACATTGTCCTTAAAGCTGTATACCTGATAATAGTTTTTTCCATCATAGGCATATAAAAAGTCATTGATGGTTTTCTCAATTTCTGCAAGGTTCTCACTGTCGATGGTACTTCCATCCTGGCTGGCCTCGTTGATCATGTTCGAAACGTCTCCATTCTCATCAACGGAGCAGACCAAATCGCCGTAGGCTACTTTGGAGCCCTCTTTTACATAATAATTCACTGCACCGGAATAATCTGAATTGATGATTTTTTCATCGCGCAGGATCAAACCATTGTATACATTATTGACCGCAATGGTTCCCTGCTCCACCTCATAAACGGAAATATGTGTCTCTGTCAGATAACTGAACACATTAAATACCAGATAAATAAAGATGATGACAAATATAATGACACCAATATTAAAATTCATTGGTTTTCTATATTTCACAACATTTTTGTTTTTCTTCAATTGCATAACCTGCCTTGTTTTTCTCACTTCCGCTCATTATAGCATTTTTTACATGGCAAAACAATGCGATTATGTATAAAAAACAGTTTCACAGGAAAAAATAAACAAAAATAGATGATATCAAAGGAGATATATTCATGAAAACAAATTGGTTAGATTATACTTTACTGACATTAGTGATCATTGGTGCCATTAACTGGGGACTAATCGGATTCTTCCGCTTTGACCTTGTTGCATTTCTGTTTGGGAATCTTTCCTGGCTTTCCCGCATCGTTTATGCACTGGTAGGTATCGGTGGTCTTTACACGATCAGTCTTTATGGAAGAATTAAGAGTGGGGACGAAGCTTAGAAAAAACTGGGTTTATCTGTATGCAAAAAAGGTTGTTGCACTAAAACAAGTTAGCGCAGCAACCTTTTAACAGCAAAGTAATTATAGGGAAATGACAATCTTTGCTTTTGCACACTCAGGTAATTTGGACTCATCTCTTGAAACACTTAAGATAAACTTCACATTGTATTTCTCACTGATGATGTCGAGTTTTTCAATTGCATGCTGGATCTCGTCATCCGTCTCGGTAAATGCAATTGTAAGGAAACTATCAAGATACATCTCTTCAAGATCGTGATCCTGTGAAACAATTCCGCATAAGAATCCGAGGAACTCATCACAATTATCGATTGGATAATCCATCACGTTGATGAGACGAACCTTGTTGTTCAGTTCGTACATATGCTTCTGGCTTTTGTCCAGATAAACAATGTTTCCGGATGCGGCTGCAACAGAATGATTTACTTTGGCTAATAATTCTTTGGTTTTACCCTTTCCTTTTTCGCCTGCAATAATTTCTATCATTGTCATTTCCTCCTTATATTCCCTGTTTTATGTATTTTGAATAAAAACAGTAGGTTTTATAAAACAATTATAGTACATATGCACATAAAATACAACTGTTAATTCGCAAAACCACTGAGCATTTCATTCATGAGAAGATAAAGGTTTGACTTTCCGTCTGCTTTTAAAACAATGGAGACGATCGGCTGTCCGGAAGCATTATAAGAATACAGTACCAGACAGTATCCGGCAGCTCCTGTTGTTCCGGTCTTTCCACCTACGACAGTGATCCCTTCCGGCGCTTTTTCCTTACCGGTGAGGTACTGATTTGTATTCTCCCATGTTTTCTCTACGCCCGCACCATTCACATCTGTGTATACAACATCATAACTCATCGTACTGATGATATCGAGAAACGTCTGATCCTGCACTGCATTCTGGAAAATAAGGTAGAGATCATAAACGGAGGTATAGTGATTTTCATCCGGAAGTCCGTTTGGATTGACAAAATGGGATCTTGTAGCACCCATTGCAAGTGCCTCCTGATTCATCATATCTGCAAAACCTTCCACGCTTCCGCCGATATGCTCTGCAATCGCAATTGCAGCATCGTTTCCACTTTTTAACATCATGCCATATAACAGATCCTTAAGCTGCACCACATCACCTGCTTTTAAACCGCAGACAGAAGAATCGGACGCCTGGTCTGCCGCATTTTCACTGACAGTCACATAATCTTCCAGATTTCCGTATTTTAAGGCGATATATGCAGTCAGAATCTTTGTTGTACTGGCAGGATATAATTTTTCATAAATATTCTGTGCGTAAGTTACAGTATTGGTTGCAAGATTGAAGGTTCCTGCTCCTTCTGCCACCTGCGAATCAGTCGTATCATTTCCAATGTTCACATCATCTGCCACACACAGATTCTGTGAAAAATAAGTTTTTTCTGACCCGGCTCCCTCAGATGCCAATCCATAATCTGCCGAAGTGCTGTAGATATCATAAGGATTATCATAACTTACTACCGTCTGTCCGCACCCGGACATAAAAACAGCTGCTATGCCACACAGACACAGCAGTCTCATTTTATTTATACATTTCACGCCACTCTAAATCTCCTCTGTCTAATGCTCGAATCAAAAGTTCGGCAGTGGCAAGGTTCGTTGCCAAAGGAATATTATGTGTATCACATAATTTCACAACATTATTTACATCCGGTTCATGAGATTTCGGAGTAAGTGGATCTCTTAAGAAAATGACAAGATCGATCTCATTATGTTCAATCTGTGCACCGAGCTGCTGGGAGCCTCCCAGATGTCCTGCCAGATACTTATGAACATTGAGATTGGTCACCTCCTCGATCAGTCTTCCGGTTGTTCCGGTTGCATAAAGTTCATTCTTCGAAAGAATCCCTCTATATGCGATGCAGAAATTCTGCATTAATTTCTTTTTTGAATCATGCGCAATAAGTCCAATGTTCATTATGCGGTTACCTCCTGTCAATATTTTTTCGGCTGTAGTCCAACATTCAACACAAGCCCCACCCCTATATATAACGATAAAAGCGACGTAAGACCATAGCTGACAAATGGAAGCGGCAAACCGGTATTCGGAAGCACCCCACTTGCAACCCCAATGTTAACCAGGCTCTGAAAGCCCACCAGTGCAGCAAATCCACAGCAGATCATTTTTCCTGCGGTATCTTTTGCTTTTCTAGCAATTAATATACACTCAATCGTGATGAAAAGCAATAAAATAATAATGATAACCGTACCGATAAATCCAAGTTCTTCCCCCGCTACCGCAAAGATAAAATCTGTCTGGGGTTCCGGGATAAAGTTACCGTTTTTTACCGAAGTGGCATCTGTATTATTCAGCCCTTTTCCCCACAGCTGACCGGAACCGATCGCCATGATGGAATTCTGCTGCTGGTAAGCATCTGCCGGGTAATCATCCGGGTAAAGCCATGCCATAACTCGTGTCACCTGATAACTTTTGATAAACGGAAGCTTGTCCTGGATCAGCAAAGTAAACAGTATCACTGCTGATGGAATACTGACAGCCAAAACACCTACTACTATTTTATAACTTAATCCCGCAACAAACAAGAGGGCAGCAAAAATTAATGCGGTAACAATTGTCGTTGAAAGATCCGGCTGTTTTAAAATGAGCGCAAGCGGTACTCCCGCGAGTATAAATGACGAGATCAGTACTTTCGGTGTATTAATTTTTTCTTCATGTTTCATAAAAAAGTAGGCGAAAAATAATATAATTAAAATTTTTGCCAATTCGGAAGGCTGGAAACGGAATCCTCCGATCTCAAACCAGCGCTGTGCACCACCGGCATCATCACCGGCAAACATAACGAGCAAAAGCACACCGACCATAAAAAAGTAGATCAGCCAGGAAAACTTCAAAATAAAGTTATAGTCGATCAGGGAGAGCATCACCATGATCGTAAGCCCGGCGATCATACCAAAAATCTGCTTACTCTGCACGGATGGCTTGGCACTTCCGATCAGAAGGATTCCGATCACATTTAAGATCACCACATACATGACCAATATGAACTTATAATTTCTCAGTTTGTACTGTTTAAACATTGCAATTCTCTCTTTTTGTATTCTTTTAAAATGACTTTTATCTCAATATTCTCAGGTTCTACATCTACATACTTTGTGATCACATTTCCGATATCGCGCCGTATGTATCCCATCGTTTCTTCGTCTAAAATGTTGTTTTCATAATGGATCATACATTTTAAACGTTCTTTTGCGGCAGTTACAGATTGTTCTCTCATTTTTTCTCCATTTCTGCTATGCACAAAAGTCAGCTATGAATTGATGGTCTGCTTTGCAGGCTTGTTCCAGAAGAATCCGCGGAAACGGTGTTTTTCCTGAAGAAAATCCGGGATTGGAACCGCTTCCCCCACAAGGCGTCTGCAGATGTTCTCATAACATGTCTGGGAAGTGCCTTTCTTTCCCATCATGCTCTCACCGTGATTCTGGGAAATGATAATATGTTCATCTTCCAGTACCACACCCAGAAGTTCCGTGTTCAAAAGTTCGCAGATATCGGAAATCTGAAGCATGTTTCCCTCTTTTACCAACTGTTTCCGAAATGAATTGATCAGCAGATAAGTGGAGATATCTTTTTTCCTTCGGAGCAGGCGCAAGACACAGTCCGCATCATGGACGGCCGCCACCTGTGGCGTTGTCACAACGACTACTTTATCTGCCGCGCAGACGGCAAGGTCAAAGCCGCTGTCAATTCCTGCCGGGCTATCCACAAGGATATAATCATACGACTCCTTTAACTCCTCCATGAGCGTCTGCATCGCCTCTGTCGTGATTGGCGGATGCTCCCGCACACATGCAGATGGAATGACTGAGAGGTTCGGATATCTGCGGTCTCTTATGACAGCCTGTTTCACTCTGCATTTTCCTGTGAGGACATCGACCAGATTATATACAATCCGGTTTTCAAGTCCCATCACAACATCGAGATTGCGAAGCCCAATATCTGTGTCAATCAAAATTACTTTTTTCTCTAATAGTGAAAGTCCAACTCCGACGTTCGCTGTGGTAGTTGTTTTGCCAACGCCGCCTTTTCCTGACGTGAAAGTGATCACTTCACTCATGAAGTAAGACCTCCTTTTACTTAGTCATTAAAGCTGTTTGATGACTCACCTACATTTTCTGCCTGACCGTTCAGCAGTTCTTCTGCATCCTGAACACCAAAATAGTAAGAAAATACATTCTTGGCATATTCTGCAGCATTATGTGATGTATAACCGAATGCGATACGTGTTGCGATCGATATCTCAGGATCACTGTACGGCGCATATCCGACGAACAACGCATGGTTCGGACGGTTTGGACTCTGCTGTGCGGTACCGGTCTTACCTGCAACCTCAATCGGGAAATCATTAAATGTAGACAGTTTTTCCACTACCATACGCATTCCGGTATGAATGGCATTCCATTGTGTGGTGTCTAATACATCCACCGTATTTCTTACTTTTGGCTCATAGGTTTCCAATGTATTGCCATCGGAATCACATACTTTGCTCAACAATGTGTATTCATATACATTTCCGTCATTTGCAATGGCAGATACATATCTTCCAAGCTGGATGGTCGCATAGTTATTATTACTCTGTCCAATCGCTGCCATGACCGGGTATTCATCTGCAATCTGCGGATCGTTTTCCTCAATCTCCACGCCTGTTGTCTCATCTAATCCAAGAAGCGATGCGTATTCCTGAATTTTGGAAATACCAGTCGCATCATCGTAGGATGTAGAAAAATTATTCGTTGCAAGACGATAACCAACATCATAAAAGAAGTAGTTACAGGAATCACGGAGTGCCTCAGATACATTGATCAGTCCATGCGTGTAACCGTGATTTAATGCCCAGCATCGCGGATGGTTGCTGATATTTTCATACACACCCTTGTCCATGATCTGTGTCGTCAGTGTAATCACACCTGTGGCAAGACCTGCAACCGAGGATACCATTTTGAAAGTAGATCCTGGTGCGGTGCGTTCCTGCGTTGCATAGTTATAAAGTGGCTTGGACAAATCCGTGTTGAGACTTGCAAAATAATCTGCATCAACCGTATTTGCAAGACGGTTGTTATCATATCCCGGATAACTTACCAATGCCAGCAGTTCTCCGGTTTTTACATCCGTGATCACACAGGAACCGGAGCATGGATCCAAAGCAAGCTGTGCCGGTGTGATCTCAATATTCTTGATCTTATCCTTTAAAAAGCTGACCGGACTGACTGCATTCGATTCCAGGGAACTGATCTCCTCTGCATCGTAGGCAAGTACTCCCTGATCGTATAAGATCAGACACAACTGTTTCCCGGAAACAGATCCTGCCTTAATGAGATACTCATAAATAATTTTGGAAAATCCTGTATCTGTGGCAATGTCATCCATAATATAATCGCACAAAGCATCGTAGATTTCTGTCGAATCCGAGTACTTCTCATCAATTGTAAACTGTGTGATGTCAATCCAGTTCTGTGCGATCGCATGGTTTAGGTATTCCTGGGCACTGATCGTACCACTCTGCCACTCCTGATATACCTCATCCGTTTTATCAATTGATTTCTGCAGAAGGATTTTTTTCTCCTTCAACTGGTTAATAATATAAGTAAAATAATCCTGATCTTCCTCTCCGAGTGAACCAAATGCTGCCGGGGATGCCCCCTTCAACTCGCTGGTCACAGACGAGAGGACGGTCTGCTGTCTGCCGGAGAAAATATGCATGACAGCTTTTTCATTTTCGGTTGCTTTTTCATCTGAAAAATGTTCAATATCGATTACATTATTATTTACCAGTGCGAAATAAACGTCAGTGATCGGGATATTCATCTCAGAACCGGAACTTTCAATATTGGAATATACAATACCTGCGATCTCCTGCTCTAACAGATCATATGCAGCAATCTGTAAGTTCTTATCGATCGACAGATAAACATCATTTCCGGCAGAAGGCTCCTCACGTTCCAAAACCTCCACCGCTTTTCCAAGATAATCGACATAAAGCTTTTCATAGCCTTTTGTTCCCTGCAGGGACGCATCCATCACCTGTTCAATACCGGCTTTTCCGACCACGTCGTTTAAAGTATAGTTGTCGTTATCCGCAGATAAACTCTCGTACTCTTCGGTAGAAATTTTTCCAGTGTAGCCGATAATCGATGCAAAATATTCAGCATCATTGTATTTACGGATCGTATCGTCAATGACTTCCACACCCTGAAGCTTTGATGTATTCTCACTCACGTAAGCAACAGACTCCTCAGAGACATCGCTTGCGATCGTGGTAGCAATATATTTCTGATAGCTGTTTTCAGACATTGCATAGCGCACCACGGTGATTTTATATGCCATATCTTCAGCATAATCTTCACTGATTCCAAAACGTGTCACTTTCAGATAATCCATAACCTGGTCAGCAGTCGCTTCCGCCTGATTGTAACCAAGTTTTTTGTCATACTTCAGATCAGAATAAGATGCCTGACCGAAAACATCTGCAAGAAAACGTTTCAATGAACTTCCGCTCACAGTGAATTCGTAATTTCCATTATCGTTCACTGTAATTTTAAAATTATTGATAATGTCATCCCCATTTTTTTCCAGGGCAGTAATGATATCAGCAATTTCTGCATTTAAAAGTTTATTTTTTTCTTTGGTAGAATCATAGGAACCATTATCCTCGATCGTAATGGAATATGCGAGTTCATTGTAGGCAAGCACTTCGCCATTGCGGTCTAAAATATTTCCTCTGGTACTGTTTAACGTACGTTCCCGGACAATCTTTAACGTGTAATTGTCCTGGTATTCTGCGCCCTTTATGATCTGAAGCTGGAACATTCGGAAAATCAGCACAGAAAACAAAAGAACCATCACGGTTGCTGCGACAAGCAGTCTCGATTTGAAGATCGTACGGAAAAACTCTTTGATATTATCAAACAAATTTTACAGCGCTCCTTTTTTCTATTGTTTCAAGTTTCTGGTTAATTTTTAAAATAATAAAATATAAAAAAATGGTCACAACCATCGTATATACCAGTTCCGGTATCATGATATTTAACAGATAGTATAAAATATCAAACTTTCCACGGAATAAAAATAACAGGAAATAAATGATTAAACTGCATGAGAAATCGCTGACCGCGATCAGAAGCATCGGCAGTTTGATATCTTCCGGGTAAAACATTTTGCGGAAAAATCCGTTGAAATATCCCACATACATATAAAGCAGTGCATAGAATCCCAAAATACTTCCTGTAAAAATATCTAAAAGAAGTCCTGTGAAAAAGCCAATCCACAGTCCTTCTTTTTTTCCTCTCATAAAACCAAATGCAGAGACAACAACAATCATCAGATTCGGAGAGATTGATGCAAAAGAAAGTGCCTGAAATACGGTACTCTGCAAAAGGTAGCAGACAGCTATGATTAAAAATACAGTTATTTTTCTTCGCATGTCATCCTCCCTGATTTAATTTTCCACCGTCTGTTTCTTGTTCAAAATGACAAGTACTTCTTCGATATGCTCAAAATCAACCGCCGGTGTAATAGTTCCTGATTTAGTCAGATTGTTGGAATCTGTCTCGATCGAGCTGATATATCCGATTAAGATTCCCTGCTGATAATTGTAAGAAACCGCGGAAGTGACCACCGGATCATTGATGGAAACTTCATTGTCTTTGTCATTTAAATTATTGAATTCAATCACCATATCTTCGTTCATTTTCTGCAGACTTCCGGACACGATCAGGTTATCCGAAGTAGTCGTAACCATTCCGCTGACTTTGCTGGTGTCATTGATGATTGATGTCACCTTGGCATAATTTGGTCCGACATCTGTGACAATTCCAACAAGTCCGCTTCCTGCCATAACATTCATATCCACTTCAATTCCATCATTACTGCCCTTATCGATTGTAAAAGTATTAAACCAGTTTCCACTGTTTTTTCCGATTACATTCGCTGCAACTTTCTCATAACTCGGGTATTTCTGATCGAGATTGTAAAGTTCCCTTAAGTTGTCTAACTCGTACTGCTCCAGTTTAATTGTATTCAGTTCTGTTGTCAGTTCATCTACCTGATTCTGCAGATCCTCATTCTCTGCCATAACATCACTTAAGTTTTTCAGATTTGCCGCCTTGTCGGAGATCCAGGTGCCAACTTTATTGATTCCCTCCTGCATTGGCACAAAAACATAACCGGCTGCCGCATTCAGCGGACCACCGGATATATTTAAAGTAAAACTTAATAACATGATGATAATACATACCCCTGACATGATCAGAAGAAGGTATCTTGCAGGAAGAAAAAATTTTGATTTTCGTCTCATTCCATTCCTCAATTTCTAACAACGTATGCAGGTGTATCCTGCATTACATTCTATTTTAAGATTTTATTTTTCATGCTGAATGCCAGATGTTTGTACTTCTGGTCACTTACAATCTTCACCAGTCCACGGACAACACACTCTTCCGGCTCCTCACAGGTGTTGATCTCAATGCCTGTGATATCTTTGAACAACTGGCTCAGATTATGTATCTGGGAGCTTCCACCGGTAATGTAAATACCGGAATGGATAATATCTTTTGCAAGCTCCGGTGGAGTTTTCTCTAAGATCATCTTGATGGAATTACAGATGCTGTTTAAGTTATCCTTGATCGCCTCGTAGACAACTTCCCCTGTGATCTCCATCTCAATCGGAAGTCCACTTACCACATCACGTCCTACAATGACCATGGTTTCTGTATTTCCAGGAATACCGGAACCAAGCTTCTCTTTTAATGCCTGTGCGGTCTTCTGACCAATCACAAGATTATAGGTTCTCTTCACATAAGTAATGATCGATTCATCAATCCGGTTGCCTCCGAAATGCAACAGATCACTCAATACCAGTCCGCCGAGGGAGATGACAGAAATTTCTGTTGTATCTGCACCGATGTCCACAACCATGATACCGGTCGGCTCATTGACATCCAGTCCAAGGCCAACGGCATCCGCAATTGGTTTTTCACATAAAAGGACACTCTTTGGTTTTAATTTACTCTTGTAGAACATCTCAAAGAACGCTCTCTTTTCTACATCTGTAATATCAGTTGGAACCGCAACGATAAATTCAGCACCCCGGATTTTTCCCTTCATATGCTCTTCTAAGTACATCTGGAGCATGGTCTGAAGATTATTAAAATCAGCGATTACTCCACTGATCACCGGGAATGTGACATTGATCGTCTCCGGTGCTTTTTCATACATTGCATAAGCAGCATCACCATAAGCATAAATCTGGTCTTTTTTTACCAGAGCTATGGTATTCTTCTCATTTAATATTTTATTGGAAGTCTTGCAGTAAATCTTCATATTGCAGGTTCCAAGATCAATTCCATATACGTTGCTGTTCATTTTCTTCTCCCTTGTGTTGTTTTCCATAATCAAAGAATCCGTTGTAGTTTCACGGAGTATTTCATAACGGTAACTTCCCATTATGTAAGATACCCGGCTTCCCGGTAACTGAAGTAAGTACGGTCACCTATAATAATATGATCTGACAGCGCAATGCCTAATAATTTTCCGGCTTCTGCGATCCTTGCAGTCACTGTATTATCCTCTCCGGAGGGAATTGCCCTGCCGCTTGGATGATTGTGTACCATCACAATGTGTACTGCCTTTTTCTCCAATGCACAGATAAAAATCTCTCTCGGCGGAACAATCGAGGAACTGACACTTCCTGTTGTGACAACAGAGTCTCCCAGCCATTTACATTTGCTGTCAAACATGCAGACGATCAGCTTCTCCTGCTGCTCGTGCCTTAGCTGTTCCATATAATACTCTGCAACCGTTGCTGCGCTCCTCATCTGAATACCCTCAAAATGTCTGGTATTGGCAATCCGCGTGGAAAGTTCCGCAATGCATTTTAACTGCATCGCGATCACATCTCCGATTCCGTGGATCTTTTTCATTTCATCGTAAGACATCTCATAAAGATTCATGAGGTTTCTGTCTTTCTGTGATAAAAAACTTCTTGCCACATCCACGGCAGTCATTTTACTGCTTCCTGATTTGATCACGATTGCTAAAAGTTCTGCATCGCTTAACGCTGTTGCACCGTATTTCCAGAACTTCTCATACGGTCTTTCGGATTCCGGTAATTCTTTTGTTGTGAATGAGTGATTCATAAATTCCTTTCACTCTCCCTGAAAGTGTTTTATGTCAACTCAAAAAACTCTTTTTTCATTTTAGCATAACAAATCTGTATTAACAAGATTCCGTTCCTTAAGTTTTTGTAAAGACATCAAAATTCCTAGCTTTGCATGATACCAGGTCAGTCCACCCTGAAAATAGACAGCGTATGGAGGCTTGATCGGTCCATCTGCACTGAGTTCAATGGAAGATCCCTGTACAAAAGCTCCGGCAGCCATGATGACATCACTGTCATATCCCGGCATTGCCCATGGTTCCGGTGTTACATAACTGTCTACCGGTGCGGCTGCCTGGATTCCCTCACAAAATGCGATCATCGCATCCGGATTGTTGAAGGTAACTGCCTGAATGATATCGTGGCGGCTCTCTGTACCGTCCGGAATGACGGAAAAACCTAATTTTTCATAGATATTAGCAGCAAAAACAGCTCCTTTTAACGCACCGCTCACCACAGTCGGTGCCATGAAAAATCCCTGATAAAAAGACTGGATAACACCGAGCGATGCCCCGACTTCTTTTCCAAGTCCCGGAGAGGTCAGACGGTATGCTGCATTTTCCACGCACTCTTTTTTGCCGACGATATAGCCGCCGATCGGTGCAAGTCCGCCACCCGGATTTTTGATGAGGGAACCGACGATCATATCCGCACCGACCTCTAACGGCTCTTTTTCTTCCACAAATTCGCCGTAGCAGTTATCTACCATGCAGATCACATCCGGTCTGATATTTTTGATAAAGGAGATCAGCTCACCGATTCTTGTTACGGATAACGTAGGTCTTGTGGCATATCCTTTGGAACGTTGGATTGTCACCAGTTTCGTGCGGTCATTGATTGCTTTTTTGATATTTTCATAATCAAAACTTCCGTCCGGCAATAAATCAACCTGGCTGTAAGTGACACCATATTCTGCCAGAGAGCCCTTGGATGGACGGATTCCGATCACTTCCTCTAAGGTGTCGTATGGTTTTCCAACCGGAGACATAAGCTCATCCCCCGGTCTTAAGTTCGACATTAAAGCGAGTGCAAGCGCGTGGGTTCCACAGGTAATCTGTGGTCTGACCAGTGCATCCTCTCCCTTAAAACAGGAAGCGTACACTTTTTCCAGCGTATCCCTTCCAAGATCATTATATCCATATCCCGAACTCATATTGAAACATTCTGCGCTGACGCGGTTCTCCTGCATCGCTTTTATGACTTTCATCTGGTTGTATTCTGCTCTTGCGTCGATCTCTGCAAAACGCTCCTTTAAAGATTCCTCGATTTTTTCTCCAAATTCGTATACTTCCCTGGAAATTCCAAGATTTTTGTATTGTTCTTCTAAAAACTGGTTCATTGCTGTTTTTAATCCTCTCTATGTTATTGGGCGAAACTCACTTTATGCTGTGATAAATTGTTCAAAATCAACAAAAACATTCAAGACACGCTCTCGCTATGTGTCACTCGCAGCGGTTCCCCAATGTCTTTCATGTCTTTTGTCGATTTTTCACAATTCAATTTACGTTTTTGTGAGTTTCGCATCTATTTTATGGCAGATAATTTTAAAATTAAAATTGTTAATTTATGATAGTCTTTTCTTTTAAAATATTTATCATACTGTCTAAGATTTTTGCATCCTGATAGTCATAGGTCTGTTTATCAAGCCAAATGACGTCACGCTCACGGCGGAACCAGGTGAGCTGTCGTTTTGCAAAATGTCTGGTCTCACGCTTGATGATGTAGATGGCTTCTTCTAAAGTGATTTTTCCATCCAGATAATCTAAGATTTCCTTGTAGCCAAGTCCCTGCATGGAAACCATATCACGGTGAAAGCCCATATTTTTTAATTTCTGCACTTCATCCACAAGTCCCTGTTCTATCATAAGATCAACCCGTTTGTCAATATTCGCATAAAGATGTGGTCTCTCATCGGTGAGCACAAAATATGCAAAATGATAAGGGGATGTTTTCTCCCGCTCTTTTTCGTTGTGTTCTGAAATCCGCTTACCGGAAAGATGATAAAATTCCAATGCACGGATCACGCGCTTGATATTATTGGCATGAATGGCATCTGCGGACGCCGGATCGACTTCACGCAGCATGTTGTGCAGATAGTCTGCACCTTTTTCTGCCGCAAGCTGTTCTAATTCTGCCCGGTATGCCTCATCACACTCCTGCTCTGTAAAGTCAATATCATAGAGAAGTGCCTGAATATAAAATCCTGTGCCGCCTGTAATGATTGGAATTTTTTCCTCTGCATAGATTTCCTCCAAATGCTCTTTCGCACGCTCCACGAATTTTACCACATGAAACTCTTCATCCGGTTCAAATTCATCGATCAGGTAATGTTTGACACCATTCATCTCCTCCGGCATCACCTTTGCAGAGCCGATATCCATATGCCGGTATACCTGCATGGAGTCTGCGGAGATGATCGATCCATTGATTTTTTTTGCAAGCTCGATGGACAAGGCTGTTTTTCCAACGGCTGTCGGTCCGGTCAAAATGACCATCGGTCTTTTTTCTGTCATAATTTTTATACGATTCTCCTGAATTTCTTTTCGATTTCATATTTTGTCATGGAAATGATCGTTGGTCTTCCATGAGGACAATTGTATGGATTATCCAACTCTAAAAGCTCATCAATCAGTGCTTCAATCTCCGGTCTGGAAAGATGATTGTTTCCTTTGACTGCAGCTTTACAGGACATAGACGCCACTTTTTCCATAATCAGATTCGGTGCGTCTTTGCCAGAAATATTGGCAAAATCATCCAGCATTTCAATAAACATGGTTTTCATGTCGATATCTGTAAAATCTGCCGGAATTGCAGTAATTGCATATTCTTTCCCACCAAAAGGTTCAATTTGATATCCAAACATCGAGAGCTGCGATTCATAAGTTTCCAGTGCCTGCACCTCATCCTGATTCAATGTCAGGATGATTGGCGGACTGATTGTCTGCGATGTAAATGTTTTCTCTGAAATCTTTTTCATCGTGCGCTCGTAAAGTACTTTTTCATGTGCAGCATGCTGGTCGATGATAAAGAGTTTATCCTCGTATTCAATCAGCCAGTAGGTATCGAATAACTGACCGATGATTTTATGTTTTTTTCTTGCATCTTTCGTCAGAAAATGAGAGTCAAGCTGTTCTAAATTCTGCTGCTCATAGATTGGAGCGGTTTCCTGCGATGTAGATTCTATGTCATGTATTTCTGATACGATTTCTTTAAAATTATTTTCTAATGTAGGTTGTTCAGAATTTATCTCTGCTATTGGCTCTTTGGAAGTATTTGTTTTCGCTTCTGCTGCAAGCGGCTTTGCAAATAAATTTTCTTCCTGCACAGTCAATGGACTTGCACTGGTCTGTTTCATTTTTTCAAAGAAAGCATCCTGATTCCGACGCTTGATCTCGAAAGGCTCCGGTGTATGTTTTGGAACTGGTGGAATCATTTCCTTCTTTTCTTCTGTCACCGGAACTTCCGGGATAAAATCCCGATGAGAGATTGTATTTCGGATAATCTCAAATAAAGAACGATAAATTTCCTCATTCTGACTGAACCGCAATTCCATCTTAGTCGGATGTACATTGACATCTAAAAGTTCCGAATCCATCTCAAAATAAAGCACACAGAACGGATACTGGTGCTGCATCATAAAACCTTTGTATGCCTCCTCAATGGATTTGGCGATCAGTGCACTTTTGATGTAGCGGCCGTTGATAAAATAGTTCTCATAGTTACGGTTTCCTCTGGAGATCATTGGTTTTCCAATAAAGCCGCGAAGCTTAAACAGCTCAGTCTCATGTTCTACCTTCAGAACCGCAGATGTAATATCTCTTCCGTAAATATGGTAAATGAGGTCTTTTTCGTTTCCATTGCCTGATGTGTGTAGTTTTGTCTGTCCATTGTTAATAAATTTAAAGGAGACATCCGGGTGGGACAATGCCATGCGCTCCATCAGGTCACTGATATATCCAGCCTCTGTCTGGGCGGTCTTCAGGAATTTTCTTCTGGCTGGAACATTGTAAAAAAGGTTTCTTACGATAAAAGTCGTTCCTTCCGGCGCCCCGATCTCCTCGTTTTCAACTTCTTTGGAACCTTCGATCACATATCTGGTTCCTGTCAGTTCCTCGTAAGTCTTTGTGATCAGCTCGACCTGCGCAACTGCTGCTATACTTGAAAGTGCCTCACCGCGGAAGCCAAGGGAATGAATACTGAGCAGATCTTCCACACTGCGGATTTTACTGGTAGAATGACGCAGAAAAGCAATCGGCACCTGTTTTTTCGCAATTCCGCATCCATTGTCCGTAATACGGATAAAAGAGATACCGCCCTCTTTGATCTCGACGGTCACGGCAGTCGCTTTCGCATCTATCGCATTTTCCACTAACTCTTTTACAACAGAAGAAGGTCGTTCTACCACTTCGCCCGCTGCGATTTTATCGATTGTCTCATGATTCAGTAACATGATTTCCGGCATTTTCAGACACTTCCTTTCTTTCAGTCAAAAAGCTGCTCCTTACCAGCGGTTTTTGATCTTATTCTGTAATTCGTATAATTTATTCAAAGCATCGATTGGCGTCATATTGCTCAGATCGACACTCTTCAATTCCTCTAAAATATCATCATCTTTTACCGTGTCAAATAAGGACATCTGTGCAAGATCCACTTCGTCTAATTTTTCTTTTTTCTTTTTCGTTCCGGTCTCGACGGACAGATTTTTTGTAACTGCGGTAATGTCATTTGCACTTAATTCTTCCACGATCTGTTTTGCACGCTCAATGACGGAATCCGGCACACCTGCCAGTTTTGCCACCTGGATACCATAACTCTTGTCGGCACCGCCCCGGACGATCTTGCGCAAGAACACGATATCGTCGCCCTTTTCTTTAACTGCGATACAGTAATTGTTCACATTGTGCAGTTTGCCCTCTAACTCGGTCAGTTCGTGGTAATGTGTTGCAAACAGTGTCTTGGCTCCGAGCAGCTTCGGATTGCTGATGTGTTCAACTACCGCCCATGCGATGCTCAGACCATCAAATGTGCTTGTGCCCCGTCCGATCTCATCTAAGACGAGCAGCGAGTTGCTGGTGGCGTTGCGCAGGATGTTTGCAACTTCATTCATCTCTACCATAAACGTGCTCTGTCCGCTTGCAAGATCATCTGACGCTCCAACCCTTGTAAAAATACGGTCAACAATTCCGATTTTTGCTGAAGATGCCGGAACAAAGCTTCCAATCTGTGCCATCAGCACTATGATCGCCGTCTGACGCATGTAAGTGGACTTACCTGCCATGTTCGGTCCCGTGATGATGGAAATGCGGTTGTTGCCGTTGTCTAAATATGTATCATTTGCGATAAACATATCGTTGTTCATCATCTTTTCAACAACCGGATGTCTGCCGTCTTTGATGTCGATCACACCATTTTCGTTAATTTTCGGGCGGCAGTAATTATTCTGGTCTGCCACCACGGCAAGAGAAACAAAGGCATCAAGCTTTGCTACCGCTTTTGCTGTTTTCTGGATGCGGACCACTTCCGCTGCGATCCTGTTGCGCACTTCACAGAACAGATCGTATTCCAAATTGATCAGCTTGTCCTCTGCACCTAAAATCATATCCTCAAGCTCTTTTAACTCCGGTGTGATATAACGCTCTGCATTGGCAAGTGTCTGCTTTCTCGTAAAGTAATCCGGCACAAGATCCCGGTAGGAATTTGTCACTTCCAGATAGTATCCGAATACTTTGTTAAATTTAATTTTAAGGTTTTTAATCCCGGTCTTTTCACGCTCTTTTGCCTCTAACTCTGCAAGCCATGTTTTTCCTTCGGTCTTTGCGTGGCGGTACTTGTCTACATTTTCGTTATAGCCGTCTTTGATAAGTCCTCCCTCGCGCACGGAGATCGGCGGTTCTTCCAGAATTGATGCATCGATCAACCGGTAAAGTTCTTCTAACGGATCCATATCTGTCTGAAGTTCTTTTAAAAGTTCCGTATCAAAATCTTCCAGTAATGTTTTGATCGGCGGAAGCATTCCGATTGAATTTTTAAATGCGATCAGATCCCTCGGATTTGCAGACATATAGGTCACACGGGTGATGAGACGCTCAAGATCGTAGATTGGGTTTAAGTACTCACGCAGCTCCTCTCTGGTGATCATATGTTTGTTGATGTCTGCGATCGCATCCTGTCTTTTTTCTATCTCTGCCTTATCGATCAACGGCTGTTCGACATAAGAACGCAGCAGTCTTGCGCCCATGGCAGTTTTGGTCTTGTCCAATACCCAGAGCAGCGAACCACGTTTCTGTTTTTCACGCATTGTCTCTACCAGTTCCAGATTTCGTCTTGTGGAACTGTCTATGATCATAAATTTGCCGGTAGAATATGGATGGATGGCAGAAATATGATCCAGATTGTTTTTCTGTGTCTCATAGAGATATTTTAACAATGCCCCTGCTGCGATCGTTCCATAGGCATAATCGTTTAAGCCAAGCCCCTCCAGACTGTTGACATGAAAATGTCCTTTTAAGGTTGTCTCCGCCGTCTCGTCGCTGAAGTACCATGCATCCAGAGAATAAATGGTAATTCCAAGACGATGACGCATATCTTCCAGATCCACGCCACTCATATAAAAGCTCTCATTGCAGACAATCTCGGAAGGCGCGAATTTATTGATCTCATCGATCAGCTTCCGCTCGGAGTCCACTTCCGTGACATAATAGTCGCCGGTGGAAACATCCGCAAGGGAAATCCCATATTTATCTGCCAGATAGACAATACACATAATATAATTATTTTTTGATTCATCCAGAGCCTGGATATCCATATTCGTTCCAGGCGTTACAACACGGATGACCTCTCTTTTTACAATTCCTTTTGCAAGCTTTGGATCTTCCACCTGCTCACAGATCGCCACTTTATGTCCATTGGCTACCAGACGGTTCAAATATCCCTCCACCGCATGATATGGGATACCGCACATCGGTGCACGTTCCTCCATGCCGCAGCTTTTTCCGGTTAATGTCAGCTCTAACTCTTTTGACACTAACACGGCATCATCAAAAAACATCTCATAAAAATCACCGAGACGGTAAAATAAAATACAATCTTTATATTCTTCTTTTGTCTGCAGATAATGCTGCATCATTGGTGTAAATTCTGCCACTTATGTTACTTCCCTCCATTGCGCCTGTTTATCATGCGTAATTATCTGATTCTTCTAATTACGATACCATTATTTTAAAGGCTGGTATTTTTGAATGACTGCCTCTGCCACTTTCATACCATCCATAGCCGCAGAAGTGATTCCCCCTGCATAACCGGCTCCCTCTCCGCATGGATAAATGCCTCTGATATTTGCCTCAAACACTTCATCCCTGCGGATGCGTACCGGTGAGGACGTCCGGCTCTCCACGCCGGAGAGGATCGCATCGTTCCGGTCAAAATCTGGAATATGTTTTGAAAAGGAATGCATTCCCTCGATAAAAGACTGCTCCATCTCATCTGAAAACAGGCCTCTTAAATTTGCAAAAGCAGTCTCACCTCTTGTCTCCGAAGGAAAGGTTCCATATGCCGTACTTTTTTTATTTTCACAGTAATCGCCGAAAAGCTGCTGTGGAATTTTTCCGTTTCCAAGCGCAAACGCTTTTTCTTCGAGTCTGCGCTGGAATTCTACACCGGAAAGTGCGTCCGTTCCTTCAAAATCATCCGGTGTCACAGAGACGATGATCGCGCTGTTTGCATTCTTGCTTCCTCGGTCGGAATAACTCATTCCGTTCACTGCAAGCCGTTTTTTCTCCGAGGAGGCATTCACGACATAGCCGCCCGGGCACATGCAGAAAGAGTAAACGCCTCGTCCGTTTGCAAGGTTTGCGGTCACTTTATAAGGTGCTGCCTCAAGCAGTTCTGCGTATTTTTCCCCATACTGGCTGCGGTTAATGTCTTTCTGCGGATGTTCCACACGGAAACCGACCGCAAAGGCCTTTGGCTCCATAAAAAGTCCGGTCTTCTGAAGCATCTCAAACGTATCGCGCGCACTGTGCCCAAGTGCAAGCACACAGACTTCCGTTTCCATCCAGGTATTGTGATTGATTTCAACGGCTTTGATCTTCTGGTTTTCCACCCGAATATCTGTTACACAGCTCTCAAACTCGAATGTGCCACCCAGATGAAGGATTTCTTCGCGCATTGCCGCAATCACTTTCGATAAAATATCCGTTCCAATATGCGGCTTGTTCTCATAGGTGATTTTCTCCGGTGCTCCAAAGGCGACAAACGTATCTAATACGAACCGGTTGCGCCCAAGAGGATCTTTCACCAGAGTGTTTAATTTTCCATCTGAAAATGTTCCTGCACCGCCCTCACCAAACTGCACGTTAGACGCCGGATCCAGTACGCCTGTTTTCCAGAAATGTAAAACATCTTCCGTCCGCTCTCCGACCTTTTTTCCGCGTTCGAATACGAGAGGTCTGTATCCTTCCCTTGCAAGCAGATACGCACAGAAAAGTCCTGCAGGGCCTGCCCCGATCACCACCGGTCGGTGGCTGAAACGCTCTGTGCCATGTTCCGGTACTTTATATTTTTTCTCTTTGACGCAGACTGCATTTTTATTTCCAGAGTGTTTTAAAATCTTCTCTTCATTGTCAACCCACACATCTACGGAATAGACAATGGAAATATCCGGTTTCTTCCTTGCATCTATTGATTTTTTTACGATCTGAAGCTTTTTGATCTGATCTTTTTTTATTTTTAAACTTTTTTCTATTTTCTGATAGAACTGCTCCTCACTATGTTCTACGGGCAGTTTTAACTGACTAACTCGTATCATTCTTTTTTCCTGATTTTCCTGCATTTTTGTAATTTCATTCCCCGGTCATTTTTCCGTGCACCTGACACAGAAATGTGTTCTGTATCATCCTGCCGCATGTATGCCTGCCACATAGCCGCTCGACCATGCCCACTGTAAATTGTAGCCGCCGCACATACCGTCAATGTCAACGACTTCCCCCGCAAAATAAACGTTTGGAACAAGTTTTGACTCCATCGTCCGGGGATTGATCTCATCTGTATGTACCCCGCCTGCACAGACCTGAGCCTGTTCAAAAGACTTGCTTCCTGTCACACAGACTTCCATGTGCTTACACTGTTTTACAAGCTGCAGCAATTCCTTTTTCGTGATCTCCTCTGCCGGCTTTTTCAGCGAAATGTGCGCTTCCTTTAACAGCACATCGCTCAATTTATTGTTCAGCAGCCCGACCATTGCCTCGTCCGCAGTCTTGCCATGCGCATATTCTCGAAAGCGGCTTTCGAACAATTGTTCTATCTCCTGTTCACTCAGCTTTGGCAGAAAATCAATCTGTGCTGTGACCGTCTGCTTTCTCTTTAACGCTTTTGTGGCAAAACGGCTGACCTGAAATATCGGAATGCCGGAAATTCCATAATCCGTCAATTGAAGTTCGCCACGCTCAGAAATGATGTTCTCTCCAGCTATAAAAAGAGAAACTTCTGCCTCTGTGCGGATTCCTGCGAGCTGTTTAAAAAAGGATTCCCTGCACTGTAATGCAGTTAACGCCGGAACAACATCCGAAAAACGATGTCCAAATGCCTTGATCAGAGGAATTGCGCTTCCATCACTTCCCGTTTTTGGTGCAGCCAATAATCCTGTGGCAAAAATGATTTTTTTTCCAGAAAATCTTCCTTTGTCAGTCTCTAACAGAAAACCGTTTTTTTTCTCTAAAATATTGCGAAGCTCACACTCGGTTACCACAGAGACATGGCGGAATGTTAATTCCATACGAAGCACATCTAATACAGATGCCGCCTGCTCGCTTGCTGGATAATAGTAACCATTCCTGTTTTTAGGATAAATCCCAAGTTTTTCAAAAAAAGAAACTGTCTCTTCAAAACCAAATTGTTCCATGACCGGCAGCACAAATGCAGGGTCATCTCCGCGATAATACGTGACACCCTGCAATTCGTTCGTATAATTACATTTTCCGTTTCCGGTGGATAAAATCTTCTTCCCCACACGGTCTTTATGCTCTAAGATCATCGTGTCCGCCCCGTTGGACGCGGCTGTGATGGCAGCCATCATTCCTGCAGCGCCACCGCCGATCACAATGACATCAAAGCTTTTTTTCTCATTTATATTCATGATTCCTCACATTGTATTTATCCGGGTAATTGCTAACCTTTAACGATTCTGATCCACATGGTCCAGAGTTATTGAAAGCCTTTTTCATATTACCATAAGTAAAAGTAACAATCAAATAATTACGAGGAATAATTCTCAAGAAATTCATATAATTCCTCATCCGAATAAAGTGCAATCCCCTCTTCTAAACTGCTTTGAAGTTCCTCCGGGAGATGTTCCACCCGGATAGAAGTCTCACAGTAAACAGTCTCATGATCCGCCTGCCAGATGACCACATAGCCTTCCTGAGCATGGACATAATATTTTGTATAAGAGAGATGTGACATGCTCTCTGTCATTTTTTCCGTATCAGCAGCCATTTCTTCTGCCACCTCTTCCGGCTTTGCTTTCTCGGAAGAACGCATTGTCTGGTCTATCCATAAAGAACCGGCCAAAAGCAATACAAATAAAAGGCAAACACTTATCATTTTTTTCAATTTCATCACCCCTGATAAGTATTTGCCATTTTTTACATTCTTAAACGAAAAATTTTCATGCCGGTAAATTTGTTTTACAATTTATCGCAGCAGATGCATTTTTCTTGCCAGCCTTACAAGTGCAGCACCTTTCGGAAATTTTAAAATCTCCTCTTCTGTCAGTCCTTTTAGCAGCAAAAGAACCACTGCATAGACGATCACACCGATAAAAATGCTAAATACGGTTGCAATCGCATTCACACGAAAGAGATATAATGCAAGCTGATACGACAGATAAACTGCAACACCCATAATGAGCGCAGAAATGCCCGGTATCACAAAGGTACGTCTGATTTCCTGCCGGTAGCCGCTGTATTTTTTCACAGAGTATGCATTTAAGACACACATCAACAGACCAAAAAATGCATTTGCATAAACAACTGCGTAAATATTTAACTGAAAGGCATACATAAGGACGACAAGCAGTCCAATATGAAGCACCAGTGCGATCAATGCATTTTTTACCGGTTCCCGCATACGGTTAATCCCCTGTAACAAACCATTTGAGAGTGTTGACAACGAGAAAAATACAATAGAAACAGCACCAAGCTGTAACATACTCGCTGCAAGTTCCGAGGAATCACGGAACAAAAGCTGTAAGATTGGAGATGCAAGAACACCCATTCCCACTGCACACGGGAACGCAACCACCATGATAAAACGGATGGCTGTGTTGATCTGTGAGCGGACTGCCTCTTTCTTACCATTCGTGTAAGCCGCAGTCAATGCTGGCACGGAAGATGCTGCCAGGGCAGATGCGATCGAGATTGGCACATTGATCAGGGTTTTATATTTACCGGTATAAATACCATTCCACTCACTGATATCATTTGCAGAGTATCCCTGTAAGTTTGCAATGTTTTTAAAAATTGCCTGGTCTAAAATTGCATTACAATTGTAGATTGTAGTACTCATCAGAACCGGTATGATGGTGATAAATAAAATTTTAAAAATATACGAATAGCTGTCAACCTTTGCCCGGCGTTCCCGCTTCATCTGACGCTTAAACACACTTAAATATGCGAGCAGCACAAAGGCTGCGAACAGAAGTCCTACCACAGCCCCGGTTCCCGTACCAAGCGTTCCTCCGGCAGCGCCGTAGGCTGCCGCATAGTTTTCTGTATTTCCAAGCACCGCTCCCACTTTGGTTCCGTAACTATAAAGCACATAGGCTGCCCACACACTCACGATCGCATTTGCAATCTGTTCTAAGATCTGTGAGACTGCGCTTGGCATCATCGTTCCGAGTCCCTGAAAAAATCCCCGCATAACGCCGAGCACCGCAACTACGATCAGTGTTGGCACCAGCACCTTCACTGCAAAAATACTGTAAGGTGTCTTCATGATCGTTCCTGTAATAAACTCAGCCCCAAAGAATAGGATCAATGCAGCGATCGTGCCGGACACCAGTCCGAAGATCAGCGCACATTTCAAAATACGGTATACATTCTTCTTTCTTCCAAGTGACATATCTGCGGACACAAGCTTTGATACTGCAAGTGGCAGACTGTAGGAAGAAATGATCAGCAATATATTATAAATCTCAAAGGCACAGCCATAATAGTCATTTCCTTTATTTCCGATGATAGCAGTCAGCGGGATACGGTATACAAGACCGATGATCCTGCTGATGATCGATGCCATTGCAAGAATGGAACCCTGCACTAAAAAACTGGTGCTACTCTTTTTATTACTCATATTATTCCTCAAAATTTCTTTATCTTGTGATGTTCATCTCATCAAGAATCTGTTTTTGTTTTGCTTCCATCACCGCAGCTTCCTCCGGTGTCATGTGATCATAGCCAAACAGGTGTAACATGCTATGTACGATCAGAAATGCATACTCTCTTTTTGTGGTATGCCCGTAACTCTCTGCCTGTTCTAAAACCTTGTCCACCGAGATCACAATATCTCCAAGCATAATTTCTCCAGTATCCGGGTTAAAATTATCATCATAATCATCTTCCAGTTTTGAAAAATCTCCTGCATTTTCATAGGAAAGCATTGGAAAAGATAAAACATCCGTAGGACGGTCAATCTCACGAAATTCTTTGTTAATGGCATGAATCCCCTCATTGTCTACTAATGTGAGATTTACCTCAGGTTCATATGGGAAATCTTCGTGTTCCAAAGTAAAGTTGATCACTTCCCCTGCTAAAGCTTCCACATCAAAATCAAATGGTACGTTTACTTCCGCTTCAAAGTTCAATGTCATAACAGTAAAGCCTCCTCTTTTACCAGATATTCTCTGATTTTTAAAAACATATTCATACTAAGTCCAGACTGGTCGTAAAGCCCCTGGGCAGAGAACTCATTCAAGGTCTGATAGATCACCATTTCCCTGTTCCAGCCACCGGCGATTTTGCTTGTCTTCTCAAGTGCTTCTAACTTCTTGATCATCCCGTCTACAATCTGTACAATCGCAGATTCAATGGTGGACGGCATCTTTTCGATTCCATAATACTCAGAGAGGATTTCCGTCACCTTTTCCGGAAAGCAATGATTCTGCGCTCTTGCAACCCCGTTTTCCACCATAGGATCGCCATCTAAAATCCCAATACGATAATAAAGACCAGCCGCTTTACAGACAGCAGCATCTGCCCCTACAATATATGCACATTTTTCAGCGATTCCCGACACACGAAGGGCATGTCTGTATTCCTGCCGCGAAAACTTCTTCAGTTCACGCAAAAGACCATAATCCTCTTCTGTGATATCTGTTAAGAAATTATCAATCTCAGCCTCTTTCTGCTTTGTGAGAAACGGATAAGCAAATGCGGCTGCAAGATCTGTCAAGGCAGCCCAAATTGCAGCTTTTCCCAGAATATCATAGTGCGGTTCCTGATAAAAAAAGTACGAAAAAAGCACCGGAACCAAAACAGCCACTGCAAATATAAGAATCAGATACCAAACTTTATTTTTGGTATCCTCCAACATATGTGCAATCACCAATCCAAACAGAAGCAGCATCGTGCAGCACAGGATCTCATAGGACTGGCAGCCCTTCGCCATCTCCAATACGGTACAAAAGAAAAAGGAACTGCACACAGCAAGCTCATACGTTCCGACCGCCGACATTAAAATCGGCAGGATCATGACCGGACTTGTAAACTCCGGCAGGAAAAGACAGATCACTGCAAGAATTGCGGTCAGCAAAAATCCCTTAAAAATTTTACCATAATCCGTCTCGCGATTATGCGATATTCTTTTCCGGTTTCTCTCATAAATCAAAAGAAATGCAAACAAAACCATGAACAGAACTGTCAATGCTCCAATTCCAAGAAGCTGGTCTAAATACATCCTGCCCATCCTGCCGGCAATGACAGAAAACCCAATTGCAACAAGAAAAATCAATCCTATATTCACGATCCTCTTTGCCACAAACTGTTCCTTCATCTATCGTTTCTCCCACTTTTTCTTCTGCTCTGCCGGTTTCTTTTTATTGCGATTTTCATAATCTTCATATGCTTTTACAATTTTCTGTACGACCGGGTGACGCACAACGTCCTGGCTGGTCAGTTCACAGATGCCGATCTCATCTACCTTTTTTAACACTTTCAGTGCAACATCCAGACCTGAAGTTGTTCCGGGTGAGAGATCTTTCTGCGTTGCATCACCTGTGATGACTGCTTTAGAACCAAATCCGATGCGGGTTAAAAACATCTTCATCTGGGCAGGTGTTGTGTTCTGTGCCTCGTCTAAAATAATAAACGCATTATCTAAAGTCCGGCCTCTCATGTAGGCAAGAGGGGCAACCTCGATCAATCCTTTTTCCATATTCTTCTGGAAGCTCTCAGCTCCCATGATCTGATAAAGCGCATCATATAACGGGCGCAGATACGGATCGACCTTGCTCTGTAAGTCTCCCGGCAGGAATCCAAGTTTCTCGCCTGCCTCGATTGCCGGTCTGGTCAGAATGATCCTTCCGACCTCCTCATTTTTAAACGCTGTGATCGCCATTGCCATTGCAAGGTATGTTTTACCGGTACCGGCAGGTCCCATTCCGAAGACGATCATCTTCTGGCGGATGGCATCCACATAATTCTTCTGTCCAAGCGTCTTTGGCTTGACCGGTTTTCCGTTGATCGTATGACAGATACAGTCCTTATCGATCTCGACGATCGCAGATTCCTTCGCTTCCGCCGCTAAAGACAAAGCATAATTCACATTCTGCTCCGTGATGACATTTCCCCTTTTGGACAACTCCAAAAGCTGCATAAACACATTAGAAGCACTCTTGATCTGACGTTCATTTCCAATCAGTTTCATGGAATCTCCACGAACGACTACCGTCACATTAAGAGTGCGCTCAATTTTCTTTATATAGGCATCAAACTGTCCAAAGACATTTGCCACATGCTCGGTTGGTATATTTAAAGATATTTCAGTCAGACTCATTCGGTTGCTGCCTCTCTTCACTCGTTATTTCCAGAATCTCTGTCGGCTGATATGAAACGATGGATTCATAGGCATCCACCGTCCCTGTTACCACATATTTCTGATCTGCTTTTTCTATCATAACATTTTTTTCCAGAATTTGAATACCTTTTTCCTCTAAATTTGCAAGATATTGCGCAAAACGGCTCTGTGCAATCGCAGCTGCCTCTGTTTTACTGTACGTTTTTTCCTCTGTCTGACATTCTTCATACAAATAGGTTTCAAAATAAACCGGAAGATAAAAATTGTCGGTAAAATGCAGCTGGCTGGCATGCTCCGTCAGATCAAACTGCTCATAGTCCTGCCGGAAAAATGGATTTTTCAGGTGATAATCAAAGAACCTGATCCCATAATCTTTTTTTGCCCTGCCTGTTTTTATTTTATCCTGATACGAAATATTTATTTCATCCTCATAATAAAAATTTACTTCCGCAATAATATCTGCGTCCGCTCCCGGATAAATATATTCCGCCACTTCACCGTCGTCATTTAAGATCTCAGCCCTGCCGCTGACAAGGATATCGCCTTTTTTCACTTCCATATCTGCGGTCACAAGCGGTGTTCCTGTCCTCGTCACCATGGAAGCAATGACGCCGTCTTTTTTTGCAACGATATCTTCCGGCGTGCCATCCTTTGCCTCGTATTCCTCCTCCGGCAGCAGATTTTCCTGAAGTTCCACCGTCATTTTCGTGCCGTAGACTTTTACCGAAGTCCAGATGACTTCACTGTATGCAGAGCGCAGTTTTTCTTCCAGTTCTTCGCAGTTGATATTTCTTTTTGGCACACCGAAGCCTGCATTTTCGTTCTGCAAAAACGCGAGGATTGTCTCCTCTGACAGATAAGAATTGCCTTTTACTTCAATATTCCAGACAAAACCGGAACAGTAAAAGAGCAAAACAGCGGAAACGGCGATTCCTGCCGCAAATACTTTATGTTTCCGGTAGCGGAACAGTTGAAACGGCACACCGTATTTTTTTAAAATGCGCGCCTTTGTCTTTGTTTTTTTTAAGATTGGCTTTAAACTGCGGTAACCATCCACGCTGATATAAAAATAGTACCCATCTTCCGTTGGTTTTAAATTCCAGATTAAAATGTTGCGGCTGCCACATAAATTCAGGAAACGCTCTGTGGCATATCCGGTAAGATGCACATACACATATCCACGAAAAAATTTGATCCATGATAAGACAAACATTAATACTCGTAAGAAACGGAGTCGATCAGACCGACAATTTTCATTTCCTCATTCGTGTAATACTCCACCGTCAGATGAGCTCCTAAAATCTGAAGTCTGCAGTTCTTTGTCTGAATTTTCACAAGTGAATCCTCCAGTTCAATGATTCCTTTATAATTCTCGACCAGAACCTCTTTCCGCCCTGTAATCGTGACAATTGCCGCTCCAAGCATAAGGTCTTTGGGGAGTTCTAACTGACTTATCATTTTTTCATGGATTGGTTTTTTACTGTTTTTACTCATATATAAGCTTATGAAAAAAGCTTATCTGATATGCGCAATAAATCCTCTCTCGTATCAATATCCAAAAACTGTGTTTCTTTTTCTGTGTGAAAACAAAACACATCCTCTGCGTGCTGTTTCATCACAGCTTTTCCGCCTTTGTCCGCCGAAAGCTGTAATAATTTTGAACGATAGCATGCATCAAATACGTTTGGACTGCGCCAGATATTTTTACATTCCATCGTACCGATTTTTTTGTTCTGCGATGCATATTGGTTCAAAAACATCCATACCTCATTTTCGTCAAGTCCAGGCTGGTCTGCTGTAAAGAAAACATCTGCCTTTCGACTGCCCTCCAAGGCACACTCCTGTGTCTCCAGATATTTCACCGCTTTTTGAATAGAGGACGCAATTCCGGTATTATCTGTTCCGTCATTTTTTATCACGGTAACGCTCTGTTTTCTGCAATAAGCTTCAATCTCCGGGTAAGATGTCACGACAACATTGGTCGTATCTCCAAGTTTTTCCGAGAGCTTACTTATTTTATCCAGTGAAAAGCGATAAAGCGGTGTTCCATTTATCTCTGCCAACAGCTTTCTGTCTCCAAAACGTCTGGAATATCCGGCTGCCAACAGGATCAGATTCCATCTCAAATCACATGCATCCCTTTTAAAATCTTCTCCGGGGTGATCGGCAATTCATTCACCCATACACCCGTTGCGTTGTATACTGCCTGTGCGATTGCAGGAGCCGGCGTGTTGATTACGATCTCACCGATCGATTTTGCACCGAAAGGTCCGGTCGGCTCGTAACTGCTCTCAAATTCCACCCGGATCTTATCAAAGTCAAGACGGGTTGGAATCTTATACTGCATAAAGGAATTTGAGAGATTCACACCCTTTTCGTTATACCAGACATCCTCATACAGTGCCATACCGATTCCCTGCAGCAGACCGCCCTCTGTCTGCACTCTTGCAAGATTCGTATTCACAACCGTTCCACAGTCCACACATGCCGTGTAATCCAGAAGTTCGATGGCTCCGGTTTCCGGATCGACTTCCACTTCTGCACAGGCAGCCATAAACGGTGGCGGCGAAACCGGGGAACTGTGACTGTAGGTAACTTCCAATGCAATCTCATTGTTGACCATGGATGCAGTTGCAAGATCAAACAGCGATACTTCTTTTCCGGTTTCTTCACAAAATACACGTTTGCCGTCAAACTCCAGTTTCGTGATGTCCTCCTCCAGAATTTTTGCCGCAAGCTGCAGCAGTTTCTCACGCATCTGTTCTGCTGCTTTCACTGCAGCCATGCCGGTCAGATACGTGGTACTCGAAGCGTAGGAACCGGAATCGTAAGGTGAGGTATCGGTATCTACTCCAAATACTGTAATATTGTCAATGTCCGTGTCCAGACTGTCTGCTACAAACTGCGCAATGATCGTGTCACATCCGGTTCCCATATCGGTACATCCGATGATCACATTGTAAAATCCCTCATCACTCAGTTTGATCGTGACAGAACCGACATCACAGTTTGAAATTGCCGAACCCTGCATTGCCATTGCTGTTCCAAGTCCACGGATCTTTCCATCCGGCATAACCCGACGCAGCTGTTTTTTCTCCCATCCGATCATATCCGCAGCTTTTTTCAGACAATCTTCCAGTTTGCAGCTGTTTGCGGTCTCTCCGTAATAAGCCGGCATGAGATCACCCTCATGTGTCATGTTTTTATAGCGGATCTCCAACGGATCCATGCCAAGTTTGTCTGCCAGCCGGTTTACCATGGATTCCACCGCAAAAATTCCCTGCGTTGCCCCGTAGCCGCGGTAAGCGCCTGCTGACATTTGATTCGTGTATACAACGTCATACCGGAAACGAAATGCTTCTGTCTGGTACATCGGGATCGATTTATGTCCACTCAGACCTACGGTTGTCGGTCCATGTTCTCCGAAAGCTCCTGTGTTCGACAGTGTATACAAATCCAACGCACGGATCGTACCATCTTTCATTGCACCCAGTTTCACGGTCACTTCCATCTCATGCCGCGGAGATGATGCGATCATAGATTCCTCCCTGGTAAAAATCATTTTGGCAGGTTTTCCGGTTTTCATGGTAACGATCGCCGGATATACCTCGGCTACCACGGTCTGTTTTGCTCCAAAACCTCCTCCGATTCTAGGCTTTATGACGCGGACTTTTGATTTTGGAATATCGAGCGCATTCGCCAGAATCCTTCTCACATGAAACGGGATCTGTGTAGAAGATAAAATGTTGATTCTTCCATAAGTATCCAGATAAGTAGCTGTGCGGAAGGTTTCCATCATACTCTGCTGCATTGCCTTTACATGATAGGTTCCTTCCATGACAATGTCACAGTCTTTCATGACACCATCCACATCTCCGTCACTGTCCATGCCTGACGCACAAAGGTTCCGTTTATTGTCTGCACCAACCGGACAGCGTGCCTTCCAGTCATCTTCCGGATGGACAAGAAGTGGATTATCCTTCGCCGTATGATAATCAAGTACCGGTTCTAACACCTGATACTTCACTTTGATAAGCTTTAATGCACGGTCAACTGCTGCCTCATCCTCTCCGGCGACGATCGCAACCGCATCCCCGACAAAACGGACACGCTGTTCTAAAATATAACGGTCGTAAGGACTCGGTTCCGGAAAGGTCTGTCCTGCCATCGTAAATCGACGGTGTGGAACATCTTTATAAGTTAAAATGCATTCAATTCCTTTTTGTTTTAATGCATTGGTGATATTGATCTCTTCGATCAGGGCATGTGCATGAGGACTTCTGAGTACTTTTACGATCAGACAGTCTTTTGGCGCCAAATCGTCTGTATATACTGGTTTTCCCGTCACAAGCGCCATTGCATCTTTTTTCATCACGGGAGCATTTACATATTTCATATCGTTTCTCCTTGCATTTATTCTACTCTATCAGATAATTGCGAAACTCCTCAGGTGCCTCTTTTAATTGTTCAAAATTAACAAAATTTTCGAAAACACGCTCTCGCTACGTGTCGCTGGTAACGGTACTAAGAAGCCAGTCACGATTGACATCGCACCTGCCTTCTAAGAACCGACCGCTCCCCAGTGTTTTCTCAAGCTTTTGTTAATTTTTCACAATTCAATTTACGTTCTCATGAGTTTCGCAATTATCTAATTCTACTCTTTATCCCGGTTACGGTTCAGGTAATTTTTGATCGCACGCAGCTGGCTCTCATAGCCGCTGCAGCGGCAGAGATTTCCGGAAAGATATGCCTTGATCTCCTCCTCGGTCGGATCGTCCAGTTCATCCTCCATCGCCAGAACGTTCATGATAAATCCCGGATTACAGAAGCCACACTGCTCACCGCCCTGGTTTGCAAGATAAGTTCCAAATTCTGCCGCGCGTTCCTGCACACCCTCTAAAGTTACAATCTCTTTTCCATCTGCCCTTGCTGCGAGTACCGAACAGGAAAGAACCGGTTTTTTATTCATCCACACGGTACAAAGTCCACAGTTAGATGTCTCACAGCCACGTTTTACACTGTAACATCCCTTTGTTCTGACATATTCCAATAAAGGCATATCCGGTGAGATTTCATCAGAGATTTCTTTGCCGTTCAGCCATAAATGTATCTTCATTTTCTATCCTCCTGCTGTTCATTTGCCGCACAGGCTCTCTTTACAAGAACTCCTGCAATATGGCGTCTGTAATCTGCACTGCCGCGCCGGTTGCTTCCAAATGAAAACTGTTCCTGCACTTTTTTTACCAAATGTTCCATATCTGCTTTTTCTGAAAGGTCAAGTGTCAGTGTCTCTGCCCTTACCGGTCTTGCACCAATGCTGACATGCAGTTTTTCGTTATATTCTGAAACAGCAACCGCAATTACCGGAAAATCCGTTGCTGTGTTTCTCTGTGAAAGATAAGTGATCTTCACAGGTGTTTTTACAATATGTACTGCCACAAGAATATCATTATCATAATTCATATGGATAAATTCCTGAATTGGAACATTTCCACCCTTATATAATTCCACATAGCAATCCAATGCCGCAAATAAAGTCAGTACATCTGAAAAACCAAATCTTCCATAAATACTTCCACCAACGGTCGCACAGTTGCGGAACTGCACTCCGACAATATGACAGACACTCTGTTTTACCGCGCCATCTGTGTATGCATTCAGTCCCGGATGCACTTCTAAATCGCGGAGTGTTGCCATGCAGCCGATCACAAACTCTTCCTCTGTCTCACTGATCTGATCTAATCCAAGACCACTTAAATCTATGGCAGTCATAAGATTTCGATCTCCTATTTTCATCCAGAGTCCGCCACCTATGATACGGTTCGTTTTCTTCTGATTGAGTTCGTAGGCTTCCTCTAAGCTTTCCACCCTGCGATACTCTCTGATTCGTAACATAAAATACAATTCCTCCTCTATGTTTGTTATGATTATAATTTTTTGTTTTTATCGTCTACTTATGATATGGCTCATGATTGATAATGCGGTAACTGCGGTAAATCTGCTCTGATAAGATGACACGCATAAGCTGATGCGGAAATGTCATCTTTGAGAAACTGAGCTTATAGTCTGCCCGTTTTAATATGCGTTCCGCAAGTCCCAGCGAACCACCTATCACAAAAATAATATGGCTTATGCCGGATGTTCCCAGAGTATCGATTTTTTGTGACAGTTCCACAGAATCTAACTGTTTTCCCTCAATTGCAAGGGCAATCACATAGGCACCTTCCTTCAGATACTTCTCCATGCGCTCCGCTTCTTTCTCCTTGATGAGAAGCTCCATATTTTTGCTGGCGTGATCCGGTGTCTTCTCATCCGCCACCTCAGTCACTTCAAATCTGCAATAGCGGCTCAGACGTTTTTCATATTCAGCGACCGCATCCCTGTAAAATTTTTCTTTTATTTTTCCCACACATAAAATTGTTATTTTCATACAGAAAAATTATATCATATAACCGTTGCCCCGGTCTAGTAAATCAAATATAATTATAGCAAAGTAAAAAACGAAAGTGAGAATCATTATGAAAGTTTATGTTTCAAAGGAATCAAAAAAAGAAGAGACAAAATCCACTGCCTATTCATTCCTGTTGGTGAGTGTTTTCGGTTTTATTGCACTTATTTTATTTGCCACCGGAGTACTTCCTGTCCATGTCGCTGATTATATGAAGATTATGCTCTGTATCGTTATGGGTGCCATGCTCCTCATCTTCTTCGTGATTGGCATTGTGTCGTTGCGGCAGTTGAAAACACTTGGCACGCAGGCAGAAAAAGAAAATGATTTATCTTCTGAAATCATTTCCTGGTTTACTTCCACTTACAGCACAGAAGATATTGATGAGAGCATGGACGAGGAAGTTTTTGATCAGGATCTTTACTTTAAACGCTATGAGATCATGACCCGTTTTCTCTCAAAACAGTACCCGGATTTAGAGGAAACCTTTCTGGATCATCTGGTGGAAGAACTTTACGGGAATTTATTCGAAGAAAACACGAAATAGTCTTTTTTTCACACTGTAATTGTGCTACAATATGCAAAATAAAGAACGAACAGAAAGATCCGGCATCTATATTTTATCGTTCTAAAAATATAACAATACATATTTATGAGGTGACATAGTGAAAGAACTTGAAGAAAAAATCTTAAAAGAAGGTCATGCTTTATCTGAGAATATTCTCAAGGTAGATAGCTTTATCAATCATCAGGTAGATCCTGTTTTAATGCAGCAGATTGGCGATGCATTTGCAGGACATTTCGGAAATAAGGGGATTACCAAAGTTGTTACCATCGAAAGCTCCGGGATTGCTCCGGCACTCATGACAGCTCTCTCTTTGAACGTTCCAATGATCATTTTAAAAAAACAGCCTTCTAAGGTTTTAAATGATAATCTGCTTCAGACCGTTGTGACTTCCTTCACAAAAGGTACAAGCTATGAACTGACATTATCCCATCAGTTCATTGAAGAAAATGATAACGTTCTGATCATTGATGACTTCCTTGCAAACGGAGAAGCTGCAAGCGGTGCCATCCGCTTACTGTCTGAGGCCGGTGCTTCCATCGCAGGTGTTGGTATTCTGATTGAGAAATCCTTCCAGCCGGGACGCGACAAGTTAATTGCGCAGGGTGTGGATGTATACTCATTAGCGCGTGTATCCAGGCTTGCCAAGGGTGTGATCGAGTTCATTCCGGAGGAATGTTAAATCTATCATTGATCATGTTTCATTTATAAAAATGAATCTCGCTTGCGAGATTCTCCGCCTGCGGCGGGTCGCAATATGCGACATACTTCTTATCCGCCGCAGTGCGATCCTTGCGGAGCTTTTTTATGTAATGGAAACGAAGTTTCCTATTACATAAAAAATGCCATTGAGTTTTAAATTCAATGGCATTTTCTTTGTTCACTTCGTACATATTAAACGTTACAATGTCCCGCTACTCTTCTATCTCAACTCCAGGCTGGGCATGATAGATAAAATTTGTCCGGTAGATCTCACTTGTAAGTTTTGTCTTATCATTCACAACAATAATGGATAAGATATTGTTTCCTTCCGGTACTTCGATTGGTTCTGTGTAACGTGCAGATGTATCTGTTGGATCTGTTCCATCCCACGTGTAATAAATACTGCATCCCTCATCTGCAGTAATTACTACAAACGTAATATCATCCATGGTACCGCCATCCGGTGTTACTTCCGGATAATCCGGGGCTTTCGCTTCGGTCTTATATTTACAGGTAACGACATCACTGTAAATTCCCTTATCGTTTTTGCAGACTGCCTTGATGGTATACTTTCCAACATCGTCTAATTCAATTCCGGCATCGGTATAAAGAATACCATTTTTTTTCGGATCTGATTCATCTAATGTATAATAGATATCACATTCTTCAATGGAAAAGATGGTAACTTCCGTATACACATCATAAGTTCCCTCATCCGGATAAAAGACCGGTTCAGCGACAATATACCCGGAAAACAGTTCTAATAAATCTGTATCTGTCACAGTAGACGCCAGCTCAGTGATTTTATCGTACTGTCCTTTCGCCTCATAAATCGTGATCAATCCCTGATAAGCCTCTTTGTTCTTTTTATCGAGGTTGATGATCTCCATCTCAAGCACTAATGCAGAATCATATTCTTTTCTCGCAAGATAGATTTCCGCCATGGCAGCTCTGGCATTGATATCGTTTGGTGATAATGTCAGCGCATTTTTATAGTAAGAAAGCGCCTTCTCGTAGTTTAAATCCACCAGTTCCTTTTCTGCCATCTCAATCTGGTAATCGTACGAATTGTTATTCTGATAGCGCACGTAAGCAATTGCTCCGATTGCAATGACGGCAACCACTGCAGCAACGCAGCCTAAAACAATCCACGGAGTCTGTTTTTTCTTTTTATGGTGTCCCTCTGCTTTTTTCTTCTGGTTTTCTGTTTCTTCTGACGATGTATCTTTGGATGCTTCATCCGTCAAAAGAGCTTTCAGATAATCTTCCTCCAAAACAGAATAACCATTTACCATTTGTGCTTCATGACCGCATACCGAACAATATAAACAGCCTTCTTTTAACTCAGCTCCACACTTTGCACATTTCATATGAAACCCTTTCTATCTCTACCAATCTTATTCTCTGTCCAGACTTTCCACGCAATTGCTCATAAGCATGGCAATTGTCATTGGACCTACTCCACCCGGAACCGGTGTGATCGCAGAAGCTTTTTCTGCAACTTCCTCATATCGTACATCTCCGCAGAGTTTATTATTTTCATCTCTGTGGATTCCAACATCGATCACAACAGCTCCCTCTTTCACATAATCTGCTGTGATAAATTGTGGTTTTCCAATGGCAACGATCAAAATATCTGCTGTCTGACATAATTCTTTCAGATTTTTTGTTTTTGAATGTGCGATTGTTACAGTAGCATTCTCACGAAGCATCAGAAGCACCATTGGCTTTCCGACAATATTGCTTCTGCCAACCACAACACAGTTTTTTCCGGAAATTTCAATTCCAGAACGTTTCAGGAGCTGAATGACTCCGGCCGGAGTACAAGATACAAAGCCCTCTTCACCGATCACTAATTTTCCGACATTCTGTGGATGAAAACCGTCTACATCTTTTTCCGGTGAGATTGTGCGGATGATCTTATCCGGATCAATATGCTTTGGAACCGGAAGCTGAACTAAAATACCATTTACGGTTTTATCTTTGTTCAGTTTTTCAATCAGTTCGATCAATGCATCTTCTGTTGTCTCCTCCGGGAGTTCATAGGATAAGGACCGGATACCAATGTACTCGCATGCCTTCTTTTTGTTTCTTACATAGACAGAGGATGCCGGATCATTTCCGACCTGTATCACTGCAAGCGCAGGCTCCATTCCTGCATCTTTCAGTGCTGTCACCTTCTCTTTCAATTCATCTTTGATGTCCTGTGAAATTTTCTTTCCGTCAATAATCTGTGCCATAATTCCTCTCACTCTGTTCTTTCTACTGCATTTCTTTTTTAGAATAAACCGGTGATCACACCTTCGTCATTTACGTCAATTCCATATGCAGCAGGTTTTTTTGGCAGACCAGGCATTGTCATGATCGCACCTGTTACAGCAACCACAAAGCCTGCTCCTGCTGATACATATACTTCTCTTACGTTAATGGTAAATCCCTCCGGACGGCCAAGTTTTGTCTGGTCATCGGAAAGAGAATACTGTGTTTTTGCCATGCAGACAGGGAAATTGGAAAGCCCCATATCTGTAATTCTCTTTAATTCTTTCTTTGCTGCCGGTGCGTAAGTCACACCGTCTGCACCGTAAATCTCTTTTGCGATAGTCTCAATCTTTTCTTCCAGAGAAAGATCATTCTCATATAATACCTTGAAATGGCTTTCTTTTTTCTCTAAGGTCTCAAGCACTTTGTTTGCAAGTGCAATACCACCTTCGCCGCCTTTTTCCCAGACTTCGGAAAGTGCGAACTCGCAGTCTCTCTCATGGCAGAACTGCTCTACATAGTCTGTCTCTGCCTTGGTATCTGTCACAAAGGAGTTTAAAGTGACAACCACCGGCACTCCGTATTTCTGAAGATTTTCGATATGTTTCTCCAGATTTACAATGCCCTTTTTCAAAGCTTCCAAGTTTTCCTCTGCAAGATCAGCTTTCGCAACTCCTCCATTATATTTCAAAGCGCGGATTGTTGCAACTAAAACCACTGCATCCGGTTTCAGATCTGCCTTTCTACACTTGATATCAAAGAACTTCTCTGCGCCGAGGTCTGCACCAAATCCTGCCTCTGTGATCACATAATCTGCAAGTTTTAATGCTGTCTTTGTAGCACGGACAGAGTTGCATCCATGTGCAATGTTGGCAAACGGACCACCATGCACAATGGCAGGTGTGTGCTCTAAGGTCTGGATGAGGTTTGGTTTCAACGCATCTTTTAATAATGCAGCCATTGCTCCGGTTGCCTGAAGATCATCTGCTGTCACCGGCTTTCCATCATAAGTATAGGCAACAATAATGCGTCCTAATCTTCTTTTTAAATCGTGCATATCAGTTGCAAGGCAGAGAATTGCCATAATCTCGGAGGCAACGGTAATGACAAAGTGATCTTCTCTCACAACACCATCCATTTTGCTTCCAAGTCCAACGACAGTATTACGGAGCACACGATCGTTCATATCAAGACAGCGTTTCCATACAATCTGTCTTGTATCAATGCCAAGTTCATTTCCCTGCTGAATATGGTTATCAAGCAAAGCAGCCAGCAGATTATTTGCAGAAGTAATGGCATGGAAATCTCCTGTAAAATGAAGATTTAAGTCTTCCATCGGAACCACCTGGGCATAGCCGCCTCCTGCGGCACCTCCCTTGATTCCAAAACATGGTCCTAAAGATGGTTCACGCAATGCGATCACTGCCTTTTTTCCCAAACGTCCAAATGCCTGTCCAAGTCCCACACTTGTCGTTGTTTTTCCCTCTCCAGCCGGAGTTGGATTGATTGCTGTCACAAGAATCAGCTTTCCATCCGGCTGATCTTTTACCCGTTCGATCAGTTCATCGGATAATTTAGCTTTGTATTTTCCGTATAATTCGAGGTCATCCTCTCCGATTCCAAGCTTTTCTGCTACATCTTTGATCGGGAGCATTTCTGCTTCCTGTGCAATCTGAATATCACTTTTCATTCCAAAACTCCATTCCTGCGATTCTCTTTCGCATATTGTATTTGTCCATACAGGACTTATAAGTTAATATTATAATACAAGTCTTATTGATAAGCAAATGTCAATTACAGATATTCCTCTTCATATTGCTCAAATTGTTCCGGCGACATCAGTACTTTTCTCGGTTTTGTACCTTCCTCCGGTCCGACAATTCCGGCCTCCTCCAACTGATCCATGATCCTTGCTGCGCGGTTAAAGCCGACCTTAAAATACCGCTGCAGCATTCCGATCGAACCCTTTTCTTTATCGATCAGAAGTTTTGCTGCATCTGCAAAATAAGGATCTCTGCCGTCCCCTGTCTGTCCGGAATCAATGCTTACAGTCGTATTTCCTGATTCAATGCTGTTCATCTGCTCTTCCACAGATGAATTGTAGCTTACCTGCCCGTTTTCTTCTTTTATGTAAGCGACGACATCCGCTACTTCTTTATCCGATACAAATGCGCCCTGAACACGCAGTGGTTTCGGTACTCCCTGTGGATCAAATAACATGTCACCTTTTCCGAGCAGTTTTTCTGCACCATTCATATCAAGGATGGTTCTCGAATCAATTCCGGATGTCACCGCAAAGGCGATCCGGCTTGGCATATTCGCCTTGATCAGTCCGGTAATGACATTGACAGACGGACGCTGGGTAGCAATGATCAGATGGATTCCACACGCTCTTGCAAGCTGTGCCAGACGACAGATAGATTCCTCCACATCGCTCGCCGCAACCATCATTAAATCTGCCAGCTCGTCTACAATGATCACGATCTGTGGTAATTTTTCCGGCTTGTCCTCCCCATCCGGCAGATCATCGATTTTGGCATTATAGCCTTTTAAGTCACGGACATTTGCCTCTGCAAACTTCTGATAACGGTCCGTCATCTCTGCAACTGCCCAGTGAAGTGCACCTGCCGCTTTTTTCGGATCTGTCACTACCGGGATCAGTAAATGTGGGATTCCGTTATAAATACTAAGTTCGACCACCTTTGGATCGACCATGATCAGTTTTACATCTTTTGGATCTGCTTTATATAAAATACTCATGATAATCGTGTTGATGCAGACAGATTTACCGGAACCTGTCGCACCGGCGATCAGTAAATGCGGCATTTTTGCGATATCTGCAACCGTTACATTTCCACCGATATCTTTTCCGACACAGAACGAAATGTTGGATGGATGATTTTTAAATTCCGGCGAATCCACAAGTTCCCGGAAAGAAACCATCAGTGTCTCTTTATTTGGAACCTCAATTCCGACTGCCGCCTTTCCAGGGATTGGTGCCTCGATCCGGATATCTGCCGCCGCAAGATTCAATTTGATATCATCGGCAAGATTCACGATCTTACTTACTTTGACGCCCATTTCCGGCTGGATCTCATAACGTGTGACCGATGGTCCGCAGCTGATATTCGTGATCGTAACGTTAACGCCGAAATTCTTTAATGTCTGCTGTAATTTCTGTGCCGTCTCCTGAAGATGCTGTTTGGAATCTCCCTGCTTATTCCCAGGTGGCTTTAACAATGATACCGGTGGGAACACATACTTTCTTTCCTTCTGTGCCTCCAGATGAATCTCTTCCTCGATGGATGAGACATCATTTTGAATATCTTCCTCCGTAGCCTTAACATTTTTCTTCGGTTTTTCGGTTCTTTCTGAATGAAGCTCTACTTTTTCTGCTCTCACATGCGGCTCTTCCGGTTTTTCTGCGGCATCATACGGAATAGATTCTTCTACTGGATGATGTCCTTCATAAGCCGGCTCTGTATGGATACTCTCCTGATATGCCGGCTCTGTGTGAAAGATTGATGCATCCTCTTCCAGCTCTTTTGCCTCAAACGCTTCCTCAGAAAATGCGGACGGAGCAACATACGGTTCCGTCTCCAGTTTCATAGCAGGAAGTTTTTGATATTCTGCGCCTCCGGCTGTGAGTGTCACATGCTTCTCCTCTTTGATTTCCGGCAGATTGGCGTTCGACTGCCCCAAAAGTTTGTCAATATTAATTTCACTGACTTCATCCGAACCCATAGGCTCTGCCTTCCTGTCCGGAAGAACTCTTGTGTCGACTGCCACGCCTTCCACCTTGCGGTCCATGCGGCGCAGCTCACGTTCCTCACGTCGCTGTTCTGCAAGTTCACGATGACGTTCATTGCTCTCTTTTGCCGTTTCATAAACTTTACGGCTGCCTTTCTGCACACCCTTCAATGCGGAACGTTCTGTGATCAGCACCAGACAGATGATCATTGCCACAACATCGATTACATAAGAACCGAGGAGTCCAAAATTTGGACAAAAAATCCCGGCAAGAAGACCACCTAAAAATCCTCCGCCAATTTTATGTACCGAACAATACTGATAGGCACCTGCCGCTCCGGCAACTTCCGCGCCACAGCGCACAATCTCGATAAACATACATAAAAACAGAACAAAAAATACGGCTGCAACAATTTTTACCATTGCGATCCGATTGCCTTTATTGGATGCTGCAAAAAAAGTACCGATCACCAAAACAACCGGAAAAATATATGCAATTAAACCAAATACGCCAAAAAAGAAACTGCTGACAGCATTTCCAATCGCCCCGCCGATTCCAAAATTACTGATAAAAAGTAAAATGGAGACTGCAAGAATCACCCACAGAATCACTTCCTCTGTAAAGCTCTCCTGCTGCATATCATTCTTCTTACGTCCTGAATTCGTTTTTCTGCCAGAAGTTTTTCTGCCAGAGGAACTCTTTCTTTTCCCTGTTGCCAAAGTATTACCTCCAAAAAATATCTCCTATAATGTATAGAAAAATCCGCCGATTGAGATCAGTCCGACAATCAGACAATAAATTGCAAAAACACGGAATTTCCGATTGCGCACAATGACAAGCATTGTTTTAATACAGATATATCCGATCACTGCAGCGATCACCATACCAACAATATAGCAGGTGATATCCATGCCGCTCACGGACAGGTCTGCAAAATCTTTTAACTCTAATACCATGGCACCTAAAATGGCCGGTATCGACATAATAAACGAATATTTCACAGCAAATTTGCAGTTAAATCCACTGAGCAGACATGCTGTGATCGTTGTTCCGCTGCGGGATAATCCCGGCAACGTTGCCACGCCCTGAGCAATACCAACGACAAACGCATTGGTGTATGTAATGTCCTTCGGAAGCTTGTCTCCGCCCTTGCAGCGGTCTGCGATAAAGAGCAGGATTGCGGTTACGATCAGACAGATGCCCGGCACGATCAGAAGTCCTGATGCCTGCTCTACCACGTCTTTTCCAACAAAACCAATGATTCCGGTCGGAATGGTTGATACTATGATCAGCACCACAAACTTGCGGTAACTGCTGTTTACAATTCTGCGGTACGGACTGTAATCAACACGATCTTTTCCTCTGTCACGGATCGACAGAAAAAGGTTTTTTATAAGGGCTGCGAAATTGATCAGCACATCTCTCACGATACAGATTCCCTCCACAAAAAGCCGCACAATATCTTTATAATAAACTGCACAGATTGCGATCAGAGTTCCCACATGCAGTAAAACATCAAACAGCATTCCCGTATCCGTCTCAACATGGAACAGGATTTTAAAAAGTGCAAGATGTCCGGAACTGCTGACTGGAAGGAACTCTGTCAATCCCTGTATGATTCCCATCAAGATAGCCTGTAATAAAGTCATAAGCATTTTCCTCCGCTGTATCGTATCTCATATTTTCTAAAAAATATCAGTTTTTTCCATAAGTCACCTATTTTCATACTTGCTAAGTATACCATATTTCGTTTTGATTGTCATTAAAAGCTTTTTTTGCCACAAGATTTTGCCTCATGTATGAGCTGATGCAATTTTGCAAATGCCTCATGGATTCCACCGATAGAATCAATGAGTCCTTCCTCGACTGCCTGTCTTCCAACCAGAATCGTTCCAAGGTCTTTTGTGAGGATTCCCGTATTCATCATAAGCTCCTCCAATCGCTTCTGCTCTGCCTTAGAATGCTGTGCAATAAATTTTAAAATGCGATCCTGCATCTGTTTAAAATAATCATAGGTTGGCTGCGCCCCTATCACGGTTCCATTCATCCGTACCGGGTGGATCACCATCGTGCCGGATGGCACAATAAAAGAATAGTCCGTAGAGACTGCCAGCGGAACACCAATGGAATGACTGCCACCAAGCACCAGTGAAACCGTCGGTTTATCAATGGATGCCACCATCTCTGCAATGGCTAGTCCACTCTCCACATCCCCGCCTACCGTGTTTAATAAAAGCAGCAATCCATCCACATTTTTATTTTCTTCCACCTCCGCGAGTTTTGGAAGCACATGCTCATACTTTGTCGTCTTTGTTGCCGCCGGAAGACACTCATGTCCTTCAATCTCTCCTATGATCGTCAGCATGGAGATTCTGTCCTCCCCATGCTCTAACTCCACCTGTCCAAAATCCCTGATCTGCTCATTCACAGCCTTCTCTTTCTCATTTTTCTCTGCCATACGATCTCCCTTCCCTCATAAGAATGATAGGCGTTTGCGAAACTCTTCATAATCTTCTTTAAATTGTTCAATTTACGCTTTCACGAGTTTCGCAATTGTCTAATAAGAATGAAAAAAACAGGATAGATTTTTCTACCCTGTTCTTTAGTATTGGAGATTCTTTTTATTTTATACAGTATATCCAAGCAGATAATTATAAAGCCCTTCGTATTTTCCTTTGGAAGACTTCCAGGAATAATCGTTTGCCATGCCCCGGTCAACAATCTGATTCCACTGTTTTTTCTTATCAAAATAAATATGCTTTGCATAATTGACAACACCAAGCATCTCTTCCCCATTATAATTTTTGAAAGAGAAGCCATCACCGGTATTCTCGTACTCATTATATGGTCTGACCGTATCCTTAAGCCCACCGGTCTCACGGACGATTGGAACCGTACCGTAGCGGAAGGAGATCAGCTGCGTCAGCCCACATGGTTCAAAGCGTGATGGCATTAAAAATGCGTCTGCTGCGGCGTAAAGCTTGTGTGCGAGATCATCGGAATAACAGATATTGGCAGAAACTCTGTCTCCGTATTTCCAAGCATAATGGCGGAACATATTCTCATACTGCGGATCGCCGGTTCCGATCACAACAATCTGTGTAAAATCATCCACCAGGCGGTCAATCACATAATTGATCAGATCCAGCCCCTTCTGATCAGTGAGTCTTGAAATCAGTCCGATCATGAACTTCTTCTTATCGACAGTCAGATCCAGCTCCTCCTGTAATTTTAATTTATTATTGACTTTCTTCTTACGGAAATCTGATGCGTTATAGTTGGTATAAATTTTCGGGTCTGTCTCCGGATCATACGCTTTGTAATCAATACCATTTACGATGCCCTGCATATCAAAATGTCTGGCAGCCAGCAGTCCATCCAGTCCCTCACCGTAATAATCTGTCTGGATCTCCTGTGCGTAAGAATCGCTTACAGTTGTAATATAATCTGCATATACCAGACCGCCCTTTAACATATTGGCATCCTTATGAAATTCCAGTTTATCCGGTGCAAACAGATCTGCTGAAAATCCTGTCAGCCCCTTCATCGTCTTCACATCCCATACACCCTGGAACTTCAGGTTATGTATGGTAATGATTGATTTCATCCCCCAGTAAAAAGAGTCTGCCTGAAATTCATTTTTCAGATATACCGGGATCAGACCTGTCTCCCAGTCGTGACAGTGGATCAGATCCGGACGGAAATCGATCTGTTTTAACATGGATAAAACAGCTTTATCGAAGAAAACAAACTTCTCAATGTCATAACGGATATCCCCATATGGTGTATCACAGGTAAAATATTCCTGATTATCAATAAAATAGTAGGTAACCCCATCCAGTTCATATTTTAAAATTCCAACATATTTATTCTGGATATAATTTCCTGCACACATATAAAAATGTGTCACATACTGGAACTGGCTTCTGTACTTTTCCGGAATACAGCTATAATTTGGAATCACTACCCTGACATCCCATTCCTCTTTTGAAAATTCCTTAGGTAATGCACCACACACGTCCGCAAGTCCCCCTGTTTTTATGAACGGAACGCACTCAGACGCTGCAAAAAGAATCCTCTTCATGAATTATACCTCCTCATCATCCTTGTACTATTTATGATATAACATTTTCCCCCGGATTTCTACCACTTTATTGTAAAAAAGTGTCCATATGAAAAAACTCTGTTCTTGGATTGCGCCAAAAACAGAGTCTGTCTCATATTATTTATTCATCCCAGTTGTGGTAAACCTGCTGAACATCATCATCATCATCCAAAAGATCTAAGATACGGTTGATGTTTGTGATATCTTCGTCTGCAGATAACTCTACATAGTTCTGAGGAATCATGGTTACTTCTGCTTCTGCCATTGGAATGTTCTCAGCTTCCAATGCGCTTCTTACAGCTTCAAAATCATCTGGAGATGTCAATACTTCAAAGCAGTCCTCCTCCTCATTAAAATCTTCTGCGCCTGCATCTAAAGCGATCATCATAAGATCGTCTGCATCCATCTCACAGTCTTCTTTTGCGATGATGATCTGTCCTTTTTCATCGAACATGTAAGATACACAACCCTGTGTACCGATGCTTCCATGACCTTTTGTGAATGCATTTCTGACATTTGCAGCAGTACGGTTTTTGTTATCTGTTAAACATTTTACAATGATAGCTGTTCCGCTTGGTCCATATCCTTCATATGTACAGAATTCGTAGTTGACGGAGTTTCCATCACCGGCAGCTTTCTTAATACCACGCTCAATCGTATCGTTTGGCATATTGTTGCTCTTTGCCTTTGCAATCACCTGTGCAAGTTTGAAGTTATTGGATGGATCCGGGCCACCCTCTTTTACTGCAACTGCGATCTCTCTACCGATAATCGTAAAGATTTTACCTTTTGCAGCATCATTTTTTTCTTTCTTATGTTTAATATTGGCAAACTTTGAATGTCCTGACATAACTTTATCCTCTCTTTTTCTTGTATTTTCGTCTGTCAAACTTTTTATATGTTTTGTGTGTTTCTCACACAATTACAAAATCTCTCAGAAATATTATTCTAGCACCGTTTCTTCTTTCTGACAAGAGTTCTCTTCCTTATCTGTGGAAACGCCCTCGGCAAGTTTTGTGATCTTCACTTTTTTGATCATCTTATTTTCCACCTGTAAAACTTCGAAATGATACCCGAAAGCATCTGTCTCAAACTTCTCATCATCATTTGGAATACGGTCTAACAGAGAGATCAGTATACCATTTAACGTTTCAAATTCATCTTCCTCCGGAATATGAATTTTCAAAATTTCAAGTGCCTCCTCAGCAGAAGTCATACCATCCATCAGATAACTGCCATCTGGCAGTTTCTCAATCATCTTTTCTTCCTGGTCGTGTTCATCCTCGATGTTTCCTACGATCTCCTCAAGGATATCTTCCATTGCAACAATCCCGGAAGTCTGTCCATACTCATCCACCACGATGACGATATGCGTCTTGGCATTCTGCATCGTCGTAAATAAGGTATTAATATTTCTCGTTTCCGGAATAAAATCAACCTCACGGATCAATCCCTTAATATCTTTGATCGCCGTGTGATAAATCTCCTGTTTCTGGCACAGTGCAAGTACCTCCTTAATATGAAGCACTCCGATTATATTATCAATATCATCTATGTATACTGGATATCGCGAATAGTTATTTTCAATCGTGAAATCCAGCATTTCAAGGAACGTCATCGTTCCATCAATGGCAATGATATTCTTGCGGTGCACCATAATATCCTTTGCATCTTTGTCTCCAAATTCAAAAATATTATGGATCATCTCCGCTTCATTCGCCTGCAGGACACCCTGCTCATGTCCTTCATTTACCATTGAGATAATCTCTTCTTCTGTCACATCATCGGTGTCTACTCCGAACAGCTTCATAAGCCTGTTACTCAACTTTTTCATCCCGGTAGTGGGACTGCCACCATCGTCCATAAATCCTCCTAATTTATATCGAAATTGTATTAAAACATTTGAAATAATACCATTTTGCTCCAGAATAGTCAAGTTATGTAAGAAGCTCTAAGCTTATTTCCAATGCCTTATCAATTTTGATCAGTATCTGATTGTCAAGATGACATACTTTATCTTTCAGCCGCGTCTTGTCGATTGTGCGCAACTGTTCCAGTAAAACAACGGAATCCTTCACCAGTGCATACTTGGTGCAGTCTAACTCCACATGGGTTGGAAGTTTTGCCTTGTTCATCTGGGAAGTGATTGCTGCACAAATGACCGTAGGACTGTGTCTGTTTCCAACATCATTCTGTATAATAAGAACCGGGCGGACTCCACCCTGCTCAGAACCGACCACTGGTCTTAAATCTGCATAAAAAATATCTCCACGCCGAATTAACATATGCTTTACACTCCATAATCTTACTCAGTATTCTCTCTACTGTTGTTTCTTACGGATAGTATTTCCATATTTAACGGTCGTATTCTGTTTTCAAAAATATTTTTCCAGCCTATTCCTCATCAAAATATTCCTGGCTTGCAATTCTTTTTCCATCCCGATAAAAAACACGCGGAATACGTTTTCCAAGCACGCAGACAAACTCATAATTAAATCTGCCGGAAAGGCTGCCGACTTCTTCCATGGTGATCACTTCGTCACCATCCCTGCCGATCAGTGTCACTTCATCCCCAATCTTCACATCCGGAATATCAGTCACATCTACCATGAACTGATCCATACAGACTCTTCCGCAGATTGGCGCACGTTTTCCGTGGATCAGGACACTTCCTGTATTGGAAAGTCCCCTGCAATATCCATCTGCATAACCAACCGGGATCGTTGCGATGCGGCTGTCGCGCTTTGTGATGAAAGTTCCACCGTAACTGATCGCTCTTCCAGCCTCTAAATCCTTAACGTAAGCCACATGTGTTTTCAATTCCATCACCGGTTTTAAATCAAGGGAATTCTGGTCGACTTCTTCCGATGGCCATAATCCATACAACGTGATTCCCGCTCTTACCATATCCATATTTGCCTCGCGGATTTCTGCGATTCCTGCGCTGTTGGAACAGTGCTTGACGGGAATCGAAACACCTCTGTCTTCCATCATTGCAATCATTTTTTTGAATTTTTGAATCTGTTCCTTTGTGAAAGTTTTATCATACTCATCTGCTTTTGCAAAATGCGTAAAGATTCCCTCCACTATCATATGCGGAAGCTTTGCAATCTGCGCCATCTCATCTGCGGCTTCTTCTGTCACCTGATACCCGATACGGCTCATTCCGGTATCCACTGCAAAATGCATCCGGCAGTCTTTTCCAACTTTTTCGGCAGCAGCAGAAAGCTCTTTTGCCATCTCAAGTGTAAAAACACTTGGACAGATTTCTGCCTGGATTACTTCCTCATACTGATCCGGGAAGATATAGCCAAGAATCAAAATCGGTTTTTGGATTCCATTATTTCGAAGGATCATCCCTTCCTCAACCGTTGCAGCTGCATACCCATAAACATAATCTAAATGTTCAATCTCCTTTGCAATTGGAACAGCCCCATGACCATAACCATCTGCTTTGATCACCGCCATAATTTTCGTGTCCGGATCGATGTTCTGATGCATGGCTTCCATATTGTGCATGACCGCACTCAAATCTATATTTGCACACACTCTGCTGTGTTTATTCATGTTATATCCATACCTTTCTATCGTAATGAATCTTTTTTATAATTGATTTTCTGCCAGAAAATCTCTCAAACCATTTACAATGTCGCCTGCCATCATACCACGAAAACCACATTTTTTCAATGCAGTATCTCCGGAAAGTCCATGAAGATAAACACCAAGCGCGGCCGCGGTCTCTACGTCTGCCCTCTGGGCCAGAAGTGATCCTATGATTCCGGTCAGCACATCCCCACTTCCCGCCGTTGCCATTCCATGATTTCCGGAGAGGTTCAGATAAGTCTTGCCATGTGGAGTGGCAACGACCGTGTGTTCATCTTTCAGAACACAGGTGACATGAAATTTTCCTGCAAACTTATCCGCAGTATCAATCAGCCGTGTCTGGATAAAGGCAATTGAATCCCCGGTCAGACGGCTCATCTCACCAAGATGCGGCGTGATCACAAGTTCTGTGTGCGCCAAAAGCAAAACACTTGTGTCCTCTGCAATGATATTTAATGCATCTGCATCAAGGACGACCGGAACAGATGCTATTTGCAGCACTGTTTTAACAATCTGATGTGCTGCATCCCCGGTTCCGATCCCTGGTCCGCACACGATCACATCTGCCCATTTCATTGCTTCTGAAAGTTTCGAAGCATCTAATTTTTCAGAGTGATAAGTAGTCAGAACTGCCTCTGGAATACTTGTCTGCAATGGAATGCGGTTTTCCTCAGGCGAAAACACACGCACCAGACCACAGCCTGCCGTATACGCTGCCTTTGCACTTAAAACAGCTGCGCCAGCCATATCCACACTTCCAGCGATCAGCAGTAATTTACCGAAGCTTCCCTTATTAGAATGTGAAGCTCTCTTTGGAAGGAATCTCAGATCTTCCATCTCGAATGCCATAACACCGGGCATTTGTGTCAGAAAACTCTCATCCGTGATTCCAATCTGCTTTGTCACGATCTCCCCGACATATTCATTTCCCGGGAAAAGATGCATGCCGATTTTTTCATAGGCAAATGTGATCGTGCAGTCTGCACGGAACGCACAGTTTAAAACAGCCCCTGTGTCCGATGAAATTCCGGATGGCATATCAAGTGCAATCTTTTTTCCTGGTATTTCGTTCATTTTCCGAATTGCATCAGCAAAAATGCCTTCAACATTTCTCGAAAGCCCGACTCCAAAAATGGCATCCACTATTACATCATATGCGTTGTTCTCCGGAATGGCTTCCAATACCGAACATCCATAGGCAGAAAGGATCTCCAGCTGCTTTTTGCACTGGTCTGTCTCCTTCTTCCGGTCACCGATCAACACCGTATGCACCTCTGCTCCGTCCAAAAGTAACAGCCGGGTGAGTGCAAAACCATCTGCGCCATTGTTTCCCGTTCCGCAAACGATCAGAAATTTTTTGCTGCATGGGTACTGCCTTTTGATCTCATCAAAAACTGCAAGTGCGGCCCGCTCCATCAAAAGCAGGGATGGCACTTTAAAATGTTCTGTCGTGTTCGTATCATATTGTTTCATCTCTCTGCTGTTTACCAGATACTTCATAACCTTCTCATCCCCTCAGGCATATGGATAAGATAGAGCTGTCGTGCATTAAAAAATGCATGCGGCAGCTCTATCGATTTCATCCATTATTTATTCTGCTTATTTTTTACGATATTATAGGACAACTGCATCAGGCTGTCAGAAAGATGTACATTCTCAACAACCACATCTTTGTCGATCAGATCAAGGTCCACATGGGCAAAATTCCAGATTGCCTGAATTCCAAGATTGACCAGACGGTTTGCAATGGCATCAGCCTTCTCCTTCGGCATGGTAAGGGCTGCAATATCAACAACGTGATCCTTGCAGTAATCTTCCAGTTCATCTAACATGTGGATCTTAATTCCGCGGACTGTCACACCCTCTAACGCCGGATTGACATCAAAAAGTGCTGTGATCACAAAACCAAGTTTTTCAAACTTCACATAATTTGCCAGTGCCTGACCTAAATTACCGGCACCGATGACAATAATATTATGTTTCTGGTTTAAGCCTAAAATCTTACCAATCTCTTCATATAAAAACTTTACATTATATCCATATCCCTGCTGTCCGAAACCGCCAAAGTTATTCAGATCCTGACGGATCTGCGAAGCAGTGACATTCATTCTTTTGCTTAGATCATTGGATGAAATACGTTCCACTCCATCCTCCAGCAATTCACCTAAATACCGGTAATATCTCGGCATACGACGGATTACTGCCTGGGAAATTTCTTTTTCCTGCATTTTTTGCCCCTCCCGAAGTATCTCTCTTTCACGGCTCTTTTCTTCTTATGCCGCGATGCATCATTTTTATTATAGTAATTTCAACTGTATCTGTCAATCTGTTAAACTTTTAACAGAGTAAATTTATCTGCCGTATCACCACATTTTCCAGATTTTTACGCGTCCAGCTCCATGGAAAGTTCTTCCCACACTTCATACTGCTTTTCTAATTCTTCCTGATACTCACTCTGCTGTTTCGTCAGTTCTCCTAACTTTGCAGAGTTCACAGCCACTTCCGGCTTTGCACATTCCGCATCGATCGAAGCAATTTTCTCTTCCAGCTCCGCAATCTTTTCCTCTGCCTTTTTCAGGGCATTCTCTATCTTGCGGATCCGTGCCTGTTCTGCCTTCTGTGTCTGCCAGTCCACCTTCTGGGCAGTCTCTTTCACAGAAGCCTCTGTCTGTGCCTCATCCTCCGGCTTTTTGACATATAACGCAACCATCTGGTCATGTTTTTCCAGATAATAATCATAGTTGCCGATATAATTCACAACCGTCTCTCCGGTCAGTTCCAGAATACGTGTTGCAGTCTGATTAATAAAATAACGGTCATGCGATACGAAAAATACTGTTCCAGTATAACTTTTTAGTGCTTCCTCTAAAATTTCTTTTGAGGTGATGTCCAGATGGTTGGTCGGCTCATCGAGGATCAGAAAATTCGCATCGGAAAGCATTAATTTTGCCAGTGCAACACGTCCTCTCTCACCACCGCTCAAATCCTCAATCCGCTTATAGACATCATCATCTGTAAATAAAAAAGCTGCCAGAACGTTGCGCACTTTCGTGTTATTCAGATTTGGATAATCATCCGCAATCTCATCAAAAATGGTTTTCTCCATGTGAAGCTGCTGATGTTCCTGGTCATAGTAACCAATATGTACATTGCTTCCAAGTGTTACCGTTCCCGCATCCGGGGAGATCAGCTCGTTGATAATCTTAAGGATCGTTGTTTTACCAGTTCCGTTATTTCCAATTAATGCTACACGCTCCCCGCGTTTCACTTCGAAATTAATTCCCGAAAAAAGCTGTAATGGCGGGAATGCCTTGGCAAGCCCTTCCACTTTTAAAACATCATTTCCACTGACCACATTCGGCTCTAACACAACCCGGATATCTGTGTTATCCTCGGTCGGCTTCTCAATGCGTTCGATCTTATCCAGCAGTTTTTCACGGCTCTCTGCCCGCTTAATTGACTTCTCGCGGTTAAAAGATTTCAGTTTTGCGATCACTTCTTCCTGATGCCTGATCTCACGCTGCTGATTATAGTACTGCTTGATCATGGCTGCACGGATTGCTGCCTTTTTCTTTGCATAATCCGAATAGTTCCCCTGATAAACATAACCCTTGTGCTGAAAAATCTCCACCACTTTACTCACGACGCGGTCTAAGAAATACCGGTCATGCGATACGATTAAAACAGCTCCCTTGTAATTCATCAGAAAAGTTTCCAGCCATCGGATTGACTCGATATCCAGATGGTTGGTCGGCTCGTCTAAAAGCAGGATGTCCGGCTTTGTCACAAGCAGTTTTCCAAGAGATACACGGGTTTTCTGTCCGCCGGAGAGTTCGCTCATTTTCTTGTCGAACTCCTCCTCAGTAAATCCAAGCCCCTTTAAAATACCGGTCACTTCACTGCGGTATGCATATCCGTTCACCTGTTCAAATTCATGGCTTAATTTATGGTAAGTATCTAAAAGCTGCTCTAATGCTTCCCCGGAGAGTGTGTTCATCTGCGTTTCCATATCACGCAGCCGTTCCTCCATCTCGATAATGTCGCGTTTAGAATCTAATACTTCCTCATAGATCGTATGGTGGCCGGAAACATCCTGATATTGGGCAAGATAACCGATCGTTTTATCTTTTGCGAGCGTCACTTCCCCCTCGTCCGGATTTTCCTGTTTCATAATTATTTTAAGCAGCGTAGATTTGCCGGCACCATTGATGCCGACAACCGCTGCTTTTTCATTTTCTTCAATATGAAAACTTACATTTTTTAAAATTTCGTCAGTCCCGAATGACTTTGAGATATTCTGACAAGATAAAATCATAATGATAACATTCCTTCTAATGTGGTTCGGATTGCCTTGATGAAATCCTCACTGTTTAACACAGTCGGATGCTCTAATGTTGTAATGAGCGCAAGGTCTTTTGTCATTTTACCACTCTCAATGGTAGATATACAAGCTTTTTCTAATTTATCTGCAAAATCCTGCAATTCTTTGATGCCATCGATCTCGCCACGTTTTCTCAAGGCTCCTGTCCATGCAAAAATCGTTGCGACAGAGTTTGTGGATGTCTCCTCACCCTTTAAATGTTTGTAATAATGGCGCTGTACGGTTCCATGTGCAGCCTCATACTCATAATATCCCTGTGGAGAGACAAGCACGGAAGTCATCATGGCAAGAGAACCAAATGCGCTGGATACCATATCACTCATGACATCACCATCATAGTTTTTGCATGCCCAGATGTAACCGCCTTCGGATTTCATGACACGTGCAACTGCATCATCGATCAATGTATAGAAATAGGTAATTCCGGCTTCTTCAAATTTTTCCTTATACTCTGCGTCAAAGATTTCCTGGAAAATGTCTTTAAATGTATGGTCATATTTTTTGGAAATAGTGTCTTTGGTTGCAAACCACAGATCCTGCTTTGTATCTAAAGCATAGTTGAAGCAGCTTTTTGCAAAACTTTCAATGGAATTGCATAGATTGTGCTGTCCCTGTACCACACCTGCACCTGTGAAATTATGGATCAGTTCTCTTGTCTCTGTTCCATTCTCATCAGTGTATACAAGCTCACATTTACCAGGTCCCGGAATCTTCATCTCAGATGCTTTGTAAACATCACCATAAGCATGACGTGCGATTGTGATCGGTTTTTTCCAGTTTTTCACACATGGTTCAATTCCTTTTACAACGATCGGTGCACGGAAAACTGTTCCATCTAAGATTGCACGGATCGTTCCGTTCGGACTCTTCCACATTTCTTTTAAATTGTACTCTTTGACACGTGCTGCATTTGGAGTGATCGTTGCACATTTTACGGCAACACCATATTTCTTTGTTGCATTTGCAGAATCAATCGTCACCTGATCGTCTGTCTCGTTACGATACTCTAATCCCAGATCATAATAATCGGTTTTAAGGTCGATAAAAGGGGTTAATAATTCATCTTTGATCATCTTCCAGAGAATTCTGGTCATCTCATCTCCGTCCATCTCTACTAATGGGGTTGTCATTTTAATTTTTTCCATCGCTTATTTTTCCTTTCTGCCTTGTTTTCATGAATCTCACAAATGTTACTTTTTTAACAAATTATCCCAGCCATAGTGATCCATATTCTCAATGGTTTTCATAATGTGCTGGTTTGCAAGCTTTTCTGCCAGTTGTGCATCATGCTGTTTTAATGCCTCCACAATCCTGCGGTGTTCATTATTCGAATCTGCTGCCCTGTTCTTATCGGAAAGAGTGATCTTTCTGACGCGCTGGGCATAGTGATGAAAATCGGAAAGCACATGCCGTAATTCCCGGCTGCCACTTGCTGTATATAAAATCTCGTGGAACTTATTGTCCAGCTCAACCATCTGTTCTGCGTTTCCTTTTGTTGCATGAAAGTCAGACAAAAAAATATTTTCCTCCAACTCATCCAGCTGTTCTTTCGTGATATTCTCCGCAGCCCACTTAGCACATAATCCTTCCAGACGGCTTCTGATCTCATAAATATCTTTGATATCTTTCTGGGATATGCCAACCACATAAGCGCCTTTATTGGGAATGATCGTGACCAGACCTTCGAGTTCCAGCTGACGCAGTGCCTCCCTCACAGGGGTTCTGCTGACGCCGAGTTCCTCACCGATTGATTTCTCCTTCAGTTCCTCGTCTCTCTCATATTTGCCGGAAAGAATGTTCTCCCTTATCATATGAAAGACTCTCGAACCCAAGGAGTAATTGTCTTCTCCCATAATTATCTCTCCAAAGTATCTATCTTTAATTTCTTACAGCACTTACCGATCTCTTCTACTAACTCATTGTCTGTCAAAACGGTCACACGGCCTTCCTCGTACTGCTTGTCTACCCATACTTTTACCATCTTAACAAGTTCAGAATTCTTATCGACACCTTTTTCCTTTGGCAAATGATAATACGAATTGATCCATAATGCAATTCCTGCCAGACCGGATGTGTTGGACACTGATACAAGTGGTGGTCTGTTTAAAAACTTTCCCGTATCAAAAATGTTGTAGATCTCTTCATTTTTCAGCAGACCGTCTGCATGGATACCGGCTCTTGTGACATTAAAGTTACTTCCGACAAATGGTGTGCGGCTTGGCTGTACATAGCCTAATTCTTTTTCAAAATATTCTGCCAGCTCTGTGATCACCGTTGTGTCCATGCCGTCTAAGGTTCCCTTTAACTGTGCATACTCAAATACCATTGCCTCCAGAGGGGTATTTCCGGTTCTCTCTCCGATACCAAACAAAGAGCAGTTGACACCGCTTGCACCGTAAAGCCATGCCGTAGTAGAGTTGTTGACTGCCTTGTAAAAGTCATTGTGACCATGCCATTCGATCAATTCGGATGGGACACCCGCATGTGTGGTAAGTCCATAAATGATTCCCGGTACGCTCCGCGGAATCACTGCGCCAGGGAAATTGACACCATACCCCATCGTATCACAGGCACGGATCTTGATCGGTATCTTATATTCATCCATCAGTTTCATCAGCTCGACACAGAATGGAATCACAAATCCATAAATATCGGATCTTGTAATGTCTTCGAGATGACATCTTGGACTGATGCCTGTCTCTAAACATTCACGGATCACACTTAAGTAGAGATTCATAACCTCACGTCTTGTCATTTTCATTTTATAGAAAATATGATAATCCGAACAGCTTACCAGAATACCTGTCTCGCGAAGTCCGATATCTTTTACTAACTGGAAGTCCTGTTTGCTCGCACGGATCCAGCTTGTAACTTCCGGAAATTTATAACCGCGTTCCAGACATTTGTATACGGCATCACGGTCTTTTTTACTGTATAAGAAAAATTCGCTCTGACGGATCAGACCTTTTGGTCCGCCTAATTTATGTAAATAATCGTAAATGGTCACAATCTGTTCTGTTGTATAAGGAGCCCTTGACTGCTGTCCATCACGGAATGTCGTATCTGTGATCCAGATATTTTCCGGCATATTATGCGGCACGATACGGTCATTAAACGCAATCTTTGGAATTTCATCATAAGGAAACAGATTATGGAATACATTTGGTTCTTCCACATCCACTAACTGGTAGAAATGTTCTTCTAACTGCAATAGATTTGTCTTTTGATTCATTACAACTTCTCTCATAACATCCTCCTTATAGTAAACGGATATATATGCAAAATATTTGACTATTTTTACATGCATAATTGTATACAATTATACCTTCTTTATTTTAGGCACTCTTGCTGTTATTTGTCAATGCATAATATCTTATATTTATTATAACAATTAGTTATGGTTTGCTTTTGGGTTATGAATCCACTCTATGATTTCTGCGCTCAATCGCACAGTTTAAGATATATCTGTTTTCTTTTTCCAGGGAAACCGTACGATATACGATACTGTCCGTAATTTTTTCCGTTAAATCTATAATATCTTTTCGGAATTCCTTATACTCTTCGGAATAAATTATTTTTCCGTTTTTATCGAGACTATTCGAATAATCACAACTGAAACGTACTACAAAAAACTTTTCAGATGCCGTCTCCATGGTAACCGAAACAGCATATTTACCCAGAATCTGCCTGCATGCTTTTGTGAGTATCATCAGTAGAAAAAGAATCTTCCGGAAAATCTCCGGTGGGATCTCACAGTCTTCTTTCTTTATCATATGGAAACTCTGTCCGGCATCCTCATGATGAAATTCATTTTTTAACCGGTTATACCCCATCAGATAATTACCATTTTCATGGATCATTGTCTCCAGATAATATCCGAGCAGATTCCTCAGATAATGTTCCATCATGTATTCTCCCACGGAATCCATTTGCCCTATCGTCAAATGCTGCTTCAGCATCGTCATGACAACCTCTGCTGCCTGCTTATAGAGCATGACATTCTCCTTTTGTCTCTCCTCAATTCTCTCAAAATCCTTCTCCGAGAAAAAGAGATTCATATTTGCCTGCTCAAGATCTGATTCTGCCTGTTTTTTCAGACGGTGATACTCCAATGCCGCATTCACCGGTTCGATAAAATCAGCAAATGACGCACACGGTTTCATGATCAATTTGTAGATATCACATTCATTCAGAAAAGAGAGAATGTCTTTTACATGCTCTGCACTCGTCATTGCCACACGGACCGTATCCGGCGAGATCATTTTTGCCATGGAGAAAAATTCTCTTCCGCTGAGTACAGAAAGGCTTGTCTCACATACTAAAACATCTACTTTCTGCTGTTCTAATATGTCCAATGCTTCTTCCGGTTTCTCTGTAATTTTATAAGAAAAGGAAGGTTTTTCTGACTGAAAGGTTCCCTCAAGTCTTTTTCTTCCCACTTCATCCGGCTCTACGATCACTACAAACTCCATAGCCATCCTCCTGTGTACGTTGTGATTCTATATCATTGTTTTGTACTTTTATTGTTATGATTACCTTAACTATAGCAAACCCATTTTTATATCTCAATAGCAAAAAAAATTTATTTTTCAAAAACTGTAACACATTCTCCTCTGTTCCATAAGATACAGTGTAAGAAAAATTTGGAGGATTTAACATGAGTGATTTAGCTGCAACAAACTGTGGTGGATGCGGATGTAATGAGGGAGGATGCAACTCTATTCTCTGGATCATCATTTTATTGAGCTGCTGCTGTGGTAATAACGGCGGATTCTGTGGCAACAACGGATGTGGCGGTGGAAATGACTGCTTATGGATCATCTTACTTCTTCTCTGCTGTGGCGGATGTGGTAACGGAAACGGCTTCTGCTAATCGCAGGCAGACATCAATGGGGAATCTAAAGTTCCCCTGACCGGTAAACCACCCAGACTTCACGGTCTGGGTGGTTTTTTGTCGTTTACTTTGGTTTTTCCGTTTTCTCTTTGTTCTTTGCCACTTCCCGCTCTCTGACAATCTTCTTGTATACCTCACATTCCTCTGGCACACTTCTTCTTTTGAGACACTCTTCATCTATCTCATAAACACTGTTATTTTCCACCACTAACATGACATTTTTCCTCCTCTCTCTATCCTATGCTTTGAAAATTCGTTTGCGACATATCTGGCATATTGTTTCTTTTCGCACATAAAATAAAAGAAAAAGGCAATTCTTATGGACGAAGCTACACCACTTACCCCTTTCGATACTATGACGCAGACGAGAGAGATTCAGATGCTAAAAACCGTAATTCCATACATGAAAAGTTCACAAAAAAAACAATTTGCCATATTAATAAAGTATATGGAACTTCAAAATACGCTTCATATCTTTTCACAGGAAGAACAGGTCTTATCCATGTGCTCCCTGCCGGAAGAGGAAAACAACCCACAGTCACTGTTAAACAGTCTCCGCCCTTTCTGTACCCCAAAAGAGATTGAGACGATCGATATGCTGACCAATATGTTTTCCATGCTTGAAACCTATGAAACGATTTTTGCAGGATAACACCGTCAGCCTTTATTTGTTGTAAAAAAAATCAGAGAGGATTTTCTATGGAAAATGATGTTTTTAAAACCAATCCGGTATTTCAGAATCTGTCACCGGAAAAGCTTTCTTTTTTAATGAATTTTGCAAACAGTAAAAAACCTACCGAAATGAAAGACATGATGCCATTTCTGCTCGGCACGCTCTCCTCTGCCAAAAAGCAGAATATCCAGTTCACAAAGCCTGAAACAGAACTTATGATTTCGATATTAAAACAGAGCATGTCACCGGAGGAAGCAGAAAAAGCAGATAAAATCATCCGGCTCATGAAAGAAAGAAGCGGACAGTCTCAATAGAGGCCGCCCGCTTCTTTCTCATACACTTTATAATGCATGTTTCCATCTGGCAATTTCTTACCAGATAGTTGCAACATTCACTTTTAGTACTTTATCAATTGGTGCTACACTGGTTCCCTTGCCATCTGTACCTTCAAAATACTTTGAGCTTGCAGACTCAAACAAAACATAAAGGTTATTGTCCACAATTGCGATTTCCTCGGAGCACGGAGGCATCTCCACCTTAACCGATGGTGTTGACGGGCTCTGGTTCAAAGCGATCAGGGAGGAATATACTTTCAGATAAGAAGAATTACTTCTTCCAAGCGAAGTGCTTAAGTATACTGCGCCTTGCGAATCAAATGCAATCCCCTGCACTTTGCATGGAATATTGTAATTGCTCAGTGCAACCAGTTTATCTGACTGTGTATCATAGGTGTATGCATACATGTTGGACCGGAACATCTTATTGTAAGTTGCCACCCAGATACGTCCTCCATAACAGGTGATACAGGAAGGCGTATTTCTCAGATGATATTCATCTGAAATTGCAGATGCATCAATACAATAACCAGGTGCATCGTCTGCGATCAGCCTGATATATTCATAAGAGATACGCTCTAATGTATTGGAATTAGAGTGACATACCCATAAATTTTCTCCGTCAAAAGCGACACCGCCAAGATGACTGTCCTTTTTCATTCCGAGCGTCACAAGATAATCTCCTGTTTCCCGGTCAAATACCATCAATGCTCCAGGCTCATTCTTATCCTCAGTATATGCTGTCATGATCACATAATCCGGTGTAAAACAAAGCCCCTGCATACACATATCTGCTGTGTTGATATAGTTATTCACATAATCTTTTTCTCTGGTGGAAGGCATTCCCGGAATCGACAATTCATCCATAAAATTGTAACTGCACTGCCTTAATTCTTTCTGGTTCACGGTAAACAGTTTTCCGGTGTGATAAGAATACATCTCAACGTTCAGATAACTGTCGATTTTCTTTGTCCATTTGGCAAACAGTACAAGTTCAGAAGCGCTTTTCTTTGTGATCTCTGTCACTTTGTTTTTATAACTGCTGTCTGTATACCATCCGGCAAAATTATAGCCTTCCCTCACCGGGATATCAAACGTCACCGGAAGTTCCTTTTCGTGATAGACCTCACGGTTGGCAATGCTGTTCTCTCCTCCATTCAAAATATAGGTAATATGATATGCCTTCTGACCGGTTTCTTCATACGGATCAACATAAACAGGTTTGTTTTCCATGATACCTGCCTGAGAGATTCCGATTCCCTCGATCGTATGTGCACGTGCGACCTGTGGATCGTTGATCACAAGAAGTATTGCATATAAAATTATGAAAATATTTCTTGTGATCTTCATAAATCCGCATCTTCTCCTTTACTCGTCGAGTTTCTCTACTTTGCTTGCTCTTGCAGCAATCTCTTTCTCCTGTATATCAGACGGAGCCTGCTCATATCTTGAAAACTCATAAGAATATGTACCGCTTCCACCTGTCATGGAACGAAGATCCGTGTTATAGCCAAATAATTCCATATACGGAATATCTGCAACGATTTCCTGATAACCATGATCTGTCGGGTTCATTCCAAGCACACGTCCACGCCGTTTGTTCAGATCTCCCATAATATCTCCGGTATACTTATCCGGCACGACCACTTTCAATGATGCGATCGGTTCTAAGAGAACCGGGGAAGCCTCTAAGAAGCCTTTCTTAAATGCCTGCTTTGCAGCCGTTTTAAATGCCATCTCTGAGGAATCTACCGGATGATAAGAACCATCGTATAAAACTGCCTTCACACCGACAACCGGATATGCAGCGACAGGACCTTTCAGGCAGGATTCCTGAATTCCCTTTTCTACTGCCGGGAAATAGTTCTTTGGAACTGCTCCGCCAACAACCGTCTGTTCAAATACATATGGCTGTTCCAGATCGCCGGATGGTTCAAATGTCATCTTGACGTGTCCATATTGTCCGTGACCGCCGGACTGCTTTTTATACTTGTACTCCACATCTGCTTTCTTGCGGATTGTTTCCCGGAATGCAATCTTAGGTTTCGTCAGTTCGACTTCTACTTTGTAGCGATTTAAAAGTTTGCTGACAGCAACTTCCAAATGCTGGTCTCCCATTCCATAGAGGAGTGTCTGACCATTCTCACTGTCATTGACTGCTTTCAATGTAAGATCTTCCATCATAAGTTTCTGGAGAGCCTGTGATATCTTATCCTCATCGCCCTTATTCACTGCCTTATATCTCATATAAGTATATGGTGTGGAGATAGAGGTCCGAATATACAAAATCGGGTTTGCTTTTGTGGAAAGGGAATCCGTGGTTGCCGGGCTTGCTAATTTTGCCAAAGCACCGATATCACCTGCATGAAGTTCTTTTACTTCCTCCGGTTTGTTACCACAGAGCACATACAATTTTCCAATTTTTTCTTCCACATCTTTGTGGTAGTTATATAACACATCATCCGTTTTCAAAACACCTGAATTTACTTTGATCAGGGAGTATTTTCCAATAAACGGATCTACGATCGTCTTCCATACATAAGCTGACTTTGGTTTTGCAAAATCATAATCTGCACTGTACACTTCATTCGTCTTGGCATTGATACCGGTACAGGAACGTTTTTCCGGACTTGGCAGATACTTCACAATATCGACCAGCAATGTATACATTCCTCTTGCCAGTGTGTTGGAACCCATCAGAACCGGAACAATGCTGCCGTCTGCCACATTCACACGGAGTGCCTGACGGATCTCATCCTCCGAGAACTCTTCGCCGTTAAAATAGCGTTCCATAAACTCTTCACTCGTCTCAGCGACAGCTTCCATCAATGCTTCCCTGCAGATATTTAAGTTGTCTTTGGAGTAATCCGGAACATCAGACTTTTCTACGGTTCCATCTTCTTTCCATCTCTTGGCTCTCTGCTGCAGCACATTGACATATCCGACAAACTTTCCATTCTCTCTGACCGGGAGATGGAACGGTGCGATGCGCTTGCCGTACATCTGCTGAAGATCTTCCACAACCTGCCGGTAGCTTGCCTCGTCAATATCCATATCCGTTACGAATACCATTCTCGGAAGTTTGTATTTCTCGCACATCTCCCATGCTTTCTTCGTTCCGACCTCGATCCCTGCCTTACCGGAAACTACAATGATCGCCGCATCTGCCACGCTCACTGCCTCTTCTGCTTCCCCTACAAAATCAAAATATCCGGGTGTATCAAGGATGTTGATCTTCGTATCGCCCCAGACAACCGGAATCACGGAAGTGTTGATGGAGAAAAGACGTTTTGTCTCTTCCTTGTCGTAATCACTGATCGTGTTGCCGTCTGCAACTTTTCCCATACGGTTTGTCATTCCTGCAAGATAAGCCATTGCCTCGACAAGACTTGTCTTGCCGGATCCCCCATGGCCTAAGAGAACCACATTGCGAATTTTGTCAGTTGTGTAAACGTTCATAGCAAATCCTCCCATACATTTTTCATTGATGATTTTGTTTCGTCATCACCGAATGTTGTTAATGGTTATATTTTACTAAATTTTCCATTTTTTTACAATATATTTATTCATATTTACTAACTATTATTATATTATCATTGGATTGTTTATATATTATGTATGTATTTTGAACATTTTTAGCAATTTCTATTTGATTGTTTACACAATATTCACAATTTGTACATATTCGTAGAAAATGTACTGTTTTCCTTTTTCATGAAATAACTAATCGCTTTTATGCTTTAACCAATCACTTTTATACTTTAACGTGTTGACTTTTTCATAAAATGTGGATATGATGTATAAGACTTTCTAAATATACAAAAATGACTTATGGGGGAACATGATTTGTTTCAGAAAATAGGATTTATCGGACTTGGTTTGATCGGAGGGTCCATTGCAAAAAAAATTCATACACTTTACCCTGATGTAACCATTATCGCAACTGCCGGTCATCAGGAAACCATTACAGAAGCTTACGGAGAACATCTGATCTCCAATCAGAATTTATGTGAGATCAAAGATTTTTATGACTGCGATTATATTTTTCTGTGCACACCGGTCAAAAGAAATATCGAATACCTGCGCCAGTTAAAAGGAAATATCAAAAACGGATGTATCATCACAGATGTCGGAAGCGTCAAAACAGATATTCATGAAGAAGTGACTGCCCTCGCAATGGAGGACTGCTTTATCGGCGGGCATCCGATGGCCGGCTCTGAAAAAACAGGCTTAAAAAATGCAAATGAATATTTGCTGGAAAATGCATATTATATTCTGACACCCACAACTAAGACATCACCGGAACGTTTAGAAGAATTTCGTTCCCTGGTGACCCAGTTAGGTGCTGTCGCCCTGGTATTAGACTATCATTTACACGATTATGCCACAGCTGCCATCAGCCATCTGCCGCACATCATCGCATACAGTCTCGTCAATCTTGTCAAAAAATCCGATGACGCAGACGAGACGATGAAGACGATCGCTGCGGGGGGATTTAAAGATCTGACCAGAATCGCTTCCTCCTCTCCTGTCATGTGGCAGAATATCTGCCAGTCCAACAGTGAACAGATCGTGCGGCTGATCGATGCCTATGAGGAAATGTTAGAGAAAACCAAACATGATATTTTATCTTCTGATGCAGATGCACTGCTTCAGGATTTTCAGTCCGCCAAAGATTACAGGGATTCGATTGCGATCACGAACAAAGGTCCGATCAAAGAAATATATGAACTGTATTTAGATCTTTTAGATGAGGCTGGTGGTATTGCGACAGTTGCTACAATACTTGCAAGTAATCATCTGAGTATTAAAAATATCGGCATCATTCACAACCGTGAGTTTGAAGATGGAGTATTACGTTTGGAAATGTATGACAGAATATCATTAGATGCAGCAGTACAGTTGCTTAGAAAACATCATTATACAATATATGAGCGGTAATCTGCCGCTCATATATTGTATACACAGTATTATCAATTGAAACAGGATAACAATTTCTCAACCTCTTCCCGTTCCGGCATTACGCGGAGTGCGCCTTTGCGTGTAGTGATAATGGATGCCGCTGCATTTGCAAAAGTCAGCATCTCTTTCAAGTCATTCTCTGTAAGATCGGTAAGTCCATGCTCTAAAACATAATGGAGAACACATGCACAGAAGGTATCTCCGGCTCCGGTTGTCTCAATTGTATTCTTCTGTATAAAAGGTTTCACTTCTACAATAAGATCTTTATAATAAGCACGGCTTCCTTCCCTGCCCATGGATACAAGGATCAATGGAATATGATATCTCTCAAGGATCCAATGTACACCCTTTGTGAAATCTTCTTCTCCGGTCAGCCACTGGATCTCGTTATCAGAAATCTTTAAAATGTCACACTGTCCTAATCCGTAAAGCACCTGTTCTTTTGCTTCATCTAAGGAGTTCCAGAGCGGCTCGCGCAGATTCGGATCAAAGGAAATGACAGCACCAGCTTCTTTTGCAGCACGAAGTGCTTTTTTTGTTGCATTTCGTACACCTTCGTGTGTCATGGACAGTGTGCCAAAATGAAAGATTCGTGTTCCCTTTATCAACTCTTCCGGGACTTCCTCTTCTGTCAGCATCATATCTGCACCAGGATTTCTGTAAAACGAAAAATCCCTGTCTCCATCCGGATAAGTATGTACCAGTGCTAACGTCGTATGTACGTCATCATCTTTCTGTAAGCCTGATGCATCAATCCCGACTTCCATAATCGTCTGTTCCAGCTGTTTTCCGAAAAAATCATTTCCTACTTTTCCGATAAAAGCTGTCTTATGTCCGAGCTTTGTTAACATTGCCAGTACATTGCATGGTGCACCACCCGGATTTGCCTCAAATAATGGATTTCCCTGGCTGCTGATCCCATTCTCAGTAAAATCAATGAGTAATTCGCCTAAAGCTACAACATCCATACCTTTTCCTCCGTGTCTGATAGTTGTTTTTGTTTTATAATTTTACTATATCGTGATTTCATCACTCAATAATTTCGTCGTTCGCCGAATGCATAAATGCATTCTTCTCACTTGCACTCATTATATCATACTTTTCAACATTTATATGCATCTTTTTGTCACTGCAGAAATGAATTTCCTGTGCTTCCAACGGTGTACAGATAGCTGTTGTCGCAACCTGTTCCCCATCGTTCAGGAATAGTTCGATCGACTGACGATCCAAAATAAATCTCATTTTCTTAAGCCCTTCCGGATTTGAAATCTTCAGTTTCCGCACGCAGACAACATCTTTTGTCACACCGCAATAAGTGCGATCGATCTCAAGCATATTTTCAGCCTTATGATAAGTAAAGCTTGTTTCATATTCCTTATTTGCGGCAAGTTTCATGGAAAATGTTTGAAATTCATCCTCTTCCAGTAAAACGGTAAGGTCGATTGTCCGGCCTTCAATTCCACACAGTGTTGTTTCCTGATTTATTTCTGCATGATCATATCGACATGGATTTTTATGATACTTTTCAATTTCACGCACCGGTGTCTGCCAGATTTTACCATCTTTTAATTCCAATTCCCTCGGCAGAGTCATCATTCCCTGCCAAACCTGTGAATTTGGAATCACACATGCATCCCAGGATTTCATCCATGCGATCATAATACGTCTGCCGTCCGGCAGTTCAGTTGTCTGCGGTGCATAAAAATCCATTCCATAATCAAGTGCATGCGGCAATTCTTTTACAAATGTATGTGTTTTTTCATCATAGTCCCCAAGAAAATAAACACTGTTATGTCCATTATGAAACTCATATTTCTGCGCTTTCATATCCTGCGGTGAACAGATCAGCACTCTTTTACTGCCCAGCTGAAAGAAGTCCGGACATTCCCACATTGTACCAATTTTTCCGCTTTCGTTTGAAGCAAGAATTGTTTCAAATTTCCAGTCAGTCAGATTTTTGCTTGAACATAACACAACCTGTCCGATCTGATTTTCATTTTTATTGCCAACGATCATATAATAGGTATCATTTTCTTTCCAGATCTTCGGATCACGGAAATCTACTCTGTTGCATCCCTCTGGAAGCATTTCTCCGGTCATGACAGGATTTTTGTCATATTTCTGATAATCTTTTCCATCACCAAATGCAATACACTGATTCTGACGATCCTGCTCACTTCCGTCAGGCTGTTTTATTCTAGTTACTCCTGTATATACAAGTACATGTTTACCATCTGCTTCGATCGCACTTCCTGAAAAGCATCCGGCTTTATCATATTCTTCATCCGGAGCAAGTGCCGCTGGAAGCTGTTCCCAGTGGATCATATCGCACGTAACGCTATGTCCCCAGTGCATTGGTCCCCATTCCCTGTTATATGGATGATATTGATAAAACAGATGTATCTGTCCATCATAAAACGAAAATCCATTTGGATCGTTGATCCATCCGGTTGGAGCAGAAACATGAAATAAAGGTTTTTTCTGCGGATCTGTAGCAGCAATTTTTTCCGTCTCGTATTTTCTGGCTTTTTCTAACATATTGCTCATATTATTTCTCTCCTGATTATTCTGATAATGATTTCTGATAGTTGTCAAAGTATTTCTGCTTAATGGAAAGATAATCTGATAATCCATATTTTTCCATTTTTTCAAGATAGGAATCCCATTCCTTTTCTATGCCGCCATTTAAAATCCAGTCGGCTTTTTTCTGTTCGGCATATTTTTTAATATCTGTGTCATATTGCGACACCTTATTCGTATCTTCTATACTCATAAATACATTCGGATAAACGTATTTACTGTTCATATCTGCCAAATACGTTTCATGCATATTGTCCAGACGCCACTTTGCATCTTCCGGCTGTGTTACATATTCACCATAATATTCATTCAGGATAGCAAGCGGGCCATTAACAGACTGTGCTTCACGTACTTCAACCGGCGACTGGTCGCCTAAATCCATATGCTTTAACATCGGTTCACCTTTTTCATTAGTAGACATTTCAAAGATGTTAAAGGAATCTTTCTCACCATAGCTGCCCCAGTTATTCTGTGGAGACTGTAATGGTGCATACATCTGATCGATCCATGCTGCTGCCAGTGCGGTATTTCTGCAACTGGTCGTAAGTACACAACGTCCTCTGTCAAATCCGCTTGTCTCACTATTGTTCTGTCTTGTGATATTCCGCACGCCCGTCGGACCTGTAAGTGCAGGGAGCATTACATAATCAACATTGTTATCAATATTTGCAATATCCCAGGAGAAGCAAAGACCATATCGGTGGTTTTTACCTTTTGCAACATAGGTAGACCATTCCTGTGTGAAGGCTTCCGGATCTATAAGATCTTCTGTTACTAATTTATGCAGCCATTCAATGCCTTCTTTATACCCTTCCTGCACAGGAGTATAAATCACTTTTCCTTCATCCGTTACTGCAAAATGATCACCGGTATCACCATAGCCTTCTCCAAATCCATTGATCAGAATAGCTGGATCCTGATCTCCATTGTTGATAATAAAGGACATCGGTATCACATCACCTTCAATATCAAATTCTTCCTGCAGTTCATCCGCATGATCCCGGAATGCAATTAATACCTGTTCCAGTTCATCCGTTGTTGTCGGTATTTCCAATCCAAGATAATCCAGCCATTTTTTATTGATATATGCGATATCTCCGATGGCCTGTATGGCTTCTTTGCCTGCACCAAGCTGTTCAATCCATGGAAATGAATAAATATGTCCATCCGGTGCGGTACACATGGTACGGTATTCCGGATATTTTTCAAATACAGCCTGAAGATTTGGCATATATTTGTCGATCAGATTTTCAAGAGGAATAATAATCCCCTGCTTTGCATAGCGAAGAAGATCGTAATCACTCATTCCGGCATTAAACAAGCCATCCGGCAGATTGCCAAATTGTGCTAATGCAAGATTTTTTTTATCAGAAAACTGATCCGATACAAAACACGTCCATTTAATATGCACATTCGTCTGTTCCTCAAGTCTTTGAAAAATGATCCTTTCATTCGGATCCTGCGTTGAGGTTGCCGGTGCACTGGTAATAAAGGATAATTCCGCAGTTTCTTTTAACGGAAACTGTACTTCGGAAACCGGAGTGTCCGGATCTATCTCTGCCTGTGGCTGTGCATTGCTTCCGCAGCCGGCTATACTAAACATCATGATCAGTGCAAGCCCGAATGACAACATTCTATTTATTTTTCTACGCATATAGGAAGTTCCCCCCTTCTTTAACCTTTTACAGATCCAACCATAATTCCTTTGTCGAAATATTTCTGGAAAAATGGGTACATAATTAATAATGGTAAGCTTGACACAACAATAGTCGCATATTTTAACTGTTCCGCTACTTTTGCCATCTCAGCCGTACTCTGGATATCAGCGATCATTCCAGGCTGTGGTGTATTCTGTACAAGAATGGAACGAAGCACAAGCTGTAATGGCTGCAGATCTGCATCATTCAAATAAATCAGTGCATCAAAATAGCTGTTCCACATTCCAACAAAAGACCAGAGTGCCAGTACGGCGATGATTGGTTTACACACCGGAATCATAATTTTGAAAAAATGCTGGATTTCATTTGCACCATCAATAGATGATGCCTCTCTGAGTTCCTTTGGTATTGACTGGTAATAAGTTCTTGCAAGAATCATATTCCATACATTGAATGCTCCGGGTATTAAAATAGCCCATACAGTATTCACCATATGTAAACGGTTGATTAATATAAATGTCGGAATCATTCCACCACCAAAAAACATAGTGATCAGAAAAATTACATTAAAAAAATTTCTGCCAACAAACTCTTTTTTTGACATCGGATAAGCTGCAAGAAGTGTTATAAAAACAGAAATTGCAGTAAACGCCAGCGAGTAGAAAAATGAATTAAAAAATCCTCTCCATATCATTTCATTCTCTAAAACACGCCGGTATGCATCTAATGTCCAGTCTTTTATCCGAAAACTCAGTCCCTGATTATTTAAAACAGTCGGATCCATGAAAGATGCCAGAACTACATATATCAAAGGTATAACAATCGAAAAAACAAACAAACCGAGAAGCACATATGCTATACCTAAAATCAGACGGTCAATTCTCGAATATTTTATTTTTCTTGATGTTTCCATCTTTTCATCCTCCTATAATCCTTCTCCATCGTTTATTTTCTTTACTACAAAATTTACGAAAATCAATAAAATAACATTAATAACAGAGTTGAACAATCCGACAGCCGTTGAGTAGCCATAATCTCCGTTCAGAAGTCCGATCCGATACACATAAGTTGATAAAATCTCCGATGCCGGAAGGTTCATATCCGTCTGTAATGCATATGCTTTTTCAAATCCGATACTCATAATGTTTCCGGCCTGTAAAATAAACTGAATTACAATAATATCTTTAATGGCCGGCAACTCGACATACCAGATTTGCTGCAGCAGATTTGCACCATCCATAACAGCCGCTTCTTCTAATTCTTTACTGGCATTGGCTAAAGCTGCCGTGTACATGATGGATGCCCATCCTGCTCCCTGCCAGATTCCGCTTGCAATATAAATTGTCCTGAAGGCAGTCGGCATTGTCATCCAATTTGTAGTGATACCGAGAATACGGTTCATCGGACCAACCGGTGATAAAAACATACGTACCATACCGCAGAGTACGATAACGGAAATAAAGTTAGGTGCATAGATTAAAAGCTGTATTTTCTTTTTTATACCTTGCTTACGGATCCGGTTCAGTAATAATGCCAGGATAATTGGAATCGGAAAACCCCAAAGCAGTCCATAAATGCTGAGTTTTAATGTGTTTAACAGATAACTCATAAAATCCGGTGAGGATAAAAACCGTTTGAAGTATTCCAGCCCTACCCAGGGACTTCCAAAAACACCTTTGATCACATTATAATCTTCGAATGCGATGAGCAGCCCACCCATCGGAAGATACTTAAATATAATTGTTAACACCAATGCCGGCATCAGGAAAAACACATACAGCTGCCAGTTTCTTTTGACATAGGAAACTTTACTTACAAGCGTTTGTCTGCCTGTAGACTTTTTTTGTTTCAACCCTCTTTTCATACACTATTCCTCCATTTAGTCTTGTTGTATAACCAGCAAAGTAACCGGTTACTTTATAATTGGATAATAACCTATTTTCCAATAGATGTCAACACTTTTTTAAGTTAAAGTAACCAGTTACGTAACCAGTTATTTTTTTATTGATATTCAAGAACTTAATTGCTATACTATGTGTAATATGAAACTGTAACGAAACGATTCATATTTTAACATACTGATAAATACAATAGACAATGCGTAAAGGAGACAGATACTTATGGCGAAAAAACAAGTGACATTTGCTGACATTGCAGAATACACGCATTTTTCCAAAACTACAATTTCAAGATATTTTAATCATCCGGATTCACTGACACTTGAAAATCAGGAAAAAATATCTCAGGCTCTTGAGGATTTAGGATATAAAAAGAACAAACTCGCAAAGGTGCTCGCAAATGGGAAAAGTGAATTTATCGGGATTATCGTACCAAATCTTTACCTTCACTACTACTCAGAAATGTTAACCCAGCTTCTTTCCAGCTACCGTGATTATCATTATAAATTTCTTGTTTTTGTCAGTGATAACGGACCAGATGAGGAGGAGCAGTATATTGAAGAATTGATGTCTTATCAGATCGAAGGCCTGATCGTATTAAGCCATACGCTTTCTTCCGAAAAGCTTGCTTCTTATCAGATTCCTGTCATAGCAATTGAACGTGAGGCAGAACATATCTGCAGTGTCACAACTGATAATTATATGGGAGCTCTGCAGGCTGCATCACTTTTGATCCGTGACCATTGTGATGTGCTGATTCATATTAATGCAGATGTGTCAAAGATTATTCCTGCCTACAACAGAATTCGTGCATTTGAAGACATCTGTAAAGAACATCATGTGCCTTATGAATTAAATCTTAATGTGTGTGGAGATTCTTATCAGGAGCTCTTTTCACAAATGAAAATCATCTTTGCTGATATCGATGAAAAATATCCTGGTCAAAAAAAAGGTGTCTTTCTTGCGAACGACACCTATGCAAATATGTTCCTGAATCTAATCTTTCAAAAATATGGATGTCTCCCTGACACATATGAACTGGTAGGGTTTGACAACTCTCCGATTGCCAGTGAAGCTATTTTGCCGATCACAACCATTGGACAGCAAATCGATGTGATCGCACACACCTCCATGGAATTATTAGTGCAGCAGATGGAAGAACGTAAAAAGAGAAAACCAGTTCCGCTGGCAGAACCGATCCATAAACAAATTACACCTATCCTTATCCGCCGGGAGACAACAAATTAAAAATATTCTCCTGACCAGTCAACATTAGACAGATCACCGGTTCACAAAGCCCAGTATCAGCACCAGAATGAGCATGTGGACCGGATAGAATGCATAGCAGAAATACTGGAATGGTTTGCTGTGATATCCCTGTCGTCCTCTGTAAAGCCAGATTGGCACTAATGCAAGCAATGCAAGCCCCTGCTGGCAGAGTTCAAACTCCATACCGAACAAACGGACCGGATACATTAATCCGCCAAGCAATTCCACATTTACCCAATAAAGAGCAGCAATTTGACCAAGCAGACACCACCATTTGCGTCCGTGGAAAAAGTAAAAAATAAAAACTGTCAGTACACCGATTCCATAGTAATCCACCATTGTCAGTGTTCCGAGTAAACCTCCGGCAATCGTAACCAGTATGGCTGTCAGTACAAAAACAGGTGTTTTCTTTTTCTTTCGCACTGTTTCCATTATATGGATTCCTAAAAGACCAAGGATAAACGTCCAGATCACATTCTGGTGGACCGGATAAAACCATGTTCCGCCATACATCAGATCGAACGGTATCTCTGAGATCACTGCAAAAACCAGCATTCGCAATAAGTACTTTTTGAAATTATGGGTATGAAAATAACCTTCTACCGACATAAATGCAAAAATCGGAAATGCGATCCTGCCAACACAGGTCAGCCATTCCTGCGCCGGAAGAAGTGTTGCCCAAAGGTGATCCATCAGCATGAACAGCATTGCAATGATATGCAATGCTGCTGTGCTGATATCAAAACACCGTGATGTAGATGATTTTATTTTTTGAAACGACATAGCGATATACTCCTGCATTGTAGTATCGGATTCCCGGTTCTTTTACAGATCATTAAATATCTGGTAAATATCTATCTTGAGTGCGTCAGTATCCGTCATCCCAATAAACCTGCATCCATATTTATAACCGCCCTCCGGCAAAGCATCTCTCCGGACGATTTCAATAACAGCATCCACAACTTCTTTCGTCCAGATCTGAATCCTTGTATCGTAATAGCTCCCAATCTCAAGATCTGCCTTCGACTTAAATCCGAGACCGCTTCTTGAAATATCTGTCACCTCGACATGGACATATTTCAAAGTGGTCACGCTTTCTTCATCTAATCGTTCTAATTCAACCATGACTTCCAGATCAAGTCTCTTATGCTTTCTCCGCTCCTCCATACCTCACTTCTCCTTCATGAAATATTTAAGATAATTGTATAACAAGTTCTTTGCGATTACAAGTAGTTTTAAGACTCCCGGTCTACAATAAACATCGCATCGCCAAAACTGAAAAAGCGATATTTTTCTTCTACTGCGGTCTCATAGGCTGCCAGTACATGTTCTCTTCCGGCAAGTGCGGATACAAGCATTACCAGTGTGGATTCCGGCAGATGGAAATTAGTGATCAGTGCATCGATGACTTTGAACTGATATCCCGGATAAATAAAAATTTCTGTCCATCCGCTTTTTTCTGTGAGGAAACCATTCTCGTCCGCAGCAGACTCTAAAGTTCTGGTGCTTGTTGTTCCCACTGCGATGACACGGTGTCCCTCTTTTTTTGCCTTGTTGATCTTATCCGCTTCCGACTGCTCAATCTTGTAAAATTCAGAATGCATATGATGTTTTAACACATCGGATTCTTTTACCGGACGGAACGTTCCGAGTCCGACATGCAGTGTTACCTCTGCAATCTCCACTCCCATGTCACGCACCTGCTGTAACAGTTCCGGTGTAAAATGAAGCCCGGCAGTCGGCGCAGCTGCAGAACCGTCATATTTTGCATAGACTGTCTGATAACGGTTCTTATCCTGAAGCTGATGCGTAATATACGGTGGCAGCGGCATCTGGCCTAAACGATCAAGAATTTCCTCAAAAATCCCTTCATAATGGAACTGAATCAGACGGTTTCCTTCCTCCACGATATCGACAACTTCTCCGGTTAAAATTCCATCACCAAAAATAATTTTTGTTCCGACTTTACATTTCTTACCCGGTTTTACGAGTGTCTCCCAGATATCGTTTTCTTTTCTCTTTAATAAAAGAATCTCAATCTTTGCTTCCGTGCCTTCTTTTACACCATAAAGGCGTGCCGGAATCACCTTAGTATTGTTGATGACAAGGCAGTCGCCCGGTCTTAAATATTCCACAATATCTTTAAAATGTCTGTGTTCCACTTCTCCTGTGATCTTGTCTAAAACCATCAGTCTGGAACTGGAACGATCCTCCAACGGATCCTGTGCGATCAGCTCCTGTGGAAGATCATAATAAAAATCTTTTACATCCATGATTATTCTCCATCCATTATTATTTTCTGAACATGACAAAGAGCCGCTGCTGCGACTCTTTGCCATGTTTCTATCATATTATGCACGAAGCTTGATATCAAGTGTTTTCTCTAAGTTCTTTAAGATTTTCTTGACAAATCCTTCTACCATCTCAGTTGTGAACTCCTCCTCGTCCGGAGTAAATACAACAGAGAATGCCATACTCTTCTTATCTGCTCCGAGCTGGATTCCCTCGTAGACATCGAATAATGTTACATCTGTCACATAATCGCAGGCTTCTTTGATACCATTTTCAATCTGTGCACAGGTGATGTTTTTGTCTACCACAAATGCGAAATCACGTTTTTCTTCTGCATATTTTGGCAACGGAGTGAAAATCTGCTCTTTTCCATACCATTTTTTCAGAGCTGCAAGGTCAATTTCCATGACATAAGCCGGTACACGCATGTCAAGTTCATCCATGATCTCATAGGAAACTTTTCCAAGATATCCGACTTTCTCGCCCTCACAGAAAATCTCTGCTGTCTGATACGGATGAAGGAATGTATTCTCGGCTGCCTCGTATGTGAATGTAATATTCAGTGCATCTGCAACCGTCTCTGCAAATCCTTTTAATGTGTAGAAAGATTCCTTCTCGCCAAATAATCCAACGCACAGTGTCTCTCTCTCATCCGGATACTCCGTAAGTGGGAGATCTTTTGGAATAAATACATTTCCAAGTTCGAAGATTCTTCCCTCTAAAATTGCTTTTTTCTGGTTTCTTGCCATCGCATGGATCATCTGCGGTGCAAGTGTAGTTCTCATCAGTGAAAGATCAATATTAATTGGATTGATCAGACGGATTGCATGTCTCTCTTTTGCATCTTCCGGCAGTCTTAACAGATCCAGATCAGACGGTGAGAAGAAGGAGTAATGAATTCCCTCATAAGCTCCTGCTGCACAGAGTGCACGTTTGATTTTAAGTTCTGTCTTCTGTTTTAAGTTTAATCCACCTAATGTCACTTTCGCAGTCGGCATAAAGGTTGGGATTACATGCTCATAGCCATACATACGGATCACTTCCTCCGCCACATCCGGGTAAGAATCCATATCTTCACGGTAAGCAGGAATCTGCAATGTCAGCTCATCACCGTTGATGACCGGTGCAAAATTTAAAGCAGTAAGAATACGAACGATGTCAGCATCTGGGACTTCGATTCCAAGAACCCCATTGACACGTTTTACACTTACTTTCATCTCTTTTGGCTCGATGGAGTTTCCGGTAGACACTTCAATGTGTGTGGAAGAAACTTTACCACAGCCTAACTCCTCTACTAAATGAAGAGCACGTTTCATTGCCATAACAGTTGTGTATTCGTAAACACCCTTTGCATACATTGCGCTGGAATCAGAGGACTGTCCCAGTGCCCTGGAGCTTTTACGGATGTTGTCGCGGGCAAATTTTGCAGCCTCGAACATCACTTCTTTTGTGGTGTCCTGAATCTCAGAATTTAAGCCACCCATAATGCCTGCCAGTGCAACCGGTTTTTTACCGTCACAGATGACAAGATTTGAATTATTTAATTCAAATTCTTTTTCGTCTAATGTTGTGATCTTCTCGCCATCATCTGCACGTCTGACATTAATCTCGTCACCCTCTAAATATGCATAGTCGAATGCATGCATCGGCTGACCTAACTCTTTTAGGACGTAGTTTGTGATATCTACGATATTGGAGATACCACCGATTCCGACTAATGCCAGTCTTCTTCTCATCCATGCAGGAGATTCCTTGATCTCAACATCATGAACATAGTGTGCGATATATCTCGGGCAGAGATCTTTCGCAGAAACAGTTACATGGAAATCCTTCTTTACATCTGTCTCTGTGAAATCAAGTGCAGGCTCTTTGCATTCTTTTCCGAGAACGGCTGCTACTTCTCTTGCGATACCGTAAATACTCTGGCAGTCCGGGCGGTTTGCGGTGATCGCAATGTCAAAAATCCAGTCATCCATTCCAAGGATCGGTTTTACGTCTGCTCCAACTCTGGCATCTTCCGGTAACACAAGTAATCCGTTGTATCCTGCGCCCGGATATAAATCTTCGTTTAATCCAAGCTCTGTTCCGGAGCAAAGCATACCAAAGGATTCATATCCACGGAGTTTGCCTTTTTTAATTGTCATCACACCTTCGATCGTGACATGGTCTTTTGCAGTTGCATAAACTGTTGCGCCTACGAGTGCGAGCGGGAATTTGCCGCCTGCATGGACATTGTCTGCTCCACAGCAGATCTGGAATGTTCCATGCTCTCCCGCATTGACCTGACATAAGCTTAAATGTGTCTCTGGAATTGGTTCGCAGGATTCTACAAGACCAACGACAACGCCACTGATATCTTTTCCAACTTCAATCAGTTCCTCAACTTCAAATCCACAGGAAAAAAGTTTTTCCTCTAACTCCTTTGGAGTAACATCTATATCTACATAATCTTTTAACCAGCTTAATGGTGCTAACATGATAAGTCTCCTTTTCTTTTCTCTTTCTCAGTTTTTAGTCGTCAATCTGTTTTAATACACGCATATCAGACTCAAAGAGTAATTTGATGTTGTTGATACCGTATTTTAACATCGCAATACGCTCAATACCGATACCAAAAGCAAATCCACTGTATTCATTCGTATCAATATCACAGCCTTCCAAAACCTTATTGTTAACAACACCTGCACCTAAGACTTCGATCCATCCGGTACCTTTGCAGAGTTTACAGCCGCATCCGCCACACTGGAAGCAGCTCACATCTACTTCTACAGATGGTTCTGTAAATGGGAAGTAAGACGGACGAAGACGTGTGGTCGTCTCTTTTCCGAAAATCTTCTTTACAAGTTCATCTAACATTCCCTTTAAGTCGCAGAGTGTAATTCCCTTATCTACCACAAGACCTTCCATCTGTGTAAACATTGGGGAATGTGTTGCATCATCATCGGAACGGAATACCTTACCAGGGGAAATAATCTTGATTGGTGGTTTCTTTGCTTCCATAACATGTATCTGTCCTGCAGATGTCTGGGTACGGAGCAGGAATTCCGGTGAGAGGTAGAAAGTATCCTGCATGTCTCTTGCCGGATGATCCTGAGGTGTATTCAAAGCTGTGAAGTTATAGTAATCTGTCTCAATCTCTGTTCCCTCATAAACTTCAAATCCCATAGAGGCAAAAATATCAATGAGCTGGTTACGGACCTGTGTCACCGGGTGCAGATTTCCTTTTTCATGCTTCACTGCCGGCATCGTAACATCGATTTTCTCTGCTTCATATCTTTTCTTTAAGGCATCTGCCTCTAATTTTTTCATTTTCTCTTCGAGAATTGTCTCGATTGCAGAACGTGTATCGTTTACCCACTGGCCTACTTTTGGTCTGTCTTCCGGTGCGACATCTTTCATTCCTTTTAATACTGCTGTAAGTTCACCTTTTTTGCCAAGCACTGCCTGTCTGACTTCGTTTAATCGCTCTAATCCGTCAGATCCCTCGATCTCTGCAATTGCTTTCTCTCTGATCTGCTGCAATTTGTCTTTCATTTTCATTTCTCCTTTTTCATAAACAACTTCTAGGCGTTTGCGAAACTTTCCTAATCTTCTCTCAATTGTGAAAAATCAATAAAATTTTCGAAAACACGCTTTCGCTACGTGTCGCTGGTAACGGTACTAAGAAGCCAGCCACGACTAAAGTCGTATCTGCCTTCTAAGTGCCGACCGCTCCCCAGTGTTTTCTCAAGCTTTTATTAATTTTTCACAATTAACTTTACATTATCTGAGTTTCGCAATTGTCTATAAACATCTTTCAGGACATAAAAAAGGAACCATCCTCCCTTAGTAGGGACGAATGATTCCGCGGTACCACCCTGATTCTTCTCTTCTTTATCCGAAGAAAAGCACTTTGTAGATACGTAACGTGTATCAGGCGTCATCTGCTATTTACAAGATCCCCTGTTTTCACAAATGCGGCTCCTGTGGGAAATTCGATTCCTATCTTACCTTAAGCAGGCTTTCAGCCGGTGACCTGCTCTCTCTTTAAAAAGTATAGTGCTCTACTGACACATTCATAGCCTTTTCTATTTCTGATGCCCATGATCAGCATCAAATTCAATTGCTATTCTATCACAGGGTTTTCTAAAACTCAACCCCTTTTTTTCTTTGTCCGGTCACGCTTGAGCCATTTCCGGAAGCTTTCATTGAAGATCACGTTCACTTCTGCACTCATCATCATAATATACATACAAAAATACAGCCAAAGCATGATCAGTGCGATCGTTGTCAGACTTCCATACATGGAAAAGCCATTGAAATAATCCACATAAATGGACAATGCAAACGAGAACACATACCAAGCCACTGCGCAGATCGCAGCCCCCGGGATCTGGCTTTTAAACGTCAGTTTTTTGTTTGGCAGCATAGTAAAAATAATATCAAAAAATACAAATAAAATACCAAAAAGCACAAAGCCACGAAATTTCACGATCAGATCCGTGATACTCTGCAGCAATGGAATATACTCTACTGCAAGGTCATGCAGCGTATTTCCGAATACCAATACTACAAGTGTAAATACAACTGCAAACAAAAACACGATCGTATAGACGATTGCCCAGAGTCTTAGCACAAACCAGTTGCGGTTTTCCTCAAGGTCATTGACCGAATTCAGTCCATCGGTCATATACTGGATTCCCTTGGCAGCAGACCAGATTGCCACGATCGCCGTTATGGAGATGATTCCAACTGAACGGTTATATACTTCATCTGTAATTGAGATCAGAAATGCTGAAACGTAATCCGGCAATGCCGTCTGATACAATTTTAACAAAGTCCCCTCTGTGATCGGTGTGTATTGAAGAAGGGAAGAAAACACCATCAAAAATGGGATTGTCGATAATATAATAAAAAATGCTGACTGGGCAGAATATGCATTAATCTTATCCCGCTTACATTTATCAAAAAAAGATTTTCCGTTTCCGATAATCTTCCAGATCAATTTTCTTTCCTCCATTGTTACTGTAGTTTATAATAAGTAAATTTGTGTTTGCTCCGCACTTCATCTTCCTGATACGCAGATCATTTTTCTGCCAGACTGGTGATTGAGATATCTTTATAGAAGAAATTCAAAATATCTTTATAAGTCATCCCGGTTTTCGCCAGACCATTGGCACCATTCTGGCTCATGCCAAGTCCGTGACCATAACCTCCGCCATACAGAGTGTAAACATTATCTGCCTCTTTTACGAGACTGACCGCTGCACCTGGCAGGATCGTCCCTCCGGTGCTCTCACTTCCGTCCTGATACGTGATATTTGTCACACCAAGTCCTATGACTTTACGGATATTATACTCGGAAAAAACTTTTACCATTCCATGTTCATAGGAAAGCCGTAATGTCAGGATGGAACCCGATGTACTCCGTTTCTCCACTTCAATGCCTTCGAGCATTCCAAAATCTGCCATGGAATCCGTCTCGTTTTTACCATCAGATTCATAATATATCACGTTCCTCGGAGAAATGGAATGTCTGTTTTCCAAAATCTGCCGGATTTCGTCTTCTTTTCCATGGAAGTCAGCCTGTGCTGTCCATCGATAATACTTGATCTCACTGTCAAATCCTGTATGCGGTGTCCGGATATAATCTGAAAATGTCTTCTCATCTGACAGATCAAGATCCGTCTCCGGTGTGTTCAAACATACTTTTTTCAGGTAACCATAATGATCCATCTCTTCTGGATTCCATACCTCTGCAGTGTCAGTGTACCCCATCGACGTTGAAAAATAATACGCCTCGATCACTTCGTCCGCATAAGTCATCACTTCATGTTTTGTCTCCTCCACCGCCTGTCTGGATGCCTCTCCCGCCTCTGCTTTGTTATAAACCTGATAGGATGTACTGTCGTTGATATGTGCTCCGAAAGCCGCCAGATCTGCCCTCATAAGCTGAATATAGGCATAGCTTCTCGCACAGACTGCCTGCGCCTTCAGCGCCTCTTTTTCATAGGTAGATGGCATCTCACTTGGAACCACTGCGGTAAGATAAGTTTCAAACGGAACACTGTTCACAACGGTGTAGCCCTCCTCGTAACGGCGCACCTCCACACTGCCGGAATATCCGTTTGAGATGGTATTTCCCACTTCATCACACAGAAAAATCTTTCCAGTCTCCGTCGCAGGCTGAATGGAAAATGTATCATCACGTTCTGTAAACCATGTACTTACATCAAGCAGCGTTCCCGCCGCATAATCTGACACTGTTTCACCAAACTTAATACTTGCATCCACATCTGCTTTCAGATAAACTGCGGAGCGGAATTTTCCACCATCGTCTGCCAGTAACAGAACCCGGATATTTTCGATTACTGCCGGTGTCCTGATCAAAATCGCACAGACTTCTTCTTCCCCGATCACATAGGATACTTCCATGTTTCCGAGAACCACTTTCGAAATCGAACTCTCCGTGACATCTTCCCCTTCTAAAAGTTCATAAACCGGGATCTTCCCGGTATGGGAGACTCTTCCATAGCCTTCAATCTCTATCGTATTTTCATCATAGGACAATAATTTTCCACCGATCTCCTGTTCTTTTTTTCGCACGATCTGGAGCTTTCCATTTGAAAAAACAAGATCCGCCACGCCTTCTGTTACATCTTTTTCCGATGCATCCATTGTAATCTCATATTCTGCACCACCGTATAAAAAAGTAAGTGTTCCATCTTCGACAGCCTTGACATAAGTATTATATACCTCTGCTTCCTCTTCACTGATTCCCGCAATTCCAACACATTTACCATCCAGCAAATACAATCGGTAATTATCCCATTCTGTGAGAAAATGTTGTCCAAACTTTGATGGATAATCCCCCTCATTTGTGACCAGAATGCATCCGCTGTCCGATTCAATCACATCCATCAGCAACAGATCCTGTGTTGTAACTGTTTTTTCATCATCGAGATAAGCAAGGATTTCTGTATAAACAGCGTTCCACTCTCCGCGGTCTAGCGCAGCGTTCTCACTTTTCTCTGGAAGTTGTATGTAATCCTTTAATCCAAGAAACTCTAAAATTTCGCTGGCAGCCTTTTTTGTCAGATACTCCTGTTTCTGTAACAATATCTGCTCCCAGTCCATCTCCTTATATATAGAAAAAGACAGTTCATCCTGCACCTCTTCTACCGGAACATAATGCTCTGAATAAACGTCTTTATGATACCCTTTTTTCGTTCCTGCCAATAGCATGCCGCACAATATGAGTAACAAAATGACAAGCAGTCCGATTTTTCTTTTCAAACGCACTTTCCCCCTCACGCACTACCTAAAAAGAAGCTGCTTTCTAAGAAAGCAGCTTCTCGCTTTTGTATCTTCTGTTTTATTCTCGTGTGTATCTTCTATCTTCATTGGTACTTTTATGATTCTTTTGTGTCTCAAAAATGCTTTTGTACTTTCGGAATCTTTTGTACCTCACTACGGATCTTCTGTGTCTTGTAAACGCTTTTGTGTCTTCAAAACTTCTTCTGTACTTTATAAATTCTTTCGTACATTCTATCTTTTGTAATACCCAAAATGCCGTTTCCTACAATTTTGACTCCTAGCCAACGCTAGGTGGGTAACCTCAATCAAGCTTTTGCCTTCCCCCGCCGCCGTAGCGAATTACTGAGGCCTGGCATCCAATTGAAAATGTTGGAATCCCGTTTAAAGTAAATGTAGGTTCAAAATAGTAGGGTGTCGCACATCCCAGGCTGTTTTTTGATAGTCTTATTATACTTTAATGTTCCCTGATTCACAAGCAAAAATTAATGCCGGAACGTAAAAAATACTACCAAAATTACTACTTTTTTCTTGTAGTTTTATCCATTGACAAAATGGCAAAAACATGTTCCACCTAGTAAACTCTGGCTTTTTCTATATCGTCCTTTGTGAATGCACCCGGAAACAATTCCCCAAGCGTATACTCCCGATATTCTCCATTCTTTTTGGAAACAAAAATTCGAAACGTATCCGGCTCGCAGAATTCTGCCATGACCTGTCTGCACACACCGCACGGATACAGATAATCGTCTCCATCTCCATTGATCGCAATTGCTGCAAACTCACGCTCTCCCTCATAGACTGCCTTAAAAAATGCTGTACGCTCCGCACAGTTTGTCGGAGAATATCCTGCGTTTTCAATATTGCATCCCTGATAAACCTTACCGCTTTTTGTTAGAAGTGCCGCTCCAACCCGGAAATGGGAATATGGAGCATACGCATGCTCCTTTGCTTCCATAGCTGCTTTTATCAATTCTTCTGTTTCCATCCTGTCAAACTCCTGCTTTTCATTTTTATACTGTATTTTCCAACAAACGACATATTATTTACATTTTTTATTGTAATCTAATATCTCCCGAAAGTATAGGAATAATTAAGAAGTTTTCATGTTTATATGTAAACTTTTTCTAAAATTTTTTTAAATTTTTTTAAATTCGGAACAATTTTCTTGTATTAATTTTAGTACATATGCTATTATAAGTTAACGTGATAAATTGAAGGAGGGCTTTGAATGACAAAAAATAATCCATTTTGCGAGATAACACCGGAGTTAGAGCATCTGTCTGAGTTAAGTGCCAAATGTTCTGTCATTGATCCGGAATTATATAGCAAATACGACGTAAAACGCGGGCTGCGAGACATAAACGGTAAAGGTGTGCTCGTCGGACTGACCGAGATTTCTGATGTATGTTCGACCAGGATCGTAGACGGGGTTTCCCAGCCGGCAGACGGCGAACTCTATTACCGCGGCTATAATGTAAAAGATATCATCGCCGGAATTGACGAGAAAAGCCATTTCGGATTTGAGGAATGTACCTATCTTCTTCTGTTTGGCAGTCTTCCAACAAAAGACGAATTAAAAGAATTCACGAACATGCTGAGCAAATACCGCACACTGCCTACCAGTTTTGTACGCGACATCATCATGAAAGCGCCGAGCAGGGATATGATGAACACCCTTGCGCGGAGTGTGTTGACACTTTACTCCTACGATGACAGGGCGGATGATATTTCTCTTCCAAATGTATTGAGACAATGTCTTCAGTTGATCAGTTTATTCCCATTACTTTCTGTTTACGGTTATCAGGCATATAAGCATTATCACGATGGTGCCAGCTTATTTATCCATCCTCCGAAAGAAGAATATTCTACAGCAGAAAACATTTTACATATTCTCCGCGCTGACAGTAAATTTTCACCACTGGAAGCCAAATTATTAGATACTGCCCTGATCCTGCATATGGAGCATGGTGGTGGTAACAACTCGACGTTCACCACACATCTGGTATCTTCCTCCGGAACCGATACCTATTCTGCGATCGCAGCCTCTTTAGGTTCCTTAAAAGGGCCAAAACACGGCGGAGCCAATATTAAAGTTGTAAAAATGTTTGATGATATGAAAAAGCAGGTTAAGGACTGGTCAAACGAGGATGAGATCGCCGACTATCTGACAAAATTATTGCATAAAGAAGCGTTCGACCGCGCCGGTCTGATCTATGGTATGGGACATGCAGTCTACTCGCTTTCCGATCCTCGAGCTGTTATTTTCCGTTCTTTCGTAGAAAAGCTCTCCGAAGAAAAGGGATATGAAAAAGAATTCAATCTCTATGCAACGGTTGAGCGGCTTGCCCCTGAGATCATTGCAAAAGAACGCAAGATCTACAAGGGTGTCAGTCCAAACGTTGACTTTTACAGTGGATTTGCCTACAGTATGTTAGGACTCCCGGTAGAACTTTACACACCGATTTTTGCCATTGCACGAATCTCCGGCTGGAGTGCACACCGTCTTGAGGAAGTGGCACACAGCGGCAAGATCATGCGTCCTGCATACAAGAATGTTGGCGAACGAAAAACTTATGTTCCTATGGAGGAACGTTAAAATAAGAAAACAGTTGCCACTGGGAACACACCGGATATTACCGGTTCCGGTCTGTTTCCATGACAACTGTTTTTTATGTAACTCATATTATAAATGTAAAAACTTTTCTCTCGCTTTCGCCAATGAATTCTGAAACCAGATGAAAGCTGCAAGGAAAATGATCACTTCCAGGATACTTGCTTTTCCAATCGGCATAACGGTCTCATTTAAGACTCCAAGAAAACCAACGATCAACACCAGCGCACCAAACAACATCTCCCGCCAATACAAAAATTCAATGAATCCCTTTGTATCTTTCACTTTTTTTAACTCTTCCTGTGCCAGCACCATGGAATTAATCCTGCCACTCTTCTTCATATGAAGCGCTGACCCTATCATATAGGCACCAAACAATGCAACCACAGCATCAAATACAAGCATTACATCCATCTTATTTTACCCTTTCCATTTCTGATCTTACATAATTTTACAAAGATGTACTCATTATAATCTCTCCAACCTTAAGTTTCAAGGACAAAATCTATTCCTATTTTGCATTTTTTCGGGAAAAAACAACATTATTTTTGCATATTACAATTGCATGCGAATTTTTTTTAGTGTAAAATAGGTTCTATAAACAAATTAGGAAAAGGGGATTTACTATGAGACTAGACAATGCAAAAATTCTTATTAGTGATGATTCCATACTTGCACGAAAGCAGTTAAAAGATTTTATTTCAAAATATGGTACACCAACTTTTTTCGAGGCATCCAACGGACAGGATGCAATTGATATCTATAAAAAGGAAAAGCCTGATTTATCGTTTCTTGATATCGTTATGCCAGTAAAAGATGGCAATGCAGCAATCCGTGAAATTATTGATTTCGACAAAGACGCAGAGATCATTATCGTTTCTTCTGTCGGAACACAGTCACAGCTGCGTTCCGCCATTGAAGCCGGTGCAAAGGATTTTATCCAGAAGCCTTTAAATCCAGAGCAGCTGCACAGCATCCTTACCTCAAGATTTGAAGGGAGATAAAATATGTACGCACAGTTTTTTGGAACATTTTTATTATCTCACAATGTAGTGACAAAAGATCAGCTGCTCAGTGCCCTTGGCAAAAAATCCTCCCAGCATATGAAGCTTGGCACTCTCGCCATTATGAAGGGATATATGACTGCAAATGAAGTAGATAATGTCATCATTTCACAGACACATAACGATTGTCGGTTTGGCGATCTGGCTGTCCGCGAGGGATATCTGACGCAGGAACAGGTCGATGAGCTTGTCAAGACACAGTATCCTGATTTTCTGTTATTAGGACAGACACTTGTAGATGAAGGTTATATTACTAATACGCAGCTGGAAACACTGATCGTTGATTATGAATCCGAAAATGAATTAACGGATTTAGATTACAGCAACGAAAAACAGGATGATCTTGACCGGATTCTTGCAAATTTCTTCCATACAACTGATGTAGCTGCAGACGAATACAATGCTTCCTATATGCGATTGCTGTTCAATAATCTGACGCGTTTTATCGGGGATGATTTCACTCCGCTGTGTTTTAACCCATGCAAAGAGTATCCTGTAAATTACTGTGTTTCGCAGACGATCCATGGCGATTTATCCGCTAAAGTTTATCTGGATATGCCTGAGACAACCTGTATCAGCTTTGCATCCAGATACGTAAATGAGGAATTTACAGAGTTTGATGAATACGTTCAGGCTTCTCTGGAAGATTTCTTAAATCTTCATAACGGATTATATAATGTGAATATTTCAAATACACTCGGAAAAGAATTAACATTAGAGGCTCCTGAAGTTGTCTCTGACGAATTGATTGAATTGTCCAGTTCATCTTATTTACTTCAGGTCATGTATCCGTTTGGTGTTGTTAATTTCATTTTTGAATTGAAGAAATAATAATGGAATTGTATCAATAGAAAATCAATTTTCAGGTCACAAAAATAAGGCTGCTGATAGTTTTATCAGACAGCCTTATTTTTTCTATTATCGTTTTAATAAGATACAAATGCTAAAAATCTGCACGATCATTTCACGTTCAAAAATTCTTTTACAACCTTTGGCATCTCATCCACTTCACATACGGTCTTATGTCTTACCTCTGCGGTACGGATCTCTTCGATGGCATTTGGAATCTTAACATTTCCAATTTTACTCAGTTCATCGACAAGCTCAAAATCTGTCATTGCATCATACTTCTTATCAATCGCATCCATCACGCTTCTTGTAAACTTGAACGGACTTGCAGTAGATGCGATCACGGTCTTGGTGTCCGTGTCTTTGGTATCTTTTAAATACTTATGGTATACACCTGTCGCAACTGCTGTATGGGTATCAATAATATAACCTGTCTTTTCGTATAAGTTCCGGATCTCTTCTGCTGTTTCTTCCTCACTTGTATAATTTCCATAGAAATCTGCAAGCTGTTCTTTCATTGCAGGCGTAATCTCATACTTTCCGTTTGTATTTAATGCTTTCATGAAATCTGCATTCTTTGCAGCATCATTTCCAGCAATACGGTAAATCAGACGCTCTAAGTTACTGGAAATCAGAATATCCATGGATGGAGAGCTTGTCAGCATAAATTCTCTGTTCTTATCATAAGTTCCGGTTGTGAAAAAGTCGTAAAGAACCTTATTCTCATTGGATGCACAGATCAATTTAGCAATTGGGATTCCCATATTCTTCGCATAAAATGCTGCCAGAATATTACCAAAGTTACCGGTTGGAACTACGACATTGATTCTCTCATCTTTTCCAATAACACCATTTGCATATAATTTTGCATATGCATATACATAATAGACAATCTGTGGCACCAGACGTCCAATATTGATGGAATTCGCGGAGGAGAACTGATAACCTGCAGCTGCTAATTCCGCTGCCATTTCTTTATCACCAAAAATCTTCTTCACACCAGTCTGTGCCTGGTCAAAGTTACCATGGATACCTACAACAAATGTATTATCGCCCTTCTGTGTCACCATCTGTTTTTCCTGAATCGGGCTGACACCGTTCTTTGGATAAAATACAATGATCTTTGTTCCCTTTACATCTGCGAATCCAGCTAATGCTGCTTTTCCGGTATCCCCGGAAGTAGCTGTCAGGATTACAATATCATTTTTCACCTGATTCTTTCTCGCTGATGTGATCATTAAATGTGGCAGGATGGATAATGCCATATCTTTAAAAGCAATCGTTGAGCCATGGAACAACTCCAGATAATACGCTCCGTCCGCCTGAACCAATGGTGCGATCTCTTCTGTATCAAACTTGCTGTCATAAGCTGCATTGATACAATTCTTTAATTCTTCCTCCGTGAAGTCTGTCAAAAACTTCTTCATAACTTCATAAGCTGTTTCCTGATAAGTCATTCCTGCAAGTTCATCTACCGTCTTATCCAATGTCGGAAGCTGTTCCGGAACAAATAATCCTCCGTCCTCTGCAAGTCCTTTTAAAATAGCCTGTGAAGCTGTCACTTTTTCATTTGCATTTCTGGTGCTTGTGTACATCAATTCCATTTTCACAATCCTCTTATCCTTTTTCTCTCTTTCGCTCATTATAGATAAAACGTTCTCTCATGTCAATGCATTAAAGCATTAAATTGTCCGAAATCCCCTGAAAACGATCTGATTCTGCTTTCAACTGGTCACTGATCTGCTGGTTTGTCTCCATTTTCTTCTTGACCTTATCCATGTTTTCTACAAGGATATCGGTATTTTCCGCAGCATTTGCGATTCCTTTCGCACTCTCCTCAATCGCCGTGGAAATATCCTCTACTGACTGTTTCATCACAAGGACAACCTCTTTCAGACTGTTTGCACGCTCCTCGAAGTGATCCATGGTACTATTGACATAAGTTGCATCGGTCCGGTACTGCTCGCCTGTTTTTACGAAGCTGTCATAATCCGGCATGATCGTATCATCAATATAGGTAACAAGCTGGTTTGCGCTGTCAGAAAGCTTTTCCACCGCATCTGTGACCTGTGCGTTGATACTCTGGATATTATTCGCTGTCTCTCTTGTGGAATCTGCAAGTTTCCGGATTTCATCTGCCACAACTGCAAATCCTTTTCCTGCCTCTCCCGCTCTTGCCGCCTCAATAGAAGCATTTAACGCGAGAAGGTTTGTCTGGCTGGATACGCTTAAGATCTCTTCCGTCAGTTCATTGACATGTCTGACACTGGTACTCTCCTCGATCGCTGACTTCAGCGACTCGATGATGCCGGCGATCATCCGGCTTGTATTTTCCTGATTGTTTACTGCCTTCTGTTTTAACTCTTCGGCACGCTCCTGCATAGTGGATGCATAATCATTCATTGCCTTCGAATCATCCGCAATACTGATCACTTCATCATTTACATTTGAAATATTATCGGTCACGGTTGCAGCGGAAGAAGAAACCTCCTCCATCGTTGCAGAAAGTTCTTCCATAACAGCAGATACATCATAGGCATTCGTATTGGCTGTCTCCACACTCCTTCCGACATTCTGGACGACATCCCCTATCGCATTGGAGTTTGTTGCGATTTTTCCGAGAACTTCCTGTAAGGTGTCAAGGAACACATTCATACCGGATGCAAGTTCTGCGATCTCATCATTTCCCTTTACGGTCACACGTTTTGTCAGATCTGCATGACCGGACTGCATATCTTTGACGATCACTTTCAGTTCCTTTGACGTCTTCCTGATCGGACGAACTACTTTAAAGATCGTTATATACAACGATGCGATCAGACTCACAACAATAAGTCCGATAACGATCAGATTTGCATAATTTCCACTGTCATATACCGTACTCTGGTTTGCAACCACCCGGTCTACATCTGCATTGTAAAATTCAATATAAGACGCAAGTTCATCACTCAATTTATTTGCCGCTTTAAAAAGTTCAAGATTACAGTATTCCTGTGCCTGTGTCTTATTACCATTCTCAATACTGTCCGTCACCTTCTGGTATGCATCCGTAAAGCCCTGATAATAAGCGGTGATATTCTGCACCCTGCTCTTCTCATCCTCTGTCACTGCCATCTGATCTAACTGTTCCAGCAGACCATTGATCTCTTCCTTGGTTGCTGCGCTCTGTTCGAGCATACTGGCACGGTCATTTGTCGACTTTGTCACACACATACTGTAAGCAAGGATCTCCATTTCCTTAAATTTGTCTGAGATTTCATTCAACTGTGCTGTCTTTGTCATATAAACACTTGTGATCTCATTGCTCGCCTGATACATGGACTTTAAATTCCGATGTCCGATCACAGCAGATATAATTGCAATGATCACAAGACAGATAACAGGAATCAGGACTTTTCGGCTCATCCGGCTCTGTAACTTTACGCCTCCTGTTTTTCCACTTTTCTTTTGTTTTCTGTTTGTTCTTTCGCTCATATCTGTTTTCCTCTTTTCAAATTCCAATTGCATTTTTGATTAGAAAATCACTATGTGATATTATACCAAATTTTTACTCATGAAACAATATTTTGCACCATATCAGATCTATATTATTACCATAAAGTTTTCTTGTTCTTTTTGTCCCGTCATGTTAAAATATTACATAGCATCTCACAAGTGTAAAGTAATCATTCTGACGGAGGAAATCATATCATGCAGACCGGAGTTTATTCTGCGAAGAAAAAAGACGGAACCATCTATTACCGTGCGAATATTACATATCAGGCAAAGCACATCAGTCTCGGCAGTTTTTCATCGGAAGATGATGCGCACTCTGCCTATTCAGAAGCCTGCAGCCTTCTGGAAAATGAAACAGCCACGCTTATGAACATCCACGATCAGATCCACTTTCTGTCCTTTGACAAAGCAGTATGCCTTTTAAATTTCCGGGATAATCATCTGTATTTTCATAACCCTATTTATCTGCGCAAAGGCTACTTCAGTTATTTTCTTTCCAATGATATGGAACTGAAATTCGACATTGATGATCTGTTTTATTATGCCGGTCACCGCATCCAGAAACGACAGGGACATTTATTTGTGAGCGACTATGGCATGCAGTACTCCATCTTGTCCCGCTACGGGATCAAACCCTATGCAGTTGCCGGCAGAGACTATCTGTTTTTTAACGGTGATACGCATGATTTCCGTTATTCCAACATTCTGAACATTAACCGTTATCATGGTGTTTACAGCTATGAGAAAAACGGATCCACACATTATAAGGTTTTTATCCATATTAATGGCAATTACAAAATCGGAAGTTATGCCAGCGAAGCCAGCGCTGCCGTTGCCTATAATAAAGCTGCCGATCTTGCAAAAACATTCGGTGTGACAAAGCAGTTCCCGGAGAACTATGTAGACACGCTGAATCCAAGAGAATATGCCGAACTCTACACCCACGTAAAAATCTCAAAAAAATATATTGATTATCTGAAAACATTCGCTTAACCGCAATGCCTGAAATATCTTTACAGCCACCTCGCAACATACAAAAAGACCGTCACACAAACCTGATCGTTTATGCAACAGTCCTCCTGCTTCTGATTGTATTTTGAAATTATTTCTGATTGATATAGTTGACCAGACCTTCGCAGTCGATAATCTTCTGCATGAATGGCGGGAATGCCTGCCCCTGATAAGAAGTTCCTTTTGTCTTGTCGGTGATGACACCTGTATCAAAGTTCACTTCCACCTCATCGCCTGCTTCAATCTCTTTTGCCGCATCCGGGCACTCGATGATCGGCAATCCGATGTTGATCGCATTCCGGTAAAAAATTCTCGCAAATGTCTCTGCAATGACACAGCTTACGCCTGCCGCTTTAATTGAAATCGGCGCATGTTCTCTGGAAGATCCACAGCCAAAATTCTTATTGGCTACAATAATGTCTCCCTCTTTTACATTTTTCACAAAGTCCTTGTCAATGTCTTCCATACAGTGTGTTGCAAGTTCTTTCGGATCTGAAGAATTTAAGTATCTTGCCGGAATAATAACATCTGTATCGACATTGTCTCCATATTTAAATACATGACCACATGCTGCTTTCATATAATCCTCCTTGTTTTGCGAAGCAAAATCCGAGCCCCTCTGGGCGAGGAGAGGATTTAGCCTCCTTGTTTTACATAACCTCTTCCGGGCTGGAAATCTTACCTGTGATTGCACTTGCCGCTGCAACTGCCGGGCTCGCAAGATATACTTCCGAATCCACATGTCCCATACGACCTACAAAGTTTCGGTTTGTTGTAGATACACAACGCTCGCCTGCCGCAAGGATTCCCATATATCCTCCAAGACATGGTCCACAGGTTGGTGTGCTGACAACCGCTCCTGCCTCGATAAAGGTTCTTAACAGTCCCTCTTCCATTGCCTGCAGATAAATCTTTTGTGTTGCCGGAATCACGATTACGCGAAGTCCTTTTTTCACTTTCTTGCCTTTTAACACGGAAGCTGCAATCCTAAGATCATCCATACGGCCATTGGTACAGGAACCGATCACAACCTGATCAATTTTCACATCTCCGACTTCATCGATCGTTCTTGTATTTTCAGGTAAATGCGGAAATGAAACGGTTGGTTTTAAGGTGCTTAAATCAATCGTATATTCCGCATCATATTCCGCATCCTCATCTGCTTCATAAACAACGTAAGGACGTTTGGAATGTTCTTCCATGTACTGTTTTGCAAGATCATCCACAGGGAAAATACCATTCTTTCCACCTGCTTCGATCGCCATATTTGCAATTGTAAAACGATCATCCATCGTCAGATACTGAATTCCATCACCCACAAATTCCATCGATTTGTAAAGTGCACCATCCACACCGATCATTCCGATAATATGTAAAATAATGTCTTTTCCGCTAATCCACTCAGCCGGTTTTCCAGTCAGATTAAACTTCATTGCAGACGGAACTTTAAACCATGCCTTTCCGGTTGCCATTCCTGCCGCCATATCCGTACTTCCGACACCGGTAGAGAATGCTCCAAGTGCTCCGTAAGTACAAGTATGGGAGTCTGCACCAATGATCACATCTCCTGCCACGGTAAGTCCTTTTTCCGGGAGCAGCGCATGTTCAATTCCCATCTCCCCAACATCAAAATAGTTGGTAATATCATGTTTGCATGCAAATTCACGCACGCATTTACAGTGTTCTGCTGATTTGATATCCTTGTTTGGAACAAAATGATCCAAAACCAGTGCTACTTTATCTTTATCAAACACACCGTTCACTTTCATCTTATCCATCTCATGGATTGCCACCGGTGATGTAATGTCATTTCCAAGAACTAAATCCAATTCTGCCTCAATCAACTGTCCTGCACTCACAGATGGAAGTCCTGCATGTGCCGCCAGGATTTTCTGCGTCATTGTCATTCCCATGATAAAATCCTCCTTCACGTAATTATTCCGATTCTCTGCTGTTATCATAAATCATCAAAACAATTACTCTGTTTATATTCCCGTGATATTCTCATTTCTCACGTTTTCTTTTACTGTGTTTATTGTAGCATAGGCAATATTATAATACAAATACATAATAAACATATTTACCATAACTATCTTTTATGATATAATATGCGTACGCAATGAGCAGTGCCAATCGAGAATATACAGACCGGACATGCTTGCATGGTAAGGTCTGTATATATCGAGAGTGATAGGGCGAATGCCCGTCAGCCAGAAAAATCTCTGATTTTTCTGGCTTGCACTGCAGACTAAAACTCATTCAATCATATATTTATCAGATAACAAAAAGGAGTTTTTATGAATCAGAATTTATCCTCTTACCGTATTTTTTATACAGTTGCAAACACCGGAAATATCTCAAAGGCTGCAAAGGAGCTTTATATCAGCCAGCCTGCGATCAGCAAATCCATCCAGAAGCTGGAGGAAAGCGTCGGCTGCAAACTTTTTTCCAGAAGTTCCCGCGGCGTTGTTCTGACCGATGAAGGAAAACTGCTCTATGAACATGTCAGTGAGGCGTTTGAGACCCTGACTATGGGCGAAGAAAAATTAAAACGTTCCATCGAGCTCGGTGTCGGGCACTTAAAAATCGGTGTCAGCTCCACGCTCTGCAAATATCTGCTTCTGCCTTACCTGAAAGAATTTATCCGGCAGAACCCGCATATTTCCATTTCCATCTCCTGCCAGTCCACCAATGATACCTTAAAACTGCTGGAAGATAACAAAATTGATATCGGTCTGATCGGAAAACCGGAAAATCTGAAAAATATTCATTTTGACTTTTTAGAGGAAATTGAAGATATTTTCGTTGCAGCCAAAGATTATCTGCGAAACCTGAAAGCAAGAGGGATTCAGAAAGATCATATTTTACAGAGTTCCACGCTCATGCTGCTTGATAAAAACAATATGACAAGACAGTACATTGATGATTATTTACAGGAAAATCAGATCATCATCAAAGATTCCATCGATATTTCTGACATGGATCTTCTGATCGATTTTGCCCGCATCGGTGTCGGTGTTGCATGTGTCATCAAGAACTTTGTCCGGGAAGATTTGGAAAACGGAACTCTCGTGGAAATTCCACTTGGCTTTCCCATCCACAAACGTGAAGTCGGTTTTGCATACAAGACAACAACCAAGCCTTCTAAATCACTTGCGGAATTTATTCATTTTTACAAGACTTACCGGTAGGAACAAAGAGTTGCTTTGCAACTCTTTGTGCGCTGATGCGCGCAAGCTTTAGCTTGCATAATTCTTCTGCGCATCAGTCGCATCCTTGTGGAGCATTTTTCTTGCATAGGAAGCAATTTCCTATGCAAGAAAAAACGCCGTGGCAGCCGCCACGGCATTTTTTCTTATCTCATAACAATATTCACGATACGTCCTGGTACATAAATCTCTTTTACGATATTTCCTGTGAGTTTATCTGCAATCGCTTCTTTTGCTTTTGCAATGACATCCTCTTTTGCATCGTCTTTTCCGATGGAAAGTGTTCCCTTGGTCTTGCCATTGATCTGGACTGCGATTTCCACAGAACTCTCAACGGTCTTAGCCTCGTCAAATTCAGGCCAGGCTGTCTGATAAACTTTTCCTTCGAAACCTGCAATCTGCCATAACTCCTCAGTGATATGTGGAGCAACCGGGTTCAATAAAGTAATTAATGTTTTAAATTCACCCCTTGTGATCGCATTTTTCTTATAAAAGTCATTGATAAGTGCCATCATTGCTGCAATTGCAGTATTATATTTCAGATTTTCAAAATCACTGCTTACCTTCTTGATTGTCTGATGCATCTTTGTCTCCATATCAGCGGAGTAACCTTCTTCGTCAGTCATAAGATCCTGTAATTTCCATACACGCTCTAAGAAACGACGGCAGCCTTTAACGCCATCTTCCGACCAGGAAGCACTTAAATCAAAAGCTCCGATGAACATCTCGTAAGTTCTCAAAGTATCTGCACCGTACTCTCTTACGATATCATCCGGATTTACGACATTTCCTCTGGATTTGGACATCTTCTCACCGTTCTCACCAAGGATCATACCATGGGAAGTTCTCTTCTGATATGGTTCCGGACAAGGAACAACACCCTCATCATAGAGGAATTTGTGCCAGAATCTGGAGTACAGCAAATGTAAGGTTGTATGCTCCATACCACCGTTATACCAGTCAACCGGCATCCAGTATTTTAATGCTTCCGGACTTGCAAGCGCTTCATCGTTGTGTGGATCGGTATATCTTAAGAAATACCATGAGGATCCTGCCCACTGAGGCATGGTATCGGTCTCTCTCTTAGCTGGTCCGCCACAGCAAGGACAGGTTGTATTAACCCAGTCAGTCATGGCTGCCAGTGGTGATTCACCATTATCTGTTGGCATGTAGCTGTCAACTTCTGGTAACATTAATGGAAGTTCGCTCTCATCGATCGGAACATATCCACACTTATCGCAATGTACGATTGGGATTGGTTCACCCCAGTATCTCTGACGCGAGAATACCCAGTCTCTTAATTTATAATTTGTCTTGGCTGTTCCAATGCCTTTTTCCTCTAAAAATGCGATCATCTTTGCTTTTGCATCTTTTACTTCAAGTCCGTTAATAAAATCTGAGTTGATCAGAACACCTGTTGCAACATCTGTAAATGCAGCCTCATTGATGTCTACTTCCTCTCCGTTCTTTGCAACAACCTGGATCATTGGAAGATTGAATTTCTTTGCAAATTCCCAGTCACGCTCATCATGTGCCGGCACCGCCATGATCGCACCTGTACCATAGGACATTAATACATAGTCAGAGATCCAGACCGGAATCTCTTTTCCGTTTACAGGGTTCACTGCTGTCAGACCGTCAATGCATACACCGGTCTTGTCTTTTGCAAGCTCTGCACGCTCAAAATCAGATTTCTTCGCAGCCGCCTCGCGGTATGCCATGATCTCATCCCAGTTTTTGATCTCTCTCTGGTACTTATCGATGATCGGATGCTCCGGGGATACAACCATGTAAGTAACTCCGAATAATGTATCGCAGCGGGTTGTGTATACACGAAGCTTATCCTCTTTTCCTTTGATGGAGAAGTCAACTTCAGCCCCCATGGATTTGCCGATCCAGTTCTTCTGGGAAACTTTTACACGCTCGATGTAATCCACATGATCTAATCCTTCAATCAGTTTCTCTGCGTAATCTGTGATCTTTAACATCCACTCACTTTTTACTTTGCGGACAACCGGAGCTCCACAACGCTCGCAGACACCGTTTACAACCTCCTCGTTTGCAAGACCTACTTTACAGGAAGTACACCAGTTGATCGGCATTTCCTTCTTATAAGCTAAACCTGCTTTGAAAAGTTTTAAGAAAATCCACTGTGTCCATTTATAATAATTTGGATCTGTGGTGTTGATCTCTCTGTCCCAGTCAAAAGAATAACCGAGAGAATGAAGCTGCTCTTTGAATCTTGCCACGTTCTTCTCTGTTACGATCTTCGGGTGGATCTTGTTCTTGATCGCATAGTTTTCAGTTGGAAGTCCGAATGCATCCCATCCCATTGGATAGAGTACGTTGTATCCCTGCATTCTTCTCTTTCTAGCTACGATATCAAGTGCTGTGTAAGGTCTTGGATGACCTACGTGAAGTCCCTGTCCTGATGGGTACGGGAACTCAACTAATGCATAATATTTTGGTTTGGTAAAGTCATTGGTTGCTGCGAAAGCTTTCTCATCATCCCAGACTTTCTGCCATTTTTTCTCGACTACTTTATGGTTATAAAGTTCTGCCATAATGTTCCTCCTCTTATATTGATATATCTATTAAGCATAAAAAAATCTCCGTCTCATAAAGAGACGAAGATATCTATTCACTCCGTGGTACCACTCTCATTCGCCAGATGAAACTGTTCATCTAAATACGCACTCACATTCTTAACGCGAACCACACGTTCTGATCTACTTTGCTGTTAATTGTTTCAACCAGAAAACTCAGAGGCGAGTTGGGAACTTCCAAATACTGTCTTGCACCGTCCGACAGCTCTCTGAAACTTTTTCGTTCTTAATACTCCTCGTCAACGTCATTTTTTATGCTTTTAACATGATTTATTTTAACATATGAAATTCATTTGTCAATAAAAGAAATGCTTTTATTTCACATCATCTGTTCCTTTCAATACAACTGGAATGGTCATCAAAAGAATTTTTAAATCTAGCATTAATGAAAAATTTTCAATATACATCAAATCCCATTTTAATTTATCCAAAAATTCTGTGTGATAATCTCCATGAACCTGCGCATAACCAGTCAATCCAGCTCTCACTGTCGTTCGAAATGTAAATTCCGGAACTTTTTCCGCTATGTCCTCTATTAGTTCTGGTCTTTCTGGTCTAGGACCTACAAAACTCATCTCTCCTCTAAATATATTAATTAACTGTGGCAATTCATCCAGCTTATACTTTCTCAAAATATAACCTACACGAGTCATTCTTGGATCTCTATTTTGAGCCAACTGTGCCCCCGCAAATTTTTCAGCTCCAACAACCATGCTCCGAAACTTTATAATTTGAAACTTTTTCATTCCACGCGTGCATCTCGTCTGATAATAAAATACATTTTCTCCATCATCCAATTTTATGCATAATGCAATAATGCCAAATAATGGAGCTAATATAACAAGAAGTACACCTGAAAATAAAATATCAAAAAGTCTCTTTAAAGCAGCAGAAATTCCGCCTATTCGTCCTGCCTGCCTATAAAATATCGGTGTTTCTCCATCTTGTGCCAATCCTGCCGCTCTGAGCTCCATATCTGATAATTTTGTAGTAAAATAAACCGGTCTGTTTGTCTTAAAACAAATCTTTAATAAATCATTTCTCTTTTCTGCTGAAAGATCAAACAAATACACTTCATCATATTCCTTTATTTTTTGTTTGATAATTTCCATTGAGACTTTATCTACTGATATTAATTCTGCCTGTGGAATCGATGAAATATCTATTGTCTTCTCCTGATATAAATACAAACGCTTTCCCTTATAATTTTCAATAGTAATCCTCATTACTATTTCGCACATGATAATAATACTTAGTAATTGAAGTATAAGTAAAATCCCCAATCTAATCATATACGGTATGCAATTGTCTACATATACAGCGCACATAAATACACTCAAAATAAGATTAGTAGCTACACATTTTAAGATTAAGCTCAGCTCCTGCTCATACTTCACTTGTACATTTCTTCCATGATTATTACAAGTTATCGCAACTGTCAGCAAAAAATACCCAATAAATAATAATATTCCCTGTAACCTCTGCAAACTACTGTAAAAAAGTATTATGTATTCAACTGATAAAACACTTAAAATCACTGTTCTGGGCACTCTGCACCCATGCAATAAATTCTTTCTGGATTGTATCATTTAAATTTTCTTTCCTTTGAATATTCATCTATGGTGTTTCATTTAAAACAGCCTCTATCAGGCTCTTTGCCTGTGCGACATCATTATCATTTGGAATCATAACATATGCTGCTGAATTTGGTGCCGAGTAGGTTTTCTCACTTCCGCCACTTCCAGTAACCGAATAAATATCAACAGTCCACTCTGTGCCATCCATCAACTGATTAAAAACCAAATCTTTCAACAGTTCATCTGGTATATTCGTCCTATACATATCAGTAAGTTCATCCATAACTTCATTATAATTTTCAAGAAATTCTATTGAGCACACTTTTTTAATCAATGCCTGAAGCATCGCCATCTGGTTACGTCCTCTCTGATTATCACCTGATGCAAAGGCATGCCTTTCTCTTACAAAAGCCAATGCCTCTAATCCTGTCAAATGATTATATCCTTCTGTATAATGCTTAATTGGATCAACTGTAAAATCATACTCTGAATAAACATCTACGCCACCCAATGTATCAATAATAGCTTCAAATCCAGAAAAATTAACTCTAAGATAATAATCAATATCAACATCATACAGCTTTTCAAGTGTTCCAACCGAATTCTCAACACCATATAATCCAGCATGTGTAAGCTTGTCCTTTGCTCCATTACTAATTGGCATTTCAACAAAATAATCCCTCGGTGTATTAATCAGCTGTACATGTCGTGTCTCTGTATTGACTGCAGCTATAATATTTACATCACTTCTGCTTTTTGTATCTGTCCATCCCCAAACATCAATTCCGCTGAAATATAATACAAATGTTCCTAAATTTTTTTTCTCCTCATTTTCTGTCTGAACTATTTCTGTCTCTTGCTCTATTTTCTCACTTTCTTCTGTTTCCTCTACCAATGCATCTTCTTTTGTACTTACTGTGTTTACATTTTTCTTTCCACATCCAACAACTAAACTTGACATCAAGAAAATTGTAATTAAAAGCATTAATGATATTCTTCTTTTTAAATTCGTTTGATTTATTTTTTTCATTTGCGCCTCCAACAACGTACTATATAACAAATAGAGCATATCAGATAACTTATATCTAATATGCCTATTTATTTTTACTACTTTATTATATAATTTATAAACTGCTTTGTTTATTAGACTTTAATCCTCACATCATTAGGAAACTCTATTTTTCCTATAGCATCCAAAACATCAAAATCACTATTCCCATCATTTCCAGTTCCAACTATTTCTATTTTTTCTAAATATTTTTCACAAAAAATCTTTGTAAAATTTAATTTCTTCTCTTTTTGCTTCGCATATCGCTTCATTACATGCCAATTCCAAGCTTTGCACATTATAAAGATAATTACAATGTACCCAATAACAACTGTAGTATCACTCACAAATTCAAACCTCCCATTCATTCTCTTTTTATTTTTATTCTGTAATCAATAATATGGTTATATTATTTAACATAATTTGTCATATATTTTCTGAATACAAAATTAAATTCAAAAACAAAAGTTTTACAATAAAAAAATATTTCTTTTTTACTCAAAATTCTTAACTTTTTTACAAAAATTTTCTTATAATCATATCCTTTTCAGGATTTAGTTCGTCAATTGCATTTTTCAACATTTTCTCATCTATAACCCCTAATTCAATTGCTCTATTTAAATACGCATTAACATATATCTTTGTTTTATCCATCATTGTATTTTTCGTTGATGAAGATTTGTGAATCAAAAAAATTAAACCAATTGACGTTATATTAAAAATTACATACATCAAAATAATTATTATATATACATTAGTTGTAATCTCTCTTTCATTCACAAATTGAATCAATTGTTTTATTGAAATTACCTCAAAAAACTTATATATCAAATATGAAGATATTGCGAGTATTGTATATTCCTCATTACTCATCTTCAAAATAACACTTTTTTCTTTTTTATCTGTATTTACAACACTTAATAAATTGTTTGATGTTTCCCAATTCATTTTTTTATATTTTTTTTGAAACGGATAATCATAAAATACTCTAATATATGCAGATAAAGAAACCATTTGTGTTAGATTCTCACCACTTTTAATAGCTAATGGAACAAAATAAAAAATGGGAATTAAAAAAATAAATGTTTGTAAACATTGAAAAACAACTGTTCCAAATGAGTCCAGCATAATAAATTTTTTTGTTAAAATTTCATTTGCAAATGTAAACCCAGCAGCCCATGAGGTAATAATTGCAACCAATGCCGATGCCTCTTGTGAATTCATAATTTTTATACGTTCAATTAATTCTGCCCGTATAGATGTATATTCTTCTATTGAAAATTCATTGTTTTTTTTTTGACATTTTTTACATTTAATCAATGCTTTTCTATTAAAAACAATTGATTATTCTCCATTTTATGTTTCTATCTACTCTACAACACAATGTAATATATTCTCAGAATATGTTACCGTAAGCTTTTCTCCACCCCAATCAGTATTAGACAACTGATATGCGACTAGATAATAAATAATCTGTTTATAAGAATCTATCATAGAATCATTTATTGTGATATCAAATGTGTTCTCTCCATTATTCAAATGCTCCCTGATAGTGCTCACATACTGATCTGACCATTTTTTTATTTTACCAGTTTTAATAAAATAATTATCTTCTAAAGAATGTGCACTAATTCCATTAGATGAAGTAACTGAACTATGAATCTGATTCATCAATTCATCATTTAATCCAAAATATAAATGCTGAAGATCTACACTATTATCCTCATAACCAGCATCATCCCAAGTTGTATCAATATGATACCAATTACCATCTAATTGAACACCTGTCCATACATGACCATCTCCAGAAATTCTATCTGTTGCTATTCCAACCGAATTCAAAAGCATCACGTATGCTCTATGATATGCCTCACAGGTTCCTGATCCTCTGGCTAATGCTCCCTCAGGCGCACAATAAGAATAGCTGGAATCATAACGACAATTTTCAACCAGCCAGTCATTAAACCAAACTGCCTTCTCGAAATCCGTTGTGCACGTTTTCCCACACTGCGCTTTTAAATCCGCTACCACATTTTCTACTGTCGGATAACCTTTATCATCAATTACAAGTTTTATGCCATATAAACCTGTGTTAAACCATACATACGGAGACACCCCTGTATCCATGATTGCAAAACGAATATAGTATGTTCCAGAAGCATAAAATGTGAAATCAAAGCTATCTTTCGAAAAAAACTTTCCATTAGAACCATAACTTGTATCATAAACAATTGTTCCATCTTCTGTTGTCAGACTGTATAAAGCATATTGTACTTTATCTGTTGTTCCTTCTGAAGATAATTTAAAAGTTGTAGGCATTCCACATGTTATATTCTCCGGGTACTGCACCTTAAAAGTCACGTTGCCACTTGTCTTAGAAAAGGTTGTCTGTACTTTTTGATTATATATTAATAATGCTTCGTTAGAAATTGTTTTGTATCCTGACGCATCCTTCACTATGCAACGGAAGCTCATTCCATTTCTCTTTTCCAGATAGCCTACCTTCAATGTTGCCTTTGTCTGTCCACTCCAATCTGACCATGTAGTGCTTCCTGCCTGTTTGTACTGCCACTGATAGCTTAAGCCTTCTCCTTCTGCCTTGACGGTAAAGCTTGTTGTCATTCCTTCTTCTACTGTTTTATTTTCCGGCTGCTGGATGATCTTCGGTCCATTCACATAAGTCAGCTTTGCTTCATCTGAGATTGTCTTATACCCTGATGCATCCTTCACTATGCAACGGAAGCTCATTCCATTTCTCTTTTCCAGATAGCCTACCTTCAATGTTGCCTTTGTCTGTCCACTCCAATCTGACCATGTAGTGCTTCCTGCCTGTTTGTACTGCCACTGATAGCTTAAGCCTTCTCCTTCTGCCTTGACGGTAAAGCTTGTTGTCATTCCTTCTTCTACTGTTTTATCCACTGGTTGATCAACTATTTTTATGTTGTTCGATTCGACAGCTTCCCACTTAGCATATAATGTAACCGTTCGGTCATATGGCATAAATGCTTCACCTGATTTGTACAGTCTGCTGTCTAAACCTTGTGACCATCCTTTAAATCTATATCCTGTTCTACTATATTTACATTCTTCTAATATAACCCTTTGATTTAATGGATAACTTTTTGTGATACAATTGCCATCTCCACCATTTGGATCATATTTTACATCAACCATTTTATTATTTCCAAAATTACAATAAAAGTCCAAATTATTCTGTATTGAATACTTATTATCGTCTGTTGACATATACTGAATTTTATTATTCTGATCAATATATACAAAAAACGGATAGCAAACTCTATTACAATCCTTCAAATATAGGTAACGTCCCAATTGATCTGCGATCAAACTATCTTTGCCCTCATAAGTAAAAGTAATATTCTTATAATCATACAACTCTTGAAATTTTTGTACATCTTCCTTTACTGCGGTATCCATTGGCATTGCTATAATATCCAAATCAGCATTTTCTTTATATAATCCTTGAAACTGACTCAAACAGTCATACACAGAAATAAAATATATTAAAAGTTTAGGTTTTCCCACAGCCTGAGTAGAGATAATTTCGTTGTTAGTTGTAACATTTTCAAATATCCATGTATTATCAATATTTAATGGTGTATCATGATTTATTGCTGGTAAATCAGAATCTGTTGCTGGTAAAACATAAGATTGTTCAGCCATTGGATATGCATCATTAAATTCTTCTGTTGCACAGTTCTCTCTTCTGGTATGATCAGCTGAAAAATCATTTTCATTCTTCAAAAGATAACGGTTAAATGTCTGTGTATCCTGACCATCCCATGTAGTATCAACATTATAATAAACGTTACCTACTCTTACAATATTCCATGCATGTGCCCCCCCCATTTGCAGTTCCTGGAATAATTCTAACAGACAATCCAGCATCTTTACACATCCTATAAAAAAGTACTGCATATCCATTACAGACTGCTTTTCCATTACATAATGCGCCATATGCTGTGTATTTTACTGTATTGGTACTGTCACTTAATCCATCATAATCATAATCTACATGGTCACAGATATAATTATGAATAGCAATTACCTTCTCCACATCTGTTTTTCCATTTAAATTCAATGAAGCTAACGCACAAGTCACAGCACTTGTCAGCTGTTTCTCCTGCTCTGCCGTTGAAAAATAATTCATGTAATATGTATAGGTTACTCTTGTAGCACCTGTATAACTTCTTGTACTAACACTGTATCCAACTCCTCCATACTTAAGAGCATCCCCTTCCTGTCCTGTACAAGATTCCGTATATTCCTGTGCTGATGTCATTGCACTAACTGGTCCAATTTTATTATTAATCTCAATCGGTACACTAACTGTTATCTGACTATTCCTTGCTACAACTTGTTCTTTCAGATATTGATATAACGCATCTTCTGTATCAAGCTGCACCACATCATCCGAAAGTACAGACACCTCATCTGTTTTTATCTGTGGTAACGTCTCTCCATCAGCTAAAATCACATACGGCGCTATCTCTTCTACGGACACAACCTTTTCTTCTGACATGCCAAGTTCATTCGTTTCATCTTCTACAAATGTTACATACTCTACCTCTTCAGATACCTTACTTTGAACAGGCTGCTCCGTATTCTCAGCATACACTAACAGCTGTGGAAATGATGTAAAAAATAAAGATAAAACCAGACAACAAATAAAACACTTCTTCACTCTTTTGTTCATACTCTTTCTCCCTCGTAGAAAAACTAATTTACATTTATCTCCAAATCAAACTTTTTCTCAATTGCTTTCAGATATTTTTCGTTATGGCTCGCCGCAACGAGCATCGGTGCATATGCGTCTCTGCCACTGATGTTGAACATATATGGAAAATCTTTGAAATGTTCCTTATAATCTGCAGCAAAATCTAAAATTCCTTGTTGTATCTCCTTTATTCCTTCCTGATTTGCATCATACTTTCCGAATTGCAATGTAATATCTAAATCCGGCAGATATCTGTCTTCTGTCTTTTCCCTGCACGCATTTCCGCTCTGGAATCCAGAAAACTGTGGTGTCGGAGATGACAGTAGCAATTCCCAGAATACATTGTAATCCTTATTCGGATCATGTTTTTTCAATAGATCTCTGTTATGGCTCTGAGAATACAGATAGGCAACTAACTTGCCACTCTGTAAAAAAGGTTCTGACGCATCTGGCTCTGAATTATGTACTGTATTTGTTCCTGCAATCAAGCCAATAATTTCACAAGGTATATACCATTCCTGCTCCACCAGATGTCGAAGTGTCATTGCTCCACTTCCAGCCCATCCAATGTCAACCGCTACGGCTCTTTTGCATCCGGTTAAAATGTCCTCATAATATCTTTTTGCTGCCTTGTGCTGTTCTTTATATTTTTTTATAACACATTCCCATTTAGACTCAATAAATTTTCTCAGTTTCGATTGATTACTATCTGTAAGATACTCTGATACATCCAGTCCGACTAATTCTCTGCCAAGCTCCTGCAATTCCATTGCTTCAAGAATTTCAGCTATCTTATACTGTTGATTTACCTTATGTTCAATAAATCTTCTAAAATAGTCATGCCTGTCATCCTCTGCCATTAGCTTTGTAGCCGCTTTTCTCGACCAATACGCATATTCCGTAGAATCTTCCTGATACAACTTATTATACACCTGTTTTATGATATCTCCATCCCTAGACAGAAAAAGAATTTTGTCAATCCCATTCTTTTTATAATAATCATGAATGAAGGTACAATAACCTAATACAAATAATCCCCCATATATATATCCGTATTCATATTCCATAGAATACGAATTGTTACCACAATACATGTGATTATTTACAATCCCCCGATATGCGGCTCCAACCATAAGACTCATATCATATGCCCGGTAAGCTTTCGAATGTTTATTTACATTTGGATAATAAAAAACTGCCAATCCTGCCTTTTTAGCATTTGTGATATCGCTGATCTCATTATCGCCAATATGAATTATTTTCTCTTTTTCAAAATCTTCCTTCACATATTCATATATAGTACCGTCTGACTTTCCAGCAGTATATTCACTTGATATGTATAGCTTCTGAATACCAGAATAGCCATTTTGTGCAAGCAACTTTTCCAGAAAGTCTTCTGATAAGTACATATCAGAGGTTATGATGATAGTCTTTTTTCTACGCTGTAATTCCTTAAAAACCGTCTGCATTACCGGATTTGCATAGCAAAATCTCTGCTCTAATTCCTCTTCCAGATTTCTTCCTTTCCCAGCCGGATAGCCAGTCTCGCACTCTATCCTGTTCCAGATTTCTTCCAGCGTGACCTCATAGCTTCCTGAAACAGCAAATTTATCCTGTCTGGCTTTCCACTCCTGCACTATTCGAACCGATTTAAAATCTAATATCCCAATCTCTTCTGCCAGATAGTCAAATAAATCTGTTGGTGCAGAAAAAGGTCTAAAAATCAGAGTATCAAAAATATCGAATGATATAATGTCATAGTCCTTAACTGCCTCCAGAATATGTGTAGCTGAATATTCCGTAGTGAAAAGAGATTCCGGCACATCTGTCTTAAGGTTTTTCTGCTCATTTTCTCTCACTATTTTTATATAATCTAATGTCCAGTCTTTCAATATATAATAGCGAACATTCAACCATAATAAAACAAAATAAGAATTTATCTTCGAAAAAGGGGTCTGTTTACAATGAACTTCCATATATCTTTCACGAATACCGCTATGCTTATTAACTAATTCGTTATATATCTGCATACGTAAACTCATCTTGTAGCTACCTCTTTCTTATTTAATGCTTCTTCTTTATTTTAAAAGTGACTCAGCTAAATTAAGTGCAGACCTAATTGTCACATCCATATCATAGTATTTGTATTCTCCCAATCTGCCACCAAAAATAACCTTTTCCTCTTTCTCAGACATTTTTTTGTATTCCTGATAAAGCTTATTATTCTTCTCGTCATTTACCGGATAATAAGGTTCATCACCCGGCTTCCATTCCGAGCTGTACTCTTTACTGATCACTGTTTTCGGAAGGTCATTTCCAGCTTCATCCTTTCCAAACTCAAACCATTTGTGTTCGATAATCCTTGTCCACGGAGTTTCTCTGTCTGTGTAATTTACAGCCGCATTTCCCTGAAAATTCGGAATATCTAAAACCTCGTTTTCAAACCGAACAGACCGGTATTCCAAATTTCCCAATGCATAATCAAAATATGCATCGATGGCACCTGTATAAATTATCCTGTCTGCCAACGCTTCGTATTTTTCTCTTTCCTTTAAGAAATCTACATTTAAACGCACTTCTATTCCATCCAGCATATTTTCAACCATTTTCGTATAGCCGCCTACCGGTATTCCCTGATACAGTGCATTGAAATAATTATTGTCAAAGGTCAGTCGAACCGGAAGCCTTTTTATAATAAATGCCGGTAATTCCTTACAGTCTCTTCCCCACTGCTTTTCTGTATAACCCTTTACAAGCTTTTCATAAATGTCTCTGCCAACGAGGGAAATAGCCTGTTCTTCCAGATTCTTTGGTTCTCCTGTTATCTCGCTTTTCTGTTCCTCAATTTTCTCTGCTGCCTCTTCCGGTGTTACTACTCCCCACATTTTATTAAACGTGTACATATTAAACGGCATAGAATATAATTCCCCTTTGTAATTCGCAACCGGAGAATTTGTGAACCGGTTAAATGTAGCAAATTGCGTTATATAATTCCACACTCCAGTATCATTCGTATGAAATATGTGTGCTCCATATTTATGAAAATTAATGCCCTCTACTTTTTCTGTGTATATATTTCCTGCTATATTTGGTCTTTTATCAATTACTAAAACAGACTTCCCGTTTTTCTTAGCTTCGTGTGCAAATACAGCACCAAAAAGCCCAGCTCCAACTACTAAATAATCATACATCACTTTTTATCTCCTTTACATTTTATATTTTCTTCTATACTTATGCACCACAATTCTCCACAGCACAGAATTTTTCACTTTATATATCTTTGTTTTTTGCAATTTACTATGATTTCTTGCAGGATCTACCTTGTATAGCCACGGCAGACCTTTCAAATAATCATCCATTGCTTTTATGACATAATATTCAGATATAAAATCCTTATTAACATGATACAGTGATATCTTCTGCTTCCATTTGTCCAGCACTGCCTGTCTGTCCTCATCCAAGCCATATACTTCATTCACAAACAGCGGATTTCTGGTATCATAGTATAGCATAATTGGTGTCTGACGATGTTCAAATGTTTCATGCCAGACCTGTACACCTTTTATAATAATTGGCGGACGTCCGCATCTTAGTCCATACTCCACATCATCGCAATGAATGAAAAAAGGAAGCACATCATTTTCTCTGACAAATTCGTATGGAAAGCAGCAGAACCACCAGCCCCCATACTCAGCCCCACTGTTCCATTCAACATCCGGCTCTTTCTGTATCTCTTCTATGCTCTTATTCAAGCCCACATGACGGATGTTTCCTGCATTCCAGATTTCTGCCGCCGTATATTGTATCTGTCTGTTATCCATCCGGAACATCCTGCCAGCTACCGGTCTGTCCGCATTTTCTTTGTCAACCATCTGAAGGAAATCAAATAATTTGTAAAAACAGGATATATCAAATTCGACATCATCATCCATAAACACGACATGTGTAAAGTCTTTTCCCGCATTTCTGATTACTTCAATTCCATACTGATACCCACCTGATCCGCCTACATTTCCCCTCGGATTATGTATCAAATGAATAAATTCCGAATCAGACTCTTCCAATTCACACGCATTGTCTATAATATAGACTTGTAAAAATCCAAAATACCGGCTTTTCACATCGTTCCGGCAAAAAAGAGAGACCTCTATTTTATCTGTTATTTTTTTTATGTACTTTTCACGTTTATAGGTGCATATATTAACTGCAATAGACACTCTGTTCATTTTTTATTCCTGCATTATTGTCCTGAAATCCTCTGCCACTTCATTTCCAAGTAAAATACACGTCATTGTATAGGTTCTCTGCTCATTCATTAGTGCCGACAAATCTTTTCTTGCCCTGTCCAGATACTCCTTTTTATATTTATCCTGTATCTTTTCAAGTGCATACCTGTGCGTTTGCAATTTACACATCTGGTAATAATCTATTAACTGCTGATTTCCTGTTCTTCCTATCGACTGATCCAAATATGCAAATATATCAAAATGAACATATAACCGCTGGTCATTTGCTGCAACGTCCTGTCCTTCCCGCTCTAATCTGTAATAATATAAATTTTCCGGAAGCATCACAACGGATTTTGCAAATGCAAACGTTTCTACCTTAAACGGAAGATCATCAAATCTTTTAATATTCGTGTAAAAATGAATATTGTTCTGTCTTAAAAATTCTGTTCTGTAAATTCCTCTCCAGATTGCCACTCTGCTATAAGTCACTAATTCCTTAATCTTATTCGCATCATAGCATCCATCAATGTAAGGCTGTACTATATAATCTTCTGCATTTCTGCTTAAACCGGAATTTTCATAATATTCCTTATATCCACACAGACTAATATCAAAATTTCCTTCCATCGCTTTTCTAAGAAGTTTATGAAACATATTGATTTCGATAAAATCATCCGGGTCAATAAACCCTACATACCTGCCTCTTACCCTTTCCAGTCCCATCTGTCTTGCAGACGCACAACCGCCATTCTCTTTTTCAATCAATAAAATACGCTTGTCATTTCTGGCATATTTTCTTATAATATCAGCCGAGGCATCCTTTGATCCATCACTCACAAATAAAAACTCAACATAATCTGCTTTCCAGGCAGTAACACTTCTGATACACTGTTCTATATAGTTTTCAACATTATAAACCGGGAAAACAATACTCAGTTCCTTCTCATAGCTGTCCTTTTTCCAATCAAGCGATACAGGAGGTCTTTCTGCTCTCCATGTTTTTAAATGAATTTCCTTACAAGTATTTCTGCATTTCTCCCATATCTTATATGCGCTTATCTGTCCCTCTTTGATAGAACCAACAATGTATGCCGGCTCATATTTTATCATTGCAAGAAGCTCATGACCACTGCAATTTACCGGATATAAGCCCCATTCTTCTTCCATTCCATCAAATTCATAATAGGATAAAAATGAAAGTTTCTCAGGCAATGTGATTATACCTCTCGCCTGGTCATTCCATAAACGTTCTTTTAAGACTAAAATATCCTTTTTGGTCCATGAAAACACCAAAGTACAATCCGACATATTTGTAAAGCTAAATATTTCCTCCAGTCGTTCGAATCCGCACTCACCAATTACAATAACCGCCTTACCAATATCCTGATGTAATGCACAAAACATTTCTAATTCTTCCATTTTAATTACCATGTCCTATCATTTTTTTCATCATCAATTTTAATGTGTACTTTAATCCGCTATCTTTTATACATTGAATTCCTCTGGTGAGAATATTTCCCTTTCTCGCACCATGAAGAAGCCAATAACGATACATATTGTTGCGCTCTTCATATAATGCAAGCTGTGCATATCTGTCACTTCTGATAAACTCCATGAACGCCTCTTTTTTATTTTTTTCCTGTGCGTCTTTCCACTTATAATCCAGGAAAGCGCTGATCTGCTCCTGTGAAAGTCTCAGAAAAACCTGATGCAGCCCCTCCAGCAGGGCATGAATATATTCTGTATTCGTCATATCCAGCATCCAAAAGGAATATTTACACATTAAATTAACAATCTGTGCTGTCTCTGCTCTGGAATAATCAGACCTATCCACTTCATCTAACACATCATGAAATACTTTTATAACATCCAGCCTTCCTGCTCCGGTTCCTGCTGTAATCTGTCCCGGCACGTTCGTCCGGTAAATAAAACCTGTCCCCGGCAGTGCAACTACATTTTCTGCACGGTGCAATAACTGTATATGAGGTCGTATATCTTCCCACTTCACGCCTTCCGGAAATGTAAAATGATTATCCTTAAGGAACCCAGTCCGGTAAATTTTACGATTCGCATTTACCTCCAGAGAATATACTTCCGGGCAATTATCAGTATTAATTACCTTAATGCTCTTGTTATCCTGCACCTCAAATATCTGTTCATATTCTGACTTGTCCATCCAATATTCAAGCATATGAGATGCCTCGTTATAACACTTTGGCAATGTAAATATGATATCTGGCTCAAAATCCAGTGACGTAATCAGTTGTTCAAATTTTTCTACAAATCTGATATCCTGCCAATCATCACTGTCAAGGAAGCATACATACGGCGTATTAACATATGTAAGTCCTGTATTGCGGGCTGCTCCAAGACCTTTGTTCTCCTGATAGATATATTTAATTGAGTTATTCTTTTGGTATTCTTCACAAATCTTTCCCGTATCGTCAGTAGATCCATCGTTCACAATAATTATCTGATAATTTTTTGCGCTTTGGTGCAAAATACTTGATAGACATTGTCTCAAATATTTAGATACGTTATATGCTGGAATAACAATCGATATTAAGTTCTCCGTCTGCACATTCAACTTCCTCCATTGTTCTGATTTTCTAAACTGCCATAATCCTCATCATAACACAGCACATTTTATATTTTTTTCTTCACATCGAAACAAATTCCTTTTGTCGAAAAACTACTCAAAAATTTCTGACCATCTTTGCTAACACACCGAACCGAATAATAATATACTTCATTTTCATCCGTCAACGTGTCTACAAAATAATTCGTCAACGTAATTCCTATTCTTTCCCATTTTCCTTTTTTTGTTCTCCTTACTACCAAATAATTCGTATCCTCATGAAGTTTTTCCCATGAAATTTCAAATTTATTATCTATTTTTCTTACATTCAGTAATTTAGGAGTCGGATACTCATATATAACCGTTTTCTTACCATTAAAAAAACAATACTTATCAATCCATAATTGTTTTTTAACAACCTTACCATTACACTTATCTATGCAATATATTTGAAAATGATGTTCCTTTCCTTGTAAACAATTTGGAATTGTGGCAGAAGTAATGTCCACATTCCAAATTGTAACCAGTAGTTTTTCAGCATCATCAATAATCTCATATAACAAATATCCATCTGCCTCATTGCATTTTTCCCAAGTTATCTTGATTATTCCTTTATCCAATTGACATATCTCCCGCTTTACTTTTCTTTAAGAGCACGCTCTATATACCTATCTAACAAGTCCCAAAACCATTCGTTTATATTCGATGTTGTATAACCTAATTGCTTTGCCTTACTCATATTCATAGAAAACGAGGTTTCATTGTACTCATGAAATGGTGACTTGTCACCTTTCTCTACATCAATAATTGCCCTTTCGCCAACTCTATTTTCTATATATTTAATAATTGTATCGATGGTTATATACCCTTCACTAGCAAGATTGATTGGTCCACTATAATTTTGTGCTGCAATCCAGGGCAAAAATTTTCCCACTTCCGTATCTCTTATAAAAGTAAATCCTCTTGCAACATCATCAATACTCATTGGTATATGTTTTACAATATGTTGGCAATAATAATATAATCTATCTGTTTTCGTAACATATGGAATCCTAACTGTAACACCATTAATATGATTATATTTTTGATACAATACTCCTTCCGCTTGTCTTTTTCCCACAACATATCCAGCCGTAGTATCCACCAGCTTCATAGGATTTGTTTTTGGATCAAAATCTTCCTCTCGCAAGTCAATTTTTTTATCTTTATAAGCCTCAACACTAGAAAGTTGAATATATCTTCCACAGGAAATTGCGTTAAGAACATTATCAACATAATTTGAGCAATATGCCAAATTGTCAAATACTACATCAAAATATTTACCTTTTAATGCTTTATATACACTTTCTCTGTTAGAAACATCCATGACAATTCTATTTACATCTATTCCAAATGCATCCTTTTTTCTTCCTCTGGTTGCAATATATACATCATTTCCCAATGCAATTAATTGTTTTACAAGTTGCACACCCATAAATCTTGTACCACCGATTACCAAGACCTTTTTGCCTGAGATTGGTGCCTTTGCTGATGATGTCAATGCAAAGTATTCATCTTTTCCACAGCTTTTAGGATTTTCCGTCACACTATCTCTAGCCCATGCGCAATCTCTTCTAACAATTTTTGCAGGATTTCCTCCGATGGAGCAATTATTAGGGAATTGACCTTTTACCACACTTTTGGCACCTACAATGCTTCCATTTCCAATATTCGTTCCGTGCATAATAAATGCACCCTTTCCAACCCATACATGCTCTCCAATTATAATTGCATTGCGATGTGACGGCTGTTTTTCTGACGCAGAATTAATATTTTTTCCTGTCGAAACATCAAAAATTGTATGTCCATCCCCAGCCCATAAATCTATATCATGTGAGAACATGCTGTCTCTTCCAATGATAATTTTTTTGCCTGCATTTGCATGAAGTTCAAGATTTGTTTCAAATGTACACTCTTCATTAATCAAAATCTGACCTGCACTAACTATTCTATAAAGAGCATTGGTTAATCTACATCCTCTTCGAATAATAACTTCAGACTTTCCACTATATGATTTTGTAATAAAACGATTCTCGCCATTAAATCTGCATTCTTTTTCTATTTCAATATATGTACCAGCTAATAAATCAAATGACATATTGGAGCTTCCTGTTACTTTATCTCCAATAATAATATGATTATTGCATCCCCGAAACACTATTTTTTTTATTATTCCGGTATAACCTTCAATCGTATTACCATATGCATCCGAATATCTTCCCTTTGACAAATCAAACTCATTTATGACAATTGGTTTATGATACCTGCATATAAAATCCTGAAGATTATTATAACCATACTGCTCTAGCAGTGCATAGGTATCTGCAGCATTTTTCGGATCAAAAGCTACTATATAGAAGTCACTGCTTCCATCTTTTATCTTAGAAACCGGGAAAACTTTTTCATTATCCACTTTTGTTTCTGACTTTGCAATTGAAAAAGCAACCTCTAATCCAAAATATTTTTTTAATATTTCTTCAAATTTGCGGGATTGTATCCATGTAACAATTTTTCTTCCATTGCTATACCTTGCCGCCGCCTCTGCAAGATAATAATATTCATGATAATTTTCCGGTAATTTTTTGTCCAGTTCCTGCTTGTAATATTTGTAAATCTGATTATAATAACATCCTTTTGTTAAGGATGTAAAATCCATTCTGTCAAAATACTCAAAAAATTCTTCCCTGTTTTTATGAAGACGATACGGTCCTTTTATAATATGGTTTCCTCGGATTGCGACCTCCAAAGGTTCTTCCCTTACCTTTTTCATGCCAGACTTTAATTTTTCAAAAAATTCTTCTGCTTTTTTATTATTTACCAAAACAACAGATGTACCCTTTAAGTCAGACATTTCTTCATCATATTTTGGAATGCCCCAAAAATCTCCTATTGTTAAATCTCCCTGTCTCGGCAATTTATTAGATACACATTTTCCACAAGTTGTATTTTTCGAAATAGATTTTAAATATGCTATAAAATACATATCAGACTCTAAAGGCTTCTGATACGTTGTTCCATCTGTAAAGTACGCATTGATTCCAGCATGCCATCCCCACGGCGTCTTTTGTTTAAATTCTAATCTATTTAATTTCTTCGCTCCTAATACATCATTATGATATTTTTCAAATACTTTTGAAGATGTAATTCCATGGCACAATAAATCAATTGTATAAAGATTTGCATACTCCTGTCCTAAATAAGAATATAAACCTGCAACCTGACAAGGCATTCCAGTAAATAACACCATCTTGCCATCCTTTAACAATTTTTTTATTTCAGGGTACACTTTAGCCGCGTAACTCTGCATATATTTTGAACCGCGTAATCGCCACAAATCTCCTATATTGTTTATGATAATATGTTCTACTTTATAATCCTGCTCGTATGCAGCTCCAGCAACGTATCCTCCCTGCTCAATTACATACTTTGCAGCTACTGTGAACATTCCTCCTGAGGAACTTATTTCTCTTATTTCATCTGACGCCATCATTGCATAACATTTCGGTTTTGCTTCATTTTTATACACCGGATTTTCCGATGTACATTTTTTCAAACATATGCCACATTTCACACATTTTTCGCTGTCAATCTCCGGAACCAGAAATCCCTCATTGTTATATTTAAGATTTATGGCATCTTTCGGACATACCTCCTGACATGCCCCACATCCTGAACAATTTTTCTCATCTACAACTTTATTTACCGTCCGGCTATTATATAGTGCCTTGTCTAAATGATTTTTTAACCAGGCAATTGATTCTTTTCTTTTTTCCAAAATAACTTCATTTACAGAAGTATAATCAATATTGACATTAAACCCTGCTTCATTAAATTTGCTAACAAAATCCTCCGGTTTTTCAATCATTCTGTCAAGTAATCCAAGTTCTCCCAACAGAAATGGGAAACGTGCCCCTCCGCGTCCCACATTTTTCATTACTACAAACGGTTTTTGGAAAATAATTGAAAAACAAGTTCCATGAAAGGAATCGGTTAACACATATTGAGAATTTTTGTATAAATATAACCACTCATTCACTGTTGGATCAAGTTCATAAGAAACCAGTTCTGAGGAGATTTTTAACCTTTCTTTAAAACTTTCTTTATCCCCACTCTCATTAAATACAACAATTACTTTTTTCTGAGTTTCTTCCGCTATTTTCTGAATACTTGCTCCAATTTTTTCATTTGGATCCAGTATATATGCAAATATGTAGTCTCCCTCAACTTTAAAATCCGATGCCTCTGCAATGAGTTCATTATATTTCTCAACTGGGCATAAAAAAACTGGATCTGACAATAATTCTGCCGAAATGCCAAATTCATCCTTGCATATTCTCTGAGAAAAATCGTCTCTAACAGATATACCATCAAAACGATGTAAATTACGATCTGTTCTTATCTTTTCATCCTCTGGTCCAATATATTTATCCTTTCCAAAGGATGTTGCATATGCAATTTTCACTTTATCGTCTGCGACAAAATCAAAAAAATAGGATTGTCCATAAGGACGGCTTAAGTTATAGTTCCACATCTGGTCAGAACCTAAAACAAACGCTGAAAAGTTATTATTCAACTCTGACAATCTATTAATCGGTAATAAAGGGGTCACCTCGTATCTATCCCTTGCAAATTTTAATGGGTGAGATCTATTAAGTGCATCAATATCGATTTCTCTCCCCAGTGGATTTCTTATCATTGCATACGTGTAATTCAAGCTTTCCAGCACACGTGTCAATGCATAATAAGTAATAATACTTCCATAATTATTTCCATACCACAAACCATATACTGCTACATCATATTTATCTTTCATATCATTTATCTCCTTATCGCAAGTAACCATCCCAGAAATCAACCCCGGTAATTTGTTTCTTTGCATTTTTATAAGCTTCAGTAACTTTTTCCATATTCTTATTATAATTTCTTCTTATTTCCCGATATCTCTTCATTAACCTGAGATACTCGCTTCTTGAGCGGTATCTTAAAACTCCAGTCTGATTATGAGGGTTCACTGCCAGTACTACATCATGTCTGTACTGTTTCTCCGGTATGTCAAACCAATCATATGCTACAACTGCCGGCTCATGGTTCATCATGAATTTCGGTAACAGTTGCCAGTTATGTGTCTTAAAATAGCGTTTCAATTTTCGCTTTGAGAACAATTTTCCCTCATAGAATTTATAAATCTTATCATAATCAACGTAGATATCTGCGAAATTCTGCCGTATATCAACCAATGGTTTTACCCTTGAAGTCTGCTGTTTCATAATTGTTTCGCCTTCCGGCTTCATGAGAAACTCCGGACCTTTCAGAAAATCATCCACTGCGTCAAGCAGCAAATCACATCCGACATAATTGTAACGGCTTATCTCCTTGTCAAATATATCTTTTATTCGTTTCAAATAATCTACTTCAGGAGTTACACCACTTGTCGCCTGAATAATCAGACTGTTTCTATGTACCTGATAAAATTCCATCGGCATATTAAATTTTGTGACAAATCCCATATGCCATATGCAGATGCCGTTCATCGTTATAAATTTAGCATGATTCGCAATGGAAAACTCTACATCATCTCCACGGATAAACAGTGGCAGTGATAATCTGTCTAAGCTTAATTTGGTTCTCGGAATACAGCAATACCACCATCCTGCATAATTGTTTGGCTGGTCTTCGTATATTTTTTCATTTAATAAAACAGAAGTTGCCAAATGCATTTCCATGGATGGTTTTCTTGGTCCATAGGTTCCATCTTCACTGACAAAGCCTACGTCTTCATGCTGTACGTGCATTTTTTCATAATAGAGCATCGCACCGCTGATAAAATGATCTCTATATTCCGGCTTTAAGCAGCGTAACAGATTGTATGTTCTGATAATGCTCTCCGGCAAAATTTTTACATCATCATCCATGAGAAGCGCGTGAGTTGCATTAAATGTCTCGTCCCGAAGCGTTTCAATCATTCCACGGGTGTAACCACCGGAGCCTCCGACATTTGGATTCTGATAGATATGAATACGTTCCCCATTCCATTCTTCTGTGTTAAGAGTTCTTCCGTTATCAATTACCCTGACAAATATATGATCTGCGATTTCTTCATCCGAATAGATAATCTCATTTTCGATAAGTCTCAGATTACGGGTAATAAAATCTTCTTTTCTGAATGTAACCGTTACCAATGAGAGTTCCACTTCATTCATCTTATCTGTACTGATATCAGCCAGATAAATTCCCTCATAGATTGAAATATCTGAATATGCAAATACCTGAAATGATACCACTTGACTTTTTACATCAAAAGGAATCGGAATCAGTATTGTCTCTGTTTCATCACATTCATAATAGTTTTCCGATAATACCTCTTTTTCTATTATGTTGTTATTCATGTAATGTCCAAATAACTGTATTCCTAATGTTCCTTTAACCTTCAGTTGTAAATATGCATGGTCAATAGCCGTATATTTCTTCCATTTTTCCAAAGAAAAAGCATTAAAATATGTAAAGAATTCGGTTTGCTGATCTTTTTTCAGGCAATGTGCAGACTCATATATATTATGACTGAATCTGTCTCCTCTGTAAAACATATGCCAATGCTGAATTAATTCATTTTTTGGAAACAATATGTTCTGTAATTTCATCATTTTATCCATCGCTAACTCTCCCCTATTCCAGACATTTACCAAGCCACTCTTTTGAATGCTCTATGAAAGCCTTTAATTTATAATCTACAACTCCATATTTTATTGGTTTTTTATATAAATAGCTTTTTTCTTTCACATCATCTTCTACGAAGATAATCCGTTCTTCCAGTCCCAGCTGCTCTAAAGTAGAGATAACCTCCAACGATTTCTTTTTATTTCTCGATAAAATTGCAATAAAAGGCTTCTTATATACAATTGCGAGATGAACGATTGCATTCGAATCTGTTATCACTAATGAACTTTTTTGAATAAGCTCGATATAATTATCAATACAAAGCTCTTTAATATTATAATTGGCTACACGGTATCTTACTTTCTCTTCTGCCAGGCTCACTACTTTTTGTTTTTGTATATCCGGTTCCTCAATAAAGCTTGCTATGAATAATCCTTCTTCTTTCCCATTATCGGTATAACTGAATTTGTCACTTAACAAAATTGGATTGCATACACGCTCACAGGAAACATCAAATTCCATGTTTAAAATATTCAGGGTATTGTCATCCGCTACGGATATTGCATTGTATGTTTTCATCATAAAATATGCCGCATTTTTTGGTCCTACCGAGTAATCACAATCTTCTCCAAAAGACGGAGCATATGCTATTTTCTTCAACTGCGGAATAATCTGTTGGAAAAAAGTATCTTCCACTTTCTCATCTTTACAAAGCCGCCATCTATTTGATGCCCCTGTGATAAACGCATAAAATGTTGAATAATATTCTTCCCTTGTCATCCTTAAATTCATCCCAGCCACCATACAGCAACGTTCCTTTAAGTATTGGTACCCAAAAGATTTTTCATCCAAATACCTGTCATTCACCACACAGTCATATCCCAGTTCTTCTAAGGTTTTGTACAAGGCATATGTAGATAAAACCTGACCAAGATCATAAGAATTATTAATTGTGTCCAATAAAATATTCCTTTTTTTTCCCATTTTCATTTTCTCCTAATTATGTTGTGATCTATATGCAGCACACACAATGTCCGGATTACCAACCATTTGAAGTTTTCCTTTTTCAATCCAGACAACCTTTGTGCAGTTCTTTAAAATAGTGCCTATTCCATGAGATACCATCAAAACCGTACTTCCACCATGAATTAATTCCTGCACTCTGCTGAGACTCTTTTTTCTAAAGAATTCATCTCCAACAGAAAGGACTTCATCAAGAATCAATATCTCTGCTGCATCTCCGACAGTTGCAATTGCAAAGCCTAACCGGCTGACCATACCGCTTGAAAAATTCTTCACTTTTTCATCCATGAATCCATCCAGTTCAGCAAAGGAAACTATTTCATCATAATGTAAATCAATAAACTCCTTTGTATATCCGATGATTGCACCATTTAAATATACATTTTCTTTTGCAGACAATTCCATATCAAATCCTGCACCCAGTGTCAATAACTGGATTTTTTTCTTATCAACAACAACCTCACCACTTGAGGGATTTAAAGCACCGGATATTATTTTTAACAGAGTAGATTTTCCAGAGCCGTTTGTACCAATTATTCCGACAATCTCGCCCCGATAAATATCAAAGCTTACATGATCAAGAGCCTTTAGTGTACGATAATTTACCTGATGTTTTATTAATTGAATGATATACTCTTTAATTCCCGAAGTGCTTAATGTAGGTGTTTTATACACCATAGACACATCATCTACCTTAATAATTGGTTTTTCTGTCGTCATATCAGACTCATCATTCACATCTTCTGAACTGATTTCTTCACTGTCCTTTATATTGTTTTCAAGTTCCTCTTTGCTCAAATCCAGCAATTGAAGCTCGTCAGATTTTTTCTTTTTATCCTTGAAACTTTTCCTTTCTTGAAACGAAAAAAAGATTACAGCAAACAGCAATAGAAACCCAATAATGATACCTAAACCTATTTTCCAGACCCGAGTACCCGCTGTCGTATTCTCCGTTGTCATGAATACCTCTGTGTTACTTTCCTCAGTTTCAGTTTGTTCCTCACTGCTAATATCAGTTATGTTTTCCGTTGCTTCAATTACAGTTTCAGTAACTTGCTCCATAGGCGACTGTTCTTCTTCTACCTCTCCTACTGTATCCTCGCCTGACAAATTCACCTGAACATTCTGGAGATTTTCAATATCAAAATTCTCTCCCGTTTCTGTCAATGCCGTTGCACTCGTAATCTGAATATCTGCCATTCCGCCACTTAAGGCTTCAAATGTCAGCCATAGTTTCGTCTCATCTGATGATGTTGTTCCATCGAACGTCAATATTCCATTCTCTTCATCATTGTTTCCAAAGTCGCCTGCATATCTAAGTCTCTTCTCATCATATTTGATTTCAATATGATATTGTGATATTGCGGTATCTCCCCTGATATATATTCCAACCGGGAAATCTCCTCCGCTCTCTCCCTCATAACTCTCTGATCCAAATGTTACGGTTGCATTTGCAGCATATATCCTCATTGGAAGACATCCTATTAACATCAGAAATATAAGGCATGCTATATTTATTCTTATATGATTTCTTTTTTTGTGCATAAATTATATCCTCTGCATTACATCATTTTGTTTTTTATTGAATACGATCCATCCAATTATACAGCTCAGCACTGCCGCTATCGCCAATTTTATCCATGCTGTATAATAAGGTACTCTTCCATATACCATACACTCTCTTGCAATATAAATAGACATATATACCGGATTATAGCCGATTAAGGTCTGTAATTTTTCTGGAAGAGAAGTTACCGGATAGAAAATTGCTGTAAGATAAAGCAAAATTCTTAAAAATACACTATATAAATATTTAATATCTGCAAAGAATACATATAAAATGGATAATATATATCCAACCCCTGTTACAAACATCAGTGTTAAAAGAACATCTAACGGAAACAGCAGCATTGTCCACGATGGTTTTGTGCCAAACGCAAATAATATGATTATATATGGTACACACGAATATCCGAAATTAACCAATGCTGTGTACATTCTGGACAACACAAAGGTCTGTCTCGGCAGCTTCGCTTTTATAAGCAATGTTTTATTATCAACCAGTGCTGACATTGCATGATTGGTTCCGTCACTAAATAAAGTCCAAAAGATACTACCGGTCAAATAGTACAATGGGAAATTTTCAATTGATCTTTTAAACATATATGAGAAAACCATTGACATTACAATCATCATCAGCAACGGATTTAACACGCTCCATATGATTCCAAGATAACTTCTTGCATATTTTCTCTTTATTTCCCTAGATGTCAGCTCCTGAATTACGAAGAAATACTGTTTTCTATCCGAAAAATTTTCATTAAAAAGATCAAGCTGTCTTTTTACTTTTTTTCCTATTTTTCTCCGCTTTCTTACAAGCGAAAATGCCAATCCACCAATTATACATCCAAGAACAAGTATTAAAATGAAATATAAAACTAATTTGAAAAAATCAGATTTGCTTGTAGTTTCTTCATTTGCCTGTGTATTTTCCCACTTAACCAGTTCCCCTGTTGTCGTATATCTATAATAATCTCCGCTGCCATTTTGATTAATTGCATAGAAAACTGTATTATCCTGCATCTCTTCCATGGTGAGTCCATCCGGAATATTTTCACAAGCCCCTAATGACATGATGTAATACTTCTGGTCATTTGAAGTAATCTCACTGACAGGATAGAAATTAGCAGTCTGACTGTTGAATGCATAGATTGAGAAATTTTCATCACCATCCATGATCAGCATAACACGAACATTTCTTGCCTGATCACTAAAAAATGTCAAGGACTCTCCTGCATAGCTATCTGTCACTAATTTATAATCCCATAAATCAATCTGCGGGGTATAATCAGCAATATCCACTACATATAAAAGCTGATTCCCTTTTTTTATACTTCCAACAACTGGAACATCCGTCTCTAAACCATATGTATCAGATGATGTCTGTGTTTCCTCTTCATCCATAAGCTGCTCAAAAAATGATTTTTCTCCGGTATCTGTTCCATCTACATTTATAAGCAGTGTTTCCTGAGAACCCATTGCGTAGCTTTCTGCTTCTTCACCATTTGAATAGATTTTTGCACCTTTAACTTTTAATCCTGCATTTCCACCACCTATTGCTTTGAATGTAATATTGTCATAGGTTATTTCATTACCAAAACCAGTTCCCTCAAGCGTAATTACGCCATCTTCTTCTGCCTCAGCTCCTGATACATACTCCAAGCGTCCTGTATCATATTGAAGTTCAACTTTATAAACACCAATATTTCCATCTGCTTTAATCGTTACTTCTATCTCAAAGGTGTCATCCATATTTACTGAATAACTATCTTTCCCGAAAGAGACAACTGCGTCTGCAGCATAAACTTTTCCTCTGTCAGAAATGATTAATATAAAGGCAACAGCCATTATAAATAAAATTTCAACGATTTTATTCTTCTTTTTCATTTTGTAACTCATATATAATATTACTCTCTATTTTCTTTTTAATTGTTTACGCAAGAATACAAAATACTTATATATTCTGACATGTAAAGACTCCAACTGCGCTTTTCTGCCAGTGTCCTCACTTTTATTTTCTCTGAATTCAGCTTTTACAATGCTTCCCTCCAGCCAAGCACTTTCATATAATGTTGCTTTTCTCACACCAGATACAATCATCATTCTTCTCAAAAATCTTTGATTTCTTATCTGTTCCCATGTTAGCTCAGCCGCTGTTTTTTTGTAGTTGCCATCAATTACATCATCCGAAAAAAGATTATCACCATAAGCTTTTACCTCAACAATAGACGGTTCTGACATAAATAGATAAAATAATTTTTCTATTGTTCCAATATCTATTGTATTTTTTTCCTTTTCGAAAGATATTTGCGCCAACAACATTTGTAATGCCTCGATGTTTTTTTTCATTTGATCTGCATTTGGATTATGTGCATCATTCATAACTGGCGCATACCCATTTTCTACCTTATCATATGATTTGGTCATACCCTCCAGCGACGACACAATTGTTTCGAAAAGTGAATTGCTAAAGCAGCTTTTTCTCACTAATCCGCTCTCCGGTGAGAAATAATATGAATGAAATTTTTCATGAGAACTTCCAGTAGGATATTCATACATACCAAAATAGCACCCCTGCACCTCAATATCAGGATTCACACTTTTTACCAGTGCCTCAATGGAACATTGTAGTGTTCCGATCCAGCCACTATCCACAAGCAAATATTCGCTGTTATCACATAAACCTTCCTGTTTTAAATAACCAACCGTGTTTTCATATGCGTCAACCGAATGTCTTTGTATGTACATACGAATTAATTTGCTTTGTCTTATTTTTTCTCTGAGTTGAATCACTTGCTGATAATTTAATATGGTATCTTTTTCTTTGTTTAATTCCAACTCATTTAATATATTTTGACATTCCTCATCAGTCAATGCCGCTCTACGCAATATTTTCAAGGGTGTAACATCAATTCCACCAACGCAAATACTGTCGATGCTTTTCTCCATATTGAAATGATATCCCGGCAACCGCATAGAGAAACGTGACACATGCAAATATTTACACTCTATATTTAAGTGTTTTTGTTTAACGATTTCATTTGCAATCAAATACATCTGATAACCGTCTCTGCTTAAAAAATAAACTCTGCTTTTATGAAGCCTTACTGCTTCATCTAAAACCCACTCTGTAAAACCAACAAGTGCCGGAGCTATCACCATAAGATAAAGTTTATTATCGATCGGCATCTCTGCATTTTTCATTTTTAAATTCTGATAAAATGTTGTTGCTATCGCTCTTTTAATAATTGGTGCTGCCTGCAGAATATCAAAATATTGTTGCTGTCTGAACTGATTTATATTATTACTCTCCATCTCCTGTACCTGTAGGCTGTCCCTCTGAAGGATTTTCTGTTTCTGTTGGTGTTTTTTCATCCGTTGACGGTTTTTCTTCTGTTCCCGGTGTCTCCGTTGACGGTTTCCCTGTTGATGGCGTCTCTGTTCCTGGTGTTTCCGTTGACGGTTTCCCTGTTGATGGCGTCTCTGTTCCTGGTGTTTCCGTTGACGGTTTCTCTGTTGATGGTGTCTCTGTTCCTGGTGTTTCCGTTGACGGTTTCCCTGTTGATGGCGTCTCTGTTCCTGGTGTTTCCGTTGACGGTTTCCCTGTTGATGGTTTCTCTGTTGATGGTGTCTGTTCCGTTTTCCCGCCTGTCGATGACTGATTAGTCTGCGACGACTGACCTGATCCACTCGATTGTGTTGTTGAATTTGACTGGCTGCTTTGTGTTGACTGTTTTGTGTTTGAGGTCTGCGCAGCCGGAGCTGTCTGAACCGTCTGATTTGCTGACGTATTTTGAGTTTCTTGCTGTGTCTTCTGAGTTGCCGTCTCGCCTACATCATCTGTCTTTTGTTTTTCAGTCCTTTTTTCTGCCTCGTTTCCATTGCTCTGCTTTACCTTATCAGCCTTAACGTATGCGACACGACCACTGTAGGCTATCTTGCACCACTTTTCATCATCAGATAATGCAATTACACTTATATTTTTCCCTTTTTTCAAATTTCCAACTACTGTTGCCTCTGTATCCGGTTTACTATATACATCAGCATTAGCTGCAAGTTCGCGTGTTTCTATTTCCTCATTTCCATCAGCTTCCTGTTCTTCAGTTGTGACTATTTCCTGCTCAGCCTCTGTTTCAAAAATCGTCATCTCTCCATCGTTATTCAAATTTATCATCTGTTCATATTCAGTAGATGCCACTTTCTCATTATCTGCTTTGCACGCTGTCAGCTGTGTTGCCAAACTCAAAGCTATCAATGCCATAACTGCTCTTTTCTTCATAATCTTTTTCTCCATTCCAATATCTATTTTGCTGTATTGATGATTCTTTACGTTTATACCATGCCAATAACCAATATGGAATCGCGCATGCTGCAATTGGCCGTAAAACATATATCCATCCCTTTGGGAGTAAAATACCCAAGGCTTTAAAATTACGATATCTGCATTTTGCCTCATTCCATCTATGGCGAAAACTACGCTTTTTGTAGGAATCTTTATTTTCTCGATAAGCCAAAAGTTTATCCTGTATATTAGCACCCTTTAATCCTGCCCTGCGCAGCCTCATAAATATCTCATAGTCTTCACAGCGAAGTGTCTCTTTGGACGCAACATATCCCTCATTTGTATCAAAAATAGATGCCCTGTACATAACTGTCGGATGTGCATATGGTGAGAATCTCAGATAATCCTGCTCTATAGGGAATTCCGGCATTTTGCGCTCTCCCCATACTCCATTCTGATCAAACACATCAATATTGCAGCCAACCCATGAATACTCCTGATATTTGTCCAAAAATTTTTTTTGTTTCATTAATCTTTCCGGATATGAAATATCATCTGCATCCATTCTTGCAATATATTTTCCCTTTGCCTCATCTATACATGCATTCAGCGAAAATGCCAATCCATGATTTTCATCCTGACCGATCAATTTAATTCTTTCATCCAGTCCTTCTACCTCCCTGAGTAGTGTTGCTGCCTCCGGGCATGAGCCATCATCATAAATAATAAACTCAAAATCTTCAAATGTCTGGTGTAAAATAGAATTTACCGCCTCCATTAAAATATCCTTATTCAATTCATTATAAACACCCATGATGACAGAAATCTCTGGCATAACTCCCCTTTCCAGCAACTATGAAATTCTTTTATCCATAGTTGAATAAATTCTTTCCATAGTTCTAACTGTTTCTTCTGTACTAAATTGAATTACTGACTCTCTGCAATAATCCGCTAGTTTTTTTCTATATTCAACATTTGAATAAACTTTATCGATAGCTGTCACAAATGCATCCTGATCAAATGCCTCGCATATCAATCCATTTTTATCATTCTGCAAATATTCTCTTGTTCCTCTGTTATCTGCAACAATGAGTGGCACTCCACATGCAAGCGCCTCTATTGCGGCAATCCCCAACCCCTCACGGATAGAAGGGAACGCAAATACATCAGCGGTCTGGAGTATTTCATTCATATCTGTTCTGAAGCCAATCAATTGCACCTGCTTCTCTAATTTTTTTTCATGAATCAGTTTTCGTAATTCATCTTCATCTGGTCCATTTCCGCATATAGTATAATATATATCTTTTTTGTTTTCCACTGCAATTGCTTCAATTATAATTTTTTGATTTTTATTTTTATTCAGTTCTGCAGCTGTAACGATATGAAAAGCATTATTCGGTATTCCCAATTCTATTCTTTTCATGGAAGCCATTTCTGGCATCGGGCGAAATTTATCCAAATCTACCCCTACACCATGTATTTGCTCAACTGTTCCATTTTTTTTTAATTTGAATCTGTCTTTTACACAACAATAATCTTCTTTATTGATGGTTATAAGTGTATCCGTCCACCGTGCCAGCAGCTTTTCAACTGGATAAAATAAAATCCAATTTAAAATTGGAGCACCTTTATAAAAATGAAGTCCATGCGCAGTGTATATAACATACGGATCTGCTTTACTGTAATGTGCGGCGATTCTTCCCGCAACGCCTCCCATCGGATTGTGACAATGTATCGCCGTTATATTTTCTTCATCAATAATTTTAATTAACTGCTTAATTGCCCTGCAATTCATTATAATCTGTGCCGGACTTTTCTCTATATCGATCTGATGCAGAATAATTCCCTGTTGTTTCAATTCTTTTTCATCAAAGGTATAAATCGGTTTTTTTAAATTTGATGCATAATGTATCTCATAACCCATGTTCTGCATAATTTCCACATCATTTTTTTCAAATTGTGGTAAAAATCCGCTAATCGTTGTTATGTATAATATTTTTTTCATCTATTCTTCATCCAACACACTTTCTATTAAGCTTTTAGCATTTTCTACATCCTGATCATTTGGAATCATAACATAGCATGTTGTTCCTGGCATAGAATATGTCGTTGTATGCTTTCCTGTTCCTGTTACTGTATAACTGTCAATTGTCCACGTAACATCATTAGATAACTTATATTTAACCAAATCGTATATCACATTAGATGGAATATCTGTCATAACACAATCAGCAACTTCATCTAATATTTCTCCATATTTTGCTAATATACTTGGAGATGTCATTTTATTTATAACTGCTTTTATCACTTCCATCTGATTAATACCCCGCTGAACATCCCCAGCAGCAAAGGCATGTCTCTCACGTGCAAATGCTAATGCTTCTAGTCCCGAAACATGATTGTATCCTACTGTATAATGTTTTATCGGATCAACAGTAAAATCATATTCCGAGTATACATCAATTCCTCCAAGCGTATCTATTATCGCCTCAAACCCACTAAAATTCATACGCACATAATAATCAATATTTATTCCGTATAAATTTTCTATTGCTGCCTCTGAACTTTCTACCCCATATAATCCAGCATGTGTCAATTTATCATTTGCCCCTTGATTTGGCAGATACACATAATAATCTCTCGGTGTATTAACAAGCTGGATATGTCCCGTTTTCATATTGACAATCGCAAGAATATTTACATCGCTTCGGCTTCTCGCATTCACAGCCCCCCACATATCAATTCCACTAATATATATTACAAAAGTATCTTCATCTGATGACAGAAAATATTTTTCTTCTGTACTGTCCACATCAGTAACATCTCCACGTACTTCAACCTGAATTTCTGCAGAATATGTATATAATTCCCTTATTCTATCTGAGAAATCTTCATATCCATCCTGATCAGATATGATATCAACATATGCACTATTCATAATAATTGCTCTTTCTGTTCCATTTAGTAATGCATCTGCCATAAACAAAATATTATTATATGCTTTATATTGAACTTCTGTTGCCACAGTACCATCAATTACTGACATAACCTGATCTGCTGCATTATCCGATTCTAAATATCCAACAGATGCCCCCTCTATATCTCTAAGTTCATTTGCATTATCATCTGAGCTGACAAATACCGACATCTGAACCACTTCAAGTCTTGAATCCTTTGCTACATTATTTAATGTCATGTCTAATTTTCCTATTGCAATTAATCCATACAGAAGACCTATTGTTATCAAAACAGATATTATTGCAAAAATAATTGCAGGAATGCTCTTTTTAGTCGAAAAAAAAGTTCCAATATTTAATATCAGAATTATAATTGTATATAATATCAAATATATTATTGGAACTACACCCATTGTAAATAATTTCACACCCAAAGCCACTGCTATGATTATTTGAAACGCAATTAGAATATAATCTATTTTTTTTATTATGCTTTGTTTTTTCTTATTTTCCTCTAACATTTCTCCACTCCACAAAAAACTAGCTTCAAATCTTATTTTTATTAAACTTATTTAATAATACACTTACACTTGTCTTATGTCAATTACGCAAACTGCCATATTTTTACATTTGTTTCTTCTATATTTATGCATTTTTATAAATTTTATTGGTTAGTTTTACTTATTTCCCATATGATTTTCTTATCCATTTGTTTTTCATAGTTTCTCGCTAAAATTTGTTTAAATCATCATTTATATTCATGTTTTAAACACCATTTATAATACACATCTCATTTGATTATGTCAACAGAAGAAACTTACAGTTTATTAACATACCTCTCTCATTTTTTATTCAGCTTCGCATTTAAAACGTATCTTGTACTTTCCTTTTAAACTCGCCTTTAAATTACGTTTCCATTGTGTTCTTTTTCTACGTTTTTTTCGCAAGAATATGATACAGAGAATCACACACAATAAGAAACAAATGAGAAAGGGGAGTTTTTATGAACCGAAAAAGAGAAGCATATGACCGTTTAGCCGTTGGCGACCGCATTCGAAAAAAAAGAGTCCAGTTAGGATTTTCACAGGACGAGGTTGCCGAGAGAATAGACCGTGCACCGAAATACTGTTCAGACATCGAGCGTGGCACCTGTGGAATGTCCACAGAAACAATGCTTGCGATTTCTGAGTGTCTCGACATGAGCCTTGATTATATGATGTTCGGGGAACAGACAGACGAAGAGGCAAGACGGCAGGAAAATGATGAACTTGCAGTGATCCATATTCTTTCCCGCTGCTCCAAGCAACAGCGTGATTATGCAATCCGGCTTTTGAAATTATATATTGCATCTATGCAGATTTCCCAGAATCCGTTATAATGAACCATGCGCCCGGTAATTCCAGGCAAATTTTTTTAGAATAAGAGGTGCACAAAATGGCTCTTGATGGATTTGTAATTTCCAATATCGTATATGAATTAAACCAGACAATTTTAAATGCAAAGATCAGCAAGATTGCGCAGCCGGAAAACGACGAACTGCTCTTCACCTGTAAAGGAAGTAACGGACAGTTCCGCCTTGCCATGTCCGCAAGCGCATCCCTGCCTTTTCTATATCTGACGGACCAGAATAAACCAAGCCCTATGACCGCACCAAACTTCTGTATGGTGCTGCGCAAGCATATTGCAAATGGAAGGATCATAAAGATTTACCAGCCGCATATGGAACGTATCATTCACTTCGATATTGAACATCTGGATGAAATGGGCGATCTCTGCCAGAAAACGCTGATTGTAGAGCTGATGGGAAAACACAGCAATATCATTTTCTGTAACAGTGATGGAAAAATTATTGACAGCATCAAACATATCTCATCGATGATGAGTTCCCTGCGTGAAGTGCTTCCGGGGCGCGACTACTGCATTCCTGCCACACAGGATGACCGTTTAAACCCGCTCGAAGTTACGGAAGAAGCCTTTATGGATATGGTTATGAAGAAACCGACCTCCATTGCAAAGGCTCTCTACTCTTCTTTTACAGGCTTAAGTCCCCTGCTTGCCTCCGAAATATGCCACCGCAGTTCCATTGACGGAGATATGCCGGTCGACTCGCTCGATGATGATGGCAAAAAGCATTTATTTAACAATCTCACATGGATTGCAGATGATGTAAAAAATCATACCTACAAACCGAACATCATTTTTAAGGGAAAAGAACCGATTGATTTTTCCTGCGTTGAACTCACACAGTTTTCGGATTACGAAGCAAAGAATTTCGATTCCATCTCACAGGTTTTGGAGGAATATTATGCTTCCAAAAATGTGTATACAAGAATCCGGCAGAAATCCGTTGATTTGAGAAAGATCGTTTCCACTGCCCTAGACCGCAACCGCAAGAAATACCAGTTGCAGGAAAAGCAGTTGAAGGACACGGAAAAGCGGGACAAATACAAGGTATACGGCGAGTTGATCCACACCTACGGCTATGGTTTAGAGGAAGGTGCAAAGAAGTTAGAGGCACTGAACTATTACACCAACGAGATGATCACTATTCCGCTCGACTCTCAGTTAGACGCCAAGGGAAACGCGCAGAAATATTTTGACAGATACAACAAATTAAAGCGTACTTATGAGGCACTCACCAAGCTGACAGAGGAGACAAAGACGGAGATCGAACATCTCGAAAGTATCTCCACGGCTTTAGACATTGCCCTGACGGAAGATGATCTCGTACAGATCAAAGAGGAGCTGATCGAATTTGGCTATATCAAGCGCAAAAAGACGGATAAAAAAGCCAAAATCAAGAGCAAGCCGTTCCACTACCGCTCCACCGACGGCTATAATATTTATGTTGGAAAAAATAATTACCAGAACGATGAACTCACTTTCAAGTTTGCAACCGGAAATGACTGGTGGTTTCATGCAAAAGGAATGCCTGGTTCCCACGTCATCGTAAAATCTAACAATGAAGAATTGCCGGACCGCGTTTTTGAGGAAGCCGGAATGCTTGCCGGATATTACTCCAAAGGACGCGAAGATGAGAAAGTGGAGATTGATTATCTGCAGAAAAAAAATGTCAAGAAACCAAACGGGGCCGCGCCGGGATTTGTCGTGTACTACACAAACTACTCCCTGACCATCCATCCGGATATTTCAGGGCTGACGCTGGTTTCAGATTAAAAAAATATCGTAGGGGAGGCACAACCCCTACGATATTTTTTATTTCCAGAATACCTTTCCTCCGAAATCTTCTGCCATTTTGATACATCCTTTATAAGATGCCAGATCATGATACTCATTCGGATCATGCGCGTCTACACCTACAATAAAATCATTTCCGTTTTCCACACCAAGTTTCACAAACCTGCGATCTGGATAATTGCACAACTCCCGGAAACCATTCACATTAATTTCAATTGGAATCTGCTCGTCTTTTAATCTGTCTGCAAGCTTTTTCATGTACTTTGTATACAATGCTTCATCTCCGGTGAAGTTTACGATATCCGGGTGTGCCACCATATTAAAATATCCGGTATCCAGTGCATTTGTCAGCAGATCTACATAGCTTTTCAGATGCATTTCATCCGTCCAGTTTTTCCTTACACTGATAAAACTTTCATTTTCATAGAAAAAATGCTGTGCCAGAAGCAGATAATCCATCGGATACTGCCGGATTTTCTCGATTGTCGGCTCGAAGATTCCCGGAAAATATTCCATCTCCAATGCCAGAAAAATCGTGATGTCATCCCGATATTCTTTTTTCAATGCCTCAATGGTTTTTACATAATCTTCCAACTGTGACATTGTCATACGAATCCTTGACACATATCCATTTTTGAATAAATAAGGGGAATGGTCGGAAAAGCCGATCACCTCAAAGCCTTCCTTAATTGCCTCCTCGACATATTCCCGCTCTTCTCCCACTGCATGCTGGCAGCGCACCGTGTGCGAATGAAAATTACATTTTTTGTCTTTATAATCATTCATGTCAAAATCAAAATAACGTTTCATTCTACTCTACTTCCTTCATACTGATTTGTCGAATGAGCAGTTTTGCAGTGACAGTGTTCAAAATGGCGTGCTATTTTTTCAGGCGGAGCATCTCTGTATAGGCAAGCAAAAATGGTCCGACACCTTTGGCGTCATCCCTGACAACCGGCTCTGACATATAATAGTCATAAGTACCCGGCCGTCTGTTTGCACCGCCTAAGCCTGCCACGAGACAGATTCCGCCCAGATGGAGGTTTCCATTTTCATCCGTGGAAAGATAGTTATCACAGATTCCATGAAAAGCCTTCTCACCGTATGCGCGATAGCTTTCCGACAAAAATCCAAGACGGACACCTTTTAAAAGTGCATATGCCATAATAGAGCTTCCACTTGTTTCGAGGTAGTTTTTGTCCATACCGCCGAAATTCACGACCTGATACCACATACCGCTCTCATCCTGATATTTTAACATAGCATCCATGAGTTCGACAAATATTTGTTTTAATTTTTCGTAAGACTCTCCTGCAGCTGATGCGTCTGTTTTGTCTAATGTATCGAGCAGTGCCATGGAAAACCAGCCCAATGCGCGCAGCCAGAAGTTCTGGCTCAACCCGGTGACTTTATCGCACCAGAACATTGCTCTGGATGAATCATACGCATGATAGTATAATCCGGTCTTTGGATCTCTCATATTTTTTTCAACATTAAAAAATTGCCGGAAAATATCGTCATAATTTTTTTTGTCATGAAAACGGGTCTCATATTCCATATAAAACGGCTGACACATATACAGCCCATCCAGCCAGACCTGATTGGGATAAATATTTTTGTGCCAGAAGTTCCCCTCTTTCGTGCGTGGCATCTGCGCCACCTGACTGTAAACAAGATCAATTGCTTTTCTGTATTTTTCTTTGCCTGTCAGGTCAAAAAGCTCAAACAGTGTTTTTCCCGCATTCACATTATCAATATTTAATTCATTGACATCATACCCCTCAATTGTCCCATCTGCATTCACTTTGCAGTCAATAAAATCATCTGCAAATTTCAAGTATTTATCCTCTTTCGTGATCGCATACATTTCCAGAATCGCTTTGATCATACATCCATCAATGTAATTCCATGTGGATTTTAACCCCTGCATGATTTTTTCGATGTTCCAGATGGGACGATCCGGTGTACTTTTTTCCATTAGTTCCTCAATATACTTTTCGATTTGATCCATAGTTCTTCTCCTTTTTTAACCTTCTATATCTAGGCGTTTGCGAAACTCATCTACTCTTCTTTCAATTGTTCAAAATCAACAAAAACATTCAAGACACGCTCTCGCTATGTGTCACTCGCAACGGTACTAAGAAGCCAGGTACAACTTACGTTGTACCTGCCTTCTAAGAACCGGCGGTTCCCCAATGTCTTTCATGTCTTTTGTTAATTTTTCACAATTCAATTTAGTTTTTCATGAGTTTCGCAATTGTCTACCTTCTATATCCATCATAATCAATGTTCTCCTGTTTGTAAATATATTTTTTGTAAGCGCTTACATATTTTAAAGAAATAATTGGCACTATTGCAAAAAACTGCATGTGTATTCCATATAAAAAATCACATACTATCACTGAACAAACAAAAAGAAATTTTTGAATGTTCTTAAAATAAACCAGAGCAGAAAAAAGTACCCAAAACAGAAAAACAAAGGAGGACAACTATGTCAAATCGTTCATCTAACAGAGCAGCCGTTCCAGAAGCAAAGAGTGCCTTAGACCGTTTCAAATATGAGGTAGCAGGCGAAATCGGTGTACCATTAAAAGATGGTTACAATGGTGACTTAACTTCCAGACAGAATGGTTCTGTCGGCGGCTATATGGTTAAGAAAATGATTGAAGCACAGGAACAGCAGATGTCAGGGAAATAACATTTCCCGGAAATAGAAAATTGCCGGAAATAGAATTTCCCTAAACAAGAAAAGAACCTTGGATTGATGTGATCCAGGGTTCTTTCTACGTGTTTTATGCAGTTTTTACTGCTTCATTTGCTATAAATTTAATTTATTTCTCCGGTCTGCCAAAAACAGTTCCAGATAGTCTTTCAGATTTTTATGATCCTCGCTGGAAAGTTCCGGGTCTTTTCCTAAAATATCCGCAACTTCCTCGCTTGCGCGCTGCATAATATAGGCATCCTGATAGATATCCGCGAGCGCAAACTGCATTTCACCGGACTGACGGATGCCAAAGAAATCTCCGGGGCCGCGCAGTTTCAGATCCTCACTCGCAATCTTAAAGCCATCGTTGGATTTATTCAAAATATCCAGACGCTTCTGCGATTCTTTAGAATCGCTGCAATTGACCATAATACAATAAGACTGTGCATCCCCTCGTCCAACACGCCCACGAAGCTGGTGAAGCTGTGCAAGACCAAAATGTTCCGCATTTTCGATCATCATAACCGTTGCATTCGGAACATTCACTCCAACTTCTACAACTGTAGTCGACACGAGCACCTGTATCTCATTTGCTGCAAACCGTTCCATAACATCATTTTTCTGTGCAGGTTTCATCTGCCCATGTAAAAGCCCGATTTCAATCGTATCTGGCAGTTCCTCTTTCAGACGCTTCGCATAGTCTGTGACATTCTCTGCCTCCATGTTCTCGCTCTCTTCCACTAACGGGCAGATTACATATGCCTGATGACCGGCAGCCACCTCTTTTTCGATAAACTGGTACGCTTTCGGACGGTATCTGGTGTCCACCACACAGTTTTTGATTGGCAGACGTTTTGCCGGCACCTCATCTACCACGGAAATGTCCAGATCACCGTATAAAATAATGGCAAGCGTTCGTGGAATCGGAGTTGCACTCATGACAAGAATATGCGGCTTTGTTCCTTTTTCTGAAAATGTTTCCCGCTGTTTGACGCCAAACCGGTGCTGCTCGTCTGTGATCACAAGCGCAAGGTTCTGATAAATCACTTTTTCCTGTATCAGCGCGTGTGTTCCGATAATCAGCGCATCCGGGTGATCTAAAATCTCCTGATATGCCAGCTTTTTCTGTTTTGCAGTCATGGAACCCGTGATAAGAATCACTGGGAAAACCAGACCAAACATCTCACACATGCTCTGAAATGATTCGTAATGCTGTCTTGCAAGCACCTCAGTTGGTGCCATAATTGCAGACTGACAGCCATTGTGCGCAGTGTCCGCCATCGCTAAAAACGCAATGATCGTCTTTCCGGAACCGACATCTCCCTGAATCAGACGCTGCATGACATAGTCGCTCCGCATGTCCGCCCGGACCTCTGACAATGCCCGCAACTGGGCATTTGTAAGCTTATACGGCAGTTTTTCGATCAACTGCTCCACAAAATCATCCGACTGGAAAGAAAACTGATTTTTCTCTTTTTCCTTTTTTTCTTTCTGATATTGCAGGTTTAAGATAAATAAAAAGAGTTCGTCAAACACAAGCCGTTTTCTTGCCTCGATCAACGTCTCCATATCGTCCGGGAAATGAATCTGTTTGATCGCATAATTATACTCACAGAGCTGATGCTTTTCCCGCAGTTCTGTCGGCAGATAATCCCGGAATAAATGTTCTTCCTCCAAAACAGACCGCTCTGCTTTCAGCATAAGCTGATTTGATAATCCTTTCGGCAAAGTGTAAACCGGAAGCAGCAAATGTTCCATCGCCTCATATTTTTCCGGCGTATAAATTGCCGGCTGCTCCATGACAAACCTTCCGTTTTTGTGTTGTACCTTGCCGTAAAACACATAAGTTCCGCCCGGATGAAGGCTGTTTTTGATGTATGGGAGACGAAACCACACCAGTTCCAGACGTTTTCCCATGCCTGTGATCGAAGTTACCGTGATCTGCATGCTGCGCACTCTCTTCACAACCGGAGTCTGCCGTATCTGCCCTGTCACTGCCGCAGTCTCTCCCTCCACCACTTCGTCAGGATGCTTGATCTCCGGGAACTGCACATAAGTTCTTGGAAAATAGGAGATCAGATCCCGGATCGTCTCAATATTTATTTTTAGAAAAAGACCGGCTGTTTTATCGCCGATCCCTTTCACTTCTTTTATGGATGAATTTAATCTCATACTTTTATTCTACGGAAATTACATAATAATAAATTGGCTGTCCACCGTAATGCACTTCCACTTCTACATCCGGATATTCCTCTTCCACTTTTTCTGCGATCTCGTTGGCAGAATCTTCGTTCATTTCCTCGCCATAGTAGATGCTTAAAATTGCAGAATCCTCATCGATCATTTCACCGATCATCTCAAGAACTGTTTTCTCCATGTCTGTGCCAACAGAAAGGATTCCCTTGTCACCGATTCCCATGTAGTCATCCTGTTTGATCTCTTTGTCATCGATCACAGTATCACGGACTGCGTAAGTCACCTGACCGGTCTTGACCAGCTGGATTTCCTCACCCATGCGCTCCGCATTGTCTTCCGGTGTGCTGTCCGGAATATAATTGACAAGTGCTGTAATACCTTGTGGAATCGTCTTGGTAGGAATTACAATAATGTTCTTATCCTCTGTCAGGGAAGCCGCCTGATTTGCTGCCATAATAATATTTTTATTATTCGGAAGAATGAAAATATTCTTTGCATTCACTTTCTCTATCGCATTGAGCATATCTTCCGTACTTGGGTTCATGGTCTGTCCGCCTTCGATGATATAGTCCACGCCCAGTCCACGGAAAATCTCATTGATACCCTCTCCGATGCTTACAGAAATGAATCCCATTTCTTTTTCCTCTGCTGGAACTTCCGGCTCATTTTCCTCTGCTGCCCTGATCTCGTTTTCTGCATTCGCAGTGTTCTGCATCTCTTTTTCTTTCATTGCAGAAATCTTCTCATCACGCTCTAAACGCATGTTCTCAATAATAATAGTTGTAAGGCTTCCGTAAGTAAGACCTCTCTGCATTGCCATACCCGGATCATTGGTATGTACATGTACTTTCACGATCTCATCATCTGCAACTACAACGATAGAATCACCGATGGACTCTAAATAGCTCTTAAACTCTGTCTCCTGATTCTCCGTGAACGGATGCTCTAACATAATCAAAAACTGTGTACAGTAAGTAAAAGTGATCTCCTGCTCTGCCTGTGCGTCAATATAAGGATTAGAAGCTGTGCCCTGACTGCTGCTTCCTGTAGAAACTGTCTCAACCTTGTAATCCACTTCTTTGCCCATAAGAGCATCAAATGCACCTTTTAATACCTGCATTAAGCCCTGTCCGCCGGAATCCACAACGCCTGCCTGTTTTAAAACCGGGAGCATATCCGGTGTCTTGCTCAGAACATGGTCACCCTCTTTGATGATTTCCTCACAGAAATATGCAAGGTCGTCTGTCTCCTCTCCTAACTCGGCAGCTTTATCAGACATTCCTTTGGCAACCGTAAGTATTGTTCCCTCTTTCGGTTTCATAACTGCCTTATATGCAGTCTCGGTTCCCTTCTGAAATGCATCTGAAAGAATCTGTACGGTCAGTTCATCATATTCTGCGATCACCTTTGTAAAACCACGGAATAACTGGGATAAGATAACACCAGAGTTACCTCTTGCCCCGCGTAATGATCCGGAAGAAATTGCTTTTGCCAATGAAGCCATGGTTGGATTCTCAATCGCTGCAACTTCCTTTGCTGCTGACATAATTGTCATTGACATATTCGTTCCGGTATCTCCATCCGGAACAGGGAATACATTCAGCTCATTGATCCATTCCTTCTTAGCCTCTAAGTTGTTAGCTCCTGCCAGAAACATTCTGGCAAAAAGTTCAGCATTTATTGTAGTGACTTCCACTTTTAAAATCCTCCTTAATCAATGACACGTACGCCTTCAACGTAAATGTTAATCTTCTCAATTTCCATTCCAGTGAACTCCTCCACTTTGTATCTGACTGTCTCGATCAGATTATCGGTCACTGTACTGATGCTCACACCATAAGAAACGATCACATGAAAATCGATTGTAATTTTATTATCTTCATTCACAGACACGTTAATACCATGTGTCAGGTAATCTTTCTTCAATAATTTTACCAGTCCGTCTTTCATATTGACAGCAGCCATGCCTACGATTCCGAAACACTCTACCGCAACAGAACCTGCATATAATGCAATTACTTCAGGGTCTATCGTAACCTTACCTAATTTGGTCTCCATCTGTCCATTCATACTCATTAACCATGCCTTTCTTTATATTTGTAAGAAAGCCACTGGCTGACCAGTTTTCTCTCTCACACATAATAACGCTAGTTTAGTGTCTATTATAACCGCTTTTTTCCAAAATTCATAGTCATAAATTACATTTTTTATATTTTTTTTAATTTTCACTTGCAATATCTTTTTTTTTCTGATAGAATAAATCATGTTGTGAGCCTGTTCATACATATAGGCTTAGAAAGATGCGAGGAGGTGCAAAGCAAATGGCAAATTGTGCAGTTTGTGGAAAAGGCAATCATTACGGAATTAAAGTAAGCCATTCACATAGAAGATCAAATAGAGTTTGGAAATCAAACATCAAACGTGTTAGCTGCAAAGTTAACGGAACACCTAGAAAATTATATGTATGTGCTTCCTGTTTGAGATCCGGAAAAGTTGAGAGAGCTTAGTCTTGAAACGTAGAGAACTGCATTGCAGTTCTCTTTTTTTGTCCTGATTCAGAAAATTTTCAAATGAAAACAGATACACTGCTCTTCTAACAGCAGCAAAACAGATAGTATCCAAGCAGGATACATCCAATCATAATCAAAATCCCACAGAAATCGCTTGGAATCAGAAACATCGCAAGCATTCCAAGCCCGAAAAAGAATAACGCAAAGCCTATGATACGTTTCATTCTGCACCAAAAAAAGACATATATCACTATTAATATATGTCCTTTTATGTTATCCATGCCTCTATTCTTTTTTCCAGATATTTTTCTGAATTACGCTTCCTCTTTATTGACAGAATCACTTAAGATCTGCTCCATCTCTTTTGCTGCAGTTTTCTTTGCAGCCGGATCATCTTCTGATTCTTCCACAACATTCTCTTTCTCACCTTTTGATGTGAATTTGTTCACAAAGTCCGGCACCATATCCAGCACTTTCGTGAGACCATCCTGATTCTTGATATTGACAAGCTTGGTTGTGCCATTCTGAATGACTAGCACAGCACTCGGTGTGATCTTTCCGCCCATACCACCGGCACCGTTATTTTTCTTCTCCTGGCTGAACGCTCCGGCTGCCACGCCAAAGGAAACATCCACCAATGGTAAAATAATGGTATCACCGATATGGATTGCATCGCCTACCACCGTTTTTGTTGTAATAAAACTGTCCATTCCCTTGAATAAAGATTCTACTGTTGTATGAAAACTATTGTCTCCCATTGTTACTGCCACCTTTCTATTTTACCTGTTTTTTGTATACAATTTTTATTCTCTGTGATCTAATAACTTTTTAAGAAAACTTCGGATTTCTTTATCTGCCAGCAGACGAATTGCGGTAACCAGCAAAAAGATAAGCTGTATTCTGCCCTTCACATCATAACTGCCCCTGATATAATATGATTCAGATTCAAAATCAGGGAATATATGAAAATCATACTGATACAAAAAAGGCATCATGCACAAAATACCTAATACCTGTCCGGTAAGCGCCGGATCAGCCAACGCAAACGTCAGTTCTGTATGAATTTTCCGAAAGCCAAAATGTTTGAGCAGATACAATAATTCTTCCCACAATCGCCTCACAGCATACTGATTTTTCGTGTCCGTCACAATCTCTTTGACTTTTACCACGAACTCTTTGAAACCGGTCAGCCTCTTTTGTATGCCTATGAAAAAATTCTTGATTTTTTTCAGGAAGCTTTTTATTTTATCCCACATCCGCATGAAAATCTTTTTTCTGGATGATTGGGAATTTTTATCGGATGATTTTCTGTTCTGCTTACCCTTATGAGAATCTACCTCTTGATCCTGCTCTGGCTTAATCGGATTTTTCTCCGATTTATCTTCTTCCCCGGCAGACGAAACAAGATCAGAAACAACCTCTTCCACCCTGTCTTTTACTTCAGGAACAGCTTCCTCCTCCAGCTCTTCTTCCGATACTCTCTCTTTTTTCTTCGGACGAAAGCCAAATATCCGGACTTCGCCGTTCAATTCCTGCTCCTGAAAAGTAAAATCATATCGGAATATCGAACATAACCAGCTTATTTTGCCCTCTGCGGTGATATTGTTATCGACTGTTCCTTTCACGGAATAACGTACCGGTACAAACAATAAGACTGCCAGCAGAAAAAGCATGATTCCAAGAATCACCAGCAGCACAATCCCAATGATTTTTAAGATTGTGAGTAACACGGCGGTCATTCTGCTTTTCTCCTCCTTTTTTCCCTGAGATATGAAGCCACCTCAAATGCCCCGGTCTGGCGGTAAACTTCATCGATCACAGACGCAGCGACTTCCACTGCCTCATCATATCCTTTTGCCAATCCAATAACATATAACTGCTTCTTCGGGTAGCCCTTTTGCAGCAGTTCATACGAAGGAATGATATCTAATAAATTCTTCTCACTTGATGCCAGAGTGATCACGTAAATATTAATCTGCCCTGCATTATGACGAATTTTCCATTTGATCTTATTTGTCTTATGTACGATGCTCTCGCCTACGTATAAATCGTCATACCATTTCATGCGAATCCTCACATTAAAAGTACTTGTGGCTGCCCCACAAATTGTTTTTCTTCAACTCCAGATATTCATTATAAGCTTTCTCTAAAATCTGCTTCTCATTCGCAAATTTGAGCAGATGATAAGCCTCATGATATTTGTAATATCCGGAATCAACAAAATATTCCTCACGCTGTGGTTTGCTGTAATAACTGTCTGCCATCATCAGATACCAGTGTACTTCCTTCTCCACGGTATCCTCCGGCACGGTAAACGTATACTGGCTCTTTCCAATATACTTAATGATACTCGCCGCCGCTCCTGTCTCTTCTAACACTTCACGAGTTGCAGTATCCCTGAATTCTTCCCCATCTTCCACAGTTCCTTTCGGAAGAACCCAGCCCTCATATTTATTCTTATAATTCTTATATAAGAGAAGTATCTTACCCCGGAATATTACCACACCACCACAACTTGTTGCCTCGATCATTGCAATACCTCCTGATGTGGTTTTTTGTTATAAGTATAATACTTTTCGTTTTTTCATGCAACCAATACTGAAATATCTTTCCTGCCCTGTTTACTGATAATATGCATCAAAAATCTTTTTTGCGATCGGAACTGCATACTCACTGCCTGATCCGGAATCCTCCACGATAACCGCAACTGCGATATCTTCCTTGTCCTCACGGTGGGCATAACCCACAAACCATGCATGGGAAGCCTTTGAGGACGTTGAAAACTCTGCTGTTCCTGTTTTTCCTGAGGCAGCATAACTCTGCCCCAGAAGACGCTCTCCTGTTCCATCCTCCACAACTTCCCTCATAAAAGTCTGCATTAAAGACGCATCCTCCGCTGACAAAAGTGTTCCATATTCTGTCGGTTCATATGCATCAACCACGATACCATTATAATTTTCCGTGTGGTCGATCAGATAAGGGTTCATAAGCACTCCGTCATTGGCGATTGCTGACACAACGAGTGCCATATGCATCGGTGTCACCAGCGTTTTTCCCTGCCCGATAGACGTCTCTAACACCGTAGACACATCTGCATCCGCATCCAGTGAGAAACTGCTCTTTGAGGATTCAAACCTGAGTGGAAGGCTCGTATTAAAGAGCAAGCTATCACACAGCTCTGTAAAAGAATCCGGATCCAGAGTAAGACCTAACGATGCAAACGAAGAATTACAGGAATCGGCAAATGAGCCGATCAGATCTTCCTGTCCGTGTCTCTTGTTTTTGTAACAGTGAATGACCGAATCCCCCTCTGTAAATTTACCATTGCAGTCAAAGGAGTAATCTTCATAATCACTGTTTTCATGTACATATTCCAATGTCGTAAAAATTTTAAACACAGATCCCGGCGGATAAAGTCCCTGCGTCGCACGGTTTAACAGCACAGAACTCTCACTGCCTTCTGCTGTCAGTTCATCCCAGTCTTCTGCGATATTATTTGGATCGTAATCCGGTTTTGACACCATGGCAAGTATTTTCCCGGTCGACGGCTCCATCACAACAATGGCTCCATCATATTTTCCTAATGCCTCGTATGCCGTATCCTGCAGATCATAATTTAACGTTGTCACCACATTATCACCAATGTTCTTCTCTCCCTGAAGTTCATTGACCACTTTCTCCAAAGTCATCGTGTGGGAGCGCAGCAGGTTAAAATTGGCAATCGATTCCAGTCCGGACTTTCCGTTGGTAGAGAAACCAACGACATGCGCAAACATATTGGCATACGGATAATATCTTGTCTCTGTCCCATCCGTATCTGTGATCGTTTCTGCGAGTATGTGGCCATCGGCAGAAATAATTTCGCCTCGCGTCACCTTCCTTGCAAAAAGATCCTGTCTTTTATTATAAGGACTATTGATAAAATCTTCACTTTTTACAAACTGGAAATATGCAAAATATCCCATCATGCAGACAAAAAGCACAAGAACTGCATAGGTAATGACCGTAAATTCCCGGTTGTTTTTACGAGAGTTTTTCGATGTCTGCGTTTTCGAATCCGGTTGTCTTTTTTCTGTTTTGTCTGTTTTTCCTGCTTTTAGACGCATTTATCTCTCCTTCATCCTGTCTCAAAATATACAAACCCTGGATCACTGCAAAAATGATCATAGAACTTAACAGGGAACTTCCTCCGTAACTCACAAGCGGAAGCGTCACTCCGGTAGACGGAATAAACTTTGTAACGCCTCCGATCGTCAGGAATACCTGAAATGCATAAATCGTTCCAAGTCCGAGTGCCACAAGTTTATAAAACTGATCTTTCATCTGCATCGCAATATTTAAAAACATCAGAAAGCAGCTAAAACATACCATGATCAGGCACAGTGCAAAAATACCGCCAAGTTCCTCTGAGATTGCCGAAAAAATAAAATCCTGTTTTACGACCGGTATTTTATCCGGCAGCCCCTGATATAATCCCATTCCAAACCATCCGCCTGTTCCAATGGCAAACAGTGACTGTGAGATCTGGTATCCCTCCTTATCGATATATGCCAGCGGATTCTGCCACGCTCTCACCCTCACACGGATATGGGAAAAAAGATGGTAAGCCACCACAGAAGCTGCGCTTCCGGCGGCAAGTCCGCCCGCAAAATAAAGCACTTTTTTCGTTGCAACATAAAGCATGACTACATAAGTCATGAAAAACAACAGTGCTGCACCGAGGTCGCGGGATGCCACAAGGATCAGCACATGGATCGCAGCGATCACCGTTGTCACACACACACGCTGAAAAGAAGTATCCTGATATAACATGCCCGCCACAAAAAATACAAATAAAATTTTTACGAACTCACTCGGCTGGATCGAAATCCCTGCAATGGAGAGTGAAATTTTAGCTCCATAACTTGTATTTCCGGCGATCGTCACAACCAAAAGCGCCAGGATCCCAACGATCGCAAATAACCAGTATAATTTTCGCACAAATCCAACCCGGTTGATCAATACCGGGATGATGAGTGAAAATATCATCGACACCAGTGCTATGAAATATTGTTTTCTGGCGCTGTCAAAAGACAGCCTTGTCAGCATGATAAACCCGATCGTCAAAAGCATGCACAGATTGTTCGTCAGAAGTCTCGACGATCTGCTGTAAAACAACTGATAACAGGTCTGTATCATCGCCAGAAGCGCTGCCTGCGCCGCATAAAAGACCAGTATACTGATATCCTCCGTCACCAGATAGATCACCGCAAAGGCATCAAAGTGGATCAGAAAGACCGCTGCGCACTGTCTGCTTAAAATATGTTCTCTTTGTTCCGGTTTGATTTTCTGACGAAATGCCGCAAAGCACTCGTACGTATAAAAAGCAAACATAAAAATCATGAAATATTTTGATATTTCTATGATAAGATTCGTCATGTTTTACTCTACTCCTCTTTTATAATGACCATTGGTATACTCCCCCTGATACACATCTGCAAGGTTTTTTCTTCCCTCATAAAATACAGTCTCATAAATCGCAAGGATCTGCCGCACTTCCTCCTCGCTCTCCACCGTAAAATTCAGTCTGAAGCTGGAAAAATCTGCTTTTTGCAGCTCTTTCCCATAGCCAAACAGCATCAGTGGCGTCGTATTATAAATGGTATTATAACATTCCATACAGTTATTTTTGACCGGGAAAAATTTTCCATAACGGTCTTTTAAATATGTCACTACAGATGTCGTATCACATTTTCCGGTATTGGCATGCACACACTGCGCCGATGTCATCAGCGGGAGATATCCATAAAGTACCACCTCGCTGTCTGTATTATCCCTCTTTTTCAGTTCACCACGGTTTAATTCGTAAGGCGCCGTCATACGGATCGTGCAAAATTCACGCAATATTTCCTGTGCCCTGTGATTGTAAGTATAAAGCCCCTGATCCAGGATCATTGGCATCTGCGGCAGATACCTGTGTACAAACCAGACTGCATCCAGACTCTTCACCACCACTCCATCCAAAGAACAGCTGTCCAGTTTTTTCAGGGATCCCAGATAAAAATCTGAGGCATTTTTCCGAAAAACAGATGGAAACACATAATATGCCTTTTTCCCAGCCGCATGAATTTTTGCAGCATCCTCTTTTACTTCTTCCCACAAGTCCTTTCTGCGGTAGCAGCCCTGATCCAGATAAATATCAGAAACCAGTTCTGACTCTAAAAGCGGCTGTAACTGACATCTCTGCTCTGCCAGGGCAGACAAATATTTCTCTGGTGTACCGGCTGTACTCTCCTGCACCTTCATTCCGGCACGATCCACCTGTTCCACCTCCCTGCGGAACTGTTCCACACAAAGCTTTTCCAGTCCTTCTAACGCATCTCTTCTGAGCTGGTTTAAGGATTTCATCGGAAGGAAAATGGCATCTCTCATCGCAATGGTAAGATTCTCAAACTCAAACGGTGTGTTTCCTGTTTTCTCCATGTTCTCACGTACCTTTTCCATGGATAAAGGCTGCTTTAATGCAGGCTGTACCACATCACCGCATGCTGTATAACGAAGATCGCCCAGTGTCACGTCCAGTATAGCAGACGAATCTTGGGATAATATTAAATTTCCATTGATTTTTTCTTTTATTTCACCACGGCAGAACTCTTCCCTGACTTTCTCCTGAAGCGCTTCATTTCCTTTTGCATGGTTTGGTTTCTGGAACGTAATCATATCTTTTCCATTATGTTTCTCATAATAACCCTTCGTAAAACCGCTCCGGTTTCCAAAGTCATAAAGCTTTTGCATATCCTCTTTGGATACATGATAGTCTTTCGCCCCATATTCGAAATATCGATCTATATATCTGCGATAGACAGACACAACACCGGCAGCATATTCTGCCTGTTTCATTCTGCCTTCGATTTTAAACGAGAAAATACCGCTCTCTGCAAGCTTTGGGATATCCTCGATCGTGCAGAGATCTTTCGGGCTTAACACAAATGGCTCACAGGCAATTTTTTTCCGCTTCGCATCGTAAACTTCATAGGGAAGCCTGCATGGCTGCGCACATCTGCCGCGGTTTCCGCTCCTGCCTCCAAGCATACTGCTGAGCAGACACTGTCCGGAATAACAGTAACACAATGCTCCATGCACAAAACTTTCGATCTCGATATCCACATGATCTGCAATATCCTTAATCTCCGCAAACGACATCTCACGCGCTGTCACGACCCTTGTCGCCCCAAGCTCTTTCATCATTTCCGCACCATAACGGTTACAGATAGTCATCTGGGTACTTGTGTGAATATCCATTTTCGGAAAATACTCACGGATAAACTGAAAAGCCCCCATATCCTGCACGATCACGGCATCTAATCCCTGCTCATAATATGGGCGCAGGTAGTCATATAACTGCGCTTCTAACTCTTCTTCTTTCAACAGCGTATTTACGGTAAGATAGAGTTGTTTTCCATGTATATGTGCTTCGTCAATTGCACGCAGCAGTTCTTCCTCGGAAAAATTATTGGCATACGCTCTGGCGCCGAACTGTCCGCCACCTACGTACACAGCGTCTGCCCCTGCATTTAGTACCGCCCTGAAAATATCATACGAACCGGCCGGTGCTAATAATTCTAATTGATTTTTTTTCATCTTTTCACCTGTTTATTTTCAAACCTGAACATTGTCTATAAGGAAAAAGGGACGATAAAATCGTCCCCGTATCTATTCTTCTTTTTTTGCGTTCTTTTCTTCTCCGTGCTTCTTTGCACCAGGAACTTTTCCAAGCAGGGCATCCTCTAAAGAAGCCTCCAGTTTTGTTTTGTTTAACAGAAGTTCTTTGTTCGCAGCCTCTAATTTGGCTTTGCCCAACAGAAGTTCTTTATTCTCAGCCTGCAATTCTGTCAGAGTCTTCTCATCGCTCTCGGTTTTGATCTGGTTTGAGATCAGATCATGCTTCAGATTGTAAATCTCACGATCCTTCATCTCAATATCCTGTTCTAACTTCTCCACCTGTGCTTTTGCCTTAAAATAATCATCCGCAATATTCAGCTGTAACAGAGTTGCTTTCATATCCGTCGGAAATCTCCGATAGTCTTCCATGGAATCAAACTCATTGATTTTATTGTTGATATAAGCTGCTACCTTCTGCAGATATTCTTCTCCTTCATAGCCGCTTAAAGTATAAACTTTACCGCCAATGATCACTTCAGCACTGGACTTCTCAGACATAACGATCTCCTCCCGGCAGGCTTTTGCCTTTTCCAATATACGTACAAGCTATAGTATATGTTATATATTATATAAGCAAGATATTGTAAAAGCAATAACAACTTGCACTATTTTTCAATTCCAAAATGCTGATAGGCAAAATCTGTTACCATTCTGCCCTTTGGTGTCCGGATCACAAAACCGTTCTGGACAAGATACGGCTCGTAAACATCTTCGATTGTTCCGGAATCCTCCCCGATGGAAGCTGCCAGTGTGTCCAGTCCCACCGGTCCGCCCTGAAACTTTTCAATAATTGTCATCAGGATGTTCCTGTCATTCTGATCAAGACCAAACTTGTCGACTTCCAAAAGATCTAACGCAAAAGACGCAACATCTTTTGTGATCCTTCCGTCATATTTCACTTCTGCGAAATCTCTGACACGCTTTAAAAGACGATTGGCGAGACGTGGTGTTCCTCTTGATCTTCTTGCAAGCTCGTAGGCTCCATCCTCGTCAATCTCAACGCCTAACTTCTCTGACGAATGGATAATAATGGTTTTCAGTTCATCCACCGTGTAAAATTCAAGATGATGGATCACACCAAACCTGTCCCGGAGCGGTGCAGACAAAAGACCTGCCCTTGTCGTTGCCCCTACCAGTGTAAACTTCGGAAGGTCAAGACGGATGGAACGTGCGGTAGCCCCTTTTCCGATCATAATATCGATCACGTAATCCTCCATGGCCGGATAGAGCACCTCTTCCACCTGGCGGTTCAGGCGATGGATCTCATCCACGAACAAAATATCTCCCTCCTGCAGATTGCTTAAGATTGCCGCCATCTCACCCGGCTTTCCAATTGCAGGTCCAGAAGTGATCTTCATGTGGGTTCCCATCTCATTTGCAATAATGCCCGCCAATGTGGTCTTGCCAAGTCCCGGAGGTCCAAAAAACAGGACATGATCCAAAGATTCTCCACGCTGTTTTGCCGCTTCAATGTAAACCTTTAAATTCTTCTTGGCTTTCTGCTGTCCAATGTAATCATCTAACGTCTGCGGTCTTAGATTTTTTTCAATTTTAATATCCTCATCCTGAACCTGAGTGGAAATTACTCTCTTTTCCATGTTACCTGTCCTTTTTTACATAAAAGCCATATTTTTCAATGCAGCCTTTAAGATGTCTTCCACATCGGTATCATCTGTAATCTCAATACCGTTTAATGCTTTTAATGCCTCTGAGGAGGAATAACCCAACGCAACCAGTGCCTCAATGGCCTCATTTTTTGCTCCTTTGGCTTTGTTCTGGACCGGGCTGTCATTCTTTGCCAGTTTCTGCTCAAACGCATCCTCAAGGCTCAATTTATCTTTTAATTCCAGAATCAGACGCTGTGCCGTCTTTGCTCCGACACCCGGTGCTTTTGCGATTGCCTTTGCATCATCTCCAAGCACAGCAAACCGGAGGTCATCTGTCGTCATGACAGAGAGTACCGCAAGTGCTCCTTTCGGTCCGATCCCGCTCACTCCAAGCAGGAGTCTGAACACAAACAGATCATCTTTGGTGAGAAATCCAAATAAGATCATCGCATCCTCCCGCACATGCAGATAAGTATAAACTTTTACCTCTTCCCCCATGGACGGAAGATACTGAAAGGTCTGACCGGTCGTAAAGATCTGATACCCGATCCCGCCAGCCTCGACCACGATATAATCTTCGCCTGTCTCTTCTAATGTTCCTTTTATATATGCATACATCCTTTTTTATCCTGCTTTCACGAATCATTAAGCAAGTCTGCCAATGTAATAGAATCCTTTACATTCCTCAAGCACGACATTCTGGATCGTTCCGATCATGTCCGCCGTTCCCGGGAAATGTACCGTTGAATTATTAGTCAGTTTTCCGGTGACAAGAGATGCATCCTGTCCGTTCACTTCCTCAACTAATACCGGAAGTGTCTGACCTGTAAGTTTTCCCGCCTTCTCAGCAGAAATTGTCTGAACCTCATGCAGCAGACGGTCAAATCGTTCCTTGATCACCTCTTCCGGAATCTGGTCATCCATTGTCGCTGCCGGTGTTCCGGTCCTCTTGGAATATATAAACGTAAACGCACTGTCATAGCGGACTCTGCGCACAACATCCATCGTCTCCTCAAAATCTTCCTCAGTCTCTCCCGGGAAACCTACGATAATATCGGTTGTAAGTGCAATATCCGGCACTGCCGCCCTGATCTTATCCACCAATTCCAGATAATGTTCCTTGTCATAATGACGGTTCATGATTTTTAAAATGCGGCTGCTTCCAGACTGCAATGGCAAATGAAGGTGATTGCAGATCTTTTTGGAATTCTTCATCACTTCGATCAGTTCATCCGATAAATCCTTCGGATGGGAAGTCATAAACCGGATACGCTCCAGTCCCTCGATCTTTTCAATCTCCTGCAAAAGCTGTGCAAACGTCATCGGATGTTCCAGATTCCTGCCATAAGAATTGACATTCTGTCCCAGCAGCATCACTTCCACAACGCCGTCCTGCACTAAATGTTCGATCTCACGCACGATCTCTTTCGGCTCACGGCTTCGCTCACGTCCACGCACGTAAGGAACGATACAGTAACTACAGAAATTATTGCAGCCGAACATGATATTCACACCGGATTTAAAGGAATACTTCCGCTCGACCGGAAGGTCTTCCACGATCTTGTCAGTATCTTTCCAGATATCAATGGTCATGGAATCAGACTCCAGTGCTGTCACGATCAGTTCTGCAAATTTATAAATATTATGTGTTCCAAAAATCAGATCCACAAACCGGTAACTGTTCTGTATCTTTTCAACAACGGTCGGCTCCTGCATCATACATCCGCAGAGCCCGATCATCATATATGGGTTCTTTTTCTTAAAGCCTTGTAAATAGCCAAGTCTGCCATAAACTTTGTTGTTGGCATTCTCACGAACGGTACAGGTATTATAAATGACAAAATCGGCCTTTTCATCCGGTGCTTCCACATAACCGATCTGTTCCAGGATACCGACTAATTTCTCGGAATCCCTGGCATTCATCTGACACCCGAACGTCGTCACACAGAATGTGAGCGGTGCTCCCTTCTGCTCTGCTAATTCTGCAACATATTTTTTTGCAATATCCATGAAATAATACTGTCTTGCCGGCTCCTCGGAAGGAATCTGCTTTTTATCAATAATGGTAATGTTTCTCTTTTCTTTCATTGTATTATCCTATCTTTTCTTAAATTATAGCATACTTTTATCACTTTAGCAAACATATGTTCTGTTTTTTTATAGAACATACCGCAAGTCAGTATTTTATCATTTATTTCCGGATCTGTCCATTCCCGTAAATAATATATTTTGTGCTGGTCAGGGCGATCAGTCCCATCGGTCCTCTCGCATGGAGCTTCTGTGTGGAAATTCCAATCTCCGCACCAAATCCGAACTCAAATCCATCGGTAAAACGTGTCGAGGCATTCACATAAACACAAGCTGCATCGATCTCGTTTAAGAACTTCTCCGCATTGGTATAATTGTTTGTGATGATTGCCTCGGAATGTCCTGTGTTATATTGATTGATATGAGCAATGGCCTCCTCAATGGATGAAACTATCTTCACGGAAAGTTTGTAATCTAAATACTCTCTGCCCCAGTCCTCCTCAGTTGCAGGGATAAGCAATTCCCTTTTCATGCAGCCTTCACCTGCAATCTGCATCACTTTTTCGTCTCCATGGACTTCCACGTTCTTCTCTGCGAGACGCTTCATTAATTCCGGAAGAAATGTATCTGCAATTTTTTCATGGATGACAAGCGATTCACATGCATTGCACACACCAATCCTCTGTGTCTTGGCATTTAATATAATATCCATTGCCATATCAAAATCCGCAGTCTCATCCACAAAAATATGACAATTTCCGGTTCCTGTTTCAATGACCGGGATTGTTGCCTGATTTACAACAGCTTTGATTAGCCCTGCTCCGCCTCTTGGAATCAGTACATCCACATATTCATTCATTTTCATAAAGGCTGCTGCTGTCTCTCTCGACGTATCCTCGATCAGAGAAATTGCCTGCTCTGGAATAGACTCTTTTGCAAGTGCTTTCCGAATTGTCTCCACAATGGCAATGTTCGAATGGATTGCATCACTGCCTCCTTTTAAAATAACGACATTTCCTGTCTTAAAGCAAAGCGCAAACGCATCAGCAGTCACATTTGGTCTCGCTTCATATATAATTCCAACCACCCCAAGTGGCACACGTTTCTGTCCGATCATAAGTCCGTTTGGTCTTTTTTTCATCCCCAATACTTCTCCGATCGGATCATCTAACGCTGCTACCTGCCGAAGACCTTCTGCCATTTGTGCAATGCGCGTTTCTGTCAAAAGCAGACGGTCTAACAGTCCCTCCGGCATGTGATTTTTCTTTCCATTTTCAATATCTATTTTGTTGGCATCCAAAATGAAATTTTGTTCTTTCACAAGAAAATCTGCCACGGTAAGAAGTGTCTGATTTTTTGTGTTTGTATCAAGAATTCCAATTTTTGGTGCAATTTTTTTTGCTTGTTTACAAATATCCAATAATTCCATAATGTACGCCCTTTCCCAATCTGTTTTTAACTTAAGTGTAATCCACTTACAAAGCCAGCCTTTAGCTTTCAAGTAAGGCTTCACTGCCTCAAAAGCATTGGATGACTTCCCTTTCTGTATAAATATCATGCATATAGATGTCGTGTTGATCTGTTGGCAGTGTTTCTTCTAACTGATGCTCATAACAGACTGCATATCGCCTCAGTCTTGGGTATTTTGCAAAAAAGCGGTCATAATAACCCTTTCCATACCCATAACGACTGCCGTCCCTGCCAAATACACTTCCCGGAACAATGACTGGCTGCTGTAGCGGATCTGCTTTTTCACTGCCCTTGACCGGTTCCATCACATGAAATGTGCCCTCTTCCAACTGCTTCAAAGAATCAATATAGAAAAAATCCATCTGATTTTCCTCTTTCGTCCTTGGAAGGGCGATCCGTTTTCCATCTGCCCATGCCTGTAAAAACAATGCATGGCAATTCACTTCGTTCCCTAACGGATAATAAGCAAAAATTTCTTTCGTATCTTTATACCATTCCGATTGCAGCAGACGCTTTACAATGGCGCTGCTTTTCTCTGCCACTTCTCCCGGCAGCATGGCATTTCGTATGGCAAGATGCTCTTTACGAAAGTTTCTTTGGTTTATTTCCATATTTTTCACCAAGGTTTTCGATCGTTCCATCCTCATTTTGAATGTCAATATTGTTCAACTGTGCTGTCAGGTTTTTCTTCACATCCGCCACAAATTCCTTGCGCAGCAGTGTCTGTTCCTTCTTCTCTGCCTCGGTTAGTCCTTCGGCTTTTGATTTTCTGTATAATTCATTAATTCTGTCGATTTTTGACTGTTCCATTATCCTATTGTCTCCATAATAAAATCTGCGATATGAAAGCTTTCACTCTTATCGGCTTTAAAAATTGTTCCTGTGAAATCATCATCAATGATATGATGTAAAATGCATACATCTGCACCATTTGCGATCACCATATCCGCGCCGGAAAGCGTTGCGATCTTTGCTGCGGTGAGTTTTGTCGCCATGCCGCCGGTTCCGACATCACTTCCGGTAGAACCTTTTGCCATTCCAAGCAGTTTTGCATCAATTTTATCAACCACTTTGATCAGTTTTGCCTCCGGATTTTTATGCGGATCATCCGTAAACAGTCCATCAATATCCGATAATAAAATCAGAAGATCTGCCCCTACCAGCGAAGAAACGATAGCCGACAATGTATCATTGTCACCAAACTGCATTTCATAAGTAGAAACCGTATCATTTTCATTTACGATTGGGATCACTCCAAGCCGAAATAACTCTTCAAATGTGTTTTTGGCATTTTTCCTCGACACCGGGTTTACCATTGTATTTTTTGTCATCAGGATCTGTCCTGCGATCTGGTTATACTCTGCAAACATTCTCTGATATGTCATCATGAGTCTTGCCTGACCAACCGCCGCACATGCCTGTTTTGTTGAAATATCCTTCGGTCTCTCATTCAGACCGATTGTCTGACGTCCCACTGCGATCGCACCGGAACTTACCAGACATACATCCATTCCGCGGTTTCTCATGTCGCAAAGCTCGCGCACAAGATGCTCTAGCTTCGTAAAATTCAGATTTCCGGTCTCTCCCCTGTTTAAAGAAGAGGAACCGATTTTTACAACTACTCTTTTTTTCTTGGTAAAATCAAATTCTTTCTCGTTCATGTTGCCCCTTTTGATGCATCTGTTCTTTGTGTCATTGACTATATCTATGATCCAGCCGATCATGATATAGGTAAAATTTTGAGCTATTTACCACTTTATCATATCTTAATCCAAATATCAAAAAACTTTTTATTCTTTTTTCTTCTTCCGCTTCCTCCTGATCGATCTCACCACAATGACCACAACTGCTGCGATCACTACCCACACAAAAATGATCGGCAGGGATCCTAAAAATCCTATGACGAAACTGCGGATACCACGGCCTACCTGATATAAGCTGTCGCCAAACCGGTCTTTTATCTCTGCAAAAAAGCTTTTCTCTCCGGTTTCCGTAATACGCTCTACTTCATCCACATCCACATTCACTGTACTGTAATCAATCTGATTGTCGAGCATCCGAAGCTGGCTTCCATAATTTTCCAATTCATACCGCACCTCTGATAATTTACTTTCTATAGCCAGAAGATCCTCCATGTTTTCCGCACTGGAAAGTAATTCCATCAGGCGTTCCTGCTCTGTCTCCAATGCTTTTTTGCGGCTCTCCACATCCACATACTGTAAGGTCACATCCTCGACAGATTCATTTTTCTGCGTTACATTACCAATCTCGCTCACCACATCTACAAACTGATTTAATTCTGCGGTTGGGATTCTTATCGTATAACTTGCATATCTGGTATTGTTATAATAATAACTATGTCCACTCACTGAAGAATTTTCAATATAGCCGCCCAGCTCGGCTGTTTTCTCGCTTAAATTGCTGAGCACAGAGTCAAACTCTGTCGTCTGCAAAGACAGATAAACGGTGCGGATCAATTTCCGTCCGGCGGCCACCTGTCCATCCAGCCCATTTTCTGATGTGATTCCTTCCTCTGCTGCTATTTCCCCCTCATTTTTATAATCCTCGTTCTCAATAGCGGCATTCATACTGCTTTCCCCGGATGCAAAATCCGACATGGTCTCCATGCTCTTACTGCCACATCCGGCTGCAACAGACAGCATAAAGACCACGCATAAAACTATCCAACACTTTTTCTTCATCGAACCCCTCCTTTTCCCATGCCAGACGGAACCTGTCATGCCTCTCTGGCAAAAACATATGATATTCTTTATTTTACTATATCCCTGACAAAAAATCGACACTTTTGCATAAAAATACGCCTGTACCGGCATGATTGTCGATACAGACGCATTCAGCTCTGAGACTTATGATAGGTCCCACATTTTATTTTTTATCCTGTGTTCCTGCTCACTGCTCTTAAGGTCTTACAAAATGATCTTCTTCGGACACTTCTCAGCACAGAGACCGCATTTTGTACATTTCTCCTGATCGATGTATGCAACATTATCCACTACGTGAACTGCATCAGATGGGCAGTTTTTCTCACATAAGTGACAGGCAATACATCCAACAGAACATGCCTTCATAACATCTTTACCTTTGTCTTTGGAGCTGCACTGTACGATATGTTTTGCGCTCACTGGTAAAAGCTCGATCAGATGTTTTGGACATGCAGCAACACATTTGCCACATGCTTTACAAGTATCTTTGTCAACGACTGCAACACCGTCTACGACATGGATTGCATCGAATGGACATGCTTTCACACAGTTACCAAATCCAAGACATCCGTAGTTACAGGATTTTGGTCCACCATTTGGAACAAATGCCATAGCGGCACAATCCTGAACTCCTGTGTACTCATAGTCCTGATTCGCTTTTTCACAGGTTCCGGCACATTTTACAAATGCTGCTTTGCGCTCGCCTTCCTCTGCTTTGACACCCATGATCTCACCGATCTTGGCTGCAACAGGTGCTCCACCAACCGGACACTGATTGACTGGAGCTTCCCCTTTTACGATAGCGGCTGCAAGTCCGGAACATCCGGCATATCCACAACCACCACAGTTATTTCCAGGAAGAGCCTCTGTAACGGCTACTTCTCTCTCATCTACTTCTACTTTGAATTTTTCTCCGGAAACACCAAGGAAAAATCCAATTAAAATACCAACACCACCGACTACAACGGCTGCAAAAATAATTGCTGTAACGTTCATCGTCTTTTTCCTCCTAAATCATTCCTGAGAATCCCATGAATGCGATTGACATCAGACATGCTGTGATCAGTACAATTGCCGTTCCCTGGAAAGGCTTTGGAATATCATTGTATTCAATCTTCTCACGAAGTCCAGCCATAATTACGATTGCGATCAGGAAACCAAATGCAGTTGCAAAACCATTTACAACACCCTGAAGAATATTATATTCTTTGGTAACGTTTGTAAGTGCAACACCTAATACGGCACAGTTTGTTGTGATCAGTGGTAAGTACACACCCAAGCTCTTGTATAAAGCTGGCATGGATTTCTTTAAGAACATCTCTACAAACTGTACTAATGCTGCGATAACAAGAATGAATACGATTGTCTGTAAATAAGTAAGGTCAATACCTTTGCTTAACAAATATTCATTTGCAAGAATATATTTATAAATCAATCCGGTTACAAAAGATGAAATTGTAATAACGAATACAACTGCGCCACCCATTCCGGCTGCGGTCTCAGTTTTCTTGGATACACCTAAGAATGGACAGATACCAAGGAACTGGCTTAATACAACGTTATTTACAATCGCAGATCCGACTGCAATTAAAATTAATTCTTTCATCTGTATCTATCCTCCTACTCTGTTTTTTCAGCAGCTGCTGATTCCGGCTTTTTACCGGTACATGTTGCAGACATTCCACATCCTGCACAATCACCAGTGATACATCCGGATGGTTTTGCAAGTGGCTTGCCTTTTGCTTCCATCTTAGCTCTCACGATATTCATAATCGCCACAAGGCAGGCAAGTACAAGGAATGCACCAGGTGCCATAACGAAGATCGTGATCGGTGTGAACCAGCTTAAAGAAAGAACCTGTGCGCCAAAAATCTGTCCTGCACCGAGTAATTCACGGAACAGACCAATCAGTGTCAGACCAAGTGTAAATCCAAGTCCCATACCAAGTCCATCAAAGATAGACGGAACAACCGGATTCTTGGAGGCATAACTTTCTGCACGTCCTAAGATGATACAGTTTACAACGATCAGAGGAATATACACACCCAAAGAGTCAGAAAGACTTGGTGTGTAAGCCTGCATCATAAACTGTACAACTGTAACGAGTGAAGCAACGATCACAATGTAAGCCGGCATACGCACACCGTTTGGAATGGCCTTACGGAACGCTGAGATCAATAGGTTGGACAATACCAACACTACAGTTGTAGAAAGTCCCATACCAAGTCCGTTGATAGCAGATGATGTAACCGCCAAAGTAGGACACATTCCAAGCATCAGAACGAAGGTCGGGTTTTCTTTGATAATACCATTATATAAACGTTCTACATTTTTGTTCATTAGTTTGTACCTCCTAATACATTCTGGAAGTATGCGATGCAGGCATTCACACCGTTTGCCATAGCTTTGGATGTGATCGTTGCACCTGAGATAGATTCGATCTCGTTGTCAGAGGCAGGCGCTGCTTTTACAACAGTGAAAGAATCAACGTTCTTTCCTTCGAACTGGCTATAGAAAGCTTCTTCCTGTGCTTTCATACCAAGTCCAGGTGTTTCTGCGATATTTGTAATAGAATAGCCATTTACAGTGCCATCATTCTTGATGCCAACAGAGAAGGTAATGCTTGCCTGGCTGGCGTCTTTTGCTGTAACGGTCAAAACATAACCGATCACATTTCCGCTTGCATCGAGTGCTGTATTCACACTGTCGATCTGGTCAGAAAAACCTTTTTCTGTCATGAGTGCTGCTGCTGCGTCCGCATCAAAATCACTGTATTCTTCGAAGGATGCTGCATCTTCAAATACCTGTTTGTAGGCAGCCTGTGTTTTTTCGTAATTTACCTGATCAATGGAAGGTTTGGTAATTCCATAGACAACTCCGAGGATCAAACCAAGAACGACTGTAAATGCGAATAAAACCAAAGCGTCATGTACGATCTTTTTATTCATAATTTACTTTGCCTCCTTTTCAGGTTTTGTTTTCACAACACCAAAAGCGTTTGGTACTGTGTATTTCTCAATCATAGGAACTAAGAGGTTGCTTAAGATAATTGCAAAGGAAACTCCCTCTGCATTGGCTCCGAAGCAACGGAACAGTCCTGTGAAAATACCACAGCAGATACCAAAAATGATCTGTCCTCTTGGTGTGATTGGAGATGTAACATAGTCTGTCGCCATGAAGAATGCACCAAGCATTAATCCACCGCCGCAGAGCTGTGCTGTCACATAGTTCATGTCAAATCCATGTCCACCAAACAGCAGAATGAATACAACAAATGTAATAATATAGGAAGCCGGGATTCTAAGGTCGATAACGCCCATTAAAATCAGGAAAATAGCTCCAATTAAAATTGCGATTGCAGATGTCTCACCGATCGTACCTGCTGTCTTACCGATCAGCATGCTCATGGTGTTCACTGCTTCCCCATTTCTCATCTGTGCAAGTGGTGTTGCTCCTGAGTATGCGCCTACAGTGAAGTTTGTCATATCCGCTGCAAATGCGATCAGTAAGAAACATCTTGCTCCGAGAGCCGGGTTCATGAAGTTCTGTCCAAGTCCACCGAACATCATCTTAACAATGACGATTGCGAACACACCGCCGATGACTGCTTCCCACCAAGGAAGGGATGCCGGAAGGTTTAATGCAAGAAGTAAACCTGTTACAACGGCACTTAAATCATCGATGCTGTTCTTTTTATGTACGATCTTGTTGAAGATCCATTCGGAAGCTACACAGCTTGCGATAGTTACTAAAATTAAAATTAACGCTCTGATACCAAAGTTATAAATACCAAACAAACTGGTTGGCAGTAATGCAATGATCACATAAAGCATAATTTTGCTTGTTGTGTCTTTCGAGCGTACGTGTGGTGATGATGAAACATGATATAAATCACTCACGGGATCCACCTCTTTCTTCGTATTTTTTTCACAATAAAATCTTATAAAACTCTCTTTATTGTCTGTTTATTTTTTTCTCTTTGCTGCAAGAACCTGTTTTTTCATGGTCTTGATGGACTGTGCCAACTGACGTTTTGCAGGACATGCGAAACTACAGCTTCCGCACTCGATACATTCCAGTCCATGCCATTTTTCAAACTCATCTGCTACACCATGATCTGCCATCTTTGCAAGTCTGGATGGGATCAACTGTTCCGGACACGCTTCCACGCAACGTCCACAGTTAATACATGGAGATGGTTCTGCTTTTGCAACTTCATCCTCTGCCAAACACAACAGGGAAGAAGATGTCTTGGTTGTCGGGATATCTAAGGAGAACATAGAGAATCCCATCATAGGTCCACCGGAGATAATCTTCTCTGGCTGTACTTTGAATCCACCGGCAGCTTCTACTAATTCTGCATAGTTGGTTCCAATGTAATATAAGAAGTTTCCAGGATTTGCAACCGCATCACCTGTGATTGTTGATACACGGTTCATAACTGGTTTTCCTAATTTTACTGCATTGTAGATTGCAATGATTGTCTCTACGTTATCTACGATACATCCTGCATCAGCAGGTAACATTTTGGAGTTGATTGCTCTTCCTGTAACAGCGTAGATCAACTGACGCTCACCACCCTGTGGGTACTTTGTCTGTAATGGACAGACTTCCATACGTGGTTCGTCTTTGGTTAACTCCTGTAATTTTGCGATACAGTCCGGTTTATTATTTTCAACACCGAACACACCTTTTGCTTTATCAAAGATCTGTAAAATAATCTTCATTCCGGCAACTAACTCTTCCGGATTTTCAAGCATTCTGCGGTAGTCAGCCGTCAGATATGGCTCACACTCTGCGCAGTTTGCGATAATGTACTCAATCTTCTCCGGCTCCTTTGGAGAGAGTTTTACATGAGTTGGGAAACCGGCACCACCCATTCCGACAACGCCTGCTTCTTTTACTTTGTTAATGATTTCTTCCTTGGAAAGAGCTGTCACATCCTCACATGGAGTGAACTCAACTTCCTTATACTCTCCATCATTCTCAATGACAATGGAATTCACCATATCTCCAACCGCTACACGGCGTGGTTCAATGGCTTTTACGGTACCGGATACAGATGCGTAGATTGGAGAAGAAACAAAACCTCCTGCTTCTGCAATCTTCTGACCTCTTAATACGGTATCACCTTTCGCTACAATTGGATTTGCTGGTGCGCCGATATGCTGGGATACCGGATAAACCAGATCGCCCTTAGGTAAAACTTCCTTGATTGGCTGATCTTTTGCCAGTTCCTTTCCTTCATAAGGATGGACGCCACCTTTAAATGTCTTTAAACCCATTTTTGTGCCCCGCTTTCTCTTATTTAGTATTATATTTTGCGCTAGAATCACAAAATATCATCAGCATGATTATAACACAGCTCTCCCAGATGAAATATGTTTTTTTTGTATTTTTTTTAGAACCTTTTGACAAGTTTTTAACAATAATATACATATTTTTTAGAATATATAAATAATTTTTACATAATAAAATCTATGTATTCTTTTCGCCGGATATGGTAAACTGTGGGGGTAAACACGATAAAGGAAATGGTATACCTATGAAAATCTGGAACGAAACACACCATCTTACCGATACAAATTTAATTTTAAATGAAACATTCACAGAAGACGCATTTTTCTTCGATATTGAAACGACCGGCTTCTCTCCCACCTATACCTCGCTCTACCTGATTGGCTGTGCGCACCGTGTGGGTGACGATTTTATCATCACACAGTATTTCGCCGAGACAAAAGAGGAGGAAGGCGCGATTCTCTCTGCCTTTCTGCAGGAACTCTGCCACTATCAGACCGTCATCTCCTTCAACGGACTTGGATTTGATATTCCTTATTTAAAAAAGAAATGTGAAAAATATGGTCTTACACACCCTTTTGACGAAAAAGACTATATTGATATTTATAAAGAAGTTTCTGGCTTAAAATTTTTGCTCAAACTGCCAGACTACAAACAGAAAACCATAGAACGTTTCCTCGGTCTCTCCAGAAATGATACTTTTTCCGGAGGTGAACTGATCGAAGTTTACCAGAATTATTTAAAAACTCCCGATGAGCAGGCAATGTTCTTTCTGAAACAGCACAATTACGAAGATGTGCTTGGCATGACCGGACTGATTGCCATCCGCAGTTACAGAAAGCTTTTTGACGGGGCTTTTACTGTGAATTCGACAGAAACAAATATTTACAAAGACTGCAATGGCATCCCTCAGAAGGAGCTGATCCTCACGCTGCAAAACCAATACCCGATCCCACAGCGTGTCTCCTGCCAGACGGATGCATTTTATCTGATCTGTGATGGCATGCAGTCCAGATTGCGGATCCGTCTGTTTGAGGGCACATTGAAGTTTTTCTTCGATCACCCGGAAGATTACTACTATCTTCCGGCGGAAGATATGGCAATCCACAAAAGCGTCGCCTCCTATGTGGACAAAGAGTTCCGCAAAAAGGCAACTGCCTCCAATTGCTACACAAAAAAAGACGCCATCTTTGTTCCACAATATGAAACATTGATCACGCCTTTTTTCAAAGAATCAAATAAAGATAAACTCTCTTACTTTGAACTGACCCTGGAATTTCTGGACTCCGATTCTCTTCTGTTCCAGTATACCCGTCATGTTTTCCGGCATTTTCTTACCGAAAAACATTAGCTCTGCTCTGCAATACAGAAAAAGGCGGAAAAACCTTTTGTGATGTTTTTCCGCCTTTTATATTTTATTATTCTTTTTCAAAGAAAAAAGATTTATCCCGGACAAATCCAAGTTCCTTGTAATTCATAATCTGTTCTGTACTTCCGATAAAGAGAACTCCTCCCTTTGTCATGCACTGATTGAACTTTTTATAAATCTCATCCTTGGCTTCCTCGGTAAAGTAGATCACAACATTTCTACATACGATCAGATTACAGCCAGCCGGATATGGATCTTTCAGCAGATTGTGTTCTTTGAATTCCACCCTGCGTTTGATCTCATCTGAGATCTGATAAGATGCTCCAATCTTCTTAAAGTATTTATCCTTCAGATCCTTTGGAACATTCGCAATACTCTTCTCATTGTAGAGTCCCATTCTTGCTTTATCCAAAACCTGCTTGTCAATATCCGTAGCAATTACTTTAATATTTGCAAGCGGTATCTGTCTGGACAACGCCATAACAAGAGAATATGGTTCGTCTCCGGTAGAACATGCCGCACTCCAGACTTTCAGATTCTTTCCATAGGTTTTGATCAGTTTTGGGAATACTTCACCTTCTAAGATCTTCCACTGCTCCGGATTACGATAAAATTCAGAGACATTGATGGTCAAAAAGTTGACGAACTGTTCGAATTTTTCTTTATCCTTTTTGATCAGATCCACATATGCATCGTAGGTAGAGATCCCATTCTTATTAATAAGCGTATCAATTCTACGGCGCATCTGTTTTTCCTTATAACAGTTCAGATCGATCTTAGTTAACACATATACATCTTTTTTGAATTTTTCATAATTATCAAGCATATTATTCCTCTGTATGAACTTCAGCAGCTTCTACAGTATCCTCTTCCGGTGCCTCTAAGGCTTTGATTGATAAGCTGATTTTCTTGTCATCTTCGTTGAAATCTACCACTTTTGCTTCGATTTCCTGTCCGATCTTTAATACATCAGCCGGTTTTTCTACATGATCCTTGGAGATCTGGGAAACATGAAGTAATGCATCAACACCTGGAGCAAGCTCAACGAATGCACCAAAATCTGTCATTCTTGCAACTTTTCCTTTTACGATATTACCAACTGCAAACTTCTCTGCTGCTCCGTTCCATGGATTCTCAGAAGGGAATTTCATGCTGAGTGCGATCTTGGTCTCGTTGATATCTTTGATGAATACTTTTACAGTATCTCCAACGTTAAATACTTTCTTAGGACTTTCTACTCTGCCCCATGACATCTCTGAAATATGAAGTAATCCGTCTGCTCCACCTAAATCAATGAATGCACCGAAATCTGTTACATTCTTAACAGTTCCTTCCATGACATCACCGACTTTGATCTTTGCAAACAGTTCTTTCTGCTGTTCTAATTTCTTCTCAACTAATAACTGTTTTCTGTCACCGATGATTCTTCTGCGTTTTGGATTGAATTCGCTGATCACAAACTGGATCTCCTGATCTTTGTATTTGGAAAGATCTTTCTCATAAGAATCAGATACAAGGCTTGCCGGGATGAATACTCTCGTCTCATCAACAACAACACATAAACCACCATCTAATACCTGGGAAACTTTTGCTGTTAAAACTTCTTTGTTCTCAAAAGCTTCCTCTAATCTCTTGCTTCCTTTTTCAGCAGCGAGACGTTTGTACGTTAAGAGAACCTGTCCCTCGCCATCGTTTACTTTTAATACTTTTGCTTCCATTGTATCACCAACAGAAACCATAGTTGTAAGATCTGCGTTAGACTCGTTTGTATACTCATTGCGAGTGATGATTCCGTCTGATTTGTATCCGATATTTAAAACGATCTCATCAGGTTTCACATCGATAACGGTACCTTCAACTACCTCTCCATTTCTTATTGTTTTAAATGATTCCTCCAACATTTGTTCAAAACTCATTTCTGACATTCTTTTGAACCTCCTCAATAATATTGTTTGGGGTAGATGCCCCTGCGGTAATACCTACGTTATCGGTGGATTTTAATCTGGTCAAATCAAGATCCTTTATTGTTTGTATATAGTAAGTATTTTCACATTCTTTTTTACAGATTTCAAATAACTTCTGCGTATTAGAACTAGCCCTGCCGCCAATGACGATCATGGCATCGACTTCTTTTGCAATATGTTCTGCTTCAGTCTGTCTTTCCTCTGTAGCATTGCAGATAGTATTTAAAACAATAATATCATAACCTTTTTTGTTCACAATTTCAACTAATTCTTGAAATTTATTGTAATTAAATGTCGTTTGTGATACAATACACACTTTTTTTTCGGATGAAAGCGTAAATTTTTCCGCCTCCTCACATGTTCCGATCACGGTTGTCTCCGCTGGATCAGACCATCCTTTAATGCCTTCCACTTCCGGATGTGTCTCATTTCCAATAATAATAATATGATATCCTTCTCTGCTGTACTGTTCCACAAGACGGTGGATCTTCAACACAAACGGACAGGTTGCATCTACGATCTCAAATCCCTGTGCCTTGATCTCATCATAGATTTTTTTCTCCACACCGTGTGACCTTATGATCACGGTTCCCTTTGGTCTGCCCTTCAATTCATCGGTCGAACGGATGACCTGCACACCTTTTTTTTCAAGATCTGCAACAACCTCCTCATTATGGATGATCGGGCCGAAGGTATAGATCGGTGTCTGATTTTTTTCTGCCTCTTTGTATACCGTTTCCACGGCTCTTTTTACGCCAAAACAAAACCCGGCACTTTTTGCTAAAATAATATTCATAAATCATTCCTTATCTATTCGTTTTCTGACGCCTGCTTCTCTCAGCCGTTTTCCTGCTAACAGCTTTTTTTCTCTTCATAAATAGAGCGGATTGCTTCCACGACCTCATCAATATCCATCTCAGAAGAATCTACTAAAACCGCATCTTCTGCCTGTTTTAACGGAGAAGTCTCACGATGCATATCCCGGTAGTCGCGGTCGATGATATCCTTCTCGATCTCATCAAAATCACAGGAAACACCTTTTGCAGTCAATTCATCGTATCTTCTCTGCGCTCTTGTCTTAGAACTTGCGGTCAGATAAATCTTCACCTGCGCATTTGGAAGCACGCATGTTCCGATATCTCTTCCGTCCATGATAACATCTGTGTTCTCTGCAAGTTTTCTCTGCAGTTCCACTAATTTGGTACGGACAACCGGATACACGCTTGTCGCAGAAGCCATATTGCCCACTTCCTCCGTGCGGATAAATCCGTTTATATTTTTACCATTTAAAATAACCTGCTGTTCATTATTTTCATATGCAATGGTCACATCCACATCCTGACATGCTTCTGCGATTTTTGCTTCATCTGAAGAGGCGATTCCGTTTGTCAGGAAATAATATGCCATGGCACGGTACATCGCACCGGTATCTACATAGATAAAACCAAGCTCCTTTGCTAGTTTTTTTGCGATTGTACTTTTTCCAGCTCCGGCTGGTCCGTCGATTGCAATATTCATACTCATAATATATCCATTCCTCTCTTTTTTATCTACTTTTAAGTGATTGCGAAACTCTTATTTACGTTGAGAAGTTCCGCATTACCTATTATTTGTTTTCGTTATTCGATGCATGTCCCCGCGAGATGTCCGGTAGACCATGCGATCTGGAGATTGAAACCACCTGTCACAGCATCTAAATCCAACACCTCTCCACAGAAATATAAATGTCTGACAAGTTTTGACTCCATCGTCGATGGATTTACCTCGCTGACTCTGACCCCGCCTTTCGTGATGATTGCCTCATTAAAATCACGCAGTCCATTTAACGTTAACGGGAAAGCCTTGATGAGCCGCACAAATTTCAGTCGCTCCTCTTTTGTGATCTCGTTTACTTTTTTATCCGGATCGATCCCGGATAATCTGATCATGACCGGGATCATTTTTGCCGGGAAAAGCTTTCCAATGGAATTTTTGAACTGTTTGTTCTTTGCTTCCTCAAAATCTTTCAACACACGCTTGTCTAACTGTTCTTCCGCCAATGCCGGCTTTAAGTCGATCTCCATTGCAAGAGGCTCTTTTGCGATATCCGGCCTGATCATCGCACTTGCAGTCAGAATCAATGGTCCGCTGACGCCAAAATGCGTAAACAGCATTTCTCCAAATTCATCGTAAAGTACCTTCTTTCCACGGTAAATACGGACATTGACATTTTTTAAAGAAAGTCCCTGCATCTCCCTGACATAGTCTTCTTTTGCGTTAAACGGCACAAGGGAAGGTCTTATCTCCGTCACAGTATGTCCTGCCTCTTTTGCAAAGCGGTAGCCATCCCCGGTTGATCCTGTTGTCTGGTAGGAAAAGCCTCCGGTGGCAACGATCACGTCATCCGCCTGGATTTTCTCTCCGTCAGAAAGCCGCACACCACATACTTTTTTTTGTCCCTCTTCCCCGGGATCTTCATATAATAATGTGTCCACTTCACTGTGAAGTCTGATCTCCACCTGATCTTTTTTTAATACACACTGCAGTGCTGCGATCACGTCCGAAGAATGATCTGAAACCGGGAAAATGCGGTTTCCGCGTTCATTTTTTACCGGCAGCCCAGCCTGTTCAAAAAAATCAATGACCATCTGGTTATCATATGCGTAAAATGCACTGTATAAAAACTTCCGATTGGTCATGACACTGTTAAAAAGTACATCCATATCACTGGAATTGGTAATATTACACCGGCCTTTTCCTGTGATAAAAAGCTTCTTTCCCAGTTTCTCATTTTTTTCCAATAATGTTACATGATGACCATTTTCTGCTGCAGCGATTGCCGCAAACATTCCGGCAGGTCCTCCGCCGATCACAACTACTCTACTCATTAAATTCGGTATCTCCTATTTTTCCATATCGCATTTTAATGGAGTCATCAATATAATTAATCTCATCACTCTCATATACCTGATATTCATCCCAGATATCTTCCAACATCTCCAGCGTTTTTGCAACTTTTTTGCGGTTCTTCATGCAAAGTGCAACGATCAGCGCATTGATGACACTGAGCGGTGCTACCAGAGAATCCACGATCGAAGCCATATCACTGTCTGCAATCAGATTGCAGGAGGAATACAGATTCATTGGGGAATGTACACTGTCTGTCAATGTGATTACTTTTGCATTGCGGTTATTTGCAAATTCCATTGCCTTTAAAGTCCGCATGGAATAGCGTGGGAAACTGATCCCGATAATCACATCATCCTTTCCAATCCGGACCATCTGTTCAAAAATCTCACTGGAACTGCTTGTCTGAAGCAAATGCACATTATCAAACATCAGGTTAAAATAGAATGACATAAAGGATGCTAACGGCGCACAACTCCGGATTCCAATAATATAAATGTGCTTTGCATTTAAAATCGTATTCACTGCAACCTCAAATGCTTCCTGATCGATTTTCTCCAACGTGGAATTGATTTTGTCTGCATCCGAGTGCAATACCGATTCCAGTATTTTTGACTGGCTGATTCTTCCATAGGTCACTTCCATACGCTGGATCGAATTCAGCTTATTTCTCACAAGTTCTTCTAATGCATTCTGAAATTCCGGATACCCTTTGTATCCCAAATGTGTTGCAAAACGCACAACGGTTGATTCACTGACACCAACTACTTCGCCTAATTTGGCTGCTGTCAAAAAAACTGCTTTATCATAATTATCTGTAATATATGTAGCTAATAACTTTTGTCCTTTGCTTAATCTGCTGTAAGATTCATTAATACGATTACTCAGATCGTTCGTATTACCCATAGCTCCCCATCCTGTTATTCAATTTCTGTCCCCGGCAGCTTTTACATGGTATCTGCCACTTTCGGAACACGTTCAAAATACCAACATTCTAATTATAGCAAATAGGAACTTTTTTGCAAGAAAAAAGAGGCTGAAAACCAGCCTCCCTTGAATGAAATTTTAAATTCCACATCTATGCTGAATTTAGTCTTTCTCTCTT